>BNJU01002156.1_pt1 | contig 209593 bp, 314 predicted proteins | sample 8539281 | NCBI WGS metagenome assembly BNJU01 (sample SAMD00202456, study PRJDB9452) | human saliva metagenome | isolation source: human saliva | place: Japan | reverse complement strand
CGTTGATTACGGTGATTTTTACGGCATCCAATGTGTATTTGGGCTTGAAGGTGGGCCTGACTTTTTGCGTCTTCGATTCCGGCTGCGGTGATTTCGATGGCGGTTTTTGAAGTTTTTAAAGGCGTAATATTCTGGAAAAATAATATGGTGCAGACTCAGGGCTTCGGCCGCGGGGACGCTCTCCAGTATTATTTTTATTCTGCCGGGTTTGCTGATGGCCGGTTATTGGGCGGGCTTTCCGTTTTGGCAGACTACGCTGCTGTGTATGTCCGGCGGTATTTTGGGCGTGATTTTCACTGTGCCTTTGCGTTATGCGATGGTGGTGAAGAGCGATTTGCCCTTATCCGGAAGGCGTGGCGGCGGCCGAGATTTTGAAGGTCGGCGACCATGATGCGGACCAGCAGGAAGGCGGCAGCGGTATCAAGGAATTGGTGTCGGGCGGCGCATTGGCCGGTTTGATGAGCTTCTGCGCGAGCGGTTTGCGCGTGGTGGCGGACAGTGCGAGCTTTTGGTTTAAAGGCGGTGCGTCGGTGTTCCAAGTGCCGATGGGCTTTTCGCTGGCTTTGTTGGGCGCGGGCTATTGGTCGGACTGACCGGCGGTATCGCGATTTTGCTGGGTATCTCGATTGCTTGGGGCGTGGCCGTGCCTTATCTGTCGGCGCATATTCCGCAACCCGCCGATATGGAGATGATTCCTTTTGCGATGTCTTTGTGGAAGGAAAAAGTCCGTTTTATCGGCGCGGGTACGATCGGTATTGCGGCGATTTGGACGCTGTTGACTTTGATGAAACCGATGGTCGAGGGTATGCGCCTGTCTTTCCGTAATTTCGGCGGCGCGCAGATGACCGAGCGCACGGAACAGGATTTGTCGCCTAAGGCGATGATTGCCTCGGGTGTTGGCGATGATGCTGGTGTTGGGCGTGTCCTTCTTCCACTTTATCGGCGACTCGCATATTTCCGGCGGTTTGGCTTGGCTGTTGGTGGTCGTATGTACGCTGCTGGCTTCGATTATCGGCTTTTTGGTGGCGGCGGCTTGCGGTTATATGGCCGGTTTGGTCGGTTCGTCTTCCAGCCCGATTTCGGGTGTGGGCATCGTCTCTATCGTCATTATTTCACTGGTGTTGCTGCTGGTCGGCGAATCCGGCGGCTTGATGGTGGATGAGGGCAAACCGCAAATTCCTGCTGGCATTGACGCTGTTTTGCGGCGCGTCTGTGATTTGTGTGGCTTCGATTTCCAATGACAACCTGCAGGATTTGAAAACGGGTTATCTGGTAAAAAGCGACGCCTTGGAAACAACAGGGTTGCGCTGATTGTCGGTTGCGTTGTCGGTGCATTGGTGATTTCGCCCTGTGTTGGAGCTTTTGTATGAAAGCCCTACGGCTTTTACCGGCGCGATGCCGCGTGAAGAGCATGGATGCGGCCCAGGCACTTGCCGCGCCTCAGGCAACTTTGATGACCACCATCGCCTGCGGTATTTTCTCGCACAATCTGCAATGGGATTATATTTTCACCGGCGTGCCCATCGGCGTGGCGTTGATCGCGGTTGATTTCACATTGCGCGAAATCTTCCGGCGGCAAGCGTGCTTTTGCCGGTATTGGCCGTGGGCATGGGTATTTACTTGCCGCCGTCTGTGAATATGCCGATTGTGATTGGTGCGGTATTGGCGGCGGTGTTGAAATCCGTCATCGCCCGCCGTCAAGAAAACCGTGAAGGCCGTCTGAAAAATGCGGAACGTATCGGTACGCTGTTCTCCGCCGGTTTGATTGTCGGCGAGAGCCTGATCGGTGTGATTATGGCGTTTATCATCGCCTTCTCCGTAACCAACGGCGGTTCGGATGCGCCTTTGGCCCCTGAACCTGGAAAACTGGGATACGGCCGCCAAATGGCTGGGCTTGGCGTTTTTTGTCTTCGGTATGTTCGTGTTTGCACGCCGCGTGTTGAAAGCAGGACGTTAAGTTTGTAGGTTGAGAAAAGGCCGTCTGAAAGCAAAAATTGGGGTTTCAGACGGCCTTTTAGTGGAAATTGTTGGAATGATTTTAGGAAGTTTGGGTATAATTATCGTGGGGCTGGGTAGCAAAAAGCCCCATTGCAGTGGGGCTTTGTGCTGAAACCGCCCCTAGAAAGGATGGTTTCAATCATGAAACGCACTCACTGCACGGGTCGTTCATCGGCTGAGACTGCGGACAGTCGTTAGGATTATCTTAACCCTGTTCCTGCTCTTAGTCAATTAAACGGCTGAAAACAAAAACTGTTTTCAGTTTCGCCTCGTTTGTCATGAACGGGCGGTTTTTCGTGTTTAACGCTGATTCAAACAATCTGCAATCGCTTTGGCAATTTTGGCACTGGCGCCTTGATGTTGCGAAATGAGTGCTCGGTGTGGCTGATCGGCTGTTGGCGCAGCGTTTCGTCGTCGAGGTATTGGCGCGTGGTTCTGTACCAGGCTTCGGCGGTTTCGACGCGGACGGCGGCTTTAGCTTCGACTGCGCCTTTGCAGGCTTGGGCGAGTTGTAGTTGGAGTAGCCGAAGAGGGTGGGGACGGCAGGAGATGGGTTCGATGATGTTTTGGCAGCCAGCATCAACGAGGCTGCCGCCGACGAAGGCAATGTCTGCGCTGAGGTAGTAGGCGGCAAGTTCGCCCATGTCTCGCCTATCCAAACTTGTGTATCGGGAAACGGGTTGTCCGTCGCTGCGTTTTTGGACGGTATAGCCAAGCGATTTGCAGTATCGTAGGCCGTCTGAAAGTTTTCAGGGTGGCGCGGTACGATGACCAGCAAGGCATTGCCGCGGTAGCCCTGCCATGCTTTGAGGAGCAGCTCGGCTTCGTCTGTGCCTTTCGTACACGCGCGTGCTGGCGCAGACGACGACGGGGCGTGCGCCGATGCGTTCTTTGTAAAGGCGACGGCAAGCGGGCGCGAGTCGTCGGGGGCGCGATGTCGTATTTGCGTGTTGCCGCAGACGTGGACATTGGACGCGCCGATGAGGTGCAGGCGTTCGGCATCGGCGGCGGTTTGGGCAAAGCAGCCGGAGAGAGTCTGCATGGCAGGCTCGACCAGCTTGCGGATTTTGAGGTAGCTGCGTTGGGATTTTTCAGAGAGCGTGCGTTGGCCAAAAAGAGGGAATGCCTGCTTCTTTTGCAACCCTGCATCAGGGTTGGGCCAGATTTCGGTTTCCATCAAAATGCCACAGATGGGGCGGTGTTCGGCTAAAAATCGGGCGACCCATTCGGATTTGTCAGTAGGGCAGGTAACGGCATTGCGCATCGGGGAACAGGGATTGCGCGGTGGCGCAGCCGGTCGGTGTCATTTGGGTAATCAAAAACGGCTGAGTCGGGAAAATGGCGGCGCAATGCCTGGACTAAGGGTTCGGCCGCACGCGTTTCGCCGACGGATACGGCGTGTATCCAAATCGGGCGTTGTACGGGATTGGGATACGCCTGCCCGAAACGCTCGTCCCAATGCTCGAGATAGGCTGAGGATTTGAGGGCGCGGCGGCGCAGGTGGCGGCGGATCAGGGAAGGGGCGAGGTGCCACAGCGTGGCGTAAAGGCGGCGTATCATGCTTACGGGTCTTATGTCGGAATAGGCCTATTTTTATCGGAAACTGAAACGGAAGATATAGCTTTGATGCGTGTTTTACGCAAAACGAGGCCGTCTGAAAGGTTTCGAGACGGCCTTTAATGCTGGCATAAACGCGTTTACTTCACTTGCGCCATATATTTTTTCAGACGGCCTTTGCTTTGCATGGCGCGGTTTTCCATTTCATCGACAACGGCTTTGTGCTTTGGCTTTTGTTCACCGGTTTGCCGACCTGAATCACACCGCTCATGTTCATCATGCGGTGCGGCGAGCAGGTATAGACATACACGCCTTCTTTGTCGAGCTTGAGCGTGAAGTCTTTTGCCGTCTTCAGAGGAAGTCGGCAACGCCGTCAGAGCAGGGCTTTGCTTTGCACGCAGTGGCCGCTGTTAGTAGCTTTGAAGGTAACAGTATCGCCGACTTTGGCGTTGACGTAGCCGGGTTCGAACACCATGCTGCCGTCTTTGCCGTTGTCGAGCATTTTGATTTCGTGGTTGGCGGCGCTGCCGAGGGAGGCTGCTCAGCATAAGGAGGAAGAGGATTTTTTTCATGGAGAAAGTCCTTTCTGGGATAAAAATATGGGGCAGGCTGATGAGTCGAAGAGATAAGCCCTCTCCCTAACCCTCTCCCGCGGGAGAGGGGATAAGTTGCAGGGAGTCCGCAGGCCGGATGCTCAAATCCGACATTTCAGGAGCGGATTGTTGATTTTTAACCGTCGTCATTCCCGCGCAGGCGGGAATCCAGTGGAATGACGGCGGCGGTCAAGTTACGCACTCTGCCGCATCGGGCGGATAACGGGCAGGCCTTTGCTGTCGTACAAAAGCTCGATGTCCACTTTGCCTACATCTGCCGATCATGTCCGCCTGCGACACATCTTGCGGCGCGCCCTGCGCCTGTACTTTGCCTTCGCCGAGCAGAATCACGCCGTCTGAAAACTGCGCGGCGAGGCTCAAATCGTGCAACACCATCAGCGTAACCAGATTGTGTTCGTGCGTGTATTGCACCACGCGCTCCAAGAGGTTCAACTGATGGTGCATATCCAGCGCGCTGACCGGTTCGTCCAGCATCAGGATTTCGGGCGGCGCAGCATGACTTGGGCAAACATCACGAGCTGCCGCTGTCCGCCGGAAAGCCGCGATGACGTCGCGGTGCGCCAGATGGCCGATGCCCAGCTCCGCCATGATACTTGCGGCTTCGTGCAGCAGTTCGTCGCCGACGTGCATGTGCAGCGCGTCCATGCGGCCGAGCAACACGACTTCCAGCGCGGTCAGCGAGGCTTCGGCGGCGGTGTCCTGCGGCATATAGCCTATGCGTTTGCGCCAGCTTTGCAGGTGGATTTTGCTCAACACTTCGTCGCCGTAGCGGATGGTGCCTTTGTGCGCCACTTCGCCGAAAATCGTTTTCATCAGCGAGGATTTGCCCGTGCCGTTCGGGCCGAGCACGGAATAGACTTTGCCTTGTTCCAGCGTCAAATCGATATTGTCGGCGACCACATAATCGCCGCGCCGGATGTGTACGTTTTCAAGTTTCAACATTTCAGACGGCCTATCGTTTCGTTAATACAATCCAGAAGAAGAACGGCACGCCGACAAACGACGTAACAATCCCCACCGGAAACAGCGCGCCGGGGATAATCACCTTGGACAACACGCTGGCCACCGACAGAAACGCCGCCCCTGCCAGCATCGCGCCGGGCAGGAAGAAACGCTGGTCTTCGCCCAAAAGAATCCGCGCCACATGCGGCGCAACCAGTCCGATAAAAGCCGATGACGCCGACAAAACTGATGGCCGTTGCCGTCATTACCGCCACCACCACCAGCGTTTTCAGACGCAAAAATTGCAGATTGATGCCCAGCCCGACGGCGCGTTCTTCGCCCAAGCGCAGCGCAGTCAGCTTCCACACATCGCGCGAAAGCAGAAACACGCATACCGCCGTAACCGCCGCCGTAACGATGACTGTTTCCCAAAGTCGTTTTGGTCAGGCTGCCGAACAGCCAAAAACAGAATCTGCTGCGAAATCTCAGGTGCGGCGATAAACTGAATCAGCGACAAAATCGACTGAAACAGGAACACAGCGCAATCCCCTACTCAACACCAGCATCGCCGAATTGAAGCGGCGCGCTGAGGCAAACAGAAACAAGATGCCCGAAGCCAGCATGGTCATCACAAACGCGCCGATGGGGAACGGCGACCGTTTCCAGGCAGCCCGAAACCGCCGAACGCAATCACCGCTGACGCGCCCAAACCCGCCGCCGCCGCCAAGCCCAGCGTATAAAGGGGCTGGCCATCAGGTTGTTCAGGAGCGTTTGAATTTCCGCACCGCCGACACCTAAAGCCGCGCCGACCACCAAGGCCATCACCGCAATCGGCAAGCGCAAATCCATCACAATCAGGCGGTTCATTTCATCGACTTCGGGTTTGCCCAGCAAAACATTGACCACTTCGCCGACAGGCAGCGTGTCCGTCATCATCGCGGGCCGGTGGCGATGTCGAATAGAAACGACCGCCGCGATGATTAAAAACATCAAAACAATCAACCAACGCTTGCCTTCCAACTTGCGCTGGTTCCTCACAATCTCGGCGACAACCGAATCATTCATGTTTCAAACCTTTAAAAAAGAGTGTTATGAAAGGGGAGAACAGATTTACCTTTTTCTTCCGCAAAAATTTCAGACGGCCTTCCGATTTAAAAGGCCGTCTGAAAATCTAAACTACCTTATTGTCCTTTCGGGTAGAGGTAGAACGTACCGCTCGGTACGACCGGCAGGTTTTGGCGGTAGAAGTCCAGATAGGTTTTCTCAGGGTTGAAATCCTTAAACAACTGCGGATAAATCGCTTTGGCCATAAACTGAATCGACGCGCTGTCGGACAGTGTGCGTGAGTTGGCGTGGTAGGCGGCGTAGAGGCGGTTGTTTTTAATCGCAGGCAGGTTGGCCCAGCCGGCGCGTTTGGCAAAACCGGCCAAGCGTTTTTCCGCTTCGGCTTTCGGAATGCCCCAGCCCATCACCATGGCGGCAGGGTTTTTCTTCAATTCGGTTTCGCGACCGGTAATCACGATCACGTCGGGTTTGGCGGCGAGGACTTTTTCAGGATTGATCGGGCCGTAGAATTCGACCGAAGAAGCGGCGATATTGTTACCGCCGACCAGTGTCGCCATCGAACCCCACATGCTCTTGCCGAAGGTAACGCTGTGTTCCGCAGGGCCTTTGTTGCCGAACTCGACATACACTTTAGGCTTTGGGCAGGGTTGGCTTTTTGCACGCGCGCCTGGATGGTGTCGGCAACGCGTTTGTAATCCGCCGCCAGTTTGTCGGCTTTTTGCTGCTGGCCGGTCAGCGTGCCGATAAAGCTTGGTCGATTGAATGTGTTTGCCACCGTTTGCGCGTTGTAGTCCAACACGACGATGGGGATGCCGGCTTTGTCGATGCGGTCGAGATCGGAACCCAAAGCCTTGTATTGCCATTCGGCCAAAAACCAGTAAATCGGGTTTCAGCGCCAATACTTTCAATCGAGAAAAGTGCCGACTTCCACTTCGCCCACGTCGGTCAGCTGATTCAGTTTAGGCACGGCTTTGCTGAAGGCCGCCCAACTTGGCGGCGCCCAGTCGGCCCAAACTGCTTTGGAAAAACCAACGACGTTGTCCAGCGCGGTTTTTACCGCCGATGGCCATGTAGTCTTGGTAGTAGCCCAAAACCACAGCTTGGCGGGCAGGTCGACGGTTACCTTACGGCCGACGGTATCGGTCAGCTGAACGGGTTTGGCAAAAAGCGGATACGGAGCCGACTGATAAAGCGGCGGCGGCAATCAAAGCAGAAAGTTGCGTAAATCTCATGGATTATTCCTTTAAAATATGATGATAACCATTATCTTTTTATAAATTTACAAGGTATTGAATCTTTTTCAAGCTGAAACGAGTGAGTAGACATATTTCGAAATAAAAAGTTTCATCATTAAAAACAGAAGGGATAGTGTTTATATAGGGATTGGGTATGCTGAAGAATTAGTGAAAAGGAATGATATGGTGTGTCTAAAAGCCATAGTGGGCAGTAGCTGGATGGATAGGTAAAGGGTTTTTATTGCAAAAATAAAAGGTATTCGGTTGAAAGACAGAGCCGTCTGAACCTTTGCAATCAGGGTTCAGACGGCCTTTGGTGTAGGCATAAAGTTTTATTTCACTTGCGCCCTATATTTTTCAGACGGCCCTGTAAGCAGTATTGGGGAAAAGTGAAAAAGGTTGGTTTTTGAAATGGCGAAATAGGGAAGAAGAGGGCTTGAGGGAGAATCGGGCATAAACCAAAAATGGGGACGAATCAAAAGGGCGTGTATCGAAAACACGCCCTTGCCGGAGGTTCAGACGGCCTGTGATTCCGCCTGTTCGCTTTGGTTGAGGATTTTAATCAGCTTTTCGGCTTTTTCCGGGTCTTCGCAGCGCAGGATTTTGGCGGCATCGTTTTCGAGATGGCCGGTGTGGCTGTGCAGGATGATGTTTTTAACCGAAAGCAGGTTGTTGGGGTTCATGGAGAAACGGCGCAGGCCCATGCCGAGCAACAGTCGGGTGAAGACGGTATCGCCGGCCATTTTCGCCGCAGATGGATACGCCTTTTTCCATGCGGTTGGCGGTGCGGATGATGTGTTGCAGCGTTTTGAGGACGGCAGGGGTGGCCGGGTTGGTAGAGGTGGCTGACGCTGTCGTCGCCGCGGTCGACCGACAGGAGGTATTGAATCAGGTCATTGGTGCCGATAGAGATGAAAATCGACGAGCTTTGAGGATGCTGCCGACGGTCACTGGCGGCGGACGGATTTCAATCATGCAGCCGATGCTGACCGGGCCGAAAGGTTTCACCGCGTTCGGTCAGTTGGCGTTGGGCCGTGTCCAGATGGATAGGCATTGGCGCACTTCGGAAATGGATGCGATCATCGGCCACATCATGCGCACGGGGCCGTGGGCGGCGGCGCGGAGAATGGCACGCATTTGGGTGCGAACATGACCGGCTCGGCGAGGCACAGGCGGATACCGGTCAGGCCGAGTGCGGGGTTGAGGCTGCCGTTGGGCGTGCTGTTTTGGCCGAACCAGCGCGGATTTTTATCGACACCCAAATCGACGGTGCGGACAGTGATGCTTTTGCCTTTCATCTTTTTCACAATCGTGCTGTACACTTCGTATTGCTCGTCTTCAGACGGCATGGTGTCGCGGTTGAGATAAAGAAATTCGCTGCAGAACAGGCCGACGCCGTCTGCGCCGAAGTTGTGCAGGGGCTTTGATGTCTTCGGCGGATTCGATGTTGGCCAAAAGCTCGATGTTGATGCCGTCGGCCGTGGTGGCGGCGGTTTTTTTGATTTTGTTGAGTTCGCGCTTGTGGCTGCGGTATTCGCGGGCGAGGCGGCGGTATTCGTTGAGGACGACTTCGTCGGGATCGATGATGAGGACGCCGTTGATACCGTCGACGATGACGATTTCGTTTTCGGTGATGAGTTTTGCGGGCGTTAGTGCAGGCCGATGACGGAAGGGATGTCGAGGCTGCGGCCCAAGATGGCGGTGTGGCTGGTCGGGCCGCCGGCATCGGTTACGAAGGCGGTAATGTGCTGCTCTTTGAACAATACGGTATCGGCAGGCGAGAGGTCGTGCGCGATGAGGACGGTGTCGTCAAACAGGTTGCCGGCGAGGTTGATTTCGTTGCTTTGTCCGACAAGGTTGTTGTGGATGCGGCGGACGACTTGGAGCATGTCCTGTTTGCGTTCGCGCAGGTAGTCGTCGTCGATGCTAGTCAAACTGGGCGGCGAGCTTGTCGCTTTTGTAGTTTCAATGCCCATTCGGCGTTGATTTTCTGCTCGCGCAAAATGTCGATGGGTTCGCGCGAGAGGGTGACGTCGGTCAGCAGCATCAGGTGCAGGGAGATGAACGCACCCAATTCGGTCGGGGCATTTTCGGGAATCGCACCGCGTAACTGTTCCAATTCTTTGCGCGTGGCTTTGATGGCGTTGTCGAAACGGGCGACTTCGGCATCGAGTTTGTCGGGATCAATGTCGTATTGGGGACTTCCGTTGTGCCGCGCGTGATGAGGGTGGCGTGGCCGATGGCAATGCCTTTGCCCGCGGCTACACCGTGTAGGACGATGCTCATTATTCGCCCTCGCCGAAGTAGTCGTTGATGAGGTCGGTCAACGCTTGCATGGCGGCGGCTTCGTCTGCGCCTTCTGTTTCCAGCTCAATCACGGTGCTTTTGGCGGCGGCCAGCATCATCAGACCCATGATGCTTTTGCCGTTGACGCGGTTGCCGTTTTTGGTGACCCAGACTTCGCTTTGGAATTGGGAGGCGGTTTGGGTGAATTTGCTGGAGGCGCGCGCAGGCCGAGTTTGTTGATGATTTCGATTTCTTGTTTGAGCATGGATGTCCCTAAATGTAATGTTCGTAAAGTGAATGTTTTCAGACGGCCTTAGCCGTGTTCTTTGCACACCAGGGTCTTCAGGTGCGGATGTAATGGCGAAAAATGCCACGGATGGCGGCTTCTTTGACGGTTTCGGTGAAGTCGGAGAGGTTTTCGGCTTGTGATGAGTATTGGATGGCTTTAATCATCATCGGGGCGTTGAGGCCGGTCAGGATGGCGGATTTGTTTCGCGCACCAGCCGACGTGCGGCGTTGCATGGGGTTGCACCGAAGATGTCGGTCGCGATCAGCACGCCGCGGTTGTCGGGAAATTCCTGCAACGCGGCGATGGCGTTGTTGATGATGTCGTTTTGATCTTCGTCGGGCTGTACGCCGAGGATGTGGAGATTTTTCGGGAAGCCGTTGGGAAAGAAATGGTCGGCCAAACCGCGATGAGGCTTCACCTATGGTTTCATGTGTAATGATTAACAAACCTATCATGATGTGTTCCTAGCATGGGGTTTAGGCCGTCTGAAGATTTTTCAGACGGCCTTTGTTTTATTTATTGTTTAAGGCGTAGATTTCGCCGAGGTTGCGCCAGCAGCCAGCGGCATCCATACCGTAGCCGAAGACATAGCGGTTGGGTACGTCCAAACCGACATAATCGGCTTTGGTCGGTTTTTCTTTGTCGATCAGTTTGTTGGCAAACACTGCCGCACGACAGCTTGCTGCGCCCATTTCAACAGTTTTTTTCCTGAATGGCGGCCATGGTGTGGCCTTCGTCCAGGATGTCGTCCAAAAACGACTACATGACGGCCTTTGATTTGATCGGGGTCAGGCATGCGTTTCCAGTTGAACGCGCCGCCTGCGAGTTTGTCGCCGTAGCGGGAAACATGGACGTAGTCAAAGTCCAAAGGAAAGCGCAACAGCGGCAGCAGTTGTCCTGTAAACACTACCGCACCACCCATCACAGGCAGGAGCAGGGGGTATTTGTCGCCCAAGTCGCGGGTAATGTCGTCGGCAACTTTTTGCAAGGCCGTACGGCATTGTTCTTGGTCAAACAGCAAGTCGGCATTGTCCAGCATGGCTTGGGTTTCAAGGCGTTTGGTTTCTAAGTCGGTCATGATAGGTCGTGTTGAGTGCGGTTAAAAACAAATTATATAGCGGATTCAATCAATTTTCGATACAAGGCGCGGCAATAGTGTGGTGAATGTGAAGGGAATTTGAGCCGACCACGTTCAGACGGCCTTTTGTCCTTCCGCTTCGTCCACCAGCAAAAATGCCGTTAAAAGCCAAAGCGGTCAATACCGCCGTCAACACCATCGCCCGTCCGTAATTGTCCGCACCGGCGCGCCGAGATAATCGTAAATCAAAGTGGTCAGCGTCTGCCATTCGGGGCGAGACAGGAATAATGTGGCTGCAAATTCGCCGATACACGTTGCCGAAGCCAGAGTCAGGCCGCGCCGCAAAGCCGGTTTCAATAAAGGTGCGGTGACATAACAGGCCGTCTGAAAACCGTTTGCGCCCATGGTGCGCGCCGCCGCCACGTAATCTTTGGGCAAACCATCCCACGCGGCCAGTACGTCTTTGGCCACAAACGGATACGCCAACAGCGCGTAAGTCGCCAGTCAGCAGCCACAGCGAAGCCGTCCACTGCGGATGGAGCAGCAAAACGCCGAAGGCGATGCACACGGGCGACACCATAAACGGCAAAAACATCAGCGCGCGCAACCACGCCATTTGCCGTGCCGCTGCCGCATATAGCACGCCCAAAACCGTTGCTGCCGCCACGGCTGCCGCAGAGAAACGGACGGTATTCCACACCGCCGCCCACGTTTGCGCTTCCAGCAAGACTGCCCACGAAGAGCCTGCCGATACCGCCTTGAGCCACACCGCCGCCAAAGGCAGCAGACAGCACACTGCCAACATGGCCAAAACCGTTGCCGTCAGCCATTTTTCCCAAGCCCATATCGGCGCACGCGGAGGCAAAGGCGAGACAGACTTATCCACAGCCACGCGTTTGCTCCAATACGCATACAAACCGCCTGCCGCCGCCGTAACCGCCAGCACCAGCCACACCAATACCGACGCACGCGCCATGTCCAACTCGTACGCCACCAGCCGGTAGATTTCCACCCACTGTTGCAAAACGTTCGCCGCCGAGCAGCAAGGGCCAGCCCGAAAGCCTGAAAAACAATATAAAAATACCAGACACGCACCACCGGCAACCCACGCGCGCACCACCGGCCATTCGACCCAGACAAACCGCCGCCACGCGTCCGCGCCCAAAGATTGTGCCGACAGCAAACCGCGCCTGCGGCACTACGCACAAATCCCTGATACGCCGAGCGCACCAAAACCGGCAGGTTGAAAAAACACGTTGCCGTAAATCAGCAGCCACGGCGTGTCCTGCCAACCTGCCGCCAGCATACCGTGTGCGCCAAACAAGGCCAGCACGCCCATGCCTGCTACCAAAGTCGGCATCACAAAAAGGCAGCATCAGCAGGCGTAAAACCGTGCGCCGTCCGGCAAAAGTCCATCCGCGCCAGCACCCACGCCGCAGGCACGCCCAAAGCCGTGACCAAGACGCAGGTCAAAACCGCCTGCGCCACCGTCCAGCCCAAGCGCAGGCGCATATAGTCATCAGCCACCACTTCCGCCCAGCGCCTTCGCCGTCGTAAAACGCCAGCGACAGCAAAGGCGCGGCCACCATGACCGCCAAGAAACCCAAAAGGCAGAAGCAACAGCGCAAACCGCCGAATCCAAACCTGCATCGATGCGTACCCGAGAATAAAAACGCCTATTTTAGCCCGAGTTCGGCATAGAAGGTGGTATTCCTGCCCTTGTTTTCAGACGGCCTGGGCAGTCTTACGGATAAAACCGCCATTTCTTCAAATTTTTCCAAACATTTACGAAATCTCTTCAAAAAGGCAACATAATTGGTTGAGCATTTTTTTGTTACAATGCCGCCGATTCAAAAAACCAAACAAATCAAAAACAAGGAAACATTATGACCGCTACACGCCCACAAACCTACGATGCTGTCGCGCGCGCGTTGCACTGGCTGACCGTACTCGGTTTCATCGGCATCCTCTCCACCATTACCGTTTGGACCATCTACGATGGCGAAGAATGGGTCAAATCGCTCTTCGGCGTGCATAAATCCATCGGTTTCATCACGCTGTTGGTGATTGCCGTGCGCATTGTTTGGGCTTTGCTCAATGCGTCCAAACGGCCTGCCGCCGACAGCTTTGCCGCCAAAGCAGGCCATCTTGCCCTTTATGTCCTCATGCTCGTCGTTCCCGTTATCGGCATGATCCGCCAATACGGCAGCGGTCGCGGCCCGTTGAAAGTATTTGGTGTTGAAGTGATGCAGGGTTCGCCTGAAAAAATTGAATGGATGGCCAACCTCGGCAATATGGCGCACGGCAAACTCGGCTGGCTGCTTTTTGCGCTTGTCGCCGGCCACATTGCCATGGTCGTTGTTCACCGCATTCAAGGCCACGATGTTTTATACCGCATGATCGGCCACCGTTCTTAAGTGTAAAACGGTAAACAGCCAAGGCCGTCTGAAAAACAGTTTGACCAAGCAGAAACTGTTTTCAGACGGCCTTTTGTATTTGTGTTAATCTGCAAAAAGTAGGGCAGGCATTTTGCCTGACGTTGTCTAAATACTGCAAAACCGTACCGAGAAACACCATGACTGCTCCCATTCTCGCCATCACTTCCGGCGAACCGGCCGGCATCGGCCCCTGACATCTGCCCTCGATTTGGCTTTCGCCGATCTTCCTTGCCGCCCTGTTGTTTTTGTGCGACAAAAAAACCTGTTGGTGCAAAGGGCCGAACAGCTCGGCAAATCCGTCATCCTGCGCGACTTCCAAGCCCAAGCGGCTGATCCGTTGCCCTAAGGGCGAACTCGAAGTCCTGCATATTCCTTTAGATACCGAGTGTCGGGCGGGCGAACTCAATCCTGCCAATGCCGCGTATGTGCTCCGGCTGCTGGATACGGCGTATCAGGGCATTTCAGACGGCCTGTTTGCCGGTATGGTTACCGCGCCGCTGCATAAAGGCATCATCAACGATGCCCACGCAGGCAACGGCTTTTTCAGCGGCCATACCGAATACCTCGCCGAAAAAAGCCATACCGAACAGGTCGTCATGATGTTGACCGGCGGCAGCCTGCGTGTGGCATTGGTCACCACTCATCTGCCGCTGAAAGACATTTCCGCCGCCATCACGAAGCCTTTAATTGAGTCTGTTGTCCGCATTCTTGAACACGACCTGCGCCATAAGTTCGGCATAGCCAAAACCGGTCATCCTCGTTACCGGCCTCAACCCCCATGCGGGCGAAGGCGGCCATTTGGGACACGAAGAAATCGACACCATTATTCCGGCGCTTCATGCCCTGCAGGCCGAAGGCATAGACGCACGCGGCCCTTATCCTGCCGATACCGTGTTCCAACCCTTCCTGCTCAAAGATGCCGATGCCATCCTCGCCATGTATCACGACCAAGGGCTGCCGGTGCTCAAATATGCCGGTTTCGGCGAAGGCGTGAACATCACCCTCGGCCTGCCCTTTATTCGCACCTCCGTCGATCATGGCACGGCCTTTGAACTTGGCCGGTACGGGCAAAGCCGATTCCGGCAGCCTGATTACCGCCGTCCGCGCCGCGCTTGATATGGCGCACAATATGCAGAAGCAGGCCGTCTGAAACGTGGAGGTTTAATCGTTTACAGTCGTAATGTGTTCCCGTAAAAGCATCATCAGGGATATTTGCCTACCGGTTTGATGAAGCCGATAAATGTTTGGACAATAATCAGCGTTTTATTTTAAAAACCATATAAAAGGCCGTCTGAAGCCCCATGTTTTGGGTTTCAGACGGCCTTTTGATTTTGGTTTACCAAATTTCAGACAAAGTTTCTTTGACTTTTGGCCTTCACTTCCGCACCGAAGCGGCGGCTGAGCATTTTGCTGAAATCGTCTTGCGGCGTGTAGTTGACCAGATCGGGGGCTTTGACGACATCGCGGGCAACGCTGTAAATGCTGCCGAAGTCGTCAATCAGGCCGACCTGTTTGGCTTCTTTGCCGGTGTAGATGCGGCCGCTGAAAAACGTCGGGATACTGTTTGTCTTTCAACCTTGCGCCGCGGCCGAGTTTGACGGCTTTGATAAATTCTTGGTGGATATCGCCCAACATGCTTTCCCAAATTTGGGTTTGTGCCGGGGTTTCAGGCGTGAAAAGGGTCGCCCATGCCTTTTGTTGCTGCCGGCGGTTTTTCAGACGGCGTTTGACACCGGCTTTGTCCATCAGGCCGGTAAAGTCGAAACCGCCGCCGATCACGCCGATGCTGCCGACGATGCTGGAAGGGTCGGCGTAGATTTTGTCGGCTGCGGCGGCAATGTAGTAGCAGCCGGAAGCGCACATGTCTTCGGCAACGAGGTAAACAGGGATGTCTTTGTGTTCGGCTTTGAGGCGGCGGACTTCGTTAAAGGCCGTGTTGGACACGACAGGCGAACCGCCGGGGCTGTTGGCGCGGATGATGATGGCTTTGGCGTTGCCGTTTTCGTAGGCGGCTTCCATGCTGTCGCGCAGGATTTGGACTTGGTCGTCGATGTCGTTGCCGATTTCGCCGGTCAGGGTCGATAACGGCGGTGTGTTCGCTGCGGGCTTGGACCGACGTGGTTTTTCCTTCTTCTTCCGCAAGGCCGAAAATCAGGCTGAGGAAGATGAGGACGGCGACGCCGCGCCAGATGTTGCGCCAAATGCGGGCGCGGCGTTGTTCTTGGTAGGCGGCGAGGAGGACTTCGCGCAGGGTGTTGCGCTCCCAGTTGTCGACGGGGGTGGAGGCTGAAGAGGGTGTGTTTTGGGCATCGCCTTCACGGTGGATTCGGTATTGCATGATGTGATGTACTTTTCGTGCAGGCCGTCTGAATGTTCAGACGGCCTGATCGGTTTTAGTTGATGGAATAGCCGCGCAGGTATTGCGTGCGTTCGCGGGTCATGCGGGTTTCACACTGCAGGCGCAGGTATTCTGCTTGTGCAGCGTTGTCTGCAGACGCGGCGGCTTGTTGGCAGTTGAGTTTTTGCTTTTGAATCCAGGCGCGTTGCTCGCCGAGATTTGTTGTTTGACGTCGCTGTCCATGCCGCCCCCAGAGGTCGTTGATCTCGCCGTCCGCCCTGACGGTTTTGCGCGCGCGCGTTGTCAAGTTCGCTTTGGCTGAGGCCGGGCGGCTCGTTGCGTTGGGTTTCATGGTCGGGGCGCAGGACTTCGTAATCTGAATCGTCGCCGTCATCGGTCAGGCCGGCAGCCTGGCTGGTGGCGTTGTTTTTCAGGATGTCTTGCGGATTGAGGGTGGGCGGTTCTTCCGTGTTTTGGTTTTTGCAGCAGTTTGATGGCCTGCTCTTTGGACACGGGTTTGCCGTCTATCATGACGATGCTTTTTCACGCCGTAGGGCAGCAGGGTGGCGGAAAGGGTTTGGGCGGTGGAACTCAGGGTATTGTCTTCGAAAACCGGTTTGCCGTCTTTGTCGGGGGTGTGAAAGCAGGGTGGTGCTGAACGTGTTGTTTTTCAAAAGGTCAGGTTGCTGCCCATCAGTTTTTGTTCGAGCATGTCGGCCAACGGGGTGCTGCCGTAAATCAGCGGGCTGTTGTCTATGGCTGTTTTTGAGGATGGTGTCGGGAATACGGATTTTGAGGTTGGCGCGGCAGATGGCTTTGCCGTCGTCTTCGGTTTCTTTTGGGGTCTTCAAGCAGGGTTTCTAATTCGAGGCCGGCGGCGATGATTTTTGTCGGCATCGACGAATTGGCGGTTGTCATTGCGGGCAAAGGAGCGCGCTTGTTGTTTGAGGGTGTCTTCGATGGTGGTACGGATGTTTTGCAGTGTGGCCGGTTGGGCGCAATCAAGCGCGGCTTTGGGCTCTTCTTTTGCTGCATGCGGCAAGCAGAATCGTGCTTAAAATCAATACGGAAGCGGTTTTTTTGTACATGTGTACTCCTGAAGGTGACGGCCTTTCAGACGGCCTGACGTGCCTATCATAGCAAAAGCACTTGCTGCAAGTAAATGCGGCAAGTGCTTTTCTATGTCGGACGTATCAGCCTTTGATGACGCTGACGAAGCCGGAGAGGATGGCGGCGTTGAGCAGGTCAACGAAGAACGCGCCCACCATAGGCACAATCAAGAAGGCTTTGTGCGAAGGGCCGAAAGTTTGGGTAATGGACTGCATGTTGGCAACGGCAGTCGGGGTGGCGCCCAAACCGAAGCCGCAGTGGCCGGCTGCCAAGACGGCGGCGTCGTAGTCGCGGCCCATGAAGACGTAGGTAACGAAGGTTGCGTACAGAATCATCACGACGGTTTGTACGGCCAGGATGATGGTTACCGGGCCTGCCAGACCGGTCAATTCCCACAGTTTCAGGTTCAAAAGAGCCATGGCGAGGAAGAGCGACAGGGAGGCGTTACCGAATACGTCGATGGCGCGGTCGAACATATTGACTTTGAAGGTTGCAGTCAGGACGTTGCGGATGACCACGCCGGCAAACAGACACCATACGAATTTAGGCAGGTCGAAGAAGGCTTTTGTCGTAGCCGTCGACGATTTCGGCAAAAGCCAAACATGCGGCAAACATCGCGAGTGTTTCGACAGCGGAGTCAGCCGTAATCAGACGGGTACGTTGTGCTTTTTCGAAGACGTCGTCGGTTTGGTCGTTGTCAACTGGTTTTTTATTTGTTTCCAGAGGTTTGCGACCCATTTTGTTGATCAGGCGACGGGCAACGGGACCGCCGATCAGGCCGCCGAATACCAGGCCGAAGGTGGCGGAAGCCATACCCAATCCGGTAGCGCCGGTCAGGCCGAATTTGCTTTCAAAGTCAGGACCCCATGCGCCGGCTGTACCGTGACCGCCGGTCAGGGTAATCGAACCGGTAATCAGGCCAATCAGCGGATCCAAGCCCAATGCGCTCGCCAAGCCGACACCGACGAAGTTTTGGACGATGATGAATGCACCCACCACGGCGGTAAAGATAACCAAAGGCAGGCCGCCCGCTTTCAAACGGGAGAAGTCCGCGCTCAAACCGATGGATGTAAAGAAGATGAGCATGAACGCATCTTGCAGCGGTTTTTCAAATTTGAAGCTGACGCCGTAGGCTTCGTGCAGGGCGAACAGGACGATAGCGGCAACCAGACCGCCGGCGACCGGCTCGGGAATATTGAAGTCTCGTAAGAATTTGATTTTTTTGAACCAGAAATTTACCAACCAGCAACACGAGCGTGGCGGCAATCAGTGTGTAATAACTGTTGAATTCCCATTCCATGTTGTTTCACCTCCTAGAAATGTTTTTCCGAGTATCCGTTTCTTTCCGGATGCAGTGTGTTTCAACGCTTGGCGTTATCCGCCGAGTGTCATGGTATTGATGCGCGGACAAGGTGTTTCCGAAAAGAAATGAAAAACGATGGCTTGTCCGTGAAAAATAACTGGCAAAATATTAGGGGAATAGTTAAAGATTGTCAAAAAAATGCGTGTGAAATCTTTTCAGACGGCCTTTTTCCCGATGGCACTGATGCAGCTTCGCGGCGCCATTGTTCCAAGAGGGATGTTAATAACCCGGCCGAGGTATGCCCGTTGCCGATGGCGGCCTGCAGCCAGTAGCAGGCAGTCGGGACATGGCAGCTTACACCTTGCCCGTGATAGTAAAAACAGGCGAGGTGGTATTGGGCGGAAGGGTGGTTTTGTTCGGCAGCAATGGCGTACCAGTGGGCGGCCGCCCGAGGGTCTTGCGCCGTGCCGAGGCCGTAATGGTAGATGCGGCCCAAGGCTGCCGCCGCGTTTTTGTGGTGGAATTCGGCCGCTTCCATGTAATTTTTTTGCGCGCGGCATTGTAGTCGGCAGGACGGCCGATGGCGCGGGCCTGTGCTTCCGCCAAGCGATATGCGGTCTCGGTTTGTTGCTGTTGCAGGGCGGCTGTTTTGATTTGTTCGTATTGTTGCGGATGGTACAGCGCGGCATCGCTGACAAGTTTTTGTGCGGCGGCGGCAGAACCCAGCGTAGCGGCACGGTGGTAGTAATCATGTGCGACATGGTTGTCGGCTTTGATGCCGAGGCCGTAGCGGTAGAGGTCGCCCATGATTTTCAGGGCTTCGGGATGGTTTTTCTCGGCGGCGGCTTTGGCGTAGCGTGCCGCTTGGAACGGGTCTCGTTCGGAAAGTTCGCCGGTCAGGGCGTATTGGGCCAGCTTGGCTTGAGCTTCCGCTTGTTCCTTGTCGGCGGCACGACGATACCATTCCAAGGCTTCGGGTCGGCGTTGGGCGGCAAGAAGGTCGGCCAGCAGGGTTTGTGCGGCGATATGGCCGGGTTTGCGCGGCTTGTTCGAGGTATTGTTCAGCTTGTGCGTGGTCGGGACTGATGCCCTGTGCCGTAGAAGTAGATTTGACCGAGTTGCCAACAGGCGGCAGTCACGCCGAGGGCGGCCGCTTTTTCGTATTGTTCGACGGCTGTTGCAACGTCGCCTTGGCGTTGATGATGGCGCGCCAGATGGTAATACGCGGGCGCGGCATATCGGGCGGCGGCAAGCTCCGCCCAGTAGAGGGATTGTGGGTCGTTACGTTGCGCGTGGTAACGCATGAGGATTAATTGGGCTTCTGGGTGTCCCTGCTCACCCAGCCAAGCATATTCGTTGAGGAGCTGTCCGGTCGGGGTGCCGTTGTGTTCGCGCTGTTGCAGCAGGGAGAAGAGTGCTTTGGGATGGCGTTGGGCCGCGGCGGCTTCCAACCATGAAAGTGCCTGCTCCGGTTGGCCGTTTTGCAGCAGATGGTTGCCCAATACGAAAGCAGCTTCCGCATACCCTGCTCTGCCGCCTGTTGCAACAGGGGCAGGGGCTTGGGCGGTATGGGATTGTTCCAAAAGGGCGGCGGCTTGCCGGTAGAGGATTTCAGGAGCGGCGGTCATGGTTTGCGGGCGGATAAAGTGGAAGACGGGTGCTGCGGCATATAGGCGGCGATGCCGGTCGATGGCTTTGTAAAAAATAGGATTTGGCACAGTTTTGCAGTTGCCTTAGCGGTCTGCCTTTAAAGATGTTTGGCTTTGTTGTATTATTTTCCTGGGAAAAACATCTCTATTCAGTACGTTACAAAAGCTTTCGGCTTGAGTCGGCATGCGTTCATGACAGCTTGGTCATTATACTGTTTTTTGTAATTTATTGTTAATGATAAATGCGGTTTTTTTATGGTTTGTTTACATGACGGTGTTAGGGGATTGATTGTTTCAGGCCGTCTGAAAAACATTTCAGACGGCCTGAATTATTTTTGCTAAGTCAGGTTGTCAGAGTGGAAGAGTCAGAGGTTTTTTTGTCAGGGAAAAACACCTGGCTGTAGAAGTTGCCGTTAATTTGGGTTACGTTGAGGTGGTACATACGGTAGGCATGGAACAGGTCGCTGTCAGGCGGCGTCGGATGATTCCAAAATTCTGCCAAGGTATTTTGGTCGGTTATGCCGGGAATGTCGTAATGGGCGCGGCCGAGGACTTTGACAGGCATGTTGTGGATCAAGCCGGACAGGCCGCTGGTGCTGTTGATGGTAACCATGCCGAGGCCATGGCGCAGGAAAGCGGGCAGGGGGACATCATGGACGTAAGTCACGCGGCCTTTGAGTTCGGGGTGTTCTTTGATAAAGCGTTTAATGTCGCGCCAGTAGTCGATAAAGCCGCGGTCCATCGGATGATGCTTGATGATGATGTTGGTATCGGCAGGCGCGTGCGCGGCGAATGAGCTCAAAACATGGAGCAGGAAGCTGCGGACGCTGGGAAAGTCGCAATGGATACGGACTTGGCTGTCGTTGAATACCTGCAGAGGAACAATAAAAAACTTGCCGTATTTGCCCGCCTCCACGCGTTTGGCGATTTGGATGTCTTCAATATAGTAGTTCAAACGCTTGAGGATGGAGAGCGACCACAGTTTGAGGTAATGGCCGGCATTGGATGCGCGGTGGTGGATGTAGTCGAGGTGGTGGATGTAGTCGGGGTAGTGGATGTAGTCGGGGTAGTGGATGTAGTCGGGGTAGTGGATGTAGTCGGGGTAGTGGATGTAGTCGGGGTAGTGGATGTAGTCGGGGTAGTGGATGAGCGTGCCGGCAATCAGCTGCCAAAGCTCAAGCCTGCGGCTGCGGCGTGGAATGGGCAGCAGATCTTGGGTAAGCCCCCAGCCTGCATAGAAAGGCAGGCCATAGCAGCTGACTTTTTTGCCGCGCAACAAGGCTTCAAAACCGGTCAGCGAAGTCATGGTATGTACTTCGTCTGCGTATTGGAGACAGGTCAGGATATCTGCTTGCTCGGCGGTTTGGTCGGCATATCGTGCCGTATCTTCAGGGGAAATATGGCCGATACGGTTATCGCTGACTACATCGGGATGCGGTTTGTAGATGATATAGGCATCGGGATTGCGTTCGCGTACGGTACGAAGCAGATCCAGATTGCGATAGATTCGGGGCGAACCGTAGCGGATAGACGCATCATCTTCAACCTGGCCGGGAACGAGGATCACGGTTTTGTCGGTTGATGGAGCGGTAAAGTCTGAGCTGTCGACGTTGTATTTGCTGATGTGGTTTTCGGTCAACATTTTTTGCAGCTTCAAGGCCGTCTGAAAGTCTTGATCGTCGAAGTTTTGGTTTTGCAGGATGTGTTCAAGACGGGACGGGATTTCGGCATTGAAATAAATGCCCATATCGTCGGTAACGAGCGACAGCGGCGGGACTAAATTAGAACCAAGCCCGACCGAGCGGATAAAGCCGTCTTCCATGCGCAGCAGGGGGATGTGGTGTTGTTCGGCAAAAACGGACGATGGCCTCTTTACCGTTGCCCCAGGCAAGGATGCGTGCATCATCGGACAGTTTGACTCCGGCCAGTTTTTGGGTGGAGGAGATAAATTTCAGACGGCAAGAGGGTACGTTAAAGAATGGTTTGGCAACCGCGCGTTTCCACAAAGACATGCCGACACAATACAACTCGCCACGCAATTTGTCGTTTTTACGTTTGACCGTTGCCAGATAGTCGATGATATCAAAGAGGCTACCTGCTTCGCCGGTATTGGGGTTGAGGTAGCGGCTGTATTGCAGATAGGCCGCGGCGAAGAGCTGCAGCAAGTTGCGGGGGCGCGTCGTTGGGTTCGAACAAGGCTATCGATTTTAGGATGGCGGTCGTCGTTCACGCCCCATCCGGCATACCACGGCAGGCCGAAGGTGGTCAGCGGTTTGCCGCACAAAAGCGCCTCAAAACCCATTTGTGAGGTAACGCAATAAACCTTATCGACGTTTTGCAACAAAGAAATCGGATTGATGTCTTCTGCCAAAAGATGGACGCGGTGTTGCTGCGCCAGCCGGGTCAGATAGCCTTGTTTTTTGCCGCACAAAACATCGGGATGGGTTTTGACCCAGATATCGGCTTGCGGGTTTTCATTCAAGGCCGTCTGAAACATCAGTTCAAACGTAGAGGCGTCTGCGCCGCCATACTGGATGGCCATATCGCCGAAGGTTTGGTCGATGATGAGGACGGTTTCGGGCTTGGATGGGGGAACGTAAAGGATGATCGTCTGAAAGTTCGGGCGCGTGGTTGTATTTGGATAGATGATGTCGCAGGATGAAAATCCATCGCCTGCTGCGCCTGAGCCAAGGTTTCAGACGGCATGGTATCGGAGGCAAGAATCAGTTGTTCCAAACGAGAAGGACGTGTGGTGTCGTAGTAGATGCCGATGTCGTCATAGACGATGGAATAGGGCGGATAACCGGCGACACCCAGTCCGAGCGAGCGTAAAAAGCCGTCTTCCAACGCAATAAAGGGAAGCCGGTGTTCAGCGGCGAAAGTACGCGCTTTGTGTGTCGTCGGGCGCAAACCCCAGCCGACCACAGCCTCTGCTCCTTTTCCATCTTTGCAGATATGAAACTCAGGCAATAGGGTGGAGAGATGGGGGATTTTGCGGATGCCGCGAGAGGGAATGTAGGCGTTTTTCACAATGCGTTTTCGTCGATTATTGTTATTAATGGATTGTAGGCCGTCTGAAAAGAGGAGCATTCTTTCAGACGGCCTGAATTATTTTTTAAAACGTTACGGCTTCGCCCAATACTTTGCCTGCCAAGTCTTTAGGGCGACAGGTTCGGCTCGCCTTGCAACGGCCAGTTGATGCCGACGGTCGGATCATTCCAAATCAGCGAGTGTTCGGCTTTGGGGTTGTAATAGTCTGTACATTTATAGACGAACTCGGCTTCATCGCTCAATACATAGAAGCCGTGAGCGAAACCTTCGGGTACCCACAGTTGGCGTTTGTTTTCTGCGGACAGAATTTCGCCTACCCATTTGCCGAAAGTGGGGGAGTCTTTACGCATATCGACGGCCACGTCGAATACTTCGCCGACAACCACGCGTACGAGTTTACCTTTGTGTTTTTCAGTTTGATAGTGCAGGCCGCGCAATACGCCTTTGCCGGATTTGGAATGGTTTTCCTGCACGAAGGTGCGGTCGCAGACTTGGGTTTTGGAACCACTCGTCGCGGAAGGTTTCCATAAAAAGCCGCGCGCGTCGCCGAAGACTTGGGGCTCAAGCAGTTTTACGTCAGGAATGGCGGTATCAATGATGTTCATCGTTTTATCTTTTCATCTAAAGGCCGTCTGAAAAGTTTCAGACGGCCTCAAACATTATTTTTTTCAACAGGCGCAGCAAATATTGGCCGTATTGGTTTTTCGCCATCGGGCGCGCCAGCTCTTCCAGTTTTTCATCGGAAAGCCAACCGTTGCGCCAAGCGATTTCTTCCAGACAGGCGATTTGCAGGTCTTGGATGTTTTTGCACGGTTTGGACGAATGAAGCGGCTTCGTGCAGGCTCTCGTGGGTGCCGGTGTCCAACCATGCGAAACCGCGTCCCAAAAGTTGTACCGACAATGAACCGTCTTCCAAATACATTTGGTTGAGGTCGGAAATTTCCAATTCGCCGCGGGCAGACGGTTTGATTTGTTTGGCGAACTCAACGACGCGGCGGTCGTAGAAGTACAAAGCCGGTTACCGCCCAATCGGATTTGGGCTGTTGCGGTTTTCTCTTCGATAGACAGGGGCGTTGAAGTTTTCGTCAAATTCAACCACGCCGAAACGCTCGGGGTCTTTGACCTGATAACCGAATACGGTTGCGCCGTGGGTCTTGGCGGCGGCCTGTTTCAATGTTTGCGTAAACGATTGGCCGTAGAAAATATTGTCGCCCAACACCAAGCAGACATTGTCGTTGCCGATAAATTCTTCACCGATGATAAATGCCTGTGCCAAGCCGTCTGGACTGGGTTGAACGGCATAGCTGATGGAAATGCCGAAATCGCTGCCGTCGCCGAGCAGGCGCTGAAAGAGGCGTTGTCTTCGGGCGTGGTAATCACCAAAATATCGCGGATTCCTGCCAGCATCAATACGGACAGGGGATAGTAAAATCATGGGCTTGTCGTACACGGGCAGCAGTTGTTTGGATACGCCGCGTGTGATGGGGTAGAGGCGTGTGCCGCTACCACCGGCAAGGATGATGCCTTTCATGGGTTTTCTCCTGAGTAGTGTGTGTTTGCGTGATTTTCAGACGGCCTAATATGGGAACAGGCCGTCTGAAAACTTATTTTCCAGTGCCTAAACGCTCTAAACGATAGCTGCCGTTCAATACGTTTTGCCACCAGGTTTTGTTGTCCAAATACCATTGTACTGTTTTGCGGATGCCGGATTCGAACGTTTCCTGTGGTTTCCAGCCCAGTTCCTACCGATTTTGGCTGCATCAATGGCGTAGCGCACATCATGGCCGGGGCGGTCTTGTACGAAAGTAATTAAATCTTCATAACGCGTCACACCCGCCGGTTTTTCAGGAACAAGCTCTTCCAGCAGGGTGCAGATGGTTTTGACGACTTCAATATTGGCTTTTTCATTGTGGCCGCCGATATTGTAGGTCTCGCCGACAACACCTTCGGTAACAACCTGATACAGTGCGCGCGCGTGGTCTTCGACAAACAGCCAGTCGCGGATTTGCATACCGTCGCCGTAAACGGGCAGCGGTTTGCCGTCGAGCGCGTTCAGAATCATCAGCGGAATGAGTTTTTTTCCGGGAAATGGTAGGGGCCGTAGTTGTTGGAGCAGTTGGTTACGATGGTCGGCAAACCGTAAGTACGCAACCATGCACGGACGAGGTGGTCGCTGGATGCTTTGGAGGCAGAGTAGGGGCTGGACGGCGCGTATGGCGTGGTTTCGGTGAACAAATCGTCCGTGCCGTGCAAATCGCCATAGACTTCATCGGTAGAAATATGGTGGAAACGGAAGGCTTCGCGCTTTTCAGACGGCATTTGTTGCCAGTAGGCTCGGGCCGCTTCAAGCAGATTGAATGTGCCGACGATATTGGTTTGGATAAACTCGCCTGCCGAATCAATAGAGCGGTCGACATGGCTTTCCGCTGCCAAGTGCATCACGGCATCCGGCTGGTGTTGTGCGAATACGCGGTCGAGTTCGGCGCGGTTGCAAATATCCACTTGCTCAAAAAGCATAGCGAGGATTATTGGCTACCTCAGTCAAAGATTCCAAATTGCCGGCATAAGTCAGCTTATCGACATTGACGACAGAGTCTTGGGTGTTTTGGATAATATGACGGGCAACGGCAGAACCGATAAAGCCCGCGCCGCCGGTAACAAGGATTTTTTTCATAAGTTTCAGAGGATAGTCAAAATAATATAAACGGATTATAGCAGACAGAATGTGTGTTTTTCAGATAAAGAGGCCGTCTGAAAATATCTCTTTCAGACGGCCTGTATCAGTTCAACTTAATCGTCGTAGCCATTTGGGTTGTTGCTGACCCAACGCCATGAGTCTTCCATCATCTGCGCCAAATCACGCTTGGTTTCCCAACCGGTTTGCGCTTTGGTGTAGGCGGGATCGGCGTAGAAACAGGCCAAATCGCCATCACGACGCGGTTTGATTTGGAACGGAATGGTCAAACCAGAGGCTGCCTCAAAGGCACGGATGATTTCCAATACCGAATAAGCACGTCCCGAACCCAAATTAAACAGGTGTACACCCGAAACATCGCTTTTCGCCTGCATGGCCGCCACATGGCCTTCCGCCAAATCCATCACATGGATATAGTCGCGCATACCCGTACCGTCTGGGGTAGGGTAGTCATCGCCGAAAAACCGACAATTGCGGCAGCTTGCCTGAAGCCACTTGGCAGATATAAGGCAGCAGATTGTTCGGGATACCGTTTGGCTGCTCGCCGATCAAACCGCTTTCATGCGCACCGATAGGGTTGAAATAGCGCAACAAAATCACGCTCCAGCGCGGATCGGCCTTTTGGATATCCGTCAAAATGCGCTCCACCATAGACTTAGACGTGCCGTAAGGGCTGGTCGTATCCCCCGGTTGCATATCTTCCGTATAAGGCACTTTGCCCGGATCGCCGTAAACCGTAGCCGATGAGCTGAACACAATCTTAAATACACCGGCACGTGCCATTTCTTCAGCCAAAACCAAGCTGCCCGACACATTGTTGTCATAGTATTTCATTGGTTCGGCCACGCTTTCACCGACTGCCTTTAAGCCGGCAAAATGGATGACGGCATCAATATCATGTTCTGCAAAGATTTGACGCAACACTTCACGATCACGGATATCCCCTTGGTAAAAAGGCACAGACTTGCCGGTAATCTTTTCCAAGCGCGGGAGGATGTTGGCAGACGAATTGCACAAATTGTCCAAAATCACGGCATTAAAGCCTGATTTCAACAGGGAAACAACGGTATGGGAACCGATAAAACCGGTACCGCCGGTGATAAGAATAGTCATTGGTTTTCCTTATACAGCATATGTTATCTTGTTTTGAATGAAGTGTATCAGTATTATCCTTTGTCTTCCCAAAAATTATCTTACGTTGTGCTGTCCTATCAATCGTTCAGATGGAATATGAAGGAATATATGAACATTACCCAAATCCTCTCTCAAGAACTCTCTGCCACCACTGCGCAAATTAATGCCGCTATTGAGCTTTTAGACGACGGCGCGACCGTCCCTTTTATCGCGCGTTACCGTAAAGAAGCCACGGGTGGGCTGGACGACACGCAGCTGCGCCAGCTTGCCGAGCGGCTGCAATACCTGCGCGAGTTGGAAGAGCGCAAAGGCTGTTGTTTTAAAAAGCATTGAAGAACAAGGCAAACTTTCAGACGACCTCAAAGCGCAAATCGAGGCCGCCGACAACAAAACCGCGCTGGAAGACCTGTATCTGCCCTACAAGCCCAAACGTCGCACCAAAGCGCAAATCGCGCGCGAACACGGTTTGCAGTCGCTGGCGGACGTGTTGCTTGCCGAACAGCCGCAGGACGTGGAAGCCGCCGCGCAAGGCTACCTGAACGAAAACGTTCCCGACACCAAAGCCGCACTGGACGGCGCGCGCGCGATTCTGATGGAGCAGTTTGCCGAAGACGCGGAACTCATCGGCACGCTGCGCGATAAGTTGTGGAACGAAGCCGAAAATCCACGCGCAAGTCATTGAAGGCAAAAGAAACCGAAGGCGAAAAAAATTCAGCGATTATTTCGACCATCGCGAACCTATTCGCACTATGCCCAGCCACCGTGCATTGGCGGTTTTGCGTGGCCGCAACGAAGGCGTGTTGAACATTGCCCTCAAATACCAGCCCGACGACACGCCGATTACGCAGCAAAGCGAATACGAGCAAATCATCGCCCGTCGCTTTAAGGTTTCAGACGGCCACAAATGGCTGCGCGACACCGTACGCCTGACTTGGCGCGCGAAAATCTTTTTGTCGCTGGAGCTTGAAGCCTTGGGCCGTCTGAAAGAAGCCGCCGACACCGACGCGATTACCGTGTTTGCCCGCAATCTCAAAGACTTGCTGCTTGCCGCGCCTGCCGGACGGCTGACCACTTTGGGCCTCGACCCCGGCTACAAGAACGGCGTGAAATGCGCCGTGGTGGACGATACGGGCAAGCTGCTGGATACGGTCATTGTCTATTTGCATCAAGAAAACAATATGTTGGCAACGCTGTCGCGCCTGATTAAGCAACACGGCGTGAAACTCATCGCCATCGGCAACGGTACCGCCAGCCGCGAAACCGACAAAAATCGCGGGCGAACTGGTGCGCGGAATGCCAGAAATGGGGCTGCACAAAAATCGTCGTTTCCGAAGCTGGCGCGTCGATTTATTCCGCGTCCGAACTGGCGGCGCGCGAGTTCCCCGACTTGGACGTTTCCCTGCGCGGCGCGGTGTCCATCGCCCGCAGGCTGCAAGACCCGCTTGCCGAGTTGGTCAAAATCGACCCCAAATCCATCGGCGTGGGTCAGTATCAGCATGATGTCAACCAAAGCCAGCTTGCCAAATCGCTGGACGCGGTGGTTGAAGACTGCGTGAACGCCGTCGGCGTGGACGTGAACACCGCCTCCGCCCCGCTCTTGGCGCGGATTTCCGGCTTGAATCAAACCCTTGCCCAAAACATCGTCGCCTACCGCGATGAAAACGGCGCGTTCGACAGCCGCAAAAAATTGCTGAAAGTACCGCGTTTGGGCGAAAAAACCTTCGAGCAGGCGGCGGGCTTTTTGCGGATTAACGGCGGTAAAGAGCCGCTGGACGCGAGCGCCGTCCACCCCGAGGCCTATCCCGTCGTCGCCAAAATGCTGGCTCAACAAGGCATTACCGCCGCCGAACTCATCGGCAACCGCGAGCGCGTGAAGCAAATTAAAGCGTCCGACTTCACCGACGAACGCTTCGGCCTGCCGACCATTTTGGATATTTTGTCCGAGCTGGAAAAACCCGGTCGCGACCCGCGCGGCGAGTTTCAGACGGCCTCATTCGCCGAAGGCATCCACGAAATCAGTGACTTGCAAGTCGGCATGATACTCGAAGGCGTGGTCTCCAACGTCGCCAACTTCGGCGCATTCGTAGACATCGGCGTCCATCAGGACGGCTTAGTGCACATCTCCGCCCTGTCCAATAAATTTGTCCAAGACCCGCGCGAAGTGGTGAAAGCCGGCGACGTGGTGAAAGTGAAAGTGCTGGAAGTCGATGCCGCCAGAAAACGCATCGCGCTGACTATGCGACTGGATGATGAACCAGGCGGCACAGCCAAAAGGCAACAGGCCGTCTGAAACCCGACATCAAGAACGCCGCGACCGCAAACCCCAACGCAACGAGCGTGCCCCGACCAATTCGGCAATGGCAGATGCGTTTGCAAAGTTGAAGCGGTAACAGTAGTCTGAAGTGCTATTTAAATTAAAACCGTTTTGAAACAAATAAATAAAATTAAATTGTAAAAATCCCGTTTTTTTATCATATCGAAGCGATATAGCAAAAAAACGGTATTTTTTTATCAATTAACTGAAACCCTAAAATGTACTCGATCGAACAATTTCCTCCCGAAGCAGACCTAGAAACCGTTCCTGTCTTGAAAAAACTGAATTCCGCACATCGTTATCTGGCCGAATTAAAAGGCATCTGCCGCAGTATTCCCAACCAAGGCATTCTGATTAACACGCTGTCTTTGCAGGAAGCCAAAGATAGTTCCGAAATCGAAAATATCATTACTACCCATGACGAACTGTTCCGCGCAGGAATATCGGCAAGCTCATCTAGTCCTGCCATCAAAGAAGTGCAGAATTATGCTTCAGCACTGCATTGTGGCTTCGACCTTATCCAAAAACACGGAATGCTGACCAACAATCATATTTTGACGATACAGGCCGAGTTGGAAAAGAACCGTGCCGGATTCCGTAAACAGTCGGGGACGATGCTGAAAAACGACCGTACAGGCGAAACCGTCTATACGCCGCCGCAACATATAGACGACATCATTTGCTTGATGAGCAGATTGGAAGCATTTATCAACAACGACAACACGGAAAAACCTATTGATCCGCTTATCCGTATGGCGTTGCTCCATCACCAGTTTGAAAGCATTCACCCGTTTTACGACGGCAATGGCAGAACAGGTAGGATTATTAATGTGCTGTATCTGGTTTTAACCGGGTTGCTGGATATTCCCGTTTTATACCTCAGCCGCTATTTGGTACGGAACAAAAGCGAATATTACCGACTGTTACAATATGTACGCGATACGGGTGAATGGGAGGATTGGCTGTTGTATATGTTGGAAGCCGTGGAACAAACCGCCAAGGACGGCATCGATACCGTGCAACACATCCATCAGGCGATGCTGGACTACAAACATCGTATCAGGCAAAAATTCAGCTTCTACAGTCAAGACCTGATTAACCACCTATTCAACCATCCCTACACAAAAATCGATTTCCTGATGAAAACGCTGAACGTTTCTCGTCCCAGTGCCGCCAAATATCTGGACGAACTGACAGAAGGCGGGTTCCTTCACAAAGAAAAAATAGGCAGAAGCAACTACTATATCAATATTGCGCTGATGAGTATCTTAACACCAGCTAATTGATAATATTTGAAATTTATACAATATTAAATCAATATATTATTTGCCATCATACTTGATGGCTTGCCGATATAAATAAGCGTATAGTTCCAAATATTACAAACCCATCATCACAACCTAGGAGTTCAAACCATGAAACCTGTTTTGTTTGCCGCGCTGATTTCCTGTTTCTCCGTTGCTGCATATGCGGCCTGTACCGACAGCCAGCAGCAGTGCGTGATTTATAAAAACGGCAACGTCGCGACAGAAGGCGGCTGTACGGTCAGTAAGTGCCAAAGTGCCGATGTGCAAGTGTTGAAATGGAAGCTGAAAAACGGCAAAGGCGTGACCGTTGAAATCGGAAAAAACGGTAAGGTTTTGGTGAACAAGAAACCGGGTGCGAAAGCGAACAACAGCAATGCGTCAGGCATGGGTTTGACATGCTATGCCGCCGATGCGGACAAACGCGAACAGTTCTGCTCAACCAATTATTGATTGGATTATTGCTTTGATTAAAGGCCGTCTGAAAAGTGTTTCAGACGGCCTTGATGTTTATCCTTCCGATATTTTTTCATTGAGAAAGTCGATAAAGCTGCGCACTTTCGCACTGAGAAATGCCCTGTCGACATAGGTGGCGTTCAGTTGGTCTGTCCAGATGGTGTAATCGGGCAGGAGTTGGATCAATGTGCCGTCCTTCAATTCCTGCTGAACTGCCCAAAGGGGCTGATAGCCTATGCCTGCTCCTGCTTTAATCAGCTCGCGTATCATCAGTGTGTTGTCGCTGCGGATAACCGGGGAGAGATGGAGAATGGCTTTTTCTCCGGTGTGGTTTGGCCGCTGACTTGTCCTTCTTCATCGACTTCTATGGCCTGACGCTGTTTGCTGCCGGCGGTCTGAATAATGGTGGCGTCAATGACGGCGGCGGATGCTTTCTTTACTTTTAAGCCTTTTTCGGTCAGTTGGCGGTTGATCAGTTCCAGCAATTCGGACAGGGTGTCGTCTTACGCCAGCCAATTGCGGTAGCGGCATAAGGTGCTGTAATCGGGGATGCTCAACTCGTCGAAACGGCAAAACAGGTTGAAGTCGATGCGGGTGATGAGGCTGTGTTCGAGTTCGGGATCGGAGAGGCTGTGCCATTGTCCGAGCAGGACGGCTTTGAACATGGACAACAGGGGATAGGCGGGACGGCCGCGGTGGTCTCGGAGGTAACGGGTTCTTTGACGATTCAGGTATTGTTCGATCGGTTGCCAATCAATCACCTGATCCAACTTCAATAGTGGGAAACGGTCGATGTGTTTGGCAATCATGGCTTGGGCAGTTTGCTGGAAGAAGGTGGTCATGGAAAATCCCCTAAATGTCTTGGTGAGAATTTAGGGGATTTTGGGGAATTTTGCAAAGGTCTCAGATAGTACGGCTATGCGAGGCAACGCCGTACTGGTTTAAAGTCAATCCACTATAAGTCTTTTATTCGAGATTCATGTCCAGTTGAGCAAACCCGCCAAACAAAACAAAAAACCCGCAGCATAGCTGCGGGTTTGATACCTATTTAACACTAAACCAGTATTACCATTCGTAGTTCACGCCTACGTTGTAAGATGCAGAGCCGCCTGAAGAGGTGCCGACTGCAAGACCGGCCTTGGCTGCAAAGTTTTCATTGAAGCGGTAGCCTGCACCGACTGCAACTGCGGTGTCAGATTTGAAACCACCCAAAGCAGCGGTAACGTTAAACTTACCAACGCTGTAAGGTTGGAACAGACCGCTGAGGGCTGCTTGTGCAGCAAGACCTTGGCGGGTCTCTTTACGCAGATTAGCTACGTTTTTGTCCAAGTTGTCGATACGCGCTGAGTTTTTAGCAATACCGGCAGCGTGTTGGTTGCTTGCTGTTTGCAGGGTAGCAATATCGGCTTTGTTAGCGGCAACTTGTGTGGCATTAGCTTTAACTGCATCTTGAGCTTGAGCAGCAGCAGTTTGCGCCGCACTTGCTACATTATTGGCAGCATCAGCGGATGTTTTTGCAGCTTTGGCATGGCTTTCAGCAGTTTCAGCAGATTTTTGGGCAACTTCAACAGAACCTTGTGCAGACTTAGCTGATTTTTCAGCTTCAACAGCTGCTTTTTTAGCAGTCTCGATATCAGCTTTATCAGCTTTTTTGTCAATTGCTGCTTTGTTGGCATCAATATCTTGACGGTTAACTTCTAACGCATCAGCTGCAGCCAAACCTACTTTTTTCAAAGTACTGATATCTTCATCCAGGCTGGCAATCGCATTGTTGAAGCCTTCATTGGCTTTCTCTTGCTCTTTCAGAGAAGCAGTATTTTCAGCGATTGACGCTTTGTTGGCGTCGATGTCTTGACGGTTAGCTTCCAAAGCTTCGGTCGCTTTCAGACCTGCTTGTGCCAAGTCAACGATGTCTTTATCATGACGAGTGATAGCTGCGCTAGTCGCGTCGCTCAGGGCAGTTACTTCGTCACCGATATCGTTAACTTTTTTGCCCATGTCGGCAGTGTATTTTGCCAATTCTTCGAAATCAGCTTTGTCGGCTTTTTTTGTCAATTGCTGCTTTGTTGGCATCAATATCTTGACGGTTAGCTTCCAAAGCCTCGGTCGCTTTCAGACCTGCTTGTGCCAAGTCAACGATGTCTTTATCATGACGAGTGATAGCTGCGCTAGTCGCGTCGCTCAGGGCAGTTACTTCGTCACCGATATCGTTAACTTTTTTGCCCATGTCGGCAGTGTATTTTTGCCAATTCTTCGAAATCAGCTTTGTCGGCTTTTTTTTGTCAATTGCTGCTTTGTTGGCATCAATATCTTGACGGTTAACTTCTAACGCATCAGCTGCAGCCAAACCTACTTTTTCAAAGTACTGATATCTTCATCCAGGCTGGCAATCGCATTGTTGAAGCCTTCATTGGCTTTCTCTTGCTCTTTCAGAGAAGCAGTATTTTCAGCGATTGACGCTTTGTTGGCGTCGATGTCTTGACGGTTAGCTTCCAAAGCTTCGGTCGCTTTCAGACCTGCTTGTGCCAAGTCAACGATGTCTTTATCATGACGAGTGATAGCTGCGCTAGTCGCGTCGCTCAGGGCAGTTACTTCATCACCGATATCGTTAACTTTTTTGCCCATGTCGGCAGTGTATTTTGCCAATTCTTCGAAGTCAGCTTTGTCGGCTTTTTGATCAATTGCTGCTTTGTTGGCATCAATGTCTTGACGGTTAGCTTCCAAAGCCTCGGTCGCTTTCAGACCTGCTTGTGCCAAGTCAACGATGTCTTTATCGTGACGAGTGATGGCTGCACTAGTTGCATCGCTCAGGGCGGTTACTTCGTCACCGATATCGTTAACTTTTTTGCCCATGTCGGCAGTGTATTTTGCCAATTCTTCGAAATCAGCTTTGTCGGCTTTTTTGTCAATTGCTGCTTTGTTGGCATCAATATCTTGACGGTTAACTTCTAACGCATCAGCTGCAGCCAAACCTACTTTTTTTCAAAGTACTGATATCTTCATCCAGGCTGGCAATCGCATTGTTGAAGCCTTCATTGGCTTTCTCTTGCTCTTTCAGAGAAGCAGTATTTTCAGCGATTGACGCTTTGTTGGCGTCGATGTCTTGACGGTTAGCTTCCAAAGCCTCGGTCGCTTTCAGACCTGCTTGTGCCAAGTCAACGATGTCTTTATCATGACGAGTGATAGCTGCGCTAGTCGCGTCGCTCAGGGCAGTTACTTCGTCACCGATATCGTTAACTTTTTTGCCCATGTCGGCAGTGTATTTTGCCAATTCTTCGAAATCAGCTTTGTCGGCTTTTTTGTCAATTGCTGCTTTGTTGGCATCAATATCTTGACGGTTAACTTCTAACGCATCAGCTGCAGCCAAACCTACTTTTTTCAAAGTACTGATATCTTCATCCAAGCTGGCAATCGCATTATTGAAGCCTTCGTTAGCTTCTTTTTGCTCTTCCAATGCTGCTTTATTAGCATTTACATCTGCGCTGATGGCGTTAACAACTTCTGCAGTTTTTACCAATGCTTCGCTGTTGTCGTTGACGGTTTCAGTCAAGTCACCCAATGCCTCATCGTGTGCAGCTACAACTTCTTTCAAACCCAATCCGCCAAAGCCGTCAGCTTCAACATCTGCTTGTGTAGCTTTACGGACGGTTTTGCTGCCATCTTCATTAGTAGCGACGAAGTTGCTGCCGGCAGCAAAGCCATTAACTGCCTGCTCCAGCTCCTTAGTTTTCAACAACAGGTCTGAGCTATCAGCCGCGCCCGCTGCGCTGCTTATCACAGCTGCCGCAATAGCCATACTCAATGCTTTAACGTTGAATTTTTTCATGTTTTTTACCTTTTTGTGGTGGGTGTAAGGACGTTATTCAAGCTTCTCTTTCCCCGTAAACTGAAAAAGGGACACCGCATGGTCTTAACGGTGATAGTGACTTGAAGAAAGTTGCACCCTCCATTGTAAAAAAATGAAATTTAAATGCAAGTATTCTGTATAGATTTTTTTCACATATCATGAAAAATATGTTGTACATATACATCATTCGGATAAGATGCAAGGAGCACAAAAAATAACGCAAATAGAGACCTTTGCAAAATTCCCCAAAATCCCCTAAATTCCCATCAAGACATTTAGGGGATTTTCCATGAGCACCTTCTTTCAGCAAACCGCCCAAGCCATGATCGCCAAACACATCGACCGTTTCCCACTATTGAAGTTGGATCAAGTGATTGATTGGCAGCCGATCGAACAATACCTGAATCGTCAAAGAACCCGTTACCTTCGAGACCACCGCGGCCGTCCCGCCTATCCCCTGTTGTCCATGTTCAAAGCCGTCCTGCTCGGACAATGGCACAGCCTCTCCGATCCCGAACTTGAACACAGCCTCATCACCCGCATTGATTTCAACCTGTTTTGCCGTTTTGACGAACTAAGCATCCCCGATTACAGCACCTTATGCCGCTACCGCAACTGGCTGGCGCAAGACAATACCCTGTCCGAATTGCTGGAACTGATCAACCGACAACTGACCGAAAAAAACCTAAAAGTAGAGAAAGCATCCGCCGCCGTCGTTGACGCTACCATTATTCAGACCGCCGGCAGCAAACAACGCCAGGCTATAGAAGTTGATGAAGAAGGACAAGTCAGCGGCCAAACCACACCGAGTAAAGACAGCGATGCCCGTTGGATAAAGAAAAACGGCCTCTACAAACTCGGTTACAAACAACATACCCGTACAGATGCGGAAGGCTATATCGAGAAACTGCACATCACCCCTGCCAATACCCATGAGTGCAACCATCTGTCCCCTTTGTTGGAAGGCATTGACGAAGGCACGACCGTCTATGCCGACAAAGGCTACGACAGTAAGGAAAACCGGCAACATCTGGAAGAGCATCGGTTGCTGGACGGCATTATGCGCAAAGCCCACCGCAAACATCCGCTGTCGGAAGCGCAAACCAAACGCAACCGATATTTATCAAAAACCCGTTATGTGGTCGAACAGAGCTTCGGTACGCTGCACCGTAAATTCCGCTATGCCCGGGCAGTCTATTTTGGTCTGCTCAAAGTAAGTGCACAAAGCCATCTGAAGGCGATGTGTTTGAACCTTTTGAAAGCGGCTAACAGGCTAAGTGTGCCTGTTGCCGCCTAAAAGGCGGCCGGATGCCTGATTATCGGGTATCCAAGGGGGATTAAGGGGGGTATTTGAGTCGAATCAGGAGTGATTTGGGATGAAAACAGCTGAAAATCTTTGTTTTGGTTTCGGCTGTTGGGGGAAGGACTTTTTTGCAAAGGTCTCCGATTGTGATTGAGGATGATGTTTGGATCGGACGGCGCGCGATTATTATGGGCGGTGTCCGAGTAGGCAAAGGAGCGGTTATCGGCGCAGGGGCTGTGGTAACTAAAGATGTGCCGCCGTATTGTGTCACTGCTGGGAATCCTGCGGTCATCAAGAAGAACCTGTTAGAAGATTAAGTACACACATCAGGGTTTTCAACCAGATATAAAGGTCGTCTGAAAATGTTTTCAGACGACCTTTTTATATCAAATCAAATTAGCCGCGCCGCCAAGTCGTACCGCCGGCATTGTCTTCCAGAATGATTTTGTGTTCGTTCAGAAGGTCGCGGATACGGTCGGACTCTGCCCAGTTTTTATCGCGCGCGCCTGTTTGCGGCGGGCGATCAAATCGTCGATTTCCTCATTGGACAGGCCGTCTGAAACGGCACCGCCTTGCAGAAATTCAATCGGATCGCGTTGCAACAGGCCGATGATGCCGCCCAAAGCTTTCAGGCAGCCGGCAAGGTGCGCATCATTGGTTTTGTTCACTTCGCCTGCCAGTTCAAACAACACGGCAACCGCTTCGACCGTACCGAAATCGTCGTTCATGGCGGCGTAGAAGCGGCGGGTGTAGTCATTGGCGTTTTCAGATAAATCAAACTCAGCCGCCGGTGTGTTTTTCAACGTTGTGTACAGGCGTGTCAACGCACCTTTTGCGTCGTCCAAATGTGCGTCGGAGTAGTTCAACGGGCTACGGTAGTGGGCGCGCAGGATGAAGAAACGCACGACTTCGGGATCGTATTGTTTCAACACTTCGCGGATGGTGAAGAAGTTGCCCAGCGATTTGGACATTTTTTCGCCGTCCACGCGGATAAAGCCGTTGTGCAGCCAGTATTTGACGTGGCTGGCGATGCTTCGACCGTGGTGGGTTTGCGCGTGGTCGTGGCCACAGGTATGACCGCTGGCACCGACGCTTTGGGCGATTTCATTTTCATGGTGCGGGAACTGCAAGTCCGCGCCGCCGCCATGAATGTCGAAAGTATCGCCAAACAGGTTTTCACTCATGGCCGAGCATTCAATATGCCAACCCGGACGGCCGTTGCCCCAAGGGCTTTCCCATGCCGGTTCGCCTACTTTGGCCGCTTTCCACAACACAAAAATCAAGCGGATCGCGTTTGAAACCGTCCACTTCCACGCGCTCGCCTGCACGCAGGTCGTCTAGCGATTTGCCCGATAATTGGCCGTAAGCGGAAAACTCGCGCACGGCGTAGTAAACGTCGCCGTTTGCGGCAGGATATGCCTTGCCGTTTTGAATCAGGGTTTCAATCATGGCAATCATTTGCGGAATGTTTTCCGTCGCCTTCGGCTCAATATCTGGACGCAACACACCCAAAGCATCAGCATCTTCGTGCATAGCCTGAATGAAACGCGCGGTCAGTTCGCCGATGGTTTCGCCGTTTTCAGCCGCACGGGCGATGATTTTGTCGTCGATGTCGGTAATGTTGCGCACATAAGTGAGCGGATAGCCGCACTCGCGCAACCAACGGGCAATCATGTCGAATACAACCATCACACGGGCATGGCCTAAGTGGCAGTAGTCGTAAACAGTCATGCCGCAAACGTACATGCGCACGTTTTTAGGGTCGATGGGGGCAAAAGGTTCTTTTTGGCGGGTAAGGGTGTTGTAGAGGTTTGGCATTCTCATAACTTTCGGTAAGAATAAATTTCAAGATGACGCTTTTATAATATTTTCCGGATTAATTTTAAATCCAGATTCCGTTAGCCTCTCCACTAAACGAGAAACAGTTTCTTTTTACATGATGATTAAAATCAATATATAGAATACCATTGGCGTCAGACGGAATTTCTAAATCTCCTTTTTTTAGAATAGCAACATGCTTTCTTCCTATGGATGAAAGCAGCATTCCCATTTCAAGTACAACATTTTGTCTTGCTCGTGGCTGCACTTTTATCAGGTGATTTAATTGCATATCCCATGTCATCTGGGGTAAGTAAAACTATCCCAAATTTTACTTCTGTAGGAGCTGCCCCAATTTGTTGTTCTAATGCTTCAATGATAGTTAGACCATTACCACTGGTATTTTGCAAAACGAAATGTTCAATACCAAGTTTATGTAGAACTAACTCTAACTGCTCACGGGCCATTTCATCATGCCCATGAACTACGAATACTTTACCTTGCGTTTCAACTGTAGCAGGAACAATTTTTTCTGTTGTGTGCTGATTAGTTTGTAGTTGTGATGTGAAAGGTGTTGACGTGGCACTGTTTGAGTTGCATAAGTCATTAATAAAATTCCTTAGGGTTTCATTTAACTTACCCTGAATATTAATAGTCCCTGTAGTAGGCCAAAAATTTACTATTTCCCCACCTTGCAGGCGTAAACAAATTTTATTTTCTGTTTTGTCTTCTTTAGTTACATTGAATCCTTTTTCTAATAGATGTTGTTTAAGGTTATCAATAGTTCCATTAAATTTCATCGAAATAATAACTCCTTGGTAAATTATATAATTTATGATTCATAATATTGCAGTATGGGCTTTACTACATCGGTTGCTACCACAGTAAAAAACAGCCTTGGGCTTAACGCTTTGCATATTCGACAATCTTTTCCGTACCGTCCGGCTGCAGCTCGACGATATTGCCGTTTGCATCGCCTACATACACCGAGGTGTATTTGCGTTTTTCGGCCATCCAGGCGCGATAGAGGCTTTGCAGGGTGTCTTGTTTGCGTTTGAGTTGCGTGATTTATTCTTGGGTAATCATGGCTTTTCTGTATGGGGCAAGTGTATTCCAAAGGCCGTCTGAAAACCTTTCAGACGGCCTTTGCCGCTGTTTACTCGGCTTTCAGCACCGAGGTATCTGTTTGCGGCTGCGCGGCGGCGATGTCGGCAGCGGCTTTTACGGCGGCTTCGGCTTCGGCGGCGAGGCGTTTTTTTCTCGGTCAGGTATTGGTTGATTTGGTGTACCAATTCCTGCGTACCTTAGTGGGTCAGGGCGCTGATTTGGAAGAGGCGTGGGGTTTCCATGTCGAATTGGAAGCGGTCGTCAGGGTTTTGGGTAGTCCCAGCCGATGGCTTCAAGGAAAGCTTCGGTGCGCGCTTGAGCTTCGTCGTCGTCGAGCATATCGAGTTTGTTCAGCACCAGCCAGCGCGGTTTGTCGTAGAGTTCTTCGTCGTATTTGCGCAATTCGTTGATGATGGCGAGGGCTTCTTCTGCTGGGTTGACGGCTTCGTCGAATGGGGCCAAATCGACGACGTGCAACAGCAGGCCGGTGCGTGATAGGGTGTTTGAGGAAGCGGTGGCCGAGGGCCTGCGCCTTCTGCCGCGCCTTCAATCAGGCCGGGGATGTCGGCCATGACGAAGCTGTGGTTTTCGTCGATGCGTACGACGCCCAAGTTTGGATGCAGGGTGGTGAAGGGGTAGTTGGCGATTTTGGGGCGTGCGGCGGATACGGCGGTAATCAGGGTGGATTTACCGGCGTTGGGCATGCCTAATAAGCCGACATCGGCGAGGACTTTAAGCTCGAGTTGCAGGGAGCGAGTCTCGCCTTCTTCGCCGGGCGTGGATTGTTTGGGCGCGCGGTTGACGGAGGATTTGAAGTGGATGTTGCCCAAGCCGCCTTTGCCGCCTTTGGCGAGGCAGACGCGCTGGCCGTGGTGGGTGAGGTCGGCGACGATTTCGTCGGTATCGAGGTCGCGGATGAGGGTACCGACGGGCATTTTGAGGACGATGTCGTCCGCACCCGCGCCGTAGCGGTCGGAGCCGTGGCCTTTTTCGCCGTTTTTGGCTTGGTAGCGTTTGACAAAGCGGTACTCGACGAGGGTATTGGTGTTTTCGTCGGCTTCTGCCCAAACGCTGCCGCCTTTGCCACCATCGCCGCCGTCGGGGCCGCCGCGCGGTACAAATTTTTCGCGGCGGAAACTGGTTGCGCCATTACCGCCTTTGCCTGCGGCGACTTCGATTTTTGCTTCGTCGATGAATTTCATGATGTTCTCTTACGGGTATTCGGTTGTTTCAGACGGCCTTTGTTGATAGAGGAGCTTGGTGTCTGAACGGATAAAAATGTTGCTTATTATAAAGGATATTTCGGTTTTTAGGCCGTCTGAAATATGGTTTCAGACGGCCTTGGATTATGGGCGAGGGCTTGGTCGATTTCTTGATAGAGTTGGGTGAAATTGGGTTCGCCAACGTAGGTTTTGAGGATGTTGCCGTTTTTGTCGATCAGGACGGAAGTCAGGGTAAACCTGTGTGCCAAAAGGCTTTTGCGGCAGTTTTGTCGGCATCGTACATGACGGTGAAAGGAAGGCCGTATTCTTTGACGTATTGATGGACGCTTTCGATAGGGGTCGATGGGCTGGGCAATGCCGAGGACTTGGAAGTTTTTGCCTTGATAGTCTTGGGCGGTTTTGATGATTTTAGGGCATCTCGCTCACGCAGCCGGGGCAGGAGGAAACCAGAAGTTAATGAGGGTAACTTTGTCTTTTAAATCGGCATTGGTAATGGTTTTGCCTTGCAGGTCGGGCAGGGCGAAATCAGGGGCAGCTTTGTTGCTGGGGATAAGGACGAAGGTAGAAGTGCGCCAATCGTGGCAACGACAAGGAGTGTGAGTATTTTTTTCATGATTCGAGGTTTTGAATGGCGTGTGCTAAGGTTTGGGGAACGCTGATGCTGCGGCCGCTTTCGCTGCTGACGGGCATAAAGGGTTACTTCGGCTTCGATGGCGGCTTTGCCGTTGGGCAGGGTCGCGGTTTGGCTGAGGATGATGTGGCGTGTGCCGATGTCTTTCAGACGGCCTGTAAAGGTTAAAACATCGCCTTCGAGCGACGGACGGCGATAGCGGATGTCAACGCGTGCAACAACGAGCATGATGCCTTTGAGTTCGGACAGAAGGTCATGCTCTTGAAAAAACGTCCAGCGCGCTTCTTCGAGAAATTCGAGATAGCGCGCATTGTTGACGTGGCCGTAGCCGTCGAGATGGTAGTTGCGGACGGTCAGTTTCATTAGTTGAGATTGATGGGTTGGAACTCTTCGCGTGCGATTGGTTCGTGTTCGAGGTCGGTAATCACGGTGGAGAGCTGGATGTCGAACCATTCGTTGAAAAATGTCGGCGTCCAAATCCGGCCATTCGCTTTCGTCTTCGCACCAGTCGGCCAATTCGGCAGCAAAAATGTCTTCAAAACGCGCTTCGATTTCGTCCCATACTTCGTCGGCGGTTTCACACGGGCGAACGAGGTAGGAATTGGCATCGGCTTGGATATCTTCAAGCGTCAGGCCGTCTAAGTGATTGCCGGGCAGGGATTTCAGCCAGTTCCAAAAAGGATCGAGGGGGATAAGCAGGAAGACGCTGCGGTTGACTTCGTACATGGTGTTTTCCTTGGTTTCTGTATAGTTGAATGATATAGCAAAGGTGGGGGACTGGCTATCTTTTGGGGGATAAAGGCCGTCTGAATTTCAGACGGCCTTTATTTTTTGGAATAATCAGGGGTTTTCTGATGGTGTTTGATACAGGCTTTGGGGATTGGCTGTATCGGGGATTTCTGCCGGAGCGGATTGGGGTGCTACCGGTTCGGAAGTGGTGTTGCTGTCCACCAAGTCATCGATGTCGATGTTGTCGTCTTCGTTTTGAGGGAGCGTGCCGCCGGTTTTGTTGGGTGCGGACTTTCATGTAAAGGTCGCGTGTGTAGCTGTATTTGTCGATGGCTGCACCTTCGAGGCTGTCGGTCAGGTCGAGCAGTTCTTCACGGGTGTTGATGGCTTGCTGGCCGGTTGTGCCCCAGCGTCCTGCTCTGGTGTGGAAGACGGCATTTTTAACCGGATAGACGGTGGTGACGGCGTTGCCGACGGTATCGCGTACGGTAGACGGGCCGAGTAGGGGGACAACGAAGTAGTTGCTGTTTTTCCAGCCCCATGAGGCGAAGGTATCGCCGAGGGTGTTTTTATTGCTGGGCACACCGCCTGCACCGGCTACGTCGATTAAACCGCCAAGGCCGAAGGTGGTGTTGATGCCGACGCGGACGAGGTCTTCGCTGGCGCGTTTGACGTCAAGGCGCAGTACATTGCTGCCGAAGCTGACGACATCGCGCAGGTTGTTGAAGAAGTTGCTCACGCCGGTACGCACCGGTTTGGGCGTTATTTTGCGATAACCGCGTGCGACAGGGGAAAGGACGTATTTGTCTGCTTTGTCGTTGAACTTGGAAACGGTACGGTTGTAGCCTTCGTAAGGGTCGGCTGGATTGCGTTCGGCAAGTGCGGGAGCGGAGGCTATGCTGATGAGGAGGCAGAGTGAAGCGGTGGTTTTTTTCATGATTGCAACCAGTCTTTGATTTCGTAAAGTTCGGCCAGTGCGCGGACGGAATCGGGAATGTTTTTGAATGGTTGGTTTTTTGTCTGTCCGGCGCAGAGCGTTGAGCAGCAGGGAAACGCAGGCGGAATCTGCTTTGCCTACTTGGCTGAAGTCTATGCTGTCTGTTTCTTTCAGACGGCATTGTTGTTCGTAGCGCGCAAAGGCGGAGGCAGTCAGGGTTTTTGACGGTAACGTCGCCGCTGATGTAGAGCGTGCCGTTGCGGATTTCTGTTTGCATGGTGTCTTTATGATGTGAGGCACCATGCCGTCTGAACATCAGGCGGCATGGTGTGTGGGTGGATTATTTACCGCCGTTTTTGGCTTTCAAATCGGCAATCAGGCCGTCGATGCCTTTGGCTTTGATGGTTTCGCCGAATTGGTTGCGGTATACGGTAACCAAAGCTTGCGCCTTCTACTGCGACATTGTATGCGCGGTATTTGTTGCCGCTTTGGTAAGTGGTGAAGTCCATGTTGACCGGTTTTTGGCCGGAAACGTTGATTTCGGCGCGGACAACGACTTCTTTACCGCCTTTGTTTACGACAGGATTGTCTTTGATGTTGACCTTGGCGTTTTTGAATTTCAGCATGGTGCCGGAGTAGGTGCGGATCAGTAGGGTTTGGAACTCTTTGGTCAACGCTTGTTTTTGTGCGTCAGTCGCAGTTCGCCATGGGTTGCCGACGGCCAAAGCAGTCATGCGTTGGAAGTCGAAGTAAGGGATGGCGTAAGCTTCAGCTTTTTGGCGTGCGGTGTTGGCATCGCCGCTGTTGAGGATTTTTCAGCACTTGAACGGAGTTTTCACGGACTTGGTTGACTGCGTCGGCAGGAGAGGCAAATGCCATGCTGATGCTCAATACGCCGATGCTCAATGCGCTGATGAAGGATGTTTTTTTCATGGGAGTGTCCTGAATATTGAGTGGATATGTGTTTATTGTTTGTTTTGACCGGCAGATTCACCATCTGCGTTTTTCTCGGCAAAGCTGGTCATGAATTTGCCGATAAGGTTTTCCAAAACCATGGCGGAGCTGGTGACGGTAATGGTGTCGCCTGCCGCCAAAGAATCGGTATCGCCACCTTGTTGCAGGCCGATGTATTGTTCGCCCAACAGGCCTGAAGTCAGGATTTGTGCGGAAACGTCGCTGCTGAACTGATATTGGCTGTCCAGATTGAGGGCGACTTTTGCCTGATAGGATTTAGGGTCGAGCTGAATGGAGGCAACGCGGCCGACCAGTACGCCTGCGGATTTGACCGAGCGTTGGTTTTCAAGCCGCCGATGTCGCTGAAATCAGCATAGACGGTGTAGGGTTTGTGATGATTTGCCGAACGATTGTCCGCCGGCGGCGCGGAAGGCGAGAAAAGCCGATAGCGGCCGCGCCCAATAAGACAAACAGTCCTACCCAAAAATTCCAAAGCATTTTTTTCATGTGCTATTGTCCTTGTTTCATTCTTTTTTTAAGTGTCGTTTCAGACGGCCTTTAGTCGGTAAACATCCATGCGGTCAAGATGAAGTCGACGGCGAGGATGGTCAGGGCGGAAGACACTACCGTGCGTGTACTGGCGCGCAAAATACCTTCGGAGGTCGGTACGCAGTGGAAACCCTGATGTACGGCGATCAGCGTAACGGCTACGCCGAAAGCGGCGGATTTGATTAAGCCGTTGAGTACGTCGTAATGGAAGGTAATGTTGTTTTGCATTTGCGACCAGAAAATACCGCCGTCCAAACCCAGCCATTCGACGCCGACCAAATACGCGCCGTAAATACCGGCAACGTTGAAAATCGAAGCCAGCAAAGGCATGGAAAACACGCCCGCCCAAAAGCGCGGCGCAACTACGCGTGCCACGGGGTCGACCGCCATCACGTTCATTGCTTCAAGCTGCTCGGTGGTTTTCATCAAGCCGATTTCGCTGGTCATGGCACCGCCCGCGCTGCTGGCAAACAGAATGGCCGCCAATACGGGACCCAATTCTCGCAACAGGGAAGCGGCAACCATATAGCCTAAAATATCAGCGGATTTGAATTTTGCCAGCTGCGTATAGCCTTGCAAGCCCAATACCATGCCGACAAACAGGCCGGAGACGGCGACAATCAGGACAGACAACACGCCTGCAAAGTAAACCTGACGGATGCTCAGGCGCGGACGAGCAAACGCCGTACCTGATTTGGCCAGGATCTGCAGGAAAAACAGCGTAATGCTGCCCAGCGATTGGATGAAGCCGAGGGTTTTTGCCCCGACGGAATGGATAAAATTCATAGGTTTCAGTTGATTGGTTAAATGGTTTTCAGACGGCCTTTTTTTAAGTTTCAGGCCGTCTGAACATCAGCCCAGCAAGTCTTGTTTTAAAGTCGTTTGCGCCGGATAGCGGTAGGCGACAGGGCCGTCTGCCAAACCGCCGACAAACTGGCGTACCCAAGGCGAGTCGAGTTCGCGCATTTCTTCGGGAGAGCCGGAGAACATGATTTCGCCGTGTGCCAAGAAAAATGACTTGATCGACAATTTCCAGCGATTTTTCGATGTCATGCGTTACCATCACGCTGGTTGAGCGCAGGGCTTTGTTGGCACGGCTGATGAGGTGGGCGATAACGCCCAGCGAAATCGGATCGAGGCCGGTGAAAGGCTCGTCATACAACATGATTTCAGGGTCGAGCGCAATCGTACGCGCGAGGGCGACGCGGCGCGACATACCGCCGGAAAGCTCGGAAGGCATCAGGTTTTCAACACCGCGCAAACCAACTGCATTCAGTTTCAACACCACCAAATCGCGGATGACCGCTTCGGGCAAATCCGTCAGCTCGCGCATGGGGAAGGCGATGTTGTCGAAGACGGATAAGTCGGTGAACAATGCGCCGTGTTGGAACAAAACGCCCATACGGCGGCGGTGTTCGTATAGCTCCTGCGCCGAAAATGCGGCCAAATCTCGCCCTTCAATCAGCACTTTGCCCGATTGCGGGTGAATTTGACCCGTAATCAGGCGCATCAGCGTGGTTTTACCGCTGCCCGAACCACCCATTACGGCGGCGAAATTGCCTTGTGGAATGCTGAAGTTGATGTTGTTTAGAATAGGACGGTCACCATATGCGAAGGCAACGTCTTTCATTTTCGATGAAGGGTGTGGAACTCATGCAGGAGAGGGGTATCAAAAAATGTATTTTAATTACGTGTATTGTAAAGGGTATTGGATATTCGGGCAATTTTTCAGACGGCCTGCGCGTAGGAATAACGGGTAAAAACGTGTGAAAAGAATGCAGAAGCGTTGGTGGTACGGTCGTTTTGTCGCATGTTGTGTCAAACATACAGGCGGCTGTGTAGGTATATTTTGTATAGAAATACAAAAACAACTGAATCAAATCTAATTAAAAAAATATTTTTTTATCATCAAATATCAATACTTTTTTTGGGGGAGCTTAGACAGGAAACAGCTAATCTAATATCTATATTGAATTATTTGTGAAAAAGAAAGAATAAAAACATCGATAAATTTCCTTTCCTCTCTCTCTCTTGTAGAATAATATATTTTTGATAGGTTTTTATTAAATATCCTTATAACTCTCTTATAGAGTTATAAGGATATTTCTTAATCTCATTATTTTGCTCTATGCCTAAAAGCGTCCTGTTGGTCCATACATTTCCCCGTTATGAGTCTGTTTCCATCCATATAGTTTCAAATTTAGTAGGATACGGACTTAGCTAATGGGCTAAAATCAACGAATAGAAGGAACTCCTCCATTTTTAGAAACAAATATAGGCCAATTTCCAATAATAGATTTATTTATATCCATTGTTTCTAAATATTCTTTTTGACTGATATGGGAAAAACCATCCATCATCATTTTCTCGTACATGAGATTCAACTATTAACAATGAAAATTCCCATTTCTTGCTCTATTTGACTTAAAAAAAGATACTGCGATTTTCTTTTGCTTCTTGATAATTAATTATCATGGCAATACTCAAATTGAAAAAATGTTTAAAAGGTAGTAAAATTGACTTTACCTCCTTTTTTTGTATTTGCCTATCAATATACCCTTTGGGGACAACTGCACTTTATGGCCCGCGCTGGATCGGTTGTGTTAAACAAAGGCCGTCTGAAACGGTTTTCCTGTCTTTAGACAGCCTCTCAGCTCAAACCTTGAGAAGCGAATACGTGCGTTCCGCACACATCCTACCTGTTGAGTTTAGGTTTCATATGGGCTACGGCTTGCTGATTTCAGACGATCTTTTTTTAATTTAGTTGAGTTTTCAACTCAACCTACACACTTAATCTGAAAGTTCATATAGCATATCCAAAAAGGCATCAAAAACTATCTGCAATATGGCTAGTTACCATTTTTGTATCTCCATTCTCATCTTCATAAAAAAATCATCATGGTACATTAGAATGATACATGGATTTTCATTGCATTTTCTGTAATCAAAACAGATATAATCACCATTAGCTGAAATCCCCAAAGCAATCACTTTTTTTGCATACCCATATTCATCATCAATACATGAATAGCTATAAATATCTTCATAGCCTAAATTTTGCTTATACCCTAAAAATGAAATGTCCCTTTCATCATTTTCACCGTATTGATTGATAAAATTGAAAAATATTTTCTTTGGAGTATAAATGATCATGTTTACTAGAAGTGATACATATGAAACAGGAAAAAACGACCCCTACATCTTCAGCGAATTGTTGAATTGTTCTTATTGGAACCAATCCCTCATCTGATGATATTGATAGTTTTCTCATTTTTACTGACCTTTCTTTAACGATTTTTGACCAGTATGCCTAACAGCTTTATGAATACTATTAGGAATTAACTGCATATTATAAAGAGCGGGCAAACATGCCCGCCTTGTTTTTTTAATATTTCTGCAAACCTTCTACCTTGATTTCTTTGGCATTGGCATTGATGAAGGCTTGAGTCGCTTTCATCGTGGCTTGGATGCGCGGATCGTTCCAGCGCACGATTTGGTTGTTTTCATCGCGCTTGTCCGACCAGATAATCACGCCGTCGGTGTATTTTTTGCTGATTTCGAGCATTTTGCGCCAGCGGACGGGGTCGATGAACTGTTTGAAATAAGGACTGTTGGTGGCCGAATAATATTGCGGCCAAATGTAGCCGATGATTTTTTTGTTGGGAAAGCGTTGATGGATGTCGTTAACGGCGGTTTTCACGTCTTTTTCCCATTGCACCAAATCGGGGGAAGTGATGTAGAACACAGGATTGGCATAGTCGCTGATGGCGGCGGTGGGCGCACGGCGTTTGCTGACTTGCCGCCATTTGGCCAAGATGGCTTCGTTGTCAACGTTGGGGCGGTAGTGGCGGATGCCGTGCAGGTGTTCGGAAGGCATGCCGTAGTTACTGATGAAGGCGCGCGGGTTTTCTTCTCTAAAGATTTGGTACATCCGCGCGAAGTCGGTTCTCAATTCGTCAGGGGTCAGCAGTTGGCCGTCTTTTTCGGCAAACCAGCTTTCGATGTCGGTAGAAATGGTGCGGTAGCCTTCGCGGCGCGATTGTTTGGCCAATTCACGGATGCGCGCTTCATTGAGTACGCCGTGTTTGCGTTTGCCCGTCGGATCGGGTTTGACCAGCTCGCTTTCGTAAACCAAGAACACTTTGGAGAGTTTGTCGGCAGTCAGGTCGGGTTTGCCGACATAGTCCATGCGGTCGTAGATAATGAAATCTTTGGCATGGGCGGAGAGGGCGGTCAATAAGAGGACGAGGGGCAAAAGGCGGTTGGGTTTCATATTTTTAGGCAGATAAGGGAAAAGGGCCATTGTACGGGAAGCGGTGTTAAAAGTGAGTCAAAGGCCGTCTGAAAGGATAAAAGTTCTTTCAGACGGCCTTTGTTGGATTGGGGTATTCAGTTTTGAGGTTGGTGTGATTTACTGCGTCGCAGTTTTTTCCAGCAATAGGAAAGTCTCGGCTTTGTTGCGCGGTCTTGCGCCTTGCCATAAGGTTTGCCAACCCGAAGGTGCGTCGACATTAGCGGCTTGGCGGATGAGGCGGTAGCGGCAGGACGGGTTGTCGGTCGTGGTTTTAATATGGCTGTATTGTGTCCATGCGATTCGTGTGCGCTGGTCTTGGCCGTCGATGCTGATACATTCGAGGCCGTCTGAAAGTTTCTGTTTCAATTCGGAAGAAAGTGCGGCTTCCATTTGGTGAATCACCGGTGCATGGCTTTTTGCGGCGTTGAGCCACGGTAAAAACAGGGTCATCAGCAAGGCCCAGGCCAAGGTAACGCCGGCTGCCCAGTTGGTTACGGCTTGGCGGCCGCGGATGTTTTTACGCGTAATCGCCCAGAGCCATAACGGGGTAAACAGCAGGGCGACGGTCATCGGAATCGGGTCGATGTCGGGGATGTAATACGGGCTGAAATAGGCGGCGCGTTCGGCCAGTTTGGCAGGCCAGCCGTAGTTCATGGCGAAGAAGCCCAGCCACAGGAATACGGCAATCAGACCGAATGCCATGATGCCGAACCAGTTGATAAATGCCGCTGCGCCGCGACGCAGGCCGTCCAGTTGTACCGCGCCGAGCAGGGCGAGCGGTGGCAGCAGCCAAACGAGGTTGTCTTGCAGGCGTTGCGGATTGATGGCAAGCAGGGCTGTCATGATAACCAGCCACGACAGGCTCAGAATGCCCCAGTTTTTATCGTGGATACGCGTTCGGCTGAGTGTCCATGCCGCCAGCGGCCAAGCAGGCAAGGCAAACCACAGCAGGTTTTTCAGATAATAGGGCAGGTTGAAGGCCGTCTGAATCTGATGGAAACCGCCGAATACGCCTAAGGAATAATGGTCGAACCAAATATCAAACCATTCGGGATGGGTTCTGGATAAAACCAGCGGATATAGAATCAGCAGGGGCAGGGGAAACGACGATGGCGCCAATCAGGGTCAGCAGATAGCGTTTGCTCTGCCAAGTGGAATGGAACGACAGGGCAAGTGCCAAAAAACATCATGGCCGCGGTCAGCAGGGTAGCCTGAGGAGAGGGAGAGTAAAACCCAGCCGCTGCACAACAACAAAATGGCAATAATGACGCGGCGGCGTGCCAGTGAGAAGCCGCACAGAATCAATCCAAACGCGGCAAAAGCGGCCGACATGGGATTGAGGAAGTGGGCGATGGGCAGCAAACCGATGCTGCCGATAAGGATTAAGACAACGCTGCGGCCATGGTGTCTGCCGAGAAAGTTGAAACCGGCAAAACCGCAGGCAGTCAGTCCGATGGCGGTAAATACCACGCCGGCAAAACGTGCGGCATCATAGGCATCGGCTGCCCAAGGCGAAAATAGGGTTTGGAATGCGGTTGCCGCCCATAAAAAAGCAGGGGAGATGGTGAAATCGGGTTGGCCGAAGATTTGTGCAATTAACAGGCTGCCGCCGTTTTTCATGGATTCGGAGGCGGTAAAGAGGGAGGGTTCGGCAGGGTTCCACAAGTCATGCGAGAACACGCCCGGCCACAGCCAGGCAAAGGCCATCAGCAGCAGTAGCCATGGTTTTTCATGGGTTTTTGGGGGCGGCGCGGATCGGGCGGTGTGTAAGTCAGCATGGAAGGTCAAAAAACGGTTGATTTGAATAGCAATGGTACAGGGTTTGACGGGTTTGCGCGATATGCCGGACTGGAGGGCTTTGTAAAATAATGCTTACGGCTCATTTTTATCGGGTGTTTGGAATGATATGGTATTCGGTTGACGACAAAAAGCTCAGGCCGTCTGACAGAAATATTTCAGACGGCCTGAATGCAAAAGACTGCACGAAGCAGTCTTTTTGACAAAGCGGCAATTAGCGTTTGAACAGGTTGCCGAATTTGTTGTTGAATTTGTCCACACGACCGGTAGTGTCGACGATTTTTTGAGTACCGGTGTAGAAAGGGTGGCACAGAGAGCAAACCTCAACGTTGAAGCTGTCTTTTTCCATTGCAGATTTGGTCACGAATTTGTTGCCGCAAGAGCAGGTAACGTCGATTTCGTGGTAGTTCGGGTGAATACCTTGTTTCATTTGATTTCCTTTCGATTAAGCGGGCACAGGGGTTTTGCCTGTACTTCAGTTAAGCGTGGAATTTTCGCTATTTTTGGCTGTTTCGTCAAGAGGATATTTTGTATGCAGGGTAGTTTCGCAACAGAAGAGAACAGTTTAGAATAGAATATCGAACCAAATATTATGCGATCAGATTGTAATCTAACTGAAAAGAGGATGTAAAACCTCCTCTAGATGTGAAACTTTAAGAAGAATAATAGTCTGAATAATATTTACGCTTGTACGAACAGGAGACGGAATCAATGTGGAAAAAGATATTGACGTGCATTTTGCGTGTTTTGGGAGGAGTGTTGCCCCCGTCTTATTGCAAACCATTCGGCAGAATTGCGCAAAAAATTCCGTGTTGCTTTTGGCTGCGTGTATTTCTCCAAACATCGGTAAAAACGTCAATATTGAAAAAAAGGCGGATACGTCTTTCCGGATACAGTGAGTCGGCGACAATTCGGGTATCGGCGTAAATTGCGAAATCTGCCGCGGTTTGACCCTCGGCAAGAACGTGATGATGGGGCCGGAATGCCTGTTTTATTCGACCAACCACAAATTCAACCCTGAAACCCGCCGCTTCGAAGGTTATACAGATATCAGCCCGATTGTGATTGAAGATGATGTTTGGATTGGCTCGGCGTGCGATTATCATGGGCGGCGTTACCATCGGTAAAGGCGCGGTAATCGGTGCAGGTTCGGTGGTTACCAAAGATGTGCCGCCTTATTGCGTGGCTGCGGGCAACCCTGCGATTGTTCGGAAAAAAAGCTGCTGGATGAGCAAGAGCTTGCAGCCGAATAGCGTAAACAAAATAGCAAAATAAAAGGCCGTCTGAATTTCAGACGGCCTTTTTTTCAATAGTGCTTAAGCGGCAATTTTTCGCATTCTTTAATGCAAGCCAAGCAAAGATTCGTAGCAGGCTTTGCATTCAGCGTGGTGGCCGGCGTGTTCTTTGCAGGCGGCAGCACATTGTTTGCAGGCTTCGATGCACACTTTTGCCAAAGATGGGGTCAGGCGTGAATTTTGGGCAGCGAGGTTTTGCAAGGTGCCGCACAGTGCCAACATTTGGTTAACGCCGGTTGCGCAGTCTTTCATGGAAGTATCACCGGAGCTCAACAGAGTGATGCAGTGAGTCAGGCAGATTTGACCGGCTTCAACGCAATGTGCGGCCGCTTTGCGCGCAGCTTCGTAGGCGCGCGGTGCAGAATGCGCGTGACCAGCATGACCGGCGTGGTGTGCATGACCTGCATGGTCGTGAGCACGGGCAAAAGAAGCGGCGGCGGTGAGAGAGACAGCAGCGGCGCTGCCGATAAATTGACGACGGTTCATAAGATAGAGTCCTTTTTGTGTTGTTAAATAATATTACGAATGATTAAGTCTATTCGATAACAATAGGTTAACATATTATTTGTTTATAAACAATAAAGGCTGTCTGAACTTTTAGGCAGCTTTTTTTAGATACGCGTTAGATTGATAGAGTTTTCTTTTTCTGAATCAGCAGCCTCAACGAAGTTGCCGTGCCATCAAGACTGTATCAGTATAGCCAGTCATAAAGGTTTTACGAATAAAAAGAAAAGGCCGTCTGAAAAATATTCAGACGGCCTTTATTCAAACTAAAGCCTACATCAGATGACTTCTAAAATGAAATACTGACGCAGTTTTTCGTACACATTATTTTGTACGTTGATACAACCATTGGTTATGATGCGGTCGGCCACATTGGGAGAAGCGATGCGTTCCATGCGCCTTTCCTGCGGCTTGAGCGTCCATACCCGGTGTAACGCAAACAGAAAGTCATTTTCTTCTTTGAAGCCGATAACTTCGCCACCGTAACCCGGTTTGCTGGTCATCATCGGCGTCATATTGAATTTGCCTTTCGGCGTGGTCTTGCCAATCAGTACCGGATGGCACTGACCGTCATCGGCAAAGCAAAGCTCCGCCTTAGCTGTATTGACCACAACTTTTTTACGCTGGATATAGTCACTGACAGCATCGGCAGCGGCCAAAGAATTCAGACCTGCTGCCAAGGCTATACCCAATAGGATCCGTTTCAAATTTGTCCTTATTGACGGATGCGTTTAGGAGCTTCTTTAATGATCTCGCGGATGATCACTTGAGGGCTCTTGTTTAGGTGTAGGTGCTGGAGGAGGACATACAGCATCTTTAGGGAATACTGGATTCCAGAAGAAGCTGCGTGCAAATTTGTCTTTGTCGTAGATCACTTTGTATTGGCAAGTAGTGATGCCTTCAACGCCGGAAGTGTTTTCAGGGTCAACGCCTACGCCCGGGGTGTAGAAGTGGAACAGGTAGTCCCATTCACGCACGCCAACCATGCCTTCGTCGTAGTGAGGACGGCCGAGGATTTTGTAAATGTCGTCTTTGGTCAGACCAGGACGCATTTGATCCAGCTCGTCAAAAAGTCGGGAATGTACCGCGGTCTTTGTTGAAGGTCAGGGAGTAAGGTTTAGGGAAGCGTGGCTCGTCTGTAGTGCCTTCAGGAGTGATTTTGCTCTTAGTAGCACAGGCGGCCAGCAGGCTGGTAGCCAGCAGGACGAAGCCTACTTTTGCGATTTTTTTCATTTGATAATCCTTTTATTGATTTTACCGGCCGAACTTTTCAGACGGCCTGTTAGTGCCGGCAGCGAGTTTGCCGGTTTACCCAAATAATGTTGTGCTTCTTAAAGATGTACCCGATGGTTTGACAAACAGAACATCGGCACATTCCGGCAGGGCATTACGCCTCATCTCCGTTGTATCCGCCTGAATCGGCAGAACCGTTCAGACGGCCTGACTGACATTTATTGTCACTTTGTAACAATTTCACTTCGAGTAAGGCTTGGGGTTTAGAGATGTCCGGTTTTCGATAAATCAGGTTGTATTGCGTAATACCTTGTTATCTTTGTGCTTTAGTTCTTTTTGGCATTTGCCGGAGATTAGGTACTTAATCTTTCGGGTGTTATCCTTGCAAATTGTATGCCAGTTTTTCTTTATACGCATAATCTGAGTATGCCAGAATGTTGGTTTTATACAACATTCATATTAACGAGCCAGAAACGGATTGTACCTTTTCTCATGCCCGATACTGGTCATACGGCCGTGTCCGGCTATAACTTGCGTGGTTTCGGGCAGGGTTAATAGTTTAGCGCAGATATTGTTTATGAGGTCATCATGATTGCCGCGCGGGAAAATCTGTGCGGCCAACGGTCTCATAAAATAAAACATCGCCTGCGACTAAAAGACCGTTTTCGGCGTTGTAAAAAACGACTTGGCCGGGGGTGTGGCCGGGAATGTGGAGGACTTGGAAGCTGTGATTGCCGACCTTTAGCGCTTCTCCTTCTTCCAACCAGCGTGTCGGCGTGAATGACGGAGAAACGGGGAAACCGTATTGCGCCGTCGTTTGCGGAAGGGCTTGGAGCAGGAATTCGTCGTCTTTGTGCGGGCCGAGAACGGGTACGTCGCAGGTTTTCAAAAAGCTCAACCACGCCGCCTGCGTGGTCAAGATAGCCGTGGGTCAGCCAAATGGCGGTCAGCTTGAGGGCCTTTGTTTTTGATTTGTTGCAATAAATAGGGTACGTCGCCGCCGACATCGGTCAAAACAGCTTCTTTGGTTTCGTCATCCCAAATCAGCGTGCAGTTTTGACGGAAAGGGTAACGGCGTTGATTTCAAATTGAGTGCCATGGGTGTTCCTAGGGAAATGCTTATTTAATGTTGTTTACGTTTCAGACGGCCTTTTGCTATTATGTATATATAATAAAAAAAGCAAGTCTGGAAAAAAATGTCTTATGAATAATGTAATGCGGATCATGATACCGATTTTTTTGCGGCTTCTTTCATCTCTGCGGCGTTTGGTGCAGATTTGTTGTTAGCGCAGGAATATAAAAAAATCAAGATATTGCCGGTTGGGCCATGAGTGAAAAAGTTGGATGGCGTGCGCGCGTATTGGGACGGCAGGCAGCTGGTCAGTCGTCAGGGTTATGCGTTTACACCGCCCAAAGGTTTTACAGCAGGTTTTCCGCCGTTTCCGATGGATGGTGAGTTGTACAGCGGACGAGGGCGGTTTGAGCAAATTTCCGCGACGGTGCGTTCTGCCTCGGGAACTTGGGACGGCATCCGCTTGCATGTTTTTGATGTGCCGCAGGCGCAGGGTAATCTGTATCAGCGGCTGGAAACGGCTTCGAAATGGCTGAAATCACACCCGTCGGCACGGTTTACGGTTATTCCGCAAATCAAGGTGCGCGACAAACAGCATGCTTTGGATTTTTTGAAACAAGTTGAAGCGCTGGGTGGGGAAGGGGTGATGCTGCGTCAACCTGAAGCCCGTTATGCAAGCGGTAGAAATGGGCAGCTGTTGAAGCTGAAAAGTGAATATGATGATGAATGTACGGTGACGCGTCATTATGAGGGCAAAGGGCGCAATGTCGGGCGTTTGGGTGCGGTCGGGTGTAAAAACCGATATGGCGAGTTTCGTATCGGTAGCGGTTTTAAGGATAAGGACCGCGATCATCCGCCGAAAAATCGGTGCGTTGATTACTTACCGTTATCGTGGTTTTACGCAAAAAGGAACGCCGAAATTTGCAACATTTGTCAGGGTGCGTTCGGATCGATAAAACAAATTCAAGGCCGTCTGAAAATAGGTTTCAGACGGCCTTTAATATAGATGTTGCATAGCTTTTTATAAGGTTTCCAATACGTCAGGCAATTCGGCCAAGCTGTTGAGCATGGCGACATGGGGCAGGGCGGAAAGCTGTTTGGCGGTGTGCGCGCCGGTGGTAACTGCGATGGCGCGGATTTTGGCATTGGCGGCCATTTCTAGGTCGTGGGTGGTGTCGCCGACGACGACGGCCTCTTCCGGCTCAACACCCAGTCGGTCGCAGAGGGCGAGTACCATATCGGGCGCGGGTTTGGACGGATATTCGCTAGCGCAGGCGGTTTCCAGCCAGAAGGCTTGGGTGCCGGTTTGCTCGATGGACCTATCCAGTCCGCTGCGGCCTTTGCCGGTCGCTACGGCAAGCCAATAGCCTTGTTGCTTCAAGCGTTGCAGGCAGGGCAGGGCTTCAGGGAACAGGGTCATGTTGCGGTTGTTGGGATTGAGGTAGTGCGCGGCATAGGTCTCAATCAGGGTTTCCTGAACGTGTTCGCTGACGTTGTGGGCAAGGCGGCGGATGATGCCGGAGAGGCTGTATCCGATGAGCGGGCGGATTTGGTCGGCTTCGGGAACGGGCAGGCCGCAATCGGCAAAGCTTTGTTGGAAGGTGTGGATGATGGGGTTGGTGGTGTCGGCAAGCGTGCCGTCCCAGTCGAAAATGATGAGTTTGGGTTTCATGGGTTTCCTTTCAGACGGCCTTTTCCTGATTTTCCAACATTAAAACGAATTGCGCCAATTCTTGCGGCAGGGGGGCTTTCAGAATCAGTTTTTCGCCGGTCAGCGGATGGGCGAGGTGCAGCTCGGAAGCGTGCAGGAACATTCTTTTCAAACCGAGTTTCTGCAGGCGTTTGTTGGCTTGATAGTCGCCGTAGCGTTCGTCGCCGGCAATGGGGCAGTCTTGTGATTGCAGGTGGACGCGGATTTGGTGGGTGCGGCCGGTTTTCAGGGTGGCTTCGACAAAGGTCAGGTCGGACAGGCCGACTTGGTGCAAAAGGCCGTCTGAAAAACGGTTTAACACGCGGAAAATGGTGTGGGCGGATTGGCCGTCTTCGCTGACGCGCACCATTTTTTCGCCTTGTGCGCCGGTGTATTTGAACAGGGGGAGCTTGACGTGGAAGCGGTCGTTCGGCAGCCTGCCGACACCCAGCGCGAGATAGATTTTTTTCGGATGGTCGTTGCGGATGGCTTCGTGCAGTTTCACCAAGGCGCTGCGTTTTTTTGGCGATCATCAAAAGGCCGCTGGTGTCTTTGTCGAGGCGGTGGACGAGTTCGAGATAACGTGCTTCGGGACGGGCGCGGCGGATTTGTTCGATGACGCCGAAGCTCACGCCGCTGCCGCCGTGGACGGCAACGCCGGACGGTTTGTTGATGACCAAAAGCGCATCGTCTTCATAAACGATGTCAAATTCGCGCGCAGGCGCGGCCTGGCTTTCAGACGGCCTTTGTTTTTCGGCGATGCGTATCGGCGGAATGCGGACGGTATCGCCTGCCTGAATGCGGTTGTCGGGTTTGCAGCGTTTTTTGTTCAGCCGCACTTCGCCGGCGCGGATAATGCGGTGGATATGGCTTTTCGGGACGCCTTTGAGGATTTTTATCAGATAGTTATCAAGGCGTTGGCCTTCCTCGTGTTCGGCAACGGCAATCAGGCTGACTGAATCTTTGCGTATTGCGTGCATTTTCTCTATAATCCCAAACGTCCGTTTCGGGACTTGAACCTGCCATCGCAGGCCGTCTGAAACGGATTTATTGTTAAAACGAGATTTTATATTAAAAACGCACTCCGCAAAGCATTTCCTTGTGTTTGTTCAAAGCCGGCAAACGCAATCCCGTAATTAAGTTTGAATTGAACCTGCCGTCCGGCCGGGCGTAAGACGCAGTCCGCGCAGCACCGTCCGAAATTACCGGCGCTACGATAATAAGAAGATGTAGGCTGCCTTTAATTTTGTCCGAAGCATCAGCGTTCGGACGGCAGCGGAACCATCAACCTTTCCGCCGCATTGTTCTTTATTTCCTTCTTTATCCGAATCCGTCCGCACATGGCTTGAGCTCAAGCATGCAACCTTGCGGATTTCAAATCAAATACTGGTTACACGGGGATTTTTCCCATCTCGCCTTTGAAGAGTGCCAACCGGACAGACAGGCCGTCTGAAAAAGATATTCACAAATCAAACGGCCGCTGTTCACGAGGTGACTATGAAAAAGAATGTTATTCAACGCAACGCAGGCCGAAGAGTTGCGCGTTGCTATTGTCGATGGCCAAAAACCTTTTGGACTTGGACATCGAAACGCTGGGTAAAGAACAGCGTAAAAGGCAATATCTACAAAGGTATCATTACCCGCATCGAGCCGTCGCTGGAAGCGTGTTTCGTCGATTACGGAACCGACCGCCACGGCTTTTTGCCGTTTAAGGAAGTATCGCGTTCATATTTCCGCGACTACGAAGGCGGCAGGGCGCGTATTCAGGACGTGCTCAAAGAAGGCATGGAAGTTATCGTCCAAGTCGAAAAAGACGAACGCGGCAACAAAGGCGCGGCGCTGACCACCTTCATCAGCCTGGCCGGCCGCTATTTGGTATTGATGCCGAACAACCCGCGCGGCGGCGGCGTATCCCGCCGTATCGAAGGCGAAGAGCGTCAAGAGTTGAAAAGCCGCCATGGCCGAACTCGATATTCCAAACGGCATGAGCATCATTGCCCGTACTGCCGGCATCGGCCGCAGCGCGGAAGAGTTGGAATGGGACTTTGAACTACCTCAAAGCAACTCTGGCAAGCCATTGAAGAAGCAGGCAAAGCGCATCATGACCCTTACCTGCTCTTTATGGAAAGCTCGCTGCTGATTCGTGCGATTCGCGACTATTTCCGTCCCGACATCGGCGAAATTCTGGTGGACAATCAAGAAGTTTACGACCAAGTTGCCGAGTTCATGAGCTATGTCATGCCGAGCAATGTAGGCCGTCTGAAACTCTATCAAGACCACACGCCGCTGTTCTCCCGCTTTCCAAATTGAACACCAAATCGAAAGCGCGTTCTCACGCAGCGTCAGCCTGCCTTCCGGTGGCGCGATTGTGATCGATCACACCGAAGCCCTGGTTTCCATCGACGTCAACTCTGCGCGCGCCACACGCGGCTCGGACATCGAAGACACCGCGTTCAAAACCAATATGGAAGCCGCCGAAGAGGTTGCCCGCCAAATGCGCCTGCGCGACTTGGGCGGTTTGGTCGTCATCGATTTCATCGACATGGAAAACCCCAAGCACCAGCGCGATGTTGAAAACGTCCTGCGCGACGCGCTCAAAAAAGACCGCGCCCGTGTGCAAATGGGCAAACTTTCGCGTTTCGGCCTTTTGGAATTGAGCCGTCAACGTTTGAAACCGGCTTTGGGCGAAAGCAGCCATGTTGCGTGTCCGCGCTGTGCCGGTACCGGCGTCATCCGCGGCATCGAATCCACCGCCCTGCACGTTTTGCGCATCATTCAAGAAGAAGCAATGAAAGACAACACCGGTGAAGTACACGCACAAGTGCCTGTCGATGTTGCTACCTTCCTGTTGAACGAAAAACGCGCCGAGCTGTTTGCGATGGAAGAGCGTTTGGATGTGAACGTCGTCCTGATTCCAAATATCCACTTGGAAAATCCGCACTACGAAATCAACCGCATCCGCATTGATGACGTAGAAGAAGATGGCGAACCGAGCTACAAACGCGTCGCCGAGCCGGAAGAAGACGAATCCGCCAAACCTTTCGGCAGCGAAAAAGCCAAAGCTTCCCGTCCTGAGCCAGCTGTCAAAGGCGTGCGCCATACCCAGCCTGCACCGACTGTTGCCCCTGAGAAAAAAGCCTCTTGGTGGGACAGCTTCAAAGCTTGGTTGAAACGCATTTTCGGCGGTGAGCCTGCACCTGCCGCAGTTGCTCAAGAGCCCTGCCGAAAAAAACGCACTACAACCAACCGCAGCCAAAAACAGCAACCGCCGTTCAAACAGCCGCCGTCAAAAATCCACGCCGCAACAACAAAAACGACGGCAGCAAAGTCGAAGTGCGCGAAGTGAATGCCGAAGCTGTCGACAGCAAGTTTGAAGAAAACAAATCAAACGAAAGCCGCAACGACGAGCGTAAAGACACCCGCCGCAACCGCAACCGTAACAACCGCCGAGATGATCGCAACAACGAGCGCAACAACGAGCGCAACCGTGTTGAGGAAGTGGTTGAAGACGTAAATGTTCAAGAAGTGGCTGCACTGGCTGAGATGCCGTCTGAAAACCAAGCGGAACAAAACGGCAATAAACGCCGCCGCAACAACAGTCGCAACGAGCGCAACCGTAATCAATCTGCGGAAAACCGTGTTGAGGACGTGAACGTTCAAGCCGATGGCGAACAGGCGCAAGTTGAAACGGACGACAATGCCCGCAGCGAAGAGGGTGTGAAAAAACAACGGCCGTCAAGGACGTGAACGCAACAACCGTCAGCGCAACAATCGCAACGACCGCCGTTCCAACAGCAAAAAAACGCAATATCCCGTCTTCAGCAAAAATCGAGCAATACCTGAACATTACCGATACCGCCGACAAAGTCCTCTTTGCCGTAGCGCATGTTTTGGGTTTGAATGAAACGGTTGAAGCTGCAAATGCGACATTGTCTTCTGAAAGCGATCAAGCCGAGCCGCTGGTGATTGTAGTATCCGAGCCTGAAGTGACCAGCGCAGAGCCATTCGTATTTGCGATTGAAAGCGAAGACGAGCCTGCCGTAGCGCAAACTGAAGGCGCTGATGCCGAACAAGCCCTGCTTGCATCTGCGGTCAGCAACGTCAAAAGAAGCCATTTCTGCGGTATTGTCTCCGAATGCAACGGCTACTGTTACACCGGTTGAAGCACCAGCCGAAACTGTTGCCACACAAACTGAAACCGTAGCCGAAGCAGCGCCTGTTGCAATCGTTGTGCCTGAGAGCTTGGGCGATTTGATCTTCGTTGAAACTGATCCGCAAGCCGTTGCCGCTTTTGCCGCACAGCCACAACCTGAACCGGTTGCTAAAAACACGCCGTTCGGATGTGCCTAAAGTAGAAGTGGAAGACGTAGCAGTCGAAATGATTTTGGTGGAAACACGCAAAGATTAAGATTGGTTTTCCAGTTAAAAGCCCGATGTTGAACGCATCGGGCTTTTTTATTGGCAAGGAGTTATGCTGCTCTTATTTTCTTTGTGTTTGCCATGAGCGTTGCTTCATGGTTAAAAAAGCAGGATAGCTTGCTGAGAAAGGGAGGAGTGTGATTCTTTCGATGGGAAGGGCTTGACGATAAATAGATCGGTATGAAAAAAGGCTGTCTGAAATGGTTTCAGACAGCCTTGGTTTGAGTGTGTATGTTTAGGTATTGTGATTATTTTTTGTTCAGAGAGTCACGGATTTCGCGTAACAACAGAACTTCTTCGCTAGGCTCTGCTGGTGCTTCTTCAGCAGGAGCTTCGGTTTTTTTCACGGAGTTGATGGCTTTAACCACGCAGAAGATGGCAGCGGCAATAATCAGGAAGCTGATAACAGTGTTGATAAACAGACCGATGTTCAAAGTAACGGCACCGGCTGCTTGAGCGGCTGCCAGGTTGGCGTAACCTTCTGCAGGAGCGGCTTGTGCACCGTCTTTCAGTGTAATGAACAGGTTGGAGAAATCAACGCCGCCGATCAACAGACCGATAGGAGGCATGATTACATCGTCAACCAATGATTTGACGATGCCGCTGAATGCTGTACCGACAACCATACCGACTGCGAGGTCGATAACATTGCCACGCATAACAAATTCTTTAAATTCTGAAGCGATTGACATAATTAATCTCCTGTATGTGTTTTGGTCAAAATCAGATGTGATTCAATTAATCGGCAGGCATCTTAACGCTTTATTAGTTAAGAAGAATTCAATAATGTTAAATTTTGTATTTCATGCCAAAAATGCCCTGCTTCTATGCCTTCTGTATGAAAAAAATAGGCCGTCTGAAATTTTTTTCTGTTACTTTTTACACCATTTTTATTAGTGGCTAAGTATCAGATAACATGAATGTTATCTTTAGAATCAATGCTCTATCTCATCTTTTAAATGAGATGAAATGATAATGTTGTAATGTTAGTAACATAACGCGCCGAAGCGTACGACAATTATGTTTCATTCGTGTATTTGAATTTCAGACGGCCTTATCGGTTATGCCGTCATTCAAACCATAATGTAATGGCCATAAAAAACGCACTTTCATGATGAAAGTGCGTTTTGTGTAAAAACTATTTAGTTCTCTTCGTCATTCAGCGCGTTAATGCTGTAACCGCCGTCAACGTAGGTAATCTCGCCGGTAATGCCGGAAGCGAGGTCGGACAAGAGGAAGGCGGCGGTGTTGCCGACTTCTTCGGTGGTAACGTTGCGACCCAATGGGTTGTGGGAAGCGACGTGGCCTAAGAGTTTGCTTAAATCGGCGATGCCGGAAGCAGCCAGGGTTTTGATCGGGCCTGCGGAGATGCCGTTGCAGCGGATGCCTTCTTTGCCCAGGCAGGCGGCAGTGAAGCGGATGCCGGCTTCGAGGCTGGCTTTGGCCATGCCCATAACGTTGTAGTTAGGAATGGCACGAACGGCGCCCAAGTAACTCAGGGGCAACGATTGCGGCGTTGCGGCCCTGCATCATCGGACGGGCGGCTTTGGCCAGCGCAGGCAGGCTGTATGCGGAGATTTCGTGAGCGGTGTTGAACGCTTCGCGGCTGATGCTGTCGAGGAAGTCGCCGCTCAAAGCTTCTTTAGGGGCGAAACCGATGGAGTGAACGAGGCCGTCCAAGCCGTCCCAGTGTTTGCCCAAGTCAACGAAAACTTGGTTGATTTCGTCGTCGCTGGCAACGTCGCAGCGGAACACGAGTTCGGAGCCGAGTTCGGCCGCCATTTTACGGACGCGCTCTTCCAGTTTGTCGACAACGTAGGTGAATGCCAATTCCGCGCCTTGTTCGCGGCAGGCTTTGGCGATGCCGTAAGCGATGGAACGCTCGGAGATCATGCCGGTAATCAGAATTTTTTTGCCTTGCAAAAAGCCCATTTTCTTATCCTTTAGCAGTGGTATTGCGGTTGCATTAAACTGCGCATTATAGCAAAAACCGCTGTTTCGGCATAGAAAACAACGGATAACCCTTTGACTTGCCTCAAATAGGGATAAGGTTTTCTGTCAAGGCCGTCTGAAACCTGACGGAACGGCGGCAAAACGTTATACTTGATAGTCTTAATGACCGATGTTTCAGGAGTGAACCATGCCCGAGCAAAAACGCATTCTTTGCCGAGAACTCAGCCTGTTGGCGTTTAACCGCCGTGTACTGGCTCAGGCGCAGGATACGAAAGTTCCTTTGTTGGAGCGTTTGCGTTTTTTGTGCATCGTGTCTTCCAATTTGGACGAATTTTTTGAAGTCCGCATGGCGTGGTTGAAACGCGAAAACAAACTGCGTCCGCATCAGCCGCTCGACAACGGAAAAACCGCGGCCGAAACCATCGAAGCGGTGGCGAAAGAGGCGCAGGCTCTGATCCGCGAGCAGTACGACCTGTTTAACAAAGTATTGCAGCCTGCACTCAGCCGCGCTGGCATTCATTTCTATCGCCGCCACAAATGGACGGCCGCGCAGAAAAAAATGGATCGAAAACTATTTTCGACAATGAGCTGTTGCCCATTCTCACGCCCATCGGCCTTGATCCGTCACACCCGTTTCCTCGCCCGTTAAATAAATCGCTCAACTTCGCCGTCGAACTCGAAGGCACGGATGCGTTCGGCCGGCCGTCTGGTATGGCGATTGTGCAGGCTCCGCGCATTTTGCCGCGCGTCGTCCCCATGCCGTCTGAAATTTGCGGCGGCGATGCAGGCTTTGTGTTCTTGTCTTCGATTTTGCACGCCCATGTCGGCAAACTCTTTCCCGGCATGAAGGTGAAAGACTGCCATCAGTTCCGCCTCACGCGTGACAGCGATTTGACGGTTGATGAAGAAGATTTGAAAAAAACCTGCGTGCCGCGATTCAAAACGAGTTGCACGACCGCGAATACGGCGACGGCGTGCGCTTGGAAAGTGGCGGACACTTGTCCGGCGCATATTCACGACTTCCTGCTTGCCCAGTTCAAGCTGACTTCTGCCGAGCTGTATCAGGTCAAAGGTCCGGTTAATTTGGTGCGCCTCAATGCCGTCCCGGATTTGGTGGACAGGCCGGATTTGAAGTTTCCGCCACGCAACGCAGGCCGTCTGAAAGCCTTGCGCAAAAACGGCTCCGTATTCAAACTGGTCAAACAGTCGCCGATCTTGCTGCACCACCCGTATCAGTCTTTCGATCCGGTTGTCCAAATGATACGCGAAGCCGCAGCCGATCCGGATGTGTTGGCCGTCAAAATGACTATCTACCGTACCGGCAGCAATTCCGAGCTCGTACGCGCATTGATGAAGGCCGCACTGGCGGGCAAACAAGTAACCGTCGTGGTCGAACTGATGGCGCGTTTTGATGAAGCCAACAACGTCAACTGGGCGAAACAGCTGGAAGAGGCGGGTGCGCACGTCGTGTACGGCGTATTCGGCTACAAAGTTCACGCCAAAATGGCTTTGGTTATCCGCCGCGAAGACGGCGTGCTCAAGCGTTATGCCCATCTCGGTACCGGCAACTACCACCAAGGCACATCGCGCATCTACACCGACTTCGGCATCATCACCGCCGACGACCAAATCACTGCCGATGTGAACACTTTGTTTATGGAAATCACAGGCTTGGGTAAGCCGGGCCGTCTGAACAAGCTCTATCAAAGCCCGTTTACCCTGCACAAAATGGTCATCGACCGCATCAAGCAGGAAACAGAACACGCCAAAGCAGGCAAACCGGCGCGGATTACCGCCAAGATGAACTCCCTCATCGAACCGAGCGTGATTGATGCGCTGTATCAAGCCAGTGCGGCAGGCGTGCAAATCGACCTGATTGTGCGCGGTATGTGTACTTTGCGCCCGGGTGTAAAAGGCTTGTCCGAAAACATCCGCGTCCGCTCCATTATCGGCCGACAACTCGAACACTCGCGCGTGTATTGCTTCCATAACAACGGCGCAGACGATACCTTTATTTCCAGCGCCGACTGGATGGGTCGCAACTTCTTCCGCCGCATTGAAGTCACCACACCGATTACCACGCCCGAACTCAAAGAACGCGTGATCCGCGAAGGTTTGGAAATGGCCTTGGAAGACAATACCCAGGCTTGGCTGATGCAGCCTGACGGCAGCTACGTCCGCACCCAGCCGCAAGACGGCGAGCCTGCGTTTGGTTTGCAGGAAGGTTTGTGGAAAATATACGGACGTTAAATTGAATAATGTCTCAGGCCGTCTGAAACGCAGGTTTTAGACGGCCTTTTTTGATTTTGCCGTTATAATTCCGTTTCCCAATCTTTCAGACGGCCTTTTCTTATGAAATCTTACCCCGATTCCTATCTCCATTTTGAAAACCTCGAATCTCCCGAAACGCAAGATTTTGCCGCTGCGGCTCATGCCGAAACGCGCAAGCGTTTTTTAGAAAACGACAAGGCGCGCGCATTGTCCGACGGCATTTTGGCGCAGTTGCAGGACACGCGGCAGATTCCGTTTTGTCAGGAACACCGCGCGCGGATGTACCATTTTTCATCAAGATGCGGAATATCCGAAGGGCGTGTACCGCGTGTGTACAGCGGCGACGTACCGTTCCGGCTATCCCGAGTGGAAAATCCTGTTTTCGGTGGTGGATTTCGACGAATTGCTCGGCGACGATGTGTATTTGGGCGGCGTGTCGCACTTGGTGGAACAGCCCAACCGCGCGCTGTTGACCTTGAGCAAATCGGGCGGCGATACGGCGTACACGCTGGAAGTGGATTTGGAAGCAGGGGAGTTGGTAGAAGGCGGTTTTCACTTTCCGGCAGGTAAAAACCATGTGTCGTGGCGCGATGAGAACAGCGTGTGGGTGTGTCCGGCTTGGGATGAACGCCAGTTGACCGAATCGGGCTATCCGCGCGAAGTGTGGCTGGTGGAGCGCGGCAAAAGTTTCGAGGAAAGCCTGCCGGTGTATCAAATTGCTGAAGACGGCATGATGGTGAACGCTTGGCGCTATCTCGATCCGCAGGGTTCGCCGATTGATTTGATTGAAGCGTCGGACGGTTTTTACACCAAAACCTATTTGCAGGTGTCAGCCGAAGGCGAGGCGAAACCGTTAAACCTGCCCAACGATTGCGACGTGGTCGGCTATCTGGCCGGACATCTTTTACTGACGTTGCGCAAAGACTGGAACCGCGCGAACCAAAGCTATCCGAGCGGCGCATTGGTGGCAGTAAAATTGAACCGCGGCGAATTGGGCGCGGCGCAGCTTTTGTTTGCACCCGATGAAAGGCAGGCATTGGAAAGCGTGGAAACGACCAAGCGTTTTGTCGTGGCGAGCCTGTTGGAGAACGTACAAGGCCGTCTGAAAGCATGGCGCTTTACCGACGGCAAATGGCAGGAAGTCGAACTGCCGCGCCTGCCTTCGGGTGCGTTGGAAATGACCGACCAACCGTGGGGTGGCGACGTGGTTTACCTTGCCGCCAGCGATTTCACCACGCCGCTGACGCTGTTTGCGCTGGATTTGAACGTGATGGAACTGACCGTCATGCGCCGCCAGCCGCAGCAGTTCGATTCAGACGGCATCAACGTGCAGCAGTTTTGGACGACTTCAGCCGACGGCGAGCGCATTCCTTATTTCCACGTCGGTAAAAACGCCACGCCCGACACGCCGACCTTTGGTTTATGCCTACGGCGGTTTCGGCATTCTGAATTGCCGCATTATCTCGGTAGCGTCGGCAAATATTGGCTGGAAGAGGGCAATGCCTTTGTATTGGCAAACATCCGCGGCGGCGGCGAGTTCGGCCCGCGCTGGCATCAGGCGGCGCAGGGAATCAGCAAACACAAAAGCGTCGATGATTTGCTGGCCGTCGTGCGTGATTTGTCCGAACGCGGCATGAGTTCGCCCGAACACATAGGTTTGCAGGGCGGCAGCAACGGCGGCCTGATTACCGCCGCCGCCTTCGTGCGCGAACCGCAAAGCATAGGCGCGCTGGTGTGCGAAGTGCCGCTGACCGACGCGATCCGCTATCCGCTGCTCTCCGCCGGCGCAAGCTGGACGGACGAATACGGCAACCCGCAGAAATACGAAGTCTGCAAACGCTGGCTGGGCGAATTGTCGCCGTATCACAATCTTTCAGACGGCATCGATTATCCGCCTGCGCTCATTACCACCAGTCTCAGCGACGACCGCGTCCATCCTGCCCACGCGCTCAAGTTCTACGCCAAACTGCGCGAAACCTCGCCGCAATCTTGGCTCTACTCGCCCTGACGGCGGCGGCCATACCGGCAACGGCACGCAACGAGAATCCGCCGACGAACTCGCCTGCGTCTTGCTGTTTTTGAAAGAGTTTTTTTAGGGTAGAAGCAAGCAGCAGGACTGACCGTTTTTGTAAAGTTGAGAAACAAAAATACTCTTGTTTCGGCAAGTGAAAAGAAGGCCGTCTGAAAAACGAATATTAAAGTTTTTTTCAGACGGCCTTCTTTCTTTTAACTTTCAACATATCCCGATAAAATGGACACTTTGTAAGTGATCATTGATGGAAGACGCAATTATGGCAACCGAACCGAAAAAAATTATACACGATTTAGAAAAATAATTTCAAACAAAACAATATATTAAAACTCAAACAAATCTTTCCCGAAGTCTTTTTGCGAAGACCAAATCGACTTTGAGAAACTCAAACTCGTCCTTGGTGCAGAAAAACCTTGCCGGTGTGGGCGAACCGTTATCAATTCGATGCTGTAGAAACTAGTAGCGTTGTTTACAGTATTTCCAGGAGAATACTGAAACATGAACATGCACAAAAACACCCGTCTCACCCCGTCTCTGGATTTGGATATCCTCAACGGCATCATGCGCCAAGCCGTGTTGCAGCAGCTGCAAACCCTACTTGGGCGCGGACACCGTCATCGAAACGCACATCACCCGCGACATGCTCGAACGCGCAGAAAAAAATCCGCCTCTCCAACGCCTTGAGAGGCGTGTTTGAAAGCGGATTTGGTGTACTAGGAACAATCAATGATTTCTCGAAATGGATAAAGCCTGAAGGCGATTATTCGTTAGACGGTTTATCTGTCTGAGACTTGTGCGTTTGCAATATGCGCACTACCTTACCCTCATAACGCTGGCTTAACCACGCCTGTATCCGCGCGTGATCTTTGGCAGGGTAGTGGCTGCTCCAATTCGAGAGAGACAACGACGATATCGTCATATGTATCTGTCTTCGGTTCTGCGTTTTTTTGGCTTTCAGACTGTTCGGAAACAGGCGTTGTTTGCGCTTTATCCCAAGCCAAGCCGCGTCCGACAACGATTTTTTCCGCTTCCGGATATTGGGCTTTTAATTCCTTGAGTACCGCTGCATCGTCGATATCGGAGGCTTTGCCTGCCAGTATGGTATCGATATAGGCCTGCTGCTCTTTCAGCTCATTTTGCTGCTGAACCGGGTTGTTTCGGCTTGCCAGCAATTCTTCGATTTTGGCATCGTTCCCTCCCGCATAGACCACGTTGACCTTCGGCTCTTTCACCCCCGACGCGTTAAGGCTTTTCACCAGCAAGGCGGAAATTTTCTCGGCATTGCCCGTTCCATTGACAATCAGACCGACTTTATTTTCTCTGTGGTTCAACATCTTACGCAGCACGAAAAAACCTTCCTGTTGCTGCGCAGTGGCAATGGCGGCATTGGCTCTGGTGTTGAAGATCTCCTGACGCACCAGTCCTGATGCCATATAGCCGCTCGGAATCATCACAGACAACACGACGGCAGTAATAATGATGCTTTGCAACCGGCGTTTGGATTCCGTTACCAACCCCCTGCGCGGCAGCTTGAGCAGCTTGGAAAACAACAAGGTCGAAAAAGCGATGAACACGCAGTTGATGGCAAAAAGATATGAAGCACCGAGAAAGTAGTGCCAGTTGCCATGTGCCAGTCCGTAGCCCGCAGTACACAGGGGTGGCATCAATGCGGTAGCAATCGCCACACCCGGTATGGCATTGCCTCCTTCTTTTCGAGTCAGCGCCACAATACCCGCACTACCGCCGAAGAAGGCAATCAACACATCCCAAAGGGTCGGCTGAGTACGCGCCAAAAGCTCGCTTTGCGCCTCTTTAAGCGGGGTTAACAGGAAATACAACGTAGCGGTAATCAAGCTGATGACGACGAATATAATAATATTGCGCACGGCTTGACGGATCAGCGCAGTATCCCCTACCGCCAAACCGTAACCCATACCTACAATCGGCCCCATCAACGGCGAAATCAACATCGCGCCGATCACTACCGCCGTGCTGTTTACATTCAGACCGATACTCGCCACGGCAATGGCAAACATCAATACCCACATATTGGTTCCGGACACCCGAGTATTGGCGCGGATGACGGCATCAATTTTATCGGGATGGGCCTGGTCATGCGCAAGATTGAACACATCTTGCAACTTGGTCATGGCACCATTGTCTTCTTTTGGCTGATTTTCTTGTTCTTCTTGGTTTTTAATGTTTTCTTGGTCTTGCATTTTCATCCTTAAATCAATCTTAACGATTGTCTCTGAATATTTAATTAACTGGAATTTCGGATACTGATAATTATGCTTTATACCGATTTCAAATATGATTAAGCAGATACCTTGCAGAAGGTTAGCATACACATGAAAACGCTGACAACGCTGATCCTGCGTAGGCCTTCACGAAACCAGCATATGCAAAAACCTTCTCTCAAATCCAATTCCTACTTTTTCAGCAGCAACCGCCATCAAAATTTTTTAAGGGGCTGTACTAGATTAGCCCTAAATTCCACACCATTTTTGCAGGATTTTTAAGCTGTTGAGACGGTATGCCGAAATTAAATCGAAATTCGCATTCTTTCAAGAACAGCGGGAAAGATTTGCGATCGATTCCGTTGTATTTGCGCAAGACGCGTTTTGCCTGATTCCAAAAGTTCTCAATGCCGTTAATGTGGTTCTGACGGTCGGCAAATTCCTTGGAATGGTTGATGCGGTAATGGATAAAACCGCTCACGTCCAACTTGTCGTAGCTGCTCAGGCTATCCGTGTAAACAATGCTGTCCGGCATGATTTTCTTTTTTTAATGACAGGGAGTAACGTTTCAGACTTGGCATTATCCACCACAACGGTAGAGACCCGTCCGTTGCGTTTCAGAATGCCGAAGACAACCACTTTTCCTGCCGCACCGCGACCACGTCTGCCTTTACGCCGTCCGCCGAAATAGCTTTCGTCCAACTCGACAGGGCCCTCAAAAACCTCATCGGCAACCAAGGCCAGATAATGGCGGATAACCATACGAATTTTGCAGTAGAACAGAATAGCGGAGTTGGGCTGAATGCCCAAAATATCGGCAGCGGAACGGGCGGTAACTTCGAGTACAAAAAAACGAAGCAGTTCTTTCTGTACTTTTTTTCTTTAATTTGCAGTGTGTTATCTTCATATTTCGAGGGTAACATATCTGCTAATCTAGTACAGCCCTTTTTTTTTAATAATGTTAATGTTAATACGTAACAAAAACAAATTCCCGCTTGTAGGTTAAAATCAGGCTATGCTAATATGCACAACAACAGGTTTTTTTACTGAATAATCTGTGCTAAAAATGCAGGATTAGATGGAAAAACTCTATCCGAATTCGGTACAATACCGACGAATTATTTCCCTTAAACAACCTGCCGCAAGGCGAAAAGGAACGACTGACATGTCAAACATCGAACAACAAGTTAAAAAAATTGTTGCTGAACAACTGGGCGTAAACGAAGCCGAAGTGAAAAACGAATCTTCTTTCCAAGACGATTTGGGTGCTGACTCTCTGGACACCGTAGAACTGGTGATGGCTTTGGAAGAAGCTTTCGGCTGCGAAATCCCTGACGAAGACGCTGAAAAAATCACTACCGTACAATTGGCTATCGACTACATCAACGCCCACCAAGGCTAATCGGTCGCACCAAACATCCAGCCTCTGCTGCGCCATCGCAATAGAGGCTTTTTACCTATTATTAAACCCCTGAAATTTCAGACGGCATGAGTTTTGCCTGTTTTCACGAAGAAAAAAGAGCAAGGCTGCCGCGAAAAATCCCGACAACCAACAGCGAGATTATCATGAGTCAGAGAAGAGTAGTCATCACAGGGTCTTGGCCAGTATCACCGGTCGGCAACGACGTCGCCACCGCATGGAGCAATCTGCTCGCAGGCAAAAGCGGCATCGGACGGATTACCCGCTTTGACACATCCGACATCAACAGCCAAATCGCCGGCGAAGTGCGCGATTTCGACATCGGCCAATACATCAGCGCAAAAGAAGCGCGCCGCATGGACGTGTTCATCCACTACGGTATCGCCGCCGCCCTGCAAGCCATCAATGATTCAGGCTTGGACGATTTGGAAACCCTCGACAAAGACCGCGTCGGTGTCAACATCGGTTCCGGTATCGGCGGCCTGCCGAGCATTGAAGCGACCGGTAAAGCCGTTATCGAAGGCGGCGCGCGCAAAATCAATCCTTTCTTTATCCCAGGCTCGCTGATTAACCTGATTTCCGGCCATGTTACCATCCTCAAAAGGCTACCGCGGCCCGAGCTACGGCATGGTTTCTGCCTGTACGACCGGTGCACACTCCATCGGTGATTCTGCGCGACTGATTAAATACGGCGACGCGGATGTGATGATTGCCGGTGGTGCGGAAGGCGCAATCAGCACTTTGGGCGTTGGCGGTTTTGCTGCCATGAAGGCACTTTCCACCCGAAACGATGACCCTGCTACCGCTTCCCGTCCGTGGGACAAAAGGCCGTGACGGTTTCGTTATCGGCGAAGGCGCTGGCGTGCTGGTGTTGGAAGAATTGGAACACGCGAAAAAAACGCGGTGCGAAAAATTTACGCCGAAATCGTCGGCTTCGGTATGAGCTCAGATGCCTACCACATTACCGCGCCTAACGAAGAAGGCCCTGCATTGGCGGTTACTCGTGCGCTGAAAGATGCCGGCCTGAATCCTGAAGACGTGGATTACGTCAACGCACACGGTACGTCCACTCCGCTGGGCGATGCCAACGAAAACCAAAAGCCCTCAAACGCGCTTTGGGCGATCATGCGCGCAAAGTCATTGTTAACTCTACCAAATCCATGACCGGCCACTTGCTCGGCGCGGCCGGCGGCGTGGAAGCGTTGTACAGCGTGTTGGCAGTACACGAGCAAAAATCTCCACCGACCATCAACATCTTTGAACAAGACGTTGAAGCCGGTTGCGATTTGGACTACTGCGCCAACGAAGCACGCGATGCGAAAATCGACGTTGCCATCTCCAATTCCTTCGGCTTTGGCGGTACCAACGGCACATTGGTATTCAAACGCTTCAAAGACTGATAGAAGGTTGTAAGTAGATTAAAAGGCCGTCTGAAACTGGATTTCAGACGGCCTTTTTATTTTAAAATACAAATATTCTTGATAATCTGTATCATTTATATAAAAATATCGACTCCAATCAATATTGCCCGGATTTTATCGGGTAATCAACCCAATTACATTTTTATCAGGAGTCTGCAATGAAAACTATCCGTATTCTGGCATTGGCCGCCGCGCTGGCCGCCGTGCCTGCATTTGCGTCTGATTTCGGCCATGAACAGGCATTGACCATAGACGGCAAGCCTGCCCATTTGGCAGAAACTTCAGCCCGTATTTTGGCAAACGAAACCCTGACTGCGCCGCAACTGGTCGAAGACATTACCGATGGATTCGGTTCGAAAAAAATTCCAGGTTATAAATTGATGATTATGGGCCGCACTTATTCGGTGGCGGCAGAAACCAAACCGCCGAAAGAGGGCCAAACTCAGTGGCGGGACAATACGTTCATTCATCGTGGCGTAAAACTGTTTGTCGGTATTCCGGTCAAAAACGGCAAGATGGATTTGGCGTCTGCCAGATTGATTAATATCGGCGTGGTTGACGATAACGGTGGTGCCGCGCCTCATGATGAGGGTGAAAAAATCCGCCCCGTCGGCAAACAGCTGATGTCCCCCTGATACCAAAGTGGAAAATGTGAAACTCAATATTGCCAAACTGACGTTGCCAAATATGAAATTGGGCGAAACCAGTGGCGGTGGTGTGAAATTGGAAGCATCGGCAACATTGGACGGTAAGCCGATACAGACCAAAATCGACAGCACGTTCTCCCGCTTCTATTCCGCCAAACCAGCCGCTACACGGCCGTTTATGGCAGATGCACGGTTTGTGAAATAATTGCAAAGGCCGTCTGAAATCCAGTTTCAGACGGCCTTTTATTGATAAAACCGATTCAATACCGCATCATTTTGCTGTCAACCTGCATTGCCCAAGCATCAATACCGCCCTGCAGGTTGTAGAGGTTTTCAAATCCGGCGTCTTCCAAATATATTGCCGTGTGCAGGCTGCGGATGCCGTGGTGGCAGTAAATGACGATGGGCAAATCGTCGTCGGGCAGCTCGTTTTGGCGCAGGGGGATGAGGTTCATCGGGATATGAATGGCGGCGGGCAGGGTGCAGATGGCGCGTTCTTCATCGGTGCGGACGTCGAGCAGATGAAATGCGCGGCCTTCGTCCTGCCATTGTTTCAATTCGGTGGGCGAGAGTTGGATAATGTCGGTCATAGGGTCGGGTATAAAAGTATGAGGCCGTCTGAACTTTCAGACGGCCTATTATTTAAAAATCGAAATCGCCGAACGGATTGGCCGATTTGTCTTCCAAGTGTGCCACGACGGTGTCGAACAATACCTTTTTCGGAAAACTCATTGCCGTTACGCGTCAGCAAAAGCGCGCGTTGTACCGGTTTGCGGCCGACGATGACCACCATACGGCCACCGTCTTTCAGTTGCTCTTTCAGAATTTCAGGTACGCTGTCTACTGCGCCGCCCACATAAATCGCATCAAAAGGAGCGCCTTGCGATGCTTCGGTCAGGCCGTTGTTTTGCACATAATCGACGTTGGCAAAGCCCAATTCGTCCAAAACTTTTTTGGCGCGTTGCTGCTGCTCGGCATCAATGTCGTCAGTGACGACTTTGCCGGCCAGTTTGGATAGCAGGGCGGTTGCATAGCCTGAGCCTGTACCGATTTCTAAGACAGTTTCGTCTTTTTTTCAGTTTCAAACCTTGAGCTAGGCGGGCAACGACTTTGGGTTCCAACATTTTATGGCCGTTGGCCAGCGGCAGCTCCATATCCGCATAGGCCAAACCTTGAAAAGCCTCGCCGACAAAATGTTCGCGCCCGATCTCCTCCAAAGCATCCAAAATGTCGAAGTCCAAGACATCCCACGGACGAATCTGCTGTTCAACCATATTGAAACGCGCTTTTTCAAAGTCCATATTTGTGCTCCGTTCAATTCTTAATTTTATCGAAGCATACATTATAAATCCTTGTCGGAGGTGTGCCATCTTTCAGACGGCCTCGAGGCTTGTTAATAATTGCCAAGCGCACATATATCCACTAAACTTTCACATTACACGACGCTACAACAAGCAACAACCAACACACGGAGCAATAAAGATGTATCACCAAATCGGAATGTGGGACCAAAAATGGGTTATCGGCAACTGGAAAATGAACGGCCGACTCCAAAACAACAATGCGCTTATGCACCGCTTCCGTGTCATGCCAACCGCAGAACGCGTGTTAATCGGCCTGGCCGCTCCAACCGTTTATCTGTTGCAACTGCACAACGCCATGCAGATTGTTTTGAACAACCGCATCTTAACCTGTGCGCAAGACGTGAGCCGTTTCCCGAATAACGGCGCATACACTGGCGAAGTGTCCGCCGAAATGCTTGCCGACATCGGTACAGACATCGTTCTCATCGGCCACTCCGAGCGCAGCCTTTATTTCGGCGAGAAAAAAACGAAATCAACGCCGCAAAATGGAAAAACGTCCTCAACGTCGGCCTGATTCCATTGTTGTGCGTCGGCGAAAGCTTGGAAGAACGCGAAGCCGGTAAAGAACACGAAGTCATTGCCCACCAGCTTTCCATCCTGCAAGGTTTGAACACCAAAAACATCGCCGTTGCCTACGAGCCGGTTTGGGCGATCGGTACAGGCAAAGTCGCCACCGTCGAACAAATCGCCGATATGCACGCATTTATCTACAAAGAAATCTTGTCTTTGTGCGGAAGCGATGTTAAAATCCGCGTTCTTTACGGCGGAAGTGTGAAAGCGGATAACGCAGCCGACATCTTCGCAGTACCTCATGTAGACGGCGCATTGGTTGGTGGCGCGTCATTATCATATGACTCCTTTACCGCCATCATCAACGCAGCACAAGCCTCGTAGAAAAACATATGGAAGCCTTTTAAAACCCTTATCTGGATCATTAATATTATTTCCGCTTTAGCCGTAATCGTGTTAGTATTGCTGCAACACGGTAAAGGCGCGGATGCCGGCGCAACGTTCGGTTCCGGCAGCGGTAGCGCGCAAGGCGTATTCGGTTCTGCCGGTAATGCCAACTTCCTCAGCCGCTCGACTGCCATTGCCGCAACATTTTTCTTTGCGACCTGTATGGCGATGGTGTATATTCACACCCACTCCAGTAAGCACGGTTTAGACTTCAGCGATGTGAAGCAGACCCAGCAAGCTCCTAAGCCTGCAACGCCTGCACAAAACAATACAACTCCTGTTGCACCAAATCCTCAGCAGCAGTAAGACAATTTGATTTATGCCGACATGGTGGAATTGGTAGACACGCTATCTTGAGGGGGTAGTGGCCGTAGGCTGTGCGAGTTCAAATCTCGCTGTCGGCACCACATTAGAAAATCTAACCGCTTTTTAGCGGTTATTTTTTCGTCTTGAGAATCTGCCTTTTATTTATCTTTAGGCCGAGACAGGGAAATACAATGAAGCGTTTGGTTGTCGGCATCAGCGGTGCCAGCGGTTTTCAGTATGGCGTGAAGGCTTTGCAGCTTTTGCGTGCGCATCAGGTAGAAACGCATTTGGTGGTTTCACAAGGGGCGGAGATGACCCGCGCTTTGGAAACGGATTACACCAAAGAAGACGTTTATGCTTTGGCGGATGTCGTGCATTCCATCCGTAATGTCGGGGCAAGCATTGCCAGCGGTTCGTTTTTGACGGATGGAATGTTGATTGCGCCGTGTTCAATGAAGACCTTGGCTTCGGTTGCTCATGGATTTGCCGATAATTTGCTCAGCCGTGCGGCGGATGTAACGTTGAAAAGAGCGACGCAGGCTGGTGTTGATGGTGCGTGAAGCGCCGTTAAACTTGGCGCACATTGAAAATATGCGCCGTGTGACAGAGATGGGCGGCATTGTGTTTCCTCCCGTTCCGGCTTTATATCAGAAGCCCGAATCCATCGAAGATATGATTACACACAGCGTCTCTCATGCTTTGGACTTGTTCGGCATCATTCAAAACGATGTGCCGCGCTGGCAGGGCTGATGTTTCAGACGGCCTGAGCATAAGTTACGACTGAGAAGGAAGATAAAAAGCCATGCAAACGATTCCTGCCAATATAGTGAAGTTTTTGAGCAATCATCATGTCGTCAGTATTGCTGCTGCGGAAGAGGGCGAAGTTTGGGCAGCTTGCTGTTTTTATGTGTTTGATGAGGTGAATGCCCGATTGATTGTGCTGACATCTTTGAAAACGAAGCATGGCGGAATGATGAGTCGTTCTGCCAAAGTAGCCGGTACCATTGCCGGACAACCTGACAGCATCGCAAAAATCAGCGGCATTCAGTTTGCGGCGACTGCCGCTTTGATTGAGGATGAATCGGATTTGAAAGCGGCGCAGTCTTTGTATTACAAAGCGCATCCTGCTGCTCGAGTGATGAAAAGCGATGTTTGGGCATTGAATTTGGATAGTGTGAAATTCACTGACAATAAATTGGTATTCGCACAAAAAAACGTACTGGAATCGCGAGGATTAAGAAAAGGCCGTCTGAAAGATGAAATTTCAGACGGCCTTTGGTAATGTTACAAATTAATCGTGTCCGAGATCGACAGTTTTGTCTTTGTAACGTGTATCAGGAACCAAAACGATTTTTCTCGTCCACTTTGCCGATGGCTTTTCACGTCTTTGCCCGGATAGTCCAGCTGATGCAGGGAAGTAGCGGATACAGTTCAAACGTGCACGTTTTTTTGTCATCGGAACGGATGATGACCCAAGGCGCGTCGCCGGTGTGGGTGTGGAAGAACATGGCGTTTTTGGCTTCGGTGTAGTCGTCCCAGCGGTCGAGCGACTGGATATCCACAGGGGATAGTTTCCAGTGTTTCAGTGGGTCGTCACGACGGGAGATGAAGCGACGGAGTTGTTCTTCACGGGATACGGAGAACCAGAATTTGAACAGATGGATGCCGCTGGCAACAAGCATACGTTCCAATTCAGGGTTTTGACGCATGAAGAGCAGGTATTCGTTAGGTTCGCAGAAGCCCATTACGCGTTCTACGCCGGCACGGTTGTACCATGCAGATCGGTCGAAGAATACCATTTCGCCTGCGGTCGGCAGGGTTTTGGATGTAGCGTTGGAAATACCATTGGCCGCGTTCGGTAGTGGTTGGTTTCTCTAAAGCAACCACGCGCGCGCCACGCGGATTCAGGTGTTCCATGAAGCGTTTGATGGTACCGCCTTTACCGGCTGCATCGCGGCCTTCAAACAGGCTGACAATACGCTGACCGGAATCTTTAACCCAGCTTTGTACTTTCAACAATTCGATTTGCAGCTTCTGTTTTTCTTTTTCGTAAACAGAGCGGCGCATACGTTGTTTGTACGGGTAGTTGGCAGGAAGCGGTGCGCTGCTGGAATCTTCGTCAGTGCCGCGTCCTTCGTGTTCCAAAACAGCCTTTTCGAATACTTGCAGCTGGTCTTGTTTCTCGCCCAGTTCAACATTCTCGAACGGTTCTAATTGGTGGTCTGCCATAAAGTCTCCTTATCGATTAAGTTTTAAATGATATGGTGTGGTATGACTTAATTTTACCTCTTTATGCTGTGTTAGCCTACATAAAATTACACATAAGTGATTTTTCCGGCTTGTTTGATAATTTTTGTAAAAAAACAGCGTATAATCAGCCTATTTGTATCATACATCATGCCTTATTTCGCCCTGTTCGACGATGCGTTAAGCGGTCGTGTAAAACTCTATCAAAATCATGTGGAAAGCTGCCTTTTTCATCATAACGAACTGGCGTCGTTGGATGATGTTTTGCAGGCAGGTTGGAAAAAAGGCCTGTATGCAGTGTTGTTTGCAGACTACGAATTCGGATTGCCACTGATGGATATTTCATCCGCGCGCAGTGGCAATTTGTGTTTGCACTGGTTTGCTGATTGTTCCGAAATCGATGCCGAAAGCTGGCTGACCAATCATTCAGACGGCCTGGCGGCAGGCATCTCCACTCCCCGATTCTCCGTATCCGAAGCCGATTATCTCGAGCATATCCGTCAAATCCACGAAGCCATCCGCCGCGGCGATACCTATCAAATCAATTACACCGCGCGTCTACACCTGCAAACTTACGGCAATCCGATTCAGCTTTACCGCCGTTTGCGTCAGCCTGTGCCGTATGCCGTGTTGTCTTGTCTGCCCGACGGGGCAGGGCAGGATGCGTGGACTTTGTGTTTTTCTCCCGAACTTTTCCTCAAAATCGATTCAGACGGTCTGATCACAACCGAGCCGATGAAAGGTACTGCGCCGATTCTTCACGATGGGAAAGATGAACGCCGCGCCGTTGAATTGCGAAACGACCCGAAAAACCGTGCCGAAAACGTGATGATTGTCGATTTGTTGCGCAACGACCTCGGCAAAATCGCGCAAACGGGCAAAGTACGTGTGCCTGAACCGTTTAAAGTTTCCCGTTTCGGTAGTGTTTGGCAGATGACCAGTGCCATCGAGGCGCAGGCGCTGCCTGATGTTTCGGTTGCCGATATTTTCCGTGCAGCCTTCCCGTGCGGCAGTATTACCGGTGCGCCCAAACGCATGAGCATGCAGGTTATTGAGTCTCTTGAATCCGAACCGCGCGGTTTGTACACAGGCAGTATCGGCTTTTTGCATCCGTGTGATACGGGTTTGGGGTTTGAAGGTGTATTTAATGTCGTGATTCGCACCTTATCTTTGAAGCCGGTTTCAGACGGCCTTTATCAAGGCGTTTATGGTGTGGGTTCGGGGATTGTGATTGATAGCGATCCTGAAGCTGAATATCGCGAGTGCGGTTGGAAGGCGCGTTTTCTGAATGAATTGCGGCCTGATTTCGGTATTTTTGAAACCATGCGTGCGGAAGACAAACAATGCCGTTTGCTCGATTTGCATTTAGGCCGTCTGAACAGCTCGGCACAAGCGCTCAACCTGCCTTGGTCTCAAAATGCGGCAGAGCAAATTCAACACTATATAGATGCGTTGCCAATTGGGTTATTTAGAGTCAAAGCTGCTTTGTTTTCAGACGGCCTTGCATTGAGCCATGCGGCTGTTTCCGAATTGGATGGGCAGCAATACGTCATCCTGAGTGAGCACACATTAAGCCAACGCGATTATCTGCGCCGTTTCAAAACCACACGCCGTGAAACTTTTTGACCAAGCATGGAAAAACGGCAGAAGGGCAGGGCGCATTTGACAGCTTGTTTTTTTCAATTCAGACGGCCTGTTGTTAGAGGGTGGAAGAAGCAATGTGTTCGTCAAATATCAAGGACAATGGCTCACGCCGTCTTTGGATTTGGATATTTTGAACGGAGTAATGCGCCAAGCGGTATTGAGGCAGCCGCAGCTATATTTAGGTGTGGATACAATCAAGGAAACCCACATAACGCGCGCGATGTTGGAAAATGCGGAAGAAATCCGTTTGAGTAACGCTTTAAGGGGCATGTTTGCGGTTTCGCTCCGTAAATAAATGGCAATAGTCAAATCATCGTGATTCAAATTGTCGTAAAGCGGCAATATCCGATAGAATACGTCATTTCAACAATGAGGCCGTCTGAAAGGGGAAAACAATATGGCAAAAGCAAAAGGTGGATTGGGACGCGGTTTGGATTCGTTGATTTCCAATGCAGTGGACAGCAGCAGTAGCGACCGCCTGACAACGGTTGCCATCGCCGATATTCAGCCCGGCCGCTATCAGGCGCGTGTGCAAATTGATGATGAAGCTTTGCAGGAGTTGGCCGATTCCATTAAAGCGCAAGGCATTATCCAGCCGGTTATCGTGCGCGAACGTGGTTTGTCCCAATATGAATTGATTGCTGGCGAACGTCGTTGGCGCGCTTCCCAGTTGGCCGGTTTGACCGAAATTCCCGTCGTCATCAAAACCATCAGCGATGAAACCGCGTTGGCCATGGGTTTGATTGAAAACCTGCAACGTGAAAACCTCAATCCGATTGAAGAAGCTCAAGGTTTGAAACGCCTTGCCGATGAATTCGGCCTGACTCATGAAACCATCGCAAAAAGCCGTCGGTAAAAAGCCGTAGTGCCATCTCCAACAGCCTGCGCCTGTTGAGCCTGCCTGAGCCGGTTCAGGAAATGCTTTACCAACGCCGTCTAGAAATGGGGCATGCCCGTGCGTTGCTAACCTTTGCATGTGGTTGACCAATTGGAGTTGGCGCAAAAAGCCGTCAAAAAAACGGTTGGTCGGTGCGCGAAGTAGAACGACGCAGCCAGTTGGCACATCAAAAAGCCAAGCCCGAAGCAGCCAAAACCATCAGCCCGGATATCCGCCGTATTAATGATGCCCTGACTGAGCGATTTGGGTGTCAATGCCGAAGTCAAAACCAGCAATCAGAAAAAAAGGCAAAAATCGTACTGCATTTTGATACGCCGGAAACGTTCGAATATCTACTGAAACAGTTAGGCATCAATCAAGAGTTTTAACGGTTTTATGAAACAGGCTGTCTGAAAAAAAGTTTTTCAGACAGCCTGAATTTTTGATAAAAAGGACTGGTCGTACAGATGTTTACAATACAAATCAAAAATCTTCTGTAAAAATCTGTGTAGCAACATGTAATTTGTGTTAAACTCCGTTCCTGCAAAGATTTGTTTTATATGTGTTAATCATTTATCTGTGAAAGGTTCACAAAGATTAACATATTGCTTGACGTTAACAAACTTCTTGATTATATTAATTTACCTTGCGTTTTTTTGGGGTGTGGAGTACAATGAATCGGATAGTCCCATTGCAAGTGATTGTATTGTTAATAATTTCAGTTGTTTGTGCGTTATTTTCCGGATTGCCCGGCTTCCTCTCTGCTTTGGCGGGAGGATTTTCGTATATTTTGCCTACCCTGGTTGCAGTTTTACTTTTTAAAGTTTTTCCCGACGAAATCCCGATCTGCAAAGTTCGATGTTTATCGGCGGAGAGGTTTTAAAAAGTAGTGCTGTCGCTGGTATCTATGTCGGTCGTTTTTGCGATATGGCATCGATCACTGGTATTTTACCCATTTTTATTGGCGTTTCTTGGCGTCAGTCATTTGGTTTTTAGTATTGTTGAGAGTGAAACACTATGGCAGGGTGAAACTATGACCGCTGCCGACTACATCAAGCACCACTTGCAAAGCTTGACCAGTATGTCGGATGTTACTCGGGGTCAAGGACTGAAAAACATCGCTGATTTTTCGTTCATTAACCTTGATGCAATCTTTTTTGCCGTTCTGTTGGGCGTAATCGGCAGCTTCCTTTTGTGGCGTGGGGCCAAAAAAGCAACTGCTGGCGTACCTGGTCGTTTTCAAGCGGCTGTTGAAATTCTGTTCGAATTCGTGGATAACATGTGTAAGAGCATTATCCATAACGAACAATCGCGTAAAAGCCGTTGCGCCTTTAGGGTTTGACTCTGTTTGTCTGGATTTTTCCTGATGAACGCCATGGATATGTTGCCGGTTGATTTGCTGCCAATGGTATGGCAAGGCGTTACCGGTAATCATCACGCACTGTTGCGTGTCGTACCGACTGCTGACTTGAATACCACTTTGGCTTTGGCAATTGGCGTATTGTTGGTATGTATTTATTACAATATCAAAATCAAAGGCTTTGGCGGTTGGATTCACGAATTGTTCAGCGCGCCTTTCGGTCCGATGCTCGCTCCGGCCAACTTCCTGCTCAACTTGGTAGAGTTTTTGTCCAAAACCGTATCCCACGGTATGCGGTTGTTTGGTAATATGTATGCCGGTGAGCTGGTGTTCCTGCTGATCGCTTTTGTTGGGTGGTGCATGGGCATCAACTGGCAGCATCGAAACTTTAGATCCAATTTTATTTGTGTTCCACCTGATTGCCGGTTTGGCTTGGGCGATTTTCCACATTTTGGTTATCACCTTGCAGGCATTTATTTTCATGGCGTTGGCGTTCGTATATATCGGACAAGCGCATGATGCACACTAATCAAGTAGTTTTTTTCGTAGTTTGTTTTTTTGTAGTTTAACCTTTACTATTTTAAGGAGTTTAAAAAATGGGTTTGATTGCTATCGCATGTGGTTTGATCGTTGCCTTGGGCGCATTGGGTGCCTCTATCGGTATCGCAATGGTTGGTTCTAAATACTTGGAATCTTCTGCTCGCCAACCTGAGCTGATCGGTCCTCTGCAAACCAAACTGTTCTTGATCGCTGGTCTGATCGACGCGGCCTTTCTTGATCGGTGTGGCTATTGCCCTGTTGTTCGCCTTCGTTAACCCGTTTGGTGCTGCGTAATCAAGACGGAGCGATCCGTTCAGATACAGGCTTATGGTCTGTTTGATTAACCCAGATACGAAGGTTAAGTAACGTGAATATTAATGCAACCTTATTTGCGCAAATCCTGGTTTTCTTTGGCTTGGTTTGGTTTACGATGAAATTCGTATGGCCTCCGATTGCCAAAGCATTGGATGAGCGTGCCGCAAAAATCGCCGAGGGCTTGGCTGCTGCCGAGCGCGGTAAAGACGATTTTCGAGCAGGCAGAGAAAAAAAGTTGCAGAACTTATGGCCGAAGGGCGTAATCAGGTAACCGAAATGGTTGCCAACGCCGAAAAACGTGCTGCAAAAATTGTAGAAGAAGCCAAAGAGCAAGCTTCTCATGAAGCAGCACGCATTGCAGCCCAAGCAAAAGCTGATGTGGAGCAAGAAGTTAATCGTGCGCGCGAAGTGTTGCGTGAACAGGTTGCTACACTGGCTGTTAAAGGTGCGGAATCTATCTTGCGTAAAGAAGTTGATGCTTCCAAACATGCAGATTTGCTCAGTACCTTAAAACAGGAGCTGTAATCTTATGGCAGAGTTCGCAACGATTGCCAGACCTTATGCGAAAGCATTATTTAGTCTGGCTCAGGAAAAAAACCAAATCGAGTCTTGGTTGGGCGAACTGAAAGAACTCGCAGCGGTTGTTCAAGATGAGAAAGTCATTGCGCTCATCGAGCAACCGGAAACGGGAGCTTCCGAAAAAGCAGAAACGCTCAAAGGTCTTGTCGGTATCAAAAATGTCGAATTGGCAAATTTCATTACCGTTTTGGCCGAGCAAAAGCGTTTGCTGGTATTGCCGGAAATTTATGCCCAATATCAAGATTTGACCTTGATACACAACAATACGAAATCGGCAGTAATTTACAGCGCGTATGAGCTCAGTTCTCAGCAGCTGGCCGATGTTACCGATATCCTGACAAAACGCTTCAACAGCAAATTGGATGTGGTAGCTAAAGTTGCCCCTGAATTAATCGGCGGCATCAAAGTAGAAGTGGGTGATCAGGTCTTGGATTTGTCCGTACAAGGCAAACTGAATGCTTTGTATGCGACTATGACAAATTAGGAGAGTTTTCATGCAGCTTAATCCTGCTGAAATTAGCGATTTGATTAAAGCCAAAATCGAAAATCTGTCCGTCAATACAGAAGTGCGTACCCGTGGTACCGTTGTTTCTGTTACAGACGGCATTGTGCGCATTCATGGCTTGTCAGACGCGATGCAAGGTGAGATGCTCGAATTCCCCGGTAACACTTTCGGTCTGGCCATGAACTTGGAGCGTGACTCCGTCGGTGCCGTAGTGTTGGGTGAGTACGAACACATTAAAGAAGGCGATACAGTTACCTGTACCGGCCGTATTTTGGAAGTGCCGATCGGTCGTGAACTGGTTGGCCGCGTGGTTGATGCATTGGGTCGTCCTATCGATGGTAAAGGTCCAATCAACACAACATTGACTGCTCCAATCGAAAAAATTGCACCAGGTGTGATTGCGCGTAAATCGGTTGACCAACCAATGCAAACCGGCCTGAAAGCCATTGACTCTATGGTTCCGGTTGGTCGTGGCCAACGTGAGTTGATCATTGGTGACCGTCAAACTGGTAAAACTGCCGTAGCACTGGATGCCATCGTTAACCAAAAAGGTACAGGCGTTATCTGTATTTATGTGGCTATCGGTCAAAAAGCATCTTCTATTGCCAACGTAGTACGCAAATTGGAAGAGCATGGCGCGATGGAGCATACCATTGTGGTTGCTGCAACTGCTTCTGAAGCCGCTGCACTGCAATACATTGCTCCTTACTCCGGTTGTACCATGGGTGAATTCTTCCGTGACCGTGGCGAAGATGCGTTGATCGTATACGATGACTTGTCTAAACAAGCCGTTGCATACCGTCAAATTTCTCTGCTGTTACGCCGTCCTCCTGGCCGTGAAGCATATCCTGGCGACGTATTCTATCTGCACTCCCGTCTGTTGGAACGTGCAGCCCGTGTCAGCGAAAACGAAGTTGAAAAACTGACCAATGGCGAAGTAAAAGGCAAAACCGGTTCTCTGACTGCGTTGCCAATTATTGAAACCCAAGCCGGTGACGTATCAGCATTCGTACCAACCAACGTAATCTCGATTACAGACGGCCAAATCTTCTTGGAGACCGACTTGTTCAATGCCGGTATCCGTCCTGCAATCAATGCCGGTATTTCCGTATCGCGCGTAGGTGGTGCAGCACAAACCAAAGTCATCAAAAAACTGGGTGGCGGTATCCGTTTGGCGTTGGCACAGTACCGTGAATTGGCAGCGTTCTCGCAATTTGCTTCCGATTTGGACGAAGCAACACGCAAACAGCTGCAACACGGTGAAGTAGTTACTGAATTGATGAAACAAAAACAATTCAGCACATTGAACACTGCCGAAATGGCATTGACTTTGTGGGCGATCAACAACGGTTCTTACGCAGATGTTCCGGTATCCAAAGCCTTGGCTTTCGAAGCAGAATTCTTGAGTTTCGTACGTACGCAACATCCTGACGTTCTGGAAGCGATTAATGCATCAGGCGCAATGTCTGACGAAAGCGAAAAAGCATTGACCGAAGCCATGAAATCTTTTCAAATCTTCTTACGCTTACCAAGCATAAGTATTGAGATGAAAGAGTCTGAAATGGCAGTCGGAAAAAGAGATTCTCACCAAAAATCCGTAGTGTTCAAAAATACCCAAAAAGATCACTAAAGCGATGCAAATGGTGTCGACCTCTAAAATGCGGAAGACTCAAGACCGGATGCGCTTAGCGCGTCCGTACGCCGAAAAAGTGCGTACAGTGATGAGCCATCTTGCACAGACTAATGCCGATCATGGTATCAAATTGTTGGAGCCGCACCGTGAAGTGCGTCGTGCCGGCTTTCATTTTGATTACCTCGGATAAAGGTTTGTGCGGTGGCTTGAACGCAAACGTACTGAAAAAGTTTTTTTGGCGCAAGTTCAAGAGTATCAGGAACAAGGCATCGAAGTCGAAGTCGTGTGCCTGGGTAGTAAAGGTTTGGCTGCATGCCAAAGTATCGGTTTGAATGTTATTGCTAGCGCAACCAATTTGGGCGATACCCCAAAAATGGAATTGCTGCTCGGCCCTCTGACCGAAATCTTCCAACGTTATGAGAAGCATGAATTAGACCGTATCCATATGGTTTACTCACGTTTCGTCAATACAATGCGCCAAGAGCCGCGTATGGAAGTTTTGCTGCCTATCGGTGAAAACGTTATTGACGACGGAACAGGTCATTCTTCATTTACTTGGGAATACCTCTACGAGCCGAGTCCTATCGCCGTATTGGAATATTTGGTTCGCCGCTATTTAGAGTCTGTGGTTTATCAGGCATTGAGCGACAACATGGCATCTGAACAAGCCGCGCGTATGGTAGCGATGAAAGCCGCAACCGACAACGCAGGCAATGCCATCAAAGAATTGCGCTTGGTGTACAACAAATCGCGTCAAGCCGCGATTACCACAGAATTGTCAGAAATTGTAGCAGGTGCAGCGGCAGTTTAATGCCGTCTGAAGCCTGAACAGGAAATTAGGGATACGATAATGAGCCAAGGCAAAAATCGTACAAGTTATTGGTGCGGTGGTTGACGTGGAATTTCCACGCGACGCTATCCCGCATGTTTACGATGCCCTGAAATTGGACGAGAACGGTCTGACTCTGGAAGTTCAACAGCTTCTGGGTGACGGCGTTGTCCGTACTATTGCAATGGGTAGTTCAGACGGCCTGAAACGCGGCATGTCTGTAAGCAATACTGGTGCGCCAATCACTGTACCGGTAGGTAAAGGTACATTGGGTCGTATTGTCGACGTATTGGGTACGCCTGTTGATGAAGCAGGTCCGATCGATACCGACAAGAGCCGTGCCATTCACCAAACTGCTCCGAAATTCGACGAGTTGTCTTCAACTACCGAATTGTTGGAAACCGGTATTAAAGTGATCGACTTACTGTGTCCGTTTGCTAAAGGCGGTAAAGTAGGTCTGTTCGGTGGTGCCGGCGTGGGCAAAACCGTGAACATGATGGAATTGATCAACAACATCGCCAAAGCGCACAGCGGTCTGTCCGTGTTCGCAGGTGTGGGTGAACGTACCCGTGAAGGTAACGACTTCTACCACGAGATGAAAGATTCCAACGTATTGGATAAAGTAGCCATGGTGTATGGCCAAATGAACGAACCTCCAGGCAACCGTCTGCGCGTTGCTTTGACAGGTTTGACTATGGCTGAATATTTCCGTGACGAAAAAGACGAAAAACGGTAAAGGTCGCGACGTATTGTTCTTCGTTGACAACATCTACCGTTACACTTTGGCCGGTACCGAAGTATCTGCACTGTTGGGCCGTATGCCTTCTGCAGTGGGTTACCAACCGACATTGGCTGAAGAAATGGGTCGTTTGCAAGAGCGTATTACCTCTACCCAAACCGGCTCCATTACTTCCATCCAAGCCGTATATGTACCTGCGGATGACTTGACTGACCCGTCTCCAGCGACAACTTTCGCCCACTTGGACGCAACCGTCGTATTGAGCCGTGATATTGCATCTTTGGGTATTTACCCGGCAGTTGACCCGCTTGATTCTACTTCACGCCAATTGGATCCGATGGTATTGGGCCAAGAGCACTACGACGTAGCGCGCGGTGTACAGTCTACTCTGCAAAAATACAAAGAATTGCGCGACATTATCGCTATTCTGGGTATGGACGAATTGTCTGACGAAGACAAACTGACTGTGATGCGCGCCCGTAAAATCCAACGCTTCCTGTCTCAACCGTTCCACGTTGCCGAAGTATTTACCGGTTCTCCAGGCAAATATGTTTCATTGCGTGACACCATCGCCGGCTTTAAAGCCATCTTGAACGGCGAATACGACCATCTGCCTGAACAAGCGTTCTATATGGTAGGCGGTATCGAAGAAGCGGCTGAGAAAAGCGAAAAACCTTAAACTAGGGAGGCCGGCATGAGCACCATGCAAGTTGAAGTGGTCAGTAGCGAGCAAAACATCTATTCGGGCGAGGCCAGCTTTGTGGTGGTTCCGACCGTTCAAGGTGAGCTTGGTATTTATCCACGACACGAGCCGATTATGAGTTTGGTACGCCCCGCGCATTGCGTTTGACTGTTCCGGGTGAAGCTGAAGAAGTACTGGTTGCCGTTTCCGGTGGCGTTTTAGAAGTACAGCCTGATAAGATTACCGTATTGGCAGACGTTGCCGTCCGCAGTACAGAAATGGATCAGGCGCGTGCTGAAGCAGCTAAAAAGCAGCCGAAACAGGTGTTTCTGAAGCTAGAGACGAAAAATCTTTGGCTGAAGCGCACAAAGCATTGGCAGCCGCCATTGCCCAGCTGAAAACTTTGGATTACCTTCGTTCGCAAAAAAAACAAGTAATGTGGGTTCATCAGAAAAAGCACAACGAAATGTTGTGCTTTTTTTATTTATCTGAAGATAAGTGGCTTGATATTGAAAATGTCGATAGATGAGTAGATGGCAAGTTTGAAATCGAAACGGTAGAACAGGTTTTTATGATTAAATTATTGGTGGATCATTATTGAAGTAGTTAGCCTTGTGATTCACATTTAAAATAGTCCACCCAATCTTTTTATCCTCAAAAAAATAGATTGGATGATTCCTAATTTATTGCTACTACAACAGATCTGAATTGATCAGTATTGAAAATATTAGAATTTGTGGAAGCTCTTGTATAAACAAAAGGCCGTCTGAAAAAGTTTCAGACGGCCTTTAAACTCATTATGATGGCATTCGTTTATGATTGGTCGATGGTTTTATCAAGTCCTTGGGTCAGGCCGTTGATGTCGCCACCATTTAGCCCCAACTCTTTCAAGAGACCGTCAACCAACGGAGCTTGGCTGCGGTAGCGCAGTGCGCTGTTGACCATTTGGTCTGCAAGGCTGGCTTGTGTGGTCTGGCCGTCTGAAACACCTTCCGCACCGTTTGCACCACCGGCAAAAGCCACCCAGACCATTGACTTGCAAAAATCTTGATGTCTTCGATTTTTTCCATTGGGCGGACGGATTCGCGGATGATGTCAGGCAGATGTTTCAAGAGGGCAAGGCGGACTTGCATTTCAACCTGTTCAACGCTCAGGACGTTGGCAGCTTCGTTCACAGCGCGGGTACCTTCGGCGTCAACCTTGTATTGTTGCTCTTGCGCTTGCGCCAGCAGAATTTTGGCATCGGCCTCACCTTTGGCTTGCAGGCGGTGTTTTTCGGCTTCGGCTTCGGCGGCAATACGCACGGCTTCAGCGCGGTCTTGTGCAGCTTGTTTTTCAGCTTCGGCGGCAACAGTGAGCGAAATCGCATCTTTTTGCGCGGCTTCTTCTGCGGCAATCAGTTCGACCGCTTTAGCACGCTCGGCGCGTTCGGTTTCGCGTACGGTAATCACGCTTTCTTCTTCACGAACAGCTGCGGCACGGGCTTTGTCGGCTTCGGCTTTGGCTTCGGATTCGGCGCGTGATTTTTCGGCAACGGCGATGGCGCGGTCTTGCTCGGCCAATTCGATGGCTTTGCGGCGTTCAACCTCTGCCTGTTCAACGGCTTGGGCTTTTTCTAATGTCTTCGTTTTTAATATCGCGCTCGGCGGCAATGCGTTTCAAATCCACTTCGCGTTCAGCGGCAATTTTTGCTTCTTCCGCTTCACGTTTTTTCTGAGATTCTTGTTCGGCAATGCTGGCCTCTTGTTCGGCGCGGCGGACGGCAATTTCACGCTCTTGTTCGAGTTTGGCGTATTCTTCTTCGCGCGAGATTTTCAGGCGTTGCTGCTCGGCTTCGAGGTTTTTGGTTTTGATTGCCAAGTCGGTGTCTTGTTCGATTTCGTTACGTTTTTTGCGGCGGCCTTCGATGGTTTCGGTCAGTTTGGTCAAACCTTCCGCGTCAAAAGGCGTTTTGCGGGTTGAAGAACTCAAAGCTGGTTTGGTCGAGGCCGGTCAGGGAAACGGTTTCGAGTTCGAGACCGTTTTTAAACAAATCTTCGCTCACGACTTGCTGTACTTTCTGAACGAAATCAACACGTTTTTCATGCAGTTCTTCCATGGCCATTTCGGCGGCAACGGCGCGCAGGGCATCAACGAATTTACCTTCGACTAGGGTCTTTCAGCTCATCGGGAGACATGGTTTTCATACCCAGCGTTTGTGCGGCGGTCGCAATGCTCTCGGCGCTGGGTTTAACGCGGACGTAAAATTCAGCCATCACGTCAACGCGCATACGGTCGCGGGTAATCAGCGCTTGTTGGGCAGCGCGGCGCACTTCAAGGCGCAGTGTATTCATGTTGACGGGGATGATTTCGTGCAATACGGGGAGCACCATCGCGCCGCCATTCATGATGACTTTTTCGCCACCAAAACCGGTGCGGACAAATGAGACTTCTTTGCTGGCACGGCGATACAGACGGGTCAGGATAAGGCCGAGTACAAACAGCGCGACGAGTATGACGCCGGCGATAGTGCCGATGGAGACCAAATTCATGGTTTTTCCTTTCTTCTTGTTAATATGCCTTTTGGGGCGGTGGATTCAGAAGGCTTTGAGAGAAAGAGGCCGTCTGAAAGGGTTAAAAATATGGGTTGAAATAATAGAGTGGTTGTTCTTCTATATTGTTATTTCGGATTTCTAGATGGTGAGGATAGGGCGGTAAAGTATCTATTTTTACCGTATCGATAAATCAGCGGTTTCAGACGGCCTTAATCTACCAAGCTGCCGCTCGGATTCAAAATTGCCTTAAATGTATTTCCGTCCAACGACACCAGCAATACCGCATCGCCTTGTTTCAATACATCTTCAGAGTCAGGCTCTACCATCACATAATGCTGTTGGCCGTAAGCATCTTTCACGCGCACCTGCGCCGCATTACCTACCCGAGCTTCGCCCAGCACCACTGTGCCGACGCGGCCGATTAAACTTTCTTGCGAAACGGCAGTGGTTTCATCTTTCGGCATAATTTTGTACAAACCGCTAGCCGTCACTCGCACTAAGGGCAGGGAAAGAAACCAAACGATGACTGCTGCCAGCGTGCCATTCAGATAGCTGCCGAATACAGTGGCAAAGGCCGTCTGAAACAGATAACCCGTCAGTCCGTATACGGCAAGAAATACCACCATCAACATCAACACCGGGATACGTCCGACATACAGCCAGCTCAGGAAACGCACGAATATGCCTGCATCCGCCACATCCAATCCAACCTCGGCGTGCGCGGTTTCGGTCAGACTGTCGGGCAACAGGTTGTCCAACCAGTCACTGATACCGCCTGCCAGCATGGAAATGACTTCAACACACCGAGCAAAAATCATCAGCGCAATGGCAATGCCGAAGATTTCAGTTTCGGGGGCGTTGATTAAATTCACATATTGCATTTCCTTATTCTTTTTGATTTTTTTCTTTATGGGATTTGTATTTTGAATAATACATTTTTAATGTTGGTGGGGTTTGTTTGGATTTTATCTACTTAATATAAGTAAATCTAAAAAGCATCCACCCCAAAAAAGATATATGCAATCCAAAAATAAACGGTATTTGAAGAAGTTTTTAAACTTTATTTGAGTTAGGCATTTCTTCTCCAATAGATCTAAGAGTTTTTGCTGCTCTTGTTTGTCACAGTTTTCCAAGATTTCGGTTTTTAATAATTCTATGGCTTGTTCAATAGAAACTTTCCGTCCATCTGCAATTAATTTGTCTCCATATTTTGTCTTCACGTCATTCATAATAATAACAGCATAGAATCCCATAATTAAAATAGCAGCAACTATTGCGGGTATGGGGTGATTATCACTAAGAGACCAAACCGCGATAGTTGATAACAGCAACCATGCAGCATGGTGATTCAACATCTTATGGCGGTAAGCAATCTGCTCAGCAAGCTCATAAATCTTATTAACAAAAATTCATCTTATTTCCCTGCTTTCAATGCCGCCAATCTTTCGGCAATGCGGTGGTTGCGGCTTAAGTCTTCCAGTTCTTTCAGCTTGGCCAACTGCGCCGCATCGGTGCTGCTGTGTACCGAGTTTTGGCGACCCATCACACGGTCGAAGGCATTGCCGCTTTTTTCGGCATCACGGGCAATGCGGTTGAGGTCGCTGCCGTTGCCACCGGTTGTTTTGCCTGTGCCCATGCTTTTGCTGTGCGGCACGCCAGTCTTGCAACTGCTGCCATCTCACGTTTTTCGCCTGCAGGGCGGCGATAAAAGCCTTCAGCTCTTTTTTTCTTGTGCGGCACAGTCGGCAATGGTGTTTTCCAAGATGGGCAGACGCGCTTCGATGTCCATCTGCTCGGCTATACCCGCTTCGGCAAGGTCATCGCGACCGGCATCTACAGCGGCTTGCAGATTGGCATCGATGGCCTCGTGGCGGTTGCTTTCATCGGCCATTTTCTTAGCGGCAAGGTGTTTCTGAGCCAACACTTTTGCCCAATTCAGCACGCACTTCATCTACTGCGCGCTCAATTTCGCGGATGCTTTCGTTCATTACCGCTTCAGGTGCGAGGTTTTTCCGCCGCATCAATCAGGGCATGAAAAACCGCCGCTTACCAGACGGCCTACTCGGCGGGATAGGGTTTCGCTCATTTGATTTTCCTTTCACTAAAAATGTGTTTGTTTCATTTGGTATGGCGGCAGTCTTAAACTTCATTTGCCTGCTGTACAATCTTTGCTAGTTTCAAAGTGTTTTCAAGCTGTTGCAGTACGCTGTCGTCGTATGCCGCGCCTTTGCCGGTTACGGCGAGTTGCAAGATGCTGTCCGTGAGGCGGACGATGCGCCACATCAATTCGCGCTCGTATTTTTTCAAATCGTCGAGGTCAGCTTCTTCGGGCAGGTCGGCGGCGAGTGTTGCGCCCAAGTCGGGAAGCTGTTCAAACAATCTCGCTACGATATGTGAATGCACTCCGGCCTGCTTTTTCTGCGTGCAAGATTTCGTGTTTTGCTGCTTGGAAAAAATTGCTCCTGCGCCGTCAGTGCGGAGCTGTAATCGCGTGTCTGCGTATGCGCCAAGCGCGCCAGCTTGAGCAACTCGCGGATTTTTTCAGACGGCGTATTCGCTCCTTCGATTTTAAGTTCGGCAATAAAATCAGCATCTTCCTGAGTGATGCGCACACTAATTGGGATACGGTTCGTTGCATTCATATTCGTTTGCTTTGTTTTGTATTCATTTGAATACAAATATACAAGATGGGATTCTGAGGCGCAATACCTGAAACCGTATATTTATGTAAACATCAGGCCGTCTGAAACTTGATTTTCGGTTTTCAGACGGCCTTTTCCTTTATAATCCGTACATTATTTTCATACACACAGCAGGTTCCCCATGTCCAACAAACCCACACTCCTTCTCGTTGACGGCTCTTCTTATCTTTATCGCGCCTATCATGCTATGGGGCAGAATTTGTCCGCGCCCGACGGTGCGCCGACTGGGGCGATGTATGGCGTGTTGAACATGCTGCGCCGGCTGCGGGCGGATTATGTGCATGACTATTGCGCGGTGGTGTTTGATGCGAAGGGTAAGAATTTCCGCCACGAGATGTTCCCCGACTATAAGGCGACGCGTCCGCCGATGCCGGACGATTTGCGCCCGCAGGCGGAAGCCTTGCCAGATTTGGTGCGCCTGATGGGCTGGCCGGTATTGGTGATTCCGCAGGTAGAAGCGGACGACGTTATCGGCACTTTGGCTAAGATGGCTAGCGAAGCAGGGTGGAACGTGGTGGTATCTACTGGCGATAAGGACATGGCTCAGTTGGTGAACGAGCGCGTGACGCTGGTGAATACGATGAGCGGCGAAACGCTGGACATTGAAGGCGTGAAGGAAAAATTCGGCGTGCGCCCCGACCAAATCCGCGATTATCTCGCGCTGATGGGCGACAAGGTGGACAACGTGCCGGGCGTGGAGAAGTGCGGCCCGAAAACGGCGGTGAAGTGGTTGGAGGCCTATGGCTCGCTGGCTGGTGTGATGGAACACGCTGCCGAAGTCAAAGGCAAGGTGGGCGAAAACCTGCAAGCCGCTTTGGGACAACTACCGCTGTCGTATGATTTGGTAACGATTAAAACCGATGTGGATTTGCACACCGAGCTTTCAGACGGCCTTGAAAGCCTGCGCCGCACTACGCCTAAATGGGCGCAGCTGGTTGTCGATTTCAAACGCTGGGGCTTCCGCACTTGGCTGAAAGAGGCAGAAAGCCGTATGCACGAAGCGCAAAACACAGATTTGTTCGGCAGCGAGCATATCGGCGAACAAGCTGCATTGGCGATGGAAACACAGCCTGAAAAACAACCCGAACTTGCCCCAGCCCCTGAGAAACTGGATTATCAAGCCGTTACCACCGAAGCGCAGTTTGCCGCCTTGTTGGACAAGCTGGCGCAGGCAGACAAAATCGGCATCGATACGGAAACCACCTCCCTAGACGCGATGAACGCCTCGCTGGTCGGCATCAGCATCGCGTTCCAAGCAGGCGAAGCGGTTTACATCCCCGTAGGACACAGCCTGACCGCCGCCCCCGAACAACTTGATTTACAAGACGTATTAGGCCGTCTGAAACCGCATTTGGAAAATCCTGCCCTGAAAAAAATCGGGCAAAACCTCAAATACGACCAACACGTTTTCGCCAACTACGGCATCGCCCTGAACGGCATTGCCGGCGACGCCATGCTCGCTTCCTACATCATCGAGAGCCATCTCGGACACGGTTTGGACGAATTGTCCGAACGCTGGCTGGGCTTGGAAACCATTACCTACGAATCGCTGTGCGGCAAAGGCGCGAAGCAAATCGGTTTTGCCGACGTCGCCATTGATCAGGCGACCGAATACGCCGCCCAAGACGCCGATTTCGCCCTGCGCCTCGAAGCGCACCTGCGTGCGCAAATGGATGCCAAGCAGCTTGAAATGTATGAAAAATGGAACTGCCCGTCGCACAGGTATTGTTTGAAATGGAACGCAACGGCGTGCAAATCGACCGCGCCGAACTCGCCCGCCAAAGCGCAGAACTCGGCGCCGAGCTGATGAAGCTCGAACAAGCAGCCTACGCCGCCGCAGGCCAGCCGTTCAACCTCAACTCGCCCAAACAGCTGCAAGAAATCCTGTTCGATAAAATGGGCATCCCCACCAAAGGCTTGAAAAAAACCGCCAAAGGCGGCATTTCACCAACGAAGCCGTGCTCGAACAGCTCGCGCCCGACTACCCCCTGCCCAAAAATCATCCTGCAAAACCGCAGCCTGGCGAAACTCAAATCCACCTACACTGACAAACTGCCTGAAATGATTTCCCCAAAAGACGGCCGCGTACACACCACCTACGCCCAAGCCGTCGCCATTACCGGCCGCCTTGCCAGCAACAACTCCCAACCTGCAAAACATCCCGATCCGCACCGCCGAAGGCTGCCGCGTGCGCCGCGCCTTTACCGCACCGCAAAGGCAGCGTCATCGTTTCTGCCGACTATTCTCAAATCGAGCTGCGCATTATGGCGCACCTCTCCGGCGACAAAACCCTCATTGCCGCGTTCCAAAACGGCGAAGACGTTCACCGCCGCACCGCTGCCGAAGTGTTCGGCATCGTCCCCGAAAACGTCTCGTCCGAACAACGCCGCTACGCCAAAACCATCAACTTCGGCCTGATCTACGGCATGGGCCAATACGGCCTTGCCAAATCATTGGGCATCGACAACATCTCCGCCAAAAACTTTATCGACCGCTACTTCGCCCGCTATCCCGGTGTCGCCGAATACATGCAGCGCACCAAAGAACAAGCCGCCGCACAAGGCTTTGTCGAAACCCTGTTCGGCCGCCGCCTCTACCTGCCCGACATCCACAACAAAAACGCCAACGCCCGAGCCGGAGCCGAACGCGCCGCCATCAACGCCCCCATGCAAGGCACCGCATCCGACCTCATCAAACGCGCCATGATAGACGTGTCCCGCTGGCTTTCAGATGACCTCTTGCAAAGCAAACTGATTATGCAGGTACATGACGAATTAGTGTTGGAAGTACCCGAAGCCGAACTGGATTTAGTGAAAGGAAAACTGCCGCAGATTATGGCGAAAGTGGACGGAGGGATGTTGAACGTGCCGCTGGTGGCGGAAGTGGGCGTAGGAATGAATTGGGAAGAAGCGCATTGAGGAGGTGGTATGTATTTTAATCGCTATGTTTTTGATTGTTATCTGCAAACTGATTCAGCAAGAGAAACTAAAAACTTCTTTGAAAATTTATCTGTATGGGTAAAAGAAGAAAAAAATGGAAGGAAATATACGCCTATTTATTTAAGCAGGGATATACACAGGAAAGCGAAGGTTATTGGATAGAAACTTTTGAAGACCTATCAGCAAAATTTTTCAGATTGGGAACGTGCTAAGAATATTGAGCAGGCAATTGAAAAAGTTTGAAAAGATTTGTTGATTCTTTTCTTGCTGGAAGTGATAAAAAGGAATGTAGGGACAAATTGGCAAAGTTAGATGTAATTTCATTGTTTTTGTATCTAAAAGACCCTGAACATTATATTCCGTATTTTTACTAACCGGTTTTTCTTGTTAGAAAGAGTTTTCCAGTCATTTGATATACCTTTGCCAATACCGCCAAGTAAACAGAAATACCGTGATCGTTTCCTTTACTATGGAAATTTATGCCGAGAGATATACGAATTTCGGAAAAATATTCATTAGACTATATAGAATTAAATTGTTTTCTATATGATTTTTCGTTAAAAACCCCTACCTGACTTTATTAATACCGATGAATTGCCTGATGCAATCAATATTTATATCAGCGGAGGAACCAAAGAGGATACGGATTTATTAGGGAAGAATGGAGAAACATATCGAACTTTTTGGCAGGGAAATCCGCAAACGAAAATAGGGGATATTATTTTATTGTATAGTTTGTCCCCGTATAGTGGATTGACGGCTATCTTCCGCGCGGTATCTCCTACCTACTATGATCCATTTAGTTACTATCCTGAACGAGTTTGGGTAGGTTTTCCCATAGTCATTCAGACGATTCATTTATCTGAATTGAAAAAGTAATCCAGTTTGGAAAGAAAAAGGTTTGGTTAAAGCCAATATGCAAGGAGTGAATGGAAGGGAATGTACATCAGATGAATACAATGCAATCATAGAGATATTGAAATCTAAAAACTTTGATGTTTCTATACTGCCAAAATTACCGTTTTTGGACGAGCCTGATTTTAGAAATTTAAATTATGAGCGGGATGTAGAAATTACTTTACTTGAACCGTTGTTGAAACGATTAGGGTTTGATGAAGATGATTGGCTAAGGCAGATGACTTTAAGAATGGGGCGTAATGATCGTGTTTTTCCTGATTATGCCCTATTTGCAAATGATCGACGTGGAGAAGAGAGCGCCCGATTTATTTGGGAAGCCAAATATCGTATTGCTAATGAAAGACAGTTAAAAGATGCTTCCTGCAGGCAAAAGTCTTATGCTTTGCGTTTGGGGTGTGATGGCTTTGGCTTGGTTGCGCTTGAAGGGGTATGGATTTCAACTCGGCAAGATGACTTTAAGTGGAAGCGATTGAAAAAAAGTTTTCTTGGAGTGAATTGAAACAAAAAGAAAAATTTTTTTCAAGATTGACAAGATTGGCAGCTCAACATGTAATTGGTTGAGTAGTCGTAGGTTGAATTCAAAAATATATCCAAGGTCGTCTGAAAACCTTTCAAGGTTTTCAGACGATGTTATATTCAACATGACTAGATTTTAAGAATTTGATTTAATGGTAACCCCATTTTAATGGGTGTAATTAAAAATAGTTATGGTATCGAAAAAGAAAAAAATGAATAGGATTGGGAACATTAGATGAAATTGTTACTCGCTTGTTTTTTAATAGTTGTCGTCATTGTTTTTTTCAAACTTATACGACGGAGTGTAGGTAAAAACTGCGCCTGATTCTATTCAAGCTATTACTCAGTTGGCAGAAGAAGGAAAATGTCCAGGCTCAATATGAATTAGCTGGGTTATATTGTAATAAAGAGCCTAAAGATTATCGAAAGGCAGTGCATTGGTATATGAAGGCGGCAGAGCAGGGGCATCTTGATGCGCAATGTCTTTTGATAATGGAGTATTCAAGGTTTTTGACTAACAGGGACTATGAACTGTTGAAACAATGGCTGCATGCAAAGGCAGAGAATGGAGATGGGAGAACTAAATTTTCTTTGGGAAAGCTGTATTTGAAGCTGTCAGATTATGAACAGGCATTGTATTGGTATCGTCTTGCCAGTAGCCAGGGATATGGCCCTGCTGATTGCCAAATAGGAACAATGTACGAGTATGGAATAGGTGTTCCTCAAGACTATAAACAGGCAGAAGAATGGTTTATTAAAGGTGGACCATATGGTGAGCCTCGATGGCACTTGTTTATGATGTATTCTCGTATGGCAAGTGAAGGAGATATAGAGGCTCAATACAAATTGGGTTTGCAGTATCGATACGGTGGAAGTGTAGATCAATGGGATCCTTCTTTTGGTATTGATTATAAGCAGGCACTGTCTTTGTTTCGTAAATTGGCGGAACAAGGGCATGCCGATGCTCAGTTTCAATTGGCTCAGATGTACAATTGGGGAGAAGGGATAACGCAAAATGATGTGTTGGCGATTTATTGGTATCGTAAAGCAGCAGAGCAGGGGGTTGCATCAGCTCAGTTTTGTTTGGGCACTAAGTATAAACTTGGCCAAGGTTTTCAACAGGATGACACGCTGGCTCAGGAATGGTTTGAGAAGGCTTATAGTAATGGATATCCTCGTGAAGAGTCTTAAGGTTCAATAAATAGTTGCTCAATTAACCTGACAATAATATTAGGCCGTCTGAAAATCCCTAAACATTTTCAGACGGCCTTTTTGTATTTTTTCCATTTCCTGTATTATTCATATTGATTTGAACACTCTTTCTTGAAAGGTCAAAAATAATGTCGCTCACTTTAAAATCTGTTCTGACCGCCGGTTTGCTCCTTCTTGGATTCCAAGCCGCTGCCCAAGATATTCCGCAAGCGTTTCAAGGTAAATGGGCAGGGAGGTATGAAGGGAAGGTATCGCCCAAACATATAAGGGCTTTATGTGCCATGGGTTATGATACAAATGAAAAAGAGCTTAACGCTGCTATGCGCAATGTTGATTTGTCGGAAGATAGCGGCTTTTATATTGAAATAGGTAAAAAATCAATTGAATTAAACGGTTGGGAATGGGGTGCGAAATATACGAAACTGAATTATCGAATTTATTCGCCCGATAAAATTGCAGGTACGGCACGCGTTCGGGAAGAGGAGCGGAGCAAGGTACGCAGATTTATAACGATAATTTTGAGTTTTCGTTAAACCGAGGCGTGCTGACGCAAAGATTCCGTGATTACTCGACTGACGGCTCAGGCAAAAAAGTTTGGCGGACGCGGACGATGATGCGTTGTAAATAATATTCGGTAAATTATTGCTTATCTGTTGATGTATTCATGATACATAAAGGAAACATAGCTTAAGGCCGTCTGAAAATCCCTAAATATTTTCAGACGGTCTTTTTCTATGCCGATTCTCTATATTCTATTCGCCGTATGCTTTTGATTCTCGGCCTTTTGTCTCTTTTTTTCATGAATAATGGTGCCGGTGTTACAATCGGCATATTCTTATTGTTATCAAACAGGTGTTTTATGCAGTTTTTCGGCCTGCTTATTCCTATTATTATCGGCTATTTTGCTGATGAAATGTTCACCGGCGTTATTATTGGGTCGTTGTTTTGGCTGGTTGCTTGGTCAATCGCCAAACAACGCCAAGAAGAGCGTTTGGCTGAATCTGCTACGGCAGGCGACAGGATGCAAAAAGCTGGAGCAGGAAATCGAGCTGCTAAAACAGCGTTTGTCGGTGTTGGAGCATGAGGCTGTCCGTGATGAGGCGAAGGTAGGGCAGGGGCTTGAGGTTCGGCCTGTTGCCGATGTTCAGACGGCCTCCGAGCCGCTTCATGTTCGGGTTGAACCTGAGGCGGAAGCTGCGCCTGTTAAGCAGAAAATTGAGGAAGCGTTTGCCCCTTCTTTTTCTATACCTATTGATCCTGTTTCTGCCAAGGCTTCTGCTTCATCTGAGCCTGTTGTGGAATCGGAAGTTATCGAGGCGGTTGCTCCGTTGCTGCTGAACAAGAAGAGCTGCCTAAGGAAGAGGCTGTTGTTGCTTCGATGCCGTCTGAAAGCGAAGAAGCGCCATCGCGTCAATTCGTTATCCATAAAGAACAGGCGGAAGGCGGAGAGTACAAGTTTTCCGACAATCCGATTGTTGCTTGGTTTTTGCGCGGTAATCCGCTGTTGAAAACCGGTATTGTGGTGCTGTTCCTCGGCTTGGCGTTTTTGCTGCGCTATGCCTCGAGCGGGTTCATGTGCCGGTGGAGCTGCGTTATCTGACGGTGGCAGGCGCGGGTTTGGCGGCGGTAGTCGGCGGCTGGAAGCTGCAAAGCCGTAAGCGTGAATATGGCTTGGTGTTGCAGGGTTTCGGCGTGGCGGTGATGTATTTGACGGCGTTGGCGGCGTTGAAACTGCATCCGCTGCTGCCTGTGTCGGTCGTGTTCGGGCTGATGGTGGCGATGGTTGTGCTGATGGCGTGGCTGGCGGTAGGCAGAATGCGCAGATTATGGCGCAGGTTGCTTTAATCGGCGGTATGGCCGCGCCTTTGCTGACTTCAGACGGCAGCGGCAATTATTTGGTGCTGTTTTCTTATCTTGCCCTGCTCAATGCCGGTGTGGCTGCGATTGCTTGGTTTAAGGCATGGCGTCCGCTGAACCCTGACGGGTTTTGCCGCTACTTTTGCCATTGCCGCGTTGTGGGGCATGCGAAGTTATACGCCGCAACATTTCGCCACTACCGAGCCTTTCTTGATTTACCACTGGCTGCTCTATACCTTTATCGCTTATCTGTTCGCACGCCGTAAGCTGACGGAAAACAGCGAAGACAGCGTTACGCCGATTGCCGACAATGCGACTTTGGAGGAGATTGGCAACAGTATTTATACACACGGCCTGCGCGTTCATGTCCTCGACCATACTTTATTGTTTGGCACGATGGCGGCGGCGTTCGGCCTGCAATACCGCATGGTGGAGCATTGGCCGTCTGCGGATGCGCTTTCCGCATTGGGTTTTGCCGCTGTTTACGGATTGACGGCGCTGCTGCTGAAACGTCAGCAGGGATTGTATATTTTGCGTCAGGCGTTTTTTGCGTTGGCGGTGTTGTTCCTTACTATTGCCGTTCCGCTTTATTTTGAACCGAGCAATACGGTTATCCTGTGGAGTGCAGAATCCGCACTGGTTTATTTCTTCGGTCTGCGCCAACAGCGTCCGCATATCCGTTTGGGTGCGCTGATGGTTTATCTCTTGGCGACGCTGATTCAGTTGGGCAATTATCAGGGTTTCAGCACGGATACCGTTCTGGAAGGGCAGTGGTTTACGACGGTTGTGGTGTTGCTTGTCGGAGCGGTAATTTACTTGCTGTGGTATTTCTCGCGTCGCGAAGGTTCGGCGCAATGGGAAAAATCCGTTCAGACGGCCGTGTTGTCTGCCGCCTTGCTGTACATCTCTATTTTGCCTTTGCTTTTCTTGGCCGACCAAGGCAGCATTGTCGCTCTCTCCGCTTTGGCAGCGGCATGGGCATTCTGCCGGCGCAAACATGAGCCGAATGTGTTTATCACTTTTGTCTTGGGCAATGTATTGTTCGCCCTGTTGCTGCAAAGCGGTATCATTTATGAATCAAAGGCTTCCTGACCCATCTGTACCTTATTGCCGCTACGCCTTTGCTGTTTGCGGCTGCCTACGCGCTGCAATATCCGCGCGTGCCGGTTGTAAGCGAAAAGCCGGAAGGAAACGAGGTTTACTTTGCGCAGGTTGCAGGCTGGATCATCCTACTTACCGCGTTGGCGACAGGCAGCTACGCCCTTTTTATATGCAATGGACAGGCGAGGAAACCCTGTTTACCCAGTTGTGGCTGTGGCCGATATTTGCCGGCCTGCTGCTGTTTGCCAAACGTCTGAAATGGGAAGAGCTCTGCAAATCAATTTGGCATTCTTGCCATTGTTTGGCCTGCATTTCCTCTCCTACCATACCGAGCATGCGGTGACAGCCGCCGCAGCCTTGCCGCTTGTGGCTGCCACCGTGTTGAACTTCATTATTTTGAACAACTATCCGCGCCATGATCTGGCTTGGTTGCACAAACTCAATATCACGATACTCGGCGTGCTGTGGACGCTTTGGACGGCGTTGTATGTCGGCGAGCGTTTTTACGGCGTTTGGGAGCAGCTCTCATGGCTTGTCGTGCCGCTGGCGATGTGGATTGTTTTCCATACGCAGCGCCACCGCGAATTTTTCAGACGGCATCAAGCCATTTATCAGCATTTTGCTATGCCGTTGTGCGCCCCTGCCGCTGCCTGTTGGATGCTGTGGACCAATTTCTCCACGCCGTTCCAACCTTTGCCGTTGCCGTATGTTCCCGTGCTTAACCCATTGGAACTTGCCAGCGCCGGCATGCTTTGGTTTGCCCTGAAATCTCTGCCCGAAGCCTTACCGCCCGACCTTCGCCGTACCACGGCAACCACAGTTTCCGCCTTGGCATTTATGCTGATCAGCGCGGGCGTGATGCGCGTATGGCATTTCTACGACGGCATCACTTGGCGTCTTGACATCATGCTCCAATCCTTCGGCCTACAAGCCAGCCTGTCTGTTGTTTGGGCAGTAACCGCCATCATCTTGATGGTACTCGGCAACCGCCGCAAACAGCGTTCCTACTGGATGACTGGCGCGACGCTGATGGGCATCGTGGTCGTCAAACTCTTCCTGATTGAGCTTTCCAACAGCGGCGGTATCGAGCGCATTGCCTCCTTCATCATCGTCGGCTTGCTGCTGCTTCTGGTCGGCTGGTTTGCACCCGTTCCACCCAAAGCAGAGAATGATGGCGAACCTAAAGCCTAATCATTAATCTCAAATAAAAGGCCGTCTGAAAAAGCAGCGTCATCTGTTTTCAGACGGCCTTTATTTTCTAGAAGGTACAATCTGCTTTGTTCTGGCATGTCTAATTGTATTGGGTTATGATGCCTTTTAATATATAAATGGATAAGCCGTAGGCCGTCTGAAAAACGAAAAACGGGTGCAACCCGAATATTCGCATACCACGCATGATGCGCTCGACAGACTGACCATGGGCGGACATATAAAGATAAAAACCGCTACCGAAGGAAATAGAAAATGCCTAACCGTAATGAGCTTCCCTTACTTTTATTCTTGTTCTGGATGTTCCGATGTGGCGCAGCTGGCCAACAACACAGCCGTGGCGCTCGACCATGCCGGAGAATTTGAAATGTCGTGCATTTCCGGCGTAGGCGGCAAAGTCGCGCCGTTGGTACGCAAAGCGCAGTCCGGACGGCCGATGTTGGTTATTGACGGCTGTCATCTGCATTGCGCTAAATCGTGTTTGGAAAAATGTAGGCGTTGAAATCCCGGAAGGGCATCATGTGAAACTATACGAACTGGGCTACAAAAACGCTTTGGTAAAAAGCTATGACGAGGCTACGGTAGAGGAAGTTTATCAATATGTTTTGACGAAGAAGGGCGATGTATTGAGCAGTTAACGACTTTTATTTGCCTGATTGTCCCCAGAATATCGGTTGAGAATCTAAAACCATGGGACTGTAAGTTTTACATATACATGATTTGGAACGTGAGACAATAAAAATTTTTAGGCCGTCTGAAAACCTATTTAATTTTTCAGACGGCCTTATCTTTTTAAAAGTTGTATAGAGTATATGATCTGCAATCTGCCTTATCTTAGCATGCTTCAAACGATTTCTTAAAGAAGAAATTTCTTGATTAAATTAACTAATTCATAGTATATTTTTACATAAATTAATATTGTTGACAAAATCGACAATGTTAATCAACATATTAAAAATTTCTTTAGTCATTATTATATGTATTTAAGATTGCAAGGAGAGTGTGAGTCTGAAGTATGTTACCTGACACATTGAGTTTAGGGTGTTTGGGACAACTATTTCTCAGATACTTCGTGCAAACACTACCTGCATACAAAAAAATTTAAATTTAATCAAGAGGAAACAATCCATGGAACAATTATTTATTCCCGGCAGCATTATTGCCGATTATTTTTTTATCTCGGCCTTTTTCTTGCTGGTTGCCGCGTCTTTGATTGCGGGCTATGTCGATGCTATTGCGGGCGGAGCCAGGGCTGATTTTGATTCCCGCATTTTTGATGGTAGGTTTACCGCCGCAGGTCGCGTTGGCACAGGAAAAATTGGTGAGTACCATCGGTACGGTGGCTGCGATTAAAAACTTTATGAAGAGTAGTTCGATCGTATGGCATATTGTGCCGGTTGGTATTGTTGCGGCTTTTAATTGGGGCATTTGTCGGTGCAAAAAGTCATTTTGATTCTTCCGGTGGAAACCATCAATTACATTATTCTTGCGTTTTTTGCCCATAGGCTTTGCTGGCAACTTTGTTCAAAGGTGTTTTGCTGAAAAAGAAGACGAGCGTGGCGAGATAAAAAATCCGTTATCGCCGTATTTTTTTAACTTGTCTGATTGTTGGTTTTTATGATGGTTTTTCGGACCGGGCACGGGCAGTATTTTCATCATCGCTTTGTTTGTCATTAACAAATTGTCGTTGTTGCAGGCTTCGGCTACTTCCAAGATTTTCAATTTTGCTTCTAATATCGAGGGCATTTGTTGCCTTCTTTGATAGCAGGGAAAAATGGCGTTCCTAATCGGAATCCCTGATGATTTTGGCAAATTTGTTGGGTAACCATTTTGGCAGCCTCCATGCTATCAATTCAAACGGGGAAGTTATTCGTAAGGTTTTTGGTCGTAACGGTTTTTGCTGATTATCGTTTCAATGGCATATAAGGCTTTTTCGGCTTGATGAGTAGATGTTAATAAAAGGCCGTCTGAAAAATTTTCAGACGGCCTTTATCATTTCTAGCTTTCTAATTTCTACATCTCTTCTAATTTTGCAAACTTGGTGTCCAGCTCTTTTACGCCCTGTTTGCCGAAGTTGATGGTCAGTCAGGGCGGATTCACCTTTTGTCCACGGCATCGATGATGACACCTGTGCCGAATTTGGCATGGCGGACGTTTTGTCCGATGCGGAAGCCTGCGTAGGTTTGCGGCTGTTTGAAGTCGTCGAGGATTTTGTCCCGTTGTACGGTGGTTTGGCGTGTGTTGCCGTAGCTGTCGAAGGCGGGTTTTTTGACGGACAGGTAGTGCAATACTTCGGGCGGGATTTCTTCGACGAAGCGGGAGACGATGCCGAATTGGGTTTGTCCGTGCAGCATGCGTTGTTGCGCCATGGTGATGTAGAGGCGTTTACGGGCGCGGGTGATGGCGACGTACATGAGGCGGCGTTCTTCTTCGAGGCCGCCGCGTTCGGCGAGGCTCATTTCGCTGGGGAAGCGGCCTTCTTCCATGCCGGTGAGGGAAGACGGCGTTAAATTCCAAGCCTTTGGAGGCGTGGACGGTCATGAGTTGGACGGCTTTTTCGCCTGCGCCTGCTTGGTTTTCGCCGGATTCGAGGGCGGCGTTGCTCAAGAAAGCGAGGATGGGGAAGGCGGGGTCGTCTGAAATGTTTTCAGGCAGGGTTTCAAAGTTGCTGTCTTCGGGTTTGAACTCGATGGCGGCGTTGACGAGTTCGTCGAGGTTGTCGAGGCGGTCTTGGTTGTCGCCTTTTTGGGTTTTGTAGTGTTCGGTCAGGCCGCTGTCTTTGAGGATGCCGACGATGATTTCGGTAGGGGCATTTGTCCGACTTGGTTGCGCAGGGCTTCAATGAGGCGGACGAAGGCGGCGATTTTGGTGGCTTTTTGCGCCGGCATTGCAGGCTGCCTGCCAGAGGGTGATGCCTTGTTCGTTTGAGGCCGTCTGAAGGTTTTCGATGGTGCGTGCGCCGATGCCGCGCGGAGGGAAGTTAATCACGCGCAAGAGGGCGTTGTCGTCGTCGGGATTGACGGCGAGGCGCAGGTAGGCGAGCGCGTGTTTGATTTCTTGGCGTTCGTAAAAGCGCAGGCCGCCGTAGATTTTGTAGGGGATGCCACTGCGGAACAGGCTTTGTTCGATAACGCGCGATTGAGCGTTGCTGCGGTAGAGGACGGCGATTTCGTCCAAATCCCAGCCTTCGCGTTCGAGGGCTTTGGTTTCGTCCACGATGAATTGGGCTTCTTCGAGGTCGGTAAAGGCGGAGTAGTAGCGGATTTTGTCGCCTGCTTCGGCGTCGGTGCGCAGGTTTTTGCCGAGGCGTTCGTCGTTGTTTTCGATGACGGCGTTGGCGGCGGCAAGGATATTGCCGACGGAGCGGTAGTTTTGTTCGAGTTTGACGGGCGCGTCGATGTGGAACTCTTCCATCAGCGCGGTCATGTTGCCGACGTTTGCGCCGCGGAATCGGTAAATGCTTTGGTCGTCGTCGCCGACGGCAAAGACGGCGGCGTGGTTGCCGGCAATCAGTTTCAGCCAGGCGTATTGCAGCTTGTTGGTGTCTTGGAACTCGTCAACGAGAATGTGATTGAAGCGGTTTTGATAGTGTTGGCGCAGGATTTTGTTGTTTTGCAGCATTTCGTAGCTGCGGAGCATGAGTTCGGCAAAATCGACCACGCCTTCGCGTTGGCAGATTTTTGTCGTATTCGGCGTAGCACTCAATCATGCGGCGTGTGTGCGGATCGGGTGCGCTCAAGACGGAAGCGCGCAAGCCGGATTCTTTTTGCGCGTTGATAAAGCCTTGCAGCGAACGGGGCGCGATGATTTCTTCGGCGATGTTGAGGCTTTTGAGCAGGCGTTTGATCAGGGAAAGCTGGTCGCCGCTGTCGAGGATTTGGAAGGAAGAGGGCAGGGCCTGCGTCGCGGTGGTGCAGGCGCAAAAAGCGGTGGCAGAGGCCGTGGAACGTGCCGAGCCACATGGCGCGGACGTTGACGGGAATCATCGCGCCCAAACGGGTCTGCATTTCTTTGGCGGCTTTGTTGGTAAACGTTACCGCCATAATGCTGTGCACGCTGGCTTGTCCGCTTTGCAAAAGCCAGGCGATACGCGTGGTCAGTACGCGCGTTTTGCCGCTGCCCGCGCCTGCCAAAACGAGGGCGGATTGTGGCGGCCAGGTTACGGCGGAGAGTTGTTCGGGGTTTAAGCCTTGCAGGAGGTTGGGGGCGGATTCGTTGGGAAACATGAAGAGGCCGTCTGAAAATAAATGGGAATGCGATATTTTAAAGGAAATACAAAAGGCCGTCTGAAAAGATGTTTCAGACGGCCTTTGTGTTGGAAGCCGATTAGAACGGACGTACTTCCAAACCGAACATACGGCGCGCGGTGTTCAGCATTTGGCAGCTGAAGCCCCACTCGTTGTCGTACCATGCGAACACTTTAACCATTTTGCCTGCGGTGACTTTGGTCAGCGTAGAGTCAAATGTGCTGGCTTGGGTAGTGTGGTTGAAGTCCATGGAAACCAGCGGCAGGGTATTGTAGGCCAATACGCCTTTCAGACGGCCTTCTTCGGAAGCGGCTTTCATCAGTGCGTTGATTTCTTCGGCGGAAGTGTCGCGGCCTGCTTGGAAGCTCAGGTCAACCAGGGAAACGTTGACGGTCGGTACGCGGATGGCGAGGCCGTCGAGTTTGCCTTTCAGGTCCGGCAATACCAAACCGACGGCTTTTGCAGCGCCGGTTTTGGTCGGAATCATGTTTTTCCACGCCGCTACGCGCACGGCGCAGGTCTTTGTGGCGTACGTCGGTTACGGTTTGGTCGTTGGTCAGCGCGTGGATGGTGGTCATCACGCCGTTTACGATACCGATGTTTTTCGTTCAACACTTTGGCCACAGGTGCCAGGCAGTTGGTGGTACAAGACGCGTTGGAGATAACGGTCATGTCATCGGTAATCACGCCGTCGTTTACGCCGTAAACGATGGTTGCGTCAACGTCATCGCCGCCGGGAGCGGAAATCAGCACTTTTTTCGCGCCGCTTTCCAAGTGGATTTTGGCTTTCTCTTTGCTGGTGAACGCGCCGGTACATTCCATGACCAGGTCAACGCCCAATTCGCCCCATGGCAATTCGGCCGGGTTGCGGGTAGAGAAGTAAGGGATTTTTTTACCGTCGATGATGAGGTGTTTCTCATCGTGGGAAACTTCAGAGTTGAAGCGGCCGTGAACAGTGTCAAATTTGGTCAAGTGAGCATTGGTTTCGATGCTGCCGCTGGCATTGATGGCAACGATGTCGAGTTGGTCTTGCAGTTTGTAGTCAAAAATAGCGCGCACTACTTGGCGGCCGATGCGGCCGTAGCCGTTGATGGCAACTTTGATACCCATGGCTTTTCCTCTTCTTTTGGGTTTGGGTTGTGGAGTGAATGGTGGCAATTATAGCAAAAATGTAGTGTTGTGTAATTAATGTTTTATTGAAATTTTTAGGTTTGATTATTTTTTTAATTGTAGATGATTAGAGTAGAAATACAGGTTTAAATTTAATGTTATTTAATATTTCTTGAAATTTTATTTTTTTATTAATTATTTTTTTAGTGTTTTATGCTTGTTTTAAATCATGGTAATGAAGGAAACGGGAAAAAGGCGGATTGTTTTTGTTTATATTAAACAGAATTTGAGTGTGGTTTTTGATTACAACATACAACAGTGAAATTTTCAGACGGCCCGGATTGACGGAAGGAAAACAGGCCGTCTGAAACATTTTTGATGACGGGGGATTTGAATGCGTTGGGTTGCCGCTTTTTCCTTACGGGATAAGGGAAAGGCGGTTTTGCGGCGAGGGCGGTTGTCAGTGGGAAGGGAGGGAAAAAAACGGGGCTTGGGTGTTGCGTTTGGCTTGTATATAAAGAAGTGTATGAAGATTTTAGTCGTAGTGCATGAAGATTTTCCTTGCGATTTTAATGCAATACTGACTTGCCAACAGTGTTAAATTTTTTTACGATAAGGTCAGATTATGTTTGCATGGCCATAAGCGGTGCATTCTTTAAATACCGGATATTATCCTTGTCCGAATATCTACTTTAACCGACCGGCTTGCCCGGCCTGATTCCTAAATATATACGCGCAAGGCTGAACGGCCTTGGCGGCACTCGACTTTTAAGAGGTTCATCGTGTCAAATTCTCAATCCAGCGAACGCGCGACGTTTAGCAGTCGCCGCGCCTTTATGTTTGCTGCCATCGGCTCGGCCGTGGGCTTAGGCAACATTTGGCGATTCCCTTACATCGCTTTCGACAACGGCGGCGGTGCTTTCGTCCTCCCTTACTTGGTTGCGCTGTTGACGGCAGGTATTCCGCTGTTGCTGCTCGACTACGCCATCGGCCACCGTTACCGCGGTTCGCCACCTTTGGCTTTCCGCCGCCTCGGCCGTTTGTTTGAGCCGATGGGTTGGTGGAACTTCCTGACCAACGTCATCATCTGTATCTACTACGCCGTGATTGTCGGCTGGGCGGCAAGCTATGCCTATTATTCTTTGACTTCGGCATGGGGTGCGGATCCGCAGGCATTCTTCTTCAAAGACTTCCTGCAAATGGCCGATGCCAAAGACTTGGGCTTGGATTTTGTCGGCAAAGTTGCCGGTCCGCTGATTGCCGTGTGGGTGTTTACGCTGGCGATTATGGCTTTGGGCGTACAAAAAGGCGTGGCCGGTTCATCTACATTCTTCATGCCTTTGTTGGTGGTGATGTTCGTCATCATGGTGGGCATTGCGCTGACTCTGCCGGGTGCGGCAAAAGGTTTGAACGCTTTGTTTACGCCTGACTGGAGCCGTTTGGCGGATCCGAAAGTCTGGGTAGCCGCATATGGCCAGATTTTCTTCTCGCTCCATCTGCTTCGGCATCATGATTACTTATTCTTCTTACCTGAAGAAAAAACCGACTTGGGCGGCACAGGCTTGGTTGTCGGCTTTGCCAACAGCAGCTTTCGAGTTGCTCGCCGGTATCGGCGTATTTGCTGCATTGGGCTTTATGGCTCAAACCGCAGGCAAAGAAGTCAGCGAAGTGGCATCCAACGGTATCGGCTTGGCGTTTATCGCGTTCCCGACCATCATTAACCAAGCCCCTATGGGTGCGTTGATCGGCGTGTTGTTCTTCGGCTCTCTGGTGTTTGCCGGTGTCACTTCGATGATTTCCATCGTTGAAGTGATTGTGGCTGCGATTCAAGACAAAAATGAACATCGGACGTGTCAGCGCAACGTTGATTGCTGGCGTTCCCATGGCGATTATTTCCACCTTGCTGTTCGGTACGACCACCGGCCTGCCTGTGTTGGACGTATTGGACAAATTCATCAATACTTATGGCATTGTGGCTTCCGGTTTTGTTTACGTTTTGGCGATTGTCTTGTTGAACAAGCTGCCGGAACTGCGTAACCACTTGAACGCGCTGTCTTCCATCCGTGTCGGCAAAGTGTGGACAGCCAGCGTGGTGGTTACCGTCGCCATGCTCGGCTATATGCTTTATCAGGATACTGCCGGCCTCCTAAAAGAGAATTACAGCGGCTATCCTGACAGCTTCCTCAATATCTTTGGTTGGGGCATGGTGGGCGCCATCCTCGTATTGTCGGTCTTGCTGTCATTCTTGCCGTGGGAACACGGTCAGGGCTTCAACGTCAAAGACGAACATGAACACGAACGTGAAGGAGACGAATAATGAGTACTTCAGCCATTATTATGATGCTTGTCGCATTGATCGTCATTTGGGGCGGATTCATCGTCTCCGTCCTGCGCCTGCCTAAAGAATAAGGTTTGAGCAAATGAAAAGGCCGTCTGAAATTTAAATTTCAGACGGCCTTTCCCGTTAGAAATGGTAAAACGGCCTAAAAAGAGTAGAATATGGACCGTTTACAACTCTGCGCCTCTCAGCAGGCTTGAATTATGGACCTTCCCAGTTCGTCTTTGAACTTCCCATCTGATACACAACAACAATAATCATCCCGCCGAAATGCCTTCCCGCGTCTGGCGGGCGGAGCATTTATGAGCATCGAACAAACCCCTCCGAATCTCGACAATATCCCCGACAATGATGTGGTAGAAGACCGCATTTCTGACGATCGCATCTCTGACGATATCGACCGCATCCACGCCTTATGCGAAATCCTTGAGCCGTCATTTGAACAAATCGAAGCAGGCATGCCGATTGAAGACGAAAGCCTGTGCGACAAGTTCACCGAGCTGACCGTCCTCTTGGCCGAGTTGCACCCTGCCGACGTGGCCGCCGTCTTGGAATCTCTGCCACCGCGCGAGCGTAACATCGTTTGGCTTTTGGTCGCCCCTGAAGACGACGGCGAAGTGTTGCTGGAAGTATCCGACTCCGTACGCGAAAATGCTGATCGAGTCCATGGACAAAGACGAGCTGTTGGCCGCTGTCGATGATTTGGACGCAGACGAATTGGCAGAACTGGCAGACGACTTGCCGCACCAAGTGGTGTACGAAGCGCTGCAAACGCGTGATGAAGAAGAACGCGAGCAGGTCAAAGCGGCGATGTCTTACGAAGACAACCAAGTCGGCGCGATTATGGACTTTGAATTGGTCAGCATCCGCGCCGATGTGACGTGTGAGGTCGTGTTGCGCTACTTGCGCCGTTTCGACAGCCTGCCCGACCATACCGACAAGATTTTCGTGGTCGATGAAAACGACGTGTTGCAAGGTGTGCTGCCCATCCGCAAACTCTTGGTCGCCGACCCCGAAGACATGGTGGCGGACGTGATGGCCACCGATGTCGTGCGCTTCCGTCCCGAAGACGACGTGGAAGAAGCGGCGCAGGCGTTTGAACGTTATGACTTGGTAACCGCGCCGGTTGTCGATGAAAACAAAAAGCTGATCGGCAGGATCACCATTGACGAAATGGTGGACGTGATCCGTGAAGAATCCGAAGCCGACATGTTTAACATGGCCGGTTTGCAAGAAGAAGAGGACTTGTTCGCCCCGATTTGGGACTCGGTGAAAAACCGCTGGATGTGGCTTGCCATCAACCTGTGTACCGCCTTTATCGCTAGCCGCGTGATTGGCGCATTTGAAGGCAGTATCGAGAAAAATCGTCGCACTGGCTGCGCTGATGCCCATCGTCGCCGGCATCGGCGGCAACTCCGGCAACCAAACCATCACCATGATCGTCCGCGCCATGGCGATGGGACAAATGACCAGCACGCAGGCAGGCCGCCTGCTGAAAAAAGAAGTCGGCGTCGCCCTCGTCAACGGCATTATTTGGGGCACCGTGATGGGCGTGATTTCATGGCTGCTCTACGGCAACATCGGCATCGGTTTGGTCATGGTGGCCGCGATGACCTTGAACCTTTTGCTTGCCGCGACCGTCGGTGTCCTCATTCCCGTCATGATGGACAAAGCCGGACGCGACCCGGCATTGGGCAGCTCGGTGCTGATTACCGCGGTCACCGACTCCGGCGGCTTCCTGATTTTCTTGGGATTGGCAACCATATTCCTGTTGTAATAGGAAAAAAGGACGTGTTCGACACGTCCTTTTTCAAACCGTTTAAAAGGCCGAGACCTTTGGAAAAAAGCCCTTCCCCCCAACAGCCGAAACCTAAACACAGATTTTCGGCTGTTTCCGCCACGGTTTCATGATTTCCCTGCCGTAACCGCCGCCGCCGTCAGATTGGCAGTGGCACTGTTTGACGGAAAAGACGCGCCCGAACGTGATGAAGAAAGCGGTTTGGCGTATATTGGAAAATAAGCTTGAGGTAAAATAAGCTTTAGTTCGTCTGAAAACGTCGCGCCATCAGTTTTATAAAGGTAACAATATGAATTTAGAAACCAAAATTCCGCCGCCGGCGATATGTTTTATTTGTGCGTTGTTGATGTACATCTCTACCCAAGTGTCGGCGTTAGCCGACATATTGCCGCGCTTTCCTATATTGCTGTCGGTTGTTTTTCATGGTGTTTGGGACTCTGTTGAGCGTATTAGGGTGTGTGGGCGTTTCGCCGTTTGCGCACGACCATCAGCCCGCTCCACCCCGAACAAACCGAACACTTCGTTTCAGACGGCGTGTACCGTTTCAGTCGCAATCCGATGTATGCGGGTCTGGGCTGCTGGCTGGTCGCCTGGGCGGGCTATTTGGCGCACCCGCTGCCGTGGTTGTTTTTGGCTGCATTTGTTGCCTATATGACACGCTTTTCAAATCATGCCCGAAGAACGCGTTTTGGCGCAGAAATTCGGTGCAGAGTACGAGTCTCTATTGTCGGCGCGTCCGCCGTTGGTTATAAAAGCGAAAGCTTCCCATCAAGTATCGCCCCTCTTCTGCTCTACGGCATGAATGCGAATACTCGATGTTTTTAGACAACCTTTATTGCTCCGTAAGAAATGAAAAAGGACACCCATGACCTTCCCGCCCCTAAAATCCCCGCTCAAATTCTACGCCGTCGTTCCCACCGCCGATTGGGTGGAGCGCATGGTCGAAGCAGGTGCCGACACGGTGCAACTGCGCTGCAAAACCCTGCACGGCGATGAATTGAAATGCGAAATCGCCCGCTGCGTCGCCGCCTGTCAGGGCAGCCGTACGCAGCTTTTTCATCAACGACTACTGGCGCGAGGCGATAGAAGCGGGCGCATACGGCGTACATCTCGGACAGGGAAGACATGGACACCGCCGACCTTGCCGCCATTACCGCCGCCGGTTTGCGCTTGGGTTTGAGTACGCACTCCGTCGCCGAACTCGACCGCGCTTTGTCCGTACACCCCAGCTATGTCGCCAGCGGCGCGATTTTTCCGACTACGACCAAACAAATGCCAACCGCCCCGCAAGGTTTGGACAAACTGCGCGAATACGTCAGACAGGCACGCGGCACGCCCGTCGTCGCCATCGGCGGCATCGATTTGAACAACGCCGAAGATGTGCTTGCCACCGGCGTTTCCTCGCTCGCTGTTGTTCGCGCCGTGACCGAAGCGGAAAAATCCCGAAGCGGTGGTTAAAGCGTTTCAGGCTTTGTGGAATGAATGAGGCCGTCTGAAAATAAGAAGTCTGACAAGAGGAGCAAACATTATGAAGATTATATTGAACAATGAAGCCATCACATTAAACGGCACAACCGTTGCCGACCTTATCGCCCAAACCGCGCCGCAAAAGCCGTTTGCCGTTGCCGTCAATACCTATTTTGTCGCCAAAGGCGCGTATGCGGAAACGGTTTTAAACGAAAACGACAAAGTGGACATTGTGCGCCCCGTAGTCGGCGGATAAGCAGTTTGCAATCAATAGGTTGGGTATTTGCGCTCGACTTTTGCCTGTTTGAATATCGGGCAGGGTTGCCCGATTGCCTTATGCTTAAAATCTAAAAAATATTACAAAGGAATCCATCATGTTTACCCTATACGGAGAAACTTTCCCTTCACGGCTGCTGCTCGGTACGGCTGCTTATCCGACGCCGGAAATCCTCAAGCAGTCTGTTCAAATCGCGCAACCGGCGATGATTACCGTTTCGTTACGCCGCGCCGGCAGCGGCGGCGAAGCGCACGGGCAGGGCTTTTGGTCATTGTTGGAAGAAATGGGCGTACCTGTGTTGCCCAATACCGCAGGCTGCCAAAGTGTGCAGGAAGCCGTAACTACTGCACAAATGGCACGCGAAGTGTTTGATACCGATTGGATCAAGCTCGAACTCATCGGCGATGATGACACCTTGCAGCCGGATGTGTTCCAACTGGTTGAAGCGGCGGAAATTCTGATTAAAGACGGCTTTAAAGTGCTGCCTTATTGCACCGAAGACCTGATTGCCTGCCGCCGACTGCTTGACGCAGGCTGTCAGGCGTTGATGCCGTGGGCGGCGCCGATTGGCACGGGTTTGGGCGCGGTTCATGCTTATGCGCTGAAAGTCCTACGTGAACGCCTGCCCGACACGCCGTTGATTATCGACGCGGGTTTGGGTTTGCCTTCGCAGGCGGCGCAAGTGATGGAATGGGGTTTTGACGGCGTGTTGCTGAATACCGCCGTTTCCCGTAGTGGCGATCCGGTCAATATGGCACGCGCTTTTGCGCTTGCGGTCGAGTCGGGCCGTCTGGCTTATGAGGCGGAACCTGTGGAGGCGCGTGAGAAAGCGCGCGCCAGTACGCCGACGGTGGGCCAGCCTTTCTGGCATTCGGCGGAATATTGATACACATTAGGGGCGTGTCGAACACGCCCTTTTTTATTGGTAAAAAACCTGATTTCAGGTTGAACAGAATGTTCAGACGGCCTTGGTCAAAAGCTGTTTCAGTGGCTTTAAGATTTGCCATGCCTGCGCTTTGAGTTGCGGCTGCATCAGCAGGCGGGCGGGGTGAGGGAATGACGAAATGCGGCCGCTTCCCGCACAATTCGTTCATCAGTCCAATCATGTCGGGGCTATCAAAGATTTTGCCGAGAAACAAGACTGCGCGCGCTTGCGAAGCGGTCAGCTCGTTTTGCATTTCGGCAAGTTCGGAGCGGATGTGTTCGGCATCGGGGAGAGCGGTAAATACGGGCGCGGTTTTGACCCATGCGGTTTTGTGCGCCTGCTCGGGTTTGAGGCCGATAGCAGCGAGGATGTTGTCGAGAAGCGTGCCGACATCGCCGCTAAACAGCGTACCGTGCAGGCTGTCTTCGGTGGACGGGCAAATGCTGACCACCATGATTTCAGACGGCCTGATGGTTACGTCAAGACGGGGCAGATTGTCTGAATGCGCGGCTTTTTCTGTTTTTGCCGGTGTTTCGGCAATGGCTTTGGGTGCTGCTTCGGGAACGCGGACAGCAGGTTTGGCCGTTTGTGCAGTGGCAATGGCGGCAGTGCGTGCCCGATGGGCGCCTGCGGATAAAGTGCGCACGGCTTGCGCGGTATCGGCAGCAATGGCTTTGGGGCGGACGGGTGCGGCTGATGCTGCGGCTTGAGGCGCGGCATGGATGATTTTGGCGTTTTGGTTCAGCCACATCGGGCCCAAACCCAAGGCTTCGTGCAGGTGCAGGTAGCGGCTGCTTAACATGATTTCTCCATCAATACGGCATCTTCGCTGCCACCGTCGGGCAGGGCGTAGTAGTTTTTGCGGCGGCCGCAGGTTTGGAAGCCGTGTTTGCGGTAGAGCTGTTGCGCGGTTTCATTGCTTGCGCGGACTTCGAGCAGCAATCGGGTTGCGCCTTGCTGTTGCACTGCGTTTTGCCAGTGTTGCAGCAGGGCGGACGCAATGCCTTGGCGGCGGTATTCGGGCGCGACGGCAATCAAATGTAGCTCGGATTCGTCAAATACGGTTTGCCACACGATAAAGCCGGTAATTTGGTTGTCTGCCTGTCTGAGCCAAATGCTGTCGGGATGGTGTTGAACAGCTGATTCAAACTGCTTCACCGTCCACGACGAAGGATTGCCTTGTGCGTCGATGGCGGCAAGGGTGGGGCAGTCGGCAAGTAAGGCTGGGCGCAGGTTCACGGTTTGGCCTTTTGTTGGGCTTGCTCTTGCGCGGTCAGGGCAATTTTGTTGCGGACGTAGAGCAGCTCGGCGTGTGCCGCGTCAGTAGCAACATAGCGGCCGCTGCGGGCAAGTTTAAGATAGTCGGTGGCGGTCGGCATATCGGCTTGACCGTCAAAAGGCGGTTTGTCGGCGAGGGCAAAGGCGTTACCGATGCCGCCGCTAGGGCGTTTTGCCTTCGGGCGCGGTAATGGTGGCGGCTTTGCCAACTGTGTAATCGCTCAAAGCGGACATGGTTTTGCGTATCAAACCATGCGTAGAACACTTCGCCCATGCGTGCATCGGTGGCCGCCAGTACGCAGCTTGATGGCGGCAGCAGCGAAGCGGCGGCATCGAGGCAGGGAATGCCGATCATGGGCGTGTCAAACGGCGTGGCCAAACCTTGTGCAACCGCCGCGCCGATACGCAGGCCGGTAAATGCGCCGGGGCCTTGTGCATAGACGATGTAGCCCAAATCGGCGGCAGTGATGCCTGCTTCTTTAAAGAGGCGTTCGATTTGCGGCAGGATTTGTTCGGATTGCTTGGTACCGACGTTTTCGTGAAACAGGCGGATTTCGCCTTGATGTTCCAATGCGATGGACAAAAAGGATGTGCTGGTGTCGATGGCAAGAGTCGGGCGGTTGTCGGTTGGCATGGTGTTATTTTTTAGAAGGATATGGGTTGCCATTATAGTGGAACGGCGAGGGGGAACAAAGCATTCGGGCGGCGCTTGGGTAAAAACGCCGTTTGCCGCAAAGCTATTCGATAAGTGAACCAAGGTTTCAGGCCGTTTGAAAACGTTTCAGACGGCCTTGTTTTATTTGTCGAGTTTCAATAAAGGCGAACCTGCTTTTTTTCAACGGCGCGGCGGTAGGCTTCATGCGCTTCGATGCGCTGCAAATAAGCGCGGATATTGGGGTAATCGGCAAAGTCGAAGCGGTCGGCCGCGGCTTGCAGCGGATAACTCATCATGATGTCGGCACCGCTGAGGCTGTTGCCGACCAACCATTCGCGGTTTTCCAGCTCGCTGTCGATGTGGGCAAGATGCAGCGCGGCTTGCGGATGGATAAAGCTGCTTTTGACGCTGCCGCTGATTTTGCGGACAATCGGTTTGACGAAAAAAACGGCATGGGTGTGCTTTCAATCCGGCGGAACACCAGCCCTGAGCAACAATAACGGCATCAGCGAACCTTCGGCATAATGCAGCCAGCGTTGATATTGCCAGTATTCGTGGCTGCCGCGTTCGGGCATCAGATGGCCGTTGCCGTAGGTTTGAATCAGGTAGTCGGTAATCGCGCCGCTTTCCGCTAAAAATAAAGCCATCATCATCCAATAAAGGGCGATTTGCCCAAGGGGATGGATGGCTTTGAGTTCGTCAGGGGCGAGCAAAGTATCGGGATGGCGATGGTAGGTTTGCAGGCGGTAGGGCGTACCGAGGATTTCAAGCAGCCAAACAATGCGCAGGGCGCGGGATTGATCGAGAGAATGCAGGGTAATCATGAGGGGCTTTAAATATCGGTTTGTTTGAGGCTCATCTATGCTGATTTGGCAGGCATCAGCGTATTTTTGCAGGGTTTTGGCTGGTAGTTTGGCGAACACTTCGGGACGGAAATGCCGACGAAGCTGCCATTTCCATACGTCTGCCGCCATGGCCAAGCCGGTTTCATCATAACGGCAGCGGAACATATGGTAGTACAGCGGCGAATATTCGCCTTTTTCGACGGCTTCGCGCGCGGCTTGAGTTTGGGCATCGAGTTCACACACCGCCATTTCGGTGGCGTAGGCTTCGTCCTGCCAACCGTTGCTGGTGGCTGCTTCGTAGTGGCCGTCGCGGGTGCCGTAGATGACTTTGCGGTGGCCGTGGTAGCTGGCGCTGTTGTCTTGAGGGATGTCGTCAATCTTCATTCAGACGGCCTTTACTGCTTCCAAAAGCATGAAACATGTTGAAAAGCGTCCGCTTTCCGGAACGTAACACAGGATTTTTTGGCCGTGTTCGATAGGGAAAGTGCGCATAAATTCTTCAAGGATGATGTAAATCGAGGCCGAACCCGTGTTGCCCTTGCTGTGCAGATTGGTAAACCATTTTTCCTGCGGAATGTCGAAGCCGATGTTTTTCAGGCCGTCTGAAAGGCGGTCGCGGAAAAAGCCGGAAGAGTAGTGGGGCAGGAACCAATCGATTTCTTCGGCACGGATGCCGTGTTTGGCGGCGATTTGGGAGAGGGGTTTTTCCACTGTATAGCGGACGATGTTTTCGTTCAGCAGTTTGACGTCCTGCTTGACCGCCATCAGGCTGTGGCGGCGGCCGTAATCGGCATCGGCGTGTTTCCAGCCTTCAAATACGCCGTCGCGGAATTCTGCGCCGGCATACATGCAGGGCGGCATTTCGTTGGCATAGGAAAGCAGGTCTATCCAATGGATTTTCAGGCTGAGGCCGTCTGAATTGGGACGGTCGGACAGATACACCGCGCCTGCGCCGTCAGACAGCATCCAGCGCAAAAAGTCTTTTTCAAAACCGATTTCGGGGAAGCGTTTTCCAGTTTTTTATGGTCGGTTTCGCTTTGAAATACTTCGCCGCGCATGACCGCCGAGGCGTTTTCGGAAGCAACGGAAACCGCATGTGCGTGTTCGCCGGTGCGCACGGCGTTGTAGGCGTGTTTCATCGCCGCCATACCTGCCGCGCATACGCCTGCCATGCTGAACACTTCGCAAGGCGGCATATCCAGCAAACCATGCACCATCACACCGTGTCCGGGCATGGTTTGGTCGGGATAGGAAGTGGCGCAGGCCAGGCTGCCGATGGCTTCTGCTGGAACGCCTTGGGCAAACAGGCCGTTGACTGCTTCGGCAGCCAACTCGGCATTGGTGTGCGTCGTGCGGCGGCTTTCGGGGATCGATGGCGTAATGGCGCGACAAAATGCCGTTGGAACGCAAAATCATACGGCGCACGCGTGACGGCACATCGCCTGCCATGCCGAGGACGGCTTCCATTTCGTCATTGCCGACAGGGGCATTGGGCAAAAAGGCAGAAACACGGTTGAGATAAACGTCTTTGAGTGTGTTATTCGATGTCATGATGTGTTTGTCAAAATAATCAACCGATAAACCGCGCCGCGTAGTCGCAGCTTGCAGTTAACGGGATGTTGTGTGCTTTCGGCGTATTCCATCAGCGCGCTCACCAGCAGTTTGGCAATGCCGCGATGACGGAAGTTGGGCGAGACCACGGTATGGTTTACGTCCCAGCCGCCGTTATGTTCGGTATAGCTGATATAGCCTGCTTCCAAACCGTCAATGTCGATTTGAAAGCGACGGCGTTCGGGGTAGTGGATAACTTCGGGCATGATGGATTCCTGGTTTGAGGCCGTCTGAAACAGATTATCTGCCTGACGGTTGTTCATAATAATCCGCCAGCTTTTTCAGACGGCCTTTGAGCAGCGGATGCAGCAGTTTTTTCAAAATTACACTGATGGGTAAAACCACCAAAATCATCGCCAATAAAAAGACGATGTAAAAGCACAGCAAGGCACGGCGCAAAAGCGGAGAAATACGGCCTGCCGTCATCAAAAGCTTGCCCCAGATGAAGAAGCTGCGACCGGCGGCGCGTTCGCTGAAAATCAGTTTTTCATTGACTGTTACCGCGCCCATGTTTTGAAACAGGATTTCGTCCAAAGGCTGTTGGTTCAATAGTGTATCGCGCAATTTCGTACCAAACCGCGCCGCATCCGCCAATTCTTCTTCAGCAATGCCGGCGGAGGGCAGGGAGTGGAAATAGCGTTTGTCGCCGGTCAGCATCCATGCGGGCGTGGTAATGAAACTTGCCGCGCTGTTGCAGTCATCGATTTTTACGATGTTGCCGATGAGTTTGGCGCCGTTTTGTTTCAGCAAAGATTTCATTTTTTCCTGCGCGCCCAGCCACATATTGCGGCAGCCGATAAGCGTGATGACCGGTTTGCCGTCCAGCAGCCGGCGCGTTTCTTCGCGTTGCAAAAAGGCGGTAATCGGTTGCGAAGGAGAGAGGAACCAAACGGTGTAGGCAATGACCACCACATCGTAATCTTCGGATGGGATTCGCGGCGGCAGAATCGGGGCGGGTTTTAAATGGACGGTTTCCGGAAAGGTATCGAAAAAACGCCAAAACGGCCACGGAAACGGAAACGCCTGCTCCGGTACGATATTGACGCATCGACCTGTATCGCCGGCTGTTTGCAACGGCGCGGCAAAATTTTGCGCCAGGCTGGAGAGCTGCCCCGTTTGCGAGTAATGCACAATCAGCACTTTTTTCATTATCATCCCTGCAATGAGTAAGTTATGGTTGGTTTGGACGGTATTATATAGTAAACCGACCGGCCTTGAACTTTATTCATATTCAGTATGTTCGCGAAGGTTTCAGCCGATTTGGATGGAAGTGCCGTATTCTGTCGGAATGGGGCGGTGAAGCGGATTTTTATGCCATGCCAACATGAACAACGGCCGTCTGAAATTTTTCAGACGGCCTTGTGAAAATCGGGACGCATGGTCTGGAACGGGATTTGCGCTTAAAAGCATGCGTGCAAATCGTATAGATAAAAATAACCGCTTCAATGCGGTTGGTGGTGGCCAGAGGCGGAATCGAACCGCCGACACACGGATTTTCAATCCGTTGCTCTACCAACTGAGCTATCTGGCCTTCGCGTGTTTCGTTGCGAGATGTGAATTAAACCAAATTTCGTTGCCTTGTGCAAGCGTTTGCAGGCTTTATTTTTGAGGCGGTAAATTAAGATTTTGTTTTGTATTGAATTATTTTTCGTTTTAATTGGCGGTTTTTAAGTTTGCCGGTTTGATTTTTCAGACGGCCCTAAGATACAATCGGCTTTTTGCTTTGGATTTATGCCATGCTGTATGTGTTTGTTCGTGATATGTGGGATGTTTTGCGTTTGCGCTATCGTTCGCCGGAGACGTATTTGTATTCGCCTTTGGTGATGGCGGCGGTGTTGCTGCTGTTGGGCGTGGTGAACGCGGCCAGCATGTCGCCTTTGTTTGGCAGCGGCGCGGCGGCGGTGTGCCTGTCGGTGATTTTAGTGATGGTGAAATGGTTGGTGTTGAGCCGCTCGATGCGCAAGGTGCTGCATTATTACGGTGCGCCCCGGCTGCCTTTGTGGGGCTTTATTTTTGGTGTCTGAGGCTTTGCTCTTGCCATTGTTGCTGGTGTTGTATGTGCCGGCGTTGGCTGCGTTTGCGCTGTTGTGGCAGGCTTGGGTGTTTGTGGTGCAGGTACGCGGTTTGATGTGGATGGGGAATGCGACGATAGGCCGTGTTTTGGTGGGCTATGTGTTGTATGGTATCGGCATGTTGTGCGTGGGTACGGTGATTTTTGATGTTGTTTATTAACGCCGGTTGGTTGGATATGGAAACGTTAAAATCAAAACCTGCAGGCGGTGATGTCTGCCCGTCAAATAATCAATGAAATTTGGAAGGCCGTCTGAAATGTTCGGACGGCCTTTGTTTCTATGTGTTTGTTTCGTGGTCTTGCAGGATTTTTTTGATAGACGGGGTCGGGGAGGTAGCGGCCTATCATATCGCGCCAGCCTTGTGGGGCCGACCAGGCCTTTGACCATGGTGGAGGACACTTCGGCTATTTCGCGCGGCGGCATTAGGGAAGACGGTGGAGATTTCGGGGGCGATGTCGCTGTTGATGTAGCGCATCGAGCGTTCGTATTCGTAGTCGGCGGCGGAACGGATGCCGCGGACGATAAAATTGGCTTTGGCTTCGCGGGCGTAATCGACCAAAAAGCGGTTTTCAAACACGCTGATGCGGACGTTGGGGAAGGGGTGGGTAATGGCATCGAGCATGGCGCAGCGTTCTTCTATGGTGTAGGTGCTGCGCTTTTTCGGGATTGGTGCCGATGGCGACGATGAGTTCGTCAAAGAGGGACTGGGCTTCCTGTATCATCCACAGGTGGCCGAGGGTGGGAGGGTCGAAGCTGCCTGCGTACACGGCACGGCGCGGAGTGGTCGTGGTCATTTTGGGTTGGGAATGGGGTTTGTGTGGCGTTCAGGATAGGGGAGTTTGCTGGTGATGTCAAAAAAATCAAAAAGGCCGTCTGAAATTTCAGACGGCCTTTCGCGGCTTTATCAGTCGTCACCGCTAATAGAGATGAGGATTCTCAAGAGGCTGCTGAAAATGTTGTAGATGGAGATGAAGATGGTCAGCGCCGCGCTGATGTGGCTGTCTTCGCCGCCGTCGATAACGGCACGCACCTGCCACATAATCATCAGGGAACTGAAGACAACGAAGCCGGCCGCGATGGTCAGGCTCAGGGCAGGGATGTTGAGAAAGATGTTGGCCACAACGGCAATCATGAGCACGATCGCACCGGCGCCGAGGAAGCTGCCGAGTTTGTTCATGTTCATTGTGGTGCGGCGTGCCATGGCGGACATGGTGAAGAATACGCCGGCGGTCATGGCGGCGGCCGTACCGACGATTTGCGCGCCGTTGTTAATCGCTAAGGCGTATTGCAACATAGGGCTGATGGCAAGGCCCATGCCGAAAGTGAAGATCATCAACAGGGCTACGCCGACGTTGCTGTAACGGTTTTTCTCGATCAGGAAGGTCATGCCGTAGAAGAAGCCGAAGAAGGCGGCCAGGGCAACATAGTATGAACCGAACATGGCGAAAAATGTTAAAAGCCTGTTTTGGCGGAAAAGAATGCGCCGGCAATGGCAGGAATGAAAAGACAGGCCGAGCAGGCGATAGGTTTTTTGCAGGACGGTATTTTTGGCAACCGAGCCTTGCGAGGTATAGTCGTAAACGTCGTTTTGCATGGCGTTTGCTCCAGTGTGGATTGAAAATGAAATGAAATTTGGATTTCTAACAGAGAATCATGGGTTTGTATGATTTATCTGTTCTATTTGCTCTAATATGCGGGGCAATCGGGAATTTTTAAAGGCCGTCTGAAAAATCGGGTTTCAGACGGCCTTGGCTTTTCAATGCTTATTTAGGCTCTTGCGGAACGTAGCCTTGTACGGCATCTGCTCCGTCGCCGAAGAAGTATTGTTCCATCTGCTGGGCGAGGTATTCGCGTGCGCGCGGATCGGCAAGGCTTAGACGGTTTTCGTTGATCAGCATGGTTTGGTGGCGGGTCCAAGCTATCCATGCTTCTTGGGAAAACGTTTTTCAAAAGATGCGTTTGCCCAGTTCGTTGGGCAGCGGCGGAAATTTCATGCCTTCGGCTTCTTTGCCGAGTTTGACGCAGTGAACCATACGGGTCATGGCGGTTTCCTTATGATGGGTTGCAAAGTTGGTATTTTAGCCGATTGCACGGATAGGGGAAAGCGTGGCTTTCAGACGGCCTGAAAGCTTGCTATGATGGTCTTTTCTGTTTATTCAGGCAAAGATTATGAACCGCCTTGATACTGCCCGCCGTTATTCCCTTTTTCTCGCCCGTAATCTTGATTCCGGCAAACTCAAGCCCGAAATTTTCCTGCCTATGCTGGACAAGGCGTTGACCGAAGCTGATTTTCAAGCTTTTGCCGATTGGGACAAAATCCGTGCGGAAGAAAACGAGGAAGAATTAGCGCGGCAGTTGCGCGAGTTGCGCCGTTATGTCGTGTCGCAGATTATCGTGCGCGATATCAACCGCATCAGTGATTTGAACGAAGTAACCCGCACAATTACGCTGTTTGCCGATTTTGCCGTCAATACCGCGTTGAACTTTTCCTACGCCTATTATCAGGACATGTACGGCACGCCGATAGGGCGTTATACGAAATCGCCGCAGCATTTGAGCGTGGTGGCGATGGGCAAGGCGGGCGGCTATGAGCTGAACGTGTCTTCCGACATCGATTTGATTTTCATCTATCCCGAATCGGGCGACACCGACGGCAGGCGCGAACGCGGCAATCAAGAGTTTTTCACCAAAGTCGGGCAGAAACTGATTGCGCTTTTGAACGACATTACCGCCGACGGGCAGGTGTTCCGTGTCGATATGCGGCTGCGGCCGGACGGCGATTCGGGCGCGCTGGTATTGAGCGAAACCGCGCTGGAGCAATACCTGATTACGCAGGGTCGCGAATGGGAACGCTATGCATGGTGCAAAGGCCGCGTGGTCACGCCGTATCCGAACGACATCAAAGCGCTGGTGCGTCCCCTTTGTGTTCCGCAAATATCTGGATTACAGCGCATATGAAGCAATGCGCAACCTGCACCGCCAAATCCGCAGCGAAGTCAGCAAAAAAGGCATGGCGGACAACATCAAACTCGGCGCGGGCGGCATCCGTGAAGTTGAATTTATCGCCCAGATTTTTCCAAATGATACGCGGCGGGCCAAATGCGCGCGCTGCAACTGAAAGGCACGCAGGAAACGCTGAAGAAACTTGCCGAGCTGGGCATCATGCCGTCTGAAAACGTCGAAACCCTGCTGGCCGCCTACCGCTTCCTGCGCGACGTCGAACACCGCCTGCAATACTGGGACGACCAGCAAACCCAAACCCTGCCGACCTCGCCCGAACAGCAACAACTGCTCGCCGAAAGCATGGGTTTCGACAGTTATGCCGCTTTTTCAGACGGCCTGAATGTTCATCGGAACAAAGTCAATCAGTTGTTTAACGAAATCTTGAGCGAACCCGAAGAACAAACGCAGAGCAACAGCGAATGGCAATGGGCATGGCAGGAAAAACCCGACGAAGAAGAGCGGCTAGGCCGTCTGAAAGAATATGGGTTTGATGCCGAAACCATCGCCACGCGGCTCAACCAAATCCGCAACGGCCATAAATACCGCCACCTTTCCGCACACGCCCAGCCGCGTTTTGACGCGATTGTGCCGTTGTTGGTACAGGCGGCGGCCGAGCAACCCAACCCGACTGACACATTAATGCGGCTGTTTGACTTCCTCGAAAACATCAGCCGCCGCTCCGCCTATCTCGCCTTCCTAAACGAACATCCGCAAACCTTTGGCGCATCTGGCACAAATCATGAGCCAAAGCTCATGGGTGGCGGCATATCTGAGCAAATATCCGATGCTGCTGGACGAACTCATCAGCGCCCAGCTTTTGGATACCGCGTTTCGACTGGCAGGCCCTCGCCGCCGCCCTTTCAGACGACCTCAAAGCCTGCGACGGCGACACCGAAGCGCAAATGGACACACTGCGCCATTTCCAACACGCCCAAGTCTTCCGCCTCGCCGTTCAAGACCTTGCCGGATTGTGGACGGTAGAATCACTCTCCGACCAGCTCTCCGCCCTTGCCGACACCATCCTCGCCGCAGCCCTACCATGCGCGTGGGCGGATATGCCCAAAAAACACCGCGACATGCCGCAATTTGCCATCATCGGCTACGGCAAACTGGGCGGTAAAGAGCTCAGCTATTCCTCCGACCTCGACTTGGTCTATCTTTACGACGACCCGCATCCCGATGCAGGCGACGTGTACAGCCGCCTTGCCCGCCGCCTGACCAACTGGCTTTCCGCCGCCACCGGCGCAGGCAGCCTCTACGAAACCGACCTGCGCCTGCGCCCCAACGGCGACGCCGGTTTCCTTGCGCACAGCATCGCCGCCTTTGAAAAATACCAGCGCGAAAACGCCTGGACGTGGGAACACCAATCCCTTACCCGCGCCCGTTTTATCTGCGGTACGCCTGATGTTCAGACGGCCTTCGACCGCATCCGCACCGAAATGCTGACCGCCGAACGCGACCAAACCGCTTTTAGCAGGCGAAATCATCGAAATGCGCGAAAAAATGTTCCCCACCCATCCGCCGGTTGACAGCAACGTCAAATACGCGCGCGGCGGCGTGGTCGATGTCGAATTTATCGTCCAATACCTCATCCTTGCCCATGCCCGCCAGTATCCGCAACTCTTGGACAACTACGGCAACATCGCTCTGTTGAACATTGCTGCCGACTGCGGCCTCATCGACAAAAACCTCGCCGAACAAAGCCGCACCGCCTACCGCTACTACCGCCAGCAGCAACACAACGCCAAACTGCGCGATGCCAAAAAAACCGAAGTAACGGACGAATTGCTGACCCACTACGGCAATGTGCGAAAACTATGGCAGGAAGTATTCGGGGTAGAAGTGAAGTTTCGGATAAGCAGGCGGACGTATTCAGCGTCAAAAGCCCTATACAGCAACATGATTTACCGCCAGGACAAACTCACTTTCTAAAAATAGTAGGTTTTTATGTAAAGGAAGATATTTTTATAAAAGCTGATTGGCAGCTTGAGGGAAGTTTTTGTTTACGTATTACTGATTCAGCCCAAGTATGATCTGTAAAAGCTGTTCTCATTTTCTGTAGATATTGTGATACAGCAAAACAAGTTCTAAAAATATACAGCTCATTTATATATTAAAAAAACAAGGAGAAACTGATGTCTAAGATTGCGGTACTCGGCGGCGGCCTTTCCGGTCGCCTTATTGCGTTCCAATTGGCGGAGCAGGGTGTGGCGGTAGAGTTGTTTGAGAAAGGCGAACGTAACGGCGCACAAGCCGCAGCCTATGTTGCCGCCGCCATGTTAGCGCCGTCTGCCGAAGCGGTGGAGGCAACGCCCGAAGTCATCCGTTTGGGCAAACAAAGCATTGCGCTTTGGCGCGCTATTATCGGCCGTCTGAATACGCCGGTGATGATGCAGGAAAACGGTAGTCTGATTGTCTGGCACACGCAGGACAAGCCGCTTTCCGCCGAGTTTGCCCGTCATTTGAAGCGCGGCGGTGTGGCGGAATATGAAACCATACGTTGGAACGCGGATGAAATCGCAGCAAACGAGCCGCAACTGGCAGGGAGGTTTTCAGACGGCCTGTATCTGCCGACAGAAGGGCAGTTGGACGGACGGCAGGTATTGAATGCGCTGGCCGATGCTTTGGAGTCAATGAATGTAGCGTGCCATTGGTCGTACGAACGCGAAGTCGAAGATTTTGCGGCGCAATACGATTGGGTCATCGACTGCCGCGGTTATGGTGCAAAGAGCGCGTGGAACAGGCCGTCTGAAAGCGTATTGCGCGGCATACGCGGCGAAGTGGCACGCGTTTACGCCCCCGAAAGTCGAGCTGTCCCGCCCCGTGCGCCTGCTGCATCCGCGCTATCCTTTGTATATCGCGCCGAAGGAAAACCATATTTTTGTGATTGGTGCGACCCAAATCGAAAGCGAAAGCCAAGCGCCGGCAAGCGTGCGTTCTGGTTTGGAACTTTTGTCCGCGCTGTATGCCGTGCATCCGGCATTTGGCGAGGCAAACCTCTTGGAACTGGCTACCGGCCTGCGCCCGACTTTAAACCACCACAACCCCGAAATTCGCTTCAATCGCGACCGCCGTCTGATTGAAGTCAACGGCCTGTTCCGCCACGGCTTTATGATTTCCCCGGCCGTTACCGGCGCGGCTGTGCGTTTGGCCGGTGCGCTGTTTGCCGGAAGCGACATTCCCGAATACGACGAAACCAGTGGTTTGCCGTATATCCGCGCCGTAAATTGAAGCCGTTGCGGACGAAGTTGCTTGAAAATCGGGCAAATTGTTTGTGAAAGACAGCCACAGGCCGTCTGAAAATGATAAAATCGCCGTCAATTCAATTAACCTTGCATCTGAAACCGCATGATGCCGTATTCAGACGCCAACCAATTTCCTATTTAACGATAAGCACATGACAACCCAAACCCTCTTAATCGAACTTCTCACTGAAGAACTCCCGCCAAAAGCCCTCAATAATTTGGGCAATCATTTTGCCGCTTCCGTTGCCGAAGGCTTGGAAAAGGCGCAACTGATTGACGGCGTAGCTGAATACACTGCCTACGCTTCTCCGCGCCGTTTGGCCGTTCAAGTCAAAAACGTGAAAGCCGTTCAAGCTGATCAAAAAATCGTGAAAAAAGGCCCGGCCGTGGCGAATGCCATGAAAGACGGTGCGCCGACTAAGGCTTTGGAAGGTTTTGCGCGCGGTGCGGGTGCGAAAATCGAAGATCTGACCATCATCAACGACGGCAAGCAAGACGTGTACGCCTACGAGTACGTCCAAACCGGTAAACCGCTGGGCGAGCTTTTGGAAGACATCATCAATGCCGCAGTGAAAAAACTGCCGATTCCTAAAGTCATGCGTTGGGGCAGCAGCACATTTACCTTCGTGCGCCCTGTGCACAGCCTGATCGTGCTGCACGGCGGCGACATCGTAAACGTCAGCGTTTTTGGGTCTGCAAAGCGGCAACAAAACATTGGGTCACCGCTTCCTTTCCAGCGGCGAAATCACCATCGAAAAATGCCGACAGCTACGCCGCACAAATGCGCGAGCAAGGCAAAGTAGAAGCCTCGTTTGCCGAACGCAAAGCCGCCATTCAGACGGCCTTGAACGAGCAGGCAGGCCGTCTGAACGCGACTGTTGCCGCCGATGAAGCATTGTTGGACGAAGTGACCGCATTGGTCGAATGGCCTGTGGTATTGGAAGCCGGTTTTGAAGAACACTTCCTCGCCGTGCCGCAAGAATGCCTGATTCTGACCATGCAGCAAAACCAAAAATACTTCCCGCTGCTCGACCAAAACGGCAAGCTGATGAACCGCTTCCTGCTGGTGTCCAACCTGCAAACCGAAGACCCGTCACACATCATCCAAGGTAACGAACGCGTTTTGCGCGCGCGTCTGTCTGATGCCGAGTTCTTCTACAAACAAGACCAAAAAGCGACTTTGGAAAGCCGTCTGCCGAAAGTTGTCCAGCGTGGTTTACCACAACAAAAATCGGTTCGCAGGCCGAGCGTATCGAGCGTCTGCAAAGCATTGCCGCCCATATCGCCAAAGCGTTGGGCGCGGATGCTGCCGCAGCCGAACGCGCCGCACGTTTGGCCAAAGCAGACTTGGTGACCGAAATGGTCGGCGAGTTCCCCGAATTGCAAGGCACGATGGGCAAATACTACGCCCGCTTGGACGGTGAAACCGAAGAAATCGCCGAAGCCATCGAGCAACACTACCAACCGCGTTTGCCGGCGACAACCTGCCAGAGGGCAAAGTGGCAACCGCCGTTGCTTTGGCCGACAAACTGGAAACCTTGGTCGGCATTTGGGGTATCGGCCTGATTCCGACCGGCGACAAAGACCCCATACGCCCTGCGCCGCTCCGCATTGGGTATTTTGCGTATGCTGATGCAATACGGTTTGGACGTAAACGAACTGATTCAGACGGCCTTTGACAGCTTCCCGCAAGGTTTGCTCAACGAGAAAACGCCGTCTGAAACCGCCGACTTCATGCAGGCGCGTTTGGCCGTGTTGCTGCAAAACGATTATCCGCAAGACATCGTTGCCGCCGTATTGGCGAAACAGCCGCGCCGTTTGGACGACGTAGTGGCCAAACTGCAGGCCGTTGCCGCGTTCAAACAGTTGCCCGAAGCTGCCGCGCTCGCCGCTGCCAACAAACGCGTACAAAACCTGCTGAAAAAAGCCGATGCCGAGTTGGGCGCGGTTAACGAAAGCCTGTTGCAACAGGACGAAGAAAAAGCCTTGTACGCCGCTGCTCAAGGTTTGCAGCCGAAAATCTCTGCCGCTGTTGCCGAAGGCAATTTCCAAACTGCTTTGTCCGAGCTGGCTTCCGTCAACCGCAAGTCGATGCATTCTTCGACGGCGTGATGGTAATGGCTGAAGATGCCGCCGTGAAACAAAACCGTTTGAACCTGTTGAACCGCTTGGCAGAACAAATGAACGCAGTTGCCGACATTGCGCTCTTGAGCGAATAAGGCCGCGTTTCAGTTGACCCTTTTTCAGGCTGCCCGATGATTCAGGCAGCCTGAAGTTTTTCGGGCGTATCCCTTGCATGGCGTTCAAGGGTATAATTCGGCAGATTTGTCGCACGACAAATCGCGCACATAAACAATTTCCCACATTCAAGAGGCAGATTATGAATATCCCAGCCATCCGAACCGCACTCGATGCCGTATTGATTCCCCACACAATGCGCACCTTAGGCAGCGAAAAAGCCGTTACACTCCTTGAAGAGCGTTCAGACGGCCTGCATATCGGCCTGAAATTCGCGTTCCCAGTTGCCCATATTGCCGCAGACATTGCCAATGCCGTTCAAGAAGCCGTCATTTCGCATACCGGCGATACCCACATTCACTTGAGTATCGATACCGAAATCGGTACGCATAAAGTTCAACCCGGCGTAGCAACCATCAAAGGCGTGAAAAACATTATCGCCGTTGCATCGGGCAAAGGCGGCGTCGGCAAATCAACGACCACAGCCAACCTTGCCACCGCAATGGCCAGAATGGGCGCGCGCGTCGGCGTACTCGATGCCGACCTGTACGGCCCAAGCCAGCCCACCATGCTCGGCGTACAAGACCGCAAACCCGACCAACAAAACAAAAAACTCATTCCCGTTGAAGCCGAAAGCGGCATTCAAGTGATGTCCATCGGTTTTCTGGTCGATACCGACCAAGCCGTCGTTTGGCGCGGCCCGATGGTCAGCCAAGCCTTGCAACAGCTTATGTTCCAAAGCGAGTGGGACAATGTCGATTATCTCTTCATCGACCTGCCGCCCGGTACCGGCGATATCCAATTGACCCTGTCGCAAAAAATCCCCGTGACCGGCTCCGTTGTCGTCACCACGCCACAAGACATCGCCCTGATTGATGCACGCAAAGCCGTGGATATGTTCAACAAAGTCAATATCCCGATTTTGGGCGTTTTAGAAAACATGTCTGTCCATATTTGCTCCAACTGCGGCCATGCCGAAGCAATCTTTCGGCGCAGAAGGCGGCAAAAACTTGGCAGAGCGTTTGAATGTACCGTTGCTCGGCCAACTTCCATTAAGCCTGCCTGTACGCGAAGCCATGGATAGCGGCACATCTTCGGCCTTGTTTGAAAACAACCAAACCATCGCCGACATCTACACCGAAGCCGCCTTCCAAATTGCACTGGCCATTGCCGATAAAGGTAAAGACTTCAGCAGCCGCTTCCCGAAAATCGTTGTCGAATAAAAAAATTTAAAAAAGGTGTTGACAGCTGTGTACCCCATCTCTATAATGCACAGCTTATCGGGTCGTTAGCTCAGTCGGTAGAGCAGCGGACTTTTAATCCGTTGGTCGAGCGTTCGAATCGCTCACGACCCACCAAATATGAAAACCTACTTTGAAAAAAGTAGGTTTTTTTACGTTTGGATTTTGGGATTTTATTGAGCATATTTTATTATTGAGACAATCCATAGCGCATCAAGCATCAGGCCGTCTGAAAATATCTTTCAGACGGCCTGAAGTTTTTTATAGGAATGTTTTTGAGAAATAAGCTTTCTACTTAGGGCAGACAAACGTTTAAAACCTTACCTGCGTCTGCAACTGCCTACGATAAACCAATACGGCAGCAGTCAGCGTGGCAAAAGAGAATGCAGACAATAAAAGCAGATAACGGCCGATTCCGTCCAGTCCGCTGCGGTTGAGCAGCAGTTCCTGAAAAGCCTTCAAGCCCCAAGCCATCGGGGAAATCCAAGTGAGTTGCTGCATGGTTTCGGGCATGACGTGGGCAGGTACCATAATGCCGCCGATTGCCGCCATCAGGATGATGCCGCCGCCGCCGAGGACGACGGCATGTTCGGTGGATTTGGCGCAGACGCTGATTAACAGCGCGTAGCCGAGTGCGGCGGCGCTGACGGCGGCGGACAGCAGCGCGTAGGAAACAAGGCTGCCGTTGAGTATGAGGGCGGGTACGCCGATTTTGGGCAGCAGGTAGCGGCCGAGCAGCAGCATTCCGACAAACTGAAGCTGGTTAATCAGGAAATAGGGGATGAGTTTCGCGGCAATCAGGCCGGATGCGGAGGCGCGGGCGAGACGCAGGCGGGTAATGGTGTTGTTCTGGCGTTCCAGCGCCATGACGTTCGATAGCGGTATCATAATGAAAAACATACCGAAAATCAGCCATGCGGGGACGCTGTGCTGTACGGCGTTGGGTTTTTCCACTGTGCCGCTGCCTGCGCTCAGGTAATGCTCTTCCAGCATTTTCTTATCTAAAAAGCTGCGCACGGCGGCAAATTGTTCGTCGTTTTTTTCATCCACTTTTTTCTGGATGTCTTTGCGGATGGCGCGGGGCAGTTTTTTATTGTCGATTTTGATGCCGTCGTTGTTGTCGAAATAAGTGTCCAGCCGCGTTTCAGTGTAGTGCTGCTGCAAAACGCCTTTGACAGCCGCCAGCCATGAAGGCTCGGTATCGGGCGGTACATAGATTTGCAGGGCTTTGTCGTCGGCGATTTTGCCGGAAGCGGGGTTCGGGTTGTGCAGCACCAGTTGGAAACGTTTGTCGTGCAGGCCGTTTTGCGCGTCGGTCAGTTTTTCAGACGGCATCAGTGTGACATGGATTTGTTCTTTTTCCAGCGCGGCGGCCAGCGCGGTATTGATACTGTCGTTTGCTATGCCAACCAGCGCGATACGGCTGTCGGTGTGCGGATCTTGGTCGCGGCTCAGCGCCAACGACATAATCAGCATGAAGGCGATGGGCATCACAAACAACACGGCCAAACCGTGCAGGTCGCGGCAGAGCAGTTTGAGTTCTTTGAGGAGGGAGGAAATCGTCATTGTAGATTTTGCTTATCTGTTGCCGGTTCGTCTTTGCGCAGGAAATCAAGGTAAAACGTTTCCAGCGAACCGTGTCCCTGCTGGAAGTAGCGGATTTGCGCGCCGCTTTGTTGCAGGGCGGTGTAAACGGCGGCGGCATCGTGCGCCGTTTCCATCATGCCGCGGCTGTCCACTTGCTTTGCACCCAAAGCGGCTAGCGTTTGAGGCGGCAGTGGCGGTTCGACGGTAAAGCGCACGACACCGGTTTGCGTGCTTAGAAAGCTCGTCCAAACCGCCGTGGTACACCAGTTTGCCGTGTTGCAGCAGCGCGATTTTGTCGCAAAGCTGCTCAATTTCCGACAGATAGTGTGAGGTATAAACCACGGTTACTCCCTGCCGTGTCAAATCCGCCACGCTGTCGAGGATAAAGCGGCGCGACTGCGGGTCGATGCCAACCGTGATTTCGTCGAGGAACACCAGTTGCGGCGTGTTAATCAGGCCGATGGCAAAATTCAGACGACGTTTAAGCCCGCCCGAAAGATGCTTTGCCGCCTTTGTTTTTTTGTGGGCGGTCAGGTCGGTCTGTTCCAACAGCGCGTTCAGACGGCCTTTGTCGCGCACTTTGTAAAGCGAGGCGAAAAACAGCAGGTTGTCCCATACCGAAAGCTGCGGATAAAACGCGAAATCCTGCGGCACCAAACCGATTTTCTGACGCTCGCTGCGGCCCAACAGGCGCAACGGCTTGCCGTCAAACAAAATTTCGCCCTGCCGTACGTCCTGCAAGCCTGCCAAAAGCGACATCAGCGTCGTTTTCCCCGCACCGTTGTGACCGAGCAGCCCCAAACATTCGCCGTCGGCAATATCGAACGACACATTGTCCAGCGCGGCAATTTCGGCTTTGGGATAACGGTGGGAGAGGGATTGGATGTGAATCATGGTTTCAGACGGCCTTAGTATGGATGGAGCATAGTGAAATCATTGACAAAGGCGGCATTAGGTCATCTGTGTACAAACGGGCACAGAAAATTTCTCGCTACCGCATAACCCCATTATTTCAATAATCCCCGCCATAACGCTTCTTCATCATCCGCAATTTTGCGCAGAAATTCAGCGATGTTGCGGCAGCCGTTTTCAGACGGCTTTTTGCACTGCTTCACGCACATGGCTGCGAATTGACGCCATTGGTCGCCGATGGCGGTCATTTGTTCTGAGGCCGTCTGAAACGCAGATTCGTTGCAGATATGGGCGGCTTGTTCGAGGAAGTAGGCGTAGATATAGCGGAAACCTGCGCCGCCGGTACCGATTTCTTCCTGCATCCGCACCAAATGGCCGAGAAACAGTTTTTGGTATTTGTCATTTTGTTTGGCAGGCAGGGATTCGATTTTTTTGGCCAGCGTACGGATGCCTTTTACGCCGATGAAAAAGACTGGCGCGAGCATATGTTTGGCGTTTTTGCGTATGGCCTTGCGGATAATGGCGGGCAAGTCTGCCATGATTTTTTTCAGACGGCCTGTTGTCTTCCAAGGTGTACATCATGCCTTTTGCCGCCAATACGCCTTTGACAAAGCGTGCACGCTGCAAATCTTCGGCAGCGCAGCGTTGTACGGTTTCAAATACGGGGTCGCTGATGAGGGTAGTCGTTGCCGTCTTTGCCGTACACTAAAAGATTGTGTGCGTTGAAATGGAAGCGCATTTGCGGCGGGAAGTAGGGCAGCCAGAAGACGGAGGTTTGCAAACCCTGCCAGCTTGCCTGAGGACAGCGCGGCATCCAATGCGGCTTGTCCGCTTTGTGCGTCGGAAAATTTGCGGACGGATAATTTCAGCCCCAATGCTTTGCAGGTGTTTTTGATGATGCTGCGCGGCGCGGTACGGTAGGGAAACCAGCGGCATGCCGTTTAATTTGATCAGCGGCATCCAGACAAACGTCAGTGCGTGGGCAATGCCGAAAAATCATGGCTTCGTCTAAATTGTGGCCATGGTATTTGAGCAGGGTGGACATCACACCGCTTTCGCAATGGGCGGTATGCTGGTGTGAAATTCTTGTATGGTCATAAAGTTATTGGTTTTCGTGCAATGTTTTCAGACGGCCTGAAGCGGTCGGAATGGTTTGTTGTTTTGGAAATCAGCGGGCTTCCTTGGCCGCTTCCTGCTCGGCTTTGTGGCGGCGCAGAAATTCGATGGCGGCGGCTTTTTCGGCTTCGTTGCCGTATTTGGCATCACGTTGGGCGCGGCGCAGTTCGGCGCGTTCTTTGGCTTCTTCGATTTGGCGCGCTTTGAAGTCTTCGCGGTTGTCGGAGGAGACGAGTTTGTCCTGTTGCGATTGCGCTTTTGCCATGGCTTTGGCAATCAAATCCATGGGGTTGAATGCGGCGCTTGGTGCGGCTGTTTGGGTTTGTGCCTGTGCGGCCTGTTTGGCTTTGACGGCGGCTTCGCGTTGCGCCAGCAGAGCTTTTGCGTTCGGCATCGTCGCGCTGTTTGCGCGCGGTATGGCGTTCGAAACGGCTTTGTGCGTGTTCGGCGGCGGCAAAGCGCGGTTCGGCAGAGGTGCTGAAACGGCGTGCGGACGGCAGGAAGGGCTGCGATACGGGGAACCATGTCGATGCAGTCGACGGGGCAGGGGGTAACGCACAAGCTGCAGCCGGTGCATTCGTCGCTGATGACGGTGTGCATCAGTTTGGACGCGCCCATAATGGCATCGACAGGGCAGGCGCGGATGCAGGCGGTACAGCCGATGCAGACGGCCTCGTCAATCAGGGCTACGGCTTTGATTTGTGTTTTTGCCGGGGCGAGGTAGGGCTTGCCCAATAGGTCGGCAATGTCTTTCATGACGGTTTCCCCACCCGGCGCGCACAGGTTTACCGGCGCTTCTCCCTACCGACAGGGCGCGCGCATAGGGTAGGCAGCCTTCATAGCCGCACTCACGACATTGGGTTTGCGGCAACAGGCGGCTGATGCTTTGAATGGGAATGGTCATCATGGATAGTCAAAATCGAAAAGGCGCATTATATCAGATTGTTGCGTTTATTTTGTCGAAACCCGCTTTGCTTATTTTAGCGAAACTCGCTACGTTCGTTTTCAGACGGCCTGAGTCGGGTTTGCGTTATAATTTTTGAAATGGATTTATTCGGGTAATTAGGAATGACGGCTACACTTTGTCCCTGTCAGTCGGGACGTGTTTATACGGAATGTTGCGCACCGTTTCATGCGTGTGAGGCGGCGGCCTCGAAGGCGGAAGAGTTGATGCGTTCGCGTTACAGTGCGTATGTTTTGCAGGAAATCGACTATATCGTGGACACGACTGTCCCTGCGCAGCAGAATTTGTTGGACAAGCAGGATTTGGCGTCGTGGAGTAAGCAGACGCAGTGGTCGGGATTGAAGGTTATCCGTCATGTGCCGTTTGGCAAACTGCATGCTTTGGTCGAGTTTGAGGCGTATTTTGAGGAGAATGGGCAAACTGAGTGCCATCATGAATTGTCGGCGTTCGTGAAAATAGACGGGCGTTGGTACTTTATTGATCTGACCGTTGCTTTGCCGACGATGAAACAGCCTTGTTTGTGCGGTTCGGGCAAAAAGTTTAAGGCGTGTTGCGGACAGTTTTTCAAATAGTAGTGTAAACAGGCCGTCTGAACGTTCAGACGGCCTGAGCTGTTTTTTTGCAGATAAAAAAAACCATTCATACTAAGGGAGAAGTATGAATGGCCAATACATTGCGGGAAAACGTCTTACTTGCTGCACCGCCCAAAAGGGATGAAAGAGCGGTGTTGTGTCAGCGATTAATATTCTACCGTTTTTAGTATTAAATGCTGTTAAGAAGTGAAATAATTTCAATAAGTTGCAAGATAATCGTGATTTTTTGAAGATAAACGGTATTTTTACTGATTTTCTCGAATCCATTTCACCCATTGCTGAAACAGCTCGGGTTGCAATGCGGCGATGACGGAACGCTTAAATACATGTTCGCCGCTCCAAAAATCGTCGCCCTCCAAAGTAGTCAGGCAGCCGCCGGCTTCTTCAAAAATCAATGCGCCGGCAGCGTAGTCCCACAGCTTTTGCCCGCCGTGGATGTAAATATCGTAGCGGCCGCTGGCAAGGTAGCACCAATCAAGCGTGCTGCTGCCCATGCTGCGGATTGTGCCGAATGGGGCAAGGGTATTCATGCGGCTGGCGAGTTTGCCCGAACGCAGGTATTTGATTTCCACGCCGGCAATGGATTCGTTGAGTTTTTTGTTTTCCGAACGCAGCGGCAGCGGCGTGCCGTTGAGGAATGCGCCTTTGCCGCGTTCGGCGTAGAAACATTCTCCACTGACCGGATTGTAAATTACGCCCAATTCGGCGTGGCCGTTTTTAACCAGCGCGACGGATACGGCAAAATGCGGCAAACCGTTGACGAAGTTGTTTGTGCCGTCGATAGGGTCGACAATCCACAGGCCGTCTGAATGTTCGTTCCACAAACGGGTTTGCTCCTGAACGCTCATCTCCTCGCCCAACATCGGACAATCCTCCAATAAGGGCAGGGGCGGCGGCAAAAAAGCGGTTTGTGCGGCCAAATCTGCTTCACTCAAAAACCGAGCCGTCTTCTTTACGTCGTGACGGCGTGTTCAGAAAAACGCGGCATGACTTCGGTTTGGGCGATGTGACGGACGACTTTCTGTAAACGGTATAGCACAGCGTATCCTTGTTTTTTTGCAGTTTTGCGTGACAGTGGATTAAAATTCGGGAAGTTTTTCAAATTATAGTGGATGAAATCGAAATCAGGCAGGCAAGAGTATGTCGCCGTGTTTCAACTTCGTTCACGAAAGTTCAAATTATATACATGAATAAAGCAGGAAACCATGCCCCGATTTTATGTTGATTTTGCCTTAAGCCCCGACAGCGTGGTCGAATTGCCCGATAATGTGGTGCGCCATTTGAATGTATTGCGCGTGAAAAACACGGAAGAAATCGTGTTGTTCAACGGCAATGGCAAAGGCATATCCGGCTTTGCTCGAAGTTTTGGAAAAAAACGCCGCGCCAGCGTGCGGATTTTGCGTGAAGAGGCAACGGACAACGAATCGCCGCTGAACATTACGTTGATACAGGCGGTATCTGCCGCAGAGCGCATGGATTTCACTTTGCAGAAAAGCGTGGAATTGGGCGTGGCAGAAATTCGCCCGGTTATCAGCGAACGCTGTGTCGTCCGCTTGAGCGGAGAACGTGCTGAAAAGCGGGTGGCGCGTTGGCAGGAAATTGTTGTTTCGGCGTGTGAACAAAGCGGCCGCAATATTGTGCCGAAGGTTTTGCCGCTGACGACTTATGCACAGGCTCTGCAACAGTTGCCGCAGGAAACGACCAAACTGTTAATGAGCTTGAACCGCGCACAAAAACTGAGCGATGTTCAGCCGCAATCCGGTAAGGTCGTGTTTATGGTCGGCCCGGAAGGCGGCTGGACGGAGAAGGAAGAGCAGCAGGCATTTGATGCCTGTTTTCAATCCGTTACGCTTGGCAAACGGGTGTTGCGTACTGAAACCGCCTCACTTGCGGCCATCGCCGCCATGCAGACGCTTTGGGGCGATTTTGCATAAAGTTCAGGCCGTCTGAAAACGAGCTGTTGCTTCATGAGATAAAAATGGGAGTTTAAAAATGTCTTACACCTTTACACTGGCCGAGCACGAGCTGGAAGCGGAATTGAAAAAGTTAATCGTGCAAGAGGCCGATAAGGCCGACGATGTGGATATGGATGATTTCACTGACGATGCACTTTTGTTTGGCGATGACAGTCCGGTCGGTTTGGATTCGCTTGATGCGCTGCAAATCAGCGTTGCCTTGCAACAGTATTTCCAAGTGCGCCTGCAGGGCGACCGTATGGTGCGCAAACATATGATGTGCGTACGCGATTTGGCGGCGTTTATCCGTGCGGAGCATGGCGCGTGAGTTGGGTTTGCGGTACGGCGGCCACTTCTGCCTTGAATCCGCAAACGGATTTCAGACGGCCTGATGCGGTGTCTTATACGTTTTTAAACCAACCGCAGCAGGCTGCTTATTTTCGTGCATTCGCCGGCAACAGTTTGGGGCGGAAGGAATTTGCGGATATCGCCGAACAACATTTGCGCCGAGCTGCCGAAAATGCAGGCTGGCCGTCTGAAAGCTGGCACGATGCGCCGGTGTTTATCGGGTCTAGTTCCTATGCCATCTCCGAATATGAAAACCGCCATTTTGCGGGCAATAGGGCGGTAGAAGAACACAATCTGCTTTATCTTGCCGAAGATTTGCGCCGGCGCAGCGGCAATCGGCAGATTTTCAGTTTCGCCACTGCCTGTACTTCATCTGCCCATGCGCTGATTCAGGCGGATAACTGCTTGCGCGGCGGGATGGAGCGAGCCTTTGTGCTTGGTATTGAAAACCTCAACCGGCTGACTTTGCTGCATTTTCACAGCTTGGGTTTGCTGGCCGAACACTATCAGCCTTTTGGCGGAAACGGTTTGATTTTAGGCGAAGGTGTTGCCGCGCTTGCCTTATCTTCTGCTGCTCCCGAATCTTCTTCAGGCCGTCTGAAACTTATCGGACACGCCGCCAATACAGGCAATGACCTGATTCAAAGCGATGGCCAAGCGCAAGAGCAGGTGATGCGTCGAGCTTTGGATGTTGCAGGCATCGCTCCTGAAAGCATTGCAGCCGTTAAAACACACGGCATCGGCACGGCTGACAGCGATGCCGCCGAATTGGCCGCACTGGAAAATATATTCGGTACACTGCCGCCTTTGATGGCGTTCAAACCGCAAATTGGACACACGCTTGGCGCCACGGCAGCCCTTGAAACAGCCCTGCTTTTATCCGCTTTAAAACAAGGCGGAAGCAACGATTATCAGGGGCGGAAAATTTGTTTTTCCGAATGTGCAGCTTCACAAAAAGGCGGCTTTTTCTGTTTGGCCAATCAGTTTGGTTTTGGCGGCAGCAACACATCTTTGGTATGGCAATGGCAACCGTAAATCCTAATATCCATATTACCGCCGCTGTGCGTTTTGATACTGACGCTGGCACCGGCGGTAAAATCCTCAAACAAACCTTAAAGCAGCAAAGCGGTATAGATACCCGCCGCCTCAGCCGTTTGAGTTTGATTGCCGCGCTTGGTGCAGGGCAACTGAAGGAACAAAGCGAAATCCGTTCTGATTGCGCTGTTTTTCTCGGTACGCCGTTTTCTTCGCCATCCGTGTTTGAAAAAATGGCGGATAATGTGATTGAACCATCACGCCGCGATGCCGTTTGACTTCATTGCCAATCTGCACAATTCCCCCGTTTTTCATGCCGCGCAAGCGTTAGGCACGCATGGTGCAACTTTGGTCGTTGCTGCCGACAATAATATGGATACTTGCTTTCATCCATTGTTGCTGGCGATGCAGTCTTTGCAAAATGGCGGTCAAGCTGCGGTTGGTTGAGCATATGAACATCAAGCAGCCCATACCGATACTCATGAGGGTAGTATTTGGATTTTGCTTGAAGTCGGTGTAGAACAGGGTGTTCCCGTTGTGTTGAATGATGAAGGGGTGCAGGCTGATAGGCCGTCTGAAAAGACGCAATATTATTGGCAAGATATCGCCGATTGGATAGAAGCAGTAATGGCGCACGAGGGTAGGGTTGTGCAGAAATGTACTTTGGCGTGATTTTAGAGAAAGTATTTGTCTTTTGAATAAATAAGGTTTGCACCATTAAAAAGGCCGTCTGAAAATATTTTCAGACGGCCTTTTTGTATAAAAACCCAATCAACGAGACATCTCGCCTTGAATAGCGCGGATATTCGCTTGACGAGCATTGATGGTACGGGTCAGCTGTTGGATTTTAATCTGGTCGCCTTTTTGTTTGGCCGCATTCAACTGGGTTTGAAGGCGGATGATAGCGGCCTGTTCGTTGCGAATTTCCCCTTGTAATACCTGTTTACGTGTTTCTTTAGGTTTGGGTTGAGGTGCAGCAATGGTTGCAGGAATGGTACGAACCGGTGCTTTGCGGCGGATGTATTGCTGGCTGTTTTGCTTGGCCTGGCGTTTCTGTATGCTGTTGCGTAGGAGGATATTCAGACGCGGATTAGCAGCTTCGGCAGTATTGGTAACGCCACCGATCGGACCATTTAGCAGAATTTTGATGTCGTTATCGACATCTTTATCGCTGAAGAGTGCATCAGTGGTTGGTCCATATGCTTTGGGCAATGGGGTTTTGGTAGGCTTCGTTGGAATTGCTGCTGCCGCTGGTATGGCTTCGATCGGCTTGACCGAGTCTGTCAGTGCGAAAATCTCGGTTGTAGATCCTGTTAATATATTGTTTTTGTCGGACGATGCAGAAGAGTTTTCAGCGTTAAGTGGTTTGGTTACTGTTTTTTTAATTTTGGTTTTGCGGTTTATCGATGTTTTGGAAACGGTTTGTTCTGTGTGTGTAACTTCAGTTTTGGCCGGTTCTTCGGCTGTTGTACTTTTTGCTGTCTTGTTGTCCAATGGCTCTAAATCTAGAGAATGATTCAGGAATTGAGTGGTGGTAGCTTGGTCAGTGTGCACGTTCAGGGGCGGCGAGAGTTTGGGTAGATGTCTGCTCAGTATGAGGAGAGAAAAAGCTATCCGATCTATGATTTTCCTGAGAGGTAGTTTGTGCCTGAGCGATAGGTGCAGAGGGGTATACTTGAACAACAGGTGTGGTATTAAATATGGCGAAAGTATTAACGGGATATTGCTTGGTTTCAACAGGAGCTATTGCCGTTTGTGTTTCTATAACAGGAACATAGTGATCAGCCGTTGATCTAGTAGTTTTTTGGTTTGTTACTCCTGTCTTATCGAAAATGTTCTGTGTTCCAACCAATTTCGGATCTGTTTGTTGCTCTGTAAGAGTTGAATTCAAATTTAGCTGCTCAGCGTTTGTTTGAAATACATTTGTTTCTACTGGACTGTACGAATCGGTAACGCGGCAGGTATTGTTGATCTGGTGTGAGGTATAAACGGTGATGCCTTCAACATTGCAGACATACTCGGCAGCGTTGGCGGCGGCAGGGAGGGTCAGGCTGAGGGCAATGGCGGTTTTGCAGAAAAACGGTTTCATAAAGGCAATAGAATCAGGTTGTTTGTTCAAAGTGTAATTATACTATGTACACTGTCAGCATCCGCCAACTTATTTTTAGGCGGTGTAAAACTGTGGCTGAAAGGTTGAAAATTGGAATAAAAGGTTTTAGGCCGTCTGAAACTTGTTATATAGAGTTTCAGACGGCCTTTGCTGTTATAGCGTATTAAGCGTTCAACAGGCTTTCGTCCAATGTCAGCTCTTCGTTTTTATTGACGGCGACTTTGCGTGCCAAAACGTTTTGGGCGATTTCGTGCGCTTCGGCAAGCGAGTGCATCATGTAGGTGCCACATTGGTATTCGTTCAGCTCGGGGATTTTGCTTTGGTCTTGAACGGTCAAAACATCCTGCATTGAAGCGAGCCATGCGTCGGCTACTTTTTGCTCGTCGGGCGTACCGATGAGGCTCATGTAGAAACCGGTGCGGCAACCCATCGGGGAAATGTCGATGATTTCGACGCCGTTGCCGTTTAAGTGGTCGCGCATAAAGCCTGCGAACAGGTGTTCCAGCGTGTGAATGCCTTTTTCGGGCAGGATTTCTTTGTTGGGAATGCAGAAACGCAGGTCAAACACGGTAATGGTGTCGCCTTTGGGCGTGGTCATGGTTTTGGCCACGCGTACGGCAGGGGCATGCATACGGGTGTGGTCGACTTTGAAACTGTCTAGTAGGGGCATTTGGGTGTCCTTTGAGGTAAATAGATTTTTAGCTAGGGATATTTGAAGACTGAATCACAATTCCGCAATCTCAATTGCTTCGCCCGAAGCCGCGCTCAGTGCTTCGTTTAAAACGTCGTAGAAATCGCGGCTGTCGCGCGTTGCCAGCCATTTGCCGTTTTGCTCGGCGAAATGGTAGCCGCCGCTTTTGGCGGCAATCCACAATTCTTGGTTGGGCGTGTGGCGGTTGACAATGATTTGCGTGCCGTCTTCGGCTTCGATGGTCAGTACGTTTCCGGCAAACTGGCAGTCGAAATCCCAGCCGTTTTCGTCGATTTGGTCTTCGATGTGTTCGAACAATTCTTCGCTCATACGGATGAATTCGCTTTCGGTCATCATGGCTTTTTGTGTGGTTTTTGTTTAAGATACCGAATCTTGCCACATTCGTAATGATGAAGAAAGTTTTACTGATGAAATACGGCATATTTTTTGCAGCGGCAACGGCTCTGCTGCTTTCTGCCTGCGGCTACAAAGGCGACCTCTACCTGCCCAAAGAAGGCGACAAGGCGCGCTTCGGCGTGATTCAAACCGGCTTGAAATTCGATACGGCCAAAGAACCAACCACTCAAACCAACGATTAAAAAAGATTTCAGAAACATGACCTTATTCTGCGAACAACTCCCTTTATACACACCTTGCCGAAGAGTTTGGTACGCCGCTTTTATGTGTACAGCAAATCTGCGCTGATCGAGGCATTTGAAAACTACCAAACCGCGTTTTCCGCTTTAAATCCGCTTGTCTGCTACGCAGTGAAAGCGAATGGTAACCTGAGCATCATCAAGCACTTTGCTTCGTTGGGGAGCGGTTTTGACATTGTGTCCGGCGGCGAGTTGGCGCGTGTTTTGGCGACCGGCGGCGATGCGGCGAAAACGATTTTTTCCGGTGTGGGCAAGAGTGAGGCAGAAATTGAATTTGCGTTGAATGCAGGCGTGAAATGCTTCAATATGGAAAGCATTCCCGAAATCGACCGTATTCAAAAGGTTGCCGCGCGTTTGGGTAAAGTCGCTCCGGTTTCCCTGCGTGTCAACCCTGATGTCGACGCTAAAACCCATCCCTTATATCTCCACCGGCCTGAAAGCCAACAAGTTCGGTATTGCCTATGCCGATGCGCTTGAGGCCTATCGCCATGCTTCCCGACAAAGCCATTTGAAAATCGTCGGTATCGACTGCCATATCGGCTCGCAACTGACCGACCTCAGCCCGCTTGTCGAAGCCTGCGAACGTATCTTGGCCTTGGTTGACCAACTGGCAGCCGAAGGCATTGTGTTGGAACACTTGGACTTGGGCGGCGGTGTCGGCATTGTTTACCAAGACGAAAAATGTGCCTGATTTGGGCGCGTATGCCAAAAGAAGTTCAAAAACTGATCGGTACACGCCGTCTGAAACTGGTTCTCGAGCCAGGCCGCAGTTTGGTCGGCAATGCAGGTGCGTTGTTGACGCGCGTCGAGTTCGTCAAACATGGCGAAGAGAAAAACTTTGTGATGGTCGATGCGGCGATGAACGATTTGATGCGTCCGGCGCTTTATGATGCCTATCATCACATTGAAGCGGTCGAAACCAAAGACATTGAGCCTCTGACGGTCAATATCGTCGGCCCGATTTGCGAAACCGGCGACTTCCTCGGCAAAGACCGCACCATCGCCTGCGAAGAAGGGGATTTGCTGCTTATCCGCAGCGCCGGTGCGTATGGCTCAAGCATGGCGAGCAACTACAACACGCGCAACCGTGCGGCGGAAGTATTGGTTGACGGTAGCGAATGCAAACTTATCCGCCAACGTGAAACCGTCGAGCAGCAAATGGCCAACGAATTGGCTTGTTTGTAAGGTTTGATTGTTTAAAAGGCCGTCTGAAAGCTTGATTGACTTTCAGACGGCCTTTGTTATGAAAGAAAAGGGCATATATCAAACACGCCCTTTTTTAGGTTATCAATAATGCGGCGGAATCTCGTCGCGCAGGCTGTACGGTTCGCGTTCGCCATTTGCGCCTTTGTCCTGCATCCGTTGATACAGAAGCCGCAACTGGCCTTGCTGCAAATCCAAAGCCTGCTGCATCTTGGCGATGGTGTCGTTCAGACTGCCGATTAAATCTTCCTGCAAGGCCGTCTGAATTTCCAGCTCTGTGACGCGGTATTCCAATTCCTGAATATCGCTCATATTACAGCACCATCGCGGCAATCCAGCCGGCAGCCATCAGCGGGATATTGTAGTGGATAAAAGTCGGGATAACTGAATCGCGGATGTGGTCGTGTTGACCGTCGGCGTTCAGACCCATGGTCGGACCGAGCGTTGAGTCGGAAGCAGGGGAGCCTGCATCACCCAGCGCGCCTGCCGTGCCGACAATGGCCACGGTAGCCATTGGGGAGAAGCCCTAGCTGATGCACAAAGGCACATAAATCGCGGTAATAATCGGCAAGGTGGAGAAAGACGAGCCGATGCCCATGGTTACCAGCAAGCCGACGCACAACATGGTCAATGCGGCCATGCCTTTATTGCCGCCGAACAAAGCCATGCTGCGTTCGACCAAAGGCTGAATGTCGCCGGTTGCGTTCATTACGGCGGCGAAACCTTGCGCCGCAATCATAATAAAGCCGACCATCGCCATCATTTTGATGCCTTCGCCGAACACATCGCTGGCGGAGGAGCGGTTCATCACGCCCAACATCATAAACACGGCAAAGCCCAACATAGCGCCCAACACCAGCGAACCATCATACAAAAGCTGAATGGCAAAACACACGGCAATCGCCACGGCCGCCACCAAGCTGCGATAGGTTGACGGCTCTTGTTGTTGCACTGCCGCACGATTGTCTTCCGTGTCAGTGGTATTGTTTTGATAAATGCGCGGTTTGCGGTAGTGCAAAAAGGCCAGCAGCAAGCCGGACACCATGCCCAAAGCCGGAATCGCCATTGCGTGCATCACATTGATGCCGCTGGTGTCCATGCCTGCCGAGCGGATATTGCCCAACATGATGTCGTTCAAGAAGATGGCACCGAAGCCGTAAGGCAGGAACATATAAGTCGTTACCAAGCCAAACGTAATTACGCAGGCCACCAAGCGGCGGTCGAGTTTCAAACGGTTGAACACCAACAGCAGCGGCGGAATAATCATCGGGATAAACGCAATATGAATCGGCACAACGTTTTGGCTCATCACACCCATGCACAAAATAATCGCCAGCAGCAGCCATTTGACCGCACCTTCACCTTTCGCATTGCCTTCGCCGCCGTTGAGTTTGCGGATAATCACGCCGGCGAGCTGTTGTGGCAGACCGGAATGCGTGATGGCCATGGCAAACGCGCCGAGCATGGCATAAGACAGCGCGATTTGCGCCCCACCTTTCAGGCCTTCGTTAAAAACAGGAATAATCCCTTGCTGCACCACATCGCCGGCCGCGTTGGTTACATTCTCCAAAAGGCATACCGGCCACCAAGCCGCCGACAAACGCGCCGACAGCCAAGCTGAGTACCACATGCACGCGCGATAAAGACAGCACAAGCATGATGATGACCGCAATTACAACCGCATTCATATCGTTCTCCGTTGTTTCAGACGGCCTGTTATGTAAAAAAACAGGCAATCATCTGTTTACATATTACAAATAAACATCATAACCCAAGCATGAAGCCTTTTGCAAAAACGGCAGGCCGTCTGAAACCCAAACCATCAACTTTCAGACGGCCTGCCGTGAACCCTTATTCAGAGTTTTAATAGGGCGTGCGGTTCTGGCGATAAAAATATCTAAAAAAACACGCGCTTCCTATTCTTTGCATATGGTACCAATGTTAAAATCGACACAATGTTTCGGTTTCAGGTTTGTCACTGAAATTAAAGCAGTTATTGATAAAATCCAATTCAATAATACGCAAACAAAGGAAAGAAACTATGGATATTCTGACGCGGCTGCACAATCTGCCGCCCTCCCGCTTTCATTACAAACTTCTGGTTTTGGTCGGCATAGGCTGGTTGTTTGATGCTATGGATACAGGCTTGGTGTCGTTTGTATTGCCGGCTTTGGGCAAAGATTGGGCGCTGGCTCCGGCGCAGTTGGGTTGGATTGTCAGCATTGCCTTTGTCGGCATGGCCTTGGGCGCAGTATTCAGCGGCTGGCTGGCGGATAGGTTCGGACGGAAAAACCGTTTTTTTGCCGGCACGATGGTGGTGTACAGCATTACCACAGGTTTGTGCGCGCTTGCGCCTGATTTGACGGTTTTGCTGGTGTGCCGCTTTTTTGTCGGCGTCGGTTTGGGCGGCCAGCTGCCCGTCGCCGTGTCGCTGGTCAGCGAATATGCGCCGCCGAAAGTACGCGGCCGTTTTATTGTATTGCTCGAAAGCTTTTGGGGCTTGGGCTGGCTCTCGGCCGCGCTGGTGTCTTATTTCTTTATTCCGCAGACCGGCTGGCACAGCGCGTTTTTTTATTCGGCGCCTTGCCCTTGTTTTATGTACCGTTGGTGTTGAAATTCGTTCCTGAATCCGTGCCTTACCTGCTTTCCCGCGGCAAAACCAACGAAGCGCACCGTTTGGTATCCGCGTTGGAGATTCAATCGGGCATCACGCCGCCGACAGAAGCCGTTGCCGCCCCGGCCGCCCCGCGCGAACGCATCCGCTTCGTTCAGCTTTGGCAACATCCATTTGCACGGCGTACGCTGATGCTGTGGCTGGTTTGGTTCGGCATCGTGTTTTCGTATTACGGCATTTTCACTTGGTTGCCCAAATTGCTGGTTGAGCAGGGCAATACCGTGGTCAAAACCTTTGAATATGTGCTGGTGATGATTGTTGCACAACTGCCCGGCTATATTGCCGCCGCGGCTTTGGTGGAGAGAATCGGCCGCAAAGCAACGCTGGCAGGCTTTCTGGCCGTGTGCGCCGTGTGCGCATGGTTTTTCGGGCAAAAGCACCACTGCGGCCGAAGTCATGGTTTGGGGCAGCCTGATGTCCTTCTTCAACTTGGGCGCATGGGGCGTTTTGTACACCTACACCCCCGAGCTCTACCCCTTGCGCTTTCGTGCCTTCGCATCCGGCTGGGCAGGCGCCATTGGACGCATCGGCGGCATACTCGCGCCCATGGTAGTAGCGGCGATGGTGGGCAACAGCGGCGGCTTCGGCAATATCTTTATGATGTTTGCGCTGGTCATGCTGCTGATTGTGGCGGTAATCTTGGTATTGGGTGAAGAAACCAAAGGCCGTACGCTGGAAGACATCAGCCAATAAAAAGGCAAAGCAAAAAGGCCGTCTGAAAAAAATATTTTTCAGACGGCCTTTGTTTATTTACGCTTGTAATTTTAATACATCGATTTTCTGTTTTTTTATCTTAATTATCGAGGAAGGCGACGAAGAATGACCGTCTTTGTTTTCGTATAGATAAAAAAATATTATACTTCAAAGAATTAAAATGAATAAACGATAAAATGGCCGTCTGAAAAGTTCAATCATGGTTTGTGATGTAGGGTCAAAGCAAAATGTAACTAAATTACCTATAGTTATCGTAGTGAAAAATTTATTGATCTTATTGCCACCTTTTATTAAGGAGATACACCATGAACGCATCAGCCGACAACGTCGTCAGCCCAGCCGTAGCCGAGGTAAACAGCCTGGTTGACAAGGGTTTACGGGCATTGGACGAGTTTCTTAAGCTCGATCAGGAGCAGATTGACTTTATTGTTGCCAAAGCCTCCATTGCCGCGCTGGACAAACATGGTGTACTCGCCATGCACGCGGTGGAAGAAACGGGACGCGGCGTGTTTGAGGATAAGGCGACGAAAAACCTGTTTGCCTGCGAAAACGTCGTGCGCCGCCTGCGCGATTTGAAAACCGTGGGCGTCATCAGCGAAAACGATGTAACCGGTATTACGGAAATTGCCGATCCTGTCGGCGTGGTTTGCGGTATTGTGCCGACGACCAATCCGACTTCTACCACCATTTTCAAATCCCTGATTGCACTGAAAACCCGCAATCCGATTATTTTCTCGTTCCACCCGTCCGCCCAGCAGTGTTCCGCCCATGCAGCGCGTATTGTACGCGATGCGGCGATTGCGGCCGGTGCGCCGGAAAACTGTATCCAGTGGATTGAAAAGCCATCTATGGAAGGCACTTCCGCGCTGATGAAGCATCCGGGCGTGGCAACGATTTTGGCGACCGGCGGTAATGCGATGGTGGAAGCCGCGTATTCTTGCGGCAAACCTGCGCTCGGCGTCGGGGCGGGCAACGTACCTGCTTATGTTGAAAAAAACGGCGGACATCAAACAGGTGGCGCACGATATTGTGATGTCGAAATCTTTCGACAACGGCATGGTGTGTGCCAGCGAGCAAGCGGTGATTGCTGATAAAGAGATTTACAAAGAGTTGGCCGAAGAGTTCAAATCCTACGGAGTGTACTTTTGCCAACAAAAAAAGAAAAAAAGCCATGCTCGAAGAGTTTATCTTCGGCGTAACGGCGAATTGCGCCAGCTGCGGCGGCGCGAAACTCAATTCCGCCGTTGTGGGCAAACCGGCGGCATGGATTGCCGAACAGGCCGGGTTTAAAGTGCCTGAAAAAAACCAACATCATCATCGCCGAATGCCGCGAAGTCGGCCCCAACGAGCCGCTGACCCGCGAAAAAAACTCTCGCCTGTACTGGCGATGCTCAAAGCAGATTCCACCGAACAAGGCTTGCAGTTTGCCGAACAAATGGTTGCCTTTGACGGCTTGGGACACTCCGCCGCAATCCATACCGCCGACGAAGAATTGGTCAAAACGTTCGGCTCCCGCGTCAAAGCGCTGCGCGTGATTTGGAATTCGCCTTCTACTTTTGGCGGCATCGGCGACGTTTACAACGCCTTCCTGCCTTCTCTGACCCTCGGTTGCGGCTCTTACGGTAAAAATGCCGTCGGCGGCAACGTCAGCGCAGTCAATCTGTTAAACATCAAAAAAGTAGGCCGTCGGAGAAACAACATGCAATGGTTCAAAGTGCCCGCCAAAATCTATTTTGAACGCGATTCCATCCAATATCTGCAAGATATGAAAGACTGCGAAAAAGTCATGATTGTAACCGACCGTTCGATGGTCGATCTGGGCTTCGTCGATAAAGTGACCCACCAGCTCCACCAACGCAAAAAAACAAAGTAACCATTCAGCTGTTTACCGATGTCGAAGCCGATCCGAGTGTTCAAACCGTCTATAAAGGCACGGATTTGATGCGCAGCTTCCAACCCGACACCATTATCGCGCTGGGCGGTGGTTCGCCAATGGACGCGGCCAAAGCCATGTGGCTCTTCTACGAGCAGCCGCAAGTCGATTTTGAAGACTTGGTGCAAAAATTCATGGACATCCGCAAACGCGCGTTCCGCTTCCCTGAGTTGGGTCGTAAAGCCAAATTTATCGGTATCCCTACCACATCGGGCACCGGCTCCGAAGTGACGCCGTTTACCGTCATCAGCGACGGCGATAAGAAATATCCGATTGCCGACTACTCGCTGACACCGACCATTTCAATTGTCGATCCTGCGTTTACCATGACCGTGCCGGCAGGCGTAACCGCCGATACCGGTTTGGACGTATTGACCCACGCCGTAGAAGCATACGTTTCCGTACTGGCGAACGACTTTACAGACGGCCTCGCCCTGCAAGCCATTAAGCTCGTGTTCCAATACCTCGAACGCTCCTACAAACACGGTGCGGCTGATCCTGAAGCGCGCGAGCATATGCACAATGCCTCTACCATCGCAGGCATGGCATTTGCCAATGCGTTCTTGGGCATCAACCACTCGATGGCACACAAAATCGGTGGCAAATATCACGTTCCGCACGGCCGCGCCAACGCCATCCTGCTGCCGCACGTCATCCGCTACAACGGCACGCGCCCGCAGAAAACCGCCACTTGGCCGAAGTACAACTACTACAAAGCCGACCTGAAATATCAGGAAATCGCCCGTACTTTTAGGCCTGCCATGCAGCACACCGGCAGAAGGCGTCGAATCCTTCGCCCGCGCCTGCCATGAGCTGGCAGTCAACGTCGGCATCAAAATGTCGTTGAAAGAGCAGGGTATCGATGAGAAAACCTTCCTCGACGGCAGAAAAGAGCTGGCCATGATGTCTTTTGAAGACCAATGCACCCCGGCTAACCCGCGCCTCGCGATGGTGGCCGATATGGAAGAAATCCTGACCAAAGCCTACTACGGCGAATAAAATCGGGCAGTTAAAAAGGTCGTCTGAAACCTGACTATAGGGTTTCAGACGGCCTTCGTATTAGAACTAAAGTTGATACTTATTGTATGTGGAATTTAATTTGCAAACATTAAGAATAGTCATCATGAAATCAGAAATTTTAAAACAATTTGGTAAACATGTTCGTCATTTAAGACAACTCCAGGCTTTAAGTCAGGAAACATTGGCTGAAAAAGCGAATATGCACCGGACTTATATCGGAATGATAGAACGTGGAGAGCGTAACCCCGCCCTATTAAATCTTATTCGTTTGGCTAGCGCATTAGATATTTCTTTTGCCTGAACTTTTAACTTTTAAGGACTATGTTAATGACGGGAACTGTGATAATGAATCTAACTGATTCGTATGGTTTTTTTAGAGAAAATGCCGGAAAGACGCTAGGAGATCTAAAACTTGAATATCAAACCAGATTTCCCAAGTTCACCTCTGAAATGAAGATAAATAAAGGCGGGGTAGGGCAGTTTATCGAGAAATTGATAGGACTTAAGAATACAAATTCTTTGACAGATTTTTCTGATGGCGAACTGAAAACCAATAAAGCAGATACAGATGGTGCACCACTAGAGACTATGTTTATCTCGCAGATTTCCAGTAACTTTGATCAGTTAATCAGCGATCAGATAAGCTTTGAAGATAGTTGGATATACCAAAAAATAAAGAATTTGCTATATGTTCCTATCTGTAAAGTCGACAACAATCCTGACAAATGGTACATACAGTCAGCCTATCATGTGCAAATAAATGAAGGGGGTGAACTTTTCAGACAGTTATCTGCTGATTTCACGCAAATTAAAAGTAAGCTGTTAGCTGATATTAATTCCGGCGACGGATACATTCATACATCAAACGGTGTGTTTATCCAAATCAGATCAAAAGATTCCAAGCCATACCATCCTATATTTTCTGCACAATATAATCGGAATATTTCTAATAAGAATCATGCATTTTATTTTAAAAAAGAATTCATGCAGGAAGTTCGCGAAATGGCCAGACAGGGTAGAGATGGTGTTGTTCGAATAATTTAAAAATAAAATGGGGCTACAGCTTTTGTTGTAGCCTTTTCTTTGCTAATTCAAAAATCTTCTTCTAGTTCGCAACCACAAAAATTTCCGACCATGTTTTAAGGCAGCAACGCCTGTTGTACCGCTGCCCATGAAAGGGTCAAAAATTAAATCTCCGATGTTTGAAGCTGAGAGTATGCAGCGTTCAAGCAAGGGGAGTGGTTTTTGTGTCGGATGTTTGCCGAATGTTTTTTTCAGTTTTATTTGGTGGAGGAAATGTCCAAACACATTTCATCTGTTTGCCATTATTTTGTGCTTTCATCATTTCATAATGAAACGTATGTTTGGCTTTTTATTTTTTTCTTTGCCCATAAGATTGTTTCTGTCGAATGGGTAAAAAAACGGCAGGACAAATTAGGGGGAGGATTGGGTTTTTCCCAAGTAATATTGTTCAAAAATATGGTATCCGATGGTTTGCATCAGGTAGCCGATTAAATAAATATTATGGAATGTGCCGCAAACCCAAATTGTGCCGTTTGGTTTTTAATAAGGCGTAACACAGTCGAAGCCATTCTTCGTAGAATTCCAAATCTGCCGCCATCCCTTTGGATTTATCCCAGTTGCCTTTATTGACGGAAACCATTTGTCCGTTTTGACAACTGAAACCATCATTGGAAAGAAAGTAAGGCGGGTCTGCGAAAATCATATCAGAACAGCCGTTTGGATGTTTTTTTCCAATATCTTCCGCATGACGTTAAGGGAATTTTTCGTTGAGAGAACAAGGTCGTCTGAAACGATTTTTCAAACGACTTTGATAAATGGCAGCTTCTTCAGCCAGTTTGTTGAAATCACTCATAAATTGCCAATAATTCTCCGACTTTTTGCGACTGCTGCCCTTTTGCGGCAATATTGCGTTGTACTTCAACCGTTTTTAGAATGGCAGAAGAATAAATATTTCTCGTAAATTCAGTATCATGATTTGAAATCAAAACGCCTTGAGAGTTAGGTGCAATTTGTTGGGCTGTCTGGGCAAGGCGGATTTGATCGTCCAAATTGAAGCCTTCTTTGGCATAAGTGGTAAATGAAGCGGTTGGGCTTAAAGGTGCATAAGGAGGATCACAATAAACAGTATCTGTATTGTTTGTCAGAGATAGGATTGTTTGAAAATCTCCGCACATTAATTCAACTCTGTCAGATTTTTGAATGAAACCTTCCATTTCTTGTTGTGGAAAGTAAGGAGATTTGTAGCGTCCGAATGGCACATTGAATGCCCCTTTGCTGTTGTAACGGCATAAACCGTTAAAAGCATGGCGGTTCAAATAAATAAATAGCGCTGAACGTTCGTGTAGATCTTGGCTGAAGTTGAATTGTTCCCGCAATTCATAGAATCTTGAATCGCTATTGTTTTTCGGAAGTAAAGAAAGAGCGGGTATAGTCTATGAATCCGGATTTTTTTCTTCTTTTAGGATACGGAATAAGCCGATTAAGTCAGCGTTAATATCATTGAGCAGATAATGTTCGAAATCCAATGCGAGAGACAAAGCGGCAGAACCGCAGAAGGGTTCAATCAGACGTTTTCGTGCAGAAGTGGGTAGATTGTGTTCGATAAAGGGGACAAGTTTATGTTTGCCACCAGCCCATTTTAGGAAGGGTTTTGAAGCCATTAGGATGCCAAGTACAAGCGTGGTTGATTGGCTTCGAATTGTGCCAAAACATCGTGAGGAATACAACGGATTTATGTTTTAGGGACGTGTGTAGAGTGATTCTAAATCCAATGGAACCTTTTCATCCCAATGTGTTATTGGACTTATCAGCTTAATCTACCTTAAAAAGGCCGTCTGAAAACCTGTTTCCAAGTTTCAGACGGCCTTTATCCGTATGGCTAAACCTTAAAAGCGGTTTAGACGACGATATTTTACCAAGCGTCCGGGAACGACGATGATTTTCTTCGCAGGCTTGCCTTCCATGAATTTCACTGCGCCTTCGTTGGCAAGGGCGGCGGCTTCGAGGTCGGCTTTGGATGTGTCGGCGGCGACGGTGATTTTGCCGCGCAGTTTACCGTTGACTTGAACCATCACTTCGATTTCGGATTTGACCAAGGCGGCTTCATCGACTGTCGGCCAGCCTGCTTCCCACAGTTTCGCGCCGTTCAATTCGCTCCACAGGGTTTCGCAGATGTGCGGCACGATGGGCCACAGCAGGCGTACGGCGGCTTCCAATACTTCTTGAGCGACGGCGCGGCCTTGTTCGCTGCCGGTGTCGGTTTTATCGTATTGGTTGAGCAGTTCCATTACGGCGGCGATGGCGGTGTTGAACTGCTGACGGCGGCCGTAGTCGTCGCTGACTTTGGCGATGGTAGAATGCAGTTTGTGGCGCAGGTCTTTGAGTTCTTTAGACAAACCGTCTTGGCTGTCTGCGAACGCTTTGACTGCTTCGCCTTGCTTCAAGTATTCGTAAACGGTACGCCACAGACGACGCAGGAAGCGGTGTGCGCCTTCGACGCCGCTGTCGCTCCATTCTAGGGACTGTTCGGGCGGTGCGGCAAACATCATGAACAGGCGGGCGGTGTCCGCGCCGTAGGCATTAATCAGTTCTTGCGGATCGACGCCGTTGTTTTTGGACTTGGACATTTTTTCCGTGCCGCTGATGACGACAGGCAGTCCGTCGGCTTTCAGAACGGCGGAAACAGGGCGGCCTTTGTCGTCGAAGGTCAGCTCGACATCGGCAGGGTTGATCCAGTCTTTGCCGCCTTTGTCGTTTTCGCGGTAGTAGGTTTCGCAGACGACCATGCCTTGCGTCAGCAGGCGTTCAAACGGTTCGTCAACATTGACCAAACCTTCGTCGCGCATCAGTTTGGTGAAGAAGCGCGCGTACAAGAGGTGCAGAATCGCGTGTTCGATACCGCCGATGTATTGGTCGACCGCGCCCCAGTATTTCGCGGCTTCAGCCGATACCATGCCTTCTGCGAACTTGGGCGACATGTAGCGGAAGAAATACCAGCTCGATTCCATGAAGGTGTCCATGGTGTCGGTTTCGCGTTTCGCCGCGCCGCCGCAGCATGGGCAGGTGGTTTCGTAAAAACTCGGGCATTTTTTTGCCAGCGGCGAACCCATGCCGTCGGGTACGACGTTTTTCAGGCAAAACGACCGGCAGTTGGTCGGCTGGGACGGGGTACGTCGCCGCATTTTTCGCAATGGACGATAGGAATCGGGCAGCCCCAGTAGCGTTGGCGCGAAATACCCCAGTCACGTAGGCGGTATTGGGTTTTCGGTTCGCCTTCGTCTTGGCTTTGCAGCTTGGCGGCGATGGCGTCAAAGGCCGTCTGAAAATTCATGCCGTCCAAGTCGCCGCTGTTGACCAATACGCCGTTTTCTTTGTCGCCGTACCATTCTTGCCATTGGTTTGCGTCGAATGCGTTGTCGCCGACGGCAATGACTTGTTTTTTTCGGCAGATTGTATTTGGTGGCGAACTCGAAATCGCGTTCGTCGTGCGCCGGAACCGCCATCACTGCGCCGTCGCCGTAGCCCCACAATACATAGTTGGCAATCCATACTTCCAGCTTGTTGCCGTTGAGCGGGTTGACGACGTAGCGGCCGGTCGGCACGCCTTTTTTTCTCCATCGTCGCCATATCGGCTTCGGCAACTGAGCCGGCTTTTGCATTCGGCGATAAATGCCTGCAATTCGGGTTTGTCGGCGGCTGCGGCGGTTGCCAGCGGATGCTCGGCGGCAACGGCAACATAAGTTGCGCCCATCAGCGTGTCGGGGCGAGTGGTATAAACTTGCAGGAATTTCGCGTAATCGCCTTCCAAGCCTTGTTTGCTGTCGTCTGAAACGGCGAAGCGCACGGTCATACCGCGAGATTTGCCGATCCAGTTGCGCTGCATGGTTTTGACTTGTTCCGGCCAGTGTTCCAGCTTGTCCAAATCGTTGAGCAGCTCTTCGGCGTAATCCGTGATTTTGAAGTAATACATCGGAATTTCGCGTTTTTCGATCAACGCGCCCGAACGCCAGCCGCGCCCGTCGATGACTTGCTCGTTGGCAAGGACGGTTTGATCAACAGGGTCCCAGTTCACCGTGCCGTTTTTGCGATAGACGATGCCTTTTTCAAACAGCTTGGTAAACAGCCATTGTTCCCAGCGGTAGTATTCGGGTTTGCAGGTGGCGACTTCGCGCTCCCAGTCAATCGCAAAAACCCAGGCTTTTGAGCTGGGTTTTCGCGTATTCGATGTTGTCGTACGTCCAAGCGGCGGGGGCAACGTTGTTTTTCATCGCCGCGTTTTCCGCCGGCATACCGAACGCGTCCCAACCCATAGGCTGCATGACATTGAAGCCGTTTAAGCGTTTGAAGCGGCTCAATACGTCGCCGATGGTGTAGTTGCGTACATGCCCCATGTGCAGCTTGCCGCTGGGGGTAGGGGGAACATGGAGAGGCAGTAGTATTTGGGTTTGGAAGCGTCTTCGGAGACGTTGAAAATACGGGCGTCGTCCCATTTTTTTCTCGCGCCGCAGGCTCGATGGCGGCGGGCTGATAATGTTCTTGCATGGTCATTCTGTTTTTTTCGCTTGAAAACGTTGGAAAAAAATAAAGATGGGATTATAGCAGGTTGTCGGGCCTGTCGGTTTGACAAAAGGCCGTCTGAATGTTTGGATGTCGGAAAAGCACAATTTCAGACGGCCTTGAAAAATACTGACTTGAGTTTTTGATACTCGCCCACATATCCCACCCAGTTTGAATTCATTCTTAACACTATCAAAATTATGAGCAATAAAGATTTTTACGAAACCCTTGGTGTTGCCCGCAGCGCTAGCGACGATGAAATCAAAAAGCCTACCGCAAGCTGGCAATGAAATACCATCCCTGACCGCAATCCCTGACAATAAAGAAGCGGAAGAAAAAAATTTAAAGAAGTCCAAAAAGCTTACGACACCTTGTCCGACAAGGAAAAAAACGTACCATGTACGACCAATACGGCCATGCCGCGTTTGAACAGGGCGCAGGTGCGGGCGGATTCGGTGGCTTTGGCGGTTTTCGGCGGCCAAGGCGGATTCGGTGGTGCGCAAGGCTTCGATTTTTCCGATATTTTCAGCCAAATGTTCGGCGGTGGCGGCAGCGCAGGCGGCCGTCAGCCGGATTACAGCGGTGCGGACTTGCAGGTCGGCATAGAGATTTCGCTTGAAGAAGCCGCCAAAGGCGTGAAAAAACGCATCAATATTCCGACTTACGAAGAATGTGATGTCTGCCACGGCTCAGGTGCCAAACCGGGCACATCTGCATCGACTTGTTCGACCTGTCACGGCTCAGGTACGGTGCATGTCCGCCAGCCATTTTCCAAATGCAGCAGACTTGTCCGACTTGTCACGGTACAGGCAAAGAAATCAAAGATCCTTGCGTCAAATGCCGTGGCGAAGGCCGCACCAAGACCAGCAAAACGGTTGAAGTCAACATTCCGGCAGGCATCGACGACGGTCAACGCATCCGCTTGAGCGGCGAGGGCGAGCCGGGTCAACACGGCGCACCGGCAGGCGATTTGTACGTCAATGTCCGCGTAAGACAGCACAAAAATCTTCGAGCGCAACGGCTTGGACCTGCATTGCGAACTGCCGATCAGCTGGCCATTGCCGCATTGGGCGGCGAAGTCGAAGCGCCGACTTTGGACGGCAAAGTCAAACTGCACATTCCGAAAGAAACGCAAACCGGCCGCCGTATGCGCGTGAAAGGCAAAGGCATCAAGTCTCTGCGTTCCAGCTCGATCGGCGATTTGTACTGCCACATTTTGGTTGAAACACCGGTCAACCTGACCGACCGTCAGAAAGAGTTGCTGGAAGAATTTGAAAAATCTCCTCCGGCCTCGACCTCAGCCAAACCCCGCGTAAAAAAATCGTTTTGGGAAAAAAAGTAGGCGATTTGTTCTCCGATAATTAATCGTTAAAAAGGCCGTCTGAAATCTGCTTGAATCAGGTTTCAGACGGCCTTTTGTTTTTCTTTTTGTTGCTTCAATCCATGGTTTGCCTTACAATTCGCGCTTCACTCTTACGGGAGTAGCCATTCGGTGCAATGCCGAAACCGTTGTCAACATAATCGGCTTGTGCGGCCGTGGCAGCGGTATCTTCTCTGCTTTATCGGAAGACAGGCAAGACGTAAGCGTTGTCCATACCCCTTGCGGGCGGTAGCGCACAGCGCTTTTTGTTTGCCCGCTTTTTCGGTTGAGTATCTTAAATCATGGAAGCTTTTTCTCCTCGACGCTGGGCGTTGCCATTGCCGAAATCGGCGATAAAAACGCAATTGCTCGCGCTCTTTTTGGCAGCACGTTTTGCCCACAAGAACGCGATTGTTGCCGGTATCTTTATTGCAACCCCTGTTGAACCATCTTGTTTCAGCCGCACTCGGTGTCTGGCTGGCATCTGCTATTTCGCCCGAAGTCATGAAATGGGTGGTCGGCGGCAGCTTTATTGCGGTTGGATTATGGCTGCTGTTGCCAGATAAAGACGAAGACCCTGATGGCAAATGGTTGAAATACGGCGCATTTACGGCGACGGTCGTCCTGTTTTTTTCTTGGCTGAAATCGGCGATAAAACGCAGATTGCAACAGTTCTTTTGGCAGCAAAATACCAATCTATCCTGCTGGTCGTGTTCGGCAGTATTGCAGGTTTGATGATTGCTTCTGTGCCTGCCGTGTATTTGGGCGAAATGTTGATGCGCAAGATTCCGGCCAAAGCAGTGCGCATTGTTGCGTGTATCTTGTTCTGTCTGCTGGGTATTTTGACCCTGCTTGGCGACGGTATTGTGTTGAAGGCCGTCTGAAATGTGGGGACATTGTTTTTGAACACGAAGACTTTGTGGTCATCAATAAGCCTTGCGGTGTATCGGTGCACAGCGAATCGGAAGGGGATGTTTGCCTGACCGCTTCGCTGGCGCAGCAGCTCGGCGTTGAACGCGTGTGGCTGGTTCACCGTTTGGACAAAGCCACCAGCGGCCTGTTGCTGCTTGCGCTCAACCGCGACAGCGCGGCCGCTTTGTCGGCGCAGTTTGCCGAAAAAACCATGCGTAAAACTTATTTGGCACTCGGTACGCACAAGCCGGCGAAAAAGCAGGGCTGGGTGAAAGGCGGTATGGCGCGTTCGCGGCGCGGTACATGGAAGCTGACGCGTGATGAGGATAATTTTGCCGTTACCCGTTTCAGCAGCCAAAGTCTGCAGCCCGGTTTGCGCCTGTTTGTGTTGCAACCGTTTACCGGCAAAAACCCATCAGCTGCGCGTGGCCATGAAAAGCATAGGCAGCCCGATTTTTGGGCGATACGCTGTATGGCGGCGATGAGGCGGAACATCTGTTTCTGCACGCTTGGCGTTTGGTTTTCGACTATCGTGGCGAGCATTTCGATATTCGGGTTGCACCTGATAAGACATGGCCGTCTGAGATCGATTTGTCGGCGTGTTTGGGTTCGGATGAGTCCGAATAGGAGCAGTGAAATTTTTGTGTATATTAAAAAAGGCCGTCTGAAAATTGTTCAGACGGCCTTTTGATTGTTTCAAGTTTACATTTCTAATTCGCTCAAACCCGGCAAGTCGGCAAAACAGCGGTCGTGCGTAATTTGGCAGAAGTTGTCCAGATAGCCTTTGTTGGCATCTTCCGTACGAATGGCGGCATAAAGTTTGCTTTGCAGGCCGTCTGAAGTGATTTTGCGGTGGACGACGTAGCCTTTTTCCAGATACGGCATGACCGTCCAATAGGGCAGGGCGGCGATGCCGCGTTTGCTGGCAACCAGCTGGATAATGGCAATGGTCAGCTCGCTATGGCGGCGCGGCGGATTAATGCCTTTGGGCAGCAGCACTTTTTTGGGCAAATCCAGCATTTCGTCGGGGACGGGATAAGTAATCAAGGTCTCGTCGATAAAATCTTCGGCTTCCCAAACGTCTTTGTCGGCAAGCGGGTGGTCTTCTGCGCAGATGCCGACCATTTCATAGGCAAACAGAGGGCGGTAGCTGATGCCGTTGAGCGGCTCGGCTTCGGAAACGATGGCAAGATCGGCGCGGTGTTGCAGCAGCAGCCCGACCGGATCGGCTTGGAAACCGGAAACGATGTCCAATTCAACTTTGCGGCCATAAGGGGCGGAACTCGCCCATGGCAGGCATCAGCCAGTCGAAGCAGGTGTGGCATTCGACGGCAAGCTCTGAGTTCGCCGGCTTCGCCTTCGATAATCCGCACCAAATCACGTTCGGCGGCGGCAACCTGCGGCAACAGCTCGCGCGCCAGTTGCAATAGGGCGCATACCGGCCGGGAGTGAAGCGCAAAGGTGTGGATTTGCGTTCAAACAACGGCGTTTCGTAATAATTTTCCAAGGCACGGATTTGGTGCGACAGGGCGGATTGGGTCAGGAAAACCCGTTTAGCGGCAGGAAACGCTGCCGGTTTCTTCTAAAAGCCAGCAAGGTTTTTGAGATGACGCAATTCGATAATAGAGTCCATGTGTTTTCAGACGGCCTGTGGGTAAGGTGGCGTATATTAAAATAATTCATGATGATGTGCAAATGATTAATGTTGGGAATGATTGCTGAAATCGGAATGTAAGAATTTGAGGCATAAACAGATTTTGCGGTTAGAATGCGAAGCTGTTTTTTTGAAGATAGATATAAGGAGCGGAATATGGCTTTACGCCGCGAAATTCTGGCTTGGTGCGATGAGACATTGCAGGTCGGGCTGTTTAAGGACTATGCGCCCAACGGTTTGCAGGTTGAAGGCAAAGAAGAAATTGCCAAAATCGCCACTTCGGTTACCGCCAGCAAAGCAGCAATCGATTTTGCCGTAGGGCAGGGGGCGGATCTGCTTTTGGTTCACCACGGTATGTTTTGGAAAAGCGAGCCTGTCACGATTACCGGTTGGAAAAAAGCACGCATTGAAACCTTGCTGCAACACCAAATCAATATGGCGGGCTACCACTTGCCACTGGATGCGCACCCGCAATTAGGCAATAACGCACAGTTGGCCGAGAAACTCGATTGGGTACTCGAAAAACAATTCGGCGAGCAAAACCTGTTGAATACAGGCCGTCTGAAAACCACGCAAACATTGGCGCAGTTGTCTGAACGCATTGAGGCGGTATTCGGCCGCAAGCCGACCGTTATCGGCGATCTTGAACGCGAAATCAAACGCATTGCCTGGTGTAGCGGCGGTGCGCAGGGATTTTTCAGACAGCCGCAGACGAAGGTGTCGATGCGTATCTGACCGGTGAGATTTCCGAAGCGCAATATCATCTTGCCAACGAAACGGGTGTGGCATTTATCAGCGCAGGCCACCACGCGACAGAACGTTACGGCGTACGCACCTTTTAGGCGATGCCGTGGCAGAAAAAATTCGGTATCGAAGTAGTTCACTTTGATGAAAAACAATCCTGCTTGAGTATTGAGCAATATCATAAAAACTTTACCTTATTTTTAAATAATGCTTTGAGTATTACAACAAACTAGGGTAGAATTACGCTGTTTAATGGCTCGGTATTCCCAAAATTTTAGGACGACTGAATAATGGATAATCAAGAAATCAACAACGGTCGCCGCCGTTTCCTGACACTGGCTACATGCGGTGCAGGCGGTGTGGCGGCTCTGGGCGTAGCTACGCCTTTCGTGGCCAGCTTCTTCCCATCGGAGAAAGCTAAGGCTGCCGGTGCTGCTGTCGAAGTAGATGTCAGCAAAATCGAAGCAGGCCAAATGCTGACTGCCGAATGGCAGGGCAAACCGATTTGGCTGGTCAACCGCACAGATCAACAGCTCAAAGACTTGAAAAGTTTGGATGGCGCAGTTACGGACCCTAATTCCGATGCGGATCAGCAACCGGAATACGCTAAAAACGAGACCCGTTCGATCAAGCCGAACCTCCTCGTTGCTATCGGTATCTGTACCCACCTGGGTTGCTCTCCGACTTACCGTCCCGACATTGCTCCCGCTGACTTGGGTGCAGACTGGAAAGGCGGTTTCTTCTGCCCTTGCCACGGTTCGAAATTCGACATTGCAGGCCGAGTATACAAAGGTGTTCCTGCACCGACCAACTTGGTTGTACCGCCTTACAAATATCTGAGCGATACAACTGTTTTGGTGGGCGAAGACTAAAAATAAGGAACGATAATTATGGCAAACCAAACCAATAGCAAAGCAAAAGCATTGTTAGGCTGGATGGACGCTCGCTTCCCTCTGTCTAAAATGTGGAATGAGCATTTGGCTCAATACTATGCGCCGAAGAACTTCAACTTTTGGTATTACTCGGCTCTTTGGCTCTGCTCGTCCTTGTAATTCAAATCGTCAGCGGTATTTTCCTGACCATGAACTACAAACCGGACGGCAACCTTAACGCCTACCATCTGCCTGCTGCCTTTACCGCAGTAGAGTACATCATGCGCGACGTGTCCGGCGGCTGGATTATCCGCTACATGCACTCCACCGGCGCATCTTTCTTCTTCATCGTCGTTTATCTGCATATGTTCCGCGGTCTGATTTACGGTTCGTACAAAAAACCTCGTGAATTGGTGTGGATTTTCGGTTCCCTGATTTTCTTGGCATTGATGGCAGAAGCCTTTATGGGTTACCTGTTGCCTTGGGGTCAAATGTCCTTCTGGGGTGCGCAGGTCATTATTAACCTGTTCTCCGCCATCCCTGTTATCGGTCCTGATTTGTCCACTTGGATCCGCGGTGACTTCAACGTTTCCGACGTTACTTTGAACCGCTTCTTCGCCCTGCACGTTATCGCAGTACCTCTGGTATTGCTCGGCTTGGTCGTGGCTCACATCATCGCCCTGCACGAAGTGGGTTCTAACAACCCTGATGGCGTTGAAATCAAGAAAAACAAAGACGAAAACGGTATTCCACGCGATGGTATCCCATTCCATCCTTACTACACCGTTAAAGACATCTTGGGTGTCGTTGTATTCCCTGATTGTCTTCTGTTCTGTGTTGTTCTTTGCACCTGAAGGCGGCGGCTACTTCTTGGAGGCACCAAACTTCGATGCAGCGAATGCGCTGAAAACACCTCCGCACATTGCGCCGGTATGGTACTTCACTCCGTTCTACGCAATTCTGCGTGCGATTCCTTCCTTTGCCGGTACTCAGGTATGGGGTGTAATCGGTATGGGTGCAGCAGTTGTACTGATTGCCTTGTTGCCTTGGTTGGATAAAGGCGAGGTTAAATCTGTCCGTTATCGCGGCCCAATCTTCAAAACTGCGTTGGTTCTGTTCATCATTGCCTTCATCGGTTTGGGTATTTTGGGTGCAATGGTAGCAACTGATACTCGTACTTTGGTTGCACGTATCCTGTCTTTCGTCTACTTTGCATTCTTCCTGGGTATGCCGTTCTATACCAAACTGGATACCAACAAACCAGTTCCTGAACGCGTAACCATGAGCACTACTAAACAAAAAATTATGTTCTTTGTTTACGTCGGTATTACCGTTGTTGGTGCTTACTTGTTTGCAACCAATATCTGATGAGGGCAGCGAAAATGAAACAAACTCTGAAAAACTGGTTTGCTGCCTTATTGCTGGCAGTGCCTATGAGTGCAGCCGTTGCCAGCGGCGGCGGACACTACGAAAAAGTCGATATCGACCTGCGTGACCAAGTCAGCCTGCAGCACGGTGCGCAAATCTTTACAAACTACTGTTTGTCTTGCCACTCTGCAAGCGGTATGCGCTTCAACCGTCTGAAAGACATCGGTTTGACTGAAGATGAAATCAAGAAAAACCTGATGTTCACAACAGACAACGTTGGTGACGTAATGGTAGCGGCAATGGATCCGAAAGATGCCTCCAAATGGTTGGGTGCGCCTCATCCGGATTTGACCCTGATTGCGCGTTCTAAAGGCGCAGACTACCTGTACGCCTATATGCGCGGCTTCTATAAAGACCCAACTCGTCCGACCGGTTGGAACAATACTGTTTTGGCCGGTGCGAGTATGCCTCACCCACTGTGGGAACAACAAGGTGTTCAGGCTGTTGAGTTGGATGCCAAAGGTCAGCCCGTTATGATTAAGGACGAGCATGGCAACCTGACTCCTAAGCTGTATTGGGAATCTACCGGTCTGCACAGCCGTCGCCTGCCTAACGGTAAAGTGATCCAAAAAGAGTACGATACTTATGTACGCGATTTGGTGAACTACTTGGTGTACATGGGTGAGCCTGCTCAGTTGCAACGCCACCGCATCGGCTACATGGTTCTGGCATTCCTGTTTGCGGTAATGCTGCCATTGGCTTACTTCCTGAAAAAGAATTCTGGAAAGACGTTCACTAATTCTTTTTGAATCAAAAAGGCAAACCTGTTTCAGGTTTGCCTTTTTGTTTGTGAAATCGGTTTATGCGGAAATAATGTAAATTTTAAAAATTACTTAATATAAACAATGTAATATGTGAAATTTCTGGATTAAGTGTTTGAAATTATGTATAATTCTGTCTGAATTTTTATAAGGCTTAAGGCCGTCTGAAAAGATTTATCAGGAGTAAAAGATTATGATGACATTGTATTCAGGTATTACTTGTCCATTCAGCCAACGTTGCCGTTTTGTGCTGTACGAAAAAGGCATGGATTTTGAAATCAAAGATGTGGACGTGTTCAACAAACCTGAAGACTTGGCTTTGATGAATCCGTATAACCAAGTACCGGTTCTGGTTGAGCGTGATTTGATTTTGCATGAATCAAACATCATCAACGAATACATTGATGAGCGTTTCCCTCATCCTCAACTGATGCCGGGTGATCCTGTTATGCGCGGTCGCGGCCGTTTGGTGCTGTACCGTATGGAAAAAGAATTGTTCAGTTTGGTGCAAGTGTTGGAAAACCCTGAATCTACCAATAAAGAACAAGCTAAAGCGCGTGAAGCCATTGGCAATGGTTTGACACTATTGGCACCGTCTTTTACTAAAAACAAATACATCTTGGGCGATGACTTTTCTATGATTGATGTTGCCTTATCTCCACTGTTGTGGCGTTTGGACTATTACGACATCAAACTAGGTAAATCTGCTGCGCCTTTGCTGAAGTACGCCGAGCGTATTTTCCAACGCGAAGCCTTTATTGAAGCATTGACGCCGGCTGAAAAAGCCATGCGCCGCTAAAGGACGGATCTATGGCAACTTCAACCAAACCGTATTTGTTGCGTGCTTTGTATGAATGGTGTTTGGATAATAACCAAACACCGCATATCGTAGCTTGGGTAAATGAACATACCCGTGTGCCGATGCAGTATGTGCGTGACAATGAAATTGTTTTAAATATTGGTCCTACCGCCAGCCATAACTTGAATATCGATAACGAATGGGTCAATTTCTCTGCCCGCTTTTTCCGGCGTAGCGCACGAGATTTGGATTCCGGTCGGTCATATTGTCAGTATATTTGGCCGCGAAAGTGGAGAGGGTATGGGTTTTGAGGTAGAACCATATCAGCCTGCTTCTGCCGAGGTTGCGGTAGCTGAAGATAAAAAGCTGAATCTGCGGAAGAAAAAAACTGAAAAAAGTATTGAAGCTTGTGAAGTAATTAAAGATAAAAGGCCGTCTGAAATGTTTCAGACGGCCTTTATTGATTAGGGTATTGTATTGATTGGGATTGAAGTGGCAAAATTAATGAGCAATCAGTTATTAATTAGTTAACAAAAAGCTCTTGCATTTAACAAGAGCTTTTTTGTTTAGTGGTGGAGGTAAGCGGGATCGAACCGCTGACCTCTTGCATGCCATGCAAGCGCTCTACCAACTGAGCTATACCCCCGAAATTTGGTGGCGAATCAGGGACTCGAACCCCGGACACAAGGATTATGATTCCTCTGCTCTAACCGACTGAGCTAATTCGCCGTTTCGTGAAGTCGCTATTATAGTTTTTGAATATTTGGCAAGCGCTAATTTTGGTTTTTTTTATTTCTTATTGTTTTTAAAAAATAAAAAGTAGGTTGTCAGGCTATAGCTTATGGCAAATATCGCCGTGGCTGAAGCCTGTCCAATCGATATTGATGTCTTTGCCAAAAGCGATCACTTTAAAAAGTTCGCCCATTTCGTGCTGATGTATCAGTTTCTGTACTGCTGCTGCGGCTTGGATATATTCAACCGAATCCGGGCTGCCGATTTGTGTCAGCAGATCAGTGATGCCGAGATTGAGCAGGAAATAAGATTGGGGCAGATAGCCGATTAAATCCAAACCTGATTCCGTGCCGGCGCGTGCAATATCAGTGAAATTGACGTGTGCAGTCAAATCGGTCAGACCGATATTGAAAAACGGATCATGGATGGTGTGGTGGCGATAGTGGCCGATAAATGTGCCTTCCTTGCGTTGCGGATGGTAATACTGGGCGGCGTCGAAGCCGTAGTCGATAAATATCATGCCGCCGCGCTGCAATTTGGCGGCCAAGGTTTGGATAAAGGCATATTGTGCAGGATGCAGCTCGCTTGTGTATGAAGGAAGGGGAGGGAAGTACAAGGCGGCTGTTTGCGTAAGTTCGGCTTGGGCCAATGGTCTGATGGCTTCGATTAACTCGTCATTCTTTATGCTGACGCCGATTTGTTGAAACCCTTCATCTTGATAAATCAAGCGTTCCACCGGCATGGCATCCAATACTTCGTTGCCGATGATGATGCCGTCAAAATGTTCGGGCAATGTGGTGAGGTGGATGATTTTGGCGGCTGCTTCGGGAGATGTGTGCTCAAGAATATGTTCACGTTGTCTCTCTGCAAGCTCTGCCGATAGCTCAATAATGTAGTAATGATTCAAGCCGTCTGAAAGATTTTGTAACAAAGTAGCGGCAAGATGGCCTGTGCCTGCACCAAATTCGTAGATATTACCTGCTGTTTGCGGCAGTAATTCGGCAAGTTGTTTGGCAAGGGTTTGTCCGAATAGGGGGGAGAGGGTGGGGGCGGTAATGAAGTCGCCGTCCGTACCGATTTTATGGCTGCCTCCGCTGTAATAGCCGTATTGAGGTGTGTAAAGGGCAAGCTCCATAAAACGGGAGAAGGGTATCCAGTTTTGATGTTGTTCAATTTCGTTTTTTTATAAGCTTGGTTAAGTGTGCTGAAGAGGCTGTGCATCAGGGGAAGGAAGGGGAGTTGAGGCTTCATGACTGTTAGATAATGTAAAAAAATTGAATTTGTTTGTATATTATAGCTCCTTATGAGAGGGGTGGTATTGAGTATAAAAATACTATATGTAGTATTTTTATACTATGAATAATACTACATATAGTATTTAATGCTAAACGAGACATAATAAACCCATATGTCATGCATTATTATATATATAAGATGTTGAATTTAAAGTGTTTAGTGTTTTATTTCAGATAAGAAACGGATTTGACCTGATTGCCAAAATTTCTTATAGTGTCGGTTAGTGGGGCATAGTGGGTGAAAGTGGTTACTTTTTCCTAAAAAGTGTTCCGTGGAAGTGAAAACGAAATGTTTTAGGAAGGTGGGATTTTTAATCCCACTCTGTTTTATTTTAATCGAATTTGGGGTGTGATGTGTTTGGCGGTGCTCATGAATTGAGTATGGACAGTAAAGGGCGGTTGGCGATTCCTGCCAAATTCCGCGATATTTTGCTGCGCCGTTATACGCCTGCAATTGTGGTCACACTGGATTCCCGAAAAAAATTATTGATGTACCCCGAGCCCGTTTGGGAAGAAAAAGCCGAGCAGATTTTGAAGTTGAAAGTGGCCGGCAATGAATCTTTGCAACGGTATCAGAATTTGCTGCTGCACAATGCGGAGATTTTGGAGTGGGACAGCGCCGGACGCGTTTTGATTCCGGCGAATCTGCGCAAACGCGTGGATTTTGAAAAAGAAGTTACTTTGGTTGGCCGTGCAAACCGTATGGAGTTGTGGGGTCGCGAACATTGGGAAGAGGAAATGAATCAGGCTTTGGATATTGATCCTGATGAATTGGCTTTCCAATTGAGTCAAACGGATTTGCAATTGTGAGTAAAGTTGAAAATTATCAGCATATTACTGTCTTGTTGCATGAGGCGGTGGATGCGTTGGCAATCCGTGAAGACGGGATTTATGTGGACGGTACGTTCGGTAGGGGAGGGCATTCCCGGCTGATTTTGTCGCGTTTGGGTGAACAGGGTCGTTTGGTTGTTTTTGATAAAGACCCCGAGGCGATTGCGGTAGCCAATGAGCTGGCGGTGCAAGATAAACGTGTCAGTGTCGTACACAATGGTTTTGAAACATTTCAGACGGCCTTGGATGAATTGGGCATCGATAAGATTGACGGTGCGCTTTTTGATTTGGGGATTTCGTCGCCGCAAATTGACGATGGCAGCCGCGGATTCAGTTTCCGATTTGATGCGCCGTTGGATATGCGGATGGATCCGACTCGCGGGATGTCTGCGGCAGAATGGATTGCAACCGCATCCGAACAGGATTTACACGAGGTAATTAAGAATTATGGTGAAGAGCGGTTTAGTCGCCAGATTGCGCGCGCCATTGTTGCGCAACGCGAGGAGAGTCCCATCGATACAACCCGCAAGCTGGCGCAGCTTGTGGCGCAAAACGTCCGTACTCGTGAGCGCGGACAAGACCCTGCAACGCGCACCTTCCAAGCAGTTCGCATCTTTATTAACCGCGAGCTCGAAGAGGTAGAGGCAGTTTTGCCGCAGGTTGCAGGCCGTCTGAAAGAGGGTGGACGCTTGGCTGTCATTGCGTTCCATTCGCTGGAAGACAGAATTGTGAAGCAGTTTATAAAAAAATATTCGCAACATGCGCCATTGCCCCGTTGGGCAGTGGTCAAGGAAGCGGATTTGCCTCAGCCGCCTTTGAAGGCTGTGGGCAAAGCAATCAAACCGGGTTCGACAGAGACTGAAGCTAACCCGCGTGCGCGTAGTGCAGTTTTGCGTGTGGCGGAGCGAAGCAGCGGCGAATTTTCGGGGATGGCGTCTAAACGCTGTCGTAAGAGATAGTCCTGTTGACAGGCCGTCTGAAAGTTTGAGATGGGTAAGTTGAATATTTTATTGCTGGTTTTGGTGACGGTCTCAGCCTTTGCCGTAGTGTTTAAGCAAAACCAGTCCCGTTTGCATTTTATCGAGTTGGATAAGGCACAAAAACGGGAAATTCAGTTGGAACAGGATTACGCGCGCTTGAAATTGGAGCAGGCTAGGCTGGCAAACCACAAACTGATTAAAGTGGCGGCCGAAAAGCAACATCTGCTTCCGCCGGGTGCGCATAATACGGCTATGCTGGAACGCAAAAAATAAGAATATAGAGCCTTGCATTGGTGCAAGATTTACGGGATTTGATGGCTCACTGAGCAGCTAAGTCATGAGAAGTTCAACATGTTAATTAAGAACGAATATAAACCCTCAAATGCTGTCTGGAACAACAAAAACGAAAAAGCCGCTGACAAGTAACGGGCGAATCGGTTTGGTACTGGGCGCTGTTGCGCTGGCATTTGCCGGTCTGTTGGTACGCGGGGTTTATCTGCAAACCAGTCAGCATGAATTTTTGAAAAATCAGGGCGATCAACGTTTTGTGCGTACGCTTCCGCTGCCGGCATCACGCGGTATGATTACCGACCGCAATGGTGCCACATTGGCTTTGAGTGCGCCGACCGAATCATTGTATGCCATGCCTTCCGGTATGGAGGAAATGCCGACTGACGAGCAGTTGGAAAAATTGTCGGCCATTGCCGATGTGCCTGTTGAAGTTTTGAAAAATAAATTGTCTAAAAAAGACAAAGGCTTTATCTACCTGAAACGTCAACTCAGCTATGAAAAAGCAGAAGAAATCAAAGCATTGGGCATTAAAGGCATCGCATTCCAAAAAGAATTGAAACGCCATTATCCGATGGGCAATCTGTTTGCGCACGTTATCGGTTTTACCAATATCGACGGCAAAGGTCAGGAAGGCTTGGAGCTTTCCCGTGAAGACAGCCTGCGCGGTGAAGATGGTGCAAAAGTGGTATTGCGCGATAACAAAGGCAATATCGTAGACAGCCTCGACTCTCCGCGCAACAGCGTGCCTAAAAACGGCCAAGACATGATTTTGTCTTTGGATCAGCGCATTCAGACGCTGGCGTATGACGAGTTAAACAAAGCGGTGGCTTATCACAAAGCCAAAGCGGGTACGGTTGTGGTATTGGATGCTCAAACCGGCGAGATTTTGGCTTTGGTCAACAGCCCGGCTTACGATCCGAATCAGCCCGGCCAAGCTTTCAATAGCGAACAGCGTCGCAACCGCGCCGTAACCGATATGATTGAACCCGGTTCTGCCATGAAGCCGTTTACCATTGCCAAAGCATTGGATTCCGGAAAAGTGGATGCAACCGACACATTTAATACCCTGCCGTACAAAATCGGTCCGGCTACCGTACAAGATACCCACGTTTATCCTACTTTGGATGTGCGTGGCATTATGCAAAAATCTTCCAACGTCGGTACCAGTAAACTTTCTGCCATGTTTACGCCTAAAGAAATGTACGATTTCTATCACGATTTAGGTGTGGGCGTGCGCATGCATTCAGGCTTTCCTGGTGAGACTGCAGGTTTGTTGAGAAGCTGGCGCAGATGGCAAAAATCGAACAGGCAACTATGTCTTTCGGTTATGGCCTGCAATTAAAGCTTTATTGCAATTGGCGCGAGCCTATACTGTCTTGACCCATGATGGCGAATTGTTGCCGGTCAGCTTTGAAAAACAAGCGGTTGCCCCTAAAGGCAAGCGCGTCATCAAAGCCTCTACTGCGAAAAAAGTGCGCGAGTTGATGGTTTCCGTTACTGAAGCCGGCGGTACCGGTACTGCCGGTGCTGTGGATGGTTTCGACGTAGGTGCGAAAACCGGTACGGCGCGTAAACCGGTCAATGGCCGTTATGTGGACAACAAACACGTCGGTACGTTCATCGGTTTTGCTCCGGCTAAAAATCCACGCGTGATTGTGGCCGTTACCATCGATGAACCGACTGCCAACGGCTATTACGGCGGCGTGGTTGCCGGTCCCGTATTCAAAGAAGTTATGAGCGAAGCTTGAACATCTTGGGCGTTTCCCCGACCAAGCCTTTTAAGTAATACCGCTACTGTCAAAGTACCGTCATAATCCAAACAATCAAAGAGATATTGTTTATGTTCAGCAAGTTAACCCCCTTGGCTGAAACCAACTTTCCGCCTCTGCTGTGTGAAAACGCAGCAGGGCGTTTGTTGCATTCAGACAGCCGACAAATTAAACAGGGTGACATTTTTCGTTGCCTGTCAGGGCGAATATACAGACGGCCGCAGCTATATTCCTGCCGCCATCGCCAACGGTGCAACCTTTGTTTTTTGGGATGATGACGGCAAATTTACATGGAATCCCGAATGGAACGTTCCCAATCAAGGCATTAAAGATCTGAAACATCGCGCCGGTATGTTGGCGGCACAGGTTTACGGCAATGTTTCAGACGGCCTTAAAGTTTGGGGAGTAACCGGTACCAACGGTAAAACCTCTATCACACAATGGCTGGCGCAAGCTGCCGATCTTCTGGGCGAAAAAACCACTATTATCGGCACGGTCGGCAACGGTTTTTGGGGCGCATTGGAAGAGACCACGCATACCACGCCTGCTCCTGTCGATGTCCAAACCCTGCTCTACCGCTTCCGTCAGCAAGGCGCAACAGCCGCCGCGATGGAAGTTTCCAGTCACGGCCTTGACCAATCGCGCGTCAACGGCGTGCCGTTTCGCAGCGCAATCTTTACCAATCTCACCCGCGACCACCTCGACTATCACGGCACCATGGAAGCCTATGGTGCCATCAAATCGCGCCTGTTCTATTGGCATGGTCTGCAACACGCCATCATCAATGTCGATGATGAATACGGTGCAGAACTGGTAGGCCGTCTGAAAAAAGACTGTCCCGATTTAGCCGTTTACGGCTACGGCTTCAGCGAGCAAGCCGATATTTGTATTACCGATTTCACCGCTTCTTCAGACGGCATGGAAGCCGTATTCCAAACCCCGTGGGGCGAAGGAAAAATGCCGTACCCGTCTGCTCGGACGATTCAACGCGCAAAACCTCGCCGCCTGCGTTGCCTTGCTGTGTGCCAACGGTTATCCGCTTAATAAAGTATTGGATGTGCTGGCAAAAATCCGTCCCGCTTCAGGCCGCATGGACTGCATCATGAACAGCGGCAAACCTTTGGTCGTTGTCGATTATGCCCACACGCCCGATGCACTGGAAAAAGCACTCTCTACTTTGCAGGAAATCAAACCTCAGGGCGCGGCTTTGTGGTGCGTATTTGGCTGCGGCGGCAACCGAGACTGCGGTAAACGTCCATTGATGGGCGCAGCAGCAGTTCAGGGTGCCGATAAAGTGGTGGTTACCAGCGACAACCCGCGCTTGGAAAATCCACAAGACATCATCAATGATATTTTGCCTGCCGTACCTAATCCTGAACGCGTCGAAGTTGATCGCGCCGTTGCCATCCGTTATGCGGTTGAGCAGGCTGCCACGAACGACATCATTCTAATTGCCGGTAAAGGGCATGAAAACTATCAGGATGTACAAGGCGTGAAGCACCATTTCTCCGATTTTGAAATCGCAGAAAAAGCATTGGCAGAGCGCGGTTAAGCCATAACGCAAATATTCAGACGGCCCGAAACCTCAAGGCCGTCTGAAAAAGATTTAAACCTATACAATAAAAGCAATACGACACACGCATTGCGGCACGTCAGCCATTAAACCCATCACAGTTGTTTGTTTCAGAGGATTTTTTTAACAAGGCCGTCTGAACAACAAGGAGACCGATTTGATGCTGAAAATGCCGATAAAAACCTTTATTAATCAGTGCAGCCGTAGTTTTATTCGCAGGCTGTACAACCAAACAACTTCCGCGTCCTACTGCCGAAATCGAGCAGTTGAGGGCACAACAGCCTCCTGCCGAGCAAAGCCTGCCCAATCCTGTTAAAGACAAACGTTTTGACGATACTTGGGGCGCGGCGCGCAGTCAGGGGCGCAGGCATGAAGGTGTGGATATTTTTGCTAAGAAAAACACGCCGATACGCAGTACCACGCCCGGTATCGTGACCAAAATCGAGCGCAACCGATTGGGCGGTAAAGTTATCGGTATTCAAGGGCCGGGTGCGTGGCATTACTACGCCCACCTGAATAAATTTGCCCGTATCCGCCTGTATGAGCGAGTCAAAGAAGGGCAGGTTATCGGCTATGTCGGTAAAACCGGCAACGCCAGAACCACACCGGCCCACCTGCATTATGGCGTGTATCTACCCAGCGGCGCAGTGAATCCGTATCCGCTGATTAATCAGAACAGATAGGCCGTCTGAACAAGATTTGAGAGTATGAACGCAAAGAAATTGGTTAAGGCAACGAATATCGTCGGTATGGTGGCAGTTGTGCTGCTGGTGTACTGGGTATTTGTTCTGACTCTATCCAATGTTTTCGGGCTTAGTGTTCCGCGAATACATTACGGAAATTTTCCTGATGAGTATTTTGGGGATTTTTGCTGTAATGGCGGGTGCCTTGATACTGAACATCATGCTGAATTTGACCCGTATTGCCGAGCGAGGACAAGAGGAAGAAAGCAAAGGTGGCCGGAAAACCTTATATTTGTTGTTGGCCGTATTTCCTGTTTTGGCTGCTTTGTTATTTGGCGGAAATTATCTGACGGTTCAGAAAAACGTCAGATTTTTGACTCAATCGCCAGAGCGCATCGTCAAGGACAATCCGTCGCAAATCAACGCATTGGCAGATTATCGTTTTGATTTTTGCGTATATTAAAAAGCAGCGTTAATCCTTGAGCTGATGTCGAAGGAAGATTCTGCCTTTAAAGCAGCTACGGTGATTGTGCCGGATACAATAGGTAATAAACAGGTTTATTTGGCTTTTCAGCCGATTCCTATTTAAGTGGGATTGATGAGCAGGCGCCCAATGCTCAGGGAGGAGGCGATGATAATGATTTTGTCGTTACTCGGAATGGCAATAAAGAAACAATCAGCAAAACGCAATATCTTTATGCTCCGAATTTGAGCGAGCGTGAATACTTGCAAAGAATATTTGCTGGACAAATAAATGAAATACGTTATGAGGCAAAAAGACGGTAATTACAGCCTTTTGCCACCCCTACCGACAAAAACGGTAAAACCATTGTATTGTGTTTTTCTGATTACCAGCAGTACGGGAAAATCGGCAGTTGATAAGAGAAAGTGATTTATAGTATGAAAAGTTGGTTTTCCAATACATTTCCTGAATATAAAAAAATTGCCCAAAAGCGGCAAATTTATGGCATGGCTGACTTTTGGTGCAGGGCGTGGTTTGGTTGATTCTGGCATCAATTCAGAGTGTGCAAGGACTGATTAACAACATAGCATGGGCTGTGTTTTTGGGATTTTACTTTTCATTTTGGGTGTGTTGGCGCTGTCTGCAGCATGGAATGCGTTTAAATTCCGTGAAGTCGGTTTTAAGAGAATGACATATGTGTACATACCATGCTTATTGCAGATTGCTTTTTGCAAGCGATGTATTTTCTTTTTGTATTTTATATAGATAGTGTATTGAAACTATGGTTCAGCCTTACGGTAAATAAGCTTTTCTGTCGGTGTAAATTTTTGCCGCTATTCTTTTATTGTGCTGGCAGGACGTAATTATCGTCATTTAAAAATGGTTTCCCAAAATACGGATAAAAATGTGGAGCCGTTAGAACAAGGACAAGAAACACAATTATGAAACCACTAGACCTAAATTTCATCTGCCAAACCCTCAACCTTCCGATGCCGTCTGAAAAATCAACCTGTTTCGCGTATTGTTACCGACAGCCGCGATATTCAGGAAGGCGACGTATTTTTTTCGCGCTTTGCCGGGTGAGCGCTTTAACGCGCATGACTTTGTTGAAGATGTATTGGCAGCGGGGGCGACGGCGGTTGTGGTTTCGCGCGAAGATTGTGCGGCTTTGAAAGGCGCATTGAAGGTTGACGATACGCTTGTGGCTTTGCAAAAACTGGCGAAGGCTTGGCGTGAAAATGTGAATCCGTTTGTCTTTGGTATTACCGGCTCTTCCGGCAAAACGACGGTTAAAGAGATGTTGGCCGGCGTATTGCGTCATCGATTCGGTGATGAAGCTGTGTTGGCGACTGCCGGCAATTTCAACAACCATATCGGCCTGCCGCTGACTTTGTTGAAACTGAACGAAAAACACCGCTATGCCGTCATTGAAATGGGTATGAACCATTTTGGCGAGTTGTCTTTTGCTGACCCGAATCGCCGGTCCGAATGTCGCTCTGGTCAATAACGCTTTGCGCGCGCATGTTGGTTGCGGTTTCGATGGTGTCGGCGATATTGCTAAAAGCTAAAAGTGAAATCTACGAAGGTTTGTTTGCAGACGGTATTGCGCTGATTCCATGCGAAGATGCCAATATCGCTACATTTGAAGCCGCTACTGCACAACTGAATGCTCAGACTTTCGGCATTGCCAGTGGCGATGTCCATGCAGAAAATATTGAGTTGAAACTGTTGTCCTGCGAGTTTGATTTGGTGCGTGACAATGAACGTGTTGCCGTGGTGTTGCCAGTCCCCGGCCGTCACAATGTGCATAATGCCGTAGCGGCAGCGGCTATGGCTTTGGCGGCAGGTTTGAGCCTTGCCGAAGTTTCAGACGGCCTGAAAAATTTCAGTAATATCAAAGGCCGTCTGAATATCAAGCAAGGCATTAAAGGCGCGACTTTGATTGACGATACTTATAATGCCAACCCTGACAGCATGAAAGCCGCCATTGATGTGCTCGCCGCTATGCCTGCGCCGCGTATTTTTGTAATGGGCGACATGGGCGAATTGGGCGAGGACGAAGCCGCAGCCATGCACGCCGAAGTTGGCGCGTATGCACGGGATAAAGGCATCGAGGCCGCATATTTTGTCGGTGACAACAGCGTTGAAGCGGCAGAGACGTTTGGTGCGGAAGGTTTGTGGTTTGCAGATAAAGATCCGCTGATTCAAGTGTTGAGCCACGACTTGCCTGAACGCGCTACTGTATTGGTCAAAGGCTCGCGCTTTATGAAGATGGAAGAAGTGGTCGAGGCACTGACGGATAAAGAGGTTGTCTGAAAATGGAACAGAAAAGGAAACGGCCTATACTGTTGCAGGTTATCGTTGGGATGATGGTAGTGGCAGCAGTGTTATGGCCGGTTGTGGTGGGCAGTACATCAAAGATGTAGGGATTTGAGACAATAAGCGAAGCATACGAAAGCACAAGAGGACGTTGGGGTTGGTTTGAATTTTGGTTAGGAAATTTTCATTTGCTTGTGCAAGTGATATTGATGCTGGTTAGTGCTGTTGGATTATGGAGAGGTAAGGATTGGGCGCGTAGGTTATGGCTGTATGGCTGTATACTGTATATCGTCTACAATATGGTCGGTTATTTGGTTTCCCCTAGAATCGGGTTTCCATTGTTGGATGTCATTATTCGCGCTGCAATTTGTTACAGCTTGTTTTGCTTACATCCCAAGGATTATTTTTCAGACTCAAGAAAATAAAACTTAAGAAGGCCGTCTGAAATATGAAAAAGATTTTACTATTGGCTGGTTTGCTGATTGCTGCGTTTTATGCTGGAATGAAAGTACAGGCATTTATTTATGAAGATACCTGCTTGGATTTGGGCGGCGGAAAGAATCCTGGAAACTATCCGATTTGCGTGGTAGAGAAATAATCTTACTCAACAAGGCCGTCTGTAATTTCAGACGGCATACCGATTTATTTTTAATTGGGCAATAGCCCGCTGTAACAACAAAAAACAAAAAAAGGAAGCCCCATGTTTTTAGTGGCTCGCACATTTCAGCAACTGGTTAACCGGTCTGAATATTTTTTTCAATACACCACATTCCGTGCCGTGATGGCTGCGCTGACTGCTTTGGCGTTTTTCTATTGCTTGGTCCGTGGACCATCCGCAAACTGACTGCGCTTAAAGTAGGCTAAAGCCGTCCGTACCGACGGACCCTCAAACCCACCTGATCAAAAACGGTACGCCAACCATGGGCGGCTCGCTGATTTTGACCGCCATTACCGTGTCCACAATCTTGTGGGGGCAACTGGGCAAATCCTTATATCTGGATTCTCTTAGGAGTCTTGCTTGCTACCGGCGCACTCGGTTTTTACGACGATTGGCGCAAAGTGGTTTATAAAGACCCTAACGGCGTGTCTGCCAAATTTAAAATGGTGTGGCAGTCCAGCGTTGCCATCATCGCTGGTTTGGCGTTGTTCTACCCTAGCGACAAATTCCGCCAACAATATCCTGATTGTTCCTTCTTCAAACAAGTTGCCTTGCCGCTTGGCGTGGTCGGCTTCTGGGTATTGTCCTACCTGACCATCGTCGGCACATCCAATGCCGTTAACCTGACCGACGGTTTGGACGGCTTGGCCGCATTCCCCGTTGTACTTGTCGCCGCCGCCTTGCTATTTTTGCTTATGCCAGCGGCCACCACAATTTGCCCAATACCTGCAATTACCTTACGTTGCCGGTGCAAACGAAGTGGTGATTTTCTGTACCGCCATGTGTGGCGCATGTCTCGGCTTTTTGTGGTTCAACGCCTATCCCGCGCAAGTCTTTATGGGCGACGTCGGCGCGCTCGCGCTTGGTGCGGCGCTCGGTACCGTTGCCGTCATCATCCGCCAAGAATTTGTCCTCGTCATCATGGGCGGCCTGTTTGTTGTTGAAGCCATTTCCGTTATGTTGCAAGTCGGTTGGTACAAACGCACCAAAAAACGCATCTTCCTGATGGCGCCGATTCATCACCATTACGAACAAAAAGGCTGGAAAGAAACCCAAGTCGTCGTCCGCTTTTGGATTATCACCATCGTATTGGTGTTAATCGGCTTGAGTACCCTCAAAATCCGCTGAACCTATGCCGTCTGAACACCTTTCAGACGGCATTTGAACGCGCAATAAACCTGCGGCGGTAATCTGTCCCGTCTTATCGTTAACGGCGGCTGAAAAACCGCCCCATACCGAAATAGGAGAGAAAACATGAAACAGACAGTCAAATGGCTTGCAGCCGCCCTGATTGCCTTGGGCTTGAACCAAGCGGTGTGGGCGGATAATATGCCGGATTTTCAGAAAACGCTTCAAGCTGCGAAGCAAGGGAATGTCGATGCCCAATATAATTTGGGCGTGATGTATGCCATCGGGCAAGACGTCCCTCAAGACGATGCACAGGCAGTGCAGTGGTATCGCAAGGCGGCAGAACAAGGGGATGCCCAAGCCCAAGTTAATTTGGGCCTGATGTATGAACAAGGGCAAGGCGTCCGTCAAGACTATGCCGAAGCGTTCAGATGGTATCGTAAGGCAGCGGAGCAGGGATTAGTCCAAGCCCAATATAATCTGGGTGATATGTATAACCTAGGGCGAGGCGTCCGTCAAGACTATGCCGAAGCGTTCAGATGGTATCGTAAGGCAGCGGAGCAGGGATTAGTCCAAGCCCAAACCAATTTGGGCAATGGGTATGCACAAGGGCAAGGCGTCCGTCAAGACTATGCACAGGCGGTGCAGTGGTATCGCAAGGCGGCAGAACAAGGGTATGCTGGTGCCCAAGTTAATTTGGGCCTGATGTATGAACAAGGGCAAGGCGTCCGTCAAGACTATGCACAGGCGGTGCAGTGGTATCGCAAGGCGGCAGAACAAGGGTATGCTGGTGCCCAAGTTAATTTGGGCCTGATGTATGAACAAGGGCAAGGCGTCCGTCAAGACTATGCACAGGCGGTGCAGTGGTATCGTAGGGCTGCAGAACAAGGGAATGCCGATGCCCAAGTTAATTTGGGTCTGATGTATGCCAACGGGCAAGGAGTCCGTCAAGACGATGCACAGGCAGTGCAGTGGTATCGGCAGACTGCAGAACAAGGGGATGCCCAAGCCCAAGTCTTGTTGGGTATAGCCTATGAGTCTGGACGTGGCGTGCGCCAAGACCTCGCCCTTGCCCAAGAATGGTACGGTGAGGCTTGTGACAACGGAGACCAAATTGGCTGCAACAATTACCTCCGTTTGAAGCTGGGTTATTGAACAGCTCGCGATGCCGTCTGAAAGTGGCTTGAGCAGGAGCGGACATCCCCCCCTGCTCAATATGATTTGTTTTAGGGCAAAACCAAAATGACTTTCCAAAACCAAAAAATCCTCGTCGCCGGACTCGGCGGCACGGGTATTCCATGATTGCCTACCTGCGTAAAAACGGCGCGGAGGTTGCCGCGTATGATGCGGAGCTGAAACCGGAGCGCGTGTCGCAAATCGGTAAGATGTTTTGACGGGCTGGTGTTTTACACGGGTCGTTTGAAAGATGTGCTGGACAACGGTTTCGATATTCTGGCGCTCAGCCCCGGCATCAGCGAGCGGCAGCCGGATATCGAGGCGTTCAAGCAAAACGGCGGACGCGTGTTGGGCGACATCGAATTGCTGGCGGACATTGTGAACCGCCGCGGCGACAAGGTGATTGCGATTACCGGCAGCAACGGCAAAACCACGGTAACGAGCCTGGTGGGCTATCTCTGCATCAAGTGCGGGCTGGATACCGTTATCGCGGGCAATATCGGCACGCCGGTTTTGGAGGCGGAATTGCAGCGCGAAGGCAAAAAGGCGGACGTGTGGGTGTTGGAGCTTTCCAGTTTCAACTGGAAAACACTGAAAGTCTGCGCCCGACTGCGGCGACGGTGCTGAACATTTCTGAAGACCATCTCGACCGCTACGACGACTTGCTCGACTATGCGCATACCAAGGACAAGATTTTCCGTGGCGATGGCGTGCAGGTTTTGAATTCAGACGACGTGTTCTGCCGCGCCATGAAGCGGGCAGGGCGCGAGGTGAAATGGTTTTCGTTGGAACACGAAGCTGATTTTTGGTTGGAACGCGAGACAGGCCAACTGAAACAAGGCGATGAAGATTTGATTGCTACGCAAGACATCCCGTTGCAAGGTTTGCACAACGCCGCCAACGTTATGGCTGCCGTGGCTTTGTGCGAGGCCATCGGTTTTGCCGCGCGAAGCATTGCTCGAACAAGTCAAAACCTTCCAAGGCCTGCCGCACCGCGTGGAAAAAAATCGGCGAGAAAAAACGGCGTGGTGTTTATCGACGACAGCAAAGGCACGAACGTCGGCGCAACTGCAGCCGCGATTGCCGGTTTGCAAAATCCGCTCTTCGTGATTTTGGGCGGCATGGGCAAAGGGCAGGACTTCACGCCATTGCGCGACGCGCTTGTCGGCAAGGCAAAAAGCGTGTTCTGATCGGCGTCGATGCGCCGCAAATCCGCCGCGATTTGGACGGCTGCGGTCTGAATATGACCGACTGCGCCACTTTGGAAGAAGCGGTTCAGACGGCATACGCCCAAGCCGAAGCGGGCGATATCGTGTTGCTCAGCCCGGCTTGTGCGAGCTTTGATATGTTTAAAGGCTATGCGCACCGTTCGGAAGTGTTTATCGAAGCGTTCAAAGCTTTGTAAGGCCGTCTGAAAGATGAAAAGAGGGTTGGTTTTACCGTAAACCTTGTGTGTCATTGTCTCAAAGGTCGTCTGAAAACGTTAAGGCAGTTTCAGACGACCTTTTTGCAGCAACGGTAAACTTGTTCCTTGCCTTTATCCGGTGTTACTGTTTCTTAAAATTTGCCTATGCGGGCAAACGGCGAGGCGGCGGGCAGCTATGCCTGACCGACAAAACGTGTGTTTATCAATCCGAAAGGAAAACCCATGAATTTTCAAGACTACATCCGTTACGATGCCGTCGGTTTGGCAGAGCTGATCCGTAAAAAAGAAGTCTCCGCCGATGAAGTGTTGCAGGCTGCTTTAAACCGCTTGGACGAAGTCAATCCCAAGCTCAATCTGTTGGCGCACGATTTGCGCGAACGCGCGGCGGCGTGGCAGGGGTCGTCTGAAAAATGCCGATACGCCGCTGGCGGGCGTACCGTTTTGCTCAAAGACTTGCTGGCGGATTGGGAAGGCGCGCCGACATGGTCGGGTTCGCGTATGATGCAGCATTACATTGCCAAACAAAAACAGCGATTTGACCCAAGCCTATCTCGATGCGGGGCTGCGCGTGTTCGGCAAAACCACTACGCCCGAATGGGGCGCGTATCCCGTTACCGAAACCGAAATTTACGGCATCACGCGCAATCCGTGGCATTTGGATTACACCGCGGGCGGCAGCAGCGGAGGCGCGGCGGCGGCAGTGGCTTCGGGCGTCGTACCCGCAGCGCACGGCAGCGACGGTGGCGGCTCCATTCGCTTACCCGCGCACAACTGCGGCGTGTCGGGCTGAAACCCACGCGCGGCCGCAGCAGTTACGCGCCGAACGCATCGGAGGCATGGCAAGGTTTGGTATGCGACCATGTGTTGACCCGCAGCGTGCGCGACAGCGCGGTTTTGCTGGACATCGCCGCCCAAACCCAAGCCCGCGCCCTGTATGCCTGCCCGCCGCCGCCCGAAAAACGGTTTTGCAGACAGCCTGAAACCAGAAAACAGGTCGTCTGAAAATCGCTTTTTGAAACAGACATGGTTTGGCGGCGGTAACGACGAAGGCACGGAAGCCGCGTTCGCCCATAGTTTGAAAACTGATGCAAGACACGGGACACGAATTGGAAGAAGCCACGCCCGATTTTGTGCCGCCCGAACAATTAAAACCGAGCCGCCCGCATCATCGTCATGGGTGAAACGGCAAAACTGTTCTACCAATATCAATACGAAACCGGACAAAAACTGCCGCACCGCCTGCTTGAGCCGACAACGTGGGCAATGATTGTGCAGGGCGGCAAATCAGCGCAGGGCGAAATGGCTTGGGCGCGCGACGTGATGTTGGCGCAGGAACGTGCCGCCAAAGCGTTTTTCACGCGCTACGACGTGTTAATGACACCCGTCTGCCCGCGCACCACGCCGAAAATCGGCGAAATGATGCCGCCGCCCGCCGCACAAAAAAGCCATGCGCCTGTTGTTTGGCACGCTGCGCTTGGGTTTTCTGTTGAAAAACAACCCGTTTTTAGAAAAAAAGAAGCCGCCGCCGCGCTGCAATACGTCGGTTATACGTCGCCGCTGAACATGAGCGGCAACCCCGCCATGAGTGTGCCGCTTTACCGGCATAACGGGCTGCCCGTCGGTACCCAGTTCGCCGCCGCACACGGGCGCGAAGACATGCTGCTCCGCCTCGCCGCGCAATTGGAACAGATACAGCCATGGGCGGAAATACAGCAGTTGGCTTAGGGTTTGCATTAGATAAAAAGTAGCCTATTTTCCTGAAGAAAAGATTTATACAAGGCCGTCTGAAAATATAAAAGTGTTTTCAGACGGCCTTTTGCCGGTATCAAAGGGTAGGAGAGGGCGCAAAGAACGTCGGAATCCGACATCTTTAAAGAATCTGAATTGTTGGTTTGGAAATAAACCTTTAAAATAACGTTAATTCATTTTTTTCAGACGGCCTCTTGCCCATTTGCAGGCCGTCTGAATATTTTATTCAAGCCGTTACGGATGTTTTCATGATTAGTCTTTCCAAAATGCTTGACCGGCCGATTGCGCGCGATGGTCGGAAGTTTGATGTTTCTCTCTTGTGGATGGTCGTTTTGATGACGACCTTCAGCTTGGTAATGATTTATTCGGCCTCTATTGTATAGTGCGGCGTCGGATGGGGGCAGCCAGTTTTCTTTTTGTGTTCAAACAGGCAATGTTTATCCTGTTTACGGTGGCTATGTGCTTGCCGCTTTTTCCTACTGAAAATGAGCTTTTTGGCGGCGGATTATTCCGTTTTATTTTGTCGTTTCCGGTTTGCTGTTGTTGCTGGTTTTGTTTGTCGGCCGTGAGATTAACGGCGCGACACGCTGGATTCATATCGGGCCGCTCAACTTGCAGCCAACCGAGTTTTTCAAATTGGCAACGGTTTTGTATTTGTCCAGCCTGTTTACGCGCCGTGAAGAAATGTTGCGCGATTTGGATTCTTTGGGTTGGTCGTCTTTGTTTACCGGTATTGGCGATTTGGTGTGCAGCCCTTTTAAAAGTGACGCGTGGGTAAGGGTAAAGGAACGCTTCCGCAAGTTTAAGACCTTGATTCTGCCGATTATGTTGGTGGCGGTCGGTTTGGTTTTGATTATGGGTCAGCCGGACTTTGGCCTGTTTGTCGTGATTGTCGTGATTACCATGGGTATGCTGTTTTTGGCAGGTTTTCCGTGGAAGTATTTCGCCGTATTGGTGGCGACCGTTGTGAGCGGAATGGGCTTGTTGATTTTGGCCGCACCTTACCGTATGGCGCGTGTGGCGGCGTTTTTGGATCCTGGAGTGATCCTTTGGGTAAAGGCTATCAGCTGACGCATTCCTTGATGGCGATTGCGCGCGGCGGCTGGTTTGGCGAGGGCTTGGGAGCAAGTTTGGAAAAACGTTTCTATCTGCCTGAAGCGCATACGGACTTTATTTTTGCCGTTATCGGCGAGGAATTTGGCTTTGTCGGGATGCTGGTTTTGGTGTTCTGCTACGGCTGGCTGGTGTGGCGCGCTTTTCCATCGGCAAACAGGCACGTGATTCGGGCTTGATGTTCAGTGCGTACATCGCCAACGGCATCGGCATTTGGATTGGTATTCAAAGTTTCTTCAATATTGGTGTGAACATCGGTATCCTGCCCACTAAAGGCCTGACTTTGCCGTTTATGTCTTACGGCGGTTCGGCTGTCTTTATCATGCTGGTGTGCATTACTTTGTTATTGCGCATTGATTATGAAAACCGCCAAAAAATGCGCGGTTATTCGGTGGAGTAAAACCATGAGCGGTAAAACTTTTATGCTGATGGCCGGCGGTACGGGCGGTCATATTTTCCCTGCATTGGCGGTTGCCGAGTCGCTGCAAAAGCGCGGCCATCATGTGATTTGGCTGGGCAGTCAGGATTCGATGGAAGAGCGCATCGTGCCGCAATACGGTATACGCTTGGAAACGCTGGCCATTAAAGGCATACGCGGCAACGGTATCAAGCGTAAGCTGATGTTGCCATTTACGCTGTATAAAACCGTCCGCGCGGCGCAGCAGATTATTAAGAAAACACCGTGTCGAGTGTGTTATCGGTTTTGGCGGTTTCGTTACTTTCCCCGGCGGCTTGGCGGCAAAAATTTCCGGTGTGCCGATTGTGATTCATGAGCAAAACGCCGTAGCCGGTTTGTCCAACCGCCAACTGTCGCGTTGGGCAAAACGTGTTCTGTACGCTTTCCCGAAAGCCTTTCAACATGAAGGCGGATTGGTGGGTAATCCTGTCCGTGCCGATATTGCGGCATTGCCTGTTCCCGAAGAACGCTTTGAAAACCGTCAAGGCCGTCTGAAAGTTTTGGTGGTGGGCGGCAGTTTGGGTGCGGATGTGTTGAACAAAACCGTTCCGCAAGCTTTGGCATTATTGCCTGAAGCGGCCCGTCCGCAAATGTATCATCAGTCCGGCCGCAATAAATTGGGTAACCTGCAGGCGGATTACGATGCGTTGGGTGTCAAGCCGAGTGCGTGGAATTTATTACCGACATGGTATCCGCCTACCGCGATGCCGATTTGGTAATTTGCCGTGCCGGTGCGCTGACGATTGCCGAGTTGACGGCTGCCGGTTTGGGTGCATTGCTGGTACCGTATCCGCACGCAGTGGACGACCATCAAACAGCCAATGCGCGCTTTTATGGTACAGGCTGAAGCCGGTTTGTTGTTGCCGCAAACTCAACTGACGGCAGAAAAACTGGCCGAAATACTTGGCGGATTAAACCGTGAAAAATGCCTGAAATGGGCGAAAAATGCCCGTACCTTGGCGTTGCCGCACAGTGCGGACGATGTGGCGGAAATTGCCATCTCTTGTACCGAATAAGCAGGCAGACTTCGATTAAAGGCCGTCTGAAAAGTTAATTAACGGCGATTCAGACGGCCTTTATTGCTTTTGTTAAAATTCCTTTACAATAAAAGCATAGCGCAGAAGCGGATAGCCCTTTAAAATAACGCCTTTACGCACTAAAAACCAACCGGAACGCAATGTTATGATGAAAAAAATCGAGTGACCAACATCCATTTTGTCGGAATCGGCGGCGTCGGCATGAGCGGTATTGCCGAAGTTTTTACACAATTTGGGCTTTAAAGTTTCCGGTTCGGATCAGGCGCGTAATGCCGTTACTGAGCATTTGAGTGCTCTCGGTATCCAAGTTTACCCCGGCCATACTGCCGAACACGTCAATGGTGCCGACGTGGTTGTTACCTCTACTGCCGTCAAAAAAAGACAATCCTGAAGTTGTTGCTGCGTTGGAGCAGCAGATTCCCCGTCATTCCGCGCGCGTTGATGTTGGCAGAATTGATGCGCTTCCGCGATGGTATCGCCATTGCCGGTACGCACGGTAAAACCACGACAACCAGCCTGACTGCTTCTATTCTCGGCGCGGCAGGCCTTGACCCGACTTTCGTTATCGGCGGCAAGCTCAACGCAGCAGGTACCAATGCCCGTTTGGGTAAAGGCGAATACATTGTTGCCGAGGCAGACGAATCCGATGCCTCTTTCCTGCACCTGACTCCGATTATGTCCGTTGCGACCAATATCGATGAAGACCACATGGACACCTACGGCCACAGCGTTGAGAAGCTGCATCAGGCGTTTGTTGATTTTATCCACCGTATGCCGTTTTACGGCAAAGCGTTTTTGTGTATCGACAGCGAACACGTCCGCGCGATTTTGCCCAAAGTGAGCAAACCTTACGCCACTTACGGCTTGGACGATACTGCCGATATCTACGCAACCGATATTGAAAAACGTTGGCGCGCAAATGAAATTTACCGTTCATGTCCAAATGAAAGGACATGAGCAAGAACCGTTTGAAGTTGTTTTGAATATGCCCGGCCGCCACAACGTCCTCAATGCGTTGGCGGCTATCGGCGTTGCGCTGGAAGTTGGCGTATCGGTTGAAGCGATCCAAAAAGGCTTGCTTGGATTTGAAGGCGTTGGCCGCCGCTTCCAAAAATATGGCGACATTAAATTACCAAACGGCGGAACTGCTTTGCTGGTAGACGATTATGGCCACCATCCTGTCGAAATGGCGGCAACCCTTTCCGCCGCACGCGGTGCATACCCTGAAAAACGCTTGGTCTTGGCTTTTCCAACCACACCGCTATACCCGTACACGCGATTTGTTTGAAGACTTTACCAAAGTCCTTAATACCGTTGATGCTTTGGTGTTGACCGAAGTTTATGCCGCAGGCGAAGAGCCGATTGCCGCAGCCGATTCCCGCGCCTTGGCACGTGCCATCCGCGTATTGGGCAAACTTGAGCCTATTTACTGCGAAAACGTTGTCGACCTGCCGCAAATGCTGCTGAATGTTTTGCAAGACGGCGATGTCGTTCTGAATATGGGTGCCGGCAGCATCAACCGCGTTCCGTCTGCATTGGTGGAATTGTCGAAACAATCATAATAAACAGGCATATTGGCCTTTGAGGACAGATAGGTCGTCTGAATAATATTCAGACGGCCTGTATCAGTATTTAAGAAAGTGGAAATTATGCAGAATTTTGGCAAAGTGGCCGTGTTGATGGGTGGCTTCTCAAGCGAGCGCGAAGTTTCGCTGGACAGCGGCGCCGCTATTTTGGCTGCCCTGAAAAGTAAAGGTGTCGATGCCCATGCGTTCGACCCCAAAGAAACCCCTGTTGTTTGAATTGAAAACACAAGGTTTTCAGACGGCCTTCAATATTCTGCACGGCACTTTCGGCGAAGATGGCGCGATTCAAGGCGCGTTGGAGCTGATGGGTATTCCTTACACCGGCAGCGGCGTGGCTGCTTCTGCGCTGGGTATGGACAAATACCGCTGCAAACTAATTTGGCAGGCCTTGGGTTTGCCTGTTCCTGAGTTTGCCGTATTGCATGACGACAGCGACTTTGATGCTGTTGAAGAAAAAAATTGGGCCTACCGATGTTTGTGAAACCCGCCGCGGAAGGCAGCAGCGTCGGCGTGGTAAAAGTAAAAGAAAAAGGCCGTCTGAAAAAGCGTTTACGAAGAATTGAAACATTTGCAGGGCGAAATCATTGCTGAACGCTTTATCGGCGGCGGCGAGTATTCTTGCCCGGTATTGAACGGCAAAGGCCTGCCGAGTATTCATATTATTCCGGCTACCGAGTTTTATGACTACGAGGCTAAATACAACCGCGACGATACGGTTTATCAATGCCCGTCGGAAGATTTGAGCGAGGCGGAGGAAAACCTGATGCGCGAACTTGCTGTGCGTGGCGCGCAGGCGATTGGTGCGGACGGCTGTTCGCGCGTGGACTTTCTGAAAGATACAGACGGTAAACTGTATCTCTTGGAAATCAATACCTTGCCCGGTATGACCAGCCACAGTTTGGTGCCAAAATCTGCAGGCCATACCGGCGTAGATTTTGCTGATTTATGTATTGAGATTTTGAAGACCGCTCATGTGGGATGATGCAGGCGCACTGGGTCGGTTGACCCGCCGGCTATTGGTGCTGATGACCTTTCTGCTGATAGGTTCGGGCATAGCTTGGCTTTACAATTCCAAATATTTCCCTGTGAAACAGATTGCCATTCAGGGCAAGCTGAAATATGCTTCCAGCAAAGAATTGCAAACCGTTGCACGAGAGCATATCAGGGGTAATATGTTCCGCGCCGATATTGATTCGGCGCAGGCCGCTTTTCAGGAGTTGCCTTGGATTGACTCGGCAATGGTACGCCGCCGTTTTCCGGAAACCGTGGAAATTATCCTAACCGAGCGCGTGCCGGTTGCACACTGGCGCGCTGGCGGCCTGGTGGACAGTAAGGGCAATGTGTTTGCCGCAAGCCTGAAACAGGACCTGCCTATATTTGAAGGGCAGCAGGGGACAGGCAAAGACATGGTCAAACATTATGCGGACTTTTTCCGGTATTTTGAGTCCGTTGAAACTGACCATCAAAGAATTGATTCACACGCCGCGTTCGGCATGGCTGCTTGTATTGAACAACGGCATTACCGTGCGCTTGGGGCGTGAAAACGAAATCAAACGTTTGCAGCAATTTGCCCAGATTTGGCCATCGCTGCTGCGTAAAAAAACAAAGTAGTATCGAATATGTCGATATGCGTTATAAGGATGGTTTTTTTCAGTCCGTTACCGGCCGTCTGAAAACCCTTCCGACAGTGAATAGCCGATTAGACGTGAAGCAATCTTGTTTCAAAAATAATCAAACCGTCAGTCAGACAACATAGCGAACGAGCAATTATGGAACAACAAAAAATAAATATATCAGTGCCTTAGACATTGGTACGTCCAAGGTCATCGCCTTAATCGGTGAGATTCGGGAAGATAACGAAATCCACATTGTTGGCTTGGGTCAAAGCCCTTCACGCGGTCTGCGTGCAGGTATGGTGACCAACATTGACGCCACTGCGCAAGCCATTCGTCAGGCGGTAGAAGATGCCGAGCTGATGGCAGATACCAAAATTTCTCCCACGTCGTCACCGGTATTGCCGGTAACCATATCCGCAGCCTGAATTCACAAGGCGTGGTCAAAATTAAAGATGGCGAAGTATCGCAAGCCGACATCGATCGTGCCATCGAAACGGCCAAAGCCATCAATATTCCGCCTGATCACAACATTTTGCATACCGTGGTTCAAGAGTACATCATTGACAACCAGCCGGGTGTGAAAGAGCCTATCGGCATGAGCGGCGTGCGTTTGGATACCCGTGTACACATCATTACCGGTGCGAACACTGCTTTGCAAAAATATCCAAAAATGTATCCAACGTTGCGGCCTGCAAATGGATCAAATCATGCTTCAGCCTTTGGCAAGCGGTCACGCCGTTTTGACTGAAGACGAAAAAGATTTGGGCGTGTGCGTCATTGATATCGGTGGCGGTACAACCGACATCGCGGTTTATACCAATGGCGCAATCCGCCATACTGCGGTCATTCCCGTTGCCGGCGATTTGATTACCAAAGACTTGGCACAAGCCTTGCGTACGCCGCACACTGCAGCCGAGTACATCAAAATCCATTACGGTGCCGCCATTCCGACTATGGACGGCTTGGATGAAATGATTGAAGTTCCTAGCGTTGGCGATCGTCAATCACGTCAAATTTCACGCCGCGTCTTGGCTGAAATCATCGGCCCGCGTGTAGAAGAGATTTTGGAATTGACGCTGAACGAATTGCGCCGTTCTGGCTTCCCTGAAGAAGTGCTGACTTCCGGTATCGTTTTGACCGGCGGTGCTTCTATGTTGACCGGTATTGTTGAGTTGGCGGAAGAAGTCTTCAACCTGCCGGCGCGTATTGGTGTTCCACAAGAAATGGGCGGCGTATCTGAGCGTATCCGCAATCCACGCTATTCAACAGCGATCGGCCTGCTTCAGACGGCCTATGCCGCAGAAGAGGGTGAACAAACCAGCCGAACCGGTGCGATTGCCCTGAATGATTCAGGCAAAAAAATGGGTCTGTGGGAAAAAATCCAAAGATTCTTTAGAGATAATTTCTGATAAAAGCGTTCAGGGCAGGCGGTGTAAAAATCCATTTGTCCTGAATATTTAGTGGAATTAAACGGTTTTAAATAATTGCTAAGTGAATAATTTAAAACTTGTATATTTTCTGTTAAAAATTGTAGTAAAAAAATATAACGCCGACAGTCGGATGATAAGAAGATTTTTGCCAGTATCAGGATACTTCTTATATAATACGGATAATGAGTTATTTTTGAACCGTCCTTATAAAGCGGGGCGCGGAGGATTATTGAATGGAATTTGTTTACGACGTAGCAGAATCAGCAACAAGCCCCTGCTGTTATTAAAGTTATCGGTTTGGGTGGCGGCGGCTGTAATGCCATCAACAACATGGTTGCCAACACTATCCATGGTGTTGAGTTCATCAGTGCCAATACCGATGCGCAATCATTGGCTAAAAACAATGCGGCTAAACGCATTCAATTGGGTACAAACCCTGACTCGCGGTTTGGGTGCCGGTGCAAATCCTGAAATTGGCCGCGCCGCCGCTCAGGAAGATCGCGAAGCCATCGAAGATGCCATCCGCGGTGCAAACATGCTGTTCATCACGACCGGTATGGGTGGCGGTACAGGTACCGGCTCCGCTCCTGTTGTGGCTGAAATCGCTAAAGAAATGGGTATCCTGACCGTTGCGGTTGTAACCCGTCCGTTTGCTTACGAAGGCAAACGCGTACATATCGCTCAAGCAGGTTTGGATCAGCTTAAAGAGCGCGTGGATTCCCTGATTATTATCCCGAATGACAAATTGATGACTGCTTTGGGCGAAGACGTGACCATGCGCGAAGCTTTCCGTGCGGCAGACAATGTACTGCGTGATGCGGTTGCCGGTATTTCTGAAGTGGTGACTTGCCCTGAGCGACATGATCAACTTGGACTTCGCCGACGTGAAAACCGTGATGAGCAATCGCGGTATCGCCATGATGGGTTCAGGTTTCGCACAAGGTATCGACCGTGCCCGATTAGCAACCGATCAGCTTATCTCCAGCCCGCTCTTGGATAACGTTACTTTGGATGGCGCACGCGGTGTATTGGTAAACATTACCACTGCTCCTGGTTGCCTGAAAATGTCTGAGTTCAACGAGATTATGCGTATCGTCAATCAAAATGCACACCCTGAAGTGGAATGCAAATTTGGTGCTGCCGAAGACGAGAGCATGAGCGAAGACGCTATCCGTATTACCATCATTGCTACCGGCTTGAAAGAAAAACGGTACTGACAACCAACTACGCGCTGCTGCCCGTACCCAACAATTGGTACGCGGTGCGGAAGAAGCACCTCAAGCTCAAAGCCAAAGTAGTGCTGAAAGCCTGGTTCGTACCAACCGCAATATCCGTTCTATGAATCTGACTGCGGCTGATTTCAGCAACCAGTCTGTGCTGGATGACTTTTGAAATTCCTGCTATCTTGCGCCGTCAGCAACATACTTCTGATAAATAATCAGGATCATGATGAAAAAGACCTGCCTTTAAAGGCAGGGTCTTTTTATTAGCAAATAAACTCAAGGCCATCTGAAAATTTTTCAGACGGCCTTAAGTTCAAATAAAGCAAATAACAAACTTACCCTTTATTTAGGATTTGCTTGTTTTCGCCCTCGCGACGCAACTCTTTGGGCAAGACAAATACAATGCTTTCTTCTGCACCTTCTCCTTCGCGTATGGTCTCATGTCCCCAATCTTGAATGGTTTGTAAGACTTCTCGAACCAAGACTTCGGGCGCAGATGCACCGGCAGTTACACCAACCTTGGTTTTGTTTTCAAACCATTCTTTTTTCAGATAGGAAGCATTATCGACCATATAGGCATCGACTCCGCGCAATGCGGCTACTTCACGCAAGCGGTTGCTGTTGGAAGAATTGGGCGAGCCGACAACAATCACGAGGTCGCATTCTTCCGCCAATTCTTTAACGGCAGTTTGGCGGTTGGTTGTGGCGTAGCAGATGTCTTCTTTGTGCGGATTACGGATATTGGGGAAAGCGTTGGTTTAAAAGCTGCAATGATGTCTTTGGTTTCGTCTACCGATAAAGTGGTTTGGCTGACGTAGGCAAGTTTGTCAGGATTTTTGATGTTCAGTCCGGCTACATCTTCCACTGTCTCAACCAGAAACATTTTTACCCGGAGGTAATTGTCCCATTGTGCCTTCCACTTCGACATGGCCTTTGTGGCCGATCATGATAATTTCGTAATCTTGCTCATCAAGGCGGGCTACTTTTTTATGGACTTTGGTTACCAGAGGGCAGGTGGCATCAAAAACGCGGAAACCACGTTGTGCAGCTTCTTCCTGTACGGCTTTGGATACGCCGTGAGCCGAGTAAATCAGCGTTGCACCCTTGGGTACATCCGCCAAGTCATCGACAAAGACGGCACCTTTTGCCCGCAGATTGTCCACGACGAATTTGTTGTGAACGACCTCATGGCGGACGTAAATGGGTGCGCCGTATTCTTCGAGTGCACGTTCAACAATACTGATGGCACGGTCAACGCCGGCACAGAAGCCGCGGGGATTGGCAAGGATAATGGTTTTTTGAGTCATGTGTGTTCCGTTTTCAGACGGCCTTTGTGTCGTTTGAAGGTGTTTTTTTGTGCAGCAAACCATCTAATACCAAGCAAACTGCGCCAACGCAGATAAAGCTGTCGGCAATGTTAAATGCGGGTAGAACCAGTTTTGCCAATAGAAAAGCAGAAAATCGACAACGTGGCCGTGAATCAGACGGTCAACCACATTGCCAATCGCGCCGCCGATAATCATGGCAGCCCCCAGTTTACCCCAGCGTCCAAACTCATCGCGCCAGATGGCACGGGCCAAATACAGGCTGATAACGACGGCCAGACCTAAAAAGAAGAATTTTTGCCAGCCGCCTTGGTCGGCCAAAAAGCTGAAAGCCGCGCCTGGATTATAGGCAAGCGTCAGGTCAAAAAAAGTCTGGAATGATATTGAGGCGTTCGCCTTCGGTAAAGTGTTTCAAGATTTCCCATTTGCTCAGTTGGTCAAGAATGATGGCAACGAGGGAAAGTAAGAAAAAGGGAATTTTTGCAGTGGAGGATGAACTCATGTTTTCAGACGGTTTATGTAATAAAGGGCTTATTTTACCTGAAAGCAGGCAGGAAGTGTTTGCGATGGCAACGACGTTAAGGCCGTCTGAAATAGAAACGCCGCCAATTGAATGTATCAAAGGGCGGCGTGGCATGTATGTGAGGGCTTATTGGTTTTTAAGCAATGGGAAGCCCAGTTTTTCGCGGCTTTCAACGAATTTTTGTGCAACGATACGGCTCAATGCACGAATGCGGCCGATGTAGGTTGCGCGTTCGGTAACGGAAATGGCACCGCGTGCATCCAAGAGGTTGAACGTGTGGCCGGCTTTGAGTACAAGCTCGTAAGCAGGCAGGGCAAGACTGGTGTCTTCAACTGCAAGCAGGCGTTTGGCTTGTTCTTCATAGTCGTTGAATTGGCGCAAGAGCCAATCGGCATCGCTGTATTCGAAGTTGTAGGTAGATTGTTCGACTTCGTTTTGATGATAAACGTCGCCGTAAGTGACGATGTTGCCATCAAGGGTTTTTGGCCCAAACGAGGTCGTACACGTTTTCTACGCCTTGCAAATACATGGCGAGACGCTCGATACCGTAGGTGATTTCACCAAGTACAGGGGAGCAGTCGATACCGCCGACTTGTTGGAAGTAGGTGAATTGGGTTACTTCCATGCCGTTGAGCCAAACTTCCCAACCCAAACCCCAAGCGCCGAGAGTAGGGTTTTCCCAGTCGTCTTCGACAAAGCGGATGTCGTGTACTTTAGGGTCGATACCCAATTCGCGCAGGGAATCGAGGTAGAGGTCTTGAATATTGGCGGGTGCAGGTTTGAGCGCAACTTGGAATTGATAGTAGTGTTGCAGGCGGTTGGGGTTGTCGCCATAGCGGCCGTCTTTGGGGCGGCGGCTGGGTTGAACGTAAGCGGCAAACCAAGGCTCCGGGCCTAAGGCGCGCAGACAGGTAGCTGGATGGGAAGTACCGGCACCGACTTCCATATCGAAAGGTTGGATAACGGTGCAGCCTTTGTCTGCCCAGTAGTTTTGTAATTTGAAAATAATTTGTTGGAAGGTGAGCATGGTGGATGGAATAGGTTGGAATAAAGAGGGTATTTTACTGTTTTGAGCCTGTTTTGGATAGGCTGAAGGAAGCGGCGTAGGTTATTTGCCGTCCAATAGGTCTGAAAAAGGGTCGTCTTCTGAAGAAACGGTGTATTTTTCTTGTGCCCATTCGCCTAAATCAATGAGTTTACACCGTTTGCTGCAGAAAGGGCGGTAGGGGCTGTCGGTATTCCAAACGACTTCTTTGTGGCAGGTCGGACATTTTACAACAGGAGCGGTCATGCAGTTTCTTTCAGTGATTGTGCAATGGATTGATAGTATTGATGCAGGCGGAAAACCTTGATTTTTGCTTCTTCCAAGCTATGGGTATTGTCCAATACGTCGTCGGCATGAAGCAGTCTGTCAGATCGGGAAGCTTGGGTAGCCATGATTTGGCGCGTTTGTCCTTCTGAAAAACCATTGCGTTGATGTACGCGTTCGATTTGGACGGATTCTGGAACATCTACAACCAAAATGCGGTCGGTCTCCGCTTTAAATGCCGGATTCTCAACTCAAAAGCGGGACATCGACAATGCCGTAGGCAGAGGAGGCAAGTCGTTGTTTCTGCTGTTGAATTTTGTTTAAGATTAATGGCAGAAGCAGCTTTTTCCAGTTGTTTTTTTGGATTGAGGCCGTCTGAAAACCTCTTCCCGTAAAGCCGTACGATTCAGACGGCCTTTGCTGTCAAAAAACCCTCATCGCCGAAAAAGCTGGCGGATGGCTGGAAGCGCTTCGCCGTTTTTCAGCAGTCAGTGAGCGGCTGATGGCATCGGCATCGATAATGGGTACGCCAAGTTCGGCAAACATTTGGGCGATAGATGATTTGCCGCTGCCGATACCGCCGGTCAAGCCTATCCATAATGTCATTATCGGAATCCTGATTGTACTGAGCCACCATTGTACCAGTTGGGTAATAGGTGCATTGGCAACCAAAATAATCCATCCTGCTACAGCAAGGCTGGGACCAAAAGCAAAATATTGGCCTTTACCGACACGGGGCGATGAGTGCGCCCACCAGTCCGACTAAGGCAGCCATGAAGATCAGAACAGGCAAATATCCTACGCCCAGCCATGCGCCGAGTGCGGCCAAAAGTTTGAAGTCGCCATTGCCCATGCCGATTTTTACCGGTCAGAAGTTTATAGACAGCGCATAAAGTATAAAGGCTCATATAGCCTGCGATTGCACCCCAAACGGCTGAATGTAGGGGCACGAATGTATCGTTCAGATTAAACAGCAGGCCGATCCAAATTAGGGGCTGAGTCAGGCTGTCGGGCAAATATTGCGTATCGGCATCGATAAAGGTCAGCGCAATCAATATGGCAGTCAGAATGAATCCGCCAATAGTTGCACATGACCAGCCGTATTGCCACGCGACAATACCGAATAAGACACCTGTCAGCAGCTCAATCAGCGGATAGCGTATGCCGATCGCGGTTTTGCAGGAGTGACATTTTCCTCTCAGGAAAACATAGCTGAGGATAGGGATGTTTTGCCAAAGTTTGATTGGGCTTTTGCATTTGGGGCAGCGTGAATCCGGTTTACGCAGATTAAATGGCTGTGTTTTCTTCGTCTGTCAGCTCGATGCCCAAATGCTCTTTAGAAAATTGTGTCCATTCGCGTTCCATCATTATCGGCGTGCGATAAATAACAACGTTTAGAAAGCTGCCAATCAGTAATCCCAAAATAACGGCTAAAGGAATAGCGAATGGCGCAAGAACGGAGAGGGTGTCGATGGCGGAGTAAATACTATCAAACATATCAACCTACGACATTACCCAAGTTAAACAGCGGCAGATACATGGCAATCAGCAAGATACCGATGAGCGAACCCAATACCACCATGATGATAGGCTCCATCAAGTGAGACAATCGGGAGACGGAGTTGTCTACTTCATCTTCGTAGAATTCGGCTGCTTTGTTCAGCATATCATCCAAAGAGCCTGACTCTTCGCCGATGGCCGCCATTTGGATCACCATGTTGGGGAACATATCCGTACTTTGCATACTGGATGTCAGCGACAGACCTTGGGTTACCTTGGCGCGGATGTCTTGAGTAGCTTCTTCATAGAGAATATTGCCGGATGCGCCTGCAACTGAATCTAATACTTCCACTAAAGGAACGCCGGCGGCGAAGAGGGTGGAAGTCGTACGCGCCCAACGGGCGATGGTCGCTTTTCGGACAATGGTGCCAAAAACAGGCAGTCTCAAAATCAGAGCATCGATTCGTTTTTGGAAGGTAGGCGATTTTTCATGGAGTTTGTACAGGCCGAAGGCGGAAACAATCAAAAGGATGATCATAATCCAGCCGTAGTCGACGAATAAATCAGACAAGTTCATGACGAGTTGGGTAAGGCTTGGCAGCTCTGCACCCATATTGGCATAAACTTCTTTTAAAAGGCAGGCAGTACAAACATCATCATGATGAAGATAAGCGCAATCGCCACCACGATAATGGCAATCGGGTAGGTCAATGCGGTTTTGACTTTTTTCTTAATGGCTTGGGTTTTTTCTTTATAGACAGCCAGTTTGTCCAATAGGCTTTTCCAGTACGCCGCCGGACTCGCCTGCGCTGACCAGATTGCAATAGAAACGGTCGAAATATTTTTGGATATTTGGAGAACGATTTACCCAATGCGCTACCTTGTTCGACATCAGAGCGAACCTGCATCAGCATTTCGGTCATGCTCGGATTGGAGTGGCCGCGCGCAACGATTTCAAAAGCCTGCATCAGCGGCAAGCCTGCCTTCATCATTGTTGCCAGTTGGCGGGTGAACACTGTGATGTCTTCTTGGGTAATACGGCGTTTGCGTGCGGTTTTAACTTTGCTGATACGCAAAGGACGAATGCCTCTGCGTTGGAGTTTTCTTGCGTGCTTCTTCTTCGTCTTTTGGCAACTACTTTCACCACGGACAAGACGTTCGGTCTCGAGTATTTTTTTCCTTCAAATGTAAAAACGCTTGCCTTTGCTTCTTGAGCCGAACAGACTTCTTTTTGCTCTGCTTGAGCCATGAGTTATCCCTTTGTTAGTAAGAAATAAAGCGGACTGTTTCCCCGTGCCGCTTTTATTTTAATTTTTCGAAAATATGGCAGTTTAGTCATTGGTATGGGCAGTCACTTCTTCCAAACGAAGTCAGGCCCTGCATGACTTTTCATGAGACCGGCTCGACGCAAGTCTCACCATGCCTTCCTGATAGGCCATGTTCATGATATCAACTTCTGTACCGTTGTTCATAATGACTTTTTGCATTTCATCGCTGACCGGCATGACTTCATAAATACCGACGCGGCCTTTAAATCCTTTTACCGCGGCAGCTGTCACAACCAACCGGGCGGTAGAGTTTCCAATCTTGAGCCAAGTCCGCATCGGTAAAGCCGGCTTTTTCAATGCCGGAACCGGAGGGCGTTCAACTTCGCGTTTGCAGTTTGGACACAGTCTGCGCAACAGCCTTTGCGCCATAATCAGGCTGACCGAGCTGGCGATGTTGAAAGGCGCAACACCCATGTTCAAAAGGCGGGACAGCGTGGCCGGTGCATTATTGGTATGCAAGGGTAGAGAAAACCATGTGGCCGGTTTGGGCGGCTTTTAATGGCGATGTCGGCGGTTTCCAAGTCACGAATCTCACCGACCATAATAATATCAGGATCTTGACGTAAGAAGGATCGGAGTGCGGCAGCAAACGTCAGGCCTTGTTTTTCATTGACGTTGACTTGGTTGACGCCCGGCAGGTTAATCTCGGCCGGATCTTCTGCCGTCGAAATGTTCACATCTTCCGTGTTCAAAAATACTCAGGCAAGTATAGAGCGAAACGGTTTTGCCCGAACCTGTCGGACCGGTAACCAATACCATGCCGTAAGGGCGGTTGATGGCCTCAAGCAGCATTTCTTTTTGGAAAGGCTCTAAGCCGAGTTGGTCGATATTGAGCGATGTACCATCGGAATTTAGGGATACGCATTACCACTTTTTTTCGCCGAACAATGTCGGCAAAGTGCTGACACGGAAGTCAATCGGACGGCCGTGTTTATGGAAGGCAATTTGAATTCTGCCGTCTTGCGGAATACGTTTTTCGAAATATCCAAACGCGCCATCACTTTGATGCGCGATGCCAACTGGCCGCGCACGGCGACAGGTGGCTGTACGACTTCACGCAACTGTCCATCCACGCGGAAACGGACGCGCGCCATTTGCTCGTAGAATTCGAGTGGATGTCCGATGCGCCCGCGTTCAGGGCATCGGATAAGGTTTTGTGGATGAAGCGGGGATAGGGCCGTCTTCAGCTTCTTCGTTATCGATATAAAGCGATTGAGATTGCTGCGTTGCTTCATGTTCGTCGTTGATTTCTTTTCAGAATGGTGGTCGAGCGTTGACCCAGCCATTCCAGCAATGAGCTGAGCTGGTCATCTGGAACCACTACCAAGTCTACACTTAAACCTGAAGCAAAAGCGATTTTTTGAAAGTTTTGGATTTGGGTCGGATCGGATACGGCGAAATAAACCTTGCGTCCGCGTTTGAAAATCGGAATGCAACGGTTTTGTACCATTTGCTCTTCCGTCAGAATGTCGCTGACTACATTATTGCGCGGGTAGTAGTGCAAATCCAAAAGGGGATAGCTGAATACGCGCGCAACTAACTCGCCCAAAGCTTTAGGGGAGATGATGCCGTCTGAAAACAGGTTGGGCAGGATTTCTTTGCCCGATTGTAAAAAGGTTGTTGTAATGTTCCGCTTGTTGATTTGAGATGGTCTGGCTTTGAACCAAAACACGCAATAATCCGACACTCATTTTATTTTCCGTTTCTTGTGCAGTTTTCCCTTTAATTTAGAGGAAAGCCGTATTATTTTATCATTATTATGATTAAAGCATATATTCAATTATGCAAATCTGCTTAAGTTGCAAAAGACATGCTTTTTGCTTTTAATTGTATTTTTTTATTTTGGACGGCCATTATAAAGCAAGGAGAATAGGCGTTAAACTCGATATTTTTTTAGATTATGATGAAAAAAACAACAATTTTGTCGTATGAATCCGATCAATAACGAAATTATATTTCATGTTGTTATTGCTTGTTTGGAGATGGCAGAAAAAGGTTGTTTTGATGGACAGACGGTTGGAATTTGAAATATGAAAAGGCCGTCTGAAAAGAGGAAACACATAATTTCAGACGGCCTCTGTTTTTGATTCTCTTATCCGTAAATCTTGGTTCGGATTTCAACAAGGGAATTGATTGCCAAACTGCTGTTTACAGCTGCCGGTAGATCGGACTGGGCGAACAAATTTTCTACTTCGTTAATCAATGTTTCTGCACGTGCCAACAGTTCATTGTAAGGAAAAGAACCGCGCTTGATGGCCAGCAATTCGTCACGATTGGGACGGCGTGGCCGGATCTCGCCATAAAGGGCAATATCGCGCGCGGTTTCAAGCAGGCGGAAGGTGTGCATCATATTTTTTGCATCGTAACCTTGGCCGTGCGCCTGCGTGCCTTGATAGCGTGTTTCGTTGCGTTCTGCCAGCCATTGTTGATAAGAGGCATATTCGCGGCAGTAGCTGCTGTATCCGTCTTGGTTGAAGGATAGATGGGCAAGCGGTGTTTCGCCTTCGGGAATGGAGCTGAGTGAAAGCGTTGTGGCTTCGGGTTTGGGTGCAATACTGTGGTAGCCAAGTGTGCCGTCGGCATCGTAAAACAGCGCATAAAGTTCTCGGGCGTGGGCTATTTTGATTAAGCCTACACGCCTTTGTTCCATTCCGCGTTGTGCAAGCCAGTACTGTAACGGTACGGTTTGCCTGCCTTCTATGATGTGGCAGAAATCAAGGATGCTTTTTCTTTTCAGACGGCATCGGATTGCTGATTTTTTTATTCAATCCCCGTGCTTTTTTTGATTTGTCCGTAGGCATAGCCTGCAAAAACTTTGCTGGCAGGTTTTTAGAGATAAACCATTCGGTTTTGAACGCATCCATCAATGGCGAACGGTATCGCACACAGTCGGAAGGGGAAGCCAGCAGCTCCAGCGTGTTCGGATTGCTTTGCAGCAGCAATTCAATAAACCGTCCCAGTTCGTAATACACAATATCGTTGGTCTCATTGCTGATTTGTGGGATGTATTCCATGCCGTAAAACATGGATTTGGGCAGGTAAAACACGCCTTTGATGTCGGTATCGGACTCGGGCGTTGCCAAACCGTAGGCGCGGCTGCCGGACACGGCTTCAAGCAGAATCAGGTTTTGCGTGTACAAGTCTTCGAGGGTCAGCATATTCAGACGGCCTTTTTACGGATAAATGGTTGCCAAGGTCGAGCGGAACAATTCGTTCAAAGGCCCGCTATCGGCAGGTTCGGCAGCAGTGGCGGACAAGGCAGAAACTTCGTTATATAGGTCAACAGTCAGCTTTTGCAGCTCTGGAGATAATGTGTGCAGATAACTTTCGTTCTGCTCCGCTTTTAATGCAACCAGATCAGTAATTTGGGTAGCACAATCTGTCTGCCACTCATTCATCAACTCAACCAAAGTCATTGGCGGAATACCGCCTTGTTTCACTGCCCAGCGTGCCGCCAATAAAGGGCGCAAGACGTAAAACCATTTCTTCAATTTAATCGGCTGCGTCAAATCCATTGCTTTCAAAGCATTGCCGGCGATACCGCGATAATGGTGCAACAACGCGGCGGCTTGGACGTATTGGGGCGCAAGTTCGTTCAGATGGTCTGTGAATGCCTCATCTTGTGTATAAACAATCGGCGAACGCAACCATTCCAGCAATACGGCATTGCTTTTTCTCAACAGGCGCAAAGCCTTGCGGATGTCCCAGCCGCCTACGTCAAACCATTGGTTTTCAATAAATTCAAACGTATCTTTTGCTTCATCGATTTGCAGATAATGTTCTTGCGGGCGGATATAAACGGCGCGAACGTCATAATCGCTGTCGGGCGAAGCAAAGCCCCATGCACGGCTTCCGCTCTCCGCTGCCAGCAGAAAATGCAGTGGTTCGGCAAGTGAAATTTGAGTCAGTTTTTTTCTTGAATAGTTTGTTTCATTACGTTTTCCTTATTTTTGCAGAAAGGCCGTCTGAAACTGAGTAATCAGGTTTCAGACGGCCTTTTAGCTATTTAAATCCGATAGGATTGATTAGGCTTTGTTTTTCAGACGGCCATGCAATTCCTGTACGCTGTACACGCCCAAGTGTTCGCGGCTTTTTGCGCCTTCGCTCATGGCTTCGCCGCCGGCGATGGTGGTGTATTGCGGTACGCGTTGGGTGAGGGAAGTGCGGCGGATGCTGTGGCTGTCGGTAACAGATTGTACTGTGCTGCCGACGGTGTTGACCACCAGTGCGATTTCGCCGTTTTTAATTGCGTCCACGATGTGTGGGCGGCCTTCCTGCACTTTGTTGACCGCTTGCACGATGATGCCGTGTTCTTTCAAGTATTCGGCGGTACCGCGTGTGGCGCAGACACCGTAGCCGAGTGCTTGGAAGTTTTGTGCGGTTTTGACGATGAGCGGTTTGTCTTCGTCGCGTACGGCGAGGAACACTTTGCCTGTTGTGCTCAAGCGTTCGCCTGCGCCGAGTTGGGCTTTGAAGTAGGCTTCGCCGAAGCTTGCGCCTACGCCCATGACTTCGCCGGTAGAGCGCATTTCAGGGCCGAGAATGGTGTCCACACCCGGGAATTTGATGAATGGGAACACGGCTTCTTTAACGGCGTAGAAGTCTGGGATGACTTCTTTTTCTACGCCTTGCTCTTTCAGCGAAATACCTGCCATCACGCGAGCGCCAACTTTGGCGAGCGGTACACCGGTGGCTTTGGATACGAACGGTACGGTACGGCTGGCGCGTGGGTTCACTTCCAGTACGAAGACCACGCCGTCTTGTACGGCAAACTGTACGTTCATCAAGCCGACCACGCCCAGTGCGTATGCCATGGCTTTGGTTTGACGGCGGATTTCGTCTTGAATTTCTTCGTCCAATGAGTATGGAGGCAATGAGCAGCCGGAGTCGCCGGAGTGGATACCTGCTTGTTCGACGTGTTGCATGATACCGCCGATCACGACATCTTGGCCGTCTGAAACGCAGTCTACATCCACTTCGATGGCGTTGTTCAAGAAGAAGTCGAGCAATACGGGGCTGTCTTCGGAAACTTGTACGGCTTCGCGCATGTATTTTTGCAACTCTTCGGCAGAGTGAACAATCTGCATGGCGCGGCCGCCGAGTACGTAAGAAGGACGGACAACCAACGGATAACCGATTTCTTCGGCTTTAACGAGGGCTTCTTCTTCGTTGTGGGCGATGCGGTTAGGGCGGTTGACGCAGGCCTAAGTCGTTCAATACTTTTTGGAAACGTTCGCGGTCTTCGGCGGCGTCGATGCTGTCGGCAGATGTGCCGATGATGTTCACGCCGTTTGCCACCAAGGTATTAGCCAGTTTGAGCGGGGTTTGGCCGCCGTAATGAACAATCACGCCCCATGGGTTTTCGGTGCGGACGATTTCCAACACGTCTTCCAGCGTCAGCGGCTCGAAATAGAGGCGGTCGCTGGTGTCGAAGTCGGTGGACACGGTTTCAGGGGTTGCAGTTGACCATGATGGTTTCAAAACCGGATTCGCGCAGGGCGAGTGCGGCATGAACGCAGCAGTAGTCAAATTCAATACCTTGGCCGATACGGTTTGGGCCGCCGCCGAGAATCATCACTTTTTACGGTCGGAAGGATGGGATTCGCATTCTTCTTCGTAAGTGGAGTAGAGGTAGGCGGTTTCGGTAGCAAACTCGGCGGCACAGGTGTCGACGCGTTTGTAAACCGGATGCAGGTTCAGCGCGTAGCGGTGTTCGCGGACTTCTTTTTCACTTACGTTCAACAATTGTGCCAAACGTTTGTCAGAGAAGCCTTTTGCGTTTCAGACGGCGTAAAGCGGCGTAATCCAAATCTTGCAACTGGCCGTCTGAAACCGATTTTTTTCTTCTTTCACCAAGTCTTCAATTTGCGCCAAGAACCAAGGGTCGATGGCGCAGATTTCGTGGATTTCTTCCAGCGTGAATCCTGCGCGGAACGCATCGGCTACAAACAGCATACGCTCAGGGCCAGGGTTGGCCAGTTCGCGGCGGATTTCCGCTTTGTCTTCGCTGCGTGGGTTGAAACCGCACAAGCCGGTTTCCAAGCCACGCAAGGCTTTTTGGAAGCTTTCTTGAATGGTGCGGCCCATTGCCATTACTTCGCCCACAGATTTCATCTGCGTGGTCAGGCGGTCGTCTGCGGCGGGGAATTTTTCAAACGCAAAACGCGGGATTTTGGTTACGACATAGTCGATGGAAGGCTCGAACGACGCGGGCGTACGGCCGCCGGTAATGTCGTTGCGCAACTCGTCCAGCGTAAAGCCGACCGCCAGTTTGGCCGCTACTTTGGCAATCGGGAAGCCGGTTGCTTTAGATGCCAACGCGGAAGAACGACTTACGCGCGGGTTCATTTCAATGACAATCATCTCGCCATTTTCAGGGTTTACCGCAAACTGCACGTTTGAGCCGCCGGTATCCACGCCGATTTCGCGCAACACTGCCAACGAAGCATTACGCATGATTTGGTATTCTTTGTCGGTCAATGTTTGTGCAGGCGCAACAGTGATGGAGTCGCCGGTATGCACGCCCATCGGGTCGAAGTTTTCAATCGAGCAAATGATGATGCAGTTGTCGTTTTTATCGCGTACAACTTCCATTTCGTACTCTTTCCAGCCGAGAACGGATTGCTCAATCAGCAACTCATGAGTAGGCGATGCATCAAAACCGCGTTCGCAAATCGCCAAAAACTCGTCTTTGTTGTAGGCAATGCCGCCGCCCGAACCGCCCATGGTGAAAGAAGGGCGAATCAGAGTAGGGAAGCCGACCTGTTCTTGCGCTGCCAAAGCCTCGTTCATGGTGTGGCAGACAAAAGATTTCGGGCAAGACAAACCGATTTTTTCCATCGCTTCTTTAAAGCGGCCGCGGTCTTCCGCCTTGTCAATCGCGTCTTCGGTTGCACCGATTAATTCAACATTGTATTTCGCCAACACGCCGTTGCGCGCCAAATCCAGCGCACAGTTCAGCGCAGTCTGACCGCCCATCGTGGGCAGAATCGCATCAGGACGCTCTTTGGCGATAATCTTCTCCACCGTCTGCCACATAATCGGCTCGATGTAGGTAACATCCGCCATTTCAGGGTCGGTCGCGATGGTGGCGGGGTTGGAATTCACCAGAATGACTTTATAGCCTTCTTCACGCAAGGCTTTGCAGGCCTGTGCGCCCGAATAGTCAAATTCGCAGGCCTGACCGATAACGATAGGGCCGGCGCCGATGATAAGGATGGATTTTAGGTCGGTACGTTTAGGCATGATGTTTCCTGTTGGATTAAGTCTAAAGTTAATCTATTTTAACTGAAGGTAATGTTTTCAATGAATTGAGAAAGTTATGCCATTCTGCAACTTCCTCCTGTTTCTCAATAATTTTTTTCAAATGGCAATAAATTCTCAAAGGTTAGGAAATTAACGCAAAAATTTAATGGCGGTATCTATTTTATTTTTTTAAATTTGGAATTTCTTTTTACTTCCTTTTGCCCAATATGCTAAGTCTTTGGATGATAATAAATCAATTTTATCTATTGGGAAATTTTTCTATAAATTTTTTTAGTGTATCAGTAATTAGAAGTTTTAAATTATTCTGATCATACATTGCTTCTATACCAGAAACTGTAGCTATATTTTCTTCGATATATTTAATTCCGGTCCTACCTATATTTTCGTAGATAGCTTTTTCTTTTTCTGTCAGTTCTCTTTCAATTGTTATTTGATAAGTCCTATCTCTAGACATTTTTTTGAAATTTTTTTCGAACAGTTTCCGGAATTTCTTTTGCCATCTCTTAATTGACTAATATATCGATTAATATTTTTTTTGCAATTTTTAAGTCGTGTCTCACACCATTCATTTAAGTTGTTTAAATTGAAGGTATGTAATTCTTCTCGATTAGTGTAGTCTTTGATATCTTGAGTTAATTTCGATGACATAGTTTTAAAATCAACCCCAAAAATATTTTTTTCACCACAATCTTTTCCAATATTTGTAATATGTCCATCAGTAGATACTACAATGTAACCATTTTTGATGTTGGGTGTGCAATTTTTCAATCCACATATAACTTTTCCATGTTCTCCACTATACTGACCTATAATTTCTTTTTAATTTGGTTTCTTCTGGATTTATCTCTTCTAAAACCAGCCATTTCTTCTAAGTCAGACCAGTTTTTATGTAAACTAAGTTTCTATCTTTTTTTAAAGTAATCATGATAAGTCTTTAAGATGCAGTAATGTATATATAGAGTTGAATGATCTTTTATTGCTTTAAAAGTTATCTGAAAATTAGTTGACTCTTCTTGAGAGTAAGCCATAGCCCGCATGTAGGGTGTGTGCGGTACGCACGCACGCGTTCTCCATTTTCCCTGCAACCTCAACCCACCGCGTGCGTACCTTGCGGCACACACCCCTATCGACGGGTTCAAAGGTCGTCTGAAAAACGCTCGCGGCGTTTGTTCCATATGCCTCTGCGATAAAGGCCGCCTGAAAAAAATTCCTGCTGTTGATATTTTCGGGCATTCTTTTTCAGACGACCTTTTGCGTTTTTTTATGTTGCACAGGCCGTCTGAAAACTTCCTTAAAAACTAGTGACAAACGTAATCAAACCCAAAATGATACCGGGGGCGTTTTGCCAGTATGATGGGGTAGTCGCGTTTTTCTTTCAAAAAGCCGTAGGCAAACCATAATGTGCAGTTGATGGCGGCGACGAGGGGTTGCAACGGCGAGCCGGGGTTGCCGGCAAGGTTGTTTTTGGATTTGCGGGATATAAGAAACGTACATACCGACGGCGGCCAGGGTGGCGACTACGGAGAGGATGCGCATTTGTTTTTTTCAGTCATGGGAGTTTCTTTCTGACTTGAGTTACAGGGTTTTGAACTGCTTGATTTTCAGACGGCCTGCCGGATTTGACGGCCGTCTGAAAAAATTCGCTTTATTGCTTCGCCGCTTTCATATTGTCAATGAATTTGTCGAACAGATAGCCGACATCCTGCGGGCCGGGGCTGGCTTCCGGGTGGCCTTGGAAGCAGAACACGGGTTTGTCGGTCAGTTCGATGCCTTGCAAGGTGTTGTCAAACAAGGATTTGTGGGTAATGCGTGCGTTGGCGGGCAGGGTGTCTGCATCGACGGCGAAGCCGTGGTTTTGGCTGGTAATGACGACTTTGCCGCTGTCCAAGTCTTGTACCGGATGGTTGGCGCCGTGATGGCTGAAGCGCATTTTCAGGGTTTTCGCACCGATGGCGAGGCTGATCAGCTGGTGTCCCAAGCAAATGCCGAAAATCGGTTTGCCGCTTTCCATTAATTTCTGTACGGCTTTGATGGCGTAGTCGCAAGGCTCGGGGTCGCCGGGGCCGTTGGACAGGAATACGCCGTCAGGATTGAGTGCCAAGACATCTTCCGCGCTGGTTTGTGCGGGAACGACGGTCAGGCGGCAGCCGCGTGAGGCAAGCATGCGCAGGATGTTGGTTTTGACGCCGAAATCGTAGGCGACGACGTGGTAAGGCTGTTCGGCAGGGGTAACGAAACCTTTGCCCAATTCCCATTCGCCTTCGGTCCATTCGTAAGTTTCTGTGCAGGAAACTTCTTTGGCCAAGTCTTTGCCGACCATGCTGCCGAATGCGGCAATCAGTTCTTGTGCTTTTTCAACGGTGGCATCTGCACCGGTCAAGATTGCACCGCCTTGCGAGCCTTTTTCGCGCAACAGGGTGGTCAGGCGGCGGGTGTCGATGTCGGCGATGGCGACGGTTTTGTTGCGTACCAAATAGTCGTGCAGGCTTTCGGAGGCGCGGAAGTTGCTGTGCAAGAGCGGTAGGTCGCGGATAATCAAACCGGCGGCGTAAACGCTGCGGCTTTCTTCATCTTCGGCGTTGGTACCGGTGTTGCCGATGTGTGGATAGGTGAGGGTAACGATTTGTTTGCAGTAGGAAGGGTCGGTCAGGATTTCCTGATAGCCGGTCATGGAAGTGTTGAACACGACTTCGCCGGAAGTCGAACCTTCGTAACCGATTGATGTGCCGTGAAATACGCTGCCGTCAGCGAGAACGAGAAGAGCCGGAGTGGTCATGATGGAATCCTGTTTGCCTGATGATGGTCGGTTCGAAAAATGGGTCAGGCCGTCTGAAAAAAATAAAAATTGTTTACAAAAAAGACAGCCTTCGAAATCTCGGCTAAAAAAACACGCTCCGCAGCTTTGATTTTTGCTGTGTAACGTGCTTTTTTTCAGACATAGCGGTCTATGCCGTAGAAGCAGTGTATTTTTAAGTCAAAGTAATAGGGAATTTCAAGCGTAGAGCAAATAATCGATAATTTAAAAACGTTTTATCTTTACGGTACAGTCCCTTGCTTTTGGAATGCCTGATGAATAAGGTTGAACTAAATATTCAGTCAGGCCGTCTGAAAACTGAGCAGGCGGATTGTTTCATTTTTGTTATGCTTGAAATACGCACTTAGGGAAATTCAGCCGAATCAAACCTGAAACAGGCTGTTTATGCTAAAATCGTAGCCCCATAAAAAATAAAAACAACGTCATTTTTAACTGAGATTATCCGATGAAAAAAAGAACACATTATGCAAAAACGCTCCATCAGGCCGCCATCGCCTCATTCATGCAAGCATCGCTTCCGCTTTAGCGCTTATCAGCATTTCCGTTCAGGCAAATACGCAGCAATCTAAAGAAAAGAATGGTTTTGCCGAAATTCCGTTTTATCTGAAAAATGTAAACGAGCCTATTGGCCAGCCCAGAGTCAAACATAATATTATGTTTTTGATTGATGACTCGGGCAGTATGTTGGCTGATGCAAAGGGTGAATATCGTGTAGAAGATAAGAATAGAAAAATCAATATTGCAAAATCGGCATTAAAGGAGATTTTTGGAGCGGTATAAAGATCAGTTTAACTGGGGCTTGCAGACTTTACACAATAATCCTCGGTATTTGAAATGGGATGAGGAAAAAAGGAAAAAGGATAATGCTATTTACGCATATGCAGAATTGCCTAGCCCCGATGATACCAAAGGCGATATGAAGGATACTGAAGGCTTTACGGATGGTTCTGCCGATCGGAACTGGGAATATGTCAGTAAGAAGGTAGACCAGATGTTGGCTTACAAAGCTACGCCGACAACGCGCCGTTATTATGAAGTTGTCAAAAATTTCGTTATTCCAAATATTAAATACCGTTGTCAAAAATCCTATGTTGTCGTGGTTTCTGATGGCGATGCCAATATGAGTTGTAGCAATCAGGCCTCTGGAGAAAATCCAAGTAATTCTGACAATACTAACTTCAATTATGACCGAAAATATTATTATTCAAACTATTACCGTGCTATTGATCGTAGCTCGGATGAGGTCTATGAATATTTCGGGCCGTCTGAAGTAAAAGCTTATGAAGATAAATATGGGCAAGGCAAATATTTTTCAGGAAACGGTCTTGAAGGACATTTTGATCTGCCAAATTATGATCCGAGATTGAATACTCCTGAAGGGAAGAAAAAATTTCAATGCCAATATACTGATTATGCAAAAGATGATGATTCAGGGATTGGGTGCTTTTAGGTGAAAAAAAGATGGTAAACGAGAAGTCAAAGGCATTGGCGAAATTATTGTTCCTTATTGGGATAGGAACTATGAGGATGAAAAACGCGGTATGCGTTTCTTTAGCCAGACTTTGGCAGAAAAAGATATTAAACCTGCGATTAAGTCAGAAAATCGTCTAGATGCTGCGATTAAGCCAGAGGATCGTCGAGATGCTGCAGGCAAGAGCTGGGATGGTGATCCAAGCGATCCTAAGGGCGTAGATTATAGCAAGCAATTGGTTCAGACTTTTACCGTGGGCTTTGGTGAGGGAATCTCTAAAGTCGGGAGAGATTATCTGGAAAAGGGTGCCAGTCGCCCGAATGGTATTTCAATGCCTCAAAACCTGAAAAAGTTGCTTTGAGGCCTTTAAAAACCATTATCGACAATATTGAAACTGACAGCAAAAATAATGAAATTTGAAGGGGCAGCTTCAACTGCGCCGGTGACGACCAGTACAGGTATTCCCAATATGGCGGCAACGGTTCATTTAAATACCGGCTCTTGGAGCAGTCAGTTGCGGTTTTATAAATTAAACCGCAATGGTACGCCTATTAATACGACTGAGTTTGTTCAGCCATCATTTAATAACCGTCTTACTTTGGTTAATGATGGCAGTAAGACCTATTTCATCGATAGAGTTGCAGATAATGAGGCTTCAAACGCCGATTTTGGCATTTCAGACGGCAGTGCGAAAAGATGAGTTGAAGTTGGAATGGAAAAAAATGCATTGTTGAAATGGACTGGCCGAGCAGGTAGTGATGAAGCCATCAAAGCGGATGCAGAGGCAAAGGTTATAGTCAGTCTTATCGTATCCGTCCGACTGACCCTAATGATCCAAATAAAGATGAACGTAATTTGGGCGATATTTTAGACGGTTCGGTTGCGGCTATTGGCAATAAGCGCGACAACCGTCAAGAGTTTTTGGTTGCCGCTGCCAATGACGGTATGGTACATATTTTCCGTAATGGTACGCCTAGCAATCCTTATGACTTGAAACTCAGCTATATTCCGGCAGGTATGGAACGTGAGGACGAGAAAGGTCAAGCAACAACTTTGGGCAAAAGTCCTGAAGGATATTGCTCGTGAGGGCTATGGCTCCAGCACGCCACACCGCTATATGGTCAATGGTGGCTTTGTTCTCCGTCAAACACCTGATAAACAAACCTTTATGTTTGGTGCAATGGGTCAGGGCGGACGCGGTGCATATGCGTTGAATATTGATGCGGTAGCTAACAGTGATCGTAGTAGTTGGAATACGACTGTGCCTTTGTTTGAAACAAAAAAAGGCTCTGACAATAAGCTGGGTTATACCATTGGTTCGACACAAATCGGCCGTGTTTCCATCAAGCGCGATACCACTCCGGTCAATTTGAAATCTGATGTGCGCTATGCGGGTTTCTTGGCCAGCGGCTATCGTACTGAAGATGTGAACAGTGTCGACAATGAAACGGCTTTATATGTCTATGATATGACAGGTAAAGAAGCTGGTACGCAAGATACCGGCAAAAATGTTTCTAGTGCCGGTAATCTCTTGGCTAAAATTCCTGCACCGAATGGCAAAGGTGGCCTCTCCACCCCCACTTTGGTAGACACCGATTTTGACGGTATTGTCGATATTGCCTATGCAGGCGACCGTTATGGCAATATGTTCCGCTTCGACTTGAGAGGTAAAACCCCGTCTGAATGGTCGGCGCAAATGATTTTCCAAGGTTCGGGTAATCAACCGATTACGTCTGCGCCTGCGGTATCACGTCGTGGTAAAGACAAGTATGTCGTCATTTTTTTGGTACGGGTAGCGAGATTTATCAGAATGAACTAGAAGGTACCAACGGACAAATCAATGCCGTTTATGGTATTTACGACGATGTGTCTACTGATGAATCTAAAAAAGCGGTTTTGGCAAACAGCAGTGAGTTGGAGCAGCAAACCAGAGAAAGTGACGGCGAACATATTTATGTCAGCAACAATAAGGTTGGTGAAGGCAAAAAAAGGCTGGAGTCTGACTTTAGGGTCCGAATGAACGTGTGACTGTCAAACCGACGATGATTTTGCGTACAGCTGTTCTGACCATTCGTAAGTATGAAAGCAAAACAATTCATACTGATTCTTCCAGTACCGATGTTTGTTTGCCGGACAGCACGTCCACACAAACGACAGCGAAAACGATTATTCTGGGCGTAAATGCCGAAAACGGCGGCCGTTTGGGCTTGCGTGATGCTCGTATCTCCAGTAAGGATCGTAAGTTTATCAGGCGCGAGAATAATGGCCAGATTGATTACGCCAACGGTATGACTTTTGATGGCGTTATCAACTTTACTTATATGAATTCCAGTAAAGCCGACGATTCTCCGGTAACTGCCGATGGCGATAGTGGTGGCACGGGTACGGATAAGGAGCTGAACGCCACGCCGAGCGTGCCAAATAATAAATGTTTTGCAACCAAAGGTGATCGCAGTCTCTTGTCTAACCAACTGGTCAGCCTAAAAGTAGAAGGCCGTACATGCGGACTCAAACGCATCAGCTGGCGTGAATTGTTCTTTTAATTGGTAAGGCTTAGCATCGAGGCCGTCTGAATTTTTCAGACGGCCTTTTTCTGTTGAGTGGTAGTAATTGAGAGATGCTGGATTAAAAAAATGGAAAACTTTGTTTGTGGATATAACAAGGTTTGATCAAATTGAGAGCTTGGATAAAGTTAACCAACAGACTTAGGCTATTCTTTTTAAATTTCTACTATTTGGTTAAG
>BNJU01003159.1_pt1 | contig 209738 bp, 382 predicted proteins | sample 8539281 | NCBI WGS metagenome assembly BNJU01 (sample SAMD00202456, study PRJDB9452) | human saliva metagenome | isolation source: human saliva | place: Japan | reverse complement strand
GAAGCATGTATTGCTGCTCACGATGACCGACGCGCACGTCGCAAGCGCGGTGCGTCAGCTATCCGTGTCGGACGCATTCCCCGCCAAGTTCTTCGATCTCGACCGTTGCTTCGAGGTCCTTCACCTCGTGGACAACGGCAAGGAGCCTGTGCTCATCAACAGCCATATGTCCGCGTACGATGAGGGCGCGGCACGGTCCGCGCCCAGCAGCTTGCGATGCTCAATCAGGTACTCCAAAAGAAGAATACGAAGTGCGCACCGCGTTATCTCAGGCGGCGACTGGAACCACGCGCTGTGCGGCAGCCTTGAGATATATCCTCCGAGCAGCAGGTGCCGAGTTGGGTCGCGACGCTTTCCTCCGAGGATCTGGCTTGCCTGGTCGAGGCGAGCAAGGTTGACGTCCCGACGTGCCGTGAGCGACGACATCCCGTATCAGAAGGGCGTGACGTACATGACCACGATCGGCTGGCTTCATCGTGTCGATAACGACGCCGCCGAGAACATCGATACGATCAACTAAAGGACCGAACTCTGTCAAGCTCACGCTCGCTCAACGAATAGAAGCCGACGGCGGCGGAGATGTATGCCAGCATCTCCGCATGTTTGGGATACAATAGGCGACTGATTCTCGGACGGGCAGGAAAGGATGCATCATGAACTCGCGCTGCAATCTGGCGGAGGCCGCAGACGCGCATGGGCAACCAGAAGCCTGGGCAGTATCTGCTCCGACAAGTAAAGCCCATCATTGCGCACACGGTCGAAAAGTCTGGTCATGCCCGGAATTCGAAGGTCATCGCCTGTCCCGATGCCTGCGGAAACTGACCAAAGACAGTCCTGCGCACCTGGTCGGGAAAGCGACCGGTTGGTCGTCATCGCCGCGGAAAGCGGCGCAACGACACCATCAAGCGAACGCCATCGCTCATCGAAGACGCCTGGCATCGACGACGACGCCGGTGCTCGTCACGCACGATCTGCGCGTCCATTCGTCACCCACCGCATCATCGCGACAACCTTGACGCCACGGGCCTCCCACGATGCCTGCGACACCGTGATTCCCGCCACCGACAACACCATCGTCGGTGGCGTCGACGGCACGGTGATCGACGTGTTCCCAGCTGCATGTTCGCTGTCGACGCCGCAGACCTTCGGGCATCGGTGCGCTCAAGAGCCTGTACGCCTTCGTTGAACGAGGAGCGCGCTACCCTGACCGACGGCGCATCTTCGTCCTGCGCGATCGGAAGGTCGCGCTCGTGTCCGTGCCGCATCCAACATCAAGATCATCATCCCGACCGATCCAAGACGCAGGCGCTCCTGGGGATCGAGGATTAAATGCTGGCCACTGTAAAATAGCTGACCGCGCTGCGTTGCTTGAGATGTCGTGCGCGACGAGACATCGATGTAGGCTGGCATCTTTGCCTGTGCGCCCGACGCACCTGGTTCATTCGCAACGCGGATCAGCGCTACTACCATGAACGCGCGGCTGCCATCATGGCCGAGAAGCTTTCCCGATGGCGCTTATCCATGAATCCATCGGGGGAAGTGGTGCGGACAACACCGCAATTTGCGCGCTCGAAGTGACGCTTCGCTCGTCATGATTCCGAATCTGCTGTGCGAATCTCATGAGGTCATCACGAACCACCCGCACGAGCGTTCAGGCATCGAGCGCCGACGGCCTACGGAGCTCGTACACCGTGCCTGATCGCGTGGTGGTTTCCTTGCCCGAAGGCATCGACAAAGACGTTGCGGCTTAACGAGCTCGTGTCCGTGGCGACGCATACGATTTCCCCGCTACGACGCGTTCGCCCACGCGGATCGCTCCTCGGTGGCATCTGGGCGACGGCAATGCCGGCTTCATCACGGCCCTTCATCAAGAAGCGCTTCTTCGCACCGCGGTCTACGTGTTCGGCCGCAACGAGGACACCGCCGACTTCACGTTCGTCGACGGCACTTCATCGACCAACGCGATCCCCGACGACCTCATCGTGGGCCCATGCGTTCGAATGCCGGCGGGCTGATCGCAGAGCGCCGCCATCGACCAGGCGATCGACCATCCAGCCCGAAGGCTGCATCGCGCCTGGCGGGCGTAAGCGAAAACGCCGTACCATCAACACGCGCATGGTGCTCAGTAAAGGGGCTGCGCGTGTTCGGCAGCAGTCGTTCGGGGCGCATCGACTTCCAGGAAACGCTCGATTCAGGTCAGCAGCTGTCGAAAGCCGGCATACCGAACGCATCGGGGCAGGTCTCGACGTGCGCTCCATCGCCGATGCGACGGCGGGCCTCGAGGGTGACATCCAGAAGCGTCTCGGCAAGACGGTCATGCGCTGGCATATCTAAGCGATGCACGCAGCCGACGCGTGAAGCGCGCGAGGCGCATCGGATTGCAAGCCTTTTGAAAGCGTATCTCCCATGAATCGCACCATGGCGCGCATATCCCAACGCACATGGACGAATGCGCTTCGATGAATGCGGCGATGGCATCGGTCGTGAATCGCCCGGCGCGAAACGTCGCCGATCAGGCGGTCAGAGCGCTGGCAAGATCGGTAGGATCCAGGTCAGCACCGCCAGGCGCTCGAGAAGCGCGACGAGCTCGGATTCGCTCGTGCAGCGTACGCCCGTGCGATGGCGAGCGGGCTGGAAGCTGAGTCCCGGGATCCAGCATTCACATCGAGGTCGGGAAACGTAGAACACGACCTTCTTGCCGAGAAGCGCGCCTTCGTACATGATCGACGAGTAGTCGGTCACCACGATGTTCGTGCCGATAAGCGACGCGATGCCGCTTTGGCCCGATGTGCCCGCGCGGTTCTCGATCGCGTGGAACGACCAGCGGAATCTCGGCATCCACGTCTGCGAGCGCTTCGACGTACGGTGGTCGTAGAGCTCGACGTATGTGTTGACTCTGTCGGAACGGCGCAGGGTGGGAGCGAAGAGGATGACCGTCCGCGCGCCTTCCTCGCGCCGTGCGCGGTCGGCCTTCTTCCTCCCGTCGACGCAGCTTGTCGTGCCTGTCGAAGCTGCGTCCGGAGGCGCTGCGACGAAGCGCTCCACGGATAGGAGAACGCCTGCGCGTACACGCCGCGGCTGCAATGCGCCAGCCGCAGTGAGGATCCAGAATAGCTATGCGATGGCTGCGCATCGGCTTGCGCAGCGGCGAGCGAGCGGTCTTCGCGCGTGCCGATGGCCTGGTAGCCGAATTTCTTGTAGGCGCCGCTGCATGCATGCCAGATCTGCATGACCAGGGACGTTTGGGGAATTCGTCGTGGATGGGCGCGTGGGTTGTCGGCGCGCCGGCATGCGCGCTGGGTTTGGGCGACCTCGCCCGTGAGGTGGTCGTCGCTACGTGCCGTTCGGAAGGTCGCACCGGGTCGCCGGAGGTCGTCGCTCGGAGAGTGTCCAGCGCGTCGCGATCGGCGTCTCGCCTGAATGTCCGATCGTCCGCTTGTTTCGCAGCGCATGCCCGCCGAGGCTACGGCCGGGTTAGGCGCCGTTCACGATGCACGCGCGGCATCGGTTTCGCGGTGACAGAGCTCGACGTATGGTCCAGCGCGCCGCTATCGCATGCTTCGCCTTGAACGTGCGCGTGATCGCGGACCGGCTTCCATCCGCCGGCTTTCGAAGCGTTCGGGCCAGGATTTTGAAACTCCGCTGGGGCTGTTCGACTGGCGCGAGGCGAACAGCACTTCGCTCGGCGCGTGAACATCAAGCCAGAAGAGCTGGTAAAGGCCGCTGTAGACGATGCGGGCGCAGGCGATGATAGCGGTGTTTCATTCAAGCTCGCTCTCTACCGCTGGTGCGGCGTTGCTTTTGATGATGCGCGCGACATACGGACGCGTCGCTTCGGCGTTCGGAAAAGCCGGATGATCCATGCGGTTCGCTCGGTGCGCCAGCGATGTCGGGGAGCCCGCACGTGCCCGCTTTCTTCGCCATTCCGCCCATCGTCTCGAGCAGGCGCGCATCCCCGAACATCTCGGTGCAGATGCGTTCGGTCGATGCGTACGTCGCAGGGCGCCTCGCGAATTTTGGCTGCGGAAGGCCTCAACCCGCGCGGCGTCGAAGCGCTCGGGTCCACATGCGTTGTCGGGTAGCGTCGACGAGTTCGCTCGTTCGGCCAGCACGGCGGGCGTAAGCTCGCCGTAGTCGTAGTAGAATTGCAGCCAATCCTTGTATTCATCCAGATCGTAGGCGAAGAATGCCATGGGGTCGCCCGAAAGCGAATACTCGAACACGAGCGACGAATAATCGGAGATGCAGACGTCGGCGCAGCTGAGAAGCACGTCGATAGGCAGGCTGCCGTCGTCGAGGAAGGCGAAACTGGCACGCCGGGAACGGGCATCGGATGCTTCACGAAAGGATGATGCTGACGACCAGCACGTATTCGTCGCCGATCGCACGCATGAGCGCACGGACGTCGCTATCGTCGGGCCCGATCACCGCGTTGCCTGCACGTGGCCGCGAACGTGGTGGCGCATACAGTGATGATCTCTTAAGCCCTGGCAGTGCGTGGACCGCCGCATCGATTCGCGCGCGCGCGGCGCCGGCGAGGAAGGCGTCATCGTGAAGAATACGCCGGTGTGGCTGACGCCGAGGCTTGATGATGCCGGGCGTGCTCGAGCTAACATGGCCTCGGCGCTCCAGCCCGCCACATCGGGACTTGTAAAACGGTCACGAGCGACAGGTTCCCATAGTAAGGGTGTCGCAGCAGCTCCTCGCGCGAGCCGCCGAAGAGCGCCGCCGCTCAGTGACATGCCTATTTCTTGGGGCAGCGCCGCAGGCGCATGCCAGAGCTGCGCGACCTCCTTCGTTTCGGGCGAAGGAAGGCAGCTGACGAGCTGCGACATGCGTCGTTGAGGAAGACGTAGCGCCGTGGCGGCCTCTCGCGTGCGGCATCCAGGCAGTTCTCGAAGTATCGCGCGCGCGGGGCACCTGCGTCTCAATGCAGCGAAATGAAGACGGTCTTTGATCCGTAGCGCTTCGCGGCGGCTGCTCGACGAGAGGGCGAAGTTGTCCGCAGCGCGTCCTTTGTTCTCGAGGAAGACGACCTGAGCGGATCGACGGGTGAGGCCGCCGCCGCGCGGTATGCGGCGGGCATGCGGCGGCCGAAGAGGGAATCTTGGCGATGCGTCATGACGGAGCGAGCTTTGGTAAATGCTCAAGAGGGGTGCCTCGATCATGAAAGGAAAACATGTGATTGAATTATAGGTGAGTTCATCTTTCAGCGCGATTCCGCGTATTCTAGCCGGATCGCGCCTTCGCATGATGGCATCGAGGCAGAGGCTGCGGCTCGGAGGGCTGACGGCCCAGAGAGGCCGATTTCAGCTCGAAGTCTGACCGAGACACGAGACATAGAAAGCGCAATCGCCATGAGATATGACGATGTGGCCGACCCGCGTGCCCCGTTCGGAACGTGCCTAACATCCGTTTTCAAAGAATCCTATCCATGCGATCGGTGGATATCGTCGATGTCGCGCCTCCGTGTCGGCAGGCCTTACCAACAAGTCGTTTCGCCCCTCGTGCGCAGGTGAGGCATGGCATCTATCGGCATCCCGGCAAGTCGGATCCGACGCGCTCATCAACCGCAGCATCGGGAGCGTACGCGCTCGGCATCGCGCGCAAGCGCCGATTCGACTGTGCACAGAGATCCGATCGAGGGCTGGAAGATCTTCCGCTTCCCTACCCGGATGCAGTCGAATTCGGCTATGGAGACGAGGCGCAGGTGGATGCCGCCATGAACTCGGATTACATCGTCGCCTTTGGTCGTTGGACTTCCGTGAAGAGGCGCTTCCGTATCCTGGGAATGCTTGAGCAGGCGTCGTATCCGATACCGACGGCTTCCCGAACTTTCGCGCGACCATCGATGAAGTGGCCGCCTTCCTTGCTCGCGAGAGGCGAGGAGGTTTTCTCGCTCCAACGATTTCTACGGGCCCCAACATCCTCGTGAAGGGACGCCGTCTCAGCTTATCGACTGGGAATACGCCGCATCGGGAGACTACGGCGCAGCACCTGGAATTTCATCGCGCAAATCCCCGAGTACTCCTCGATGACCGCACGAGGGCTGTTCGATTCTATTTCAGGGTCGGACGTCCGCCGAGCGATCGCCATGTGTGCGCGGCCGTCGTCGGGTCTACGTACGTCTGGTCGATGTTCCAGGAGATGCAGGGGAATCCGATGGCGAATGGCAGGGATATCTGAGCCGCGCGGCCCAACCAGGTTCGGCGCACGGGTCCTGCCGTCGTACCGATGCGATCCTGCGCTTCGTGCGAGGAGGATGTCGCGCAAGGAATTCGATCGCCTGGCTGCGCGCGCGGAGGCGGGGAAGGCGAGTGAGACGAACTGCAAAGCGCTCGAACCGTATCGCGCGAAGAGGGCGGTCCTGCTCGCAGCCCGGTTCGGCAGCAGGTCCTTCCCCATCATCGCGACCACAGCCGCTCGTCGCGTCACGGCGTCCGCATCATCGATCGGCTCATCGACGCCCTTCGCGCCGTCGGCAGCAGAGGAGATCTACGTGGTCAGCATCTGAAGACGAATTCGACCAGCTGCTTCCGACGTATCCCATGCTGAGATTCATCGACTAATCCCTCTACCGATTCGACGAACAACATATCGTCCGCCGCAGCCGCAGCCGGCTGCTTCGAAAACGCCTACGTCTTCGAGTCGGACCTGTTGCTCGCGAACCGGCTCGTCACGAAATACCAGTTCGATCGACTATCTGGCACTCCGTCCCGGCGACCGAGGACTGCTGCTCGATGCTGATGAAGGGCTCCATCACGCGCATCGCGAAGGGGAGCGACAAGCCCTGCTGGCAGATGGTGGGACTGTCGTTTTGGACGAAGGAGGACGCGCGCCTCGCTCGGACATATCCTCGCGTGCCGCGCAGGGCGGGATTGCGCGCAGATCTTCTGGACGACGTCGCGCTCGTGCATCGTGCGGACGCTTACGACGTGCATGTGCGGGAATGCTCCTTCGACGATATCGTCGAGATAGACACGTTCGCTCGAGCTCCAGGTCACAGATCCGGCCCTATGCCGCCGAAGCGATTAGGCCGCGTCGAGCGCCGATAGTGTCGAATGCCAGATGTTGACGCGCTGTGATGGTCGAAAATGCCGTTCACCTGGTATCCACGAGGAACCTATAGCAGAAGGAGTCCTCGGGAACCATACGGATCGCATGACGACAGCGAAGATTGTACGCGCTGGACAGGGCAGAAGACGGCCAAGGTAATTCGTTCGAACTATCGCGGAAGGTTGCGCCGCGCTGCGCAGCGGTTCTCGGCGCATCCTCACGCGGCGCCGCGCCTCGCCGATGAAGGCGTTCATCGAGAGCATTTCCCGATACGCTTCGGCCTCGCAAGGCGCGCCTGCAGGGAGACTGCGAACGGGCCTTCCGCCGCGGCGGCCGCCGATCCGCTCGGCAACCTCCGACGCACCCGGCAGGGCGCGGCATCCGAGGCCGTGCGAAGCTCCCGCCCTCGAATCTTCTCGCGCCTAGCCGTTCCTCCTGCAGGCGCGGCACCTCAGCGAATCCTCGCTGACGTTCGAAAGACGCCCAGATTCAGCGACGCTTGCCGCCGCGGGCGCCCAGGGTGCCGTTTCCTGGAAAAGCACCGATCCGCGCGTCGCGATCGTGTCGGACGGCGACGCCGTCAGCGGCGGTCGGTGCGGGAACCCGCCGCATCATCGCGCGCGCGACGACGCGCGTCGAAGCATCCTGCGAGGTGAAGGCCAGCGCCTCGACCGCAGCGATGCGTCCGGACGCCTGGCGTACCTGCGTCCCGACGGATCGCGCGCCCAGGGTATGTGCGTCCATGGGTCGCGGTATTCTGTTCGATGCGAACGGCTGGGCGCGTTCCGGCTGGCAGAAAAGCGACAGCGTTTGATGCATTTCGATCCGAAGACCTTTGCGGCCGTTACCGGCTGGAACCGTCTTTACGTGGAACGACCGCGGCGTCCTGGTACCTTCTTCGATGCCGAAGCGCCGCATGCTGACCGGCTGGCAGAAGAATGATAGAGTGGTATCTGCGCCCGATTCCGGCCGCATGCTCAGGAGGCTGGCAGAAGGATCGAGGTTCGCAGTACCATGGCCGATGCCGTGGTGCCGCCCATGGATACGGGCTGGATCAAGAGCGGCGGATCGTGGTATCTGCTCGGCGAGTCGGGCCGCATGCACCGGATGGCAGAAGGTCGATGGCAGCTGGTACCACCTGGATGATTACGGCCGCATGGACGGGGTGGCTCAAGCTCATGGCACGTGGTACCTGCTTTCAGCGGCGGACGCATGCTCACCGGCTGGCAGAAGGTCGGCGAGAATGGTATTACCTGTATGAGCAGGGGCGACATGGCGTCCGACGAGTGGTCGGCGATCACTATGCGTCCGAACGGGGAGTGGAGCGATTACGCGACCGTACAAGTCGGGGTACCAGAATCCTTCGGGGATACTATCAGCTGAGCAGCAAGAACGTGTATTTCAACGGGTATGGGCTCGAGCTTCGACTACGCGACGCCCTCGAGGATCGCCAGCGCCACCCGCTCTCGAGGCCATCGAGGCGTTCATCGATCGCGCGTACGATTATCGCACCGACTACGTGTGGAACTGGTCGAGCGGCCGGGCGAAGGCGTCGACTGCACAGGGCCTCGTGTTCATCGCGCATACGCCTGCGGCATGGACTTGATGGCGGGCACGAAGAACTGACGACTTCAATCCTATACGCGTTACATGACCCGGCGCGAACGGATGGCAGCAGCCATGATGCCGATAATATGTGGAACTACGGTAAGGTCCAGCATCTTTCGCTATCGCAGCGCGAGCGCGGCGACGTGATCTACCGGGCCCGGCCATGGCGATATACCTGGGCAACGACAAAATCATCGAAGCGCTCGGCGACGATGTGCACATTACGAGCCTTCTGGTCCCATAGAAGCTCTCGACGGGCGTCATGCGCTTCTTTGCGAAATAATGGCCGAAACCGGATGTTCGATAGGCGCATCGCAGGTGCGCCTATGTTTTCGGCTGCCCGTATGGCCGGTCACAACGGAGGGATGGAAGATGGCGCTCATACGAAGGACGACAAATTCGCGCATCTTCTTGCGATGTACTGCGAGTTCGATGACCGCCCGCGCCCACGACGTCAAGGTGTTCCTCGATTGGGGAACGCTGCTCGGCGCCGTGAGGCATCGCGGCTTCATTCCCTGATTTCGATCTCGATATCAGCGCGACGTGGGGAGACCACCAGCGTCTGTTGAAAGGCGTGGACGAATCCGCTGCCGGAACCGCGCGATCGTCAACATCTACCGCATCCTGGGTACCCGTCGCTTTTCTCGCGCCTGGTGGACACCACCACGACCGAGATTCGCCCGGGCGTCTGCCTGGGACCTTGCGCCGTGCGGCATGTCCATCGACATCTTCCCCCTGGTTCCTTTGCCGAAGGATCCGAAGAAGCGCGAGCGTGCGAAGGATGCGATGCTCGTGTTCTACGAGCTGACGAACCACATGATGCTCAACGCCGTTCGCGCAGGAAAAGCATGCGTCGGCCGCGCGAAGTCTTTGGTCAAACGCCGCATCTTCGGAAGAAGCGAGTGCTCGAAGACCTGCACAGAATCGCGTTCTCGACGCCCGAGGAAGAATGCACGGCCCATGTGCAGCTCACAGGCGGCAGCGTCGATGCAGCGTCATCGAGAGGACGTCTCGGCACGTACAAGGAGCTGCCCTTCGAGGGCATATGTCTCGATGCCCGAGAAATACATCGAATTCCTGCAGGCTGGCTATCGGCGTGACCTGGCGCACTACCCGAGCAACCGGTCGGCGGGCTACCACTACGTCGAAAACCTCGACATTCCCTAGACGTGTACGTGCACGACTACATGCAGTTCTCGACAAGGAGAAGGTTCAAGAACTACCGGACCTTCAAAGCTAAGCGAGCTTCAGGACGTGCTCTGCGCGTGCGCACGCATCCCCTGAATACCGCCGTACGTCCCTTCAGCCTGCGCGGCTGCGCGTCGAGGCGTTCGGATCTCCTCGGAATATGCCGAAGGCGTGCCCGAAGACCGAAGTCGCCCTGACGGACTACGTGAATGCTCAGATCGCCTCGAAGCCGTGGTACTGGCGCGTCTGGGGCGGCCTGTGGACGAATGGATCAGCGCTCATGCGCCGCATCCTTCGACCGCGGCATGTACAACAAGATCATGGCATATCATCACGCAGAGGTCCTGGTCGCTCGACGAACCGCTGCCCGAAAGCATCCTCGAGGTCAAACAAGATAGAAGCCATCTTCCGCGTGTACAACGCCATCGATTACGACGATACGGACGAGGTCAGACGCCTTGTCGCGCAGGACGGCGCGGTTCTCGACGCGCTCGTGTCCGCATGCGGATTCTCATCTGCGCTCGTGCGATGCCGAAGGCGAAGACGATTGGCGCGCGGTCGCCGAGGCGGCTGAGACGAAGCTCGCCGCATTTCCCCGGGCGACGACGAGATCGAACGACGCCAGGCCGTCGCGTCGCGCGCATCGGCCGCACGGACGAGCGTCCGCCATGCTCGAAGACATCATCGTCCGTTCGAACAACGGCATGACGGTCCTCGCCGCTAAGGATGACAGGAAGGAGCCGGCCTTGACGAGCGCGATTGAGAAGCATCACCTGAAAACTCCTGAAGGAATTCGACGCGTTCTGCGCTGAGCGAACATCCCGTATGCGTCTCGCGTTCCATTCCGCATGGGACGCGGAGAGTTCGGCGGCTATCACGGGGGATATACGGACCTCGGTCCATATGACCGAAGAGGCTGTTTGCAGCTTCAGGAGCGTGCAAGCCCGAGCCGCGGCATCGTGGGCTTCTCGAAGCGCGGCCATGCGGCGAAAGTATGCGGATATGAACGCTATCGCCATCAACCGTCGACGAGCCGTGGAGAAGCTGCCCGTCTCGGTATCGCCATCGCGATCCTGAACCGGTCTTCCGACGGTTCGTGGACTGGGATCGAAGCCTCGTAGCGCGGAGAGTTTGTCCCACCCGGCACCATCTTCGACGAGCTTGCCGCGTGAAGCTGGACGACGGCGAGTTCTGGGCGTTCGCCGATGCCGACGCGCTACTCACGGCCCTTGCGGGCGAAAGCTGGCGCACGGCGAAATGGCCGTACTTCACGCCGAAATCCGACATCTACTCACGTTCAGACACGGACACCGGATCCGCATCGGTTCATGGCGTCCCCGTCGCGCAGGATGCTGCGGTGGCCGAACCGTGTGTTCCGCGCGAAGTATCGCGACTGGGTCCGCAGAAGTACAAACCCGTTCTACAGAAAGAAGACCCTGCGCTATCCGCTCTACCTGACGAGGACCGAGAACCGCTCGATCTGTGGGAAACCTGATTATCCTCGAAGCTGACCCGTCGCCATAAGTCGAAGGACCCCTGCGCGCCGGGAGTTCGAGACCATGCTCGAACCCCTGGTGCGAGCGCATGGTGTATTGGAATACGCAGAGCTCGGCCTGTCCGTGGACGACGATCTGCTGGATCTGGTGGCCTTTCCGAACGCCGTCTCGCAAGGAGCGCGCCGAGAAGCTCGTCTCGCGCATTCCCGAAGCGTACCGCACCTCCCGCGTCGAAGACGTCCTGCGGCGCGGCTGGGCCATCCGCTGCTCGAAAACGGTATAATCCATACGTTCATCTGCCCGCGTGGCGTTTGGAGCATGGAATGTCACGCGTCGAGCGGATCCTCCTTCTGATGATGGTGGGTCCGCACGCGTTTCGGCGCGCCCGTTCCCGCCAATTCGTCGAGGTCGAGGCGCCCACGTTTCAGCTACCTGTCGAGAAGCATGCGAGCATCGATTTCGCCGGACCGCATGGTCATCGTCTGCAACGGCGACTGGGTCGACTACTACGCGCAGAATGGGTCGGAAACCTCGGGCTCGGCATCAACTGCCGTGGTCAACGGCGGCGCGAGCCGCTCGAATCCGTCAAGAACGGCCTGACCGACGGCGAAAATCTGCGGTCGCGGGTGATATCGTTCATCCACGACGTCACGCATCCCTACGTCGACGAGGCATCCGAGGCTGTCCGCCGCTGCGGCTGCCCATGGCGGTGCGACGATGGGCGAATGCCAGTACGACACCGTCTACGGCATCGACCCCGAAACCCGCATGCTCGAGCGCGTCATCCTCGCCAGACGGTGGTGACGGGCGCGAGCCCCGAGGCCTTCGAGCCCGCAGCATCTGGGGCATCTACAGCACCCTCTCGGTCGATGAGCTGGAGAACTATACGTCGGCAGGCGCCCTTGCGCTGGCGTTCGATACGATCGAAGTCGTGCCGACCGACCTCATCAACCTGAAGATTACCTATCGAACGATATGGAAGCCTTCAAGAAGCTCTTCCATAACTATTATTTTAGACGCGATTCCAATCGCGCGGTCGTCGGGCCGCGCGATTCTCATCTGCAAGGGGAGCGCCCATGAAAAGCTGCGGTGCCGCACGGCACGCAAGAGGTCGTCTACGAAGACATCGAGCGTACGGAGCCGGCGCCGGCGAAGTGGTCGTCAAGGTCCACTACACGGCGTCTGCGGGATCCGACGTGCCGCGCGTCCTCCAAGGGCGCGTGCATTTTCTTCCGCTCGTGCTCGGGCACGAATTCTCGCCGAATCGTCGCGGTGGGCGACGGCGTCCCCGACCTGGTCGGACGTGCGTCGCCGGCGTTCCGCTGCAGCCCGCATGGAATGCGAGGATTGCCTGAGAGGCGACTATTCGCCCTGCGGCCATTACGGCTTGCTCGGCTCCCGCTCCTCAGGGCAGCATGGCTGAGGCGCACGTCACGCCGCCCGAAGAACGTCGTGTTCTCGGCGATGACGTGCCCGATCTGGACGGCGCGTTCTTCGAGCCCGCATCGGTCGCCATCCACGGCATGAGCTCGCGATTTCGAGGAAGGGGCCACGGCCGCGGTCGTGGGGCTGCGGGACCATCGACCTTCGCGCCCAGGCGCTCGGCACGGCGCCCAACGTGGTCGCCACCGTGCGTTCGCCCCGAAGGCCGACGCCGCCCGCGCCGCCGGGCGTGACGAAGCTCGCCGAGCACGCTGGAGGAAGATTGCTCGACCCAAAGCCGCCCGAACTGGTGCCGGGCGCCGCTTCGACTACGATCTTCGATATCAGCGGGCGCTGCTGAAAGCCATCCTCGATTCGTTCGAGGCTAGCCGCCCAACAAGGCCCGCGTCGCGTTCGTCGGCACGCCGTCGCGCGACGTGGCCTTTCACCGCGAAGCAGGGAGGCGATCAACCGCGAGGAACTCACGGTCGCTCGTGGGTGTCCTACAGCAAGCCGTGGCTGGCGTCGAGTGGGACATCGTCAACCGATCTGTTTCAATCAAAGAGTCGCGAGGGTGGTTTCCGAGTGATGCCAGATACGGTTTACAATCTTCGCCAGATATCGGATGCCTTTCGAGCGTTACGCCAAGCGCGATGTAGCAAGGCAAGACTCCGTATCGACTCTTGAGGAACACTAGATGATTACGCCGCAGAAGTATCGTGAAGAACATGTGGAAGGAAGGCCGTCGCGCTGGCATCTGTGATCTGCTGCTCGTCCCGCCGCGGATCGTCTTTGCTGCGCTCATCACGCGCGCGCAAGACCGACGACGCCGCCCCGATCAGAATCCGCCAGCACAGGTGAAACCAGCTCGGCGGCTACACGGCATGACCGTTTGACTTCGACACGATTTGCACGCCGGCGCCGGAGAGAACGCGGTGCCTTGGGAGCAGGTCATCGTCGGCAGCGTATCAGCCGCTGCCCTGGGTGGACTGTGAAGAGAAGAAGCGCTCAATGAACGTCGAGAGCTCGAGCCCAGAGTGCGAAAGCTCGCCGCTATAAGAAGATCCCACCTGGACACCCGGCGCATGCGCGTCGCATCCGGACGACCGGCGAAGCCTCATCACCAAGACCTGCGCCGAGGCGCGAGCCGCGCGCCTGTGCCGTGCGGCCGAGCGCCTAAGTGCTCAACATACAAGGAATCAGCGAGGCGCCTGAGCCTCGTCTACGTCATCGGCAGCGCGAGGTTCCCGTGCCCGGCGGCGATTTCAACGCCGGCGAATGGGCGTGACCACGGCGGACGACGCCTACAACCATCCGCATCTATCGCGCGAGGAGTTCGAGCGCCTGGGCCTGAAGAGGCCTTTGGGCGCGTCGTCGCCATCGTCGTCGAGATGGGCGTCGAATTCCACGAGTTCAGGATCGACGAGTACGATCGCAGCCGCGGCCGACCTCGTCGCCGCGATGCGCAAGGAGCGTGCATCGAGGGCCATTCGAGCGATTACCAGACCACGACGAACCTGACCGCCATGTGCGAAGACGGCGTCGCCATCCTGAAGGTCGGCCCGGCGCTCACCTTCGCGCTGCGCGAGAGCTGCTTCGCCCTCGAGCAGATCGAGCAGCGAGATCTACGCCGAGACGCCCGAGGTCTGGTCTAACTACCGCGAGGTGCTCGAGCGCACGATGCTCGAGGACCCGCGGGGCCCATGTACCACCAGGGAACCCCCAACGAGCAGCGCATCGCGCGCCCTACAGCTTCTACGACCGCCGCTGCACTATTTCGCGGCGGCCGTCAGTCGCGCCCGCGCGCTGGTGGAAAACCCGTCCGGCAACAAGATTCCGCATTGCATGCTGAGCCAGTACCTCGCCCGTAACCAGTGCATCGCGTGCGCATCGGCGCTCTGAAGAACGAAGCCGCCGACATCATCTGGGATCACATCGGCGATGCCATCGACGGCTATCTGCGTGCGACCGATTACCGCGGCGTGGGCGAGCCTCTTTTCCGGCTCCGCTCTTCTAAGACGAGTGCTTTGGGAAACGCACGCTGCGGCGGACATCTCAACGCTCCGGACGTCTGACATCACGATTTTCATCGAGCGGGCGTTCGGAGAGTCCTACTACGACTATCAAGACTCACGAGGACCTGCGCGCGGCGCAGGTCCTTTCCGCCACGCGCGCGGCGAACGTCGAGCTTCTGGCGAAGTTCGACGCCTCTCGCCGCCCTAGCATGGCATCGGGTACTTCGCCTACGGCAAGAGCTGCGCGGCGTGGTGTCGCATGCCGACTTTCCTGCCGCGAGCGAGCCGAGCTCGTCATCCTGCGCGCGGATTACGATCGGCTGGTCGGCGCCCGCCGCCGTCTGACCGACGAAGAGGTCGAGAGCTGGGCTGGCGCTTCGATACGACGTTTTCCAAGAAGCGCTATCGGGACATCGACGTTATCTACCGCGCGTGACCGCGTCTGCTGGCGACGCCCGTCATGTACGAGGGCGAGGTCGTGTTCGACGAGTCATCGCTGCCGATGCAGGCGTGCGGGTCGTTCGAGCCGCCCGTCTCGAAGAGGTTCCCGACGATTTCTTCACGCGCAAGAAATTCTTCCGCCAGATGAAGAGGCAACACCATCATGAAGCGCGCTATGAACGCGCGAGCTCATGATCGACGACGAGGGCGTGACGCGCTTCCAGCATGGTGCGCGTCTGCGTTATCGGTTCCCGCCCGCTTCGGTTCGCCCCATGGCTCATGCATCATCGCGCGCGCAAGTACGCGGGCGGGCAGAGCAACGTCACGCGCGTCGCGGGATGGCGCTCCGTCACGTTCCCATCACCGATTTTCGGCGAGATGCGCGCCTTCCGTTCGCAGGCATCCAGATCTACTGTCCACTCGTCCCGATATCTCGGGGCGAAGGAGCCGATTATCGAGACGACCCCCGAGCTGCGCCGCTCAGGGAGGACGCGAAGGAGATCGTCGCCGAGATCGACCGCACCTGCCAGAAGCTCGGCATCCAGTACTTGCATGCGGCGGCACGATGCTCGGCTACGTGCGTCACGGCGGTTTCATCCCGTGGATGACGATATCGACATCGGCATGATGCGCCGACTACGAACGCTTCAGGCCGAAGGCGGGCGCGCTGCTCGACGGCGAGCGCTTCTTCCCGCAGACGCGCGAGACCGATCCGAACATCCCATACTCTGCTCGAAGGTCAGGATGAACGGTACCACCTACATCACCGACTACAACAAGTTCCGCGATTTACGAGGGCATCTGCGCGGGACGTGTTCGTTCGACTACATCCCGAACGATCCGTCCGAGCAGCGCGCGTTCCGCGGGCAGGTCAAAGCGCGGCGCGGGCGCATAACCGCATCGTGAACCGCCAATATCCGAAGGTCCAGTCGGCAAGCGTCGGCGCGAAGAAGAACATCGACTGGCTCATCTGCAGATCAACGGGCGTCTGCTGGCGCACCATTACTGGTCGTTGTCGCTGGATGAGACAGCGCCATTTTCGACGAGGTGGCTGGGACCTACAACGACCAGGCGGCCGAAGAGGGTCTGCAGTACGTCGCCTGCTTCGTTCCGTCGTATACGATGGCGAAGGTGTCCGACCTGTCTATCCGCAGCGCGTGAGCTTCGACGGGCTCGACATCATGCCGCCGAACAACCCGAGGTCTTCCTGCGCATGCAGTACGGCAACTTTCACTGGTGCTGCCGTATCCGCATCAGCGTCGCCGCCTAAGACCTGCTGCTCTGGTCCGATGAAGAGGGCGTGGGCGGCGGCCGCGAGGCCGAAGAGCTCGCCGCCGAGGAAAGCCGACGAATAGACGTTCACGGGCGCCTGCGGCGGCGCTCGGTCGCGATGCGCCCCGTCTTCTTTGGATAGCATCCATCGAGACGGGTTCGATGGCGTATTCGCACCCATGTAGCGAAAACGCCGCGGCGGCCACGACGAGGTAGGGAAGAAGCGCGCCTTCCATGTAGAGGGGCGGAAGGAGTAGATCTGGTTCAGCGCGATATGCGGAGGTAGAGTTCGAGCGAGAATCCGCCGACGAACGATAGGAACCGCATCGCCGCGGCTTCGGCACGCCCGGTTTTGTCGAAGATCGCGAGGAGATGCCGCAGATCGCATAGCTGAGGGAAATGCCGCCGAGAGCCTGGAAACAAGCGGTTCCAAAGGAACAACGATGAGATCGGTGGGCTTGAGGGATACGAAGGTCACGGGCCGCTGCCGCGACGATGATCCAGGTCCACCAGCTCGAGGTGCGGCGTTCGTAGACGTACTTTCCCGCGAAGCAGCCGAAGACGAACACAGGGATGTGTCCGATGGCGATTTCTATCATGTAGTAGAAATCGGGGACGCTGCCCACAGGGAGGATCACGACCGCGATGATGAGCGCTTTCGAGGACGACAGCTGACCGCCGCGTTCCCGCGCGGCGATTCGAAGAGAACGCATGGATGAGCGGATAACATGCATACAGGGGATGAGGAGCAGACGAACCAGACGAGGCGACGCCCGTGAACCAAAACTCCAGCGTCGTGGCCTTCAGACGAAGTGCGCCATCGCCGTGCCCAGGTCGGGATCCTGCACGAGGCAGCGGATGATCCAGTACCCGTAATCGATGACGACGAGAGGCACGATGCGCGCACCGCCCTTTTTCTTCATGAAGTCATGGTGCAGCGTCGGCTTTTTCGCATACGAGAAGAAGAGGCACGCCCGAAAGGAAGAGGAAGATGTCGACGCCGCGCTGCTGAGCTCCATGATGCCCCGCGACCAGAGAAGCTGTTCGATGCCGAACGAAGTCGACGTTATTGATCGTCGCATGATAGATGACGATCCAGAGCATCGCGAACCCGCTACAGAGGCGCGATAGGTGCTTACGATATCGAGCCTGAAGCGCTTCAAGGGCGGATTCTCCTGCGGCGTGACGGATGGGAAAGTTGCATGGATTATACGCCCGCGGCTTACGTCGTACGACCACGCATCGGCAGGCGGGCGCTTATTTCGATAGGTCGTCGTTTTCGTCCCAGCCCCAGTAGACCGCATGGGTCTGCTCCATACCACCAGACCCTAGGATCCTAGGTCGACCGTGCGGATATAGCCGACGTTGTCCATGACGCGCCCGTTGCCGATGTAGATGCCGATGTCCCCAGGCGGATCCGGCCCAGGTGTGCGGATGGGAGGATGTGGCGATTCCATGCCGACCTTGAGGTCGGCCGGGTCCTTGGAATTGCAGAAAGTCCCAGCACATGTTGCACGCATCGCCGGGATAGACGTACGACGTCCCCGTCGCGTCGCGATAGACCCGATCGACCCACTCCGAGCAGAGGTTGCCGCCGGGCAGAAGGAACGGTGAGCAGGACGCCACCATGTCTCTCTGCCGCTTGGTGAGCGTGCCGTCCTGCACGCCGTCGAGGGTGGGAAGGGCGCCGTCCGGCATGAGGCAGTACCAGACGCCGCCGGTCTTCACCCATCCCGTGTCCATGCGGCCTGAATCGCGCAGGTGGTACCAGGGTGCCGCTCAGTTTCGTCCAGCTGGTGTCCAGCCCTGCCGGAGGCGTGCAGGTGGTACCAATATCCCCGTCTCAGACCCAGCCCGTCTCCATGGCGCCGCCGGCATCGGCCAGGCGGAACCAGGAGCCGTCGTCTTTCTGCCAGCCCTTGAGCATGCGGCCGGATTCGGCGAGCAGGTACCATTTTCCGCTATCTTTCTGCCAGCCGGTGAGCATGCGGCCCTCATCGTCGAAGAGGTACCACGAGGGATCGTCGCCGTTGTAGAGGCGACGCCGCCATCCCGCGCTGCGGCGCCCGTCTTCGTTGTCGAACAGGTACCCGACGCCTTCGTGGTCGATCCCAATCTGGGTCCGAGGATCGCTGTTTCCGTCGAAGAAGAAGATCGCCGCCCGATTCTCTGCAACCCGGACCGCCTTCGGAACCGTCGGGGTTGAGGGTAATGGGGTTTCAGCGAGCTCGTCGTAGACGAGCTGCGATGCCGATACCGCGCATGTCGCGATCGCGCCCGTTTCGTCCGTTGCGGTGATCGCGCAGGTGCCGAACCCCGTCGCCGTCACGACGCCTTCGGGCGACACGAGTCGCCACGGCATCCGATGAGCTTGTCCAGGTCACGGAGCCCGATGTACCGATCGCGGCAAGCCGGTGCGTTTCGCCTGCGTTCGCGAATGCGAGCCTGCCGCATCGAGCGAGAAGCCTGCGAGGCTGCGCCGTCATCCCCGCTGCCCGCGACCGTCGATCCTTCTTTCGCCGCGAACGACGGCGCCCGTGGCGGCTTCATCGACAGGATCGTCCGATTCTCGATCGGATGGCATCGAGGCCGCCGCAAGCTATCGCTCTGATTCGCGTCTGCAGTCAAGGCGGCATCCGGATCCGCATCGGCGGCGAAGGCGGGGCGCGCAAGGAAGGCAGGGTAGCGCAAGGAAAAGACACAGATGAGCGCAGCGATTGCGGCTGCGACAAGGGCGATCGCGGGGCGCGAGGCCTGTTTCGGGTGAATGGCACGGTCATGGCGGCCTTTCTTGAGGAGATGTTGCACCCTTTAGGCGAAAAACAGGACCGAAGGGTCTCGTCTGTTTACACGTTACGGCAGGTAGTCTCACATTATGCAGCAAACAAGGACGCGGTGCGAATCGCGAATGTCATCGACGCGCAACGCCGACGGCATTTTCGGCATCCCTCCGTAAACGCAGCCTGCGCGTCAGGGAAGGTTTGATATGAACGTTGACCAGGCCCTCTCGTCCCTGGCGTGCGTCATGCTGCGTCGCGCTGCATCGGGGGAATGTGCGCCGAAGCCCGCCTGCGCTCTTGAGCCCATGTCGTTGTCCGACGAGATGAAGTACTTCGCAGTACGAAAGCTCCCAGAATTATGCGCAGACCTTCAGCTCGGGCGACGACCACAACGCGATGGGCTATCAGTTCGATCGTCGGTACGGCCTGCGCGATTTCACGAGAGTGCTGATGACGACCATCCGCATATCTTCAGGCGTTGGGAAAGCCTTGGCGGCATCCGAGCGGGGATTTCAAGAACAAAGACGTCGTCTATACGGATGATGACGGCTAGGCGGATTTCATTACATCGTTCGGTGACCCTCAACGCGGCGTGGAAGGCCGCGCTCAAGAGCGATCCGGAAGCTGCCGCCGCTACCAGGACGCTTGGGCATATCAGCAGTACCACGGCCCGTGCAGAGGACTGCAGTCGCGGTACGGGATCGATCTTCCGAGCGTTCCGACTGCATCAGCGCCCTGCTGGGGCATGCTGCAACCCCTTCAGCCAGACAGGCTGCCTGTATTTCTTTTCGACAAGGCGGGTCTGAGCGCCGGCATGTCCGATCGCCAGTTCGCACGCGCGGCTCGCAAACGCGGTCGCCGACAATGTGCGCGCGCGGTATCCGTCTCAACCTCAGTATCATCAGGGCTGGCAGAACCGCCACAAGAAGGAGCTCGCCGACCGCCCTCGGCTATCTGGGTCAGTGGATCCAAAAAGCCGGAGGGTGGACGTTCGTGAAAGGCAAGCCGCTCACGAGCGAATGGGAAGAGATCGACGGCCCTGGTACTACTGATAAGGACGGATACGCCGTCCAAGACACGAGAAGATCGGCGGCTCCTCGGTATCTGTTCGACGACGGCTGCCATATGCTCACCGGCTGGCAGAAGCCGGAGCGGGCCTGAGTAATACCCTCGATTCGTCGGGCGCGATGGTGCAGGGGCTGGCGGAAGATCCGCTACGACGGCACGATGAGCTGGTTCTCGCTTCCGCACCGGCGACCTCCGGCGGACAGATGCTCACGGGTTGGCGGACGATTCCCTACGACGGATCGGATCGCGACTTCTACGTCACCGACGACGGCGTCATGCTCACCGGCTGGCAGAAGATCGACGGCTCCTACCATCTGCTCGAAGGCAGCGGAGCGCTCGTGCGCGGCTGGTATTTCGGCGGCGGAACACCTACTATCTCGGCGGACGGCGCGATGGCCACCGGCTGGCAGAGGATCGACGGATCCTGGTATCTGTCTGACGATGACGGGCATCGCTCGACCGGCTGGCAGAAAACCGTACGTGAACTGGTATCGCTCGACGATGACGGCAAGATGCTCACCGGTGGCAGAAAATCGAGCACGACGGCTCGATGCGCTGGTTCTACCATGCCGGGCGACGAGGGCGCACATGCTCACCGGCTGGCAAAGATCGTCTCACGACGGCAAGGAGCGCACGTTCTACTTCGACAAAAGCGGTGCGATGCTCACGGGCACTCAGGTCATCGACGGCGTCACCCACACCTTCGGCGAGCAGCGCGTGCGTGCGGAGCCCGATTCCGCGAACGCCGCGTCCCACGCGTTGAGGACGACATGCGGGACGATGCCGATGACGCATCGGGCGCGCGAGGTCCGTGCCGACGCGACGGAAGCGGACGGAGAGGGAGATGGGATGCGACGGCGACCAGGGCGCTGCCATCGATTCCGATGTCGAGCTGCGTCGGTCGGGTTTGCAGAATCGGATGGCAGCGCGGCTGTGCGCGACGAGGCGGCCGCGAGCCTATCGATGCAGCCTGCGGCATAATCCCGGTCTCGGCCTGTGGATGCACGGCGGCACGGCACCTACGTTTTTCCCGCCGATACAGAACGGACGCGCGCATGCTTGGTTCATACGAATTCGAGGCGCTCTACGCCATCTATGCGAAGGGCGCGGCACGCAGCGCGGTGGCCGCGGCATCAGGCTGTCGCTCGGCACGGCGAATGCCACGATCAAGGCGCTCAGAGCATTCGACCTGGTCGATGATTCTCTTGCGCCGACCGATGCGCCTCTTTGACGCGCTCGCGCCGTTCAAGGTCGACAACGCCGTCATATGGCAGCGGGTTTGCCGTCAGCTTCGCGCCCATCTCCTGAAAAAGCCCATGGGCATGTTCTGCGCGTGCGCGAGAGTGCGATCGAACGTCAGATCCGCCCAGCGCGCGAGGGCGGCATCACGACATCACCGTCGTCGTCGGCTATAAGAAAGAGAGTTCTTCTATCTTGAGACCTGTTCGGCGTGCGCATCGTCATCAACCACGAATACGCCACGCGCAACAACAACTCGACGATCCGCTGCGTGCAGCACCTGCTGGCAACACTCTACATCTGCTCGTCGGATGACTGTCTCACTGAAAACCCCTTCGAACCGTACGTCTTCGCGCCTGCTATTCGGCGACGTTCGCGAGCGGCCCGACCGAGGAGTGGTGCCCGGTCACTAAAGGCAAGGAGCGCTTGATCTCGGGCGAAATCGAGCGTGGGCGCGCGATTCTTGATCATGCTCGGCCATGTCTACTGGGATCGCAGCGTTCTCCCATAGCTCGGGCGCATCCTCGATGCCGAGTACGACGATCCCGCATGCGCTCCCGCGCCTGGGAAGAGATCACGCGGCCCATATCGACGAGCTCCATGGTCAGCGCATCTGCGAAGATGGCGGATCTGGGAATTCGACCTCTTGCCGACTTGGTGAATTGACCGACTTCATAGACAACGTGGATTCGCCATCATGGACCATGTGTGCCCGCATGCTCGGCTGCGCACGACATCCCGCGGCATCGTGCCCTCAGCAGGGGTCTGACGAACCTTTCATTCGCCTTCGAGGTGAAGGGCGGCGTTACGCGTACCGTCATCCCGGCGTCGGGTCGATGCCTTCTCATACGCCGCAGCGCCGAGGTGGCGGCGGAATCCATCGCGTATGAGCTAGGCCTCGATCGATCGTTCATCTTCGAGACGTGACCGACGGGTGAGCTCGCGTTTCATCGCCGCACGCGAGCCGTTCGACGGAAGGAACGTCGCGCACGTGGATGCCGCCATGGCGGCGGCGCGCACGCTGCATGCGTCGGGGCGGTCGTCGAACGCTCGCCGATCCGCTCAAGGACGCCGAGAGCTATCTCGAAGCCCCTGTCCGCCGATCGGCGCATCTCGTTCAGGATTTCGAGATGCACGAACAGGCCCGCCGCCTCCATGCGTTCCCTGCGAGGACCGAGACGGCATCGTGCTGTCCCACGGCGATTTCTGCGCTGACAACCTGATTCTCGGCAACGAGGACTGTGCGTCATCGATTGGGAGCGCGCCGGCATGACCTGGCCTGAAGTCGATCCGGCGACATTCGCCTGTTGCCGCGCGATTATTCCTTCGACGATGCCATCGCCGCGTTCGAATCGTGCGGCATGCGCCCGAGCCTCTTGCCCTGCGCGCTACGTCGCCTGCCTGTCGCTCGTGAGCTTCGACCGTTTCCTGCGCGCCGTATATCAGGACATGATGGGCAAGTCGGTCGATGAGCCCCGCATTCCTGGTATAGATTCGCGAAGGCGTACGGACGACGCGCCGAGGAATTCATTCCATTCTGGACGAGGCTTTCGAGACGCTCGCGACCTTCTATGGCCGCACCTCCTTGATGGAATGGTATTTCGCGCACAAGTGTTTCTTTCATTTCAGGTGGTTTTCATGAATGATCTTCGGACCGTCACGTGGCGGCGTTTTCCTCGCGTCGGCCGGTTCTGCCTGATGTCCGCCGCGCTTGCCGCAGCGGCTGCGGCTCTTGGTTCGACCCGCGTCTTCGGTTCTCCCGCATACGCCCTGTGCCGACGATGCGGTCCCTTCCGATCGGCGGCGCCCTTCATCTGCCCTCGCTGCCTCGCCCGACGGCGCGATGCGGCGGACGCGGGTTTCGACGGCGTTTCGGGCACGGCGGACGGCTCGGCGGACGCTGCGGCGCCCGGCGCTGCCGAAGACGTTCTTCGCCGACGGGCGATACCCCTGGCGTTGACGCATCTCGCCTGCGCCTTCGAAACGTCTGCGCCGATGCTTCCGCGGCTCCCTGCGCCTGGCGAGGTTCCGGTTTCCCGGACGCGGCCCCTGCGGCCCGGAGGGCGATCCGTCTACTCCCGGCTGGCATGATGTCGAGGGGCGGACGCATCTATGCGATGCCTGACGGCACGAAAGCTTCCGGCAAGGCGGAAGTCGACGAGATCCATTATTTCGATCCCGAGACGAATCTCGAACAGAAGGCCTTTATCGATATCGAGGGATCGGATGTACTGACAACGAGACCGGCATCATGAGGACCGGCTGGGCGAAGCCGAACGACCGTTGGTATTATTTCAACGCCGACGGATCGGCGAAGAGCGGCTGGTTCAAGGACGTCGAGGCTGATGGCGCATGGTACTGCTTTGGAATCGACCGGTCGCAGCCGCACACCGCTGGCTGGAGGACGGCGGTGACTGGTATTACCTGCGTGAATCCGGCAGGATGGACACAGGCTGGTCGCATATCGATGGCGACTGGTACCACCTGCGCGCCTCCGGCAGGATGGACACGGGCTGGACGAAGGTGAAGGGCGACTGGTACCACCTGCGCGGTTCGGGACGCATGGACACCGGTTGGATCAAGGACGGCGGCGACTGGTATTACCCTGCAGGGTCCGGTCGTATGGATACCGGTGGACCAAGGTTTCCGGCGACCGGTACCACCTGCGCGGTTCGGGACCGCATGGACACGGGCTGGTTGGAATACGACGGCGACTGGTATTACCTGTACGGATCGGGTCGATGGCGATCGACGACACGGTCGACGGATACTACCTGTCCGGATCGGGCCGTTGGATCACCGATTCCGACCTCATCTACGCCAACTCGTTCTACAGCGATACGAACTACCTGATCATCGTCGACACCGATAGCAATTGGGTGACGATCTCGCAGCGAAGGGTTTCGCCCGAGGTTCGCAGCTCTGCTCCTCGGGCGCGTATTCGACCCCTACGGTGACGGGGACCCTTCGAGGTGGGCGAGAAGGGCTACGTGTTCAACCATAGCAATTACCGCTGCTATTACTATACGCAGTCTCTACGGCGACTATCTCTTTCATTCCGTGCTGTATCGTCCGGGCGGCGGCATCCTGGACGGACGTCTGGCTATCACATCTCGCACGGATGCGTGCGCCTGGATATCGACGATGCTGAATGGATCTACGACAACGTTCCTTCGACCGACGGTGCGCGTGGATTAGGATCGCCGTCCTGCCGATATGAAGCTCTCGAGGGCGTCGTTCGCGTGGCGGATGGCGCCTCTCGCATCGGCCCCGTCGGTTTCGGCCTGAACCCGTTGCTTTTGCATAAAGCGTTCAAAAATCGTTACTTAAAAATATTTGAACACACGTCGCGTAGATGCGATACTATGCATCGAACGATTATCGGCACAGATGCCTATGCAGGAGATGCATACATGCTGGAAAGTCAATTAGGGTTGTGCGCGCCGCCGCCGTCGATGCGGTTGCGCCTGGGATTGCTCTCGGCTTTCGCCGCAGGCGATCCCATGGCATCTTGATGGCCGGACGTTCGATGCGTCGTCATCGCACGCTGATCGATGCGGCAGGCCATGCACGGTCAGGCCGGCCTCGATGCGCTCGCGCCGTACAAGGTGGACAACGCCGTCATTCTGGCCGCAGGGCTTTCTACGCGATTCGCGCTCATTTCCTACAAGAGCAGCAGAAGGGCGTGCTCGAGGTCCATGGCGAGGTCCCGATCGAACGTCAGATCCGCCAGCCGCACGATGCCGGCATCGACGACGTGACCATCGTCGTCGGATACATGAAGGAGTATTTTCGATCTCGAGGATGAGTACGACGCGCATCGTCGTCAATCCCGATTTCGCCGCCCGCAACAAACCATGCGTCGCTCAACGTCGCCTGCGACCTGCTTCGCGAACACGTGTGTCTGCGTGTCCGACAACTACTTCTCCGAGAATCCCTTCCAGCATGCACGAGCGGCATGCATACTATGCCGCCCAGCGCGCGACCGGTGCGATGACCGAGGAATGGTGCGCCTCGGTCGACGACGACGGCCGCATCGTGGATGTTGCCGTGAGGGGCGCGATGCATGGGTGATGGTCAGCCAGGCGTATTTCGATCGGGCATTTCTGAGGCGTTTCCGCCCCTGATCGAGAAGGCGACCGCACGTCCCGACGACGCCGATGCGCTCTGGGAAGACGTTTTCGCCGCCCATCTGGACGAACTCGACATGCGTCTGGTGCCGTACGCGCCCGGGACCATCTTCGAATTCGACAGCATCGACGAGCTGCGCGCTTCGACCTCAGTTCATCACGAACGTCGATTCCGATGCCCTGGTCCATATCACGCATACGCTCGGCTGCGGCATCGAGGACGTATACGACTTTCACCCGTTGAGCGAAGGGCTCACCAACCTCTCGTGCCATTTCCGCGTGAAGGACGGTGCCGAAGGAGCGGGGAATACGTCTACCGCAATCCAGGCGTGGGCACCGAGGATCTGATCGATCGCGCATCCGAGATGGAGGCGCAGATGCTGGCGCGCGATCTAGGCCTGGACGAGACGTTCGTCTACGAGGACCCGGACGCCGGCTGGAAGATCTCGCGCTTCATTCCGGATTGCCGCCCGCTCAACGCGCATGATCCTGTCGAGCTTTCGCGCGCGATGGCGTATGCGCGCGATCTGCATGCAGCGGACGGATGTCTGGCCCGCTCGTTCGACTATACGACGAAGGTGCCGCTACATAGAAGCTCATCCAGGCGAAACGTTGCATCGACATCCTCGGTTCTGGGATATGGCCGACCGTGCGCGCAAGGTGCGCGCGTATGCGCGATGCGGACGGCGGCGAGCCGTACGTCACACATAACGATTTCTTCGAGCTGAACTTCTCGTCGGCGCCGACGACGCCCTGTATCTCATCGACTGGGAATACGCGGCATGGGGCGATTATGCGAACGACCTGGGTACTTCACGGTCTGCTCGAAGCTTTCGCACGATGAGTTCGTCGCCGCGCTCGAGGCGTATTTCGGCCTGCGAGCCCACGCTCGCTGAGAAGCGCCACGTGGCGGCGTTCGTCGACCTTGCGGGCTGGTGTTGGTCGGTATGGTCGATCTACAAAGGAATTCGAAGGCGAGAAACGTCGGCGAATGGAGCTACGTGTACCGGTCGTATGCGAAGGAATATCTGGCGCGCGCGCTGGAATGGTATGAAGGGGATGAAGCATGAGATACGCTTTTGAGCGGCTGCCTTTGGGGCCTCGATACGGCTCATCTTGGGGATAGCTCTTGGCGATGGCTCCCTATCTGGGAAGCCCTGAGACCGCGGTGCTCGCGTCTCTGATCGGCACCTTCCTGCACGATGCGTTCTGCGCCGTGTGGCTGTTCGTCTACATGGGCGGCAAGCGTCGCCTGAAGGACACGCTCGCCGCGCTGAGCGACGAAGCGGCAAGCCGTCGCGGCGGCGGCGTCTGGGCGACCCTCTGGGCGCATGTCGGGATACGTCTTCGCCATCGGCAATATCGGCGCGGGTACACGGCGATCATCTCGGCGTTCTATCCGGCGTTCGGGCTCTCGGCGGTGCTCTTCCTCAGGAGAAGATGTCGCTCAAGCAGGTCGTGGCGCTTGCGCCGCGCTTGCGGGCGTGTGCGTGATGGGATACGCCGCAGCGGGTCCGATGCGATCGGCATCCGATCATCGGCGTGGCGGGCGCGCTCGTGTGCACTGGTCGGTTGAGGTTCGAGGCGGTCATCTGCGCCTCGCATGCGCGACGACGCGGTGGACAACGAGACCGCCCTTCACATCCGCGAGACCGCTTCGGCGCTCGCCTACGCGGCCTGTTCGTGATCCCGGCCTTCGGCGCCTGGAGCTTTCACGGCGAGCGTCGTGCCTTCGATGGGCACGCTCGTCATCGTCGGGCGCCGCGATTGCAGGCACGACATCGATCGGCTGCTACAAGGCCATCTCGACCATCGGGGCGGCGCGCGCGGCATGGCGGTCAACATCTCGTATTCCGCCTGGGCCGTCGTCTTCGGCGCGGTGATTCTCGGCGCGCAGGTCACGCTGCGCTAAGTCGTGTGCTGCGTCGTCATGGTCGTGGGAACGGTCTCGCGGCGAGCGACTGGAACGAGCGTTCCGACGTATGAAGAAGGACGCGCGGCTCGCGGGTAGAGCGGTTGCGCTGAGATGGTTGCGCGGCCCAGAAGGTTCAGGATTGTGGACTTTGCCCGTCCCATTCGGGGCGACGACACCGATGACATGTTGAGATGGTTACGTGGCCTAGAAGGTTCGGGACTGGATGATTCGGGATTGGATGGTCCTGGCTTAGATGGTTCGACCTGGCGCGCGGTTTTCGTCTAAGGGCGAGACCGCGCGTTTTCTATCGTCGCGCGCCAGCAGCCGTGGATCAACCCGGCCGACGCCAAAGCTCGCGGCATCACCTACGGCGAATGTGCCGGGCGGCATCTCGCACCGTCTCTCACGCGTATGCGGTCCATGGATTGATAGCATTGGCGGTCATGGATTGGAATCAGCTATGGATTGGAAGCATTAGCGATCATGGATTCGGAAACACTGATGAACGTCCTATGCTGACGGCGGACATCCTTCATATGAGTTCGGCAGGATTTCAATAGGAATCGGCAGGGTCGCCATGGCAGCATGGACGCATGGCCATCATACTCTCTCATAGCTCTGCATTAGCGTTTTTGGACAAACGTGCGCATCGGGCGCTCTCGTGCATTTTACGAAGGATGCAAGATCGTTCCCTGCTTGCAGTTCGCCTCTGCCTTCTGCTCGAGCGACGCAGGGAACTCGCGCGCCCTCGCGATGGTTTTCAAGCCTTCGGCCCTGATGCGCTTGCGCTGCGATGACGACTATGCATGTCCTTGTCAAGCAGGGACGACATAACGATAAAGTGCGAATACGCGCGCATTCGACAACGCATGATTTCACGTCTAGGGTATTTTTCCAGATCGCACCTGATGTATTCGCAGCTCTCCGCGCTCTGCTTCTGTCAGATGGGCGAGATGCTCGATCTTGTGATATGATTCGGCAGGAGACGAGCTGTGCGGAAAATACGCCGTGCTACGGGATGAGTCGCCTTCATCGAACCTTTGGTGAGACGCGCAACGCTCGCGCGTCGACTCCGCGAGCTTCCTTCTGCATACGGCGGGTCTCGCGCCGTGCGGGCAATGCGCCACGTCGTCGACGATTCGGCATCGCCCCGCGAAACCGTGCTCGAGATCGTGTTTGCTCTGCCGCGTTGCAAGGGAGGATTCGGGTTTTTCAACACCTGAGATGAACGGCATCATCAGCTGGACGGGGGCGCTGGATGGCGTTGGAGCTTTTCGGAGACGTGAAACGGCGTCGCCGAGGTCAATGCAGGGTATGCGCGAGATAGGAGCTCTCTTTCCTGGAGGAGCACATGCGTCGATCCCGGATCGCTTTCAAGAGGTCGCGAAAGAAACAGATTCCGGAATACTTCAGGAGAGGGCGAAGGGCTGCGTCAAGAATGCTCGAAGAAGCCAGCAGCCGAGCGGTTCGTTTTTGAAATGCGATTTGCTGTGGCGCGCGGCCGACGTCGCGGTTGAATACGACAGCGATTCGTTCCATGCGAACGCCGAGAGGATCGGAACGCGATGCGCTGCGCAGGGATCTCGCTCGAGCATATGGGCATCCATGTTCTCACGGTTACAGAAGAAGGTTCGCATCTCTTCCCATGATGGAAGAGTTCGCGGACGAGCTGCGTAAAGCGCTGGGATTGCGCAGACGTCTCCTTTCACGCCGAAAGCAGGAGCATATTCGCCATACCCTGCATGCTGCGCCGTGAAGCGGGCGGTTGGAACTGAGAACGAGATTTGCGGATCGAAAAATGATGTTGTCGTCAAGGATTGCGGATAGGAGAAGACGTTGGCGTCAAGGGCCGCAGCGAGGGCGATGGGGCGCCCTCCGATGTCTCGGATCTGGCTTCTGTTGGATGAGGCATCTTCGGTTTCGACAACGTCTTCGGTGTGATCGACAACGAGTCCTCCATCGGATCTTGGCTTCGTTGAATAAGGCATTTTCGGCGGAATCGATGGGAGGGGGCGGGGAGCGTGGTGAGGGATAGGAGATGAGGAGGTGAAATGGGGTGGGAAAACGAGGGAGCGAAACAGGGTAGGCGATGGAGCTGCGCAGTCAAGCATTCATTATGGGAGCGGCAGCGTAAGAAGCGAGGGATCGAAATAGGTATGAGATGGAGCAACGGCGTATCCTGCTTTCCGATACGCGCTGCTCTTCGTTGGAGATGGGAGTGCAGTTAGAAAGAGGACGGACCAGGCCATTGGGGTCGGAAGCTGCGCCGAGCGTCGCCGCACACGAACACGAGCGAATGGATTTGCGGCGAGCAGGGTAGCCCATTGGACGGATGCATCTGCCGAGTGAGAACGGATACATCCGTTGGGCGGTGGATTTGCAGGTGTTGGTGGGCGGATTCGCAAGCGTTGGAAGCGAAATATGTCTCAAGGTCGTCAAAATATGGCTGCTTAGTGGGATTTTGCAAGTCGTTTCGCGAGTCAGCCACGCGTATCGATTCGCTCATGACGTTGATCTGGTGTTTTGATGCAAGAATGGCGCCCATGGAATTCGACTGCTGCCACTCGACCATCCCGGATACCCCTAAGCTCAGATTTTTGGCAGTTGAGTGCGAAAGAGGCGCGGATTTTCGCTAAGCCTCAGTGGCAGGTGGGTTTGCTACACTGCTGCTTCATTTTACGGAATGTCAACGTCCGAGGTGGCTTGGCTGCTTTCGAGCGATGGCTGACGTGCGCCACTGATATCGCGATCGGTGCCGGGCAGGATCGATGCTGGGCGGAGCTCTCGCAGCTCTCGTGGCTCGATGCCGATGCATGAGCTACGGTATCTGTCTAGCTTTGGACGACGTGCATCGGCTTTACGCTTCAGGCCCTACGTGGCTCGGGCCGATCTGGCAGGTTTTCAGGTCTGTCACGTTTCCCGATCTGGCGGGTTTCAGGTCAAACGGCAGATGCTTGAGACAGGTGCTCGCGGTTCGAGATTCACCTGCATGTCCGAATTCCGAGATGCGTCTGTGTGACGGATTTCGACGATGGTCTAGACTGCACGATCGGGCCCGAGCGCTTCGACCTGCGATGGCGTCCCGAGTGCAAGAATTATGACCGACGGTCGCTCATCGTGCGCGATGACGGACCGACGAACGATAAGAAGGGAACGATCGTGGAAGCACGTGAGAAATTCGGGTCGAGACTCGGTTTCATCCTCATCAGCGCAGGCTGCGCCATCGGCTTAGGGAAACGTCTGGCGATTCCCTCTATCACCGGCCAGTACGGCGGCGCAGCGTTCATCATCCTGTATCTGCTGTTCCTGGTGGCGTTCGATGCTTCCGATCCTCGTCATGGAATTCGCCGTCGACCGCGCGAGCCAGAAGAGCATCGCACGCAGCTCGACGCCCTCGAGCCGGCGGGAAGCCGATAGCACTTCTATAAATGGATCGGTTTCGCGGGCAACTACATCCTGATGATGTTCTACACGACGGTCGCAGGCTGGATGCTGTCGTACGTCTTCAAGTCGGCGGCGAGGGTCGTTCGCGGCGCCGATGCGGATGCGGTCGGCGGCGTGTTCGCCGCTATGCTCGCGAATCCGTTCGAGCAGATCTTCTGGATGATCGTCGTCGTTGTACTCGGTCTAGCCTGCACCTTCGCCGGCTTGCGCAAAGGCGTCGAGCGCATCACGAAGGTGATGATGGGCGCCCTGTTCGTGATGCTCGTCGCGCTCTGCATCCGTGCGGTCATGCTCGACGGCGCGCGCGCCGGCCTCGAGTTCTACTCATGCCCGACTTCGGCAAGCTGTTCGCCGGCGGCGCGGCGGGGTTCGGCCAGGCCGTCCTATGCGGCGATGGGCCAGGCGTTCTTCACGATGTCGGTCGGCATCGGCGCGATGACGGTTTTCGGCAGCTACATCGGCAAGGAACACGGCCTGACGGGCGAGGCCCTGCGCGTCGCCGGACTCGATACCGCGGTCGCCTTCATGGCCGGCCTCATCATCTTCCCGGCCTGCTTTCGCGTTCGGCGTCACGCCCGACAGCGGCCCCGGCCTCGTGTTCGTCACGCTGCCGAGCGTCTTCAACCAGATGGGGCGGCCAGGTCTAGGGTGCGTTTCTTCTTCGTGTTCATGAGCTTCGCGGCCCTCTCGACCGTCATCGCCGTTTTTCGAGAACCTGATGAGCTTTACGATGGATCAATGGGTCATCTCTCGCCGCCGCGCCGTCGTCATCAACGGCATCGGCATCGCGGCCCTCTCGCTTCCGTGCGCGCTCGGCTTCAATGTCTGGTCCGGTCTCGAGGTTCCGGGCATCGGGAACATCCAGGCGGTCGAGGACTTCATCGTGTCCAACAACATCCTGCCGCTCGGATCGCTCGTGTTCCTGCTGTTCTGCGTATCGAAGAACGGTTGGGGCTGGGAAAACTTCCTTGCAGAAGCCGATGCCGGCGATGGGCCGCGCTTCCCGCACTGGACGCGCACCTACATGCGCGTGGTGCTGCCTGCGCTCATCATCGTCGTACTGATCATGGGATATGTGCCCATCGTCAGTTCGTGGCTGGGGCTCGCGTAAGAGCGAAAGCGCGATGCGCGCGAAATAGCCCAGGATTCGTCCGGCTACCCGCAGCACCCTTGGTGTCCTGTGTCGAATCAGTGACGGAGCGCTTTAGTGCGATAAAGCGTTGGCGCCGATCGTGCACAGTGCTATAGTGCTCTATCGTAATAAAGTACATGCAGGGCATGGGAACTTTGAGAACCGAATCCGAAACCGAAGATCGAAGCGAGGAGTCGATGCTGGAAGTCGATGCTGGGAATTGATGCCGGGAGTCAAGGTTTAAGCTGGGTATGAAGGACGGGACAAGGTGCAAGCCCGAACCGGCGCAAGATCAGGATCGGGCTTGAATCGCATCGGCCGGCCTGGAATCAACTGAGGATCGAACTGGAATCGATTCGATAATCCACAGTTCAAGAACAAACCAAGGCCGGAATCGTCTCAGAGTGAGCTTTATGACCACCTCACGACCAGCTAGAATCAATCCAGGATCTGACGCGAAGCCCAGGCTGCTTGTCGACGGTGCGGATTCGGGCATGCCCGAGCCTTTCGGCGCAGGGAAGGAGGGTGCGGCGATGGTTTCCTCTGCGAATCAAGCAATGACGTTGTCCGCAGGTCAGGCGATGGTTCCGCCCATGGATCGAGCAACGGTCCCGCCCACGGATCGAGCAACGGTCCCGTCAACGGGTCGCGCAGCAGATGCGCCTACGGATCGGACGGCGGATTCACGCGCAGAGCCGGGCGACGGCTTCCTGCGCGGGCAGGCGGGATATCCGTCTCCGGGTCGAACGCAAGGTTGCGCAGGGCTGATTCCCGAGACGTTTTCCTCCGATGACCTCGAATGGGACACGCGTGTCACGCTGGCGCTCGATGCTCTGTACCGCATGTCAGGCTACGAACGCTACCGTATGAACAAGTTCGAACCCTACGACCTCTACCTCGAACACAGAGGTTTTCTGCGCGATAATGCCGTGATCAGCTTCACCGACCCGCGCGGCAGGCTCATGGCACTCAAGCCCGACGTAACGATGAGCATCGTGAAGAACGCCTCGGTCGATGCGATCGTCGAGCGGCTCTTCTATATCGAGAACGTTTTCAGGGTTCCTCCTGGCGGCAGCGAGTTCGCCGAGATCGCCCAGATGGGGCTCGAATGCCTGGGGTGCGATTCCGTCGCGTTCAATCGGACGTGGACGCTGAGGTCGTGGCGCTCGCCTGCCGCACGCTCGACGTGTGCGGCGGCCGATCTCGTCTTGCGGTGAGCCGTAGGGTTCCTTTCCGCCCTTCTCGATGCCTGCCTGTTGGAAGATGAGCCGGAGCAGCGCTTCGATGCATCCGTCTGAAGAACGCGGCGGGCCTTGCGGACGTCCTGCGCGAGTCGGAGCGCCATCCGAGTCCCAAAGATGTCCTCCTCAGCGCGCTTGCCGTGTCGTCGCCTCTTCGAGCGCCGTCGAATTCCTGAAGGCCCGTCCTCTCTCGCGTCGCGCTCGAAGCCGTCGAGGCGCTAGAAGCGCTTTGTCAAGCGCCTGGTCGCCTCAGGGGAAGAACCGTGCGCGATCGAGGCGGACCCGGACGCGACGAAAGCGGATACGGCGGGGGAAGAACCGTGCGCTATGAAGGAGGAGCCTGACGCCTTTCCTGTTGCCGCGGGCGCTGCGGCAGGCGGTCGAGGGGTGTCGGAGGGAAAGCCTCCCGCTCCCCGTCTCGAAGCCGATCGGCTCTTCTTCGACCTGTCGCTCGTCGGTGAAGCCGGCTACTACACAGGCCTCGCTTTTCAAGGCTATATCGAGGGCCTGCCGCGCGCGATGCTTGCCGGCGGGCGCTACGACGGCTTGATGGAAAAAGGTCGGTCGTTCGCAAGGCGCAGCGGGATTCGCGCTCTATCTGGGAGAAATCGCCCCCGCATTCACAGGGGGCCGAGCATGAACGGGAGAACGGGCGCGAACGGGCGACCGTCTGCGGGCAGAAGCGCGAATACGAACGGCAGACGGGCACGGACAGGAGGCCGGACGTCGATGCCCGGCCGTCAGTGGATGGAGGATCGGATGCGAACAGGAGGCCGAGCATGATCAGCATCGCCCCACCGAAAGGTCGCCTCGGCCATGCCGCGCTCGAACGCATGGGCGGGGCGGACGGCGCTTGCACGCTCGAAGGGCAGGGACGCCGGCTCGTGCTCGAGGACGAGGCACGCAACGTCCGCTACTTCCTGGTGAAACCATCGGATACGGCTATCTACGTCGAGCTAGCGTCGCGGATATCGGCATCGCCGGACGACGTGCTCCCGGAAACCCCGCCCGACGTCTCACGAACTGCACGACCTCGGCTTCGGTCGCTGCTCGATGGCGGTGGCCGCACCGATGGGCTGCGCATGACGCCCGCAACGCTCCGCTGCGCATCGCCACCCTATCCGACCTGCGCGCGCGAACACTTTCGATCGAAAAGGGCGGCGATCGAAACCATCACGCTGCACGGGAGCGTCGAGCTCGCGCCGCTCCTCGAGGCCGTCGGACGTCATCGTCGATCTTGTCGAGACGGGCCGACGCTCCGTGAGAACGGCCTCGAGCAGTCGAACGCATCTTCGAGTCATCCGCCCGCCTTATCGCGAAGTAAGAGCAGCTACCTGTTCAAGCGCGCGGAGATCGACGCCGTCATCAAGGGATGCTCGAGACGCCCGCGTCTGCCGCATCGACGCTGATGAAGGGAAGGATCCTATGACCGAATCGACCGCGCGGCCCGGCGCATGCCGCTGCTTTGACGAGACGCTTGCGCGCACGCTCGCCCCCTATACGCCCGGCGAACAGCCCAGGATGTCGCCGATCTGCTGAAGCTCAACACCAACGAGAACCCTTATCCACCGTCTCCGCAGGTCGTATCGGTGCTTGCGGCGCAGGATCCCGCCGATGCGCGTCTGTATCCCGATCCTGAGGCGACGTCGTTCAAACAGGCGCTCTCGAGACGTTCGGCCGTCCGACCTCGTGGTTCTCTGTCGGCAACGGCCCGACGAGCTTCATGGCCATGAGCTTTTCTGGCCTTCGCCGGCCAAGGCATCGCGTTCTCCCGACGTTACCTACGGCTTCTATCCGACGCTTGCGGGCCTGTTCGGACGGAAGGTCCGCATCGTCGCGCTGCATGAGGATTTCACCCGGTCGCCGGATGACTACCACGGCATTCGCGAGACGGTGGTCATTCCGAATCCGAACGCGCCGACGGGCATCGCCGCGCCGCTCGACGATGTGCGTGCGCTGCTCGCCCAGGATGCCGACCGTCTCGTGATCATGGATGAGGCCTACGTCGATTTCGAGCGGCATCCGCCGTATCGCTGCTCGATGATTTTCGACAACCTGCTCGTGCTGCGCACGATGTCGAAATCGCGTTCGCTCGCCGGCGCTCGCATCGCATTCTCGCTTTCGAATCCCGAGATCGCACGCGTGCTCGAGGCCGTGCGCTTCAGCTTCAACCGCGTACAATCTCGATCGCGCGGCCCTCGTCGCCGGAGCAGCCGCCTGCAGGGACGCGGGCGTATTTCGAACAGACGCGCGAGTGCGTGATGGCGACGCGCGAGCGCACGGCCTCCGCGTTGCGCGGCCTCGGCTGCACGGTGCTGCCGAGCGCCGCGAACTTCCTCTTCGTGCGTCCGCCTGCCGCCGTGTCGGCCCCACGCTACGTTTCCCAGCTGCGTGAACGCGGCATCATCGTACGATATTTCAACGCCCCGCGCACAAGCGGTCACGTGCGCGTGAGCATCGGCCTGCCGCAGGACATGGACCGGTTCATCGCGGCGAGCGCGGAGATCTTCGACCGAAAAGGACGCCTGATGCGCACGGCAACGATCGAACGCGAAACCAAGGAAACCAAGGTGGCGCTGAGCATCGACCTCGATGGCGCCGGCACCGCGCACGTCGACACGGGCGTTCCCTTCCTCGATCACATGCTCGATCTCTTCGCATACCACGGCTGCTTCGATCTGGACGTCGCCTGCCAGGGCGACGTGGAGGTGGACGGGCATCACAGCACCGAGGATGTGGGCATCGCGCTCGGGCGCGCCATCAGCGAGGCGCTCGGAGACCGTCGCGGCATCTTCCGTTACGGCGACATCGCGCTTCCCATGGACGAGGCCCTCGTGCTCGTCGCCGTCGACATCTGCGGCCGCGATTTCTGCGACTGCCGTCTCGACGTGCCGGCCGAGCGCCTCGGCACCTTCGAAACCGAGCTCGCCGACGAATTCATGGCGGCGTTCGCGCGCGAGCTGGGCGCATCGCTGCATGTGCGCAAACTGGCGGGACGCAACAGCCACCATATCATCGAGGCGGCGTTCAAAGGCCTCGGACGCGCCATGCGCACGGCGGTTTCGATAGACGATGCACGCGACCAAGCTGTTCCTTCAACGAAGGGAACCATCCTATGAGCACGGCCGCCATCGTCGACTACGGGGTCGGGAATCTCTTCAGCCTCACGGGCGCTCTGCGGCGCCTGGGTGCGCCGACCGTCGTGACCTCGGATGCGGATGCGATTCGCGCGGCGGATGCGATCATCCTGCCGGGCGTCGGCGCATTCGGCGACGCGGCGGCTCGCCTGCGTGCATCGGGGCTTGCGGACGTGCTCGACGAACGCATCGGCGCAGGAGTGCCGCTCATGGGCATCTGCCTGGGGATGCAGCTCCTTTTCGAGCGCAGTTTCGAATACGGCGAGCATGCCGGCTTGGGCTATCTGCCCGGATCGGTCGTGCCGCTGTCCGAGGCGTTCGCGCGCGACGGCATCGATCTCAAGGTGCCCCATATGGGTTGGAACGCGCTCGATCGCGTGCGCGACGACGTCCTGGTCGCCGACGTGCCCGAAGGCGCATGCGTCTACTTCGTGCATTCCTACGTCGCCGACGCGCGTCCCGAGCACCTCGTCGCGACCGCCGGCTACGGCATCGACGTGCCGGCTATCGTGCGTGCAGGAAACGTGTGCGGCTGCCAGTTCCATCCCGAGAAGAGCGGGGACGTCGGGCTTTCGATCCTGGTCGCCTTCCTCGACGACGCGAAGGGAGGCCGCATCTGATGGACATCCTGCCTGCCATCGATCTGCGCGACGGCGGCGTCGTGCGTCTCGCCCAGGGCGATTATTCCCGGACGACTCGCTACGGGCTCGATCCTCCGAGGTCGCCTGCGGCTTCGAGGAGGCCGGCGCGCGCTTCCTGCATGTGGTCGACCTCGACGGGGCGCTCGACGGCACGCTCGCGAATTTCGACGTGGTGCGTCGCATTGCGGAAGCACCGGCCTCGTCGTCGAAGTGGGCGGCGGCATCCGCGATCTCGCGCATCGAGTCGTACCTGACGCCGGCGTCGGGCGCATCATCCTGGGCACCGCTGCCGGCGAGGATCCTGCGTTTCTGGATGCCGCCCTTGCGCGCTTCTGGGGGCCGAAACGGTGGTCGTGGGCGTCGATCTGCGCGATGGCCGCGTCGCCGTGTCGGGCTGGACGGAAGATTCGGACTTGACGGCATGGGCTTCTGCCGAGTCTGGTCGCGCGCGGTGCGACGCGTCGTCTGCACCGACATCGCCTGCGACGGGATGCTTGCCGGCACGAACCGCGCGCTCTACGCCCGCCTGGCCGCGATCCCGACTTTCCGTCATCGCATCGGGCGGCGTGACCGACGAATCCGACATCGCCGCGCTGCGCGATGCCGGCGTCGAAGGCGCGATCGTGGGCAAAGCGCTCTACGAGGGCCGCATCGACCTCGCCCATGCGATCGCCGTCGCTTCGGGCGGCGCGGAAGGGGAACCTGTATGATCGGCAAGCGCATCATTCCCTGTCTCGACGTGCGCGACGGGCGCGTGGTGAAGGGCACGAACTTCGAAGGCGTGCGCGACGTGGCCGATCCCGTCGCCATGGCGCGGCGCTACAACGAATCATGCGCCGACGAGCTGGTTTTCTATGACATCACGGCCTCAAGCGACGGACGGGCGCTGTTCGCCGACGTGCTGTCGCCGTGGCATCCGAGGTATTCATTCCCCTGACCGTCTGGCGGAGGCATCCGCACGCTCGAGGACTTCGATCGCGTGCTCAAGGCCGGGGCGGATAAGGTCAGCGTGAACTCGGGAGCTATCGCCGATCCGTCGCTCATCGGACGGGCGGCGAAGCGCTACGGCGATCAGTGCGTCGTGCTGTCCATGGACGTCAAACGCGTGGACGGAACGTTTCGCCTGTTCGCGAACGGCGGACGCGTGGATACGGGCATCGATGCCCTCGCGTGGGCGCGCGGGCGTGGAGGCGGGCGCCGGCGGTGGTGCTCAACAGCATCGATGCCGACGGCGTGCGCGGCGGCTTCGATCTCGAGATGCTCAAAGCGTTTTCCGAGGTCGTGGATGTGCCCATCGTCGCATCGGGCGGCGCGGGGAAGCAAGAGGACTTCCTCGAGCTTTTTCCGCAAGGTCCCGAGCGTCGATGCAGGGTTGGCGGCGAGCATCTTCCACTTCGGCGAGGTGGACATCGTCGACCTCAAGCGCTTCCTGCATGACGGCGGCATTCCGATGCGACTGATATGGGAGGATGACATGAACCTGGACGATCTCACCTTCGACGCCGCGGGGCTGATTCCCGCGGTCGTGCAGGACTTCTTCACGCGCGATGTGCTGACGGTCGCGTACATGAATCGCGAGAGCCTGGCCATCACGTTGGCGGAAGGCCGCACCTGCTTCTGGTCGCGCAGCCGTCAAGAGCTGTGGCGCAAGGGCGAAACCAGCGGAAACGTGCAGTACGTCGTGTCCGTCCGCGCCGATTGCGACGGCGATGCGCTCGTGGTCGAGGTGGTGAAAGACGGTCCCGCCTGCCACTGGGCACCGATAGCTGCTTCACGAAACAGCTGTTCAAAGACGAATCCGTTCAGCGTTTCACGCTCGACGCCCTCTATGCGCTCCTGTGCGAGCGCAACGAGCGGCGTCCCGAAGGATCGTATACCACGTATCTCTTCGCCGAGGGCACGGAGAAGATCCTCAAGAAGGTAGGCGAGGAAGCCACCGAGGTCATCATCGCCGCCATGAAGGGCGACGAGGGCGAGACGGTCTATGAGATCGCCGACCTGTGCTATCACGTGCTCGTGCTGATGGCGGCAAGCGGCATCGGCCTGGACGAGGTTCGCGCCGAACTGGCGGACCGGCACGTGGTGGACCGCAAGGAGAAGCAGGTCGCGATGAGTTCGGCGCTCGTCTGAGCGCAAACGGGAAGACGGAAGGGAATACGGGACTTGAACTGGGCGTGGCTTGACAAGAACCTGCATGCGCACACGACGTGCAGCGACGGCGCGAACTCCATGGAAGAGATGGCTCGGCGTGCCGTCGACCCGGGATTCTCCGCATTCGGCTTCACCGACCATTCGCATACCTTCTTCGACGAGGCTACTGCATGCCGCGCGAGCGACGAGGGCGTATGCGGCCGAGGCGGCCGGGCTCAAGCGACGCCTTGCGGGATACGATCGACATCAGGTGCGGCGTGGAACAGGACTTCTATTCCGACGATCCGACGGATGCCTTCGAGTACGCCATCGGGATCGGTCCATTACGTGCGCGTGCCCGGCGCGAACCGCGGCACGGTGGTCACGATGGGCAATCCCCAGGGCGAGTACCTGCCGGTCGACGAGACGCCGAGATCCTGGCGCTCGGATGCGCGACGTATTTCGACGGCGACTACTATGCGCTCGCCGAAGAGTTCTTCGCCACCGCCGCCCAGGTCGTCGAGAAGACGGGATGCGGCATCATCGGGACACTTCGATCTGGTCAAGCGATTCAATGCGCACGGCAGGCTCTTCGACGAATCCCATCCGCGCTACGTGCGCGCCTGGCAGGCGGCGGCCGATGCGCTCCTGGACACGGACGCCACCTTCGAAGTGAACGTCCGCGCCTTTCGCAGGGGCAGACCGCAGAACCGTATCCGAGCCGTGCAATCAGGGACTACCTGACGCAGCGCGGCGCCGTGCTCATCCCTCGAGCGATGCGCATGCCGTTGAAGACCTCGAGACCTGGGATTTCTGCGCGATCTTGACGCGTAGCCCTTCGGCGCCCGATCGGTTTTCCGCACGTTCGCGCCGCCGCGCTCCGGCGCCCCCGCTTTTTCTCGCGTTCGAGGTGCAGGCATGGTTAAATGGAGCGAATCGGGATGCGTGCGTGGAAGGAGAGAGCGCATATGAGCCAGAACCAGGGATACGGCGCCTTCGAGGACGACCGTCCGTCCAAGACGCCCTTCATCGTGCTCGCGGTATTGGCGCTGCTGGTGGTCGTCGGCCTTGCGGGGTTCGTCTATGCCGTCGGCGGTCCGGGGGCCCAGGAGCGTTCGATGGCCGACGGGGCTGCGCAGGCGCAATCTTCCGATCAGGATTCATCTGCGAACGGCGCGGCCCAGACGAACACGGCCGCCACGCCGACGACCGTCCCTCTTGAAGACGGCCGCATCGTCATGACGCTGCGATGGCAGCAAGGACACGTACGTGAAGACGGGCGAGAGCTATGTCGAGTCCGGCGTCCACGTCCTCGACGTGAAGGGAGGGCGACCTGACCTCTAGCGTGACGACGTCGGGTTCGGTGGATACGTCCAAGCCGGGCGACTGCACGGTCACCTACACGGTGCGCAACGCCGCCGGCATGGAAGACTCGATCGAGCGCACGGTGCATGTGACCGATGATGTGTCATGGGATTCCGATGGCATTTCCGTGCTCATGATACCACTACGTCTACACCGACGAAGATCAGCCCGACGAGGTCAATTCCAACTACATCAACCAGAAGACGCTTGAAGAGCAGCTTAAATGGCTGACGGACAACGGCTACTACTATCCGTCCTGGTTCGAGCTCCGCGCCTATATCGACGGCACGCATTCGCTGCCGGCGAAGAGCGTCGTGCTCACCTTCGACGACGGCCAGTATGGATTCCTCGACTACGGCATTCCCCTGCTCGAGAAATACAAGGTGCCGGCCACGGCGTTCCTCATCGGAGACAACGACAACACCGAAGAGATCATCCACGAGAAGGCGAGCCCCTACATCGATTTCCAGAACCATTCGTACGCCATGCACACGGGCGGATCGACGGCGATCGGGCACGGCGGGCGCATCTACGACCTGACCGCCGAGCAGATCACGGCCGACCTTCAGAAGCTCTCGGATATGCTGGGCACGAACGAGGCCTTCGCCTATCCGTACGGCGATGTGTCCGATGCGGCACCGGGTGCTGTGAAGGACGCGGGCCTGCTCTGCGCATTCACCACGGCCTATGATCAGGTCCATGTGGGCGACAACCCTATACGCTGCCGCGCATCCGCATCTCGGCGAGTCCCTCGCTCGACAGCTTCGTCTACCAGGTGCAGACGGGCGCCCAGGCTTTGGGCGGCTCTACGGTCCGGAGTCGTCGAATTCATCGAGGAAGCGATTCGTTCAGATAGAAACTCTTGGCGATATGCTCGTGCGAAGCTGCGACGGGCGATGCAGGCCAGCCGCCTGGCGTGCTGGGACGTGCGCAAGGCGGCTCTGGCGAAAAGCGGCATGCCGCCATTCAGGAGCGTAGGTTTTCTTCGGCGAAAGCGATAGCCCTCGCGTACGGCGGCGCAGACGAGACGGGAATAGCCGGTAGAAGATCCACTCGTTCGTTCGTTTGAGGATCTCATCCTCCATTTCGCGACCCAGGTACTCGGATGCATCAAGAGAAACGATGCCATGTCGTCAAAGCTTCACCTTCGCGACCCTGGCCCTGGTGGGCGGTTTTCGCAGAAACGAAACGAACATCAGCTCGGATGACAGGTGGTCATCGGGTTCGTGCTGGAAATTCTCAACTCGCAGGCCCCACTTTGCATAGGCGTCTGACGCTGTAGGTCTCCTGCTGAAAGACCATCCTCTTTGTTGAAGTACACGGATTCCTAATGGCGCCGCGACCCGTTGCGCGCCGACGAACAATCGGCTGTAGTCTGAGTCGAACGGCTTCGAAGTCTGCATCTCCGAAGGGCTTTCGGCACGATTTCGTCCATGCTGCACTCTTCCAAGCGCATCATTCGCTTCCTTCGACCGCACGAACGGGGTTTCCGGAAAAACAGTTCGTCATCCGCGACGGTGGCAAACAGATCCCTGTCGGCATTCCATGGTCAGCTTTCCAGCATGGCGAGCAGCGCCCGCTTCCTGAAGGCGACCAACGGCTTCTTTCTGAACTCATGGCGTTCCTTCGTGCCGATCCGAGAGGGCGGCGAAGCGATAGAACGCTTCGCCGCCGTGCATCGTGGTTTACTGTTCTTCGAGGTGCATGGGACGGCATTGGCCGGAATCGTGATACCGCGTCCGCATGGGGGTGATGACCACGCATGGACCTGTGGTCGCCGAATCGGGCAGGGGGCGACGTCCTGAGACCATCGTGCTGCCACGAGGTTGTCATACGTGTCATATTCCAAGACCTGTTGGGGGCAGATTTCCACACAGGCGGGAGCCTCCCCGATATCGATGAGGTTCTTGCACATGTCGCACTTCTTGGCGATGCCCAGAGTCTCTACTACGGCGGGGGCGCCGTAGGGGCAGGCCTTTGCGCATGCGCCGCAGCCGATGCATACATCGGGATCGTTGGAAACGATGCCGGTGTCGGTATCTCTGATATATGGCTCCGGTGCAGGGCAGCTTTGCCACGCATGCGGGGCTGTCAATGCCCGCAGGAGAATGAGATCGAATAAGAGAATACGCCTCTGGGCGTATAGGTGCCTAGTGCGGGGTCGTGATCCCAAGTTCCGCCGGAGACTTGGCGAACTTTGCGGAGCCGAGCGCCCACATCGAGGTTGTTGCGGTCCTTGCACGCCAGTTCGCAAGCCTTGCATCCGGAGCAAACGGCGCTGTTGATATAAAAAGCCCATCTGTGCCATGGCTAGTTCTCCTGTAAAGACTCTCGAGCTCCCACGCGTAGTCCGGGGCGAGGGGTGTGCCGGTCCACTTTTCAACGTTGACGATGCAGCTGTTCCAGGCTTGGTGCCCGCAGCCGACGGCATTGGGCCCGCACAGGACGTTGGTGCAGCCGGCAAGATCGACCCCGGTTTCTTCGTCGATTTCGGCCCATGCGCCTTGGCCGAGCGCAACCACGCCGGGCATCATGATTTCGGTCAGGAGCACAGGGCGCAGAACCTTGCCCCATCGAGAGGTGACGAGGACGGTGTCGTTTGTCTTGAATCCCTTCGCCTCGGCATCGATGGGGTTCATGTACAGCGGATGGTCGATGGCCCTGCGCAGAGTGGGGACGTTGGCGAAAGAGGAATGAGGTGCCTGGTGATGTGCACGGTCACGAGCTGGAAGGGATAGTCGCCTTTTTCTTTGCTGCCCCAGTCTGCGAAGGTCTCCTCGTAGCCCTCGATGGCGGGCATGTACTTGGGGATGGGCGGAATCTCGCTCCAGCCGCAGGCCTTGACGCGATCCACCGCCTGCTGGCGGTAGATTTCGAGCTTGCCTGAGGTGTGGTGCCGATGGGGTTGGCTTCGGGATCGTCGCGGAATGCCTTGAGCACCACATGGTCAAGACCGTCGTCCTGCGTGCGCTCGTAGGTGTAGATGCCGTTGCGCTTCAGGTCGAGGATGGGCACGGCTCCTTCTTGGGGCATGCCCTTTACGCCGAGTGTGTCCAGGTCTTCCTGGGTGATGCTGACCAGGTTTTCCAGTTCCGATCCATCCTTCTTGGTGCGGGTGGCTGCGGCGACCCAGTTGAACACCATCTGCTTGCAGTCCAAAGGACGCACTTGCTCGGGATCGACCCCCATGTATTCGGCCAGTTCGGCGGCGATATCAAGGTCGCTCTTTGCCTCGAACAGGGGTTCGCAGACCTGGCTGGTCCATAGCATCTGCTCACGATAGCCTGCGGTGAAGTCTCCGTATCGCTCCCACTGGGTGGTGACGGGCAGCACGATGTCGGCATATTTGCAGGCGGTGGTCATGACGATGTTCTGAGCCACGACGAATTCGACCTTGCGGTAGGCCTCGATGCCCAGCATGGTGCCCGGTGCCTGATTGAGGATGTTCTCATGAGTATCGTAGATCATCTGGACGTTGCAAGGTTTCTTTTCGCCGTTTCCTACGGTGAACTCGCCGTCGAGGATTCCGGTCCAGACCTCGTTGATGTTGATCCGTAGTTAGGCTCCTCGGGTTGCTTGTACATGCCATTGGGCACGCCGTACTCGATGGAGGCGCCGCCTATGGGATTCCAGATCATGTCGTATTGGCCGGAGGTTGTCCAGGAGGGCTCGCCAAGGATAGTACCGCCTTGGAGCAGGGTCAGATATCCGCCCTGCAGCCAGGAGTGGCCTGCATCGGGCCGCAGCAACAGCCGGGCTTTCCAATGCGAGCCGGAGCGCCCAAGGTCATGATGGCCTCGCACCAGGTCATGCCATTGGTGGTGCGGGAAGGGCCGGGGACATGATGATGGAGACCTTCTCGGTCTTGGCGATTTCCAAGGCCAATCCCTCGATGGCTTTGGGATTCACGTCGCAGATCTCGGCGGCCCACCTGGCGTTTTTTGGGCGTGCCGTCGTGAGGCGCCGAGGACATAGTCCTTGAAGTTTTCGCTGGTAGTGGCATCATCGGGCATATGGTCAGCATCGAAGCCTACGGTGCAGCGACTGAGGAAATCCCAGTCGACTCGAGCGATTTGAACCGGATCGTCCTCGCAGAGCACGTGCAGGCCATGCCCAGCGCCAGGGCGGTGTCGGTTCCGCGGGCCTGATTCCCACGTATTCCGCAGACAGGGCCTGTGCGGTGGCGTGGCGGAAGATATCGATCACGATGACTTCGTGTTCGCATTCTGCACTGCAGATAGTCGAGTGGGAAGACCGTGCGCTCCATGCGGGATTGGAGCCCCAGAGCACGATCAGATCGCGTTGCGAAGGTCAATGCGGTCGTTGGTGTCCTCGGCAGGCTGTCAGACTTTTGCTAGGGATCCCCATGCGCCAGAGGAGCAAGCGCCCAGTGTTCAAGATAGGCCGCGCAGTGCGAAGAGGCGGCCAATGTCCAGTACCGACTAAGGATGCCACGTAGCCGGAATGAAAACGGAGTCCAAACCGTAGGTATCTTGAATACGAATGGATTCGTCGGCAATGAGCGATACGCTTCCTCCCAGCTGATGCGCTCCATTCATCGCGGCCGCGCAGCTCGCCGTGGAAGTTTTTGCCGCCAGGCTGCCAGTTCTGCGCTTCATAGGGTGCAGTGCGGTCTGCGCCGAACACCCATACCGCAAGCAGCGAGCCGCGGGCGCATGGATCGTAGCTGTGGACAGTCAGAGAGTCCGCATGGGTCTTGTCAATGCCCATTCTGACGGCTACGCCATCTTTTGACCAGAACCTTTGTTGAACCCTTGGATCCGCAGTCAGCCCAGCAGTTGCAGGAATCCACTTCCTTGGCTTTTCGGATCGGCGGTGCTGCATGATTCTCTGTCGAATCCTGAACAGCCTGCTGTCCCCAGCGTGGCCTGCGCGGTCAGCGCGGCGGCCCACTCTGACCGCTCCTCGCCCGATACGCAGCTTGCGTCCAAAGATGTCGACGTAGCATTCTTCGTCATGCCCAATCCCTTTTTCTATTCCTCCATGCCTGGAATCTTCCGAGGATATTCAGATTTCTTCGAAGACAACGAACATTAGATGAATCGGTTCTTGTTTTCCCAGATAAATACCGTTGTTTCGGAAAAAGGAAAAATCGAAGCATGAACCGCCCGTCGTAGGGAGTGGGGAAGCATGTGGGAATTTCCGCATCGCAGGATTCTTCATTTCGAGAAATGCCTTAAACCGAAATATGGAATCAGGGTTTCGGGCAGTCGATTTTGCCGATGGTAGAAATGCGGATGCTGAGGGGTTCTATCAAGGGAAGTGGGACCCGATGCAGTTTTTCTAGACAGCAGAGTCATGATCTATTCGCTCGAACCATCGAGAAGATCGCTGCCACTAGCGAGACCGCTTCGTCCAGGAAGCGCGCAAACGCTGTGGGGGCTGCGGCGGTGCCGTTTTCTCCAGGTCCCTTGTGCCAGCAGGAACTGGTTTTAAGCAGCGAGATCTCGGCGGCCGTCTCGGGCGGAAATAGCCATAGCGCGATTCGATACGAGTCTTACTGGATCGTGCCTGCTTGATTCCCTGCGACAGGGCCTCGCCCGTATCGAGGGCGTTTCTACCATCAGGACTATGGGAGTGAAGCCTAGCTATCGGATGTGCTGCATCCTCGAGTTCGCCTCTCTGGGAGTGCGGTGAGGCTGCCGCATTCTCCCGGCCGCGGCTGGCATAGGCGAATACCTTGGCAAAATGCCCGCCGGATGTGCTTGAAGCCACCATTGCGGCCGCCCAGATCAAGGATTGCGTGATTGATATCTTGGATGGATCCTTCGGGGAGGGGCCTGTCTCGGCTTCAGACCTGCTGGATATCAACAGGCGTATCACCCTCGGCACTCCCCGAAGCCGAGGCGAGGCTTCGCGCCGTGGATTACCGTACGTTGAAGGAGGTCCGGCAATCGGCCGTTGACCTCGACTCCGCATGCCCCACCCTCCGGAAGAGGCTTCTCGGCTTCTGAACGACTGGCGTCCTTTTGCACTAGTGACAGGCATTCTGTCGTCGTCCGATCGGCCTTGGCCCATTTCCAGATGGAGGCGATCAAAAGCCTTCGAGGCGGAGTCCGACCAGACCGGCCGGCTTCTTGCCGTCTTGATTTGGCGTAAGCAGGGCCTTTGTCCGCAACGTCATGCCCCTTCCATCACGCTCGCCATGGCGACCAATCGCCACGTCATGAAGCTTCCGAACCCTCATCTTGCCACCAGCACGTTCAGGACCGATAAGGCGATGCTGGCGATGGACGAATGGGTTTTTCACAGCGTCAGGGCCTGCGAGCTTTGCGGAGTCCGTATCCAGGTTCGCTGCGCTGAGCTGGCCCGGTGTACAGCACTGGCTTACGCGTCTTGAAGGAGCTGAGAGCATGCCACGAGATCGAGGGCTATGCGCTGGCGCTTCTGGGGATGCCGTGGTCGTTGCGTCATGGTGTCATCCGTGACGGGGTGCAGTCTCCACGGCTTTCGTCGATGGTTGCCGTGCTTGAGCATAGCGGCATCTGCGTCGGGTCAAGTCAGGGGAGAGAAACAAGGTATATGAGCTAGCGATGCCGTAGACCGTTCACGAAAGTTGAGAGGGCCTTCTTCCGCCGTGTTCCTTCTCGCGGGACGAAGCGCTCAAAACGCTACGTCCAAAAATCTGCATGATGGCTTTCCTAAGGCCGAACGACCGAACGGCCTGTGCCTCTGAGGCGACGTCTCATCCGCCCCTGATGCGTTTTTCGCTGCGTTGCGGTCGTCTTGGTGCTACGATGCTCGCTAGATCTCGTCCTTCCCGTGCGAATCGCACGGGAAGGAGGCGGTTGCGCCTGTTTCGCCCGGCATTCATCCGCCTTTTCTGCGACGACCGGCCTCATCGAAAGGATTTCACATGCTTCCTCCCGCGTCGAAAAGAACCAGGCTTTCGATGAGAAGGTGCAGGCCGTCATCGCCCGCAACACGCATGGCGTGCTGGCGCTCGCGGGCGATGATGCATATGCCCCAGCGCTTCCCATCAGCTATGCATACGCGGACGGCGACTCATTTCCATAGCGCGCCGGCGGGACACAAGATCGATGCCATCGCGCGCGGCAAGGCATCGCTTGCGATCGTCGATGCCGACGAGTCGATGGGCCCGGATACGACGCACTTCGCAGCGTGATCGCTTTCGGGCGTATCCGCCTGATCACCGACGCGCGCGAGAAGATGGAGACGGCGATGATGCTCGGTGCGCGCCACAAATCCCCGCGTCGACCAGGAGAAGCGTGCTGACCGAGCAGATGGCGGCGAGCTTCGCTGCGCATGCATCGCGCGCTCGACGTTGACGAGATGACCGCAGCGAAATCGAAGCATTCGCCACGCAGCGCCGCATCGAGAAGGGCGAGGAACGCATAGCATCGAGCGTCTCGGCCCATGCCGGCAAGTTCTCGCTCTCGCTGGCCGTGCAGACCGTTGCAGAGGAGCCTGCGAGCCCGTGCGGTGCCGTCCTGCACCGACTCGGACTCGCGCTCGCGCTCAGCTGCTGTAATCGGTGCCCAGGGTCAGCTTGATCACGTACTCGGGGAAGGCGGCCTGGATCTCTTCGCGGATGGCTTCGGCGGCCGATGCGCGATGAGGCTCAGTCGAAGGAAATGACGACGTCGAGGCTTATGGTGCGGGCATCATCGTCCAAACAGAATCCATGCACCTCGAGGATGTGCTCATGCTTCCAGACGATTTCGTTCACGCTGCGAGCGGATAGATGAGACGCGGCTGTATCGTCGACATTCGTGGAATAGATCCCGACCGCGTCGATGACGACGTTGCAGGTGCGATGAGACGGTCGTGGCGATTTCGCGGGTCAACGCGTCGATGCGACGGGCGGTCATGGTCTCCGTCGACCCGATGTGCACGCTTCCCATCTGGCGGTTCGGACCGTAGTCGTCTCAACGTGAGGTCGTAGGCCCTCGCACGCCCCTCCACGCCCTCGACCGTCTTCCTCACGCGATCGGCGAGATCGGAATCCATGTCGTTCCCGAGCATCTTGTCGAGGGCTTCGCGCAGGATATCGATGCCGCTTCGACGACCAGGAGATGACGACGCCCAAATAGGCCTCGACGGAACCTGAACACGAGGCTCACGCCCGACGACAAGCGGGTGGCCGAGATGGCGGCGTCATGGTCGCTGTCGGTGCCCGACGCCTTGAGCGGGATTGATTCAAGCGCCCGTCCGCGTGCCGTGGCATAGCGTCCCAGAGCGATCTTCGCGACGACGCCGACGCCACGATGACGAGCGCGGTCTCGCCGTATGAAGCGGGCGAGGGGTCGATGATGCGGCTGACGGATTCGAGAGGGAGGTCACGCCGGCCCAGAGCACGATGGCCGCGATGATGATCGTCGTAAGATATTCGATGCGGCCGTGGCCGAAGGGGTGCGCGCGGTCGGGCTCCTTTTTCCGGACAGCGCGTCCCGACGATGGTGATGATCGACGAGAGCGCGTCGGAGAGATTTAGTTCACGGCGTCGAGGACTGATCGCGATCGATCCTGTCATGGTGCCGATGGCGGCTTTATGGCCGAAAGCAGCATGTTCCCGACAACGCCGACGATGGATGCGCGTACGATAAGCGCACTGCGCCTCTGGGCGCCTTCCGTAGCCGAGGCGTTTCCCGCAGCGTCTGATCGCCCGTCTAGGCATCTTCTCACGTCCTTTTTCCTGCGGCATCGGAATGCGGCGCGGTTTCCCGACAATGCAGAATTCCTGTCGAACCGGCGCCTGGCAATGCTGGCATTCTACAACGTCGGTCTTCTGCCGCGGATGCAGGCGCAGGCGCGATACCGACGCTTGCAGCATCAGCGCCGACATCCACGGACTTGGCTCCTTGCAATGCCGCGCGAGGCAGGAATCGGCGGCGGCAGGCAGGTCTCACTCGGGGAGCTGCGGTAGCGGACCGTGCGGCTGTCGAAGGAATACGTGTGGGACATGAGAGGCGCGCACGAGGCGTCCCTGTCGATAGGCGACCAGGCGGCGCTGAGGGATGGGCGTCCAGTCTTCGAGCGTGAGCGGCACGGTGCAGAACATCGCCGCGTCGTCGCTGCGCTACTACAGAGCGTGGTGCCGAGCGTGTTCGTGAATGGAACAGCGTCTGTCCGTCATCGAGGATGAGATTAGCTTGCTGCCGTTCGACAGCTGGTCGAAGGCGCTGCCGAGCACTTCGAACTTCTCGTCGAAGCGAAAGCTCGTGCCCACGCCGCCGTGATGGCTTCGTCGATGACGTCCACGAGGAACACTCGGGCACGCATTCGCTATCGGTTTCGCCCACTCTCCTACGAATCGTATCCCGCGAGCAGCGCGTCGTTGACGATCACGCTGTTGAGGATCATCGTCCAGGCGGTCTTCCGAGGAATCGGTCTGGACGAACGGATGGCAGCTGTCGAGGCGCAGGTGCCGTGCGTGGCCTTTCGATATGGGGCGAGAATATGGTGATCTCGATCGCCTCATCGAGGGTATGCCGCACGAGGGTCGAACAGGCGGGTATGGGTTCCTTTCACCATGCGACCTCGTCGCCTGTGCCAGGCGACGCCCCAGCCGTGCGGGGTTGTCCACGCTGCTGCCGAAGACCTCGGCGAGCGCGGCGGTCGCGGTCGTGGGATGAAGCGAGCTAGGCGAAGAGCTGGTACATATCGGGATCCTCAGCGGTTTCGCCGGTCGCGAAGGGTGCGGCGCAGCGCGTTATGCGGGGGCTGGTAGGCGAGCGCGCGCGCGATCGTCCCGTATTCAGAAATCTGCGTCGAAAACGCAGGTTGGAGGATCTCGATATTCGAATAGGGAAGGGTCTGGCGCCGATGGCGGATCGAAGGTCGGCGTCAGGAGGCCTGAGGGCGCGCTCGTCGCTGAGCCCTCATCCGTTGTCGATCCCTCGTTCGGCCTTCTCCATGCCGCGGCGTCGCACGTTGGCGAAGATGGAGCCGCGATATTGTGCCAGATGCTGAAGATGGCGCCCGGCAGCGTGGCGAGGGATTGGCTGGAAGTTGGCGGCGGCGAGCTCACGGCAGGCCGCTGTCAACTGGCATACCGACTTCGACGGCGAGTGCGGTGGTCTTGTCATAGTCGAGTTTGAACAGGCGCGATATGCCGTAGCCTGCAGCCAGCCCGATGCCGTTGTGCAGCGCGACGACGGCCAGCACGAGCACGCCGCTCTCGATGATCTTCGATCCGTTGTTGGCTGATGCCGGCCACGATAGCGCGCGATGGCCAGGCACGGATACGAGCGGCATGATGCCGCCGGCGTGCTCGATCGCCTCTCCGCCGACGGTCGAGACGAGGATGCCCTGCGCATCACAGGGAGAAGCACCACCTGCATCGACCGATGCGAACTATGGCCAGAACGACACGTCGACCCACGCGCCGCGAGGCAGAAGACGAGCGCGGCGTGACGATCGGCGCGAGCAGGTGGATGCGATCGTCATGCCGACCGACAGCGGCACGTTGCCGCGCGCGATGTAGGTGATGACGTTCGACGCCGTCGCCGCCCGGGCAGCATCCGACGAGGATGACGCCGATCGCGATATCGGCCGGAGGTCGAGCGCCCACGCCAGAAGCCATGCGGCAAGCGGCATGATCGTGTACTGCGCTATGACGCCGAGCACGACTTCCTCGGATGCGGAAGACGACCTTGAAATCCTGGGCGCGATGGTCAGCCCCACGCCGAACATGATCACGCCCAGAAAGACGGTCGCACGACGTCGCCCATGAGAAGAGCGAGGCACTGAAGAATGCCCAGACCGAAAGCGCCACGATGATGACGGCGACGTAACGGGAGAGCGCGGTTCCGATGGCGTTGAGCGTGTTTCACGAGAAATCCTGCAGGTCGAAGCTGAAGTTGTCGATCAGGCGGGTGCAGCCGATGCGCACGGCCATATGGCTACGAGCGCGTCGCGGTCGAGCGCCCTCGATCGGCTGCATCGTGAGCGCATCGACGACGGTCACGTATTCGACGTCGGCGAGCGGCTCTCGGCAAGCACCGCCTTCATCGCGCTCGAGCTCGGTGGCTGCCATGCGCGCGTGCGCGATGCGCTGCCCTCGAAGATCGGAGCGCGAAAGCACCGTGCCGCTGCGCGCTCCGGGCGAGGTAGACGTTGCGCGAGGATTTCGCCAGGCCGTCGGCCCTCGCGGACGATCGGGCAGCCGACGACTTCGACGTCGAAGTCCAGGTCGGCCGCCATCTTTTTCACGATGGCAAGCCGTTGGCGTCCTTCCGCCCGGAAGTAGGGCGCGGTCGGGCAGAAGATGTTGAAGAGCTTGGAAACGACGGTGCACACGCCGCGGAAATGGATCGCGCGCGCCCCGTCCATGGTTTCGACAGCAGATCGATGCTCACAAACGCGTGCGCGTGCAGGTAGATGGCCTCGTCTCGATGGAATACGAGGTCGGCGCCGATGAGTCTCGCAGAGCGCGACGTCTCGGTCGAAATCGCGGGGATAGGAGGCCGATCCTCGTTCGGGGCGAATTGCGTCGGATTCAGGAACACTGACACGGCCACGCGGTCGTTTTCGGCGCGCGCGTTCGATCAGGCTCGCGTGTCCCTCGTGCAGGTATCCCATCGTGGGAACGAGGCCGACCGTCTTGTCCGCGCGCCTACGCTCGAGCGATCGCCTTGGCGTCTTCGACGGTACGTGCGATCTGCATGACGAATCCTTCTTTTCGATTGCGCGGACGAAAGGCCTCGCGCGTCGTCTCGGGCATATCGCACGATGATACTGTGCCTTTTGCGTCGTCTTTTCGCCACGACGCCTTCGCGCGCCGTGGCCAACGTGCGAATATTCCTGACCGGCGTTTACGTCTGGCGCGATTCGCCTTCTTCTCGCGATAGGTTTCCGCATGACGGCTTCGTGACGTTTCGTCGGCAAGGTGTGTGGGGATTGTCTGCGCGCGTCGCCGAGAGGAGCATATCTCGTATTCCAAGCCTTTTGGCTTTCAAACTATTCGCCGCAACGGACAGGAAGGCCTGTTTCGCAATGCGGCACCGATCGAGGGACGCGCCAGCGCTCGAGAGCGGGGACCACGACGGTGCGATGTTGCCGTGGCGACGGGCAGATACATCGGCGACCGCCGCCTGACGCATTACGCGGCGTTGCTGCGCCGGCGCTCGACGACGCCGGGCTACGAAAAACGTGCCCATCATCACGAACGACGACGTGGATTATCACGACATGCATCCCGGCTTCAGGATGAATCTGGCAAGCGCCATCCGCATCGCGATGGGTCTGCTGACGATCGATGCGCTTTGAAGAGATGCTGCGCAAGATCCGTCCGTACGAGCTTGAAGCGGGGTCTGCCGATGCGGCGTTCGACCGGGCGATCGATGTGCTCATGGATGGCATCGAGACTCATGGCGTGCGCGGCGCGGCACGCGGGTTCGCCCGCGCGGTCGATATCATGGATGCCGTGCCTACGATCGCAGCAACTCGTCCGACGGTGCTTATCGGGGCGAATACCTGCTCAACTTCCATCCGGGCGCGAACCACGAGGTCGAACGCTATCTGGAAGCAAACGGGCTCGAGGTGGTCGAGGCGCGGATGACCGACGTCATCCGCAAGACCTACTTCTACAAGCATGCCCAGGTGCGCGAATACCGGGTGGACAAGCCGCTCGGCGAGAAGACCCTGGTATGCGGTGGCGGACGACCTGTTCAACGTCGCTCATGCGCTGACCGATCGCATCGCGGCGAAAAAGCCCGCTCTACGAGCCGCCACGCGCATGCAGGATCTGGTCCGGGCGAGCGACCCGATCATCCACCATACCTTCGATGCGGGCGAAGGCGTGCTCATACCCGCGAGATCCCGCATCATGCCTCGCGCGGGTGCCGCAACTTGTCATACTGCAGCCTTTCGGATGCCTGCCCAACCATATCGTCGGGCGCGGCATCGCGAAACGCCTGAAGGAGATGTATCCGGACGCGCAGATCCTGCCGCTCGACTACGATCCCGACGTGAGCTTCGCGAACGTGGAGAACCGCCTCAGATGCTCATCGCGAACGCCCGCGGGCGTGCAGAGTAGGAGGCCCCGTCCGCTGGTGCTCGCTTTGGGCGCGTGAACGCCCGCGGGCGCACGGGTAGGAAAAGGCGCTTCCCGTCGCGCGGGCGAATGCCCAGTTGAATGCCCGCGGGCGCGCGGGGTAGGACTATCCGGAACGGATCGAGGCGTAAGGATGAATCGGGCTCCGGTCGGCTCGTTGGGCGATGGCATATATGCTCTTTCCCCTCCAGTGTCAAAAATACGGAGCTTAGTGGAGTTTTATAAGTCGAATCAAGAAGATCCTCGACCGATTCTTGGCCAACGTTTCAATATATAGTGCATGCATGAGGCCTATGCAGTATAGGTGAACGCTAAAAGCGTAGATCCGCGCGAGAGCAATAGCGTACGATGTGAATTCCCTCACTAAGCTCAGATATTCTGGCAGTTGAACCTGAAACACCCGCGTTTTTTCGCAAAGCTCCGATTTTTCGGCAGATTGAGCTCATCCGAACGTTCCGGTCTGATAGGGAGAGGCCTGATAGGAAGTTGCCTGATATCGAGCCGCCGTTTGGAATCGATCAGGAACGGGGCTTGCACGCCTTCCCGAAAAGGCGAGTCGGCGGTAGGATACGCGATGCTGCATCATATGCGCCGAAACTCGAGGAGCCCCCTCTTCCATGAAGACCGCCTTTAGGATACTCGCGCGCGACCTGGGGCGTCTTGCGCGCAACCCGGTCGCGCTCATCGTCATAGCAGGACTTATCGTTCTCCCTGCGCTCTATGCGTGGTACTGCATCTGGGCGAATTGGGATCCGTACGGGAACACCGGGAACATCCGGGTGGCGGTGGCGAATGCCGATGCCGGCGCCGATACCGAGGCGCTCGGGCATATCGATGTCGGATCCCAGATGGAAGCGAACCTGCAAGACGACGATCAGCTGGGTTGGGAATTCGGTCCGAAGACGAGGGCTGCAGGCGTCGAGTCGGGCAGGTACTATGCCGCCTACGTCATCCCGCTGATTTCAGCGCGCGACTTCGCAAGCGTGCTCACCGCGCCTCGAGCACCCTACGATCACGTATTACGCGAACGAGAGTACAGCGCCGTCGCCACGAAGGTGACCGATTCCTGGCGCGACGGCGCTTGAGCGCAAGGTCAACGAACAGTTCGCATCCGCAGCGAGCGAGGCGGCCTCGTCTGCCGCGCGCGATGCCGCAAAGTCTCGTGAAGGGCGAGGTCGAGGGTGCGAACGCAGGCGTTGCGGCCGGGGTCGCCGGCGCAAGCGACGACTTGTCGTCGGTGCGGAGGCCCCTGGCATCCGCTTCGGAAGGCATCGACGGCTGGAAGGGTTCGGTTTCGTCGGCGCGCACGACGCTCGGCGATGCGAAGTCCCTCGCCTCGTCGATCTCCTCGTCCCTCGATACGGCGGGGCGCTCATGACGTCCGCCCAAGCCGACGCCGGATCGTTTTTCGGCATCGGCATCCGTGCGCTCACGAAGGGGAGCGTGGCCCTCGGCGGAGCTTCGAGCCAGGCATCGATCGCGGTCGGCAAGCTGGCGGCGAAAACGACTGAGGCGAAGGGCGACGTGGATGCCGCGATCGCATCGCTCAACAAGGCGATCGACCGCAACGACGAGGCCATCGCGGCGCTGAAGGCGCTCGCATCCGCCGATCCGAACGTTTCGAAGGCGATCGACGATCTTCAGGCGCGCAACGATCGCTATCGGGCCGCCGTCGGCACGCTCCAGAAACGAGCGACGCCCTGGATGCCGCCGTGAGCGCGGCGAACGGGCACGCAGGCGATGGGAGGCATCGTGTCGAACGGTCTTGCCGCATCTCCTCGTCGGCGCAGTCCGTGAATACGACCATAACGCCCCAGGTGACATCGGGCCTCGGCTCCCTCGTCGACATCTCTCGGACCGCTATCCGGCGTGTCGTCTGCGCTCGGGCCGCAGGCCGATCGAGGCCCTGCGCTCCTGGATCAGCTCGATGGAACGCTCGGCGAAAGCGCCTCTGCCCCTCGATGCGACGGCATCCACCCTCGCGACCACCCAGGCCGACCTGTCCTCGACGGCATCCGACCTGGCTGCTCTGTCCGATTCTGCTCGAAATCGACGAGCTTTCCCAGATTCTCGGCATCGATCCGCCGACGTGGGCGATTTTCATGGCCTCGCCCGTGACGCTACGACCAAGGTCGTCTATCCGTGGAGAACTACGGGTCGTCGGTGGCCCCTTCTACACCAACCTCGCCCTCTGGGTGGGCGGCTTCTGCGTCATGGCGCTCATCAAGCTCGAGGTCGATCGCGAAGGCATCGAAGGTCCCACCGCCACGAGGGCGCATCTCGGCCGCTGGCTTCTTTTCATGGTGCTTTCCATCCCGCAGGCGCTCGTGATCTGCACGGGCGATCTGGTCATCGGCGTGCAGTGCGAAAACCTGTCGCCTTCCTCGCCGCCGGCGTGCTGACGTCGCTCGCCCACATGAACATCATCTCTCATGCTCGGCATCACGCTTCGGCATATCGGCAAGGCTGCGGCGGTCATCCCGCTCATCATGCAGATTCCCCGGGTCGTCGGGCATGTATCCGATCGAGATGATGCCGGGTTCTTCCGCATGGTGCATCCGCTTCTCCCGTTCACCTACGGCATCGACGCGATGCGCCAGGCCATAGCGGCATATACGGCCACGACCTCGCCTTCGACGCGGCCATCCTCCTGTCCATCGTGCTCGTCTCGCTTTTCATCGGCCTGGTCGTGCGTCCCTACGTGCTCAACCTCAAGCGCTCTTCGATGCCAAGCTGCACGAGACGGGCTTTCTCGTAAGCGAGGAGCAGGGCATGCGCCAATCGCGCTACCGCGCTCCGCAATGTCATCCGGGCCCTGCTGGATACCGATACGTACCGTGCGATGCTGCTCGATCGCGCAGAGCGGTTCAACCGCAGCTACGACGGCATCGTACGCGTCGGGTCGTATGTCGTCGCCGCGCTGCCGCTCGTGCTCATGGCGCTGGTCTCGTTCGTCAATCGTGGACGTGGACGACAAGCCCTGCTGCTTGCCGGCATGATCGTCTCGTCATTCTCGTCGACGTGTTCCCTCATCGTCGTCGGAGTTCCTGCACGAAAGCCTCGGCTTCCAGCTGCGCATGGTCGGCCTCGGCGGGATGCGCTCATCGATGACGCGCGCGACCACCCTGCCTCTCCGCCACCATGATTTCTCGCCCGACCATCATGCGCGTGTCGTCGAGGCTCGGACCGCATCGACGAAGCCGGGCGCGCACGAGCGGGCAGGCGTCGAATCGGAGTGGATAGCGCTGCAAGAAGACCTGTTCAGGGGGCGATGATCCTCTCGCATTCCACGATGGCGCAGATGCGGGCGGTCGCTCCCGAATCGATGGACGAACACGGCGTCGTCCCCTCTGCATCCGGCGATAAGGCCGACGTCGATTCTCTCGGCATGGCGGCTCCTTGGATTCTGGGAGCGCGCCCGCATCGATCCCTTCGGGGTCCGACGGCGCGCCCGGTCCTTCCGATGAGAAGGGAGGCGCGCGATGAAGCCTCCTCGGCTTGAGAGCCCGGCCAAGGTCGCACGCGACGTCCTGCGGATCTTCGTCGGCGACGTGCGCTACGGCGTGAAGAACGTCATCGGCATCATCGTCCTCATGGGCCTGGTGCTCGTGCCCCCTGATGTACGCATGGTTCAATATCGCCGGCAGCTGGGATCCGTACGGGCATACCGAGGGGCTCAAGGTCGCGGTTGCGAACGAGGACGCGGGCTACGAAAGCGACCTGACGCCCGTGGACATCAACATGGGCGACGCCGTCGTCGTCGCTGCGCGCCGACGACAGCTTCGACTGGGTCTTCGTCAGCGAGGACGAAGCGGTCGAGGCATCCGGTCGGGCAGATACTATGCGGCCATCGTCATTCCCGAGGGTTTCAGCGCCGACATGATGACGTTGTTTTCACCCGATGTCACGCATTCGGAGATCACCTATTACACCAACGAGAAGGAAAACCCCATCGCACCGCGCATCACGGAGAAAGGCGCTGCTTCGGTCAGGGATTCCGTGCGTGAAGTTCACCGGAGACGGTGGACAAGGCGGGCTCTGTCCTTGCGAGCGACCTCGTGTCCTATCTCGACGGCGATCAGGTCTCCACCTATGCGGCGCGCATGGACGGGCATATGGCCGACGCGGCCCGCGACATGCGTTCGGCCGAGGGCGACATGCGCGCGTTCTCGTCCCTCATGACGGCGGCATCCGGCCTGTCCGATGCATCGGCCTCGATGCTTTCATCGTCGAAGGACGCCTCGTCGGGCGCCGCTTCCTCCATCACGGATGCGGCATCCGCTTGTCCGATGCGTCGGATTCGTCTCGACGCGGCGACCGGAGCGGTGCAGGGCGCCCTGGCGCAGAGCCTCGCGGGCTTCGACGGCTTGGACGCCGAGGTGACTTCCGCGCTCGACGACGCCCAGGGCCGATCAAGCGATGCTTGGCGATCCTGCGCTCCGCCGCGCAAGAGGGCGGAGGATTCTCGCGTCGCTTGTGAATCGGTGCGCGATGCCGTGGCGGCCGCCGATACGAGCGGGAGGCCATAGGTCGCGATCGATCGCGTCATCGCCGAGCTTGCAGCGCTGCAGCAGAACCTCGGCGACGCGGCGGACGCTCTCGACGCAGGTACGTCAGATGCATCAGCGCAGATAGATACCGTACGGTCATCCATCGCCGATGCGAAGGCGAGCATTTCGGATGTGTCGGGGTCGGACGATCTCAGGAAATCCCTGGACGCGCTGACCGCATCGCTCGGGGATATCTCGACGAAGTCCTCGACGGTGGCGTCCGATCTGGCGGGATGTCGCGGGAAGCCTTTCCCGCAATGCGGATCGCTTTCCTCCCGCCTGTCCGATGCGGCCTCGTCGCTCGACGACGCGGCGGACAAGCTTGACGATACCGCTTCCTATCTGGATGAATCCCGTGAAAAGCTCGCAGCGGCCCTTGCATCGGGCAATCTTGACGAAGTGCGCACGATCTGAACGGAGGGTCGGATGCCCTTGCCGAACATCTGGCCTTGCCTGTGCGTGTCGATCGGCAGGGCCGTCTATGGGGTCGCGAACAACGGTTCGGCCGATGGCTCCCTTCTACACGGTCCTTTCGCTTTGGGTCGGCGCCATCATCCTTGCGGGCGATGATGAGGACCCGCATCGCCGATCGGCGCTCCGTCGGAGCTGGCATGCTGCGCCGCGGCGCGCTATTTTCGACGGTTCGGCATCTTCCGCCGCTTTCCTTCGGACAGGCGTTGCTCGTATGCCTGCAAGGATCTGTTCGTCCCGCAGATCCAGTGCGTCCATCCGTCTTCTTCGTGATTGCCGCATCGTTGCCGTCAGGTATTCATGCTGATGATGTATACGCTGACCGCGATGTTCAACGAGGTGGGCGGCGGTTGCGGTCATTCTGCTCGTGATGTAGGTGGCAGGGTCGGGCGGCACGTTCTATCGAGATGACGGGTCCGTTCTTCCAGGCCGTCTATCCGTTCTTGCCCTTCACCCACGGCATGAATGCGATGGCGGCGTGCGTGGCGGCATCTACGGCGGCGAATTCGCCTTCCACGTGATCGCGCCGTGCTTGCGTTCGCGATACCGACGCTGCTGGTCGCGCTCGAGTTGCGCGGGCCGGCGCTGAAGCTCAACGATTTCGTCGACGGGAAGCCTGCCGAGACGAAGTTCGCGAGGCGCACGGCTCGAGGGATCGGGCCGTGCCGCATCGGCCGTGGGCCTCGTGAGCCCCATTTCGAGGCATGGCGTCTAAGCCGGCATGGGCATGCAACCTCGAGGATGCGGGCGGCGGATTAAAGCGTCCTTGCTGGTGACAGCCCGCATCCTCGAATCCAAGGCATGCGATAGTACGCGCGTTCCGATGGCGCTGATGACGTTGAGATGCGAGAACCTTCTGTCCTGCGCAATGCGCGAGCCTCTTCTATGAGACGTTTTCTCCTGGGCCGAGATGCTGCGCACCATCGCTTGAGGCATGCAGGCGCGCCGCCTTGCCATAGACGTGCACCTCGCGGACCATGGCTTCCCCCAAATGCACGGGAAGCTCGTCCGCGTGGGCGGCGACATACTCCTGGTGCGGCATCGACAGGCGAAGGAACCCTGCGATGCGCCCGTCGGGGGCTTTCCACTGCAGGAAGCGTTCGCTCGTGTTCGTCGTTCGTAGGGATGATCTCGAGCTCGAGCGCATCTGCGTCGATGCGCGCAGTGCCCATCTCGCGGAAGCGGATCTCGGCAACGTCCGACGCGCGCCCGCACGCTTCGATCTCCGATTCGACCATCTGGCGCAGGTTGGTCTTCTTGTTGCCGACGAGGATATCGTCGGCGGAGATATCGCGGATCATGCGGGAGATGCGCGTATAGGGCGCGGATGCCAGCACGTCGGCGACCAGGATGTCGAGCAGCTCGTCTTCTCTAGAAGCTACAGGTCGGCTTCGTAGAGGTCGACCAGGTCGGTTCCTGCGACGAGCGCGCAAGGTAGAGCTTGACCTCGTCGGGCAGGAATGCGGGTTCGTCACGAACTCCCGGTAGTCGCGCTTGTCCGATTCGCGTCTGCCCGTAGAGGTTCACCATGAAGTGCGTGCAGCTTTGAACCCGAAGGCGCGCATCAGCTCGAATGCATGCTCGATGGAACTCAGGTCTCACCTGGCGGTCGTTCGCTTCAAGCACGCGTCCGTCGAGGCTCTGGATGCCTATTTGGATCTTCGTGATCTGAGGCGCCGCGCGAGCGTGAGGCTTCGCGCATCGATGGCGTCGGGGCGCGTCTCGACGACGAGGCGACCACGCGCCTGCGCGCGGTCTCGATGCGCCGCTGCTCGGATTCGAGCTCCCGCAGCGTGGCGGTTTGGCTGCGTCGGCGGTGCGCCATGCGTCGGAGGTGTCAGAGCGATGCCACGGCATCGTTGTAGGTCTCTTCTCCTGCATCGACGCGCGGCTCGCGCGGCGCGGGTCGCCCGCGCGAGGATGCCGGGGTCGTCCTCCAATCCGAATGCGCGAGTTTCGCCGCGCGGCGTGGGACCCGCGTCCCCGTCGTTCAGGGCGCGGAAGAGTTCGCGCACAAACCAGATCTGGTAGTTCTCGGGATCAGTTTGTCCAGGTGCCGCCGAGCACGATGAGCTCGACCTTATCTATCGGATGTCCCATGGCGGCAAGGACGCGCACGCGTGAGACGACCTGCAGGTACGGGTCGAAGAAGTTGTGCTCCGCCCGCTGGCAGGCGGGCTCGTTTGCCAGATAACTCTTCGGCATGCGCACGTCGTTGGGGCAGTAAAGGCAGGCGCTCGCGCAGGGCCAAGGCTTGGTGATGACGGTGATGGTGGCCACGCCCGATGCGGTGCGGCGCGGTTTCATCTGGATGGCGGCGAGCAGCTCGCGTTCGAGTTCCGAAGTCACGTTCCACGAGCGCCATCGTGCAGGGTCGTTCCGCTTCGTCTTGAGGTAGAACGGCAGAAGGCCGCGCTTCGAGACGTGCGTGCAGCCGTCGGAATAGCAGTGGTTGCGGCGCTGCACGAGGCGCGCGACCTCCTCGGGGCCGAGGGAGCCGCGGTGCGGATGCGGTCGATGATGTCGAGGAGGAGCTCTTCCATATCCAGGGATTCTAATGGACGTGCGGAGGCGTGCAGGGCCGCAGGCGTGATTCCATGCGTCTTCGCGGCGTGCCGCTTCGGCAGATCGCGCGCGTTCGGGCGACCGAGCTTTGCATCCCGAGATGCACCCGTAAAGATGGCTGGAACGCACGGGCGACCGTCCGTTATAATCCTGCGCATGAATACCGACGACGCGCGATACCTTGCTGCGCTCAACGAGCGCTCTATCGGCTGCACGCCGATTCCTTCTCCGATACGCGGCAGGCCCTGGCAGGGGTGGATCCGTGCATGCGACAGGGTGCCCGTCGGCCGTTTGTAAAGCGATCGGGCCGCTGGGGCATGGCGAAGCCTTCGATGAGGCGATTACCGGGCGCGATGAAGCCTTCGAGGGGCTGAATGCATCAGACGGTGGCTCATCTGCCGTCTGCGTGCTCGACGCAGCCTGCGGCAACCTTCGGTTCGAGCGGTTTCTCGGGCAGCGCGCTATCCGCACGCGCCGTTCGCATCTCGACGCGGTGGATTCGTGCGTTGAGCCTCGCGCGCCTCGGGTCGGACGGTTTTTCCGGCGGGGGATGTGCGCTTCGAAGAGCGTGATCTTTCATAGGGATGCTTCTCGAGGATCCGATATCTCCGTTTTCGTGCGAAGACGCATACGACCTGGCGGTCTGTTTCGGCTTCATGCATCACGTGCCCGGTTTCGAGAACCGCCTGCGCCTTCTTGAGGCTGGCGATGCGCGACGCGTCCGGGAAGGCTTTTCGTCGTGGCGACGTTCTGGCAGTTCACGAACGATCCGCACGTGCGGCGAAGGCTCGGTGCGACCATGCGCGTCTGCGACGGTCCCTCGAGCGGCCGATCGCCCTTCGAGCCAGGCGACCGCCTTCTCGGTTGGCAGGACGACGAGGCGGCCGTGCGTCATTGCGCGAGGCCGACGATGAGGAAATCGATCGGTCTCGTCGCGGCGCTTTGGGCGCCGCATGCCCGATACCCGCTCGGGACCGATTCAAGTCCGACGGCCGGACGGGCGATCTCAATGCCTACATCGTCCTTAAGCGCGCCTAGCAGTTCGCGTCGAATTCCGTAGCGCTTGGAAACGCGCATCGCTTCGTGCGAGAGCGGCAGGCGTCCCATCCATCGCGATACGCCCGTCTTCGATGAAGACCACGCGGTCGAACCGTTCGATGCCTGCGAGGTGATGCGTCACCATGACGAGCGTGCGGTTCTGCGCCGCGTTCATGAACGTATCGAGCAGGCTGGTCTCCGTGTCGAGATCGAGCCCGCTCATCGGCTCATCGAGCATGATGATAGGCGCCTTCGACACAGAACGCGTGCGCGCTGATGCGGTGACGTTCGCCGCCGACCGCGCGCGCCGTCCTCGCCGCAGAGCGTGTTCAGACTTCGCGGGAGGCGCGCAGCTGCCGGATGAGAGCCCGACGGATTCCATGGCGCTCGCAGTCGTCGTCGGTTGCATCCGGATCGGCGATGCGCAGGTTCGCGCGCAGCGTCTGGTCGAAGACGATCCTGCTGCGTCGCATCGCGATGCGTGATGCCGTTTCGAAGGACGACGCCTCGCGCCCGCGATGCGTATCGACCCGTTCCGCGGCGCCGCGTCTCGCGTATGAGCGAGCAGCGTCGAGTTGCCCGACCCGCTCCGCCGAGCACGGCGACTCTTCTGGCCGAAGGGTATGTCGAGCGTGATGCCGTCGAGCGCGGGGCGGTCCGGCCGTCGTAGACGTATGCGACCTCGCGCACGTCGATCGCGGATGCGCCGCATCCGCTTCGTTCAGAAGACGGCAGTTCCCCGCATCCGCATTGCGCTGCGGTTCGGAAGGCGTCGCGATCGTCGGATCCGCGCTCCTGGCCGCTCTCTGACCGCCTTCACGTGGTTTCGTGCACGCACGCGCCTGATGGCGCGAGCCCCATCCTCCGCTTCGGGAATGCGGTTCAGGTGCGTGATGGATTGGGCGTAGGTGCAGCTTTACGGCCGCACCGTGCGGAAGGGGGAGAATGCCCGCAAAGGGAGAGAACGTGAGGGCGAAGGTCATGACCCAGTTCGCACGTATCGCCCATGGCGCCTGGTTCGGCGAAGCGCTCGCCGCCCAGACGATCGTCATGCATGTTCCGATGCAGACGACCGCCGCCATCGAGGCGTCGATGACGTGGCGGCGGCGCTCAACTGCGGATTCTTCGCGTGCGATTGCGGGACTGCGTCGTACGATGCGTCTCGAGGAATTCCGCCCCGCGGCCCGCGAGCACGATATCGTTCGAGCCCAAGACGTCATCGATCAGGTTCGCATAACGCTGCATCCGTCGCGTTCTTGCTGCGGTTCCAGATGCGTGCGGTTCGTGCGCAAGAAAAGTGAGGGGAAGGACGAAAGCCGCAACGCCGAGGAGGACGGCATGCCGGCTGCGAAGGGCAGCGAGAGACATCCGAGCGCGATCACGACGAGCAGGTGAGCAGAAAGCGCTGTCACGGCAGGGAAGATGCTGCGCAGGTAGAGGTTCTGGATATGTCCGATGTCGTCGGATACGAGCCCGAGCACCTCGCCTGCGCTCCTGCGCGATCCAGGCGCAAGCGCGGTCTTCTCGAGCGCAGCATACAGGCGAAGACGCAGGTCCGATGTCATGCGGAAGACCCAGTCGTGGCTGACGAGGCGCCGAAGTAGCGAAGGACGGCCGCCTCCGTACCTGCACGCAGATAAGGGCGGCAGACGAGCAGGATGGCGTCAGGACGCTCGGCTGCGCGACTGATGAGGTAGCCCGACGAGAACATGAGGAGCGTCGGAGCGAGGGCAGCCACGCCGAGGGCGACGGCACGGATGAGCTCGGGGCGGAACATCGAGAAGTACGGACGCACCCAGCGGTCGCGTTCCGGACATCGGCATTCGCGACGGCATCGGCGGAGTCGGCCGCATGCGTGAAGCCATGCGTCGGAAGCCCGGTCGTCAAGGCTGCAGGTATACATGCGGACGCGCGGACGCTGGCTGGACGGCCGGGCCGACGAGCCTCGTCCAAATGCAGCTTCGCGCCGGGTCGCGGTTGGTGCAAACGTGAGGACACCGTCATATGCGATGCATGCGCCGTCATCACTGCAGCATGCTGCTCGTCCATGGCGTCTTCGACTTCGACAAGACGGCCCCTTCCATCGCGGAAAGATGCGGTCCGCCTGGTCGAGCCGAGTGAAGGCGATGCGTGACGATGATGCAGGAAGGCCGATCTGCGAGCAGAGGCAGCATGCGCTGTTTGAGCTCAGCTCAATGCTTCCACGTCGAGATGCTCGGTCGGCCTCGTCCGACGACGGATGCGACGTTTCGGGCACGAGGGAAGGCGCGCGCGAGCGCTCGATACGTTAGGCGTGGCCGCCCGGCAGCCCTCTGCCGCCTTTCGCCGGATCGCGGCGTCGAGGCCAAGGTCGGGCATCTCATCCACGAGGGCGCGCCGAGGCCTGCAGCCCGCGCTGCTTCGAGCACGGCCTCGTCAGAACGCGACGGGCGCGTAGAAGCGCAGGTTGTCGCGCAACCATGGCTTTGCACACACATAGACTCTGGGGATGTAGACGACCTGGCGTCGCCGAGGCGTCGCAGGAAAGGTCGACGTCGATAGGGGCTTCGATTCCGCTGAAACGCGATCGCGCCTGTTGAAGGACGCAGGAAGCCTCGCAATAAGGGAGGCAAGCGTGCTCTTTCCTCGACCCGCTCCGGGCCTAGTGGTAGCGCGACGACCTTCATGTCCGATGCAGGTCGATGGTCGCCTCTTCGATCGCGGGAGAAGCCGCGTCCTCGTGAGGCGACCGAGACGTCGCGCGCAGGGAAAGGACGGACGAGATCGTTCCAGACCGCAGGCGCGGCCTTTTCCCTCCGCCGTGGCGTTTTTCTCGGTTCCGGTTCCGCGCGTTCTTCGGAGGTCGAGCATCGCCGCCAGAGCGTTCTTCCCATCGAGCGAGGCATGGAAGATCTCCGGCGAAGGCGCGCGGATGAGCACGAAATATTCGGGCGAGAGGAAGAGCACCGGCGAGCGCCGCGGCGCGATGCCGCCATCGATCAGATGGAGGCCGAGCATGATCGCGACGGCGGCGACGCCTGCGGTCGCGATGAGGTCGAGCACGGCGCCCGAAAGCGTGGCGACCTTTGGCGTGTCGACGTCGCGCGGCGGAAATGCCTCGCCTGTCTCGAAGACCTGGATCCGCGCGCCCGTCCGGCGCCGAGGGCCTTGATGGTAGAGCAGCCCTCGCAGCGTGTCGATGAAATGGCTGAACATCGTCTGGAACGCGCGGTAGCTGGCGCTGCGCCTTATCCCGCGCCATACATGCCTCCGATCAAGACCGTGAAGAAGATCGACGATGAGGGAACAGCACGAGCAGGATGGTACGTCGAAACGATATCGAGCGGAATCGCAGCGATGAAGATGATCAGAATCACGACGACGCCGACCATTTTCCGGGCAGCACGAGCTTGAGATACGATTCGACTTGCGCGGCTCCTTCGATGAGCGTCTGCTGGACGGCAGCACGAGCCCGCCTTCTCCTTCAGACGCGCGTCGCCCGGAGAACGTCCGCCGTTCCATCAGCCGCCGTAAGATCGTTCACGCGCGAGGCGCTGAACGATTCCATGCGCATCCGATGTCGTAACGGCTTCGGGATGCACGAAGCATGCGGCGAACGGCGACATGGGCGGGACTCCGATCGGATACGCTGATCCCCGTTCCAGATGCGTGCGATGGCCGTCGAGGCCCCATGCCCTCGCGCGCACGTGAGCGCATGCGCAGGCGGCGGACGAGAAGCATGATGAGCGCAGCGCCTGACGGCGGGCGGGCGAAGAGTCTCTTTATCGAACATCGCGCGGGCTTTCTATCGAGGGATGCCGCACGTCGGATCGATCTTCGCCGTGCGTCTCGCGGAGGATGCGCGCGGCCCACGTAGTCGATGGAATGCGCCGTCCGGCCTACGGTCGACGGCATAGATTCTTACGTTTTCGCATGCGGCGCAGGCATTCCGTTCGGTGCGTTCCCACGCATGCATTGTTGTGCGACGCGTAGCATATGCATTCTAAAGCATGGTGGTGCGGGCGGATAGACTGCACTAGCCAGAAGCTTCGGCCTCGAGTCGATCTGCAGACGAGCGTCGGATTCGCTCGATCGTCCGCAAAGATGCGCGTCCGTAGGATTCGGCGGAGATGACGGGCGGTTCTCATCTTCTGCCTATTGCCTCATGGAGCCGCGTGCTGGCGGAGGATGTCATGCGACTCGGAGGGACGAACCGCGATGCGCGCCGGTATGGGAAAGGAAGCATCGCATCGCATGTACGACATCATCATCGTGCCGATCCGGCGAGGGTTGAGCGCCGCGTACTACGCGCTCTGGCAACAGACTGCAAGACAATGGTCATCTTCGAGAGCAGAGCCAGGTCGGACGAACATTTCCGCGCGTAAGTCGGCTATCACCGCATTTCGCGGGCGCGCCGCCACGGTGGATGCCGGGCGCCGACTTCGCGAAGGCGTTGGAGGACGACGCTGACGGCCGCCGGGGGCGGACATTCGTCACGAAGTCGCGCGATAGAGATGACGGCCTACGGGCGTTCGTCGCGCGACCGACGCCGTGGCGACTCTATGAATCGAAAATGCGTCGTCTTGGCGCTGACGGGCGGCGCCGCGAGCGGCGAGCTACGATGGGGAAGATGCTTTTGCCGGTCGTTTCGCAGGCTGAACGCACCGCGCACGACGCTGCTCGGTTCGCTGACGCGAAGTTCATACGTGATCGGCGGCGCGAATAGCGCCGCAGGACGATCTTCCCATGCAGACGGCGGCGCGCGTGACCGTCGTGCGTCGAGCCTGCGCTTGCGTGCTCGTCCCAGTTCAGGGGTATCATCGAGGCGACGGACGCCGTCGTCGTCCGTCCTGCGAGCAAGATCGTCGCGGGTGCGCGTGAGGGCGAGCTCCGAGATCGACATCGAATCGTTGGCCGACGGGTCGGTCGAGACCGTGCCGTGCCCGGGTGCCGAACGTGCTCTCGTACGCAGCCACGCCGAACACGGGCATGCTCGACGGCGCGATCGAGCCGGGATGCTGCAGGCTGCTCCTCGCGACCGACGAGGCGATGCGCACGAGCGATGGATGGCGTGTTCGCGGCCGAGACATCCTGGATCCGATAGGTGCGCGCCAGGTGGCACGACTGCCGTCGGAGACGGCGCGATTGCCCGGCACGTCCGCTGCGTGCGTACCGTTCTAAAACAGTGCCTGATTAGAGGTTTCATCTGTTCTCGCTCCATGGGCAGAGAGAATTGCTCTATGACTTCATGTTGCTTCTTTAAATGAGCCACCATGCCTAGAGGAGTTGCTCCTTTATCGCTCATGGCAGTGACGTCCGCTCCGGCATTCCACCAAAAAGCTTTCACCGCATCGATATTGCCTTCCTCTGAAGCATTAATGGGCAGGTGTTGCCCCCTATCTCGTCCTCGAGCGAGTTTCTGCTCCATTCTTAGCGAGGCAGTGCGGAAACGAAGTCGAGTTCGGCAGCCACATAGAGAGGAGCGAGCTTTACGCCACGACGACATGGAATAAGCGAGTTGGAGTCAGCCCCCATTTGTAGCTGCATCTCGAACTCTGGCTGAGGTTTCTGCAATGGATTGATTTTACGAGAAGGTGGTTTAGGAGCGTGCTCCTCATCCCCATTCGTCGGTGTGCAGAAACATAGGTCATCGCAGTACAGTTTTGCGCATGCAACGCGAGCATCCAGTTGTCCGGAGGTGATCATCCGTAGCTCTCTTGGTAGCCATCAGCAGATACTTCTCTTCTTCGATGACGGAATTAATGGCCCCAGGTTCCGAGTCCGAATTTCGAAAGCTTGTAGACCCAGTTTATTTAGGTCAGTTTGCTGAGAACATCAGCATTGCCCATGTACTCCTTTCTAATAATTGAGACGTTATCAGCAGCGATTTTCTAAAGTCTTCTTGAACGATTCAGAACCAATCTTTATGCGATCTCGTTGGAGCGGCTATAAAGAGTGCAATGATAATGTGCCAAGGTAAAATCCGTCGCTCTTGTTTGCAGTAGCCTGGAAAATCGTTTGGCAGGTCAACACACCCTCGAGGTAATTCAATGAGGCGAGACCAAGTTTCGCAATGCGGGCAGGTAAAGAATCTTCCCAGAGCTCCAATTTCATTGCCGAATACTTCAGGAGCGGTTGTGCGAGTTTCTTTCCTGGAGGTTTTAGTTTGTAGCAAAGTCGATATCCATCCTCATCGCAAACAGGGCACACATATGCAGAGATGTGAGTAAGGCGATTGTTCGAGGCTTTCTATTGACCATACTCGGGCCGTCAGATCTTTTGGTTTCTTATTGCATCCATCGCCACCGCGCCAATTGATTCCCAGATCTACTCTTTTCATTGTTCAAGTCCCTTCTCAACGTATAACTATGCCGTACGTGATGGTGGCGATCACCATCATCCTTTTGAGAGTTTAGGTCGTCAAGACTGGTGTTTCAAATCTGTTGGAACCATTCGACATAGAAGACGTGACGTATCGCTGTAAGCCTTCCGGGCTCCGTTCTGTCCTCTTGCTTGCCATAGGGCGCGCTCGTGCCGTACAATCCCGAATTCGGCAGGCATTTCCCGGGAATTCGCCCGCCCACACGCCGATCGTTTCGTGCGACGTCAGCCCTGCGTCGCGTATGAATGCGCGTCCGCGCGAGAAAGGACGTTGCCATCTTCGGACACCCGCATCATCGAGCCCAAATCTCCAGGCGATTCCGCAGCGGGTTCCGCGCGCAATGGTCGGGCAAGCTTGCATTCGTGCTGGCCGCTGCCGCTTCCGCCGTCGGCTAGGGAAGCATGTGGCGCTTCCCGTATCTTGCGGCGCACTATGGTGGCGGGGCGTTCCTCCTGCTCCAGTCGTTTTCGTGTTCACGCTCGGCATTTCGCTCCCTCACGCTGGAAGTCGCCTTCGGCCGCAAAGATGCGGCAGAGCGCGATCGGCGCATATCGCCAGTTCGAGATCGGTATTCCTTCATCGGCGTGCTGTCGTCAGCAGTGCCGTTCATCATCGCGCCCTATTATTGCGTGATCGGCGGCTGGGTGACCAAATATTCGTTCGCCTACGTCTTCGACTCGCCTTCGGCGATGGCCGACGGGGGGACGTACTTCTCGTCCTTCATCGCGAACGGGCCGCAGAGCGTGAGTTTCATGCTGGTGTTTCTGGCGGTCACGTTCCTGACGGTCGCTCTTGGCGTGAACGGCGGCATCGAGAAGGCGAATCTCATCATGATGCCGGCGCTTATCGTCATGTCCATCGCGGTGGCTGCCTATACGCTGACGCTTCCCGGCGCGCTTGACGGGCTCGTCTATTACCTGAAGCCTGACTTTTCCAAATTCTCGATAGACCTCGTGGTCGCCGCGCTCGGGCAGACGTTCTTCGCGCTCTCCATCGCGATGGCCATCATGGTGACGTACGGCTCCTACGTGAAGTCCGAGGTGTCCATTCCCACGTCGTCCGTGCAGACCGCCGGCATGACGCTCGGCATATCCTGCTGCGGGCATGATGGTCGTGCCCGCCGCCTTCGTCGCGTTCGGTTCGGGTGCCGCCGTCGCCGAGAATTCGGGTCCGTCGCTCATGTTCATCGTGGTTCCTCAGGTATTCGAGAACATGGGGCCGGTCGCGGGTGCGCTCGGGTTCGTGTTCTTCCTGCTCGTGTTCTTCGCGGCGCTCACGAGCGCCATTTCGCTCGTCGAGGCGTGCGACGTCGATTCTGTCCGATGCCCTCGGCGCCATGCGCCGCGCGCTCGTCGTCGTCGTCGTGTGCGTGTCCGTCGTCGGCATCGTCGTGGCGCTCGGGTACGGCGGGCTCGTTCATCCAGCCGATGGGCGAGGGATCGACGATCGATGCGCTCGACTTCGTTTCCAATTCGGTGCTCATGCCTGCAGTCGCGCTGATCACCCGCCTGTTCTTCGGATGGATCGTGAAGCCTCGGGTCATCATCGACGAAATTCGCCGCTCGTCGAATTCCGCCTGCTTAAATGCGTGGTCGGTCATGATCAAGTACGGTCGCGCGGTCTGCATTCTCGTGATTCTCGTGGCGTCGATCGAAATCCCCTCGGGTTCTTCAGCTCTGATCCGAGACCGTCTCTCCAGGCGTTTTTGGTTCGGCAGGCGTTGCGCACCCTACGTCTTTGTCTCGTGTCGAAAACGGCCGTTTTACAAAGAAATGCGACGGATTTCGTATGCTGGGAAGCGTATGGGGTTTGGTATCCCAACATTCTCCCAGGTCAGATTCGCCGTTTTCAATTCCGATAAAGCCGAACCGAAGTTCGGTGTAAAACCGCCATTTTTGGCGCAGCGACGAAAACGGACGTTCAAAAATTGTAAATCAGTCATGACATGCGTGCTGGCTGCATCCTGGCGTCAGAGCGGGCCGTGGCCTCTCCCTCGATTTTTTCGTTTTGACAACAGAGGCGATAGCCTGGCCTGCAGGCAATAGGCTGGCCTATGGAAACGATAGGCCAGCCCGAAAACGGAGGAATGAACTGCTGAAACGGTCGGTTTTGCCTTCGGGCGATAGGCTAGCCTGCAGACAATAGCTGTCTTAAGGCACGGTCATGACCGACTCTACGTCAAGCTCTTCGATGACAACCGCAACCTCATCCCGTCTTCCTCGCTCGAGGGCGATGACGAGCGCACCGACTGGCGCCGCGGCGAGCGTCGCCGCTCGTGTGTGGGAAAGCATCGGGAAGCTTTCAGGGCGCGGCATCATGACCCGCGCGTCGATCATGGTGACGTCGGGCAACATGCGCGATGTCGGATTCTGAACACGTCGCCAAGTTGCGCGAACGTGGCGACGGCGTGATTCCCTACGTGGAGTTCGTCCAGCTGCAGTGCGGCACCGAAGACATGGTGCTCTCAATGGAAGAGCTGGAGGAGATGCGAGATCGCACCGACGTGCTTCGCGCGGACAAGAAGAACTCCTCGCTCGTGTTCCTGTCGTTCCCGGGCGACGAGGCGATGGGCGGCTGCCTGGCGTCGGGCCGCGGCTTTTCCATATCAACGTCGAAGGCGCCGATGAGCCCCTGCTCGTTCTCTCCGTTCTCGGTCGCGAACGTTCAGGAAACGGAGCCTTCTCGGCCCTTCGCTCGCCGTTCTTCGAGAAGGTGCAGGAGTAGACCCGCGCACGATTCCGCCGAGCATATGGGCGGCTGCACGCTGTTCCAGCACAAGGACGGGGTCATGGCGCTGATGCAAGCAAGCTAGCCTCGACTTCTCGACGCGGCCGCGCACGCGGTGCGGGCGGCCGTGCCTGTCAGGGGAGGAGAGCGTTCTCAGGCGACGGTTCCTGCGTCCTTCTCGGCCTCGGGCACCTCTTCCTGCGAACGGTCGATGAGCGCACGGCGCACGCGAAGGATCGCGTAGCCGACGAAGATCACCGTGTACGTGACGACCGAAACGGTCGCGGCGACGCCGCCGCTGACGGCGCTCGGCATGAGCGGTAAACGGGTGCGCGTACCAGCCCGAAGAACAGGTACGACAGGCGCTGCAGGGCCTTCCACCCCTTCATGTCCATGTGTTTCTTCACGAACTTGAACGATGTCACGCCGAGCAGTATCAGCAGTACGAACAGCACGAGCGCCACAACGATGCCCATCATGACGTTGCTCTTGACGCCCGCGCCTCCGATCAAGGGCGACAGATAGGACTGCAGGTACGCGACCACGTGCCCGAGCGTGAGGATCCATGCGATGATGGAAAGCTCGGCGCGAATCGGGCGCAGCCAGCGCGCGACCTTCGACGTGTGCGAGAACACGCCGATGTACATGACCACGATGAACATGGCCAAAGGCACCAGGCACTTCTGGATGGTCCAGAAGAAGGCCAGGCGCATGCCGCGCGACGCCCCGATCGAGTCAAGCGCCAGGAACGTCGCGACCGCGACCGCTGCAAGGACGTAGAAGACGACGGGCGCCTTCTTCATGGGGTTTCGCAGCGCGAAGCACGCCGCGATGGTGATGATGAGGACCAGGATCGCATTCATGACCTACGCTTCCTTGCTTCGGGCCTGAAGCTCTTCGATGACGTCGGAGAGGAGCTGCTCGTCGAAGAGGAAGAAGCCCTTCGTGAACTTCAGGATGCCGCGATAGAAACGCGTGTGCAGGAGGTGCCCGGCAAGCTCGGCGAGCGTGTCGAACCATGAGAGGATATGCGCCTTCAGGAAGTCGCGCGAGATGCGCAGCTGCTCAATCGCAGCCTCGACGTCGCCCGCCTCAAGCGCCTCGATGGCACGGTTGGACAGGATGACCAGGAACTCGCACATGAACGACAGGTGGTCATGCGGGTAATCGTAGCCTTCCGCGCGTTCCACGCTGTATTGACGATACAGCTGATAGACCTCGTGGTAGGCTCCTGGAACTTGAGCCCTCCTCGCTCGTGTGCACAGTTCGCCAAGGGGCGGCGTAGCGGCCCCTTCCATGAAGAGGTGCATCCGAACGCTCGGTGTAATCGACGGCAAGTTCTTGGCGCGTTCCGAATCGCGCTTCGCGAGATAGCGCGTCATGTCGTTGATACCCTCGGCGAGCTTCTTGATTGATGTCCGCGTAGGCCGAAAGGTCGGCCGCGAAACCCTCCACCTGCTCGGCGGTCAAGGGCATGAAAATACGCTGGCCAGCATGTCATAGGTCGCATTGCGGCCTTGAAGCGCGATGATGTCCGCCGTAAGGCCCGCCAGCGTGCGTTTCGGCGTTGTCTCTCAGGTCTGTCATGGGTTCCTCCGATTGCGATTGCGTTCTGCGGGTCTTGCGCCATCCGGCCGCCGCCCTGCGCGACGAAGGCGCGGATAGTGGGAGGCGCAGGGCAAAGAGGTATGCCCTGCGCCGGATTAGGGGACGATGATCGTCCGTCCTCTCCGGGGTCCTACGCACGGGACGGCGGTTCAAACGTTACTCTCGTAGCGCCTGACTTCGATGTCGAGCTCTTCCAAAGGCTGCCATTCGGCGGTCTTGCGCATGATAGATGGTGGCGGGTCCCACGCCGCCGATATCCTCGAGCTGGTGGCAGTTCGCTTCGCCGGCATCGGCGACGGCCTTGGAGACGGCGCTGTCGGGGTCGTCCAGGTCGCCGAAGAGCCGGGCGCCGGTGCAGCAGTTATGTACGCATGCGGGCTCCCAGTCCTTGTCGGGCTCGGCGATGTGGTCTTCATAGCATAGCGTGCATTTGTCGACCGTGTTGCTGTTCTTGTTGTACCAGCGCATCTCGTAGGGGCAGCCCTGCATGCAGCTCTGGCAGCCGATGCAGGTCTTCTTGTCGATGAGCACGACGCCGGTCTCTTCGTCGCGATAGCTCGCGCCGGTGGGGCACACCTCGATGCAGCCGGGTTCTCGCATTGCTGGCACTGCAGGGCCAGCCAGTACATGCTCACGTCGGGATACGTTCCCATCGGACCGATGGCGCTCACGCGGTTGCGATACACGCCCAGGTCGATGTTGTGCCAATGCTTGCAGGCGGCGACGCAGGAGTCGCATCCGCTGCAGCGATCGAGGTCGATAACGAGGCAATTCTTCATTAGAACACATCCTCCGTCCTGGATTCGCCCTGCAGGGTGGGCATGAAGGGCTGGAACTCTTCAGGCTCGACCCAGACGTTGTCGGGGGCGTTCGGATTTCTCGATCTTCACCGTGAAGCCGCGGTTGGTGTAGGAGCCGAAGCCTCGTTGAACGGCGCCGTGTTCTTGTGAGCACGTTGACGTTCTCCTGGGTCCAGCCGCGTCGGGCTTGGCCTGCGACTCGTCGAAGGCCTCGGGGTTCCAGAAGCGCTCCATCCACACGGTGTGGGGGTTGATGGCCTCGGTCAGCCATGCGCGTGCACGGATCTCGCCGCGGCGGCTCGTGACCTTCACCCAGTCCATGCTCGATGCCGAGCTCCTTCGCGCGCCTGGCCGGGTTCATGCGGACCTCGGCGCAGGGAACAGCTCGCGGTATGCAGCCGCGTGTGCGCGCATCGGTGCCTCGATGGAGTACGGGACGCGGCCGCTGGTGAGGACGAACGGGTACTCGTCGCGGTCATCGATCTGCTACTCGGCATCGGAGTACAGGCTCTCGCAAGGCTCGATGGGCACGCAGATCGGGCTGTAATCATCGCAGGCCTCCTGCGGCAGGGTAAGTAGGGATAGCGGTGCGGGGCCAGGCGGACCAGGATCTGGGTGTAGGTCTTGATCTTGCGGGACTCCGGTCGCGAAGCCGATGGGCAGAGTTGTCGTCGTCCTGGCGATCTGCTCGTGTTGGTTGTACTGGAAGTAGTCGGGCTTGACCAGGGGCACGTACTTGCCGGTGTTCTTGCTGAGGTCATCCGAGTCCTTCGCGCCGAACTTCTTGACCAGGCCGTTCTTGATATCGCCTTCGGTCGCGCTTCCCATGTAGCCGGGCTTGAGTCCGGGCAGCTCGCCGCCGAGCTTCTCGGCGACCTTCTTGAGCACCTGGGCCGCAGGGATGCTGTGGCTGACGGTCTCGCCGATGTGGGTGACCTCGTTCTGCAGCCATTGCGTGTCGAGCTGGGTCATGTTGACCATGGGCTCCTCGAGCCACTCGCGCAGCGGGAACATCAGGTCTGCGGCCTCGAATTGGAACGAGGTGATCATCGGGTACTGCGTGATGACGTAGTCGACCTCGGGGAAGACCTCGTACCAGCTCTTGGCGTTGCGAGCATAGGCTTGTTGCGGACATGTCGAACCAGACGCGCGGCTTTGAAGGGCTCGCCCGTGGCGATGGCCTCGCGCACGCTGGGGACGTGGCTGTGGCACCAGGCGTACAGGCCCTTGTGATCCTTCATGCCGATGCGGTCGACGAGCAGCTGGTTAGCGAGCTCCTGCTGGGAGACGTCGGCCTTGCCCGCGGGGGTCTCCTCGCCGCGCGCCCAGGCCTCGTTCTGCGCGTCGGACAGGCCGATGACGGCGCCGATGCCGTACATGCGCTGAACATGCCGCTGAAGCCGTTATTGAAGGTGTACTGACGCATGAGCGACTGCTCGCCTGTGGCGTCGGTGAAATAGCCGCCGCCCTTCTGGGTCATGGTGCAGCCGGGCTTGTTGATGTAACCCATGATGGAGTCGAGTCCCATCAGGCCGATCGGCACCTGGCTGGCAGACTCGAGTCATGTCGGATGCGACGCCGTTGGCTGCGCCGCTGACATCGCTTCAGGCAGCCGCCCTCGTCACCGCATGCGTGTACAGGCGAATGGCCTTCTCGATCTTATCGGCTTCGGCAGCAGTCCTCCGGCGGTCTTGTCGAGCGTCAGGGATCGGCCTTTCCTAACCGTGATCTGGCCGGCGGTCTTGTGGGTCTTGCCCTTTGAGACTCGCCTTCCCAGGAAAGATCTCGGGGTCGACGGCGCTGTCGTCGGGCGCCTGTACTCGAGCAGGGCCACGGCGCCGGTCTTCAGGTCATAGCAGACGTAGGCGGGGTGTGCTCGGGCGTGGATTGCTCGAAGTCAGGAAACAGCTCGTTGGCCTTGACGGGCAGCTTGGTGTCCGGGTCGATCAGGAAGGGCAGGTTGGTCAGTAGCTTCGTGAACTTCGTTGTAGAGCTGTCTCGAAGATGTGGCGGTACCAGCACAGGACGAGCTTGGTGTCGGTGGCCGGGCGGATGGGCAGCCATGCGTCGGCATGCACGGCGTCGGGCGAGAAGTTCGGGTCGATGACGACGGTCTTTCACGCCCGGCCGCGCGGAGCTCAGCCATCGCCGCGTCGGTTCGGCCGTCTCGAGACGGGAGGCTGGGCACGCGCCACGACGACCTCGGCCTGTGTTGTCAGGCGCGGGCGGAAGATCTCCTGAACTGCGTTGTCTGGCGATGGATTGGTCGTCTCCGCCGCTAGAACAGCTATGAGAGAGTCCAACGGGGCAGGGTAGCACTGCGCGCAGCCCTGGCTCGAATACGGTGGGCGACGGCCATAAGGCGTCATGGCTTCCATGAACGAATACGAGCCGCCGCCGCCGACGCTTGCGAAGAACGAATAGGGGCCGTACTGGTTGACGGCATCGGCGATGGGTCGCCGCCTCGTCGACAACTTCGTCCCAGGGTGATCTGCTCCCATTTGTTGGTCGCCACGCTCGACGTGGCGCAGCAGGTGCAACACGCGGCGCAGGGCTGTACATGAGTGGACCTGGTTCAAAGCCCTTGATGCACATGCCGCCGCGGCTCACGGGAGCCTCCGGGTCGCCTTCGAGGCTTGACGACGACGCCGTCCTTCAAGTATGCGATGGCGGGGCACATCTGGATGCAGCCATGACGGCGGGTGCGCATCGTGGTGTCGTAGTCGACGTGACTGTCGAACGGTGACGTCTTTCTTATCGCCTCTCCCTCCTTCGACTTCGCGCATCCCGAAGGAGGCACGCCGATAACCGTGGCGGCCGCGGTCATCGCGGACGCTTTCACAGTTTCAGCGAGTCAGACGGTTCCGCTCATGGTCTCCTTCTTTCCCGTTCTCGTCGGTTTCATCCGAAGCGCGCTCTGCGCTGGATCTCCAAATCAGATGAGATACGAGCGTCCCTCCTCCGTCAGCTTTTCATCCCTTATCCCAGGCCAGAACGCTTTCCGCGCGCTCAAGCTTGTCGACGAACTACGCTCGGCTGCACGGCCTCGGTGCGTCCGTTGATGACGGTCCGAGCACCGGTCGGCCGGCCAGCAGGGATTTTGATCGTCGTAGCTGCAAGTGGCTCTTCCTCACGAACCGCAGCAGCTCTTCGAAGGTTTCCGCGCGGTCAGGCGCGCGCCCATGAGGTCAGCCAGGCGGGCGGCGGGGCATGCTCCCGCCGCGACGGCGCGCCGGTGTCGGTGACGGGTATCGACGGAAGCGACGAGGTGCCGACTTGTCCTCGTGAGCCCGTCCTTCTCTCGGGGGCACTCACGCGTCCGTCGGCCGCTGCTCGACGACAGAGCCCGCCTCGCGAGCGAGCGACCGGCTGTACGCAGGGTTCTCGGTGAGCGCGATCGGCTTCGGGGAACCGAATTCGTCATGTCGCGATCGTCGCTCTTCGAGCAGAAGAAAGAATGCGATCATGAGCTCTCGATTGAGCGGCTGGCGCGTGATCGGGCGGCTGAGGCCCGTTTCTTCTCCTCGGGCGACGAGGGTCCCTAGCCCTGCTGCTTTCTTTGCGGGATAACTGGCCTCGTCGTTTTCGGCGGCCCTGGAAGCCATTGTCCTGCTGCGCGCGCTCCTGGGCGATCTGCTCGTTCGCTCGCGCAAGGCGTTCAATCCGTAGCCATGCGACCCCCTTGCGAATCAGACGCAGGCGCTGCCGCCCCCTGCGGATGCGCCCATCGACGACGTTGGCGTCGTGGCGCGGGTCCTGCGTTCTCCTTGCGCAGAACCTATCCCGTCGGCGGGTGGTCGGAAAGATTCAAAAATGCGGTAAAGGGGTGAATTAGGGGCATCAGATCTCACGCAATCCGTGGGTGAAAAAGTACTGCATATGAATATCGCAGTTCAATTGTGAATCGTAAAGTTAAACCCAGCATACTTCGGCGCATTCGCATACGCTGCAGCATGGCCGGCAGCCGTAGGGAAGGCGCTCGGTCGCGCGAGCACGCCCTCGAAAGGGGGGCCGTCGTGCGCGCGAGCGGTCCTGCCGGTGCCGCGGCGTGAACGTTTTCGCCCACCCTGTGCGCCTAATCGCTATCATGGAGCGTCAAGGGGTGTGTTCAAAGAACATGCAGGAAAGTTCTTGCCGGGCTTGCTCGCGTGCCCGGGCCTTCATACGCGGCCACAGGGCTGTGGATGGCCTGGATGCGCATCGCATACGACGGCGTCGTTTGGATTTCCGCGGTCGATTCGGCGGCCGACATCGTCGATGATATGTACGTCGTATCCACGGCGGCGCTCGCGCTCGGCCTCATCTCGCTCGGCCTTCTATCGCATCGGGTATCGCGTCTCATGGAACGCCCGTCGTTCATCCTTGCTTCAGAGCGCGTTGTCGACGCTCGGCTGCTTCGTGGTCATCCTCGTGGGCCCGCTGTTCTTCCAAGACGCGCTCACGCGGATGGGGCTGCTCATCCCGGTGTATTACGGAGGGTGCGTCCTGGCGGGGCTCGGGCTCGCACCGATCGTGATCGACTGCTCGCGCATGTTCGGCCATCTTCTTCCGCGCAACGCCATCCTTCGTCTGGCCTGGGCCGGCGTGGTCATGGTGGGCGTGTACTTCGTGGCCATCGGATTTCCTCAGTGGCGCATTTTCGGGGAGGGCCCGCGTGTGCTGGGAACCGTGGCGTTCGTGCTTCGCCCTGGGCTCCGCCATATGCGCGAGCCTGTATCGGTTCGTGCGCATCCAGGGCGAGCAGCGCATGCCGTCCCTGAGCGTGCGCGGGCTTCCGGCGTCGTTCTGGAAGCTTGCGATCGCGGTGAGCGTGCTCGCGTTCTCGGCTGGCGTTCTGCGTATGGCAGCGTGTACATCTTCGACCAGCTCCGGCGTGCTGCTGCGCGTCGTTCATCGTACTCTTCCAGCTGTTCTCGTGGTGGCGCGTTCGCCGTCATCGCCGTGGCGCCGACGAGAACGAGCCCAACTGCACGCCTCTTCACCACGATCATGGTCGCGGCAGGCTTCTTCATCGCCCTGGCGCCGGTCGTGCGCGTCTCTATTCGGCGTTCTTCCATGCGGTGCCGTTCTGCATGCGCATATCTCAGTTCGTGCTGCTCTGTCTGCTGGCGTTCATCGTATCAGCGCCGCGTCTCCGCGTTGATCGTCGCGGGCATCGCCTGCAGCATGTACGCGGCGGCGTCGCGTGCCTGGGCTATGCGGTGAGCGCTTACGGCGTGCCGTCGCTGCAGCGGCGACCGCGGTGTGCGTGTTCTTCATCATATCGTTCGTCACGCTGGCGCGGCGTTCCTCGTGTTCACGGAGAAGCAGTTCAAGCGGCTCTGACGAAGGGGTCGAGAACGATAGCGCCCTCCGGTCAAGCCTGATGAAGAAGCGCATCGACGCGCGCACCGACATCGAGACGCACCGCGGCAAGTTCAACATCGCGATGGACTTTCATCGCCGACGAGCACCACCTTTCGCGCCGCGAGAAGAGTGCTGCGCCATCTGCGATGGGGCACGACAGTACGCGCATCGCCGAGGACGAGAGCATCAGCTGGAACACCGTGCGCAGCACGCGCAACCCTATCGCAAACTGGATGTGCACAGCAAGCTGTGAGTTGACGGAGCTTTTATCGAGGTGCCTCGATTCGTAGGGATGCGACGGGCAGGGACCGCCTGAACTGCATCCATGTTTCTTGACATCCGCAAGCCTCCGATATCGGAACGGCTACGCCCGAGCTCCGTCGTTGCGTTTTCGACCAGCCGTTATCCTGCGGCTTCGCTTTTAGGCCGACGACCGATCTTTGCATCGGATCCGTCGTTTCGTACAAGACGTCGAGAAGATTCTGAAGCGAAGAAACGCCGATCTTCTCGTAGACGTGTGAGTATGCGTTTTGACGGTGCCTTCGAGAGAACGAGCTTCTGCTGAATGAACGATCGAGAACGTCCTTGCGCAAGGAGCTCGAGAACTTGGATTTCGCGATTGATAAGCCGTATGCCGATCCGATGAATGCGCAGCGCATGGCGATCGCTTCCAAAGCGGCCGTCTCGCTTGCGCCGGTCGATGCGCTCTCGTCGATGGAACCCGTGCCGAAGGCTTCATGCTCAGGGGTTTTCCCGAACGCGTGGAAATAAGAAGGATGATGGCGAACGCAACCGCCAGAGCGAAGATCAACGATGCCGTCTGATCGTTTTTCCGCAGGACGATCCAGCCGAGCGAGCGCATCGCAATAAGGGAAGAGCGCCATTCCAGCCAAGCGATATGCAGGCCGCCCCGTTTCTTTGATCGCAGCGATCAGGATCGTCCACAGCAGAACGTGTGCGAAGAATTCGGCCGACGTCAATTCGACGGCGATGGCCTTGCCTTCTGCGTCGGCCGCGTAAGGCTGGAAGAGGCCACCATGATGCTTGCCAAGGAGTATCAGCAGCGGAATCGATATCGATGGACCAGCGGATGTCTGCATCGGCTTGAACAGGAGATCGAAAACGCAAGCAGCAACGCAGGCGATGCAGGTCCGCTGCATGGATTCGACGAAACCGTCATGGCGTAGCATCGGGCCGTACCGCACCCCAGAGCCGACGTATGCTTAAGGCCCCAAAACCACGATGGCGATTCCCGCCGAGAGGAGCAACGCTGAGACATGTCGAAGCGCCGATCCGAAAAAGGCTTCTTTTTCGATACGCTTCTGCCGTCATTCCGGCTGCGTGATGCGTCGTCATCAGCGCGATCGTCGAGACCGCCGACATGTGCAGCAAAGATACAGCTGTATGAGAGGAGGGCTTCGCAGTTGATCGCCGTGCTGGCGACCTGCTCGATTATCTGACCGAAGAGAACGACGGAGATGCCGGCTCCATAGGTGCAGGCATCGCGCGATCGATACATAGAGGGCTACGATCACCCAGATGGTAGGCGAAACCCAGAACCAGCGATGCGACGATGCTCACGGTATACGTCGATAAAAGCGTTTGGAACGGCGCTATGGAAAAGCCCACCGTGCAGAAGCTCATGAAGATAGGGATTATGGCGGATGCGGCGACAGAAGCTGTCGACTCGTCTTGAGACAAAAGAAGGAGCAGCGTAGCCAGCGCGCGCCCGCCGTGAAACGCGTAGCGCGTCGCTTCGAAAAGCAGGGTCTCGTCTCCGCCGGGCAGAATGAATGCGGTGCCGTAGCCCACGAGGTTCGCCCAAATTCCCAATGCACCTAAGGCAAGCAACAGGCATAGGGCGCACGCGAGCTCTTTGAAGCCGGGCCATTCGAATCGATGGATCGTGGCCTTCAGCATTTTATCCCCCCCCAACTGGTGCCGCATGATCGGTAGGCCTTTTAGGATCATCCAGACGAGCCGATCGTCCGATTCGGATGATCGACGTGCTTCAGGGCGAAATCCGCCGTCCGTCGATGCATGAACATGCTGCATCGATATATGTCCCTGCCTCGGAGATGTTTCCAGGCAGGGAACAAGGAAGCAATGGGGAGGGAGAGAGCAATGACTCACAATATCTCGTCGTGCCTTTCACGCAACACGGCGTTGCTGTGGCAGGTACCGCCGGGCGTCGTCAGCGCCTCGAGCCTTTGCAGGCTGCTCTAGCTCGGGCGGTTCGGGCGGACAGGCATGGGACAAGGAAGCCGAAGTCGTGATCGTCGGATTCGGCGGCGCTGGAGCGTGCGCTGCTATTTCGGCAGCAGATGCAGGGGCCTCTGTTCTTGTCCTAGAGAAGAACGCCGAGGCTGAACATCTATGTAACACGGTCATGTCCGAGCATATTCCACTCTCCTGACCAAGATGGCGATAAAGAGGCTCTCAAGGAATACCTGCGCGCTATGTTCTCGGGCGAGAATCTCCCTACCAAGACGGAAGGGGAATCGTCTCCTCGATATATCGACGGCATCGTGGACAAGTTCGCCGAATACGAGCCTAAAAACGTCGAGTTCATGCAGAGCCTCGATCCCGACTCACAACGTGATCGAACGCGGCGGCGCTGCATTTCCGAGCTTTCCTGGAGCGGAGGCCTCGAAGTACAAGTCCTATAACAGCTCTTATGGCAAGGCTGCAACGGGACCGAAGTTCCCTACGCTCGACATGCCGAAAGAGAGACACGGCGATCGGCCTCGCATTCTTTCAACCGCCTTGGCGGGCGTTTCTGCACGATCTGGAGAAGATCGAGATCGACTACGGCATGCGAGGAAGCAAGCTTCTCATTAACGATGCAGGAGAAGTGATAGGGCTTGTTGCCCTGCAGGGTGAAGAGGAGGTCCGCGTCAAGGCGACCAAGGCGGTCATTCTCACCTGCGGAGGCTTCGAATACAGCGAGGATATGCGCCGTGCGTTCCTCGAGGGCCAAGGCATTACCGGTTGGGCATTCTACGGCACGACCTCTCAACGAAGGCGACGGCATTCGCATGGGTTGCGAGGTCGGCGCGCAGTTGGCGAAGGTCGGCAAGGCCGCGTCGCGACTTATCTGGGCATGTCCGGACGTCGTGAAGAACGGCATGAATGTCGGATCGATCACCGATTCGGTTGGCGGGGCGGGCACGATCGTCGTCAACGCCGAAGGCCGACGCTTCATGAACGAAGTGTTGATCACCAAGGATCCCAGCCGTTACTTCTCGTATAAGAACGCCGTGCATAGGGACATCGAGAAGCTCGAATTCCCCAATACCCCTTCGTACATGATCATCGACGAGACGAAGCGCACATCGGGACCTTTGGTCAATATCACGCTCTCTACGTGCGGATTCGGAGTCATTCCCTGGGACGAGAGCAATCAGATCGCGGTCGATAACGGCTGGCTTATCAAGGCGGACAGCATCGAGGAGCTTGCAGAGAAGATCCGTGATTCCCACGGTGACAACAAGGGTCGCATGAGTCCTGAAGTCCTGGTCGAGACCATGGAGAAGTATCAAGCTATGGTTGAGTCGGGCGTCGACGAGGAGTTCGGGCGCTCGAGCAAGACGAAGGATCCCATTTCGGGCGAAGAAGTCGACAAAGGCTTTCAGCCCATCGACACGCCTCCGTTCTATGCGATGCCTCTTGTTGCGGGTGGGCCTAATACGAAAGGCGGATTGCAGACCGACGGCGATCGCCACGTAGTCAATTGGAACAACGAGATCATCCCGCGCCTTTACTCGGCAGGGGAGATGTCTTCCGTGTTCAAGTTCGTGTATCAAGGCGGCGGAAACCTCACCGAATGCATCGTGTGCGGACGTATCGCGGGAGAAAAACGCCGCGGTGAAACGGCCTGGGAAGGCAAGTAGATATCTGGGCATCCCGCCGTCCGAAGGACATCGGCGACGGATGCTTCCCATAGGCGCTGAACGAGCGAGGTTTGTCTTGTTCGGTGCGCAACCGCAAGGAGAGGACCTTGCGTGCGCACAAGAGTACGAACTTGAAGAGCTTGCAAAGTAAAACTCATCTCATGCGTCGCGATCGGGTTGCTTTGCCGCAACGTGCCTGGCGGCATGCGGGGGCCAACGCGAGAGCGAATCTCGGCAGGGTGCCGCGAACGAAGCGCCGAGTGCAGCTTCGATCTCTGCGTGGAGCTATGCCGATGATTGCAGCCTATGCCATGCCGCAGAGTCGAACTCGCTGACCGATCCCGCGTGTCTTGCGGGCATCCATGCCGCAAACGGAAATACCTGCCAGACCTGCCATGCCGATGAGTCCGACTTGGCCGTCGTCCATGAAGGCGCCAATGCCGAGAAAGCGCAGAAGGTCACGAAGCTTCGTAGACCGGCATCAAGCAGGATGCGTGCCTTGCTGCCATGGCAGCTATGACGATCTTGCCGCCAAGACGGCCGACTCGACCGTCCTGACCGATTCCGAGGGGAAGACCGTGAATCCCCATGCGCTGCCTGCGAACGAGGACCATTCAGAGACCACCTGCGCGAGCTGTCATGTCATGCATACGAAGAAATCCGTCTCGGAGACCGCACCGGAGTATTGCATATCCTGCCACCATGCGAACGTATACGCGTGCCACCTGTCACGATTAAAGATCAAGGATCCATCATCTGCAAACCGAACTTCTTTCCTATAGCAGCAAGAAGGCGCCGGCATGCCGGCGCCTTCTCTCCGCGATGCTCTCTTGCTCTCGACGGGAGGAGGGTGCGGGACGGAGAGGGCAGGAGTGCGGTCGTGGGATCGTGGGTGGCTTATGCCTGGGCAAGCGCCTTGCCGGCCAGGGCGCCCGAACGTGGCGCAACGCCCGCATTGAGGCCTACAGCCAGATTGGGATACACGCCTCGTGAAAAGCCTCCTGGTCGTTTCAACTACGCGAACGCCCTCGATGGCGTGACTCGTCCTCGCCGTAGGGGCGCAGGTCGTCGTCGACCTTGATGCCGTCGGTGGTGCAGAGCGAGAATCCGCAGGACTTCACCGTGGCATAGAACGGCGGGGTGCGCAGTTCGCTCAGACGGAAGGCCTCCTTGCCGAAATCGGGATCGACCTGATTGTCGAAATTCTCGTTCTGGCGTTCGCACGTGGCGAGGAAGGCATCCATGTCCGTGATCCGAGCGCCTTTTCCGAGCTCCTCGAGCGTATCGGCTTTCACGATGTAGCCGGGCTTCGACGAAGGATTCCATCTCCGGCTCGATCCAGTCCTCCACCATCGTCGGGAACGAGTCATGCGGTCGCCGCCCTCGTGGTAGCAGATGGTCGAGCATCCTGTGGTATGGAAGCGGTCGATATCGGTTTTCCAGTTGGCATCCCAGATCTGGTGCCAGAAACGGTTGCCCTTCGGGCGGTTGGCCGAGGTCTTCATGACGTATTCGTACGGCTCGCTTTCGTTATGGAAGCGCTGCCCGCTGTGATCGACGCGCAAGAAAGGGCTGGGAGCTATAGAAGAAATAGCCGTATTCCTTGATGCCGACGTTGTACGGGTCTCCTTCGTGCTGTCTCGGCCGTGAGCAGGCAGCGGTTGAACACGACGCCGGAAGGAATGGAGTCCATGGAAGATCCGAGCCAGAGCAGCGACTTGATGCCGTCGCCCGTGCAGCTGGGGAAGGCGTCGAAGGTTCCGTGGCTTGCGTACTCCTCGGCATGGCGATCCATATACATGGCTTTTGTCGTAGGCATAGCCGCCGGTTGCTATCACGACGCCTTTTGGAGGCGATTGACGCGGATCATGCCGTCGGGGCCTTCGGCACATGCGCCCCGACGACGCGGCGGACTCATCGGCGATCAGGCGCCGCATGACGGTGCTGAATCGTCCTCGCATCCGTCGAACGACGTGATGTAGGCATCGAATATCTGGAGACTTCTCCTTCGCGTGCGGGGTATTCGCCGTTGGTCCCGTGTCCGACCGGCCATTCGAGATATCTCGTGCCTTCGGGCATGCTCCATCTCGAGTTGGACCTCCATGCCGTTTTGAGCGAGCAGGTCCGTGTACCAGTCGATCGCTTCGCCGGAATTCTCGGCCCATTTCCTGATGAGGCGCGTGTCTGCGCGGCCCTGCGCATAGCTTTGAAAGATCGTTGACGATGTCGGGGATGATCGATGGATATGCCGCGCTCTTTTCTGCGCCTTGGAATTCACGGCCCGAGCGCGGAGGATCGAATGCCGCTCGGCCGGGCTCTTTTCGATGAGCAGGTCTTCGCGCCGTTTTCGGCGGCGGATGCGGCGGCGAAGTACCCGGACGTCCCCGCTCCTACGATGACGACTTCCCGAAATCGAGGATGTCGACGCACCGGAATCCGAAATCTGGGCGCTTCGCTCGAGCCAGCTCGCGCATCCGATGCTCGATGCATATCTCCCGCGTTCTGCGATGCCGCTTCTTAGGGCGCACAGCTTTGAGATCGCGCCTCACAGCGGACAGCGAAGCGATCGCCGCGGCGCCCGTGAGAAACGAGCGACGAGACATATCGAACGAACGTGCCATATTCCTCCCTTGACGAACGGTACGTTTTCAGGCGAAGCGGCGATGCGGCATCTGCGTGGTGGTCCGATGCGATCGGCGTCCCCTCTGCGTCTACGGCTTTCCTGATGGCCGCGATCTCGTATGATGGCATGCGTCGGCTTTTCCGTAATCACCCAGAATGAGGGCGGATGCGGGCTTTTCACCTGAAAGAGGTGAGCGGGTTTTCAGGGCACAAGCCTTTCGTGCCAAGAGGGAGGGGTCTCATCGTGCTTCGCGAGGCAGGCTTCATCATTGCGGCATAGGGTTCGTGTGGATGTGGGTCTACGCGATGTACGAGACGCCGGCGTTCTATCCTCATCGCGAAGGGGTCGGCATCAACGCCGACCCGTCATGGCTTGCCTCTGCGGTATCGGTCGCGCTCGCTTTGTTCGCATTCGGACTTTGGTTTTTCCCGTCGTCGTCCCCTCCCATGAGAGAGGCGATCGGCTGGATAGGTTCGGTGCTTGTCGTGCTGGGTACGCTGCTTTCAGCCGTGTCGATCGGGGAAGGCGCAGCGGGTTTCGTGGATGCGTGCGCTGGAACCATGTCGGGCGTCGGCACGGCCTCTGCTCATGCTGGATGTGGTGCTCCGCATTGAGCCGCCTGACCATTGGGCAGGCGGAGCTGGGATATGTCTTGAGCACCGCTCTGCCGCTTGTCGGCACTCTGGTCTTTCCCTATCTCGACGGCGCCGTCGGAATGGCGGCCGTTTCATCGCTTCCCGTCATCTCCGCAGCGCTCTTGAGCATGACGATCGAGGATGCTTCTGTTCATGAAGGCGCTTCCTCTTCCGACGACGGTGCTGATGTCCGTCTCTCGATCGCCGGGTTCCTGCGGGCTATGATGGTCGTCGCGGTCGTCTACGCGATCACGGGATGCTTGGGAGTCTTTCAGGATGTCAAGGGGGATGCCCTGTTCGTCTGGGGCATCGATGCGCCGACGATTCTGGGGACAGGGCTTGGAATCGTGCTCGTATTCTCGTTCGTTCAGTTCTCGCATGCCACCGATTTCACGGAGCTGTTTTCGTTGGCTCGCGCCTTTGCTGACGGTTGCCTTGGCGTTCTTTCCGTGGGATGGTCGTGTGATGCCGATAGCCTCTTCGACGATCTTGTCCATGGCGGATACCGCTATGCAGGCCATTTCGCCCTGTGTTTGGTTGCCATCGTGAAGCGGCGTATTGCGGATGCGCATGGCGCCGCAGGGCTATGCCTCGCCTGATACAGCTCGGCGTGCTTGTCGGGAAATGTGGCAGGGTGCACGGGCCATCGACTCGGTGAGAATGCTTTCCCGACGGCATGTTCGCGTCGCCTCGTGCTGATGTGCGTGCTTGCATGCTCCCAAGTGCTGCTCGCGCGCACAGAGAGCCAGCTGCCCGGATCGTCTTCGGCTTCTACCCGGGTTCGCTTTCCAGCGTTTGGAACGGCTTGGGAGACCGTGGGTGCGGGTGAGTTTCGAACTGCGGTTTCTCGTTCTCGCGCAAGAGCTTGTCTCGACGAGGAGGGGCAGTCTTCGGCGGGGCGTTCCGAGCAAGGTCGCGCGCTTCGCGACGAGGACGCTTCCCTCACGCATGAAGAGGAAATCGATATGCGATGCGCCCAGCTTGCGGATGAGTTCGGGCTTTCCCTGCGCGAGCAGGAGGTGCTGGGCTATCTTTGGTCGCGGCAGGGTCGTCAGCCGTATATTCGCTGACCAGCTCGTTCTTTCCAGAACACGGTCGCTTCCCACGTGAAGCATATCTACGCGAAGCTGGGAGTTCATTCCAAGCAGGAGGTCATCGATTTGTTCGAATAGCAGAAGATGCGTGCGTCCCTTTGCCTTCCCAAGCAGTTCAGATTTCGCGCAGGATGCCAGGCGTCGATTCGTCGAGCCCCTTCGGATTTGCGTCCTTCGTAGCAATCGGGATGATCTCCAGCCCTGCGGCAAAGTCGGATGAGATGGTGCGGTCATTGTCAGGCTGCGGCTGCGCATCGTCCCCTCCTCCTGGCGGACGGCAGCGCGCGCATGCCGGCAGCAGGCCGTCTGCTGCATCGTACGTGCAAGGGAGTTACCATGAAGGTCCTGTATAACGACGGAACGGTCGCCGAATGCGCCGAGGACGAAAGAGCTCGACGTTCTGCGCCACCCGCCGCCCATCATCATGGCGCAAGCGGTCAAGCGCCTGTATCCCGAAGCCGACTTCGGCTACGGTCCCGCCACCGATAACGGGTTCTACTACGACATCGACTTCGCCGACACGAAAAATCTCGAAGAGGACTTCTGCCGCCATCGAAGCCGAGATGAAGAAGATCTGCAAGGAGAACCTGAAATTCAGCGTCTTCGAGCTCCCGCGCGCCGAAGCGGTCGCGCCTCATGGAAGAACGGCGGAGAAGTACAAGGTCGAGCACATCGGCGACCTGCTTGAGGACGCGCGCATCACGTTCTATCAGCAGGGCGAATACATCGACATGTGCGTCGGCCCGCACATCTGCTACACCAAGGCGCTCAAGGCGTTCAAAGCTGACCGCCGTATCGCGCGTATTGAAAGGCGACAAGGACAACAAGATGCTCACGCGCATCAACGGCATCGCTTTCCGCAGCAAGGAAGAGCTCGCCGAGCACGAGCGGATGGCTGAGGCCGAGAAGCGCGACCACCGTCGCATCGGCCGCGAGATGGAGCTCTTCATGATGGCCGACGAAGGCCCGGGCTTCCCGTTCTGGCTTCCCAACGGCATGCGCCTGAAGAACTCCCTCTCGCAGTACTGGATGGACATGCAGGACGCCTCACGGATACGAGCAGGTGGATACCCTGATCATCCTGAACAAGAGCCTGTGGGAAACGTCCGGCCACTGGGACCACTACAAAAGAGAACATGTACACGACGGAGATCGACGGGGAAAGAGTACGCCGTCAAGCCGATGAACTGCCCTGGCGCGTGCCTGATCTACAAGAGCAAGCCGCGTTCGTACCGCGATCTGCCGCTGAAGCTCGCCGAGGCCGGCAAGGACCACCGCCACGAGCTCAGCGGGCGCGCTGCACGGCCTGTTTCCGCGTGCGCGCTTCACGCAGGACGACGCGCACCCTGTTCATTCGTCGATCAGATCACCGAGCAGGTCACCGATACGGCGCATCTCATCTCCACGTACTACGAGCAGTTCGGCTTCCCGTATCGCGTCGAGCTTTCCACGCGCCCGAGGACTCCATGGGCCCGACGAGAGTTGGGAGCTCGCCGAGGCGGGCCTCGCGCGCCGCGCTCGAGGCCATGGGCGTCGACTACACCCTGAACGAGGGCGACGGCGCCTTCTACGGCCCGAAGATCGACTTCCATCTGCAGGACTCGCCTGGGGCGCACCTGGCAGTGCGGCACGATCCAGCTCGACTTCCAGCTCCCGCAGAACTTCGAGCTCGAATACACCGACGCCGACGGCATGAAGAAGCGCCCGATCATGATCCATCGCGCGGGCTTCGGCTCGTTCGGAACGCTTCATCGGCATGCTGACAGAGCAGTACGCGGGCAAGTTCCCGACGTGGCTTTCTCCGTGCCAGGTCGAGGTGCTGCGGTGTCCGAGAAGCATCGCGAATACGCGCGCGGCGTCTACGACGCCCTGCGTGCGGCGGGCATTCGTGCGAAGCTCGACGAGCGCGACGAGAAGATCGGCTACAAGATCCGCGAGGCGCGCGGCATCGACCGCGTTCCGTATATGCTGATCCTCGGCGAGAAAGAAGAGGGCGCCGGCAACATCTCGGTGCGCGATCGCAGCAACGAGACGGTCGAGCGCGACCTGGGGAATTCATCGCCGACGTGACGGCCGAGATCGAGGAACGCCGCGGTTGAACCGCGGTTTTCCATTCGACCGGCACGTCCGCGAGCGCACGCCCATCCGATGCTCTTCGGATGGGCATTTTCCTTTCAGGGGCAACTGTACGCGAAAACGGAGACAGGAGCGGGTATACTTTTCAGCGAATCCGGGCGAGCAGGGTAGCTTCGCCGACCGGATCGCGTTCCGCACGATTGAAGGGAAGAACTATGACCGACGAAAACCGCATGCCCGAAGGGGCGCCCGGCGCAGCACCCGAGCAGCCGGCGCAGGCTCCTTCCGTTCCGCCCGCGGCTTCCGAGCCTCAGGGCGTTGCGCCCGCCGCACCCGCCGCTACCGAGCCTATGCCGCAGGCTCCTTCCGCCGCTCCTGCCGCAGACCAGGCTCAGACGACCGCCATTCCCCCGTTTGCCCCGACGAACGATGCTCCTGCGTATCAGCAGGCCGCCGGCACGTATCAGCAGCAGCCGGCATCAGGCGGCAACGGCCTTGCCATCGGCTCGCTCGTCTGCGGCATCTTGGCCATCCTGACCGTTCTCTTTCCTATCGTCGCCATCGTCCTCGGCATCGTCGCCATCGTCCTCGGCGTCCAAGCGTCTAAGCGCGGCAAGGACGGCAAGGCGACGGCCGGCAAGGTGACGGGCGGCATCGGCATCGCCCTCGGCGTCATCATCTGGATCGTCTCGGCGGTCTTCCTGGCCTCGGTTCTGCCTGGCATGACCGAGGAGCTTGCATCCACCTCCGCGCCTTCGGCCATGGAGGCTCCGGCGACCTCTTCGAACGACGCCGCGAAGTCCGTCCTCTTCGGCCGATGCCGATGGCGCGCGCGATGCGCTCAAGCGTATCTCGACGAGAACCCGACACGTCCGCCACGCAGAACGCGTTCTTCGAGCAGGCGTTCGCCAGTGCCATCGAAGCGTCCGCGAACGTCAGCATCGATAAGCTGGGGCTGACCGGCGCCGATTTCGTCAACTGGATGCTCGCGAGCGATTCGTATTCCATCGATAACGTGTCGGTCTCCTCCGACGGCATGACGGCGACGGCTCAGGTCACGATGCAGGTCAGAGACTACAATGAGTTCAACAACGTCTATGCCCAGAAGATCGGGGAAGCGGCCAGCTCCTCGCCGCATCTGCCGACGAAGATGAAAATCTATCGTCAGGTCGGCTCCGCCATCTCCGATGCCATCGAACGCAACGCCGATGACGAGCACGACCATCTCGGCCTCTCACGAAGTCCGGCAGCACGTGGACGGTCGACCAAGCGACCCAGAACGCGATCGACAACGCGATCTTCGGGAGCGCAACTAGGGAATCCGAGATATCCCGACGCGTCGTCGCGGTTCGCCGCGATGTCAAGCGATAGCGCTCGTGGCCCGGCCGAATCATTTCGGCCGGGCTTTTTCTGCGCGCGGCGCTTTGCGAGCCAGGTTTCCATATCCTTCGCGCGATGGGCGAAGGCGACCGAGTCGTCGAGTCCACCGTCTTTCGCGCGCACCGCGCGTTTTCCTGCACGCATTTGATGGATTTTCGCGCGACGCGATTCGTCGGGAGTAGGGTAGTGGGTCGTTGCAGGAATGAAAAGGAAGAAGGTTTCCCATGGCATCGGTTCTTGAAGCGATCATGCTCGTGTGCTTCGGGCTTTCGTGGCCCATCAATGCGATAAAGGCGTACAAGGCTCAGACGGCGGCAGGCACGTCGTGGGCATTTCTCGCTCTGATCACATTCCGGATACGTTGCCGGCATCGCTGCCAAGTTCGTCGGAGGCATGGTGAACTGGGGCTCGCCGTCTATTTCTTGAATCTTGCGGCGCTGGCCGTGAACTGCGATCTTCTTCAGGAACCGTGCCGTCGATGCCCAGCGCGCGGCCGACCGCGCCGCGTAGAGCTGCGCACGAAGTTTTCATCATTGCGTTCAGAAAAAGTGGGTAGTAATTCTCGCTATCCCGAACGGAATGGTACTAACCATTCTCGTAAAGAGGAGGAGGGTGAGCAATGCGGATTTACTCGGTCGAAGACTTAGGGAAAAGAGATACGAATCGAGAGGAAGCGCGCAGGCTTGACTCAGAAAGAGCTTGCACGCGCCTGCCGGGTCGGCGTTCGATTCATCTCCGATCTTGAAAACGGGAAGCCGACCGCCGAGTTCGCCCGCGCCCTCCTGGTGACAGAACGTTCTCAGCATGGACCTTTCCATCGACGGGAGAGGCGTGCATGAACTCAACGTGTTGTTGCGGCGCTGCGTCGGCAAGCTCGATATGCAGGGATGGAGGCCGTTCTACTGGATGTGCATACGACGGTTCCTATCTTTCCGATCATACTCCGAGGCTCTGTCTCTTTCCTCCGCTTTGCAACGAGCGCTATGGCGGGCGGTCAGCCTGCCGTTTTTGAAGGTTGCTCAGAGGGCGATTCTCGTGCATCTTTGGCGCAGCGTCTGCCCGGGATTTCGAACGCGGTCCGCGAAGCTCTTGCGCGTGTTGAAGGACTCGCGCCGGGGATGTCGCCGCATTGGAAGGGACGATCCTATCAACCTCCTGCGATCGACGCGTACGCCTTTCTCGAGGGCGGTCTTGCGGCCATAGCCGAAAATCCTTTCGAGAAGATCACCGAGCTGCGTACGAAACAGGCTTTTTCGGCTCGCAGGCGGCCAGAGAAAATCGCACTCTATCACGATGCGCGGTCGCCGATTGGAGAGGGGTAGTGTGTGCCATTGAGGGTTCGCCATCCACGCATATCGTGAAGCCTCAGCTGAACGATCGATACCCGCTGCTCGCGCTCAATGCAGTTTCTCTGCATGAAACTGGCCGAAAAGGTTGGGCTGTCGGTTGCCGAAACATATTATTTGGATCTTCCGACTCCTATGGTGGTCGTCGAGCGTTTTGACAGAGAGCCATCCGGAGTCAATTCTTCCGAAGGCCTTGTCCTTATGAGGCGTATTCGCCAGAGGATGCCTGTCAGGCTCTTGGCAGAACATCCGCGGAGAAATATCAGCAGGATGGTGGTCCGGATACGAGAACCGGAACAGCATCCTCCTCCATCATGCTGAAAAACTATCTCAGGACCGTGGCATCTCGCTCGGCTTGTCGTATTCAACTACCTCATCGGCAATTGCGATGCCCATGCGAAAAACTTCTCTTTTTCTGCGTGCCCGATCGGCGATTCGCATCGCTCCAGCATATGATTTGATATCGACAAGCGTATGCAGGAGGGTTTTGGGTCGAGCTGTCGCGAACGATGGAATGCGCATCGGTTCTCATGCCAACTATCGATAATGTGACGCATGCGGATTTCGAAACCCTTGCTGAAGACTTGGACATGCGAACTGACGATATTCTGTCGTACGCGTGAAGTTTCGAAGATCCTGCTTGATACGAAGAAGCTCGCCAAGGATCTTGCTTTGGATGCATCTCTCGGTTCCAAGGATGCCGATGTGCTTGTCCAGCGGTTTTTCTCCGGCGATTGAGAAGAGGTCTTCGACCCTTTATGAAAATCAGCGGTGAAGCCGGGTCGCCAGGCAAGACGTTCGTCATACGACCAGGCTTTCCAGATCCGATCGCCGCTTCAGAACCTTCCTTGCGCGAGGGCGCAGGCGAGCATGGGTCGAAAAACGATTCCGGCGACGGGGCTATCTCGCGGATGAGCTGCAGATAGCGGCATGAGGTCCGCCGCTTTCGCATCCAGGGTCCGATTCGTCGCATCTCGACGATGGCGACGGCCTGGTAGGGAAGGAACGGATACGTGCGCACCTCGCGTCGCCTAGCGCCCTCGGCAGGTGGAGCGCGTGTGCCGAACTCGCGCGAGGAAGGATCCGCGAACGCATGCAGGTCGCGAGGCGTTTTCCCGTCGATGGCGAGGCGTAACGCTCGCGAGGCGCCGTCGAACGATTCGCGCGGTACACCTTCATAGATGTCTGTCGGACAGGTCAGGCGGAAAGTATTCGCGCCGAGACCTTCGACGTTTTTCGGTTCCGATGCCTTGCTGCCTTCATGTCCCTCGATGCTTCGTACGCCGGCATCGCCGGTTTCGCATCGCGTGCGATCGCCCGATCGTATGGGACTCGAGGATGATGCGGGTTTCTGATGCGTGGCCGCCACCCTGGTTCGATCTGCGCTTGCCGCCTCGCTTCTCGGTGCGTTCGCCATCCCGGTTCGATGCGTTTGCCATCCTGCTCCTCAATGCGTTCTCCATCCCGTTCCGTCGCGCCCGTCGGCCTCAGCAGGATTTGCTCGACATCCTCGGCATGACGTTCCGACGCGTTCGAGCAGGGCGCTTTCGTTCGGCTTCCTGATAGGAAGATGCGCCGATGCGGAGCACCCCTGCCGCATCCGGCTCGCCGAAAGAACGCATCGCGAGCGCATCGCCGATCTTGGCGTCCATACCATCGCGCGCAGGCACGAACGACACGTGGGATGCCCCGTCCATGCGCGCCTGACCCGTTCTTCCATGGCGCGCGCACCGGGACGTCTTCTCGCCGCGCGGCAGTGCCCTCCATCCCATAGGCTGCGGATTCCGCCGCCACGAGCGATTCGAGATGGATGACGGCATCGTAGCGTTCGAAGGCTTCATCGACGGAAAGGCCTGCACGCGCAAGCATGAGCGAGAATTCCATTGCAGGAAGATAGGCCGCTCCGTCCATGATGCCGCGGTCGCAAGCACGACCGTCCTGCAATCCGCGCTGCGCTCAAGCGTGATGCGGGCGGCGCGCTCAAGGACAGCTGCAGATCGAGGATCCTCTCTGAAGGTGCTCTCGGATAGTGTCGATGCCGGGCCGCATGCCCGTTTCCATCAGGAGCGTCGCCGCTTCCGGAAGCGTGACGACCCGATATCCGCGCACCTCGAGCTCATGCGCGAGCACGGGTATGGCGGTCGTCTTCCCGGCGCACGGACCTCCGGTGACGGCGATGGTCGCGATGTTCGATCCTTCGCGCGATGCCCTGTCCGTCGAACAGTTCGGCCAGGCTCATGCCGTACAGGGCGGCCAGGCGCACGAGCGCATCCATGCTCGGGTACGACGCGCCCGCTCCCACCTGGAGACGGCCTTTCCTGTGATGCCGACGGCCGCGCACGACACATCTTGGGAGAAAATCGCGCGCATGCGCAGCGCAAAAGCCTTCGTCCCAGCAATGCCTTGTCCATCGTCGCTCGCTTCGCTGTGATCGATGCCGAAGGAATCCGTCGGATGGGCGAACCCATCGCAATCGGCGTTCTGGTCGAAAGGCGTGTCGCCCGCTGTCTTCATGCCGATATCGATGCGCCGATGACGCACGCAGTTTCGTTCGGAAGTTCTATTTAAAAGAGCAGGTAAACTGCGACGAGAATCCAGCGATTCTCTAGAGGCACCGAACAGGGTGTGCGGAGCCCTATCATCACGCCATCGACGCACGTAGTCGAATCAGAATCGAAGGAAGGCGACGCGATGGATGCGAACCAGGGGATATCCTGACGATGCCGCATGAGCGGATCGAAGGGATCCAGCTCGAGGGAATCAAGAAGACCGTGGCACGCTGCTCGAGAACATTCCGTACTACAGAAGGCGTACGACGAAGCGGGCTTCGACCCGTATTCCGATCGAATCGCTCGACGACCTCGGGCGCGCTCCGTTCGTCGGCAAGCGGGACCTGCGCGACAACTACCCGTACGGCATGCTCGCCGTGCCGCGCAGCGAGGTGCGCGAGATCCATCTGTCCTCCGGCACGACCGGGGTCGCGACGCTTGCGGCCTACACGCAGCGCGATCTGGAGATCTGGGCGGAATGCTTCAGGCGCGGCATCGTCTACGCCGGCGGCGGTGCAGACGACGTCGTTCAGGTGAATTACGGATGGCCTGTTCACCCGGCGGACTGGGCGCCCATACGGCAGCCAGCGATTCGGGAGCTGCGGTCATCCCGCGTCCTCGGGCAACACCGAGCGCCAGAGTTTGCCTGCTCAAGGATCTCGGCACCACCGATCATGCTGCACGCCCAGCCGCGATGCACATCGCCGATACCGCCCTCGAGGCGGGCATCGATCCTTCCGAGGAATTCCATCTGCGCGCCGGCATCCACGGCGCCGAGCCTTTCAGCGATTCCCTGCGCGCCGACCTCGAGCGAAAGCTCGGATACAAAGTGCTCGACGTGTACAGGCCCTGACCGAAAACCATGGGTCCGGGCGTCGCGATCGAATGCTGGGAGCAGACCGCCTGCATCTGGCCGAGGATCACTTCATGCCGAGAGTCATCGATCCGGTCACCGGGAAGAATCTGCCCGACGGCGAATGGGGCGAGCTCGTCATCACGACGGTCGATCGCGAGGCGAGCCCCGTCGCGCTATCGCACGCGCGACATCACGCGCATCATTCCCGAACCTGCGCCTGCGGACGTACGCATCGCCGTATCGACCGCCTGCACAGCCGCACCGACGACATGCTCGTCATTCGCGGCGTGAACGTCTTCCAGAGCAGATCGAAGACGTCGTCAAGACCATTCCCGATGCGTCGTCGTGGTATCGGATCGAACTGGAGACCGTGAAGTCGCTCGATGTCGTGACGCTCAAGATCGAGGCTAATCCGGCTTCGCGCTCGATCTCCATCGCCGCGGTCCAGCGTCTCCAGCGCGAGATCAAAGCGAAGCTCAAGGCAGCGCTGTCGGTTAGAATCGGTCAAGGTCGTGGAGCCGAAGAGCATTCCGCGCAGCGAAGGTAAGGCAAGCGCGTGCTTCGACGCGAGGAGGGATTCGGTAATGGTCGATCAGATCACGGTGTTCCTTGAAAACAGCGAGGCCGCCTTCTGGCCTTGTGCCGCTGCCTGGGCCGGGCGGGCGTGGACATGCAGGCCCTCACGATCGCGGAGACGTCGGACTACGGACTCGTGCGCATCATCTGCAACGATGCCGATGCTGCCATGGAGCGTTGGGAGAAGGCGGATTCAGCGTCACGAAGACCAAGATCGCGGCCATAGCGGTGCCGAACCGTCCGGGCGGCTGTCCGAACTGCTCGAGGCGCTCGACGGGCTCCAGGCTGAACATCGAATACGGATACTGCTTCTCGACCGAAGCAGGCCAGGCGTGGACGTCTTCAAGATCCACGGCGGCGCCCAGGCGGCCGAAGCCGCGTTCGCCCTCGAGGCCGCGGGCTTCAAGGGTCCTTTCGTCCGAAGATCTTGCCTAGGGCTCGTTCGTCGCGCAGAGAGGCGGCACGATGCGCGAGGAAGAACCGGCTTCAGAAACGAGCCGCGCGTCTCATGGGCGCGCGGCTGCATAGGGACCTTTTTCCCTCCCATTTTTCGCCTAAGCTTCGAAAGAACTCGTTTCAGGTAAAATCACCGGAGGGAAACCAAGGGATAGTGTATGAGAGGAGACTCCCGCTATGAAGGAATCCAAGACCAAAGTTCGTGTCGGCCTGCTGGCAGCCCTTACCGCCGTTTCGGCGCTCGTGCTCGCGCTCGGACTTACCGCGTGCGGCGGTGCCGGCGGCGGCGATGCCGACAAGACGCCGTTCGTCGGCAGCATGGGACATCCGTCCATCTCCGGCGAGAAGCCGTGACCGAGGACGACATGAGATGATGAGCGACATGGGCCTCAATGCGTTCATGAACCTCGACGAGGACGGCACGGCCAGCATCGATCTGTTCGGCGAAGTCATGACGGGCACCTGGACCGTCAAGAGCGCGACCGAGATCGACGTCACGGTCGACGGCAGCACCCAGGCTGCGACCCTCGATGGAGACAAGCTCACGAGACCGACAAGACCAGCACTCGTGTTCACGAAGGGCGATCCGAGAAGTCTCTTCCGCGGGCGGCGCTTCCAAGTAACCTGCGCGCGAAACCGCACGCATTTCGTCCTGAAGCCTGGAGAGGGTTTCGATCGGCAAAGAGTCGCGCGTTCCTTTCTGCCGATCAGGAAGGTTCTGCGACTTGAATAGAGAGGGCGGCCGGTCTTGGCGTCGGTCGCCCTTGTGCGTCCGGGGGTTCGTATCGGCGGATTCGTGCGCTCCTTCCGTCGCGGATGGATGCTTCCCGCCTCGTGTTATGGAAGCTATCTGCGGTCTCGCGGTACAATGCCTCGGTATGCTTGGGCTCTGTTCAGAGGGATACGCGCGATGACTAAGATCCAGATGACCACGCCGCTCGTCGAGATGGACGGCGACGATGACCCGTATCGTAGCTGGCAGATGATCAAAGCGAGATCATCTGCCCGTTCGTCGATCTCAAGACCGAATATTACGATCTCGGCCTTGCGCATCGCGACGAGACCGACGATCAGGTCACCGTGGATTCCGCCGAGGCGACCAGGCGCCTGGGCGTCGCGGTCAAGTGCGCGACCATCACCGCCGAATGCGGCCCGCGTCGAGGAATACGACCTGAAAACGCATGTGGAAAAAGCCGAACGGCACCATCTCGCGCGATGCTCGACGGCACCGTCTTCCGTGCGCCCATCGTGGTGCGCGGCATCGAGCGTGCGTCAAGAACTGCGTGCGCCGATCACGCTCGCGCGTCAGCCGTACTGGCGACGTCTCATCGGGATGCGAGATGCGCATCCTCGCGCCTGCACGGTCGAGCTCGTCTACACCGCGTCCGGCAGCACCGAGACGCGCCGGCTCGTGCACGAGTTCACGGAGCCTGGCGTGGTCGAGGGCATGCATAACCTGGATGCTTCCATCGAAAGCTTCGCACGGGCCTGCTTCGACTTCGCGCTCGCCACGAGCCAGGACGTCTGGTTCGCCACGAAGGACACCATCTCCAAGACCTACGATCATCGCTCAGGATATCTTCCAGAAACTTCGATGCCGACTACGCCGCACGCTTCGAAGAGGCCGGCCTCGAGTACTTCTACACGCTCATCGACGATGCCGTGGCGCGCGTCATGAAGGCGGAGGGCGGCTTCATCTGGGCCTGCAAGAACTACGAGCGGCGACGTGATGAGCGACATGGTCTCGTCGGCGTTCGGATCGCCTCGCGATGATGACCTCGGTGTCGCGTCCCCGCACGGCTGATTGGGAATAGCGAGGCCGCGCACGCGCACGGTCCAGCGCCATACTACAAGCATCTGCGGGCGAAGGACGTCCACGAATTCGGTGGCCACGATCTTCGCGTGGACGGGAGCCCTGCGCAAGCGTGCCGAACTCGACGGCCTGGCCGACCTCGCGGCTTTCGCCGACGCGCTCGAGGCAGGCGACGGTCGCCACGATCGAGTCGGGGAAGATGACCGGCGATCTTGCGCGCATCACGTCGATCGAGCATCCGACGAAAGCTCAGCACGGGTGCGTTCATCAAGGCCATCGCGAAGGATTTGAGGCCGCCTGCAGAGTTCGAGGCCCTAGGGCGTCGGCATTCCCATCGGCTTGTTCATCTGCGATTCCCATACGCGCGGGCGCCGAGGTCCATTCGATACGAGATTGCTTGCTCCCAATCGACGCATGTGGTTTTAGAATGGCAACATTGCACTATGCGTCGACGCAAAGCGCGCCCTCCGGGGCGCGTTTTACTGAGGAGCCCGATGCTTTCCGAACGAGTCCTGACGAAGATCATCCATCCCAGGATGACGAAGAATCACCTTGCGATGGTTCCTGCTCCTGAATCCCGCATTCGAGGCGAAGCCCGCCAACGTTACATGCTGTATATGCATGTGCCGTTCTGCCAGCGTCTCTGCCCGTTCTGCAGCTTCAATCGCTATAGGTTCGACGAGAAGGTGGCGCGCCCGTACTTCGAGAGCATGCGCAAGGAAATGCTCATGCTGAAGGATCTGGGCTACGACTTCACGACCCGTACATCGGCGGCGGCACGCCCACGATCATGCTCGACGAACTGTGCGAAACCATCGATCTGGCGCGCGACACGTTCCATATCGAAGACGTGGGCACCGAGACGAATCCGAACCATCTGGCCCAGCCGTATCTCGACAAGCTGCGCGGACGCGTGCAGCGTCTGTCGGTCGGCGTCCAGAGCTTCGACGACGGCCTGCTCGAGCAGATGGATCGCTACAGAAGTATGGCAGCGGCGACGAAATCCTCGCGCGCATCGCCGAGGCCATACCGTATTTCGACTCGCTCAACGTGGATATGATCTTCAATTTCCTTCGCGAGACCGAAGAGATCTTGATCAGCGACCAGGAAGATCGCGACGTGCGGATGCCGCCAGACCACGTTCTCGCCGCTCTACGTGTCGAGCGCGACCACGCGCAAGATGGCGGAGACCGGGCTCGATGGATTACGACCGCGAGCGCCGCTACCGCCATCTGATCGACGGCGTTCTGGCGGGTGGCGAAGATCCTCTGTTCAAGCGTACGACGCTCTGGACCTTCACGCGCAACGGCGCAGACGCCGCGGCGGTTGAAGGATAGCCCGATCGCGCGTCGTCCGCAGTTGACGCCGCGGCGTGTGCGGAGAGTTCGAGCGGGAGCCGGCGACGCAACGGAGGCGGCGGGGACGACTGAAACCCATGTCGGCAGCGCGCCTCGATGAATTTCAGGTGTCATGCGAGGCAGTATCCGCCATCGGCAGCGGGTCCATCTCGTGTCTTGACGGATGCATACGTGAACACCTTCAGCATCGAGGAATACAACGAAGCCATCGCTGCAGGACGTATGCCGCTCATGGGCAAGAGCAGGATGGGCGCGCGCGATCTGATGCGGTACCGTTTCCTGCTGCAGCTCTATCAGCTCCGGCTCGATGAAACGCCAGTTCAGCGCGATTTCGGCATCAGCATCGAACGCAGGCTTCCGGCCGAGATGGCGTTCATGCGTCTGGAACGGGGCTTTTCGCGACCGACGATGAGGAGCTGACGCTACGCCGAAGGGCGGTATCTGACCGTGCGTGGCGTACCGCCAATTCCTGAGCGGCATGAACAACCTGCGCGATCAGGCGCGCGATGCGCTTTCCGGCCCTGAGCACGAGCTCTTGTTCGGAGACGGCACGCAGAGGTAGGCGACCCATCCACTTGCGCACCGGCTCGACAGAGATGCGTTTGGGCTGCTCATAGGTACAGAGATGCCGGTTCTAGGGAATGGGCCCGATGCGTTCACATGGCGCCGACCCGCGGGGAATGCGACGCGCAGTTCCAGCATGAGTTGAACGCCGGTGGCGGCCCGTTCGCGAGCTCAGGACGTCTTGAGCACGCGCATCCCTCGCGGGTCGGCGACTGCTAGAGTATTGCGCGAATCTTTCGTATCAACGGTACGCCAGTATTCCTCGGCTCAATGTGATGGCCGCCTTGCCGATGCCTATGAGCACGCCTACGCGCGCTTCACCCGTATCGTGCTTTTTCAGCAGAGCCATACGATTCTCTTGATGACTCGATAAGAATTGACTAACTGATAAGCCTCAGGTCAGCACATCGGAAATTGCTTATCGGCACGGCAGATTTTAGCAAGTTTTTAGCAAATCTGCGCGCTTTGCGAGCATCTCGACCGCGCGGAGCTGTCTCGTTCGTCGGCGTGCGTGTATACGCCCATCGGTCACGCCCGCATCCTCATGCCCCGCGAGGCGCTGCGCCGCCTTGACGTCCACGCCCGCCTTCGCGAGTGCCGTGACGTAGCTATGCCGCAGATCATGCAGATGCAGACCTTCGCACCCGTAATCGCGCGCCTCCTTTTTCCACCATGAGCGAAGGCTTGTGCCGTCACCGGCCTTCGTCCGTCGCGGCATACGAGGTGCATCATCATCCGACGCGTCCATGCCTCACAGCCTTTCATGGTGGATTCTGCTCGAGCGAGCCGCCTATCGACCATCGCCCGCGTATCTTCGTCGAGCGGAATATACCTCGCGCCAGCGTTCGTCTTCGTCATGTCTCGGCGTACGTGGATGCCACTTCCCGTGTAATCAGCTGCTAGGACGCGCGCACGCTTCGCCCGAGCGCACGCCCGTGCAAGCGCTATGAGCGCGACGGCGAAACCGTTCTCATTGTCCGGTAGGGGCGAATAAGGTTCTCGACTTCCATCGAAAGCCGAGGCCTCTCGCTGCGTCTCGCCGTGCGACGCGTCACGTCTTCGGCGATATTGACGTCAACGAGGCTATGGCGCGCGCGTCCTCGATGCAGGCGGCGATATAGCGTTGTATAGCAGCAAGCGTCGCGCCGTACACGTTCTTCCCGATGCGCGCATATGTCTCTTCGAGCATGGAGGCGGTTATAAGCCGGACGGGTACGTCTCCGATGATGTTCATCGTCTTCTTGACCGTGGCGTCCTTCGTCTCGGCGCTCTTCGCCGTTATGCGCCCTATTTCGACGAGCCGCGCGTTCCACTCATCCCACGCCTCGCGTAATGTCACTGCTCTTCGGTCTCTGAGCTGCGGGTCTCGCGCTCGACCTCGGCGGAGAACTCGGCGCCCTTGGCCTTCGCGACGCGGCGCGAGCCTTCCACGGTGCATGACCGCGTGCGTCGCTTGCGGATGCGTCGGCGAAGCGCACGACCACGCGCCACCCATGGCGGCGAGGCAGGCTTCTTCTGCTGCGCACGAGGCAGAAGGGGAGCATGGGCGCCTCCTTTGCAAGAAACTACATTGATGGGGCTTGCTAGCTTATATAGCCCGAACGAACGAACCTCTTCCACGCGAACCAGCCGGGAATCGCGGCCATAATGAGGCCGACGAGGAACGAGCCCCTCGCCCATATCCCAATCGAACGGAATGCGGTACCACACGACCTGTCCCGCGACTGGCAATCTCCTCGGTGCCTTCGACGGTATAGTCGTATACCTGCGGATGATACGTCGGGTCATGTGCTGTCTGGCGCGAGCTCGAAGCCGTTGGCGAGCTTGTGCACGCGCTTGATCGTCGCGTCGTAGCTGCTCGACGCAGACGCTATGCCTTCCGTCGCGCTCGACGGTCTTCCTTTCGGGTCTACGAGGGCGTAGCAGCCGCTGGGGAGCACCCTGTTCATCGATTCGCCGCGCACTTTGAGCAGGAAAGGCGTCCGGTATTTGTCGCGGACGATGACGGGTATGGGTGCATGTCGTCCGTAGGAGCATCTCTATAGGCGTTCCTGCGGCGATGGAGCCTGCATGAGGCACGTCAACGAAGCCGTCCGGGGGTGAGGTTGGGCGCATCATCCCGCCGTCTTCGATGACGTCGCCCTTTCTGAGAGCCGTAGCAGGGCGGCTATTCGCTCGATAGCGCCCATCCGTGGTTCGGAATATCCGTTTTCCCATTTGGAGACAGCATTCTCGGTTACGCCTGCGACGTCGGCGAGTTCTCGCTGGGTCAGGTCGAATCTATCCCTGATTGCCCGGATATTGTCCGCTGCGCCATCACGCCTCCTTAAGCCGTAATAAATTTCTAAATCTAGTAATTAAATTCTTGACAGTAGCGTAATTTAATTCACTGTTGTGGCATCGGCAATACAGGGGTGATGACGTTAGCAACGCTGAAGCACGGTACGCGAGGCCAGAGGCGTTAGTAAACCGCGATGACTCGCCACCTGGGAATAACCGACAAGACGTGATGCCGTCTACGAAAAGAATCCCAAACGTATGCGCATCGGAGTCGCTAAAGAAGCGGCAGAAATTTCTCGACGATGACATTGGGGATATCGCCTGAAACAGTAATTTAATTACTGTTGCACCTTGACCTACCGCGAGCGCAGGAAGCGTGCGGCGCATCTCGGGCCTAGCGGCGGCACACTCCGCACTAAGGGGATCGCAACTCCGATAGAGCGCATGCGCGGCGGCGGGAAAGGAGCCGCGTATGAAAGGCAGAAAACGAGAAGAAAGCGCCAACTGTCGAAGACGAAGTCCGCGCTTTCTTGCGAATATGAACAGGAATTTGAAAAGGGCGTGCTCTCATCGACCAGTGGCAGCCTTCGCAGAGGTCGTGCGTATATGCGCAGAGCAAGCTTTCACTGAGGCTATTTTTCAGATTCCAGCCTATTTTTCGCTAATGAGCTCGAAAACCTTTCGATAGACGGACTCGAGATAATTGATGGTTCTCCGATGGTCCAAATGGTCGTACCCGCCATCCTTGCGAACCGCTTCGATGACGATATCGACAGCAAAGTTCATCGCCACGTCCTACATCTTTCTTCAATTCAAATTGACTCATCTTCATCACCTCCCTTCACGGGAGATTCTCCACGCCGCCGCGCATGCTCTATCGACAACGAAATTCCAATAAACGAGGGAGTACGCCATGAAAGGACGTGATGGACGTGGCCGAGCTCGCGGCGTGCCTCGGCGTGTCGCGCCGCACGGTCGAGCGGATGATCGCGGACGGACGCATCAGCCACGCGTGCAGAGATCGCGCGTCGCTGGTATGTCAATGCTGCAGAGGAATGGCCTGAGGTCTTCGGCGTGAAAAGAAATAGCCCTGGACAGAGGGGCTAAACGCGAATGCACCACGAAGGAAGGATAGCACATGGATATTCAGCTTTTTCAACAGCGCGGAATTCGGCGAGCTTCGCGCCATAAACCGAGACGGCGAACCGTGGTTCGTCGCGAGGACGATATGCGACGCACTCGGTATAGCCAACAGCCGTCGGGCGATGAGCCGCCTGGACGAAGACGAAAAGGTGTCATTTCAAATGACACCTTTGGGGAACTGCAGGAAATGGCCTTTCGTCAACGAACCTCGGCCTTTATACCCTCGTTCTTTCCTCGCGCAAGCCCGAGGCGCGAAGCCTTCACTAGCGGTGGATCACGCACGAGGTCATCCCTCCATCCGCCCGGGCACGGCGGGCACATGGCCGCGAAGGCCGACGAGACGCCTGAGGAGACCATGGCGCGCGCCGTGCTCATCGCGCAGGAGCCGCAGGCGCGCAAGCGACGCGAGCATCACGAGCCTCGAGGCGAAGAACGCCGCGCTTACGCCGAAGGCAGGGCATGTACGACGCCTGCGAGTGAGCGAGCGGTGGACGACGTCACCGAGACCGCGCGCCTGCTCGCGCAATACGACATGGCAATCCGGCGAAAGGACCTCTTCGAATGGCTTCGCCGCGACGGCGTCGTACGCGCGACAACCAGGCGAGCCGATACGGAATCGAGCGCGGATACGCCGTCAACTACCAGCCACCCGCGCGGTTCGACCAGGCGACGGGCGAGCTCGTGCGGACGAAGCCGTACGCGAAGCTCACGAGCGGGGCTGGACTGGTGCCTCCGCCGCTACCGCCGTCAGGAGGCGATGGGGCTATGACGCGCGACGAGTGGTCGCTCGTCGTCGAGGCGCTCGGCCTGAGGGAAATGCTCGACGGCATGGATGCGTGCCATCGATCGGCGGCCTGATCGTCGCCGTCATCGGATGGGCGGTCTGCGCAGCGTTTCTTATAACTGGAACCGCATTATGAGGGGCCTGATGGCTTGCGTGAGGACGACTAAGTCTGGCAGCCATGTCGTGAGGGCCTACGCGGGCATAGATCCCGCGACGGGGCGGGCGGTCTACCTGTCCGAGACCGTGCCTGCGGACGCTCCCGAGAGCGCCGTCGAGGATGCGATGGCGCGGCTCGACAAGCGCGCCAAGGACGCCAAGGCTCGCCCGAGGCGCTTACCGTCGGCTCCGCCGTCAAGTTCTACTCGACGGCGCGAGACGCGGGCATGTCGCCCACGACGCTCTCGTCGTACCGGTCCTACCTGCGACGGCACGTGATGCCGGCCGTGGGGCCGATTCCTTTCGATCGCGCCGGGGCGGCGGATTTCTCACGCATGTTCCGCCACCTCATGCGGCCCAAGAGGTCGGGAGGGGCCGGGCTGTCGCTCTCGACGGTCTCGCGCATCAGGGCGATGCTCTCCGGCTGCTTCGAGACCTCATTGCTCGATGGCGTGACCAGAGCGCGACCTGATGGCGGGCGTCAAGGTGCGGCGGGGCGCAGGCGCGAGGCCGCGCCGCTCATGCCAAACGACATCTCAGCGCTCAAGGCGTGGGTCGCTTCGACGCTCGCAGACGACGAAACGCCTTGGGACGACCGCGTCCTCGCGACCGTCTGGGTGGTCGCCTTCGGCACAGGGTCGCAGGCGCGCGCGAGCTGTCGGCATTCGCCGTCGACAGCCTGCGACGCGCCAGATACGGCGACGATTCGGCTGGTCTGCCGCGCTGTCGAGGTCGGTCGCCGAGGCGCGCCGCCTCACTCGATCAGGGCGAGCCGAAGTCCGCCACATCGAAGCGCCCGTCGCGGACGATCGCGACCTTCGCGGTCCTCTCCGACATGCTCGCCAGGCGCTCTGCGCTTCTGGGGCCTCCTGCGCCGTCAGCGCCGCTGTTCGTCGACGCCATGGGGAGAGGATCGCGCCGTCGAGGATGTCGCGAGAGTTCTCGGCGCTGCAAGCGCCTGCATCTCGCCAGGGGCGTGCACCTGCACACCCTGCGCCACACGCATGCGACGTACCTCCTGGAAGCGGGCGAGAGCATCAGGGCGGTGCAGAGAGGCTCTGGGGCATTCGAGCGTCAAGACCGCACGCTCGAGCTGTACGGGCATCGTGCTGCCGGGCGCGACGCGAGGCGGCGCGTCTTTCGCCAAGGCGATGGAGAGCTCCCAGGCGATGCCGTGGGAGAGATAGGAGAGAGCATGCATGGCATGGACGCTTTACGCGCCTTCACGGACGAATAAAGCTGAAAACCGCTCATGTAACGCGTCGCGTAGCGGGCTTTCGGACATGAGCCGAGAATCAATCGATCATCTGGCATTACGAGCATACGGAAGGAAGGCTCTGCATTGGATAACTACTGCAATGAAAAAGGGAAGGAGGACGGACGCCGTGAGCCACCCTAGCACTACACCGATGGCGCCGTCGAGTGCATCGACGCGATCCGCTCCGCCCTCGGAGACGGCTTCAGTCCCTACTGCGTCGGCAACGTCATGAAGTACGTATGGCGCTACCGGATGAAGGGGCGGCGTCGAGGATCTCAAGAAGGCGATGACGTATCTGGCATGGGCCGTCGACGAGGAGACGCTGGAAGGGCAGGAGTGAGCATCAACAGGGGTTTTCATCACAGGCAACCTCACCCGCGATTCCGAGCTGAGGACCACGGCGACGGGCATGTCGGTGCTGGGATTCTCCGTGGCCGTCAACGACCGCGCGAAGGACGCCTCGACGGGGGAGTGGAAGGACCGCGCGAGCTTCGTGGACTGCACCGTCTTCGGCGAGACGGGCCGACGCCTTGGCGCGCCTGCTCGGCAAGGGCGAGAAGGTCGCCATGGCCGGACGTCTGCGCCAGGAGACGTGGGAGCGCGACGGGCAGAGAGAAGCAAGCTCGAGGTCGTCGCCGACGACGTGGAGCTCATGTCGCGCCGCGACGGGGGAGCGGAGGCGTCTCCACGGATGCGTCCGTCTACGACGAGGACATCCCGTTCTAGGCGAGAAAGGAGGCATGAGGGTGCAAGGCAAAAGGTTCTACCAGGTCCCATGGGACGCCTACAGCGACTTCGACATGCGACGGCTGCGGATGCTCTGCGGCGACGGCCCGCGACGTTCGGCCGCTGGCATCATGCTCGGCCTGCTGTACGACGCGAGACGGGTGCATCCTGACCGACGATACAACCTCGCGCATCGTGCTCGCGAGCGAGGTGGAATTGAGACGATGAAGGCCTCGAATCGTTCATGCAGGCCTCATCGCTGTCGGGTCTCATCGACGGCGCGGCGTATCTTGAGCGCGGCTCGATCGTCGCCCGGGCGTCATCGGGCAGATCGAGTCACCGCGAGAAGAGGCGCGGGCGGAGCCGCCGAGGCAAAAGCGAAGGCGGAGAACGCGAAGGCATCCAAAGAGCGCGAGGTCAGAGCCGATAACGATGCATGAAGCGCCTTCTAGCACATGCTACTAGCACATTTCTAGCACGTGCTGCAGTAGCAAAACGCCAGCGTTGCCCTAGCCATATATTTAAATGAAATTAATTAGATAAATAGACCTGGATCATCTATCCGGTCGTAACAGTGACGGATGTGGAAAACCTCGAAGGAGTGTGGATAACCATGTACGGACAGCCCGGAGGCCCGTCGCCGCGCAAGGCGCGCAAGGGCGGATTCGCCTACGTTCTCGGCGGTCTCATAGCCGCGTCCTCGCCGTCTCCGCAACGCTTCTCTGCGTCGCGCTCGCTCAGCCTTTCGGCTCAGGTCCTTCTGAGCGTCTTGGGCGCGGTCGGGACGGCGCTATCAGGGACGCAGGGCGGCATGAGGCCGGGCATCATCAAGGGCGCCAGGGAGAAGCGGCGCATACGAGGGCGAACCCCACGCCCACGACGCACGAAGGGCGCGGAGGGCGCATATGAGACCACGGCTTGCAGCTCATCGCCAAGGACGTCCACGCCGCCGCCTTCGCCGACGACGCGGCGTCGTTCCTGCGCGCGGTGGACCGCCTGCGCCGCGAGTGCGCCCGCGTCATCGAAAAGGCAGGCGAATGAGGTACGTGAGCGTGTTCAGCGGCATGAAAGCCGTATCGGTCGCATGGCGCGGCATGGGATGGGGAGCCCGCTGCCCGTGCGGTTATGCGTTGGATAAGGGCGGAGGATCGCCCTCGCTGAATCGCTCATCGTAACGGCCCATGTAACGGGGTTTCGACGCGAGTTCGGAAAACGGCGAGCCATCAGGCATGACAACGACGAAAGAGAAGACCCGTGCATTGGATAACTGCAGTGCAATGCAAGTAAAGAGGAAGGGATTACGAATGGCTGATTACCGCGACGAGGAGGCGACTGGCGAGGTCGTGCCGAAGGAGGATCGCGATGAGTAACGAACGCGCGGAAGCTGCCGAGTCCTTACGCGATATGGCCTATTCGCATATCCGGCACGCGGAGCAATTCGCCGAAAGAATTATTCGACGCCATCGTTCCCGAATGGGACTGGCGGGATTACGACAGGCTGTCATGACCGCCTAGCCGACCTCATCGACCCGACATGCGAGGTTGTGAGCGAGGTGGATGGTCAACAAGACGACCGGGGAGGGGTCACGGCGGCTGCTCCCTGTCGTGCGGGCATATCGTCATGAACGACGTTCCTGTTTACTGTCCCTTCTGCGGCGCGAGGGTGGTGGAGCTATGACCCTCGCCCTCGACGTGGCCTGCGGCCAGGAGCTTCTACTTCGACAAGGACGACCCGCGCGTCACCTTCTGCGACCTCAACCCGCGCCACCTGACGCTCTGCGACGGACGGGCTTTGGACGTAGGCGGACTTGGTGGCGGATTTCCGCGACCTGCCCTTCGCGGACGAGTCCTTCGCCTTGGTCATCTTCGATCCGCCGCACTTGACCGTCGGTGCGGGCTGGCAGGTGGACAAGTACGGCAGGCTCGACCCCAGGGGGTGGAGGTCCGACCTCTCGGCGGGCTTCTCCGAGTGCCTGCGGGTGCTCCTCCCGGGCGGCGTGCTGGTATCTCAAGTGGTACTGAGTACCGCATTCCGGCTTAAAGACGTCGCACATGCTGCCCTGCGAAGCCTGCTGGGCAACCGCAGACCGAAGGCAAGCAAGACGCATTGGGTGCTTTTCATCAAGGAGGAACGGGATGGCATATAGCGACTACGGGGCGTTCGTCCATCTCAACGGCGAGCGCCGCCGCGACAAGGAGGACGTGGGCGTGTACGACACCGACGAGGCCGGTTTTCCGAGCAGCGAGGGTCTACGCGAACATCGTCAAGAACGGGACGGCGACGGCCTTGGTACCGCAGGTCGCAGCACGGCGTGATGGGCGACGGAGATGTGAGGGTCGCCTGCTACAAGCAGGGATGGCCCGCGATCTACTGCTGGCCGCAGGGTGCGGGCGAGCCAGAGGCGCATAGATTCGACGAGCTCTCGCGCATGTTCGGATGGGAGGATTTCGCGGAGTATTCCGGCACGCGCTACGCGCCCGACGAGTACGACCGCGAGTTCTCCCTGCACGGCTGGCGCTTCAGGTTCCGGGGCGACCTTCACGACGGCACCCCGAAGTACGGGGCGTCCATGGAGCGCGACGGAGAGCATTGGAATGCAGCTACGACTACCTGTACGGGGCCGGGTTCGATGAAGATGAATGGCAAGAAGGGGGATTGGGAGAATGAGCGAGCAGCTCTACCGTCAAGTCGTCAAGACCGACGGGGACGAGGGGCATTGGTACGACTACGAGCCCGCGATCGAGCTGGTTGATGCCATAGGTGCGTGTTCTTTAAGAAGGTCGTTCATAGCTTCGGGTTCTGCTGGCGCGACCCCGGTCATACCGGGATGCTGGCACCGGCGCATAAAGACGGGTTCTGCGCATGGGGAGAGAGTCATGAAGGTAGCGATTAATACACGATTCGGCGCGTTCGGTCTTCCGCGCAAAGAGCTCGCACAGGCTGCGCGAGGAGGCCCGGAGCTGTTCTTCGACTGGGGAGGTTCCGCGATTACGAGCCATGGGTTCGGGCGCATCCGCCCTCGTCGCGGCGGTCGAGCGCGAGATCGAGACGGGCAATGACGAGCTCGCTGTCGTGGAGGTGCCCGACGGCATCGAATTCGGCATCTTCGACTACGACGGCCTCGAGACCGTCTACGAGGTCGGGCACACTGGGGATGAGAGACATGGACCGATGAGCATACGCGCCGCTCAGCCAAGCGATACGAGGCGCGCAGGCCGAAGGCTTCGCGACGTCGTGCATGTTCAGGGCTGGTGCGACTGGGTATACGAGGACGTGAGGCGGGCGGATGCCTGCGGGAAGGGAGGCGTGAGAGAGTTCGCGTTGAAATTCGAGCAAGAGGTGGACGCTGCGGTGCTCGCGAAGGGCGTCACGGCTTTCTGCGGAAAATCACGGAAGAACGTCGCGGCGTTCGCGTGCGTATGCGATGCCGTCCTGGCGCGCAACGCGATCGAGGATGCGCACGGCATCATGGCCGAGCTTCGCCCGCTCGACGGGCGAGGGACGTTGAACAGCGAGGAGTGCACGCCCGCACTCGACGGCGCTGCGGTCGTCTGACGGGGACGCGTGGCGCGCGGCGCAGGCAAGGCGGTGGCTCCGATCGGTGCAGGGCCGCAAGGAGAGGGCGCGGGCGGCTCGTGAGATGGCCGACGCCCAGCGCGAGGTGCTCGACGGCATCAGGGGAGCAGACTACGCATCCGATGCCGTCTCGTCCGGGGAGTTGGAGACGACGCCGTGATGCGCGCCGTCTCGGCCATGCACGGCGGCGGTGCGATCCTACGCCGTAGCCGAGGTTGAGGCGACCGAGTTCGTCGCCGATGCGTTCGAGCGCCTGTCCCGGCTCGACGCGCCTCCTGGCTTGCCGCATCCTGACACTCCGTACCTGCGGGGCCTCACGGCAGGGGCAGGTCGGCGACGAGACGGGCTATTCGAGCGCGGCATCCGGCGCCTGGGGCAGTCGGCCCTCGCCGACGCATACGACGTGATGCCGCACGGGATGCGCGCCCTCGGCATCGTGCGTTGTGACGAAAGTTGGCCGCTTTTTGTCCGCCTCATTCCTGATATGATGTGAAAAGGCGGCAGGCGCCGAGAGAATGAGCGGCGGGCTTCGATGATGAGCTCGAGGCCCGCCTTTACTTTTGCTCTCATCCCTCCTTCATGCCATCGCTTAGGCGCCTGCCCGCCTCGTGCGCTCCATGTCCTCGCGAATGAGGCGCTTCACGTAGCCCCTGTTTGTTGGGCTGGGCGTCGAGCCATTCCGCGATTTCGGCCTCAGACGGATAGAACCGGACGGAAGGGTCTTCACCTTCTCGCGCAGGTACTTCGCTGTTGCGCGCCTCTGGGCGTCTGACGTGGGCATGGCTTACTCCTTACGACTGCGGGCTAGACCGATGACGAGCGCCGCGAGGAAGAATGCGGCGAATACCATGGCTGCGTTCATGGCGGCTCCTTTCTGGTAGAATCGTTCCATGTGGCGGGAGCCGAAGCCCCACGCCTTCTCGTTAGCTCCCGCTTGTTCCGTATCCAGCGTATCAGGGCGGGGCGCCTGCTTCCTAATCGCTGCGACCAGCTCGTCGAGCGTCGTCGCGATTAAAGGCGATTAGGAATAGCCTTAATGTTTCCAACTCGATCACCTCCTTTCCTTCTCGATGTCCATATTATAGCACAGTACCTATATAAATCATAGGGAATGCGCTATTTTTATCAAAATAATTCAAGCCGTCCGCGCAGGTCGCAGGCGGTTTTTCTCGTTTTGGTAGGAGAATGAATCAAGCGAAGAAGAACTGGCATAGCAACGGCGCGAGACGCCGGAGGCTCGCGGCCCGCAGAGGGCAAAGGGGCTTCCATGCTGGCTCTGCGGCCGACCCATAGACTACGGGCTTCCTCCCGGGCGCCCGGGGTCGTTCAAGTAGACGAGTTCCTTCCTGTTTCCCGGTATAAGGAGTTCGGGTATCGAGACCCAACCGCCCCCGCGATCGACGAGAGAACCTTCGCTCGGCCCATAGGCTCTGCAATCAGCGCAGGGGCAATCGCATGCCCTGGGAGAAGGATTCCTGTTCGCCCGGCCGCGACTACGCGTCGCCCGGCGGCGGATGAAGCGCTCGCGCGACTGGTGACGGGAGCTATCAGGGCATGACGTCATAGGCGGCGTTGCATAGCGTCATGCCAGCCTCATGGGGATGCCCCTCCTCCCACCCCTAGCCCCCAGGCTCGACCAGCGCCGATTTACACACGATATGCAAAATCCGTAACACCTAGGGGGTCTCATGCCTGGCCAGATGGAGGAAGTGACCGCCGTCGGCTCCCGCCTTGAGAAGCTGCAAGCGCTCGCGCTCGTCCTTGCCCGCAAGATCGACGCGAACGACGAAGGGCACTCGATGGCTCAGCTCGCGCGCCAGTACCGCGAGACTGTCCAGGAAATCGAATTCTTGAGCGACGGGGAGGGGAAGATGACATGTCTCGAATTCTCGATGGGTAGCCAGACGCCGACGCGCATGATTCTTCCCGACGGCATCGCGTCGAGCGAATGGGGAAAAAGTGCCGCAGCTTCGCGAAGCTCGGCGGCATCGAGACCTTCGAGTGGCAGGACCTCATCCTGAAAACCTGGCTTGCTCGAACGGCATCGGCCGCTGGGCGGCGATGGTCGGCGGCCTCTGCGTCCCGCGCCAGAACGGCAAGACTCTCGGCGTGACCGTGCCACGAATCGCCTACGGCATGGCGTCGCGCGGCGAGCAGGCCATCTATACGGCACACCTACAGAAGACCTCCACAGAGACCTTCGAGGCCGTTGCGTCGTTTTTCGACCGTCCGAAGATGCGCAAACACGTCAAAGGCGATTCGCACGGCGCTGGGCCGCGAATCGGTGGAGCTCAACGACAGGCGAACGAAGGGCGGAGGCTACATCCCGGAGGGCGCATCAGTTCCTGGCCCGCACGAGGTCCGGAGGGCGCGGCCAGCACGAGACGTACTCGTGTTCGATGAAGCTTTGGAGCTTTGCGAGCAGAGCTCAGAGCAGCTTCCTTCCGGCGATATCGGCGAGCCGCAACCCGCAGACGCTGTATCTCAGCACGCCTCCCACTGAAGGAAGCGACAGCGCCGTCTTCTACGGCATCCGAGGCAGGGCGCTCGGCGGCGTCACGTCCCGCACGTTATGGCATGAGTGGGGCGTGGATGAGGTCGGCGACGTCAACGACCGCCGCAGATGGTTCGAGCGAATCCCAGCGCCGGAATCCTCATCGAACGAGGAGACCAGGCGGCCGAGGCCGAGCTATCGGGAGCTCTGAGCAGTTCGCCTGCGAACGGCTCGGATGGTGGCGTCCCGAGCCGGGCAGGCTCGACCGGATCATTGACCCGAGGCGTGGGCGGCTCAGAGACGGACGACGCCCCGATGGCGTCACGTCGTTCGGCGTCAAGATGCACGACGGCGAGGCGGCCATCTCCGCCTGCGCTCAGCTCGGACGGGCGCCCGCCTTGCGTGGAGCTTATCAAGGCAGAGACGTCTCGGCGGCGTCGGCTGGGTGGCCGACTGACTTAACGAGCGGGCCGATGCGTGCGCCCTCCTCGCCATCGACGGCAAGCAGGCGGAGGCTCTGACGGACAGGCTCGCGGCATACAGGCCGAAGCACCGCCATGTCATGACGATGCGTGATGCCATCGACGCGGTATCCCTGTTCGTGGATGGCGTGAACTCAGGCGGAGCTTGAGCATTGCGGGTGAACACCTGACGGCGTCGGCGACAGGCGACGAAGCGCATCCTGCGCGGCGGCGCAGCCTGCTTCGGCTCCGGCCCTGATGCCTCAAGCGTCCCTGTCGAATCGGCTGCGGCCGCCCTTTGGGCCGCCAAGCACGCGAAACGTAAGCCAGGAAGGAAGAGCAGAACCCTATGATGCAGTTCCAGAAGGTCGACCCGAACAGCGTCACGCTCCCGTACGTGCCGCTCGACGACTTCGCGTCGAGCCGCTTTTTCCGCCCTGTGGCGCGTCTGGGTCGACTCGCTCGCCGGGAACCTCCGGAAGCAGGCCTACTACGATTGCGAGCAGCCGCTCGACGCCACCGGCGGAACGTGCCGCCGCATCTGCGCAGAAGCCTGTCCGCCATGTGGATTGGGCGACGAAGGCCGTCGATTACCTCGCGAACCGCTCCGTATTCGACGGATTCGTGCTCAAGGACGACGACGAGGACGCCGAGCGAATAGACGGCATTCTCAAGGCCAACAGCTTCGACACGGCATACCCGGCGGCCGTGCGCGCCGAGCTGATATGCTCACCGGCGGCGCTCACCGTCAGCGCCGGGACGAGTCCAAAGGCGAGCCGTCGTGCTGCTGCGCGCCTACTCGGCGACCGAGTCCGCGATGCTCTGGGACGAGCGCGCGGAGCGAATCCAGGCGGCGTTCACCGTCGTCACGCGCCGATGACCAGGGCCATCCCGACAGGTTCAATCTCTACCGGGGACAGGGTCGGGAGATGTGGCGCACGGCCTCCAACTCGTGGAAGACGTGCGAGACGCCGCACAGCCACGGCCGCCCGCTCATCGAGAGCTCTCGTGCACCGGTCTCGACCGCAGCAGCCCGTTCGGGCACTCACGCATATCGAAGCCCGTGCGCGACGTCGTGGACACGGAGCGCCGCAACCAGATACGCATAGAGGTCGCGGCGGAGCTTTCAGCATGCCGCAGCGCTACGTCATGGGCGCCGACGAAGGCCTTTTCGACGACTCGAGCAAATGGGACGCGTACTGGGGCAGCATCTTCGCGGTGACGACCAACGAGGAGGGCGAGAAGCCGACGTACGGGCAGTTGGCGCAGATGAGCATGGAGCGCTGCTTTCGGTCAGCCGCGCCAACGCCCGCAGGTTCGCGAGCATCACGGGCGTCCCGGCCGCGTCTCTGGGTGTCGCGAGCGAGAACAACCCGACGAGCGCAGAGGCCATGCCACATGGCCGAGAACGACATCATCATCGAGGCCGAGGCGCTCAATCGCGCGAACGGCCATGCCTCGAGCGTGTGCGCGCCTCGCGCTCGCCATCGACCGAGGCGTCCTGCCTCCGATGCTGCGCGAGGTCGCCCCGAACGCCGGGACGGTCACGGCTCGGTTCAAGTCGCCGACGAGGCCGAGCGCCGCCCAGTCCGCCGACTCTCGCCGTCAAGGTGTCGAGCGTCGCCCCGTGGTTCACGGATACCCGCTGTTCACGGAATGCCCTCGGGTTCGACCAAGGCGAGCGCATGCGCATCCAGGCGGCCCGCGACGTCAACTCCGCGCGTAGGCTGCTTGAGGACATCGAATGATAACCGCAGAGCAGCTTGCGGCCTACGTGAGAAGACCCGCAGCCTGCAGGACATGTGCTCGGAAGGTCCTCGCCGTCTGCAGGTCAGTGTAGACCTTTCCGACGCCGAGACGCTTCCCGCAGGCCTTGAAGTCCTGAGGAGGCGCCTTCCGGGCATCGTCTCCGCCTACGGGGACGCTGCGAGCGTGCTCGCCTCCGATTGGTTCGCGATGCTCGCCGAGGACGCCGGGCTGGACGTCATAGCGACCAGGGACGCCCCGGAGCTCCTTGCAAAGGTCAACGGCAAGTCGGTCGCGGCGAACGTCGACGCGGCCGCCGACGGGGCCGTCATAGGCCGCTTCGTCGATTCCGGCAAGCTGGCCGAAACTCTCGCATCGGAGGCTGCGCGCCATGTCAGCGCGCCCAGAACCGCACCATAGTGAATCGCTCCAGGCGACGCCGTGCGAGTGGGCATGGGTGCCTCACGGAGGCGAGACGTGCGCGTTCTGCATCGCGCTCGCCTCGAACGGCTGGCAGCGCTCCAATGAAAGGGCCGTAGGCGGGTTCGCCGACCATGTCCACGCCCACTGCGATTGCAGCATCCAGGTCAGATTCGACGGCAGGGGCATCCCGGGGCATACGACCCGGACGCGCTTTACGAGCGCTACAGGGATGCGGACGGCGCCACATCGAAAGAAAAAGCTCAACGCCATGCGAAGGGACGATTACTCCGTCAGGGCGGACGAGATCAACGAGCAGAAGCGCGCCGCCTATGCCAGGCGTCAGGAGCGCGCCAGCGCGGCCGCCGAGGCCAACGAAGAGGATTAAGGCCCGCCAAGGGCGCTTTTTCCATATGCGCCCGCAAGGGCAGGGACGAAGCCGCGAAAAGCGGCGGATAGGGGAAGCATGGAAAACGAGAACGACGTGCAGCAGCAGGAGCCCCAGACCGACTGGAAGGCATATGCGCGCAAATGGGAGGATCGCGCCAGGCCAACGCCGCAAAGGCGAAGGAGCTTGACGAGCTGACCGAGACGCACGCCAAGACCGTGGCCGAGCTTGAGTCGCAGAAGGCCTGCACGGCCGAGGCCGAGGCCGAGATCAAGCGCCGCGACGGTCTGGAGGAGCGCGCCAGAAGGCCAGGGAGGCCGCAGAGAAGTTCGGAATCCCATCCAAAGTGCTCGAAGGGTACGCGGGCGAGGATATCGAGGCATACGCCGAGTCCATCAAGGCCTATTTCCCCGACAAGACGAAGCCCGTCATCGGCTCTGACGGCATGCATGCGCAAGGCATGAAGCCGGAGGCCATGTCGGAGCTTGCAAAAACCCTGTTCAACAACAATTAAGGAGTTAAAAATGGCAAACATCATAACCACCGGCTCGTTCGGCCTCCCGACAGCCTCTACCCGCGTCTTTGGGGCAAGGTGCAGGACGCGTCCGCCATCGTGAAGCTGGCTCCGGCCGAGGGCTTCGTGTGCGGCAACACCGACGTGATCACCTTCACGGACTATCCGCGCGCCGAGTTCGTCGCCGAAGGCGGCAACAAGTCCGCGTCCAAGACCGGATTCGCGATCAAGAAGGTGGCCACGCATAAGGTGCAGGTCACCGTCCGCACGACCGACGAGGTTCTGATCATGGACGAGCAGCGCCAGGTCGGCGTCCTCGATGCCGTCATGGGCCAGATGGGAATCGCCATCGCCCGAGCCATCGGACATCGGCGCCTTCCATAAGATCGACCCGCTCTCGGCACGGCCGCCGCGAGCATCACCGACAACATATGCGCGACCACGAACAGCGTCACCGCGTCCGCACCGCGCACCGACCTCGACACCGCCGTCGCAGCCGTCATCGCCGACGGGTTCTCACCGAACGGCATCGCGCTCGACCCTCCTACGCCTTCGCCTTCAAGACGGCGTACAACTCAGACAGGGTCCAAGCAATACCCCGAGGTGTCAATGAACGTCCGCGCGACCTCGACCCTCGACGGCCTGACGGCCGCCGTGAGCGACACCGTGAGCGCGTCCAGGAGGCCGCGTCCCTCGACAAACGTCAAGGGCGTCGTAGGCGACTGGAACGCCTTCAAGTGGGGCATCGTCCGCAACGTGCCCATCTCCGCGATCCAGTTCGGCGACCCGGACGGCCAGGGCGACCTCAAGCGCATGAACCAGGTCGCGCTGCGCGCGGAGGCCTACATCGCCTGGGCCGTCATGGACAAGGACGCCTTCTGCAAGATCGTGTCCGCCTAATGAGGCGCTATCGCAACAGGCGCACCGGCGGGGTGCTGGCCGTGGCCGACGACAAGGCGCTCGACCCGTGCGAATGGGAAGAGCTCAAGGCCGAGTCCGCGAAGGCGCCGAAAAGCGCCGCACTCCGGCGAAGCGCACGGCCGGGAAACGCCGCGAAGGAGGGATAGCCATGCGTTCGCCACGCCCTGAAGAATACAAGGCCAAATACGGCACCGACGTCGAAAGCGGGATGCTTCAGGCCTGAAGCTTGACGACGTGAGCGCCTATCTTCGCGCAGAGATGGGCGGAAGGCTCGACGCGCACGACGATGCCCAGGCGGCATCCCTGCGCGTCGTATGCCTCTCCGCGACGCGCCGCGCGCTCGAATCCGCCGCGCCCGGCTTCGGCGTCAACCAGATGTCGCAGTCCGCGAACGGGTTCAGCGAGTCGTACAGCTTCGCCAACCCCTCCGGCGACGTCTACCTGACCAAGGCGAGAGGCGCATGCTCGGCATCGGCCGCATGCGCATAGGCTCCATACGCCCTGATTGGAGCGTCTCTGCGACGAGTGATGCGCGAGAGTCCGTGAAGGTCAGGACGCTCGTGGCCGAGGTCGACTGATTCGGCGACGAAGAGTCCGGCATGCCGAGCCGGTCACGGTCGATGGCGTGCTCGTGCATGCCGCGACGGCCGACCAGATGGAGGCCGCCCGACCTACGGGATGACGGCTACGCTCTCGATGGCCTTCCTCGTTCATGCCGGCTCGACTCAGAGGCGCGCTGGTGACGTACAGGATGAGGATTACCGGGTCGTAGGCGACCCGATGCACCTGCCCCTCGCCGCTCGAAGGCTGGGACATGCTCGTCATCGCGGGGCGCTCCGATGGCTGACGGCGGAACGGAGTTCAGGGTCAACCGAGCCGGCATCGTCGAGCTGTTCACTTCAGCCGCCATGCAGGGCGTCCTGAAGGACGCGGCTGAGGAGATGGCCGGAAGGGCGAACGCGATCGGGCATCTCCACGGGGACGGCAACGACCGGCCGCTGTACGCCGCGAAGGTCGACGTCGGTAAGCATACGGCCGTCGGCAAGGTCGTGACGAAGACCAGGCTCGGCCGAATCGACAACTCTATCACGAAACATTGGCGAAAGCACGAGGTAGATGATGCGCTCCACCCTCGAAGAGGTCTCAGCTTACATGCGCGATGAGCTTGACGCGCCCGTATACGCGGCAGTTCCGGCGTCTCAGCCGCCTTTTTCGTCGTCATGAGACCCGATAGGCGGCAGCGCTGAAGGAGGGCCGTGCACCCCGAATACGCCGTCCAGGCATGGGGAAGGAAGGGATGCGGATGCCGAAGGGTTTCTGCGGGGCGCTTGCGACGCAATGAGGAATACAGGGGCGAGATCGAGTCCTTCCCTGCGCGCATGGGCAGAGACGCCACGCACGTGATGTGGCGCGCGTCATTCGTCGTCCACTCGCTTTATTGATCTGGAGAGGAAAAACATGGCAACAAAGACCAACGCGGGGCTCGCCACCCTACGGCCGCCCTGCAGACGCAGTATTTCTCGGTCGCCCTGTTCGGCACCGAGCTGCCGCTACGTCCAATGCGGGAGCTAACCAGGCCTTCGAGCGTACGCGTCTCTAGCGACGGCATCACGCCGAGCGCCGACTCGGAAGCAGGACGCGTCAGCGACTGGTCCGGCAAGCCTGTGCTGCGTCGCGCCGCCGAGCTTACGGCGTCGTCGACGTGCCCGTCATCGACCACAGCGCGACGGGCCAACAAGATCAAATACGGCTCCGGCGAACGTATCGGAGGCGGCGCCGTTCACCGGCGCGACCGACGAATGGTCGGTCGTCGTGACCGAAGCTGCACAACGACGAGACGGCAAACCCCAAGTCGCTCGTGCGCACCGTATACCCGCGCTGCAGGCGTCAAGTCTCTGAAGCTCGGAAGCCATAAGCGCGAGACCTCATCGTGGACACCGTGTCATTCGAGGCGCTCGACGACGGAAGGGCCCCGGCCTCTTCACCTGCTTCCGCCGTATCCGTCGGCGCTTAATAGGGAAAACGAGGGAAGGGAGACGATACCCGCATCGTTCACCGCGTCCGAGGACGCGCGAGATATCCATCGAGGGCTGACGGCAAGGCATTCGGTCCTGTGCCCGCCTTCGACGCCCTGCCTTATCGCACGTCGAAAGGCCCCGTCGGGCGGAGACGCGCGGAGATGCTCGAGTCCATCATCGACGAGCATGCGCCCGGCTTCTCGATGAGGCCGAGTTCGGCGAAGTCCGCGACTCTTCGCATTCTGGAACGCGACCGCGCATCAACTCGAATGATCGGCTCGCTACCTCGTCGCGAGCATGGCGAGGCGCTCGACTCGACCCTTCGAACGATGGCGCGTGCGGCTCCGGCGACGTCCCGCGCACAATCGGCTGGGATGCGGTGGGCGCTCGCCCGCCATCTCCCGAGGACGGCGAGACCATCGCGAGATCGTCCCTGCGGCCTCGTGGAGCGTCGGAGCACCTCATGGCGCATGGTAGACCAGATGGCCGCCCTCATATACGGGGCCTTTCCGGCGGCGAGGGCGACGGGCCTGAGCCGCTTAGGCGCCCGGGCGATGCGAGGCGGATTTCGACGAGGCGACGCATGAGGACATGGACGCGATCCTGTCCCTTTTCGAAAGGAGATGGCTGATGGCGAGCGCGCGCCGAGGTCGGTCTGCGTGCGTCTCCATCGTCCCTAAGATGGCACGACTCATGAAAAGAGGTCGCCGAGAAGATGAGGAACGGCATGAGGGCGGCGAGCAGGTTTCTCGCCGGCTTCAGAGCGGAGCAGCCATAGCCACGGCCGCTGCCGTCACCATCGGAGCCACGGCGGTTGCGTCTCGCCGCCGCAGGGGGCGTCGTCGTTAAGATGTCCGTCGAGTCGTTCTCGGCGTACGAGCAGCAGCATCCGGCGGCGTCGACACGCTTTTCCGCGACGCCTCGCAGCAGGTGAAGCAGTACGCCGCCGAGGCGTACAGCACGGCGCAGATAAGCGCGAAACGACTACATGCAGCAGATATCGATTCAGCGTCGCTCGTGCAGTCGCTCGGCGGCGATTACGCGGCGGCGGCCGAATACGGCAAAGCATGGCGATCATCGACATGTCCGACAACGCGAACAAGATGGGCACCGCGACGAGTCCATCCAGTACGCGGCATATCAGGGCTCGCGAAGCAGAACTCACAATGCTCGATAATCTGAGCTCGGATACGGCGGCACCAAGTCCGAGATGGAGCGCTTTGCTCGAAGACGCCGAGGCCATCAGGCCAAGAACGGCGAGATGGTCGACTACAGCATAGAACAGCTTCGCCGACATGGTTGAGGCCATCCACGTCGTCCAGGAGGAGATGGGCATGCGGGCGCGTCCGCAGACGAGGCCTCGACCACCATCGAGGCCCCGTGAACCAGATGAAGGCGATCTGGCAGAATCCTCGTCGCGCTCGCGACCGGCGAGAACGTCGAGGATGCGACCGACCAGCTCGTCGAATCCGTCCGCACTCGTGGTGGGCAACATCATCCCCTGTCGTCGAGAGTACTATCCAACATCTGCCCGCGACGTCGAGATAGCCGCCGAGATAGACCCGACTTCGCGGCCGCCCTCGAGGAGATCGGCGATGCCGCCGCCGACTTCTTCGCCTCGATAGCGACACGCTCGGATAGAGAGCTTCGGCGACCGTCGGCAAGGTGGCGGACGGCATCGAGGACATAGACGTCGAGGAATGGAAGGACTGGGCGGAGTCCATCATCGCCATCGGCGACGCCTCACGAAGCCCATCCAGCTACTCGAAGACCTCTACGGATGGGCTTAAAGAAGTCGACGCGAAGTTCGTGGAGATGAACGGCGGCGAGGAGTTCGACATAGGCTGGGCCGCCGTCGACCCTGGTGTCCGGCAACGTCGCGAACAAGCAGGAGGGCGCGGGGCGCAACGCCGCCTCGAGCTTCGGCAAGGACTCGGCGTTCGTTCCTTCCGGGGAGCAATCACAGGCCTGGCTCGATTTCAAGGAAAGCGTGTCCCAGGCCGTGAGATGGCTATCTTCGAGTCGTTCTCCGAGTTGGGAGATGGATTCAATCGGCGTTCTCGTCCATCAGGGATGGCGCGAGCGACGCCTCACGGGCATCGTTGAGGGCGCGAGCGGCGTACCCGATGCGGTCGCCGGCTTCTTCTCAGGGATGGGCGAGGGCGAGCCTCGCGCTTCGACGAGATGAGGGGCGGCGTCTCCTCGCGGTTCAACTCGGTCGTGGAGGGCGTGCGCGGCGTGCCGGGGCGCATAACCGGCTTCTTCTCGGGGATAGGCTCGAGGGTGAGCGGGTTCTTCAGCAGCATACCCAGCTCCGTCGCAGGCGTATTCTCGCGGATGGTCGGGCATATACGCGGAATCCCCGCCAGATAGTCGGGTTCTTCATCGGCCTCGGCCCCGCATCACGAGCGCATTCGGGCACATCAAGCTGCCGCACTCTCGCTCACGACCTCGAGCCGCGAGGTGCTCGGGCAGAACCTGACGTACCCGACCGGGTTCAACGTCTCGTGGTATGCGGAAGGCGCCATCTTCGACGCGGCAAGCCGGTCGTCTACCCGATTCGGCGACAACGGCACGTATCAGGGAGGCCGCGATCCCGCTTAGCCCGAAGAACCTCGCGGGCATCGGCGAGCGTCGCCGCCAACATGCGCGGCGGGTACTCGTCGGATGCGGTCGTCGCATGGCTCGATGCGAACCTCGGCGCGGTCATAGCGGCTACGCGCCCGCTGCGACGCCTCGCGAGTTCGGGCGCGGTTAGGAGCTGCTCAGGTGCATAGATTGAGATACGCGTCGCCGACGGGCGAGGCGGTGAGCTGACCACTGTTCGTCAGTGTCGGCACGGCTAATGATATGAGGGCGTCCGGAGGGCCTATAAGATGGCCTCTCGGGCGCCATACCGCCCTGCATCGACAGGCCCAGGCCGTCAGGCCACGCTGTCGGCGGGCGACCCGCCGAGGCCGACAGGCTCTGCTCGTCGACGGCGACGTCGCCTCGTATAAGGACAGGGGGGCGGCATACCTCGATTCGGACGGATGGCGGCAGTCCGCGCTGGTCGTCCATGTGAACCCGTCGAAGGTCACGCCGTTCGGCGTCGTCCTGACGCTCACGGTGCTGCTTCTGGACGGCGTATGGCGCAGGGGTCACAGCCGTGATTTAAGCCGAAGCGCCGACGGCGAGAGCACGACGGGCCTGGGACTTCCTGACGGACTTCACACCGACTACGCGGGCACGTCCTGCAGCTCGCAGGTGTCGTCCGTGAGCTCCGGAGGCTGCCTCGCGCGCCTGACCTTCTTCGGCCCGTGCTCGAATCCGTATTGCCGCATCGGCCGCAACGTCTACCGCGTCAACGCGAGCGCCGATGCGGGCGAGCGCATCGTGATAGACGACCAGGCGCCGTACCGCTCGGCGGGTCGGTCTACCGTCGGCCTTTCGGCGAGCGCACGAACCTCTACGGCTCGCGGCGGGGCGCGCAGGGCGGCTCTGCTACGTGTTCGAGCAGCTTCCGGCAGCCGCCTCGACGTGTCATGGCCGCAGTCCTACGGCGTCGACGTCGAGCTGATCGAGGAGAGGGCGTGCATGGAGCTGACATTCACCGACGCGTCGCTCAACGACCCGGGATTCTCGATTACACGTCGTGCGACTTCGCGCTCGGGCATCGACGAGAACGACTCGATATCGTCCTCGCCGACCTCAGGGCGTCCCTGCGGAGGGCGCGTTCGTCTATGACGAGTCGGGGGCGTCGGCGGCGTGGTGCGCGGCACGAGTCGGAGAGGTCTACGGCTTCTGCCGGCAGGCGACACTGGACGGGGCTTCGACAGGTACGTCCTCGTGCCGTCGAAGCCTACTCTCGGTGTCAGGCGACCTGAACGCCGCATCCGCGCCCTGCTTTCTGCAGATCGGCGCGCCATCGCTGTTCAAGGCATCCTCGTCATCCTCGGCGTAGGCGTGTCACGCCATACGTTCCAGGGTCGCCATGACGCGACGCAGCGCGACACGGGGCGCTTCATGGGCGGCTGGGCTGCGCCTGGCAGCTCGTGAGCGAGCATGGATGCGTGCCGCCTCTCATGGAAGCCGGAGCGCAGGCGGATCGTGTGAGCGGGTTCAGAAGGGGACTACACGGACGCCGAGAGCCCTGGACGCGGGAGTCGCGAACGTGCACGTGTCCCGCGAGCGCCCGTGAACCACCGTGTGCCTGGGACGCGGAGAGAGGGCGCCGACCGACCTGTCAGGGATACCTCTACGCGACAGGGCCGCAACGTCTCGAATCTCAGAGCCTCAAAGGGCCTCGATGAGCTTTTGCCGACGTTCTACGACGACGGCGGGGCGACGATGAGAGAAGCTCCTATCCGACGGGAGGAAGAAGCGGAAGGGAGCTTTTCGCGAAGTCGCAGACCGTGCGAATCGGCGTCGGCGCCGAGGGCGCCTCGTTCGAGCTGGGCGATCTCATAGGCGGAACCGATGCGAAGACGGGAGTCTCCGCGTCGGCGATCGATGACGCAGACGTCGTCGAATGCGAGGGCGGCGCGACATCAATCACATACGAATCGACCGTAAGGGAGCTGACGGCGTGGCTACGACGGAAGGGTTCACGCGATACGCGTGCGGCGTTGCGAGCTGCGGGGAGGTGAGCTACGCCATCCCCGACAACGCGGGAGCGGACGGATTCGCGATCCCGCCGCCGCATCGACAGGAGGGACTCGAGCACGAGGCTGGTTCCCAGCAGCGAGCACGCCCACGCATATGACGCCATCGCCGCCCGTGTCGGACGAGGCGTTCGACCGCTTCGAGGCGGAAGGCGAGTCCGTCACGTCAAGCGCAGAAAGACCTCGCGGGCATCGAGAGGGCCGCGAGGAGAAGGCCGAGGTCCGAGCGCGATACGCTGCGGGTGAAGCGCTGCTCACGAGCTCGCGCAGGATTTCGCCGAATACACGAAGGCGCATCCGGGGAGGCCTTGATGCCTGATGGCGATAGAGCTTATCACGGCCGCGTCGGGCGACGCCGCACGTCTCGGGCGCGGATGCGCGCGCGCTGCACGCCGGAGCGCTCGGAGGCGGCGCCGACTGCTCGGCGAGCCGCCGCCGTCTCCATGCGGGACGCCAACACGGCCGTCATGGGCGCCTGCAGAGGTGCTGATGCACGGCAGGCACGTCCGCATCACGCAGCCGGAGAGCCTGGCCGTGCAGAGCGGGTCTCAGAGCGGGATGGCGCAAGGACGTCGTGCACTGCGCTATTCGCGTGACGCCGACACGGGCACCGAGTCGGTCTCGCCTGTCGGTGCAGGCGGAGACCCACGCGCCGCACCAAGGACGCTGCTGCCGACAAAGCTGAGCGGAATACTCCGCGCATCCGTCCTCGACGGCGCGCTCGTCGTCGATGCGCCGCTGGCCTGCGTAGACCATCGAAGCGCCTTGCCGCCGTCCATCGAGTGCGTCCTCGAGCACTCTCCTGAGCCCTGGCATCCGTCGCCAAGCGCCTCACGGCGGCGGAGTCCGCTCACGACCTGCAATGGAAGGCGCTATGAGGCGCAGCTGGCGGCATGGGCGGCGGGCGACGGCAAACGAGCCGCAGGTTCGTCCGCAGCGCATCGCGAAAGCTGCCTTCCTCTGGTCGCGCTGCGTCAATACCGACGGCGGATGGAAGACCGAGAACACGGGGTGGTTCTTCGACCACGCCGCCTAACCCGCAGTGGAGCTACGGCGGCGGCGTCAATCTCCGCTATGAGCCACATGCGGCGCTCGAACGGAGGCGCCGACTCGGGCATATAGCACCTGCACTCTACTCCGACCGCATGGTCGGCTACGTGGGCAACGACGCGCTTAGCCGAACGTTGAACGCTGCGCGCGGCGTGTACGCGATCTACCAGGAGGCGCGCAGGTGATCGAATGGCCTCGACTCATCGGCACGGACGTGGTCGTGAAGCTGCTCGGCCGTGCTCACGACGGTCGTGACGGCTCGCGGGCGCGTTCGGCGCATGGGCGCGCTCCCAGCGCAGGCAGCACGACGAGGACCGCACGGAACGCGAGGAGCGACGGCGCTCGCCGCCGGGGGTGCGCTCCTCCCGCCAGCGAGGTGCTGCGCACCCACCACGAGGCCGCGATGGCGGGGCAGCGCCACGACCATGGAGAGGAGGTCCTGACGCGCAACTACGACGCGTACCACGGTCTAGACGGGAACGGCGTCGCGACGACGCTCACCTCGAGGCCATGGGGCCTCGACGAAGGACTAGGACTAGAAAGGAGCCGACATGAGTAAGATTAACTGGAAAGTACGCGTCAAATCCCCGAGCTTCTGGGTGGGCGTCGCAGTGCTGTCGCAGCGCCCGTCATGGCCTACTATGGGCGTGTCCTACGCGGACTTCACCACGGGCGGGTCCATCGCCGGCGCGCTCGTCAAGTTCGTGCAGAACCCCTAGCTCATCGAGGCCACGTGCGCCCCTCCGTGCTGCCGTTCGTCGGCGTCGTCTGCGATCCCACCACCAAGGGCACCAGGCGATTCCGACCGCGCCCAGGCCACGAGCAGGCAGGTATCGTTACTAGCCGCAGAATAGACTGCTCGTCCTGTCGGCCCGCGGTCTTCTTCGCGGGCCTTCAGGTCCGAGTAGGGCCCGTGAAAGGAGGTCCTCACGACAACGGCACCATGTTCATGGTCTGGATGGGAACCATCGTCGGCGTCCCGCTGGCGCTGACGGCGTTCCCGGATACTACTGTTCCAGCTGCCGCCGAAATGAACCGAAGGAGGTCCGACATGGAGGATAAGATCGTGGAATACCGCGACGACGGCGTCGCCGCACGCCCATCCGCACGACTCGAGGTGCGGGAGAAGATGCACGCCATGTTCCCCGAAGGAGCTGCTGCGATGCCCGACCTTGCGCTATGCGATCGCACTCATGGAGCTGAAATGGGCCAGCGCCCTGACTGCTCGAAGACAACTTAGGAGGGACCATGGACGAAGAAGAGAGAGAAGCATTGATGGGGCGAAGATGCCAAACGACGTTCCTGGACGTCGCCGAGCCTGAGGCTCATAGCAGAGGACGGAGGCGACCTGTTAATGGCTACGCACTGGGATCACGCAAAGAGTCATCGGCGGATCATCGAGGAGATCTCGACGGTCCACATCTGCGACGAATTCGGCAGCTGCACCGTCGTCGTCATGCAGCTTCCCAGCGGCTGCGTCCTCGTCGTAGTCCTCGGGGTGCATCGACTGACGAGTACGACCACGACCTCGGCATCGACTGCTGCGTGAAAGCGGAACGACGCATTTTGGCAGCTCGAAGGCTATATAGGCAAGCAGGCATTCCACGATGCGCAGGGAGGCCGAGGATGCCTAGCGCGAAACCCTCTCCGTCGCCAGAGGCCAGATGAGGCTACTCGCGATGGGACGATCCCGAGGAAAGGTACCAAGTACGGCCGATGGTTCGCCGAGAAGACCGGAGAGCCCTACTACGGCAAGTCCGGCGTCCCCTACTGCGCCATGTTCGCCAGCTGGTGCGCCGACCGCGCGGGCGTCACGGTCGCCGGTCTCCCCGGCGCATACTGCCCTACGATCGCTTTCAGGCGGGCATCGACGCTGACGACGACTACTCCGCGAGCAACGCCGAGCCTGGCGACATCGTGTATTTCGACTGGCAGGGCGACGGGGTCGTCGACCATGTCGGCATCGTGGAATCCAACAATGGCGACTATCTGACGACCATCGAAGGCAACACGAGCAAAGGCTCCTCGGGCAGCCAATCCAACGGAGGCGTCGTCGCCCGACGCACCCGCTCCTATTCGGTCGTCAAGCGCGTCGTACGCCCCTCGTTCGCCGCAGACGCCCGCTGGGTCTCCCAGCAAGGACGGCAAGAGCTGGTGGTACGACCATGGCGACGGCACCTACGCCACCAGCTGGGAGAAGATCGACGGCGAATGGTGCTTCTTCGGCGACGATGGCTGGCTGCAATCAGGATGGTTGCAGCGCGGCAAGCGATGGTACTACCTCAACGAGGCCCACGACGGGCGCTACGGCGCCATGCTCACCGGCTGGGTGAAGAAGGACGACCGCTGGTATTACGCGGATGCGTCCGTGCCATCGTCTTCGGCTGGCATGAGGTCGATGGCAGGTGAGTACCGCTTCAACGAAGCACGACGGTACCTGGGGGGCCATGCTCACGGGCTGGACGAGGTCCTCGGGAAGCTGGTTCTTCCTGTGGCCTGACGGGCATATGGCGAAGGCCGAGATCATCCGCAAGGACGGCAAGGCCTACCTCATCGCCGAGGACGGCCGCATGGTGGCCGACAAGGACGTCCTACCATCCATTTCGACGAGAGCGGCGCGGCCGCACTGTGAGACGACACGAGAAGAGGGGCGGCTTCGGTCGTCCCTCTTTTTCGTTTTGAAGGCAGTTAAGGGAATACCACGATGACTGCTTTGTCCCTAAAGCCGAGAATATTCCCCGACCTCGCATAATTGAACGCCCTGTTTGCGACTATGTCGGATGCCCTAATGAGCAGGCTCGAACGCGAATCCTTGTACATGAGCTCCAAACTTCCCATATTCGGGAAAATAGGCTTGTGAAACGTGTTGCATCGGAAATTTACCGTCCCATGGCTTGAACTCCCTGCTCCATGCCTCTCTAAGTTCGTATAGGCCGTCCGTCGCGGTCAGGTGCTGATCGAAGTACACGATGATGTCGCTCGACCTCGTCCGCGACGAAATCGTGCCTCTTTCTCTTCATCAATTTCTCGAATGCCCTTTTCAAACCGCTTTATGAGGCATAATCGAGATAACGCTGGCTCGTTTTCTTATGGGAGAAGGCCCCGTCGTGCACCTTCTTCTGCTCTATGATTATCGCGTATCTAATCATCCCGTTTGTCGAGCGGAAAAGGCCGCCTTTGTGCTTGTTGGATGGGTGAGTCGCTTTTGAGCTCTGCGGCCCCGATACTGCGAACGAATCGCTTTTTCCGCGCGAGACATCCTGGACGCCACGTCGCGCTGCTCCTTGCTTAGAAAAATCAATCCGCCGAAGACGAACCAATCGTTATGAGCTTTGTCGAACGTACCCGACTCGTCGCCATATACGTATATGTTCACAGAAGCCCTACTCTCAAAGAAATGCCGCCATGACGGCGGCATTACCCTCCCGGAGGCCGACGACGGAATACGCCGCTTAAACGTTTAGTTCGGTTTGCTCGCGTATGCAGCGCATTTCTGCCTGTGCTTGCATGATAAGGGCTTCGCTTTGTGGCCCGTCAAGGATATATGGCGTGAATGGCTACGGATTTTGTTTTGTGTGAATAACCATGACCGGGCAAGAAACGCTCCGCGAGGCCACGGAGAGCCGTTCTGAGGCCATATGTTGCCGTTCCAGGCATCGGCGGTCGTGGAATTGGGCGATTTCATCCGGCATAATCGAGGAGCCGCCGGTGCCCTGGGTAAATGCAGCGTTGTTACATATGCTGTCAACCTCGTCTGGATACGCCCATTCGACCGCGTGCCCAGCTTTCATTTCTTTAGCAGATCCTTTAGCATCCTGCGCGAAAATCTGCCTGATATGGATGAATCCGAGAACTCGGCCGGAGCCGATTGTAGCAAAAGCCATTAGCGGTTCGCAGAGTTTTACAGGCTTCTGAACAGGTGTTATTCTAAAATAGAATGACATAGTGTCGTTGGCTGTCGGCTCCGTCAATCGGCTGTCGCAAAGTTTCAGTTTTGACTCGATAGAACTCCGGTAGTTCCTATTCCTCTCGCATCCACATAGAATCTCATCATGCCGGTCGAGGGGACCGGTCGCGCAATGTTGCCGAAGGGAGCGGCACGCAGGAGGATGCGCTTCCGCGCATGGGGAATCGAATGCGGGAATTCGCCTCTCGGGCGTTGCCGGTCTCGCGTATCCGCGATGCGCGCGGACTTTTCAAAAAGGGGGAGCACCATGGATCTTTCACGTCGTAATTTTCTTGCAGGCGTCGGCATCGCAGGCGTCGCCGCCGCAGGGGCGGTCTGGTCGGCTGCTCGGATGGTTCTGATGGGAGCTAAGACCGGCGTGGCGGGTCCGTCGCGCCTGCGGACGAGGATCTGCTCTATACCGCGCGCATCAACCCGCAGGGATTACGACTATCGCAGCAACACGACCGACTTCAAGACGCTCTTCTCGCCGATCTCCATCGGCTCGATGGAGATCCTCGGAACCGCATGGTGAAGTCCGCCGCCGGCTCTGCCTGCTATCTGTCCGGCGTGCCGACGAACTCATCCAGTACTACGTCAACTTCGCCAAGGGCGGCGTCGAGCTCATCTGGATCGAGGAGGGCGTTCTCGTTCGCTCCTGACGGCAGCGGACTCGTCCCCGGAGTGAATCGAGCTCGGTAGTCGCTCGTGGCAGCCCTGTGCAGAGTACGGTGCTCATCTGGGCTATCAATGGGCCGTCTTCGGCACGTCCGTCGCCGAGGCCGACATGGACGTCGCGCACGATCCAGGCCATCGAGGACGCCGGCGTGACCGTCGCCAAAAGCGCTCAAGGAGATGGGCTTCGAGCGATCGAAAATCAATGCCGCGGTTTCAATCAGGGCGAGATGTTCTTGTCGCGTTTCCGCAACGCGCACCGACGACTATGGCGGAAGCATCGAGAACCGCGCGCGTTTCGTCACCGAGTGCATCACGAAGATCAAAGCGGGCCTGCGGCGACGATTTCAACGTCCAGGTCTGATCGGCTGCATCGAGGAGACGACAACCTCACCAGCAACGCGACGCTTATGAATCTCGACAACACGCTGACCGTGCCCCACAACCTCGTGACCGGCATGGCGAAGAGGGCATCAGTTCGCGAAGCTCTTCGAAGCGCCGGCGCCGATGCCAGCCATCTGCGTCCTGGGTCCTTCAAGCAAACCATCCCTGCCAGTTCGGCAGCGAGTCTGTACTTCATCCTGAACGGCATCGAGGGCGCGACAGGCTACGGCACGCAGTAGGGATTTCAGCCGTCACTGGGAAGGCAAGCTCATCGGAGATCACAGCGGCGCAGGCATGCTGCTCGACATCGTCGCCAGATACAAGCGGCGGCTGAAGATTCCTGTCGGCACGGTCACCTACATGGATCCGGCGCATGCTCTGACTTCTTCGAGCAGGCGCTCGCCGACGGCAGGTCGACTTCTATATCGCGAACCGTCCGCTGACGGTCGATCCCGACTACGTGCGAGCAAGCTGCGCGACGCGCAAAGATCGACGAGATCGCTCCCTGCACGCGCCGCCTGCACTGCCATATCGGCGGCAACCAGCTTAACGCGATGATGGGCTACTGCCGCGTGAACGCCCTCAGCGCGTCATGCGCGAGGGCAGCCTGCACTCTACGAACTTCCGGAAGCCTCCGCATCCAAGAAGGTCATGGTCATCGGCGGCGGGCGGCGGCATGGAGGCCGCGCGCATCGCAGCATTCCGGGGGCATAAGGTGACGCTGTTCCAGAAAAAGAATGCCAAGCTCGCGGCCTGCTCACCTTCGCGCACCTGCGTGAAGGGCGAGCATGAGAACGACCGATCTCCGAGGCGTACTTGGAGCATCGGCTCGAGCTTTCCGGCGTCGACGTGAAGACGGGCCGGGAGAGTCGACGCGGACCTCATCGCGTCTGAAGCGCGATGCTGTCATTAGCGGCCTGCGGCGGCGTGCGCATCGACAGTGAGCTGCCTCATCGTCCGGCGTTCGATCGTCGCTTTCGACGACTTTCATGACGACGGAGATGGGCAACGACGTCGTCGTCGTCGGGTTCGAACGCTCAGGCTTTCGACGCCCGCTCTGCTCACCGTGCATAAGCCAGAGGGTCGTCGATGGTCGGCGGCAAGAACGAAGGCTCGACATGCAGCAGTCGCAGCACGCGATGCGTTTCATGACCGGCGCTTTATGCGCTCGGCGTGCGCGTTTTCCAGGGCATCCATCGTCGAGGTCGGGGATGGAGCACGTCGTCAGTCCAGGGCGACCAAGGGCTTGAAGTCGCCGTTGCCGCCGATGCCATCGTCGATGGCGCGGGGATGCAGCCGAACACCGCGCTTGTCGACGGGCTTTCAAGCCGTCGAGACGTACGCAGTCGAGCGATGCGGCGGCTCACGTTCAACATCGCGATGGCCATCCGTTCCGCAACGACGCCGCCGCGCGATCTAGGCGCCGAACAGCCGCAGCGCATGCGGTCGGATGCCGTTCATCTTGGCGATCGCACTGCCGTAGTTCGTGCACGGGATGCCCTGCGCGGCGGCATGGCGCAGCCAGCCAGCGCATCTCGCGCTCGTTGAGCATGCATCCTCCGCAGTGGACGACCAGCCGAAAGCCTGAGAGATCGTCGGGGGAATCGGTGCCCGACGTGAACGAGAAGTCGATGTCATGACGTATGATCGCGAATCCACCTCAGGAGACTTCACCGTGCCGATGTCCTCGCATTGACGATGGTGCGTACGGCCCTCCGAGATCAGCACCGCATCGCCGTTTTCGAGCCTATCAAGCTCGCGTGCGCCTGCGACCTGCGCATCAAGATCGCCCCATGTATCGTGCCATCAGAATCGAGAACGATGTGAGGGGGATATCCTCGAGCACGATCCGGGACACAGGGCGAAACGCCTGGGGGTCGGTGATCGCCAGGCGCGGCGGATGCGCGAGCGCGTCCATCATGGCTGCAAGCTCGGTCTCGCGCGTCACGTGCGCTGCGCCCGGCATCGAGCACGTCGCGTATGGTCATCTGCTGGGGGAGGATGAGCCTGCCTTTGGGCGCCGCGGCGTCGATGGGAACCACGAGCACGACGTCGTCGCAGGGTTCGAGCAGGTCGCCCACCACGCCGAGGTTCCTTTCGCGCCGGCGGCAATCGTGCCGATGAGCCTTGAGCTCGTGGACGCCCGTTCGTCAAGGCGCTTTGCGAACAGGCGCCCTATGCGGCGGGTTCGCGTTCGCTTCAAAAGACGTCTTCGGCTCTTGCTTCGCCCACGAGGTCGACTTGCCCATGACGACGCATACGGAACGCCTCGCTCTTCGAACAAGCCTCATGAGCGTGCGATCGGCATCCGAAAGCCCTTGACGCCTATCCGCCACGAGCACGGCGCATCGGTCGAATCGAGCGCGGGCGCGCCTTCCTGACGCGCAGGGCTCCGAGCTCCCCCTCATCGTCCATGCCGGGCGTGTCGATGACGAGCACGGGTCCCAAGCGGCGCGAGCTCCATGAGCTCGCGCACTGGATCGGTCGTCGTGCCCGCCACCTCCGAAACCACGGCAAGGTCCTCCGACGACCGCATTGACCAAGCTCGACTCTGCTGCGTTGCACGCGCCGAAAAATCGATCGATCCGTTCGCCGCTCGTCGCGCCGTTCAATCCCCATAGATCCTCCGCCTAGAACCTGAAGTCGTTGCTGCCGCCGCCGCGGCGTATCGCTCAGATACCGCTCGGCACGCGCGCGCGTGGCCTCGTTCGGGATCTTCAACAGTTCGCGGCGCACCATAGCCCTCGCCTTTCTCCTTCGTCGCGGGCGTCGCGTAGTCGACCAGGTATTCCATGGAGCGTCTGCGAGCGCATTGGGGTGGCAGTAGTTCAGGATCTGTCCGCCTTGCGGGAATTGCATGACGGTCGCCCGTGCGTCCGCACGGTGGCATGCCGTGCAAGCTCAGGATGTGGTCGTTGTCCATAGGCAGGCGACGACCTCGTCGAGCGTTCGTTGGTCGACACGTCGAACTGCTCGGTGTCATGCGGGGCGGTCCTCAGCGTGTAGCCGCTTCACGCTCGTGCGGCTGCCGCCCGAAATCTGCGAGATGCCGTGAGCGCAGCGCGCGTCGCGCACGCTACGCGGACTCCGCGTCGAGATGATCATGCCCGTATAGGGGCACGGCTATGCTGGATGAGCGCGATGATCTTGTCGAAAACGTCGTCGGGGAATGCCGTTGTCGAACGCGTCGGGATCGATGTCCATCGCCGGCTTCACGCGCCGCACGCTGATGGTATGGAGGCTACGCCATGCGCGGCCTCCAGGTGCTCGGCGTGCATGATGAGTCCCGTAATTCGTAGGCGTATCCTTCCAGTCCGAACAGCACGCCCAGACCCACGTCGTCGATGCCGCCCTCCATGGCGCGGTCGTGTCGCGCCTCGGTGTGCCAGCAGTGGTCCGATTTCCGCCCCGTGAGGATGGAGCTCCTCGTGGCGTTCGCGGTTGTAGGTCTCTTTCGAACAGGATGTGGTGCGATCTCCGGCTGCGCGGAGCATCCGATACTCTTCGACGGTCGTGGCCGCGATATTGACGTTCGCGGCGTATGGCGCCGTTCTCGTGCTGATGGAGATGGATGGTCCGCATGCATTCAGGATGTAGTCGGTGGGGCTGCACGGATCCTCGCCCGCTTCGATGGCGGGCGCTTGTGTCCCCATGTCCTGCAGCGCCACGACTTCGGCGCGCACTTCGTCCTGGATCAGCCACCGTGGCGCAGGATGTCTCGGTTCTCGGCATGGTAGGGCAGCGCAGACGGCCGTTCACGCAATAGATTGGAAAGGAGAGAGAGCAGGGCGAACAGGACGATGCAGTTGCCGTGGTAGGCCAGCTTGATCCTATGGGCGAGACGGCGTATCTCCTCGTTGATGCCGGCATCCTCGCATGCGAGCAGCACCGCCGCCTCCCGATGGGTTATGACCGCGCAATGGTCCTTGGCAGGCGCCAGATGCGATTCGGCTTTCTTCAGAATCTCGCGGCAGAGGCCGACATCGTCTTTGTATGCCTGCGCGAACGCGAGCGTTTTCAGATCTCGTCATGGTTGATGAATTCGTCTGCATGAAGCGATGGCGATCGTATCGATGGACCGTCATGCGATTGCCTTCCCCCTGAATTGGATGCGTCCTTCATTCGGTGCATTCGCGTCAGACCGAAAGGCTTCGGATCCCCCGGTCGACGACGGTTCGGTAGCCGATGGAGGCGATGCGCGCGTCCAGGCGTCGTCGGCCCTCCGCAGCCTCCTCGCCCGTGCATGCCTTGTTGTCGTACGGGTCGTATCGCGTGCGCACCGAAGCGGGCGATACGTTGGGCATGATGACGTTCGCGCCGTGCCAGGATGCCCTTCTCGCGCCTGCGGGATCGAGGTCGCGAGCGCCGTCGTAGCCGGGATGGGCAGGCCGGGGAGATGGGCGGATGAGCGAGGCAGATAGCGCGTGAGATCGGCCGATCCGCGGGGCGCATCGGAAAACGGCGATGGCGTGATGCGGCACGAACGGAGCCGATGCCGCACATCTCGGGCGGAATTCTCGATAAAGCTTCAGATCGCGCCAGCTCGCGCCGGGCGCCCAGCGGGCGATCCACCATGAAAGCCGAGGCCCTGCGCTATCCGATGTCCGCGCAGGTCGGATACGCAGCGCATGCGCCTCGTACGACATCGAGACGCGGATGCAGCATCGCGTAGTGATCAGGGGCTCGCGGTCTCATAGCGCAGGGATAGCGGTCTGCGCCCGCATCGAGACAAGCGGCGGTAGCTCGCGCGGCTGCGCTCGCCCAGCGAAAGCGTGACGGCGCAGTCGGAATGCCGGTCGCTGATCGTCGAAACGACGGCGCCGAGCATATCGTCTGTGAACCGGGGTCTTCGCCGCCTTCACAGCACGAACGTGCCGTGCGATGCCGTAGCCTCTCGACGCATTCGAGGGATCTGGTCGGAGCGTCGGACGATAGCGGGTCGGCGCGGCCGTTGGAGCGTCTCAGGCCGCAGTAGGGCAATCGTTGACGCAATAGCTGCTGAACTCGATGAGGCGCGCGCAGATGACATCGAGTGCCGTAAACCGCGCGCCGAGCTTCGGCGCGCGTTCGGCGGCATCGTGCGGCGAGGCGGCGTCGCATTCGGCTATGAGGCGCTCGTAGCCTTCCGTCGGCACGTGCGTGGTCGGCCTCGAGCGCATGGATGAGCTCATGCGGCTTCGCGTCCATGATCGTGTCGTCAATCTGTGCGGATGACGCTCGTAAAGCCGTTTTCACGCGCCGTCGAGTGCTTTCCCCTTTGCCGCCAGCGCCGATATCTCGTTTTCGGGAGCGTCAGGCGCCACGCTGATGATGTTCACGCCGCGCTCTCGATAGGAATCCCGCACGTCCGATGATGTGGCGTGCGTACTCGTGCTGATATCGCGTTGAGTTCGGCTACATAGTCCAGAGTCCTCGACGACGATGCCCATGATGGCGACCCTGCTCTTGCGCCGAGCCTGCTCTCCTCTCGTGGGAACACGACGCAGCCATGAAAAGAAAAAGGGTATGCATTCGCGCCCTGCAGTCAGATTCCGACCACGCTCGTCTTCATATCGAGGCGACGTCATGGTAGAAGGCGGCCGTCGCGTTTTCGCAGGCGAGGACGGATCGCTCGCTAAAACCGCGTTCTTTCGAGCGGGTCGTCGAGAAAATCGTCCAGACGATTCAGACCTTCCATCATCGGAACGGAAGCTCGGCAACGAAGGTACACAGAATGCAAACGTGGCGCAACACGGCGCGCGCATCGCGTATGCGCTGATGCCCGACGTCGATTGCTACGTTGCTGCTCATAAGGGAAATGCAGTTACTGCGGGCTTCATCGAGACGATGTGCGAAGGCAAGGAGAATCAGAAACGGGTAGTCGTTCCGGAATGCACGAATCAGCATGATGAGAGCAGCCGTCCGAGCCGCTGCCGACGGAATCGCGGATGTGTCGTTCGTCGGCGATGCCGACGCGATGCGCCAGGCGCAGCGGAGGCGAACAGGATCGACCTTTCCCGGCATCGCAATGAGTCGACATCTGTGACGAAGCGTACAGAAACGACCTGCTTGAACGCTTCGCTGCCCGCCTTCGCGGAGGCTCAGCTCCAAATCGAGTGGCAAAAGCGCATCAAAATCCCTCTGTAGCGCTCTGATGGAGGCGAGCGGAACGCCGATTGCGTTCGGAGGGCTCGGTACGACGTCCGAATTCGTGATAGCGACCCAGGGCATCATCGAAGCATCGCTCGAACGTCGTCGTTCTCCTGGGCATGCTGATCAGCAGAAAGTCAGCGGGTATGAGAGGCGCGCAGGGCAATATCTTCGGCATGTCGGACGGTGCCATCAACGTCGAACCTTCGTCAAAACGCACGCACTCAGCGCATCGCCCTCGCGCTGCGATGCATTCCACGCCCACGGGAGATGCCGCCCGTTGCGCGATGCTGTCGTATTCGACCGACAGCAGCAGCAGTATCAAGTCAGAAGGTCCGCGAGGCGTCGAGGAAAGCCGGACCCTGCGGCCTGATTTGAAGATCGACAGGGAATTCCAGGCGGATGCCGCCATCGTCGAACAGGTCGCCGCGAAAAGGTGAAAGTACGATGCAAGCAGCGCTGGTAGTCGAGCGGAAGTAGTGGCACCGGTGTTTCCCGATGCCGCTTTGCCGCCGGGCATATCGCGCAAAGCTCGTTTCAGCGGTGCGCCGCTGGCCGCCGCTACTGGCCCCCATTACCAGGGAGCAGCGGCCGAGCGATTCCTCGATTGTTCGCGCGGCGGCACCGAGGATCACATCTGTCAATTTCCCGCGTTCCTGCGGCGTCATGCCATCGGCGAGATTATGCAAGGAAAGAAGGATCAGTAAATGCGCAGCCGACAGCGTCAGCTGCGGGAGCCATATCAGAGGAGCGTGTCGAGTCGTCGGCGTGGGAGCGGCTGCTTTCACTGCGCGCATCCTCGGACGATCCGATAGTGGACGGCGTGAGACGGGGCAGAGCTGTTCGCGCGCTATGCACGCGACGCGATGCCGCCAGGGATCACCGGCGTCAGCGGCGATAGAGAGATATGTGCACGGCCAGGCGGGGTCCCATGGCTGGACGCAATTTCGCCACGCCCAACATGCACGTCGCGGGTGGGATCGGCGCGAAGAGGCAAGGCATCCATCCATCTATGGCGAGGCGTGCGCGACGGCCGGCTACGTCGCGATCGAGAGCCGCCCGCCAGCGTCGTCGCGCCACGGCCAGTACTGACCTGGTGCTGAGCCGATGCATCGAGATGCCGTGCTCCAGCGCATATCCGACCAGAGAGTGTTGACGAAGAGGCGCTGACGCAGCGCAATCTTTCGCGAAACGCTTTGTTCCACGCTCGGGGACTACCGCTGTTCACCGAGGCCCTGCCTTTCAACTCCGGAATCGTGGCTCCGGTGCTACTACGTTCAGGAAAACTGGCATCGGCCTCGAGGACATCAGTGACCTTCATGACCCAGCTTTCCATTCAAGAAGCCGGCCAGACGACCAAACGCCAGGCTGCACCGCGCAGAGACGTACGACGAGCTGGCTGAAAGAGGTGGGCATGGATTCGTCCTGCGAATACCTGCCGTTCCAGTTCAATCCGCTTGTCGGCAAATGCATGCGCGGCGCTCATTTCGAGCCAGCCGCGTCGACGGTGCAGACGGCCATCATCTGCCCGACCGAGATGAGCTATGCCATACCGAATCCATCCCATCCAGGATTCTCCGGCGACCGGGGCATTCCTGTCTGGAGGAATTCCAGCCTCGTCTCCAGAGATGCACGGGCACGGCGAGACTCGTATCGGCACAGATGGAAGGAGCTCCACCGGGTCTTGCAGGTGCGGACATGGATCTCTTCCTGACCAGCGGCTACAGCCAGTCCCGGAATGCTTGCCGCCGAGATGTGCGAATACGTGCCGAAGGGCGGGGGCTGGCTTAATACCTGAGGGAAGGGCGTATCGCTAAGTGCAGCTGAGCGACCGACCGGTGAGAACACGAACGGCGGACGTTGCCAGTACGGGCACGCTGCAGGCGCATGCGGTCTCCGGCCTCTACGGAAGCGGTGCATCGGATGCGCGGCGATGCTCCGACACTCAAGTCAGTACCCGTAAATGAAGCGATGCGTGCTGCCCGAGCTTCGGCGGGGCGCAAAACCTGCTGGACATCATGTTGGAGAAGAGTAGAGTAGTGCATGGGCCATGCGAAGTATGATCTGGGCCCATCCGTCAAGACGTTCTGAGTGCGCTCGAAGAGGCCTGCGTGCTATGAGCAGAAAATGCGTGCAAATTGCGGCCATATCGAGGTTTTCACTCTACCCTTGCACCGTTCCTGCGGGAATCCTCGATACCAGTAGATCGATCTCCACGGATGCCGTGGGCGTCGTAGAAAGCAGGTCCTGCCGACGCGCGGTGCGTTCGGAGACCCGACTTCCGCAGTGCGCGCATGGCGACTGGCTACGCGGTCGAGGTCGTGCTGCGGTTGCGATCGGTTACTGCGTACCATAAAGCCTGCTTCATATCGACTACGGCGCGGTACGAGCGAGCTTTCGCGAATGGGTTTGCCGAAGACACGGTTCAGGGTGAAACCGCGCTTCGCCGTGCAGGACGAGATACGAAGATCGTCGTCTGGGAGGTGGTCGAGACAACGCGAGTTCAAGGTCCCGTCCTCCGAGGACGCTTACGTCCGAACCATCGAGCTGGTTGCGTGCGAGTGCGCCTGCCAGACGTTTCGCCTGATGCGGCTGGCTGCCGACGATTGACGGTGGCGAGGCCGTCATCTCGGCAACGACCGATGCGTACGGCGTGGACGAAGGCGCGATCGGACTGGCGACGAACCTGCGCGAGAACCTGTCAGCAGGTACGATGAAGATGATCAGCGGTGAGTTTCGACCATCGAAGACGAGAACGAACGCGTGACCATCGAGGAGTTCGGAGGCGCAGAAACCTCGCCACCGTATTAGCCGATCGTCGATGTCGATGCGAGAACGAGCTGCGAAAGGCGATGACGCATGAAAGAATACCACGAGGCGCTGACGGTCAATCCCGGCTCGAGCAGCGCGCAAGATGGGAGTCGTCAGAGGACGGGGTCATCCTCGACATCGCGGTCGACCATCATGGGGAGGATTTCGCGGATTGCGAAACCTTCGCCGATCAAGAGCCTGCTCCGTGGAAGACGATTCTAGAAAGGCGCTCGACGAGCACGGCATCAAGCTGTCGGATCTCGAGTGCCGTTTCAGGGCGCGGCGTGAGAGACATAAGCCACCACTGCGAGGAGCGGCGCACACCGCATCGACGAAGGCGATGTACGAGCATCGCGCTGAACGATGTCCGCAGGAAGCATCCGGCGTCCGGCGTCGCTCGGCATCATCATGTCGTATGATGAGACGCAATACGGCATTTCCGGCGTTGCTTCGTGAATCCCATGCCGACGGACGAACTGTGCGACGAGGCGCGAGATCACCGTCCCGGCGTCTACCGCCGGCGAAAGTCGCATCGCTCAACCCAGAAGCAGGTGGCGATCCGTCGCCAGCAGAGCGTCAGCGTGCGGTACAGAGCAGCAACTACATCATCATGCATATGGGGGCCGGGAATAAGCATCACCGCCCACAGAAAAGCCCGCATGATCTGCGAATCAGCGCGGAGGCGACGAGGCAGGGGCCGCTATCTCCGAGCGGTCCGGGGGATATCTGCATCGATGACGTTCTACAGCCTGCATGGAAAAGGGCATCTCGCGGATGAGGCAGACCGCGTCAGGCAGGCGGCCTGCTCGCCTGCTACGGAACGGACGATCTGCGCGAGGTGAAAGGGCATGATCGCGGACGGCGACCGCAAAAGCCGCGCTGGTGTATCGGACCATGGGTATTCCATCCGGAGAGTGGACGGCGATGATGGCGGCGCCACTAGAAGGGAGGTCGACGCCATCCTGCTTGCACAGGAGCTATGCCCCACGACGGCGACTGTGCGATCAGATCAAGGGTATGTCGGTTGGATCGCTCCTGTGCCATGTATCACGGCAGCTTCGGACGGAAGCGCTCGGTTTCAGAACGATCAGGGTTCTGGTGCAGCGAAGAGCCCCAAGACCTATACGGGCAAGCCGGTGTGGGATGGATTCGAGTGGGATGACTGAACGCGATCGGCGGCGAAGCTGAAACAGGAATGCAGCCGAGCCGCGTAGGTCCTGCCGTCCTTCGGGATGCGCGATCTGCAGAAGGGGACCGCGTATGAAAATCATCGTCGAGAACAAGGCCAGCAGCAGAGCGTGCGCTACGTCGTGGACGTCGACCGCTGCTGCGGCTGCAAAAGATGCATACGGAGGTGCCAGGAAGACGTCTGGCAGTGGGATGCGGGCACGGAGCATGCCTATCCTCGATATCCGGATGATTGCGTGCTGTGCTATCGGTGCGAGATGGATTGCCTGAATACGCGTCATCGATATTCAGGTCATTTTCTCCGCTGCAGGTCGACCCGCTGGAGTATAGCGCCCAGCCTCATTGCGCTGGACCAGGAATAGAAAGGAGAGCGACTTGGCCGACGTGAAAGATTACGGCACGCTTCACACGCAGACATCCTCGTGGTCGGTGGAGGAATGTCGGGACTTGCTGACTGCCATCAGGGCGAGAGATGATCCATCGCTTGATATCCTGGTTGTCGACAAGGGGGTCATCAGCTGGAACGGCCAGGCCACGAGAAGCGAAACGGCATCGCGCCACTTCCAAACATCCCAACGGCGTGCAGCGTGCGCATGCCTATCTGGTTAACGCATGCGCCGTTTCTGAGACGACCAGGAATTCCTCAGGGATTATCTCGTCGTGCATCGGGACAACCTCGATTACATGCAGGGCATTGCGGCGTCTCATCGTCCTGCGATTGACGACGGCAAAGGCCGCTCCTCTTCCGTTCATCCGGATGCGCTCGATATGGGCGGCGTCTCGCTCGACGATATGCAGAGCGGCTTCGCGATTTCGCGTTGAAGCTCGGCATTCGCCTCATGAGCCGCGTCAATGTCTTCGAACTGCTGACGGGCGCCTCGAAGAAGGTCATCAAGCGCCATCGGGTTCGATGCCGATCGTATGGGTGCATGGTCTTCCATGCGAAGGCGGTGGCCACTGGCCGCAGGATGACTTCAAGAAGATCGGTCTTGAATTCGCTGGAATGCTGCAGCACGGGTGTCGGCGCCATCGCTCGTGCGGCGCGATCGCGCGCAACGTGGTCTCCACAGGTCGACGTCGTGTTCAAGAAGACCAACACGTTTACCCGGATTCAACATGATTCCGCAGCAAGCGTGGCGAACCTGGCCAGAAATACATCGGGCATCTCGGATGGGAAGTCACGCCTGCGCTTGTGGATGCCATGGTGAAGGAAGTCGCTCTTGGCAACAGCCCGCTGGGTCGATCTCGAAGCCGACGAGGTCCGTGGATGATCGGCGGCACGGACATGGACCGAATCGACCCAGCGCATGTTCCGCGACAAGCTTGCCTGGGAAGAGCTCGTGTTCAAGAAGACGGCGATGAACCTCGGAGACATCGGAACGAAGCCGAGACTGACCATCAAGACGGTGCTTCAGGTGGAGGGCCGGTCAAGGTCGATGCCGGGGATCAGAACCGATGTGGAAGGCCTATGGGCTGAAGGTGTCCACGCAGGGGCAATACATATTTCGGCTGGACTGCGCGGCGACGGCAGGAAACGCTTCGACGACGGCGACGATGGCGGCGACAGCATACTCCTTATGCGGCTGCTGCAGAGATGGGACGATCTGCAGCTCGAGTCAGATAGCCGAATGCAAGGAGAAGATCGCGCCGCTGAATCGTCCGAACGGGTGCAGCCCGAGAAAGTCATCTACGACGATCGAGCGGTATATCTTCGACGTCAATAAGAGCGTTCTTAAGAGCGAAGACGCGATCCAGGACGTTTTCGGCGACATCAAGAGGATGAAGGAGATCGTCCCCGATCTGACCGCCGATCACATACGCTTGCGAGGTGCTTGGAGGCCGCCGATACGATTCTTTTGCCTTAGAGATGATCTATCAGCTCGGCCGAGATGCGTACGGAAAGCCGCGGCATCATGTATCCCACTTTCGCAAGGACTACCGGGCCCGACAACGCGCATTGGCTCAAGTGGATCAACATCAGACAGGGGCGAAGACGGAGAGATGGAGACTGTTCACGGAGGATATCCGATATGGGAGATACCGGTCAGGCCTCAGGGCTATCGGATTCCGGATGGCCATGTGGATGGTCGACCGGAAACGTTCTTCGCGGAAGGAGGGCCGAGATGAACGTCGTGAATATAAAGCTCAGTGGCTACGATTACTGCCATGGAAAGGGCATGACCGTCCTGAACGCCTCTTTTGAGACCATGAAATTCGAAAGAGGGTATCTGAATCATCCTATTCCGACGCTTTATTACGCTGCAGGGCATCGTGGATGTCGATGAATCGGCGTATGCGTTGCGGAAGTAGATGGCAAGTTGGTCAACGCCTCGACAACGAGAATCGGCGAGGGCATGGAGATCGAGACCATGAGTCGAAGGCCGTGGAGCCCGCAGAGCGCTTTCCAGGATCCTTGCGGTTCGACAAGGACTGCCTGCACTGCCTGCGCTCTTCGAGCTGCGAGCTGCAGACGCTCTTGAAGGACTACGGATTTACCGACGAGGCCCCGATATGCCGGACGATAACATCAGAAGAGATCGACACGTCTTCGGTCGTCCTGATTCGCGACAACAACCAATGCATCAGGTGCACAGAGGTGCGTGAACGTATGCGCGAAAGATGCAGGCGGTGTCTGCCGCCGCCTGCACCGGAACGGGACTCGATGCGACTATCAGCGCCATCGTCTCCGTCCGGCCTTGCAGCGGCGAGCTGCACGGATTGCGGCCAGTGCGTGGCGGTGTGCGCCCAGTGGGCGCTGGTCGAAAAACCTGCATCGACGAGGTGAATGCGGCGCTCGCCGACCCGGAAATATGTCGCGGTGCGGGTCGCTCTCCCTGCCGTGCGTGCCGCCCTTGGCGAGTTTTCGAGTTCCCTCTCGGCATCGACGTGGGGCGGATCGCCGAGGCAGGGCTGCTCGGTTTCGACAAGGTGTTCGACGCAGTTCGGCGCCGATCTCACGATTGTGGAGGCGGGCAGGCTCGTCGACCGCATTGCGCATGACGGCGTGCTTCCGATGATCACCTCGTGCTGCCGGGCTGGATCAAGTACGCGGGCATTTCTATCGATATGCTCGGTAACATCTCATCATGCAAATCGCCGCATCAGATGCGGGGCGATCGTCAAGTCTTTCCTTGCCGAAAGGGAGGGCCTCGATAAAGAGGATATCGTGACCGTGGGCGTCATGCCGTGCACGGCGAAGAAGTTCAGTGCACGAGGAATGACGAAGACGGCGCAGGGTGCCTGATGTCGACATCGTCGTGACGACGAGACAGAGCTTGCCAAAATGTTCAGGATGCGGGAATCCAGCTGGAGGCCATGAGATCCTGCCACGGCATACGACCATCCGCTCGGCTTCGGCACCGGGCGGCATCATCTTCGGTGCATCGGGCGGCGTGATGGATGCGCATTGCGCACCGCCTGCAGGCTGATATCGGGCAAAGAACTCGGCGCTTTTCCGAGTTCGCTGCCGTGCGATAGGGATGGCGGGGCATCAAGGAGGGCGTCGGTCGATATCGACGGCGCTGACGTCGCGTGGCCCGTCGTGTCGGGGCTTGCGGATGCGAACATGCTGCTGACCAAAGTCAGAACGGAGAAGCGGACTACCAGTTCATCGAGGTCATGGCATGCCCGGGAGGCTGCGTCAACGGCGGCGGGCAGCCCCATCAGAGGCGCGTATGCGCTGCAGGCTGGCCGACGTTCCCGCAGCGCGTGCCGCCGCTCTGTACGGCAACGACAGCGAGAGCGAGGTCAGGAAGTCGCACGAGAACCCGTACATCAAGCTTCTGCCGACGGGTACCTGGAAAAGCCTGGGAGCGAGAGGGCGCATCGCCTTCTGCATACGACCTATGCCATCGATGAGCGCGAACGGACGGACGAATGAGCGGACGTGGAACACCTGACCTTGTCGCTTGGAATCGCCCTGCTTCCGCCGCTCTGGGCGGTGGCCGCCCCGCATATCGGGGTGGCCACCGGTGCGGTTGCGCTGATTTGCGCCGGCCTTTACGTGACGAACGGGAACAGGGTTTCCGATGCGGCCAGGATCTCCGTCGGTTTTCTTCTCGGCGACGCATGAGGCCGTTCTCGCCATTCTGCTCTATGGCCTGGATGCCGCTGAACGAAAGTATCTCGAGACCTTCATCTTGCACTCTTCGTTCTGGGCGGTCTTGCGGTTATCATCGGCGCGCTATTTCCGAAGCTGATCTTCACTCCTGCCTGGCTTTGCGGCTGGGCCATCGGCCTTACCGTCATGGCGCCGTGCGGGGCTGCCCAACTCGGCAGCCTCTCCATTCAAATAGGTATGTCGATGCTGGTGGGCGTATGGTATGTCGGCGCCGGCGTCGATGTTTTCCAGAAAGCCTTGCTGGGGAGGCTGAATGGGCGAATGCAGCACGACGATCTATGCGGCACGTACGGTCCCGCTTGAAGTATGGGGCTCTTTTTCCCTGCTTCTATGGGATGATTCCCGAGTCGAGGAAGAGGAGGTGGAGTCCGCAAGGTCGATTCGGAACGTCGGCAGGCGCTTGCTGCTTCAGTGCTCTGGCTGCATGGGCTTAGGCGCCGCAGGGGCCGGAGACGATTACGCCGAAGGAAGGCTGAACGTCGCGTTGAACGATGCAGGCAAGCCGTTTTTCCGGAAAGGAAAAATCTGCACTTCAGCATATCCCATAGCGGAGAAATGGGCGCTGTGCGGGTTTTCGACGGTATCGATAGGCTGCGACGTGCAAGAGCATTACCGTGAAGACGAGGCGATTCTCACGGTGGCGCATCGGTATTTCTCCGAAAGAACGGCGGCTCATATCCAGTGAGGAGGATGCGGACGATCGTATCAGGCTTCTGTATCGCCTGCGGACCATGAAGGAAAGCTACGCGAAGATGGTCGGGTGCGGTATCGACGACAGGTTGCCGCGCATCGGCATTCGTCGCGAAAACGGCTGTTTGCGTGCCGAGGGCTCGGCGATGCGGGATTTCTCCATGAACTTGCAGTTGCTGAAGGATACAGCGCTGCATGCTGCGTGGCGGCAGGGGAGGCCGACCTGTATGCGCGCTGCTGAACCTAACTCGATCTGCTGGGTGAATCAGGCGCGGCTTCCTTGTGCGATCGATGGATGCGAAGGCGCTCGTTCGATCGAGAGTATCAGAAAGGTCATGCTCCGGTTCGGCCTCGTGATGGTGCGCGGGTTGGCATCTGATTTCCATGAACGCGATTTCGTTGGGCTCCGCGACGAGTTTCAAGGGCATGCGTCCCTCTCGGATTTCCACGGTTTCGATCTGAAGATGCGGCTCGCAGACGTGTTCGATGTGGCGTACGTCGCTGCTCGAGAGGGCATCGCTGATCCAGCTCTCGCCAAAGATCGAGAACGCTTCCCACATGCGAGTTGGACCCGCCGTGTCCGAACCTGGTAGCTGCCGTTCTCCATACCTGCAGCACGATAGTCCGCTCGATGACCGTATCGTCTTCGGAAGCATTGGGACAGCAGCTCTTTGGCGATGGAATCTTCCTCCGGTTTTGAAGTAGTGGTAGCTGAGCTTCCTCTTGTTATGGGCGACGATGTAGTAATTGCGCCTGGGTCGGTCGTCACCATGAAGCCGTCGCCCGATGAGACGAGGTGGTCGCAAAGCCCTCCCAGCATAGATCGGGGCGAATCCGCCGGCTTCATGATCCCGTCCCTGGTGACCAGCCCGTTCCCTCCTGAAGAAGCGAGGTGCGAATCGAAGAAATCCGTTCTTCGGTCGGTGCCGCTGTAATAACTCGCTAATGAAACGCGATCCATCGATTTCGATCGTGCTCTTCACGATGTACGCTCCGCGGTAGCACGAATCGTTGAGGCAGATTTCGGTCGACGACGGTTTCGTTCCATTCGGTCAGATACACTGGCGACTCGCGCATGCCGGTTTCGATGATCGCCTGTTCCATCCTCTCGATGTCTTTTGATCAGGTAGTCTTCGTCTCCCGCTTCGCTTGAAGTATCGGTATGCATCCTCCTTCTTCTCATAGAGCGTAGCTGACCGATCGATACGAAAATCCGTCCTGGCGCGTTCTCCGCAGCCCCATGAGGATTCCTGATCTCGCATCTATCGAAGAGGGAGGGACGGACCGCCGACCTTCATACCCGTGCGCGCGTATTCCGTGCGACGCGCTGCGCTATCCCGAACAGGCTAGCAATACCCGTCAGGGGATGCTCGCCGTCGACGACGTATCCATCGAAGGGTATCTCCGAGTATCCAATCTCGACTTCCTCAACGCCGTATCGCTCCGTCACGTGCCTCTGCGAACGCGACGACGATGCTGCTCCACGACTCAACGCTTCCGAGGGAACGTTTTTGGTCGGATCTGAAAAATCACGTCATCAAGCGTTTTATTGATCTCGTTCGGCCTTTCGGTTTCCAGCACGATGAACGGCTTCATCCCATTGCCGAGCAACGTGTCGAGATATTTTGGTCGAGCCGTATGAAGTTGTACGCGTCCATGGTCCGTTCGCATCGAGCGGGAGCTCGCTGGAAAAGGGATTCCAGAAGCGATGTACGCACAGCCGATACGCTTGTGCAGCATCGCGATGTGCTCCTGGATATCCGTCTTCGGAACATCCGCGGCGCTTCCGACGTTGATGACGTGTTCCAACAGTGCTTGATCGGAAGGCTTTTCGCGCACGTCGCACTCGGATGTCCCGAGCTTTTCGCATGCAAATCGAAAGGCTCCGTCTTCCGTCCAGGATGCGGCTTATGCGATTGTCGGGGCTTTCCAGCTTTCGGCGCTCATCTGCTCGCGGTGTTCTTTTCGCGCGAACCTCGGCACGCATCTCCGAGGGGACTCGCACCGTATTTCTTCTTGAAGGCTCCGATTGAAATACGACGATCCGCTGAAGCCGTTGTCGAACGAAATCTGGGTTATGGGCTTGTCCGTATAGAGAAGCTGTTCAGAGCCCGCTTCAACCTCAGCTCTCTGACATGAGTGGATGAAGTTCACCTGAAGCTCTTCGTGAAAAACGTGACAGGTAGCTTTCGACAAGTAGAGTTCCTCGCAAGAGCATCGAGGTGATCGTCTCGGCGTAATGAATGTCGAGGTAACGCTCGATCCGCTCCTTGCGGTCGCTGTCTTTCGGAGGGTTGTTCCGTTCGCTTCAAAGAGGCTGGTCGTTGAGGCATGAAGAACTCGACGAGGCGTCTCTAAAAGCTTGTAGTAGAGAGAATAGTAGTCGAACACCAGACGCGCATGCGTCGAGCTCATCGTCGCGTACGAAGTCCTGGTCGACTATCATCTGGCGGAGGCGCGCGCAAAGACGGGCGTGGTGCTCGTCGTCTTCGCGGCTGCTGTCGCATCTGATCGTTCTCAGCATCCCGTCGCATGCGGTCCTCGAAGGTCGTCGCGTCAGCTCGAGAGAGGCCAGGATGAGATCGCTCGATCCTTCGTGATCGGTACTCGGTGCCGCGGTTGATGACGAGAAGGCCCATCTTGTCGAGCTTGACGTCGCGGCCGTCATAGGAAAAACAGCGCATGGCCGTCAGAGCACGAAGAAGAGTTCGGCATGCGCGCAGAAAGCCTTCTCTGCGCGCAGCGGTGTCGATGGCGATGTTTTTTGCTGCCGAACGCTTTAACTGGATTCATGCGGCGCCTCCCCCGTGCATACCAGCTGCATGCTTTAGCAACTACCACGTCAGAGCGTTTCAGCGGCCATCAGAGTCGAAGGTATGGATGCGGGTTTCCTGAAATGCGGCGCGCGCGAGACGAAACAAAGTATCAGAATGCCCGGTTCGTTCAACCGCCATCTCAGCAGAGATCGCGGTTATCGCAGCTCTATCGCATCTCGAAAAGGTCCCGACGGAAGCGCATGCGACGCGCGCAGTTCCGCACGAGCCGAACGCGCCAGTGGCGCGTTCGTGCGAGCTCAGGACCGTCTGAGCACGCACATGCCCTTTCCGCCGGGGACCTCAGGTAGGCCGTCCTTCTAATTCTGCAGATCTTCGAACGCTCCCACCCGATAGCGCGAGAAGACGACCTCGCCGCTTTCCTGGGTCGCATCCAGATCGACGTCGGCGCGAATGCCGAAGTCGCGGTCGCCATCCGCATCATGGAAGGTCTGCGTCGCGCGCCAGACATGGCGGGAAGCCTCGTCGGATTCGTCGATGGTGGGAAATCAGGCGGTCGAGCGCGCGTCGGCATCGGTCAGGATCTCCCCGTGCGCATCGAAAGCCCGTCGAGCGCCTGCTGCGACGCGCGGGTGCCATAGCCCCAGTCCGCATCGAGTTCGCCGAGCTCGCGGCGCGTCCGCGGGCGGCCAGGCGAACGCGGGCGAAAAGCGCATTGCGCACGGCAGCAGCGTGACGGCGCGCCGGTCATGCACGACGACGTCTCGCCGCCTCGGGGCCGCGATGCCTTCCGCCTTGCCGGCGGATTCCCATGCATCGATGAGCGAGAATCGACCGAGCGCACGACGAAGCCGAGCCACGACACGATGTCTTCCAAGCGCTCGTCGCGGCTTATCTGCGGAATCGTCTTGGCGAGCACGCGCATGAGCGTCCGACAGATACCGTAAAAGCGTGCCCTCCGATCGCGCGATGCTGCAGGAGGTGACATATCCCTTGAAGTTCGCGGCGGTCTCCACCATGTCGCGCAGACCGACTTGGGGCAGCGCGTAGTCGTTGGCAGGGAACCGACTCGCGGTACTGCGCGAAGGCCGCTTCGAGCAGCTCTTCGAGCGGCTTTGGGGTAAAGTGACGTCGGCGATTTTCCAGACGCTCCTCGTAATCGATGCCTTCGGCCTTCGTGGCGGCCATCGCGCGGTCGCTCGCGCGGCGCTCTTCGGGCCCGCAGTACCTGGCGCGGATCTCGAGCGTGGACTCGACCATGGAGATGACGTCGAGCGGCGGTCTCGCTTTCCGGGTCGAGCAGCTCGAGAGCCGCCAGCATGAAGGGGAGAGCGGCTGATCGAGAGCGAAGTCATCGAAGGTCGACCGTCGTGGCGTATGCGACGTCGCCCTCTTCGTCCGTGAGGCGCTCCACCACGCCGCATCCGTGAGCGTCTGAAGATCTCGGCGGCGCGCGTCTTGAGCGCGGTCTTCTCCTCGGCCGTCTGGAGCGAATCGTCGATGAGCCGGCACGTGACGCGCCCACGCGTCGCCGCCCTGCTCGACTTCGCCAGCACGATGGCATGCGGATGCGCATGCGCGGTTTTGAAGCGTTTCAGGGGCGGCTTTTATCAGGCGTTCGAAGGCCTGCTTGATTTCCAGCCGACGAAGCCTTCGGGCACGGCCTTGCGCCTCACGCGCTTGCGCTCTGCCGTCGTTGCCGGCCTTCGCGAGCGCGCATACTCGATGTCTGCTCGGGCGCCTCGGCGATGACCCTGCCTTCGGTATCGACCCGAACGCCCGCCCGCCCGACGATCTGATGGAATTCGCGCGGAGCGGAGGCGCGCGCGCCGTCCGTCGATGTTGGAGCGCCGTGAGGCACGACGGGTGCGGATAGGCACGTTGATGCCGACGCCGAGCGTGTCGGTGCCGCAGATGATCGACGAGCCCTTGCTGGGCGAGCTCGACCAGCAGTCTTGAGCAAAGGGAAGCATGCCGGCGTGGTGCACGCCGATGCCGGCTGGGCAGGCGTTTGAGCGTCTTGCCGAATGCTGTGGAAAAGCGTGTGCCGGATGGCCTCTTTTGATGGCGACGCGCTGGTCCTTGCTGGCCAGACCGAAGTCTCGATAGAGACTGCGCGCAGGCGACGCCGCGTCTTGGGAGAAGTGCAATGATAGATGGGGCGCATCGCCGTCGCACCGCAAAGCTCGACGGTCCCTTTCGAGCGGGGTCTCGACGTATTCGTAGCGTCAGGGGGCAATGGGTCGCCAGCGTCGAGGATCGCATCCACCGCGCGTCCGGGTCTGCGTTTCCAGGGCGTCGGCGATCTGCGTCATGTCGCCGAGCGCGCGCGCTCATGAGCAGGAACCGGGTGCGAGGCATCGTGAGCAACGGCACTGCAGGCCCATCCGCGATCGGGATCGGCGAAGAAATGGAACTCGTCCATGGGCGACGTAGTCGATATCGCACGCGTCGCCTTCTGCGCAGCGCCTGGTTCTGCCAGGATCTCCGCCGATGCAGCAGACGATGGGCGCGTCGCGTTGATGCGGTATCGCCCGCTGATCACTGACGTTTTTCGCGGCCGGAGCAGCTCGACTCAGGTCGAAGAATTTCTCGTTGACGAGGGCCTGGGAGCCGTATAGCGCGCGGCGCCCCATGGCAAGCGCGAGGAAGTGCATCGCGACGCGACCATGGATTTGCCCGACCGGTGGGCGTGCCCAGGATGACGTGGTCGCCCATCGCGAGGCTCTATGCAGGCTTCTTCCTGGGCTGGCCAGATGCTCGATGCGGCTTCGATCGTCCAGTCGAGGAATGCGTCTATGACCCTCGTCGGCCGAGAGTCCTCGCGGCGGTCGTTGAGCTCAGAGCGCCCTGCGTCCCAGCTCGCCATATGCGGTCGGATCGCGCGCGCGCACGCGCCGTCGGCGGCCGAGCCGATGGTCTGGGCTCCGTCAGACGGCGATCGCCTTCCCTGCTTCGGGGCCGCTGCCGTGTCGGTCCGTCTGCTTTCGAGTTTGCCCGGAGATCGGGCCGCCGCCTGAAGGCCGTCGTCGATGCTCGCGACCGTTGTTTCCAGCGATGGTGTCCATAGGTTCCTGTTCGTGATGAGGTGCGACATGCGGTCGCTTGCGTTCTCGCAGTCTTCGCCGATGCGATCGCCATGCTTTGAGTCGAGCTATCACTCATAGACGTTCGGCGAACGATTCCGCCCGTCCGAGCTGCATGCGGGATGCGTTCGTGCGCCGACGGGATCGCCCTCGTTTTGAGCTGTGCGATTGCGCGTTTTCCCGGTATCCGAGTGCGACGGGGTCTTGCGGCACGAAGCTGTGCGAGGGTTCGCATGCGAGGCGATCAGCCCAGCGCTTGCGCACCCTTCCGCTTGCCGCGCGAAATGCGCCCGGCGCGCGTTTTCCGTTGCATTGAGATGATTGCAAACCTACAATTCGATTGTACACAATTAAAAAGGCTCGAAAGAGCCTTTGAGAAAGGGGAAGCGTTCCAGCCGCTTTCTGTCGAAAGGAGCAGAGCATGGAGATCAAGAACGTCGTCGTGGCCGGTGGCGGAGTCCTGGGAAGCCAGATCGCCTTCCAGTCCGCCTACAAGGGATTCAACGTCACGGTATGGGTTCGCTCCGAAGGATCGATCGATCGCGCGAAGCCCAAAGTTCGAGGTCCTGAAGAATCACCTATCTGACCGCTCGAGACCATGAAGACGAATCCGCCGCCTATTGCCGCGGCGGCGCGGACGATCGAGCCACGTCCGAGCAGATCGACGAGCTCAAGGCGAAGGTCGTGCCCGCGTTCGAGGGCATCGCGTTCACGACGAGCTACGAAGAGGCCGCGGGACGCCGACCTTATCATCGAGGCGATCGCCGAAGATCCGCAGCAGAAGATCGCCTTCTACGAGGAGCTTGCCAAAGCATATGCGGAGAAGACCATCCTGGTCACCATTCCCTCCACGATGCTGCCAGCGCCTTGCGGGAACATACCGGGCGTCCCGCCAAGTACCTGGCCCCTGCATTTCGCCAACGAGATCTGGCGCAGCAACACTGCCGAGGTCATGGGGCATCCCGGCACCGACCAGGCGGCGACGACCAGGTCGTTGAATTCCGCCGCGGCCATCGGCATGGTTCCCCTCAAGCTGCATAAGGAGCAGCCCGGCTATATCCTGAACAGCATGCTTGTGCCGTTCGAGCGCCGCCGAGGCCCTGTACGCCAACGAAGTGGCCGACCCGGACGATCGACAAGACCTGGATGCTCGGCACCGCGCGCCCGTCGGCCCGTTCCGCATCCTCGACATCGTCGGCCTTGCGACCGCGTACAACATCGTGATCATGAGATCCTCTCGCGAAGGATCCGAGGGACTCGCAAGACTCGCCGCAGTTCTCAAGAAATACATCGACGAGGGCAAGACCGGCGTCGCCGACCGGCGAGATTCTACACGTACAAGTAGAATAGACGATAGGGCGCAGACCGCATCGCATAGATGCGGTCTGCGGACATTCTCTCGATATGCTGTCGCTTCAGCGTCTTGAGACTATCCGCTCGTCGACGATCCTGCGGCCTCGCGCGCTTTCTGGATCGTTTTGTTGCGAACCCAGGAATCAAGCGCGCTTTGCGGGTAGGGGTGGCCGCGTCCCACTGCTTCGCGAGCGCCGTCGCGAAGAACCAGGCGATCATCATATTGACGTAGTATTCCTTCCGAGCGGACGGCGGCGGAATCTCCAGAGTTCCGCCTCGAAATCCTCGTCGAGGAAGTGCGTCATCAGCATCTCAAGACCGAAGCGGCAGGGTATACGCTTCCTTGGGAGGAAGCCCAGACCCGAATCTTTCCGAGCAGTTCGGCTTTGTGCCTCTTGAACGCCTTTCGGGGACATGACGTCGCAGACCGCCCAGTTATCCACGTAGGGCAAAAGCGCATCCACCGCAGCGATGCGGGTCTCGTAATCCTTGATTTCGGAAATCAGCAGGGCATGCAGCATGTCCTCGTCGAAGCAGCCGTGCGGCAGTCGGTCAGGAATTCGGCCGTTTCCGGGTTCGAGGCGATAGTCTTCGCAAGCCTGCGCGCGTCGGGCACACGGACGCCGATGAACCGCTCGAGCGGCACGCCGGGCGTAAGCTTCGCCCTGGAAGGCGGCGTAATCCGAATCCGCAATGCGAAGAGCCTGTCTCGTATAGGCATGGACATGGGCGTCTCCTCCGAGTGCGACGCGAAGCCTTCTGCCTGCATCGCTTCTCGCGTTTCCATATCAGGATGAGTACGGGCCGTTGCTCCGTATCAGGATGAATATGAGCTGTTGTTCCGAGGATTGCAAGAATGTATCGGTCCTGTGCCGAAGGATGCGGGCGAGGCTCTCCGCTCTTGACGACCGCCGATGCGGTTCTATAATTTGGAATCGAAATCCGTTTTTGAATTCAAACTCAAGGAGGCAGGCATGGCGCAGCAGAGACGCTCGTACAACACCAAGCAGCGCGCTGCGGTTCTTTCCTGCCTGACCGAGCAGTCGCGTCGTTTCTGAGCGTGGACGAGGTCTACGATATCCTGCGCGACGGCGGCGCCTCGGTCGGCCGCACGACGGTGTATCGCACGCTGCAGACGCTCGTCGACGAAGGCGTGGCGGCCAAGGTCGTGACGCCCGGCACCGGAGAGTCGCGTTACCGGATCCTCGAGACGGACGGCACCGACGAGGGCCAGCTCTGTGCCTGGATTGCGGCTGCGCGCTTCCTCTCGACTGTTCCATGCTCAAAGGCTTTTCCGAGCATGTCGAATTCCACCATGGGTTCGTCATCGATCGTTCTCGCACGGTGCTTTACGGTTATTGCTCCGCGTGCGCTGCAAGGCGGGAAGGCGAACGATGACCGCATCTCTCCATGGCGCCCGTCGCGCATTCGGCCTTGCGACATGTCTGGCAGCGCGCGATGCCTGCGCTCATGTCTCCGCCGCCTCGCTTGCCGACCATCGCTGCGTCGGGCCTCACTGCCCCGTATGCGAGGCGATGCGCGCGTTTCGCCGCATCGAAGACCGCGTTGCCGCGGACGTGCGACGCGCATGCATCGCCGCGCGCCGCTGAGGCCGAACGCGTGCATGCCTGGATCAGCCGCATCGCATCGTCTGCTGCATCTCTTACGCCTGTCTCCCAGGGGACGCGCCTGATCGTCTGATGCCGCCGCCGCGCCGTTGTCGAAGCGGCGATCCGCGGCGTTCGGACGCCATCGTTCGGACGCTCGCTTTCCTCGCAGAGGGCGGGGAGGCTTCTGTCCATTGAGAGAGAATCTGGGAGGATTCATGTCTGTTGATGTTTCCGGGATGTATTCCCGTCGCACGTTCCTGGTGGCCGGTGCCGCCGTCTGCGCCCCTGTCCGCGAGCTTCGTGCTTGGCGGATGCGGCAACGTCTTCGCCCGCCAAGTCCGTCGACGACTCGAGGTCCAGGTGGTCGCGAGCTTCTATCTCCATGTACGATTTTCGCGAGCAAAGATCGGCGGCGACCGCGTTCAGGTGACGTGCCTCGTTCCTGCCGCACCGAGCCGCACGACTGGGAGCCCTCCACGGCCGATCTCAAGACCTTCGAGACGGGCCGATATGCCGCTCTACAATGGCGCGGGCATGGAGCATTGGGTGCATGATGTGCTTGAATCCACCACCAACGACAGGCTCGTGGCCGTGGAAGCGAGCAGAGGGCGCGCACCCTGCTCGAGCTTTCTCCCGAGGCGCTTGCCGAGAAGCGGCCGAGCATGCGGCCGAGGCGAGCGCCCACGCCCACGAGCACGAGGACGAGGATTCCAAGACCGATCCGCATGTCTGGCTTGCGCCCGAGAACGCCAAGATCGAGATGAACAACATCAAGAGGCCCTCATCGAGATCGATCCCGACGGCAGGGAAACCACGAGGCGAACTACGAGAAGTGGGCGGCCGAATGCGACGCTCTGGACCCGAGTACACCAAGGGGCTTTTCCGGCGTGTCGAACCATTCGATCGTCGTCTCCCCATGAGGCATTCGGCTATCTGTGCGATGCGTACGGCCTGACCCAGATGCCGATCGAGGGCATCGAAGCCGATGCCGAGCCCGATGCCGACCAGATGGCCAAGATCGTCGACTTCGTCAAGCAGAACAACGTCAAGACCATCTTCAGCGAGGAGCTCGTGAGCCCGAAGGTCGCCCGAGGCCATCGCCGATGCGTCCGGAGCCCAGGTGGAAGAGCTCAATCCGCTTGAAGGGATTGTCCGACGAAGAGCTCGCCGCCGGCGAGTACTTCTCCGTCATGCGCAGCAACCTCGATGCGTTGAAGAAGGCGCTTGCGTGATCGAATCACTGACAAACCCGTCGTCTTCGACGACGTGACGTTCTCTACCGTGGAACCGACGTGCTGCGCGGCGTGTCGTTTTCGATCGAGGCGGGGGAGATGCGCGCGCTCGTCGGCGATAACGGCGCGGGCAAGTCGACCATAGCCAGGATCATCGTAGGCGAGGCGCCGCCCCTGTTCGGGCGTCGCCCGCCTCTTCGGCGTCGCGCCCGAACGGTTCGAGGACTGGGCGCGCATCGGCTACGTCTCGCAACCGGCGCCGACTGCCATCGGACGGTTTCCCGCCACCGTGCTCGAGCTCGTGCGTGCAAGCCAGCATGCTTCCATGCCGCGCTTCCGTCCGGCATCCCGTTCGTTTCGCGATGCCGCGCTCTCCGCGCTCGACGCGGTGGATATGGTGCCGTTCTCCAAGCGTCTCATTCGCGAGCTTTCAGGCGGCCAGCTGCAGCGCGTCCGCCTTGCGTGCGCGCGCTCGTGTCGCGCCCGACCCTGCTCGTGTTGGACGAACCGGTGAACGGGCTCGACAAGGAGAGCCGCGCGAAGTTCTACGGCTCGGTGCGCCGCGCGCACGACGAGGCGGGCATCGCGGTCTTCCTCATCACGCATGATCTGGATGCGCTGCCGTCGCTCGGGTGCTCCGTCATGCGCCTTGAAGAAGGCGTCGTCGAGGACGGCACGGGCGCGCGCCGCTGTCGCGCGCAGATGCGGCGGCCGGCGAGTCTCCTGCGGGCGAGGAGGATCTCGTCGTAGACGACAAGTCGCTTGCCTGCGAGGCCGAAACCGCCGCAGGCGCCGGCGTTTCATCCAAGGAGGCGCGTTAGCCATGTTCGAATACGTGTTCATGCAGCGCGGCCTTGTCGTCGGCATCCTGCTCGGCATCGTCGTGCCCTTGGTCGGCGTCACCATCGTCCTGCGCCGCCTGTCCATGATCGGCGACGCCCTTTCCCATACGTCGCTTGCCGGCGTGGCGGGCGGCCTGATCGCGGGCATCAACCCGTGGCCGGCGCGGCCGTCGCGTGCGTGGCCGGCGCGATGTGCGTCGAAGGCGTGCGCAAACGCTTCAGCGACCAGTCCGAGCTCGCGGTCGCCATCGTGCTTGCGGCGGGCATCAGCTTGGCGGGCGTCTTGTCGGGCTCGTGCCCAATTCCGCGAGCTTCAACAGCTTCCTGTTCGGTAGCATCCTCACCATCAGCGAGGGCGAGGTCGTCTCGGTCCCTCGGCATCAGCATCCTTGCGCTCGCATTCTGCGCGCCGCTTGACCGCGAGCTCTTCCTCGATGGCCTTCGACGAGCGCCATCGCGCGTATCGGGCGTGCGGGTCTCGCTCATCAACGCGCTCTACGTGTTCGTCGTGGCCCTCGTCGTCGCGGTGGCGGCGCGCACCGTAGGCTCGCTCATGGTGTCGTCCATGATGGTCGTTCCCGTGGCATGCGCGCTTCAGGTCTCGCGCAGCTGGCGTCAGACCTGCGTCATCTCGAGCGCCGTCGGCGTCGGCTCAGCTGTGCTCGGGCTCATCCTTTCGTACGTTCTCGGCCCGAAGCCCGGCGGAACCATCGTGCTGCTTTCCGTGGCATTGCTGCTGGCCATCTTCGTCGTACGAAAGCCGTCACCTCGTAACGCGGCGGGCGTAGGGAACGGTCGTCGAAGCCGAGCCTCATTCTGACATCGCGCATTCCCATTGATGCAGCGCATCGCATCGCTTCTTTCCGAGAGGCGGTTCCTTTACCTGTTCATCGCCTGCTTTCTGATCTGTTTTGATCGCAAGGAATGCCAGGGATGCCGACGATGGCGGCCATGACGATCGATCCGCCGGGCCGCACGTCGTGTTGGTACGAGAACACGAGGCCCCGACATGGTGTAGACGATGCCGAGCAGCACCGCGACGATGCAGGTCTGCCGATAGCTGCGGCAGAGGATGAGCGCGGTCGCCACCGGCAGCGTCACCAACGATACGACGAGCAGCGCGCCGACGACTTTGCAGGCCAGCCGATCATGATCGCGGAAAGCGCTGTGAACAGGCTGTCAAATCACGCGCGCATCGACGCCTGCGATACGGGCGAGCGTGCGGTCGATGGCGATGTCGGATAGCCCGGCGTACAGCACGACGCTCAAGACCACCGTGAACAGGGTGGCCGCGGCCGTGCCGACAAGGTCGGCGGAGGTCACCGACGATAGGGATCCGAACAGGTACGACTCGAAAGTGTTGCCGCCAGGAGCCAGGTCTGCGAGGATGACCGCGAGGCCGAGGCCCGCGCTCATGATGATGGCGACGGCCATGTCGCCGAACTGGGGAAGGCGCGTGCGCACCGCCTCGATGGAGAACCCCGCGACTACGCAGCTCGCCACGGCGCCCCACACGGGGTCGAACCCGAAGATGAGGCCCAGACCGACGCCGGTGAGCGATACGTGGGAAAGCGCGTCGCTGACCATGGAGGTCTTGCGGTTGATCATGACGATGCCGATGAGCGGCAAAGCAATGGCGAACATCATCCCCGCCATGAGGGTCCGCCGCACGAATTCGAACTCAAGCATGCTCGACCATCCTTCCGTCTCACGATCCGATAGCTTGCGTCCAGCGGCACATAGTCGCGCATGAGCTGGAACTCATGCGAGATGATGAGGCAGGTGGATCGCGCTGCCCTCGAGTGCGCCAGAAGCTCGAGGAACTGGATCTGTTGTCGCTGTCCACGCCCGCGGTCGGTTCGTCGAGCACGAGGAGCCCTCGGTCGTTCACGAGGGCCCGGCAGATCATGACGCGCTGCCGCAGGCCGCCGGAGAGCTGGTTGAAGGGCGTGCGCGCGTATCCTTCGAGCCCCATGCGCGCAAGCGCCGCATCGGCCACGGCGTAATGGCGCCTGCGCGGTATGCGAACGATGCCGAACTGACGGTAGAGCCCCTGCACGACGATTTCGCGGCAGGTGGTGGGAAGGCGACGGCCCTCGAGGACGTTTGGTCTGTGGGAGAACGTAGCCGATCCAGGTGAGGTCGTCGTAGGCCTTGATGTTCTTCCCGAAGAGCCTGATTGTGCCCGCATCCGGTTTGAGCTCTCCGAGCACGAGCTTCATGAGCGTCGACTTGCCCGATCCGTTCTCGCCGGTCAGGCAGCAGAACGCTCCTCGGCGACGGTGAACCCCAGGGCTTCGAGAGAACGGGCTGCGCCGTATAGCCGAAGCTGAGGTTCGATACCCTGATGGCATCCATGCGTATCCTTTCGCTGATAGGTTTCTTCGTCGGGTGCCGAGATGCGCGCGTCGTACATCCCGCGAGATTCGCTGCGGGCTCGCTGAGGCGTTCGAGGCGCGCGGCAGGCACGTGCCGAGATGCGTCCTGAGTCATGGCTTTCGCGCTCCCGATCGAACCGGGATGCGTGCTCGGGACAATGCCGAGGTCTCGAGGCGCGCTTTGAGCCCATATCGAAGCACGCCCATACCAGCGATTGATGATGGCTTCGATATTGGCGCGCATGATCTCGACGCAGCCGTTCATCTGGGCGCCCTGCTCTCGCCGACGTATCCATGGATGCGAGCGGCACGGCCTTCCCGCCGATTTCGTTGGCCACGGTCTCGGCATCTTGGGATTCGCGCCTCAGCCTCGTAGAACACCGTGGTGGTGCCGTGCTCCTTGCAGAAGTCCACGGCCTTGCGCACGGTTTTGAGCGCAGGCGACTCGGTCGAAGTGAGCCCCCTGCAGGGGGAAGTGCTTGATGTCGAGGTCGCGGCAGAGGTAGGCGTACGCGTTGTGGGTGACGACGAATTGCGGCGCGTCAGACCCTTGAACTTCTCCTGGTAAGACGCATCGAGTTCGGTGATGCGCGCCACGACATCGACTTTGCGCTAGTAGAAATCCGACTTCGATCGGGCCGGAATTTCGCAGAGGCGATCGTGGATGGCGTTGCAGTAACGCTTGGCGTTCAGGAGCGACAGCCAGGAATGCGGGTCAGCTACCTTGTCGGTGCCCGACGACGATCCTTCCACGAGCTGCTTCGTCGGATCCAGCCGCTGTCCCGCGCGTCACCAGCCGATAGGAAAGCAGGTCTGCGCTCGCGCGGTCGGAAAGCAGAATCCAGTCATCGCGCTTCGCAGCGTGAAGCCGATATATCCGCCTCGTGCCCCATCTCCAGGCGTAGACCGCGCCGTCTTCCACATCGATGGTGTCGTGCTGGGCGACGGTCCGCCCTTCTCGCCTCATGATGGCGCGTCCACGCTCGCGAGCTCGGCTTCAGACGTATTCGCATCGGCCCTGAAGAAGGCGACGCGCATGATGTCTTGGTGCGTGTGGCTGAATTCGAAGCTGTAGGTTCCGGGGCCGACCCTGACGCTCGCGATGTATTGAACTCGCCCATGGCGGCCGCACCCTTGTAGGTGATGAGATCGATGCCGTCCGCAAGCGTGAGCACGGGCAGGTCGGAAGGTTGTCGCGCACCTGATCGACCCAGTGCTCCATGTTGGCGCCGTTCACGACCAGCAGATCGGCGCGGAGAGGCTCTTTGAGGTTCTGGGCGTGGGCCCAGACGTGGGGGTCTTTGTTCGTCGGCATGAAGGCATGCAGCTCCACGGCATCTCCCGCCACTTCGCGTACCAGGTCGTATACAGGGTAGAAAGAGGCGTAGACCACCGGCCGTGCCTGGGCGGAGGCCTTGGAACCGGCGCCGTCCGCACAGGGAGGGAAAGCAGGGCGGCGCTCGCGATGCCTGCGCCCACGTAGCCGCAGACGCGAAGGAATTCTCTGCGCGTGTGATTCATGATGCGTGCGTTCTCTATCGGTGCGGGCGCCTCGGCGCCCTCGTTGCGTTATTCTTTGATCTCGTCCTTGATCTGTCGATCGTGAGCTAGCGGGTATGAAGGTCGGATACCAGTCGTCTTTTGCCCATCAGTTCGTCGACGTCATTGCCGTAGCGCATGTGAAGGCGTGAGCTCCTCCGCCATGGACGGGCATCATGAGGAGAACGGGGTATTTTCGCGTCGGCCTCCTTGGCCTTGAAGACGTCCCACTCCAGCTCGTGGCCGCCGTGCATGACCTTTTTGGAGTCGACGCACTCGTAGGTGGCCTCTAGCGATCCGGCGCCGCCTTCGGATTCTGAATCCGTCAAGCGAAGCTCACGGTGTCGCCTCGATCTTCAGTGCCGTGGAATTCGCACGAGCGCTCTCTTTAAGCTCGGCCTTCACATCTTCCGCCGTGGTCTTGTTCATTTTCGCGGCTTCGTCGTAGGCGTCGGCGACTTCGTCCTTGTCGAGGTAGGAGCTGAAGTCGTTCCAGGTGCCCTTCCATCCGGCGAGGGTGGTCTTGGCGGCGGAGGCCTCGTCCATGGCGGCGGGCTGGGAGGCCATCGTTTCGCGACATGTCCTCGGCCTGATCCTTCTCCGCCCGCCCCGCGCATCCCTGCCAGTGCGAGGGCTTGCGCGACGGCCGCCGCTGCTCGACAGACCTTGTTGAGTGCTTTCATGGTATGCTCCTTGCATTGTCGGGGGAAGTTAAATGTTAACCTTAGCTAACTTCTGACGCGAAATACTGAATCCTCCGCGCCGTCCATGCAAGCGCCTTCACATATTCTGATAATCTCCGGCGGTCGCCTGGATCTCGATGATTCCGGCGACCGCCTGGATGCAGGCTCCCCTATGGTTGCGTGATGTCGACCTGCTGCAAGCGCGCCCCTTCCTGCGTGAACTCGGGCCGACAAAGGGCGCTCCGAGCATGAACTCGCTGATCTCGTCGAGTTTCTTCTCGGATCGACGTCCGAGAACGTATCGGGGTAGTCACCGATCCGACCGGCAGCAGTTCGCAAGCGCCAGCTCCACGTTGGTCGAGTAGCGGTAGGAGATGAGCGAACAGGTCTTGCCTTCCTTAACTGCGTTCACGCGTCGAAGCACACGGGGTTCGAGGCGTAGTCTTCCTTGACCAGCGGGAGGTTGCCGCTTTCTGCGAACACGTATGAAGGCTGCGCGCTCGAAACCGCTCCAGATCGATGGAATAGGTCCGTTCGCGCCCTGGCTGTCCGCGACGTTCGCGATGCCGCAGACGTCGAAGGGCGGGAACAGGGCTTCGGTGCCGTCGAACCTGTGCCCGCTGCGGAAGCTGATGCCCGCGGCATAGGCCGAGACCGTTCCTGCCGACTTCGATGCGCCGAACGGGCTCTCAGATCGGACTCGAGATCCTTGATATAGTCGACGACTTCGTGCGCGCGTTCTTGCGGCCGAGCACCTTCCGAGGAAGAGGAGATTGTCGCCATAGTCCCGCCCGAAGAAAGGTCTCGGGCTGGTCGAGGCAGACCACGGGGATTCCCCGTCTTCTGCTGGAGCGCGTCCGCCGCATCGATTTTCAAGGCCGTCGGCGACGATGACCTGCGGCGCCGCCCATGAGTGGCTTCGTTCGGCGTCACGCCCTCTCGATCCTCCAACGCTCGACCACGGAGCTTCGAAGTCGTCACCGGTTGACATGGTACGCCGGTACGCACCGACGCAATCCTCGTGCTCGGATTCCTCCACGCCGACCACCTCGCCAGACGGCCTGGAGATGGCACACGCGCAGGCTGGATGCCGACGCAGACGATTTCGCACGTCCTGCGGCATCGCTCCACGGTGCGTGGCCGCGCATATCCACGACCGTCATCAGCGGCGGACGCGGCATCTTTCCGCTTTCCTGCCGCCGTCGTTCGTCTCCTCGCGCACCCTGCGCACGCCATCGCCGCGAGGGCGAGCATGATCGCGCAGAGGCGATCGCCGCCATTCGTGCGGCCCAACCGTGTCTCGATCTCCACCGGAGCTCCTTTCTCGGAAAGTATTATGAATTATACTCTGCACACTTCAGCGATAAAGCTATCACAAGCCGCACAAGTGATACGAAAATAGCACATCGCTATAAGTGAGGCGCAAAGGAACGCCTGATGACGGGAGCGCCATGACGCGCTGGCCTCGTCGTCCGGGCCGATGGTCGGGTGGACGAGATTCTTCGCGGGTCCAGCGAACGGCCGAGCGGCGGGCTGCATCGCGACCATAGCGGTCGTCACGCCGCGCGTTTATCCGCTGCGCCGAACTCTGCTGGGTGAGCGTCGGGCACCGCATAGCGAGATCACGCGGCGCTGTTTGGCACAGGCCGGTCAGACCGACGTCGCGGCCGTGCGTTCCATCAGGCTTCCGCGCGTCGTATGCGCTTCCTCGTCGCGGGCTCCGGCCCGCCTCCTGGCGTGCGCGGTTCTCCAGCGCGCTCGAGAACTCTGGCCTCGGCGTCCACGGTCGGTACTTTCCAAGGCGCGCCTCGTTCGGCGCCAGCCTCGCCATCATCGTCGTGGTGCTCTGCGCTTGCGGGATCGGCATCCCGCATAGGCATGGGCGCAGATCGCGCTGTTCGCGCCAGTGCGCCGCGCATGGCGTCGAGCATCAGCGTGCTTGTTCTCCCGGCCGGCGGCATGCGCGTCCGGAAAGCATCAGAGCTCGTCTGCGCGTCGCCCTTCCGCGCTGCGGCCTCGTCGACCATCATGCACTACTTCGCCAGCGACGCCGGAGCTTACGGAAGGCCGTCTTCTGCAGTTCGGCGATCTGGGACGCGACCCGAGCGATGATAGGATCTCATGGCAAGCCGTGTAAGCGCGTGCCGCGGCGCATACTTCTTCGCGAAATCGATGGAACCACAACGCGCTCGCAGAACGGTCGCCCACGCGGCCAGCGGCTTGGGCGTGATCTGCAGCGCACGCGCGTGGCGAGCGTGCCGTCGCCCGCTCACGGCGGCGGCCGTGGTCTCGGTTCGTCGGTCTCATCAGCTTCATCGGCCTTATCGCACCCCATATCGCCCGCAGGGCCGGTAGGCAGCGACCATCGGTATCTGCTTCCGGCGATGCGCCCGTGCTCAGCGCCGCTGATCGGCGCTGGGAAGCTGATCTTGCGGCCCGCCATGGTCATCTCGCCCGTGATCCTCTCCTATCGTGACCGCTATCCTCCTGTGCGCGCCGTCTTCCTCGTGCTTCGTATCGGGGGTATGCGCGATGAATAGGGAATCCATGACCGCATGCGGGCTCATGCGACCTATCCGCGCTGCGCATAGCAACGTGTCTCGGAGGAGTTATCGACGCATGTCGAACCGGGGTCGTCTCGCGGCGATCCTCGGCAACAACGGGGCGGGGAAGTCCACGTTGCTCGACCTGCTTTGCTGCCGGTACTGCGCGCGCGCCTCTGCAGCGCGAGGTGCGTCGGTCTGCGCATGCAGGCAGATCGCCTGACAGAGCCGTCGGCAGATAGCCCGCACATCGCCTGCGCGTGGGCCAGCAGCAAACGCGCCGCATCTCACCGCGTTCGATCGAGGCGCTCTTGGGAAGGCGCCCGCATGTCGGCGCGTGGACCGATCACGACAGGGAAGTCGCCGCGCGAGCCATCGCCCGCGGCGTCTCGGATCTCGAGGTATTCCCGAGGTACCGCGCGACGAGCTGACGAGGCGAGCGTCAGAAGCGTGCCCGTCGCGCGCGCTACTCGCCCAAGAACCGGGCGCTGTCCTGATCCCGGATGGAACTCCACGAGCGCGCTTCGGACCAAGAACCAGCCGGAGGTGCGTTGCGGCTCATCCGCGACGTCACGCATCGACGGCTCTGTAAGACCATCGCCGTGCTCCATGACGCGTCAACCTGGCGCTGCGCTTCTCGCTGACGAGTCCTGCTCGTGGAGAAACGAGCAACAGATGGCCTGCGGCGGCTCAGTGGAGGTCGGATTCGCGGAACCTGTCCGGAGACCCATGGCGCTTCGTTCAACGACCGAAGTCGACGGGATGCGCATCGCGCTTCCTGCGGCCTGCTGGGCAGAGTAGAGAGGAGTACGCAGACATCGAGAGGTACGATACCGCGATTCTGTTCGACGAGGAACGCAATCGCGCCCAGCTGAAGAGCGAGATGCCGCCATCGCGGGCAGGAGAGGTATGGGACGCCGCCGCGCCGAACTTCGCGAAGATGCCGATTCCGACCGGGCGCGATCGACCCGCGTTCCATACGCATGCTTGACGACGAGGCTGAGTTCGCGCCGGACATGAGGGTCTTCTGATATCGGATGCGGAAGCGGCATCTCACGGCCTCGCCCTCGCATCGCGGGTGGGAGAGGTGGTCGGCACGACATCTCTGAAGATGAGAGAGGCCGCCCGCGTAGCGCGCATGCCCTCGATGCGCGCAAACGTGCGGTTCGGTCCCAGGCGATTTTCGGGACATGGCGTCTCGATGAGGGCCTCGGACCTCGTGTTCAGCGCATAGCGACGCCGGCGAAACGAGCCGATTCCAGGCGTCCTGAAGATGATGCAGCCGGCAGAGCGGTGGTGCTATTCTCAGCGCGGCCCGTCCGCAGAAACCGACGAAGTCCTCTCGAGCGCAAGCGCAGGCGCTGCGGTCTGCCGGAGTCCCGCGATCCCTTCGATGCGATACTCTCAGCGCGTTTCTCGCTTACGCATGGCTACGGGATATATCGCCCGAAATACGCCGTGGTATCACGACGACGTGGAATACCGATCGGCGCTGAGGAGGCGAGATTCGCGTATGCCGACCGGTTCCGGTACTGATCATCTCGACGCGCCAGGGCGGAAAGCCGTCGTCGAAGAATACTCTAGGTACTGATCGTGCGCAGCAGCGGCACCGTGCGCGAGCAGCATCGAGACCACCGCCGTGTGATGACGTGGGCTTTAGAGAGACGAGGGCGGCCTGCGTGCCGCGTGCGCCGCCCCTCGATCGCCGTTGAGGCTTGATGATGCTCAGATCTTCTGGCCTTCCAGATGCCGCGGAGGTTGGTAGCGAATGCAGGCCGGTGACGGCTTCGCCGCTCTCGACGAGCGCGAGCAAGCGACGGCTCGCCCGCGGAAAGCCTCGACCTTCTGGAAGCTGTTCTGGTCTGAGGACGACCCAGGATGTAGGCCTCGAGCACCGCGTGGCGACTGCGCGACCCTTGACGGTAGACCTCGAGCCCTCGACCGTGACGACGGGGACGTGCCCGGTAGCTGCGTCGGTCGCGCAGATAAGCTCGGTCATTCTTGTGCCGCAGCAGACAGACGCGCGGGCCTCTCGACGAAATATGCAGATGATGTTGCGCAATCGGCGCTGGAATAGGAAACTTCGCGATGTCCTCCTTTTCCGGCCCATACGGGCGTCATGGGATTCCCGCAACAGCGCGCCCGAATCGCACAGCTGATGTCGCGTGGGATCGGTCTCGCGATGGAATCCACGCGCCTCATCCTCGAATCCATCACGCCCACACGCCTCGCTTTCCGCCGCACTCATATGGGATTCGGAAGATGCTATTAAATTGCGTCACTACCACATGCAATGTCTGAAAACAGAGGAAGAGCTGATGCCTGGATAGCATGGCCTCGAGATCTCCCAGCACAGCATGAAGAGACGGACGCAGCTGAGACGGGAGCCGTCCAGTCTGGCAGCCGCCTGTACCGCGGGAAAGGGGAGTGAGAGCGTCGCGATGCATGCGGCTTTCGGCAAGGCAGGATCGGAGCCGGCGCGTGCGCCGGCCGAAAAGCGCGAGTCGTATGGCTTTGCGCGCGTCCGCAGTAATGTGCGCCCGGCTGCATCCGCTCATCTCCCTTTCGCTCTAAAAGATAGCACAAAATAAAATTGGCGCAACGGAAATGTGGGAAGACAGTAGCACGCGCAACGAGGATTCCACAATCTATACTTTCGCTTCATCGGCACATCCTCGAGAAAGGATTCCCATGGCAGAGTGAAATATACGTTTCAGCCGCTACTGACGGCATCGGAGCTCTTCGCAAGACCGATGCGTAGTCGACACGCTGCCGCGTGGCCGTCGCCGTCGTGCACGGGCGTGCGAGCATCAGGGCGCTACGACTATCTGACCATGCGTCTGAAACGCGCAAGGATGACACGGTGGCACCGCTTCGACCATCGCGGGCACCGTGCAGCGGCGGCCAGAAGGTCTACCACGTCCTCCGACGAGATCGCGAGCGATGCCGACGCCGTGGTCGATCGCGCCATCGCGGAGAACCCTGACCCGCCGGCCCCGCGAGCGCACAGCATGGTGCGGTACTGCGCCGCGCCTCCAGCGCACCTGTTCCCGCGCAAGGTGGACGGCTTCAGTCCTGCTGTCAGAGCCTGACGCGCCGACAGCAAGCATAAGCGACTGCGCCCTGCGCTGACCGATGAGAGCCCGATTCTGGACCCAGATGCAGTATCGAGCCTGCCCGCGGCGTGCGTCGAATCCCCTGGTCGGCGAGCGCTACGGCCGATCCGCTGGTCGCTGGCGATGTCGCCTGGATTCTTTTCCGCGCGCAGGCATGAAGGTCACGAATACATGCGCGCCCAGCAGCGGCTGATTTCGTCGCCGACCCGGCGCTCCTCCTCCGCACGCGGCGACGACGGCTTGCAGCTCCGAAGGATTCTGGAGCTCTGGCATGAGCACATCGCTTTGCGAGGATAAGAGCCTCGCGCATCTACGCGGGCTCTGCCCATGAGATTTTCAACGAGTAGTACGACGATAGCGAAAGCTGTCACCGAAGACGCTCTCGATCGCTGAAACGCCCATAGCCGTGACGCCTATTATCTCGCAGCTGCACAGTGCGGACGAGTGAGGATTCCGCGTATAGCTGATCCGCAAAGAGGTGGCACGTCGCCTGCCGACGACGACGTGCGAGCGCGCTGCATGGCGCTCCGTGCGCCGAGTGTAAGCGCGCGACATCGGGGAATGCGCGCTGCCCCAACCGGCGCGGCTGGGCGGGTTGGCGCGCCCTGAAACCCCTTTTCGCTACGAGATTTTCGTCTGATCTTCGTATCGAACGTGCAATTATTCTCGAAATGAGAATAGGTTATATCGCGCCGCCGCGGAAGGAACACCTGAATCGCCGCGAATTTCGGCATTCGGGCATGCAGGGATGCGAGGCGGATGCGGCCTGCCCGGCGCGGCTCCTTGGAAACCAGCAGCCCATCGAACCGCCATGCGGGAAATCGGTAAACTCAGCGCCTGCTCACTCTGCAACGCTCGAGATCTCATCCTATTAAAAATAACGAGCATCCGAAGAGTCTCGATCGTCGAGTATCGAACGACCGCAGCGATGCGTGCGCACCCGCCATCACGACCGTTACGAGGATCTGGCCGTCGCTCATCGGCAAGCGCGAAGCGAACTGATTTTTCCGTCCAGGCCTACCTAGAACAATGAAATTCAAACCGTCACCAAGGCCGACACCGCTTTGGCCATTGGTCGGTGTTCTCTTCTATCCCCGCCGACTCTTCACTTTTCTGTCTGCCCGGACGGAGCTCGGAGGATCCCGCGAATTCATACGACGGAGTTCTAAAGCCGCCGCGTTGCGAAGTGGGTCTCCGTCTCCCTGCGACACACGAGTTCGTCCACATGGCGTAGCACCAGGAATCCAAGGCCACTCGGCAAGGTCGACTCACCCGATGCGCTCGCCGACTCGGCGCAGGCGCTTCGTACGCGACTTCGAGTGTTCTGACTCGACGGCGCCGTGGCCAGGCCGACGCGCGGCGCTTTGCATCGTCGATCGCGAGGCCGCATCCAGTCGTATCAGCGTGACGCCGGCGGCGTCGGCCGCAATGCCGCCGAACTGCTGCGCCTCGTGCGTGCATGCCAGTTCGTCGCCGAGCACGGCGATCAGGGTCTGCCCTGCACGCTGGGAGCCGGGCGCCGACACGCTCAAGCCCGGTGCCGATCTGGTCGGTGCTCTGTAGGGATTTTTCGAACAAGGCTGCGGCTGCAGCGTACGCGTTGCAGCCGTTTTCCAGACCGAACGAGCGAGGCCAGCCCTGAGGTGTTTCAGGGCCGGCCTTGTTCATGCGCAACGGCGCTTTCGAATGCAGACAGGGGCTAGGGGCGGGATGCGTGCTGGAGACGGCGCGTCGCGCACCGAGGTCCCTGCGATTCGCTCCGGCTGCATGCGTCAAAGATGGCCAGTGGGGCGAGGGTCGCATTCAATGGCCGAGATCGTTTCGACGATTCGACTCGGATGCGCCCGGATGCATCCCGCCGGAAGTGCCTGTGCAGGAAGAGAGCCTGGCCTCATTGGAAGAGGATAGCGCCGCGATGACGATGGCGGTGGTCATGAGGCCTGGACACAGCCAAAGGCGACGCCGCCCATGGCTCCTTCGAGCGATCCCATCTCAAGCGCCTTTGGTGGTGCCGACGGCATGAGCAGGCACTGATGGCGACGCCGGTCGCCACCTGTCATGCACGCGGAACGCTTTCGCCATGATGGGCGAGAAGATGGCGCCCAGAATGCCTGTGATGATGACGGCCGCCACGGTGATCGACGTGATGCCGCCGAGCTCCTGGGACGCCGCGATGGCGATCGGGGTGGTGACCGACTTGGGAATGAACGAGCGCAAGGTCGCGTTGCCAGCCGAGCAGGCGGCAGAGCGTATAGGCGCTCACCATGGAGACGATGTCCCACCAGGCATCCGGCAACGATGGAATGAAGTGCTCCTTCAATATGCGGCGCTGACGGTGAGACGGAGTAGGCGAGGGCGACCGTCGCGGGGCCGAGCATGAACGAGAAGAGCTGGACGCCGCCTCGAACGAATCCACGGGGATGCGCAGGAGGCTCAGCGCGACTGATGATGCCGACGAGGCGTGACCAGAAGCGGGTTGAGGCGGGGTCTTCACCTTCTATAGAGAAGGACCGAAAGCTCGAAGACGCCGAGGGATATGAGCGTGCGAGAATGAGGACCGCGGGCAACGGAAGGGTTGAGATCGATCATGGGTCTCACGCCTCGATCTCGAGGCCGGCGCTGTCGAGCGTGCGGGCGGTGCGGCGGGCGCGCGTTCCATCAGGCGTTGGACTGCGATGACGCGTAGCTCGTGGCCAGAAACACGATGATCGTAGCCACGCAGACGAAGGCGAACTTGAGCGCCTGATCCTCGAGCGTGCTGAAGCATCCCATGATGCCGACCCGGCGGAGTGAAGAAGATCGACATGTTGTCGATCAGGTAATCGCAGGCAGCGCCGACGTGCTTTGTGCTTTAGCGAGCACACGCGTCGCCAAAAAGCGTGAGCGGAGCGCCATGCCGACGATATTGCCGGGCAGATCTATGGGCAGCGCTTTCATGACGAGGCATCCGGCTTCGTAGATTCCGACGAGCAGCATCGAGCTGAAGGGCGATGAGCGCACCGCGCCGCGTTTTCTCTTGCGCGCATCCGTGCGGCTGGGAAGGAAGCGTGCGGCCGCCTTTCCGATCATCGTTTTGTCGCTCCGGCATGCGACCGCTGCGTCATGGAGAATCAGTCCTTTTCGATCGTTGCGCGCGGCACGGATCGCCGCTTCCATCGAGCGTCTCGATAGTCACGACGGTCGTGCTTCGGAAGGCATCGTCTCCGTACGGCGCGGCTTCTCGAACACGGTGCCTTCGTGTCAATCTCGAACAGGTGCTAGATACTCGTCCCGGGCGTACGGCCCTGACGACCACGTAACCGCCGAATGCCGTACAAGAAACGTTCATGCGGGTCTTCGATCATCTCCATAATCGCCGGGTCCGCGGGGCAGAGTTTCATTCCCGCATCACGTCTTTTCCTCTATCTGTTCAGTATGCTTTCGCTGACACGGCGAGGGCCTGCCTTTTCGAGGGCACGTAATGGGTCGGCATGCTCGATTCGACACGGATTCGGTTGCGCCTTCCGTTTCGGAGGTTTTCGTTTCCCGTTTCTTTCGCGTGGGCAGATGCATGGCGGCCATAGCGACGGCCCAGTAGTCGAATCGACCGCCGGATCGTCCGGTGAGGACGCCGGCGACGACGATGTCGGCGTCCAGGTACTTTACAAGCGTACGGTATTCAGTCGAGCGCGGCTGAAGATCGCCGATGCGATCGACCCGATGTTCTCCATGCAGACGTCGCCGCGCGGTGGCGTCGGTGACGGCGGTGCTGACGCCAGTCGCGCCAGTTCATGCATGCGGCATACGGCGCCTTTCGGCATCGTAATAGAGCATCTCGCCGAAAGCGACGGCCTTCGCGCTCTTCGCCGATGGGAAGGAAGGGAGCGTTCTTCGCTCACGCCCAGGTGCAACGCCTCGAGCGATGCTGTCGAGGTCTCCTGCCGACGGGAAAAGGCGTACTTGAGGGAGATGGCGTTTGAGATATCGACCGTCGGGGCGATGCTGCCGACCGGGCTGCGTTGAGCGTGCGCTTCATGAGGTTCTCCGTGCTGCAGCGCGCACCTCTTCTTCTTGAACTTGGTGTAGGCGTCGCGCCAGACGGCGACGCAGGGTTCTGCGAGATGGTGCTGACGAGGCTGTTGCTGGCGATCTCGTTCGCTTCCTTGAGCAGCGCGGGCGATTTCGCCCGCTCGCTATCCGGGACGTCGCCGTCTCGCCTTGAAGTCGCGGACGATGGCATAGGCGATGCTCGCATCGGGAAGATGTTCCGGAACGATTCGTCGATGATGATGCTCTTCTTCATGCGCAGCTCCTTGATCGAGCTTCGTTCCGCTGATTATGAAGCGAGAGCACGTCATGCGGGATTCCGCCGGGATCTGTCGCGATGTCGCCCTATCTCCCGACTCGTCGATGTCCCGGCATGCCGGACGCTTCATTATGCTCAACGCCCGATATGCGGCCCGTCGAGGCTTATGCGGAGGTGCGCCCGCCGTTTCCGGTCGTCTTCTGCGCCAGCGATCGCATCGTCTCGACGACGCCTGAGCAGGGGATCGCTGAGAAGCGCCGAGCGGTAGATCGGCAGAAATCGGTTATCGAATCGAAGATCCACCAGATTGAACGTGCGGCATTCCTCGCGTCGGTCGAGTCCGAACCGCGGTTTGAGGTCGTCGGCACCACGCGCACGTCGGCGTCGAATCCGTTGGCGAAATAATCGAAGTGATCGCCTCGGCGGCATGGATCTCAGCGTGCACGCGCTCCGCGTTCGGCGAATCGGTCGGCTACGCCGTCGCGCACGTATCCGGCGTAGATGTCGGGCGGAAGCAGGATAGTGCATCCGTCCAGATCTCGCGCCCGTATGCATGCCGCGTTCGAAGAGGGATTGCCTTCGGTCACCCAGCTCGATCGTCTCCTCGCTGATCTTGAAGCCGTCGAACCCACGGGGATGGATTCGCTCGTCACGTCTCCGTCCCAATGCTTGCGGCCGCAGACCACGATGTCGTTGTCGTCGTCGGACAGCGCTTCGAGCGTGCTCGACGCGCCGGGGCATAGGGCGTGATCTCGATGACGATGCGCGGGTTCTCGGCGGCGAGAGCCTATGCAGCGCGATGCACGAGCGTCTCGGAGCCATGGCAGGTTGGTCGCGGCGATGCGCACCGAGAGTTGCCGGCGAGGTTGCGGTATTCGTCGCACACGGTCTTGACGTTTTCAAGCATGCCCGATGCCGTCGCACGAATCGTCGCCCCTATCGGCGTGAGACGGTATCGTCCCTCGTTGCGCGCGAAGAGACGGCATCCGAGCTCCGATTCGAGCTCGCCCATGTGCTCGATGAGGGTGGCGCGTGCGACGAACGCCTGTTGGGCGGCGATCGTGCAGTTCAGCTCGCGAGCGAGGATGAGGAACTCCTCGAGTGCTGCGTGTTCATGCGTCCTCCTGCAAGGCGTGCGAAAAACCTGCGCCTTGTTCGAAAATTCCTGCGTCGAAGCTGATTTTACGTCACGTCTCGAAAAGCGTCTACATCATACGTCCTGCTCAGCATCCCTAGCATTGCATGGTGGGAGCGTCGGCGCCAAAGGGAGGCGCCGGCACGCAAGAACAAGGAGGGACCTATGGATATGGATCGCAGGAATTTCGTCAAGGGCGCCGCGCTCGTAGGCGGTGCCGGCGTGCTTGCCGGGCTTGCGGGATGCGCGACGCGTACGTCCGCCTCGTCCGCATCGGACGAGGCGGCGGACTACGCGCGGCGTTCGAGGCCGCCGCTGCTCCGATAGATCCCGTCGAACCGCCTGCCAGCTGGGATGAGGAATTCGATATCGTGGTCGTCGGATCGGGCGCGGGCGGCATGAACGCATCCATCCGCCTCGCGCAGGCCGGATATTCCGTCGTCATGCTCGAGCGCAATCCCGAGACCGGCGGCAACTCGCAGCATTCGTCGGTGTTTTCCAACTTCGGCGGGCATTCCCAGGCCGAAGCCGCGCAGTGGGCGTGCCCGAGCTGTCCCTACGATGTCGACAACATCGTCGAGTTCATGCTCGACTGCCAGCAGATGACGGGCGACCCCGAACTCATGCGTGCGATGGCGGTCGAAGGCCCGAAGTGCATCGACTGGATGAACGAGAAGGCCGGCGCCAAGTGGGTGCCGATGAATCCGTCGCCTGCAGGAAACGGCCTGCTTCAGTGGGAAGGCATGGCGACCGAGACCAACGGCATCAACGTGAACCTCGTTCCTTGCAGGAGCTTGCGGAGACGGCGAGGCCGCCGGGAGTCGATGTCCGCGTGAGCTCTCCGATCGATGCGCTCGTCTGCGATGGCGCGCGGGTGGTCGGTGCACGCGTGGCCAAGGGCGATGAGCAGTCGTTCATCGGCGCTGCGCGGGCCGTCGTGCTCACGGCGGGCGGCATGGAGGTCAATCGCGCGATGATGGCCAAGTATTCCGCCACCTGCCTCAGGGGCATCGCGAATATCGCCACGCCTCCGAACGGCACGGGCGAGTGCATCCGCATGGGCCAGGGCGTCGGCGCCGATCTGGTCAAGCTACGACTCCACCGGGCGCGTTCGACGGCGGCGTGTGGGGCGCGACTACGAGAATTCGACACGCAGATGGATTGCCATATCAACAAGGACGGCAACCAGGCGCTGCGCCAGCCGTGGCTGCGCATCAACGTCTACGGCGACCGCGTGCCCTATATCTCTACCTCCGCGCGCAGCTTTCCGTACGTGACCGACGCCCCGCCGTCGTCGGCGGGCCTGTGCGACACGGCCGGCATCGAGATGGCTCAGCCCGGCGGCAAGACCTTCGTCTGCTTCGACTCCAAGTACGACCAGCTCGTGACCGACAACTCTTCGGTCAGGCCATCGCCGCAAAGCGAAGATCGTCGCGCGGACGATCCTTTTCATCGACCGCGTGCCCGAGGTCTGCGCGACTGGCATACCGCTCAGCCATGGTGGATGCAGGCGCCATCGTGAAAGGCCGATACGATCGAGGAGCTCGAGGCGGCGCTCGGCCTGACGGCAGGGCACGCCCGTGGACGCGGTGAAGAGTGGAACGAGGCGTGCGACGCCGGCGAGGACTATGCGGCGTCGTGCAAGCATCCGCCGCGAATGGCTGATCGAGATCGACGAGCCGCGCTACGGATCGAAGCTGAGCGGCCACGTGTTCGGGTCAGTGCGGCCTGCGTGAATCCCTCGATGCAGGTCCTTGCGAGGACGGGTCGGCCATCGCGGGTCTTTACGCGGGCTGGCATACGGCCGGCGGTCGGCGGGCGACGGCAACGCCGCCGAGTAAAAGCTCTGACCGGCATGTATGCCGATCTGGGCCTCGCGTTCGTCGGCGGCTACATGGCGGCGCATCATGTCCGCCGACGGCAAGGCCGACGCAGTAGTTCGTGCCGCACGGATACGCAGCGGGTGCGGGCGAACCGGTGTGCAGCAACCGGCGTGTCGCGCCATGGCCGATATGTGCGTGCGAGTACGCAGGCCGTGCCTCGACGTATCGTGGATGTACGAGACGGCGGAAGGCGTCTCCACCCGTAACTCTACGCGAGTACGGATGGATCGTCGGCGGTATAGCGGCCAACAATGCTACGTCCAGTTGGTCCATGTACAGCGCCCGCATGAGCTCGGAGGAGCGGTTCTTACGCCAAGCTTCTCTGCGCTTGCTTCCGACGCGCTGCTCCGCGCGTGTATGCAACAAGTCTTATTTCAGCTGGGATTTCACGACCATGAGCTCGGCGTCTTCGGATCGCGTGATGCGATGCTCGCCGGGAACCATCTTGACGATGTCGCCGGGCTCGATCGGTTCGCTCGTGCCGGCCGCCGTGTCGATGAAATCGACCTTGCCCTTCACGGGCACGACGATGACGTCGGCTTTGCGCGGTGCTCAGAATATCCTGGCCGGCGGGATCACAGGTGGGTCACCGTGAGGGCGTTCTTCCTCGACGGGGGTCTCCCAAAGCTCCGCCTTTCGGGTTGCCGTGGATGCAGCGCGGCGTCTCCTTTCGTTCATGGCCGGTGCGAAGAACCTGCAGCACGTCCGTCGGTATCGTTGCTGCGGCAACGTGCCGTCTTTTCCTTCAGCCTTCTGCATCCCTACATCGGATCCACGACAGGCGTACGCAAGCCATGTGCACATTGTGTTCCCGAGATGAAAGCGTCGATTCTTCCTGGGACGACTTCCGCTTGCAGCTTGCGCAAGGGACGTCGATCTTCGCACGCATCGCCCGCTCGCTCGATATGATGGACGGCGCTTCCTATGAGAGTTTCGCGCCCGCGCTTGGTTCGCGGATGCGCTATTCATCTGCGTCGTTAATGTTCGCGACGTACAGCACGCGAAGGGGAATCTCGTATGACCAGAGCTTTCAAATCCATGGACGGCACAGACGGCGGCGCATGTGTCCTGTGCGTTCACCAATTGGCGGGCATCTGCAGATCACCCCGTCGAGCCCCATGGCGGACTTCGTCGACCAGTGGTCGGCGCAGGGCCGCAAGAACATCTTCGGCACCACGGTAGGGGTCGCGAGATGGAAATCCGAGGCGGTGCGGCGGGCACGTGCACGGTCTCTTTCGCAGGCGCGCCGACCACCACCACGGCAGTCCCAGGGCCTACTCCTCATGATCCAGAATATGCATGAAGATCGCGGCCGAGCAGCTTCCGGCCGTTTTCCATGTAGCGCCCGTACCGTGGCCACGCAGGCCCTGAACATCTTCGGCGACCACTCCGACGTCATGTCGTGCCGCCAGACCGGTTTCGGCATGCTGGCCGAGGCAACGTCCAGAAGTCATGGATCTGCCGCCGTCGCGCATCGCGGCGATCAAGGGCGGCGTTCGTTCCTGAACTGACGGCTCGCACCTCTCATGAGGTGCAGAAGACATCGCCATGGGACTCGAGACCTCGCCGATATGTGCGACATGGATGCCGTCCAGGCGTTCCGCGACCATGCGCTCAGCGGAGCATCCGGCCATGCGCGGTTCGCACGAGAACGGCGACATCTTCTTCCAGCATCGCGGGTCCTGCAACGGCCATTGACGACGCTCCGGCGATCGTCGAGGGCTGCGCAGCAGGTCAACGACAAGATCGGCACGAACTACGACCTCTTCAGCTACTGCTGGCGCGCCGGATGCCGACCGCGTCATCGTGGCCATGGGCTCCATCTGCGACGTGGCCGAAGGGTCGTCGATTCTGAACGCGCACGGCGAGAAAGGCGGTCGGTCTAGGAAGGTCCGCCTGTATCGCCCGTTCGCGCCCGAGAAACTGGCCGCCGCCATCCTGCGACGGTCACTCAAGGTCGCCGCATGCGACCCGGGCACCAGGAGCCTGGCGGCGTCACGGCGAGCCTCTGTGCTGGACGTCGTCACTGCGGCCTCCAGCGAGATCGTGGACGCGCGCGATCACACCATCGTCGGCGGCCGCCACGGCGATCTCCAGCGACACCCCGCCCGCATCGCGTCTTCGCCGTCTTCGAAGAGCTCAGGCTGGGACGCGCTTGAAGCGCAGTCTCACAGCCCGCATCGTCGACGACGGACGGTAGAACCTGTCGCTGCTTCCGAGGATCCTGCGGCCTAACACCGCGGGCACTCCGACACCCATCGGAAAGCAAGTCCTGGGGTCTCGCGGCGACAGCGCACGGTCGATGCGGTTTCAGAACCTCGTCAAGATCATCGGCGACCATGCAGACAATACGTCCGAAAGCCTCACTGCAGTACGACTGCAGAAGACCGGCGGCGTGACGATCAGCCATAAGCTGCGCTTCGGCGATTCCCCGATCGCAGCTCCTACTACGTAGCAAAGGCTACAGACTTTCGTGGCCTGCCATACTCCTTTCATGCGTCACGAAGGGCTTCAAAGATGGTGCAGGAGCGTCAAGCCCGCGCGCGTGTCTGCATGATCAACTGCCAGTGGACGCCCGAAGAGCCTGAGGCATCACCTGAATGCCGGCGCCGGCATCGCACGCAACGGCATCCAACGGCGGCGATCAACGCGACTCGACCCTGCGAGTCGAGATCGGCAGCAGGCAAGCGCACCAACAGCTGATCCTTCGGTCGGCATTCTTCTCGCTGGCGAAGGTCCGCACCGGCGAAGTAGATGCGATCCGCGACGATGCAGGACGGCGCCACGGTCGTATCTGAGAAGAGGCCAGGACGTCGTCGACAGCGAAACCATCGCGCGATCGATGCGGGCGCCACCGCGCATCGCCAAGATCGGACGTGCCCGCCTCCTGGGCCGATCAGCGACGGACGAGCCTGCAGCTCCGCGCATGCCGGACGCCCCGAGCTTCCGCGAAGATGCAGACCGAGATTGCACGAGCCCATCGGGCGTCTTCGCGAGACGGCGGGCGCAGCCCGCCGGACTCTGCCTTTCATGCATCCATGTCGACAGCCAGTCCGACGCCGCCGCCGCCTGCGCAGCGCAGCGTGGCCCGTGAACGTGCCGACATGGGATGCATCCTACCTGCACCTGTGGCGTGCAACATGTGCCGCTGTACTGCCCGCCCGGCACGCCACTAGATCCGACCCGTTCCTCCTCCACCGACGAGGAGCGATGGACGGCACCGATACCGTCACCGCGATCGATGCCAAGGGCGGCAGATGCGCCGGCATGAAGCACACGCTCGTCGTCCCGCCGCCTCACCAGCATGGGCCGGCGAGGTCTGCGTGCACCAGGAAAGTGCCCCACGAACTCCCTTTCATCGCGGCCGTCGCAGCGCGGAGACGCCCGGGCGCAGAACGCCTTCGACCACTGCGTGGACAAGCAGTCGCGCAAGCCCGAGTTCGAGGCGCACGCACTGCGCAGCCAGTTCAGAAAGCCGCCGCTGAATTCTCCGGTGCGTGCGCGCTGCGCCGAGCACCGGCACTGGCATCTCGTGACCCAGCTCTACGCGACACGCGTAGCATGTTACGAGCGCAACCGGCTGCTCGCCGTAGGACTGATCCGGCGGCGACCTCGCTGCAGTACGACCGATGCCGACGGCCGCGCCAGCATGGTGCAACTCCCGTTCGGGAGACAACGCCGAACGGCATGGGCATGCTGCTCGGCCATGAGGCCGTGCGCAACGGCCAGGTCCGCTGAACGCAGGCGCATTCTCGCATCCCGCTGGCCTCGAATCGCATAAGGCGGCGGCGCAGGCGAGCACGCGATGCGACGCGACGATGCCGAGGCCAGCAAGCGAGACGCCGCCGGCGTACACTTGCCGAGCTTCGAAGCGACCGAGGTCGAACGCGGGCGGGCCTTGCCCGCGTGCTCGACGCGATGGCCATCCTCGGCCACAAGTGACTTCCTTGACTCCTGCAGCCGCTGGATCTTCGGCGGCGACGGCTGGGCCTACGATATCGGCTGCGGCGGACCTCGACCACGTGCTCGCATCGGGCGAGGACGTCAACATCTTCGTCTCCTCGACGCGAAGTCTGACCTTCAATACGCACGGCGGCCAGGGCCTCGCAAGGCATCGAACATCGGCCAGGGTGTGGCCCAGTTCGCTGCAGCCGGCAGGACGACATCGAAGAAGAGAGCCTGGCTGAAATCTCGCGATGGCCTACGGCTACGTCGATCGTAACGCAAGAGTAAGCCGCCGCGCCAAAGCCCGCCCAGACCATCAAGGCCATCACCGAGGCCGAGGTATCCCGTCCGTACCGCTGAGCATCGCTACTCGCGCCGTGCAGATGCACTCCATCAAAAGGCGGGCATGAAGACACGCCCAGGACATAGGCGTGCGGTGGACTGCGGCTGTGGAACCTGTACCCGCTGTCAACCGCGGCTCCGTGGGCAAGAAGTTCGCGCTCGGCTCCAAGAGCCGAAAGGGCGGCACCAGAGTCCCGATGAACGAGTCGCGCTACAGCCGCCCGACGCGCAGAGTTCCCGATCGCGCCCAGAGCTCTCTTTCGACCGCAACGATAGGCCCGGACGCCATGGCGCGCTGGCAGCACCCGGCCAGTCTCAGTGACCTCTACGCCGAGTGTGAAGATTCGTTCCAGCGTCGGCGAGGACGTTCATACTGTGAGAACGAGAGGAGGATCGCGCCGTCCTCTCTCGTGCGCGGGGCGTCCCTACAGTTTCGTCGAATGGGCGCACGGACAGCTGAGCGGCGATGCGACGCCGTCCTCTTCGCGCAGCAGCGCGCCGAGCCGGAAAGCCCATCACCCGATAGCTCCGCCGCATCGGCGTACATGACCCATCGGCGCAGCGGCTGGCCGCCGGCCTTTCACGTCAGTCGCTCGACGATGAGCGAGAATCGCGACGACCGCGATTCGCGGGCGAACGCGATGCAGGGAGATGTAAGAACGCCGCCAACTCCGCGCTGCCGGCAAAGCCCTCCGCCGCCGAGCTGCTCGAGGCTATCTGCGGCAGAGAATAGGGAAAGCTTGCCGATCGCGAAACGCCTTTCACCTTTGAGATTTCGACGAGGGAGGCCCGTCATGCCGCCGGCAAGCGCGATGCCGGCAGGAAGCGCGAGTGCGGATCACGAGCGACACCACGAGCTGCTACCGCGCACGACCAGCCTCCGCCGACCCATGTGCGCCAGGTATCCTGAGCATTCAGGCCCCGGCATGCGTCGATGCCGATCGCCTTTCCCGCCATGACGCTGACGCTGCCCGATCGCGACAAGCCCCATCGCCAGCATCGCGTACGCCGATAACCTGCCGAGCGCGATGCGCCGAGGCGGCTACGGGCTGGGCTGCAGGCTGGTTCCAGTTCACGCCCGGTACTCGCGCATCCCCGCGAGGCCACGAGCTTCCCACGCCGATGAGCGCCGGCAGGAAAGAATACAGCGAGAAAGCTGAACAGGGTAAAGTGCTGCGTCCAGAGGTTTCAGCCGGCAGGGAGCATATCCAAAAGGTTGTTCTGGTAGCTGAAGCACAGTGCCGATGGCGGCGGGCGAGCAGAAGCGCTGACATGGAGAAAGCTGGCGATCCAAATGGGCGCGCTGTTTCCAGCTCTCGAGCTCGGCGGCGACGGGAAGTGGGGGATACGCGCTCGACTGTTTTCGATCATGTCGCGCGGCGTCGCAACTGCGCGCGCGTGCATCGCGTGCGGATTCAGCTCATGACAGTGCGCTCCATCTAGGTCCTTTCTCGCGAAATCCAGGCGCGGTGGGCCTCCGGCAGACGCGTGGCCGCGGCTGTCATACCGACGAGGATGCCGAGGGCGCATTGCCAGGCAGAAGAGTGCGAATAGAAGGTCGAGACCCCAGCATCGCGGGTTTCGAAGGTCCATGAGCGGTCGAGCAACGTTCCCGCTGAAGCACCCGTGCCGAATCTAGCAGGAAGCGCGGGCAGTAGAGCCGAAGAAGGCCCGCGAGCGCAGCAGCAATCCGACCGAAAGCGTGATGAACTGGTTTTCCTCACTTCGAGCATGATATGAATTCGGTCAGGCCGCCACGCCGAGCGCAGGACTACTGCGCGACGAAGAGCGCGCAGAATTTGATGCGCTGGAATATCGGGAAAGGCGACCCATGCACGAGCGCGCCCAGATGCCGCCGTCCAAGCGCGGCGGCGAGCGAACAGCACGATCGCGATGCAGGCGAACTGGCCAGGTAGGCCTGGGATGCGCTCGTGGCATAGAGCTGGGTTCCAAGCCTCGCCCGTGGTCAGATGTCGCAGACGGAAGCCACCGCCGCAAGCAATCGCAGGATCAAGCGGATGCCCGCGAACGGCGCGCCAGAATGCCGAGCGCGCCCGCCCCTCCTCCGCGCTGATACATTGTCGCGCGGCCTGCCGAGTTTAATCTGGCAGCGCTGCGCAGCGCAGAAGCAAGCGGCGATGCTGAGCCAGAGCAGCTTGCGGCGCAGTCACAATCAACCGCGGCCGGAGGTCTGCCCCTGCTCCGTCAGCGCAGAAGATGTCTTCGATGCGCTTCATGCTCCTCCATGCGGATGACGCCATGCCCGCCCGCGAGCGTGGGGAGCGCGGGGCACACCAGGCATCGCGGCACGCGGATACGATTATATCCGCCGTCGTAGGAAAGCCCGAAACCAAAACCCCGCGGTATGGCGCGCGGTCGTCGTGGTGCGCAGCGCAATCGTCCACGGCCTGCGCGCGCAGGTCGCCTATGGGGCCCTGCCAACCATGTATCTTCAAGATGATGCTGACGTGGTCGCCATCTGATCGATCTCCAGGCGCGGCTCGAGACGAGCACGGCCACGCCCGGGTGCGGGATACGGATGAGCCGACCCGTGGATGCCGCCGGATCGAGCCGGTTGGTGGGGCTCCGTCGAGCAGCACGAGCCTAGGGCGTCCGGAGCAGCGCGGCCGCGCTCGAGACGCTGCTTCATGCCGAGCGAGAACTGTCCCGCCTGGCTTGCGCCCGCGCCATTTGCTCACCGGTTTAAGTCTGGCCGATGCCTGATACAGGCTCTTTCAGGCGCCGCACGATGTCGAGGTTCTCGTGCTGCCAGGTGCGCATAGCATCCGGGAACCTATCGAAGGATCCGGACCTCGCGCAGCGTTCCCAGGCAGGAAGGCCGCGCGGTCATCGTGCGGCTGAGTAGCCTAATTCGCCTGGTCAAAAGCGGTGCCTGAGCATCATCTTTATCGTCGTAAGCCTCCGGGCGCCGTTCGTCGGAGGAATCCGGAAGACGGCCCCTTCAGGCACGCGAAAATGAATTGAGCGATCGTGCGGTTCCATTGCCGGTTTCGCGTGACGATCGTATCGCCGCTGCGGATCTGATCTCACGGCGTCTCGCGATGCCTCGAGGATAGAGAGCGCGCGTTTTTCGCAGACCTTTCCGCAGCCTTTCGGCGCGCGCTTTTCGTTTGCAGGGAACCGCGAGGTTTTACGACCGGAGATCCGCCATGCAGCGCATACGCTGGAAGCTGAAGGCGCGGTCGTTCTCGCGCATCGCGATGGGACGATGGAGGGCGGCGTATGGCATGAGGGACGTGTACGAGTCTCAGGTGCTCGTGGTCGAGCACGAGACCCGCGCCCAGCATCGCAAGCTCCGACCTGCTCGCGCGTGAGGATTTCAACAGCGCATCTGGCGGGACGGTCGCCGATGCGATGGCACGATCGTCAGCGGCCCAGGCTCTGAGCCACGTGCTCGACGTGGGCGCTTCCGACGGCAACGGTTCGACTCTGCTTCGGCGCGTGCGCGCGCATCCGCGGTGCCCAGCGCTTCTTCCGTCGGCGCGCGATGAGGACGAAAACCGCCTGAGTTTGGGCCTCGGCGCCGACGATTACGTAGCGAAGCGTTTCTGCCAGGCGAGCTCATCTCTTCGCGCATGACCGCCGTAGCTTCGCTGCAGCCTGCCAACCTGCTCGAACGCCGCCACTCCTGCATCCTGGGCGGCGCTGCGTCGCCCTCGACCGGGGAGGTCCGCGCGAGGGAGGGATGCGGCCAGCATGCCCACCGCCGCGTGAAGGAGCATGCGCTCCTGAAGCGCTTGCATGAGCAGCCGCGGGCTCCATCGTTCCCGTCCGACGAGCTTGCGCGCGTAGCGTGTGTGGCGACGAGTTCGCAGCGCGAATGCGCTTGCGATCTCGTGCGCGCCTGAGGAGAAGATGACGCGACCCTCGATCCAGTTGAGTCGTCACGGTGCAAAGTTGAGGATATGCAAGCCGGAAAGGACGGAGAAAGCATGAATCTCGAGCTCGTGCGTGAGGCGGGCGCATCTCGTGCCTTCGCCGTCGTAGCGACCATGGCCGCTCTCGTCGTGAACCTCATCGCTGGCGGCTGCCGGGATCGTGATGTTCGGCGGGTCTTCGGCCTGAACTCCCGACGAACCTTCCGCCGAGCGGGTCGCCGCGCTCGATCGGATGGGCGGCCAGGGATCGACACGTTCTGGCCGACGATGTCGCGGACGCGCTCGATGCTCAGGATGAATGGGCGCATGGTCGTCGACGCGGCGGGGCGAGTCGTCTGGTCGAGGAATGTTCCCGATGCCCAGAACCGACAGTACGGCCTGCAGGACGTCGCGTGTTCTCGCGATGGTATTTGATGACATCCGCTACCACCTGGGTGTACGAGGATGGCATCATGGTCGCGGAGCGCCGCCGGATACGATCTGGAAAGTATCGATCGCGCCGGTCGACTCCTGGGCAGCATTCTCGAAATTTCTCGCGCTTCGACGCTCGTCGATTTCGTGCTCGCCGTCGTCGTGCGGGCGTTCGCCCGAAGACGCTGGAAACGCCGCGACGGGCGCGCACCGAGATGGTCGCCGCCGTGTCACGCCGCGTACCGCCTTTGTCGGTCGTGATGGCGGAGGCGTCTGGCGCTTGCGGATGCACGCGGGGCGTCCGTCGAGATCGCCGCCGCGCCGAGCCATCGCTGGGCAAGGTGGGCGAGATGTCGGCCGCTCATTTCCGGTCCTGGTGCGGCGAACCGTCTTCGCTACGCCGCCCGGCCGTCGATGATCCGACGTGTGCATCGCGGCCGTGGTGCGGCGTCGTCGTCGATGCGATGAACGACGAGGAATCGGCTGGGATGGAGGCTTCGTCTGCGGCATCGGCGCGCAATGCAGTTGCGGGCGAAACGCTTCGGGAAAAAGCGCGGCGGATGTTCCGGGCGATTCCCGCGATGCGGACGGCATGGGGGCCGTCGAGGCCGGCGCGCATGCGTTCGAGCTTGCGGTCGAACCCGATGCCGAAGGCGCCGTCGTCGCGGCAGCGGAAGCTTCTGCGCCGCATGGTGGCGAACCTCGTCGGCAATGCGGTCAGGCATAATCCGCGCGGCTGCTCCATCGCGGCGAGCGTGCGCGTGAAGCCAGGCATCTTCGGATCGTCGATCGGCATGCGGTGCGTCATCGAGATCCGCGACGACGGCGTGGATTCGGCGCCGACGAGCTTTCGCTCTTGAAGCAGCGTCCCGGTCGCGATATGCCCGAGCATGGCCTGGGCTCGTCATCGTGCGGCGCATCGCGCACGCCCACGGCGGACGCGCGCGGTTCTTCAACAACGAATCGGGCGGATCCGCCTGCGAGGTCGTGCTCCCGGCGCAGGCGCCATCTCGCAGAAAGCGGTCGTAGCGCGGGCGCGGAACTGCGCCGGAGGATGACGTTTCATGTCCCGGCGCTCGCGTTCGGCCATGCGAATTCGTCACGGACGGCGGCCGCGGCGCGCGCCGTTCCCGAGCCGTCCGATCAGCGCGAGCGCGTCTGCTCCGTCCTGCGCGAGCCACGCGTCTTCGCGAACGGCTACAACATGTGGACATGTTCGCGGCAGAAGGGGCGGTTCCGTCGACGACGGGCGGGCTGCGGCGCAATCCAGGTTCAGGCGCGCACGGCGCACCGGCCGGAAGCTCGAAGGAACGCATCTTCGATGCGGCGCGCGCCGAATTCCTTGAAAAGGGGTTCCAGGGCGCGTCGATGCGCGCCATCGCGTCTGCGGCCGGCATGACCACGGGCGCCATCTGTGTATTTCTCCAGCAAGGAGGATCTCTTCGATGCGCTCAGTGCGTCCGTTCGCAGACGAGCTGTTCTCGCGCTGCGTGGCGTTCGATTCTGATTTTGCGCGGGCGCCTGCAAACGCAAGGGCTGACGAGATGGTCGCCTACGACCGCGGCGTCCGGCGCGAGCTCATCGAATTCATCCACCGCCATCCCGACGAGGTGCGCCTGATAGAGGAGTGTTCCTCCGGAACGGGCTGGGCCGATTTCCACGACCGCTTCGTGGAGCTGGAAGTAGACGGCACGATGCGCTACATCGAATCGATGCGGGCGGCGGGCATGGATCATGCGCGGCCGTGCCCGATGAGGTCATCCGCACGCTTTCCGCATATGCGGTGAAAATCGTTCCTCGAAGCCGCTGCGCACGTGTCCGACGTCGAAGAGGCCGTCGCACGCTGCGGCGTCTGTGCGGATTTCTTCATGCAGGCTTCGAGCACATCCTGACCGGAAGATCCTCTTCGTGGGTTGCGCGCGTGGGGAGCGCGATCGCGAAGGCAGCAGGTTCCTCGGAATCTTCCGCCTTTTCCTTCGCGTAAGAGATAACGGTGTTATACTCGTGTGCCGTAAGTCGAGGGAAACTTTTTCGCGCAGCAGGAAGGACGCATGCGATGGCGAAAGGACGAAGAACCCAGGTGAAAAGACAAACCAACGGACAAGGGCCGGAATCCGTGGCGCTTCTGCCGAATGGTCCGAAGAGAACGGGATCCGCTACGCGCTTTCCGTCGTGCTCGCCATCTAGGCGTGGCAGGTCGGTCGTGCCGTATTTCGCGGCGGGATCCGATCGATCAACAGCGTGCTTCCGGGCCATGCGCGATTTCGGGTTCTACGTGCAATGGCGCTCGTCGCGGCGGCAGTGGGCACGCGGTCATCTCGTGTTCCATAACCTTTTCGACCGTGATTTCAGGGCGACGTTCTCGACGATCAGCAGATCCGCCGGCGCCTGACCGAGAACGTACGCGCGTGGAGATGGGCCGTGCTCGACACGCCTTCGGGCACGCTCAAGAACGTCATCGTGAGAAGGCCGACGCCATCGAGACGACGCTCGCGCACGCGGTTCCCGAGAGCTCACGTCGGGCCTGATCGTCCCTCTTGCCGTCGTCGGATGCATCTTCGCCCTCGATTGGCGCATGGGGCTCGTCGCCCTTGCCACGCCGCCTGTGGGCGCATTGTGCCATATGGGGATGATGAGGGATTACGAGACGATGTACGGCGCGTATAGAGCGCGAACGCGATACACGAACGTTCGACCGTCGAATACGTCAACGGCATCGAGGTCACAAGGCGTTCGGGCGAGAGGCGTCGTCGACGAAGTTCGCGAAGTGCGTGCATGACGCCGCTCATTCGGCGATCGATTGGATGGCGAAGGTGCAGATATTCCAGGACGGCGCGATCTCTATCTGGCCTGCGACGCTCGTGACGGTGCTTCCCGTCGGATGCTTCTTCGTCTCGACGGATCGCTCGCATCGTCCGATCTGGTTCTGATCGCCGTGCTCGCGCTCGGGCATCTTCCCTCCGCTGATGGCCTCCATGTCGCTGGCCGACATCCTTGCGCAGATCGGCACCATCGTCGGCGATATATCCAAGGTTCTCGACTTGCCTGATCAGCATCGCTCGATGACGAAGGCCGATCTTTCCGGCAGCCGCATCGAGCTTGCGGGCGCGGTTCTCCTGCGGGACGAGGCAAGTCATCCATGGATCGATCTGAGCATCGAGCCCGGAGCATGGTCGCCTCGTCGGGCCGTCGGGCTCGAAGTCCACGCTCGGCCGTCTGCTCGCGGGCTTCTGGGGACGCCGATGCGGGCACCGTCTCCATCGGCGGCGTTCCGCTAGAAGATATGACGCCCGACCAGCAGGAGGCTCTCGCCCTACGTTTCCAGGATAATTATCTGTTCGACGAGACCATCATGGACAACATCCGCATGGGACGTCCCGGGGCGAGCGACGAGGAGGTCGTCGCAATCGCTGAGGCGAGCGGATGCGACGAGTTCATCCGCGGGCTCGACGAGGGGTATCGGACGCGCGTCGGAGGCGCGGGAGGGCATCTATCGGGCGGAGAGCGCCAGCGCATAGCCATCGCCCGCGCGATGCTCAAGGATGCGCCTATCGTCATCCTCGACGAGGCCACGGCGTACACCGATCCCGAGAACGAGGCGGTCATCGAAGAGGCCGTCGGACGGCTCGTCGCCGGCCGCACACTCATCGTCATCGCGCATCGCCTGTCCACCATCGTCGGTGCCGACGAGATCGTCGTGGTCGACGACGGCGCCGTGCGCGCTCGGGGCACGCATGCCGAGCTCATGGAGAACTGCCCGCTCTACGCGGACATGTACCGCGCTCACATCAGCGCGAAGGATGCGGCGTAAGGAGGCCATATGCTTAAGACGTTCAGGAAGTACTTCGCCTTCGCCGGAAACTTCTCGCCTTGGATGAAGCGCGGCATGGCGTGGTCGATCGTCAGCTCCTTCTTCGAGGGCATGCAGATGATGGCGCTCGCCATCGTGCTCTTCGCCCTGGCGAACGGCACGCTGTCCGCGAGCGACGGCCTGGGAGGCCCTTGCGGCCATGGTCGTCTGCATAGCGGGGACGTTCGTTTCCGCGCACTTCAAGAGCAAGAACTTCTGCTTCGCAAACTCACTCGATGGTCGGGGAGAAGCGCGGGCGGTAGGCGATCGCATGCGCTATCTCCCCATGGGGTTTTCAATGCGAACAGCTCGGGCGAGATCACGTCCACGATGTCGAATACGCTCGATGACGTGCAGAACATCGGCGGCATCGTGTACATGCAGGTCATTTCAGGATTCGTATTCAGCGGCATCGTGACGCTCATGATGCTCGCCTTCGATTGGCGCGTCGGTGCGGTCTGCGTTGCCGCGGGTGCGGCCGTGCTCGCCCTATCCGCGGCCCTGCAGCGCGTCGCGCAGGCGATATCGAGCGAACGCGTCGTGGCCTAGAACGCGTTGGTCGGCGCCGTGCTCGCCTACCTGCAGGGCATTTCCGTCGTGCGCTCGTTCTCGCTCGTCGGCCGCGTCGAGGCGGGGCTCGTCGGCGCGATCGACGAGTGCGAGCGCATGAACTTCCGACCGAAGTCAAATTCCTCCGGTTCGCCATCGCGCAAGCGCTCGCGACGAAGGCGGCGTCGGTGGCCGTCTGCCTTATGTCCTCGTGGTTCTGGGTTTCCGGGAACCATGGACGCAGGATCATCGCCTGGTCCTGATCGCATGCTCGTTCATGGTGTTCACGAGCTCGAGATATCGGGGCTCTTCTCGAGCCTGCTGCGTCAGATAGACATCCAGATGGATAAGGTGAACGCGATGCTCGCGACTCCCGCGATGCCGGAAGGGTCGTACCGCGCCGGCGGCGAGGCCGATGCCGAAGGGCTTGACGTGGAGCTTTCCCACGTGACGTTCTCGTACGGCGGGCGCGACGTCATCAAGGACGTGAGCCTTGCCATACCTGCGAAGACGACCTGCGCCCTCTGTCGGTCCATCGGGTTCGGGCAAGACGGCGCTTTCCCAGCTTATCGCGCGCTGCGGACGTTGATGCCGGGCGCGTGACGGTCGGAGGGCAGGACGTGCGCCCTGGGCGCTCGACGATCTTCTGGCGAAGTTCTCGATGGTGTTCCAGAACGTGTATCTGTTCGACGACACGATCGAGAACAACATCAAATTCGGGTCGCCCGCCGCGACGCACGAGCAGGTCGAAGCCGCGTGCCGCCTGCATGCTGCGATGCGTTCATCTCCGAGCTGCCTGACGGCTACGTACGACGATCGGCGGGGGCGCGCGCCTGTCGGGCGGCGAGCGCCAGCGCATCTCCATCGCCCGCGCGATGCTCAAGGATGCGCCCGTCATCATCCTCGACGAGGCGACCGCCAACGTCGACCCTGGGAGACGAACGCGACCTGCAGCGCGCGATCGAGTCGTTGACCCACGACAAGACGGTCATCATGATCGCCCATCGCCTGAAGACGGTGCGTCATGCCGATCAGATCGTCGTGTTGGATGATGGGCGCATCGTCCAGCAGGGGACGCATGATGCGCTCATGGAGACGCCGGGCCTCTATGCCGACTTCGTCCGGATGCGCGAAACGCGCCATAGGCATGGCGCATCGCATAGCGTCCGCATCGCGGCATCCGTTCTGTCGACGGAACCGTCCGCACGCGCCTGCGATGGGGCGATTCCGATAAAGCCGTCTGCCGATCGAGCTCTTCCGTGCGAGATTCCTGGAGAAGCGGCATGCCGTCGCCCGTGCGCCTAGCGCCTCCGCCGCATGCGCGATGCGTTCCTCGTATTAAGGAAGCGTTAAGGTCGTCTTCGGGCTTCGGAAAGATTCGCTTCGTATGCTTGGGGCATCGCAAGCGTTGGCATTCGGCACAGGAGGCAATCATGTGGACGCGTAGGGGACTTGAAGGCCAAGGGAAGGCGACCTTCAAAGCGAATTATTGGAAGACCGTGTTCGTCGCGCTGATCCTCGCGATCGCCTGCGGCGGAGGCGCCTACTCGGCCGGGGGCATGCCTTCGAATCCGCGGTGGGAGAATCTCTCATGGCGGATGGCATCACGTCGGTCGCGCGGTAGAAGACGGCACGGCCGCCGATACGTCGGATGGCGCGGCCGCTGGCACGGCTGCTGTCGCGGACGGCGGAACGGCGCGCGAGAACGCTTCGGCATCCGATGCCGACCTGGCATCGACGAACGACGGATCGGCGACGGAGACGACCGACGGCCTGACCGACGCAGAGGTCGCCACTCTCGAGTCGCTGCTCTTCATGCAGGCATCATCATAGGCGTCGTGGTCGTGGCCTTCGCCATCTCTGCTGCAGGTGTTCGTCGCCAATCCGGTCGAAGTGGGCGTGCGTCGGTTCTTCGTGCGCAACCTGAACGATGCCGCTCGAGTCAAGGAGGTCGCATTCGGCTTCGACCATTCCCATCCAACATCGTCGAAGACCATGATCCTGCGCGACGTCTTCATCTTCCTCTGGACGCTCGTGCTCGTGGTTCCCGGCATCGTGAAGCTCTACCAGTACCGTATGGTTTCATACCTGCTGACCGAGAAGCCCGATATGGCCTGGCGCGAGGCGCTTGACGAGAGCCGTCGCATGATGCAGGGCCAGAAATGGCGCACTCCGTCCGATCCGTCGTTCATCGGCTGGGAAATCTATCCATCCCGACGTTCGGCCTGCTGAGCGTTCTCTATATCGAGCCGTACCGCGGCATGACGAATGCCGCCCTCTTCGAGGCGCTGCGCTATGGCGAGGGATGCCGGCCGCTGCCGAGATCCCGACGGCCTAGACCGCTGAACCTCGGGGCGCTCCGCCCCGATCGATCGGGGCGAGAGCCGAGCGATGCCCGTCGACGTCCCGACGTCCCGAGCCGCCCTGCGCGGCCAGGGCGCTCGGAGCCGGATGCGCGTTTTCGGCACCGACGACGATCGATTCGCCGCGCTGCGCCGAGCGATCCCATGCGGTATGGTGAAAAGCCGTCCGTTTCGATAGACGTCGATTGCCCGAACGCATTTCAGGTGCGTTGCGCGCGTGCGATTGCCGGGACGTCCCGTTTCTTTATCGGATTTCGAGGCGGCCATGACCTATGGGTCCCCATCGTCCCGTTGCATCCTGATCGCCGACGATGACCAGGATATCCGCGAGCTTCTGCGCCTATATCTCGAAAGCGAGGGATATCGCGTGCGGGGAAGCCGTCGACGGCGCCGAAGCCCTCGGGGCCGTCAGGGCGGGCGGCATCGACCTGGTGCTGCTCGATATCATGATGCCGCGTATAGACGGCTATCAGGTGCTGAGGCGCGTGCGCGAGACGAGCGCCCTGCCCGTCATCATGGTGTCGGCCAAAGGACAGGATCCCGACAAGATCATCGGGCTCGATCTGGGTGCGGACGACTATCTGACCAAGCCGTTCAATCCGCTCGAAGCGCTCGCGCGCGTGCGCTCGTGTTTGCGTCGCGCCTACGGCATGCCTGCCGGCGCATCGCCCGATGACCCGTCCGCGAAGGCTCCGCTTCGCGTCGCGCGCGTGCTTTCGGTGCGCGATCTCACGCTCGACCTCGATGCCTGCGTGTTGCATCGAGGCGATAAGCCTCTCGATCTCACGCCCGTCGAATTCCGCATGCTTTCCCTGTTCATGAGCCATCCTGGTCGCGTTTTCACCAAGCAGCAGATTTTCGAGGAAGGCTGGGGAGAGGAATACGTCGCATCGGGCAACAACGTCATGGTAGGGATCAGCAAGCTGCGCGCGAAGCTCACGGACGATCCGGGCGCCTATATCGCCACGGTGCGCGGGCTCGGCTACCGGATGGAGGCGTAGGCATGGGGAGAAGACAGGCGGCTTTGCCGGATGCAGCCGATGCCGTCGAGCCTGCGTGCGTTTCTCGTTCAACGGTTCATCGCCGTCGCCGTCGCCATCGCCGTGCTCGAAATCCTGGTGACGTCCCTCGAACAAGGCTTCCTCATTCCATGGTTGACCGTTCTGGTCCAGGGGATATCGGCACGGCGAGCTCTCGGAGAGGTGGCGCCTTGCACTCGCCGCCGTGTGGGGATGCCATCGCCGGGGAAGCAACGTTCCGGTGGCTTTGGCGGAGATGTCCGGCATATTCCTCGTGCTCGCCTTCTGCGTGGCGCTCCTCGTTCTTCCGATCGTCGCCCGGAGCTCGCGTTCGCTTCTCTCACGCAGCGGAGGATCGATGCCGAGCAGCGTGCGCGAGGAGGAGCGCGCCTGTCTACCACGAACGCCGCAACCTCCTGATCAGCGATATGGCGCACGACTTGCGGACGCCTATCACGACCGTCGTCGGCATGTCCCAGGCTCGCCGACGGTAGGTGGACGATCCCGTCGACCGGCATCGATACCTGAAATCGATCGTCGCGAAGGCGACGAAGATGGCCGACCTGGTCAATACGCTTTTCGATTTCGTCAAGCTCGATGCGAAAGGTTCCATCTTGATCGCGCGACCGTCGATCTCCGCAGCTTGTGCTTGCGGAGCGGCGGCCCTGTATGCCGACGTGGAGGCGGCGGGTATGGAACTTTCGCTCGAGGTGTCCGAGAGCCGGTTCCCGCCTTCGCCGACGCCGTCCAGCTGAGCGCGTGATCGGCAACCTGATCGCCAATGCCGTGCGGCATACCGACGAGGGGACGAGATCCTGGTTTCGCTCGTGCGGAAAGCCAGCGTCGCGGATGTCGTCGTGGCCGATACAGGGCAGGCCTGCCGAGGGCGATGCGCAATCCCTGTTCGATCCGTTCGTCGCGGGGATGCTTCCCGTTCGGGCGAGGGGAGCGAGCCTCAGCCTGCCATCGCGGCGCGTATCGTCAGATGCACGGCTATCGCATCCGCATAGACCAGCCGTACGGCCGTTTCTCCAAGGCGTTCGTCGTCACCTGCCGTATCGAGGATGAGGGCGGGTCGACGAGGATTGACGGGCGGGCTGCGCCAGGGAGGATGCACAAATGAGCTGTGCCACGGGGATGAATGCGGCTTATATGCCGCTCAGATTCCAGTGAGCAGGGTCGTGGGGATGCGTATGCGCCTGCATCAGAGGGACGGAACGTTACGATCGAGGGGTATAGCCCTTTTCGGCTCCTAAATCCGACGCCGGTGTCCAAAATACGGCTGCTTAGAATTTTGAATCAATTTGCGTTGCTTCTACAACGAAAATAGCTCCCAAGAACAGCATTATTGCGTTGTATTAACAACAAAATAGTCAAAATATACCCTTGAGGGTATACTAAGCTTCAATATTTTGGCATTGGAGAAGGATTCGGCTTTACGATCTTCAGCATTGCGACCAGGTTCAGCCCGGAAACGGGGCGTGGCATCGGCGATCGTTCGGGTTCCAAAATCGAAAGATCTGAGAGAAGCCTTAGCGAATGTGACTGACGATGTCGGTATTTTCAAGTCCTGAGAGAAGGCAAATCTTGTCTTGTTGTCAAAGCAACGAAACTAATTGCCATTCGTTGTGCACGCAACGATAATCATCGTCTTGCGATCGAATCAGAATGCGCTTTCTCTCAGAACTTCCTTATTTTGGAACTCAGGGAGACGCGCGCTCTGGAACTCGGATGGGTGCGTGTCGTCTCTGCGCATCGCGGTATCCTTTGTGACATGAGAGAACAAGAGCGTATAAGGGAAGCGTCCGCACCGACGGGGGCCTTTGAGTATATGTCGCATTCGCTGCCGCTTGAAGGCGCGTCGGGCGATGATGCATTGAAAATACCTGCCCACGATGCGTTGGGGGTAGCTGGATCAATTGCGGCTCTCGGGTTTCCGACGGACGTGGCAACGCTGCGGCTCCAGTTCTAATGGGCCGACCACTGCTACGGTTCTGACAGGTGCGGCAACGCTGTGGGTTCCGGCGGAACGACCTCGAACTCCATGATTCCGAGATTCGCGACTTCGGGCCGCGTTCCCGGCTTTGGGTTTGGTGCCTTCGGATCCGATTCAGAAGCCAACGCTCAAGTCCGCCGCGAGCTTGCGTCCTGAATCCGCCACGTTCTCAAACCCGGCGTCCCTCGACTGACAACGCTCCCATCGGCGTGTTCGACTCGGATACGGCGGGCTGACCGTCGCACGCGAGATCGCCGCGCTCATGCCGCACGAATCCATCGTGTATTTCGGCGACCGGCACGCTGCCCGTATGGCCCCGCGACCCGCATGGGTGGCGAATTCGTGCAACAGATCGGCCGTTGGCTCACGGCTAGGGAACGTGAAGATGCTCGTCATCGCCTGCAACGCGGCGACGGCCGCTGGGCTCGAGCGAGCCGCAGCAGACCTCTCGGTGCCTGTCCGCGGAGCCGTCGAGCCAGGCGCGCGTGCGGCGGCGCAGGCCACGCATAACGGCCGCGTCGGCGTCATCGGCACGAAAGGCACGATTGAAGCGACTGTATCCGCGTGCCGCCGCGCCATACACGCAGGTCTCACGGTTTTCAGTATCGCCATCCTCGTTTCGTCGAGATCGTCGAGAACGGCATCAGGCTTTCGAAGGGTCCGATCGAGACCCGACGAGCATGGCGTCGAGGGCGTACATCCGCCCTTCGTTCCAGGGCGATCGCACGTGAGTATCTGGGCCCCTGCGCCGATGCCATGTGGACGCGCTCGTGCTCATACGCACGCACTACCCCTGCTCAGGCGTTGATCGGCGGCGTCATGGGGCATAAGGTCCTGCTCGTCTCTTCGTCCGAAGCGCTTGCCCACGACGTGCGCGCAACGCTGACGGCCCGTCGTCAGACCGCATCGCCCGATGCGGTTCCCGTCTACAGTTCTACACCACTCCGGAAGCGCTCGACGGCTTCCACGGCTTCGGCTCGCGGGTATTCAACAGGCCGATCGCCCATCATCCGTCCACGTGCCGCTTTCGGAATGAAAGTAGGGAAGGTCGGATGCTGCGACGAACAGGCCAGAGAGAAACCGTATGCTGCGATCTGCGAATCAAAGGCATGTCAGCGGCATGCGGGAATCCCGGCAGGGAGCACAGAGAAGGAGATCGCGTCGCGCACCGCGCACGAGCTTTATCGAAGTCGCACGATTGCCGCGCATCGGCATCGATCGCTTCGCATGCATATCGATCGCACGTTGATGTATGTACATGTTGATAAGAAAGAGAAATCTATGTTCGCACAGAGAGTCGATCATCGTCTTGACCGCGCGATGCGCGACGTCACGCTCGAACGGGGTGTGCAGAAGAACGCCTCGGGCAGTTGCCTGGTGAAATTCGGCGATACGCACGTGCTCGTGAGCGCGACGATCGAAGTCGCGTCGCCGGCTGGCGCAAGGGTTCGGGCCTCGGCGCTACGGCCGAATACGCCATGCCCCAGCCGCAGGCAACAAGCGCACTCCGCGCGAAACCAAAGGGCCGTAAGGGCCGCAGCCAGGAAATCGAGCGTCTGATCGGGCGTTCCCTGCGCAACGTCTGCGACATGAGCCGCATGGGCGGCGAAGTCACGATGACGATCGACTGCGACGTCCTGCAGGCCGATGGCGGTACGCGCACGGCATCCATCACGGGCGCCTGGGTGGCGGCGTGGGATGCGTTCGAGATGTGGCGCACGGCCGGACGCTGCAAGACGAATCCGCTGTTTGGCCAGGTAGCTGCTGCAAGCGTAGGCATGGTGGGCGGGACGCCTGCTCGCTCGATCTCGACTACCGCGAGGACTCCCAGGCGGAGATAGACATGAACGTCGTCATGAACGGAAAGGGCGAGCTCGTCGGTGCAGGGCACGGGCGAGCAGGTCTCGTTCTCGCGGGCGACGCTCGACGATATGCTCGACATGGCGCAGGCGGGCATCGACGGTCTGCTCGAGAAATCAGCGCCGCTATCGGCGATAGCGTCCGCTGCAGGGGACGTTACCTCGTCGTGAGGGCATTCTCGGGTCGTACGGGCATCACTGCCGTCGCGGAGGCGGCCGCTGTAGGTCATTTCATCCGACCATCGCCCCGACAGCGATGATCAAGGCACACGATGCGCCGTGCCGATCTCAACGAAGAGATCGGCAGATATGGAAGAGCACCGTCGTCATCGCGACCAACAGCGCATAAGGTCGAAGAGATTCGCACTGCGATCGACTTTCCAGCTGGCGCTTCGTGACGCTTGCGGGAATGCGAGCTGTATCCGACCTGCGGAGGACGCCGACGACTTTCATCGGCAACGCCTTCATCGAGGCGCAGACAGCGCATCACGACATGCGGGTCTGCCGCGCTTGCGGACGATTCGGGCCTCATCGTGGATGCGCTCGGCGGCGAGGCCGGGCGTCTTTCGGCGCGCTATGCCGGGCGTGGCGATGAGCGGCGAACAATGCGAAGGTGCTGGTCGGGCTCGAGGGCAGTGGTCGATGACGCGCATGCGCGTTCGCCTGCGCACTCGTCTTCATCGGCGAAAGACGGTACGCGAACAGACGCGATCGGGTTCATCGAGGGCGCATCGGCCATGAGCTGCGAAGCGAGGGTTCGGTTACGACCCGCTGTTCGCCCGATGCCTTCGGCTGGAGAAGACGCTCGCGAGGTGGAGCAGGACGAGAAGAACGCGATATCGCACCGAGGAAAATGCGCTGCGCGCTGAAGGCGAAGCTCACGAGGCTGCAATGAAGAGCGCCGAGGCGGCTCGTGTTCGTGGAGCGCGTGACGGGAATCGAACCCGCGTCGCAGCTGGAAGGCTCAGGTTCTACCATTGAACTACACCCGCGAAGCAGAGATTATACCCCAAGAGCCCTGTGTCCTCGGATAAATCCGATGAATAATCCATCAGGCAGCGGCGCCGCAGATTCGGACGCCTGTTTCTTCCGGTCTCTTCGGAAGCCCTCGGCATGGCGTCGAGGCGTGGAGGATATGGCGCTCGAACGCACGCCTGCAGGTCCGCTCTGACGATATTTTGAAAAACCTGAAACTGCAGGGATGGCCCGATGAATGGAGATACCATCAATGCAATGCGAATGCGAATGCGAATGCGAAATGCGAATGAATGCGAATGCGAATGCGAATGCGATGCGAATGCGAAAGCGAATGCGAATGCGAATAGCGGACCTATGGGGAAGAATGCGCGGATGACGGCTGAAAGAACGCGACGGAGCTACCGCGGCGATGCGTCGCAGCCACCTCCACGACGGGGCACGTGCGACATCAGCCAGGGCCTTTCGCGTCCTTCCGCCTCGTTGTAGAGCGGATGTTCCCTTTCGAGCGACCATGTCGTATTCGGGCCAATATCGCTCGCGGTCATCAGCCTCGCGGATGGCTGGGTGACAAAGCATCCGTCGCCCGGCTTATGGCGTCCGGCGCTTCGATGCTGGACCGCACGGCAGGCATAGGGTATGTACGGCGTACGATACCGGTGCGTGCGTCGGCCACGGTGAGCGGCATCGGCGTGGCGATGTTTCATCCCGGCGCTCGAATTTGGCCGCCAGAAAGCGCAAAGGCAACAGCATGGGCATCTTCGCCGTGGGCGGGAACATCGGCTTTTCATCGACCCATCGCTGTGCGATCTTCCTTTCCGCCTTCGGGCTGCATGGCACGGCGGTGTTCTCGTGCCGGCGACGGTCTGCCGATGCTGCTTCTCGGGTTCAACGGCGCTTCAAGGCCTGGGACTGCAGCATCCCCGCAGATGGCGATTCGGCGGCACGCGAGCATTAGCTGTTCGGCGCATCGTTATGGGCGTGCTCACGTGCGTTCTATCCTGCACTACGGTATCGGCTATTCATTCCGTGTTTCTTGTCAGGATGCTCGGGCAGAGCGAAGCCTAAAGCTCCCGCCATGTCGGTCTTTTCCATCGCGGCTGCGCTTGCGACGGCGCTTTCCGGTCGCGTTGCCGAGAAGACGACGATCAGGCCTCGCGACGGCCCTGCTGCGTTCTTATGGGCGTCGGTATCGTCGGGGTTCGCGTTCACGCGGCATCGTGGCACTGGCGTTCGCCCTCACGCTTGTGCTGGCGGTTGCGCTCGGTCCCGTTCTATCCGTCGACGGTGGCGCTCGGCATGGGCTACGTCCCCGCCACCCTGGGCATGGCGTCGGGTCTTTGCTATGGAATCGCTGTGTGCGCTGGAGTGGATGGAGACTCTCGGGCTGGAAGGCGTGCATCGGCTTGTCCCCGTCATGCTCGCACTTGCGGCCGTCTCGTTCTAGCGGCTTTTCAGTGCGTGGTGCTGAAGCGGCTCTCGTCCGTCTAGGCGGTGTCGGCTCAGTCAGTCTGCGCTGCTTAAAGGGCGATATCCGCGGTCAGGCCATCAGGGGCTGCTTCGATGACATCGACTCTATCGATGGACCGGCGATACGCCGCAGCGGAGAAACGCAGCAGCGGAGAAGCCCATGGACGGCATCGCATGAGCGTTTGGATGCCGATGCGATGGTCGGGATGACAGGATTCGAACGCGACATCCTGCTCCCAAAGAAGCGCGCTACCAAACTGCGCACATCCCGACGTTCCATGGCTGAGCAGGATGTTGAGTTATAACAAAGTCGACCCGGCACGCAAGGCGGCGCGGCGGACACGACATCCGAGTATGCACGATGTTCGTCATGCTGGAATGGCATCCAGAATCCCGTCGAGGCGCTCGACGCAGCAAAAATATCCTGAGTGTGCAGGCGAGGTCTGCCAAGCGCGCATCACGGCGCGGCACGCTCGACTACCGTCGCTTCGAAGGCTTCAAACATCGGTTCGTTGCGAATCCGTATCCACGGCATCGATCAGGTCGATCAGATCGCGACGGCTGTGCACGACAAGTTTGGCATAGGCGTGTTTGGCATGTCCGCGCACCGTGTTCTCCCGTGAACAGGGTCCGGCGATGTGCGCCTTGCACGCCCTCTGTACAGGTACATCATGACTTCGACCTCGCAGGTGAGCTTGAATTCTCCTGCAAGCTCGTTGCGAGCGTAAGCTTCGAGGGTGCGGCCTTCGTCCATCGACGCGCTCGGCGCAGGCGCCTTTTCATCCGCGAATATCTGGCACCTCCTGATCCCTTGTTTCAAGGCAGATAAGCGCCGTTACAAGCAGGAGCGAACACTGCGGGCGAGCGCGACTGAATGCGTCCGGACGCCGCCGATAGCGCGTGCACGTGCACGTCTGCCAGCGTTCCGAGGGCGAACGGCAGCGTATAGGCTCGGCCAGGTCATGCGCGCCAATACGAAGTGCCGGAGGTTCGTTCATGTGGCGTGCGATGTCGGCGATCGTGAGCCAGGAGAAGATCACGAGCAGGTCCCACACGCTGCTTTCGACGCAGCGCAGCATAGGGTATTGAGGGCAGAACGATGACGCAGACCAAGATCGATGGCGAGCACGAGCGAGCAGGATGCGCCAAAGATGCACGAGAATTGAACGATCCTTCAATGTTCGAGCCGCTGCGATGGCGGCAAGGGACACGAGATCCTCGAATATGCGTGCGGCTGTGAATTCATTGAGGAAAGCATGCTCTGATTACCGAGCTGCCGATAAGATATGCCGTCACGAAGCTGAACACGACGATGGTCGCACCGACCTTCCAGAGGCTTTTGAACGTGCCCGGCCCGAAAGCGGTGGCCGCGCCTCGGGTTTGGGGGACCAGGCGTGGCGCGTCAGACGAGCAGGACCGACGACGCGGCAGGCATGCGGCAGCGAGACAGGAGCCGACAGGAGGAAGCGAGGTGCATCGCCTTCGCCCGAGGGAGCCGATGATATTCGCTGCGAAGGGAAGATGGATTCGGAAACGTCCAAAACGGATGAAGAAGAGCGCCCATTGCAGATGAGAGCCATCCGATAACGCAGGCGCACATGATGGTCGGGCATACAGGCAGCCAGGTCGTACGTCACGCCCGCCGCAAAGATGCCCGACGCGCCGGCATCCTGCCGCGGCTGCGGCGAAGGGAATCGCCTTGAACGAGACACGCCACTCGATCGAGGATGATATATCGTGGGACGAGAGACCGACGTTCTCATCGTGGGCGGCGGCCCTTGCCGGCATGGTCTGCGATCACCGTCGCCCAGGAGGGCGATGGGGCGTCGTCGTCATTCTCGAAGGGCACGAATCCGACCGGTTCGGGCGACAGCCCGTTTCCGCAGGCCGCGTCTTTGTGGACCGACGACGACCATGCCGAAAGGCTTCCGCTGTATCTCTACGAGCTTCGCGGCACGATGGACAATACGCCCGATGCCGTGCTCGACGCTTTGCGGCCGGCATCACGAGAATCGCACCTGGCTCGAATCGCTGCCCGGCTTCAACGCCCGACGACGTCATGTTCGAGGGCATTTCGTCGATGGGAGCGGCGCAACCTGCTATCCCGAGTACGCCGAGCTTCCCGACGCGTATAACCTGGGTGTCCTGTGGTTCAAGGGCGAGAAGAACGACCACGTCATCAAATTCCTGCACGGCATCGTTCAGGACCGCTCCGACGTCATCGACACGAGCTCGGTGCGCGCCTGACCGCCCTCGTGCAGGATCCTGCCAGCAAGGAGGTCGTCGGCGGCGTATACGACCTCGAAGACAAGACGTACTACATCAAGGCGCGCAAGGGCGTCGTGATGTGCTGCGGAGGCTTCGAGAACAATGCGCAGATGCGCGCCGACTACCTTTCGGGCACCACGGCACGCCCGATCGCCGGACGGATGAACGAAGGCGACTGCCATTACATCTGCGCTCGCATCGGCACCGATATGTAGCCATGAACAGCTGCGCCGGATTCTGGACCAGCGTTTCCCCGATCGACGGCACGGATGTGACGATGCGCACGCCCAGTACGGCATCACGGTGTCGACCGCCGGCGCGCTTTCTTCATGGATTGGGACTCCGACCATGAAATCGACTGGTCGACGATGAGCGATATGACGCTCGAGACCAATGTCGGTTCGCGCCACGGGCATATGCGGTTCGGCGGCGAGTGGCCTCATCTGCCCATGCCGGAAAACCACTAGTATATCCTGGACGCCGACGGCTATGCGGGCATGATGGCCGACGAGATCGCCCCTGCGTTCGATCCGGCGGGCGAGGCTATGGCTTTCCGCCGATACCGTCGAGAGATCTTGCGGGCAAGCTGGGGATGGCGCTTCCGAACTCGTGACCACCGTCAGCAGTGGAACGATGCGTGCGATGCCGGCAACGACCCGTACTTCCATCGTCCTGCCGACACGCTGACCCCGATCAAAAGGCGCCGTTCGCCATGCCACTGTTTCCGCGACGATGCTCCATGCACCGACGGCGGCCCCCGTCGCAGCGAAAAGGACAGATCGCAGATCTTTACGGCGAGCCATTCCTCACCACCTTCAGCGCGGAGGGTTTCGGCGGCGTGTGGTGCAACATGTACGGCGGCGGCAGCCTGGGCGAGATACTGCGCACTCGGACGTATTTCAAGTGCGTATGCCTTGGAGATCTGCGCATAGGAGGGTCGGCTAAAAGGCTTGTCGGTCGGGTTTGCAGTCGGATCATTCGAGGCGAAGTCGTTTAAAGGCCAAGGTCGGATCTTCCAATGAAATGCGGGCGCACCGAGTCTTTTTCGGCGCGCCCGCATCCTACGCATTCAGTTGCAGCTCGATGCCGCCGACCCTTCGTCGCTCACTTTCGGATCCGAGGCCGTCGTCTCCGCATGATAGGTCTGAAGAGATCGGCGGGCGTTGCGCGTGCGAGCTCGTAGCCCGCTTCGAAGCGCGCCACGTCGCGCCTTAGGTGGCAGATCGCAACTCACGTACGCGACTTTCATCGGGCCGCTTCGGCGATAGCTCTTCACGAGCGATGCGTCGAGCCCCTGCGCGCGGCGGGTCGACTGAGCACGGCGTCGAGATGCCCAAGCATCGGCAGCTCGCGTGCGGCATCGCCGCCGATGACGTCGATGTCGAGTTCCGTTTCCTCGGCTACGCGCCGCAGGTCGCGCACGCTTGACGGTAGCTCTCCACGCCATAGACGTGGGCGCCCGTGCGCGCGAGCGGAATGGTGAAGGCGCCGACGCCGCAGTAGAGGTCGGCCACCTCGTCTCCTTCGCGCACGTCGAGCGCTTCGAGCGTCGTTTCCACGAGCCGTTCCGCCTGCTCGGTGTTCACTTGGAAGAACGACGGCGCCGTAATCTTGAATGACTGCCGGCAGAGGCGTTCTTTCCAATACCCGGTTCCGTGAAGCACTTCCACCCCTTGACCTTGCGCGCGCCCTAGGGCCGCCGGTCGCCACGCGCACGATGCTCGACGCCTTGAGGCGCGTGCGAGCGTGCCCGCCACGGCGACGCGTGGGAAGTTGCCGCCTTCGGTCCAGAGCGCTACCTCGAGCGATTTCGTGCGCATCGATCCTCGGATACCGACGCGGTAGATGCCCAGGTCGTTGTTGCCCGCGAGGAGCGCAGCGCGCCGCGGACGGCCTTCGGCGCCTTCGCGAGCGCGTATGCCAGGGGAAATTCTGGGCGACACGATGCCGTCGGCGCGCTGCGATGGTATCCCATCGTGAGGCCCGCGCATCGGTCGCCAGGCGAATCGAAGCTATTGCGATACCCCGGTCGATCGCTCGGGATGCAGGGTGCGACGATGCTCTGGGCGCGCTCCGCATCAGACGTGCGCCGCGACGAGCTGCGCGACGATGTTGTCGCGTTCTCGATAAGCTGACGCTCGTAGGCGACGTGCTGCCAGCCGCAGGTTCCATTCGATCTCGAAAGGGCGCGCGTGGGTCGACGCGATCGGGGATGCTTCGATGATATCCATCACGTCCGCGCACGAAGCGTTCTCCTGCCTGTCGGTGATATCCACGCGCACGCGGTCGCCGGGCAGGCGCCCTCGATGAAAAGCCACGCGCCCGTCGCTCAGGTGCGCCAGCTTCATCTCCGTGGACAGCCGCTCTATGGTGAGTTCTTCAAGCATCGGTTTCCCATCCGTCGCGTGCATGCAAAGATGTCGTATAATAACCGACATCCATTCTACGTGCCCCTGTGCTCGGGGATAGAGCGTCTGCCCCGGGCAAGCCACAGGTTCGAATCCTGCCAGGGCACCATTCATCCAGCGGGCCCATCATGCGTGGGCGGCTGCTCCGCCTGGTCGTCAGGCGGGTTCTTGCGTTTTCGGCCTATAACCCGGAATTTCGGTCTGACCGATCGTGAACGGACATGGCCTGGTACATAGCCAAAGGGGCGCAGCAAGGGCCGCATCGGGAGGAGCTGTTCATCTCGAGAAGTACCGTGAAGACTCACGAGAAAGCCTCTATGCGAAGATCGGCGTGCATTCGAAGCAACAGCTGCTCGATTACGCTTTCAAGATAGAGCACCGTCGCGCAGAGTGACGCGCAAAAGTTGCACGAAGCTGATATGCTTGGGCTTTCGGGAAATGCCGCTCGTGCGGCAGATGTCGTCGACGTTCGGCATCCAAGGAGATGATGCGCATGAAGCTCGAAGGCGTGGCGACACGACGTACGTCCCGCTCATCGCGCATCGCTGTCTCGAAAACGATTCCCGAGTATTTTCTTCGACCAGGCGGCTCTCGACCTTGAAGCGAAGATTCCCGCAGGTGCGGAGAAGGGTCGTACAGTATTCGAACATGGCTTCGGTCGCCCGATACTACAACCTCGACGCGCATGATCTCCCGCGTTCGCGGAGGCGCATGAGGGCGTCAATGTCGGGCTGCTCGGCCTCGGCCTCGAGACCGCCGTCTATCGTCTCGGCTCCGCGCTTTCAGAGAAGGATGTGCATTGGTTCAGCGCCGAGCTTCCCGGGAAACCATCGCGCAGCGCAGCGGCGTTCGGCGAAGAGGATGCTCACGCTCGTCGAGGCGATATGTTCGCAGTGGAATGAGCCGATGCGATCGATACGTCACGCCCGACGCTTCTCGTCGTGCTCGGCGTTTTCCAATAGCTTCGAGCGGATCAGGTCAAAGTTTCGGCGTGCGCCTGCGCCGCCGCGTTCCTGCGGCAGATGACTTTTCGACGCCACGAACGAGGACGGCCTGAAATTCGCGAACCCGGTTCATCGAGCGCACGGGCAACGCCGATGCTCTCATGCGGTTCTTCGTGAACGATGCGCACGCCTTCGCGGACGAGACGTCGACGACGCTCGCGGAGGAACGGGTGTTCTTCGAAGACGCCTGCGCCTGCTCGGTCGGCGTCCGGCATCGTGTCGCGCATATCGATGCGCGTGGCCGACAAGAAAGCGCCGCACGAGGCTGATACGCCTGGGTTTTCAGAGTGACGGCGTTTGGCGCCTGCATGACGGGTAGAGCTCGATGCCGAGCTGGTCGTAACCGGAAAGGCGATACCGTTCTGTCGGCATTGCCATAGCGCGCGATTCCCGCGAGCCGGTTGCGACGGAGGCCGGATCGTTTTCACGCCTTGCAGCATTCCTTCATCTAGGCAATGAAGTTCTCGGTTCCGCTGCCGTGCGCTCGGCGGTCGTATGGCCCTGCCCAAATCGTTTCTGTGGCTTCCGGTCAGACCTTCAGAACGCAACTTTCGATCCGGGCCTCAGAATAAGGTGGTACCCTTTCGCGATAGGAGGAAGCGACTGGTCATGTGTCGCGAACGTGAGTCCTTCGACCTTCAGCGCGCGATGAGCAGACGATCGAAGGGGTCGTTATGCCGCGCGGCGTTCCTTTCGCGCGAGAGCGCGCCTGACGGCGTAGATGTGCGCAGGCTCGAGGACGAGGCGGACGAAGCCCGTCTGCTCGCAGAGCCCTGCGAAGTCCTCTTCCGGCATAGGCATGCTCTCAGGATGGATGGCATGCTTGATGGCGACTCTCCATACCGAAACGATGCTGTAGCAGACGAGGTTGTCGCGCGATTCAAGGGACGCAAGTTCTTCGGGCAGTTTCGAGCTTTCGGCCAGCGCTCAGAGCGCGATGTGCGTGTCGAAGAGCACTCTCATCTAGACCACTCCGAACAGGGGCGGCGATTTCCTAGTTGTCTGCGTCGATATCGTCGGGGATGGCGTAGCGCCCGTCGGCGATTCCTAAGAGTGCGACCGCTGCGGCCGCGGGCGCGTGAACCGTGAAGGGCATCCCGTTTTCCAGGACGCTCTGACGGGCGAATATCCTCACCGCCTCGGCGAGCAGAGGTGCCCATATTCTTGTATGACTCTCGGCATGTTCCTTGAGATCCGCTGTCCATGCGCACTCTGCAGGACCGATGTCTTTGCCATGTTTACCACCTACAATCGAGTATATTATTGTTGTAATACATCTTGAGATATAGAAGAGGTGAGAACCCGTCTTCCAGCAGGACATCGAACTGCACGCCGATCAGTCGGCTCTTCGCAAGCATGTCGCACCGCGTTCGATCATCCAACGGAAATGGTCGTTCAGGGCATCGTTCAGGATGACGAGCGCCTCGTCGAAAACCGCTGGTTGGCAGCCTGCGGGCATGTATTCGAGGCGCATCGATCGTCAGCATCGCTTCGTTTATGAGGTCGTCGAGGAGAGCTCGAAGAAGGCGGTGTTGCATACGAGGAATCGTGGGGTCACTCAGCATGTGGACGCATGACGAATCCTTCAGCAGATATGCATCCGGACGGGGCATCAAAGGGATGTCTGCCGACAGCCTGTCTCGCGGCGCAGGACAGATTCTCGTCGGCAGTTGATCATTTCGGATCAGCAGTACGGCGGCGCGCGCGGATAGAGGCATTAGCGCGCTCTATAATGCCTCTCATGCGAAAAATGGACGATAGGCATGCGCATCAACGCTCGTAGGGGCGCGCCTGGGGTTCTCAGGCACGTGCTCGCAGTTCCTGCTGGAGAGCTATGCCATCGAGCCTGTTCATCACCATGGTTCGCATGCTGGGTGCAGGTGCTTTGTTCATCGCGGTCATCGCGGTTCGTTATCGTGCGCAGGCGCGGGGATCCCGCCGACCGCCATGCGCGTCGGCGCCTTCTGCTCTTCGGCATCGCGGGCCGTATCGCTGCAGCTTACACCACCACGTGATCGCCATCGGATATACGAATGCGGGAACGGCGACGGTCATGCAGAGCCTCATATCGTCATGATCATGATTGCTGAGCTGCATGCTTGCGAGGCGCCTTCCTCGAAGGCCCGAGGTGACAGGGCTTGTACTGGCGATCGTCGCGACCGCAGTCATCGCCACACAGGGAGACCTTGGGACGCTGTCGCTTTCAGGTGCGGCGTTGTTCTGGGGTTTCGCTACTGCGGCGACGGCCGCTGCGTATTCGATGCTGTCGACGCCCCTGAGCCGTGGATGGGGAAGCTTCGTCACGACGGGGCTGGGCATGTTCGCGGGCGGCGTCGCCGGCGCTGCGGTGTGGATAGCGGCCTTCTTCGTCCCCGGGATCGATACCGTTGCGAGCGCGGGCAACGCCATGGGAACCGCGCTCATCCCCGAGCTCGACGCCGTAGGCGTCGGGGCGCTCGTCGTCATTATCGTTGTTGGCACGCTCGGGGCGTTCTTTCTGTACCCATGGCGATGGCCCTGGTGGGAGCGGTGCAGGGAAGCCAGCTGGGAGCCATCGAGCCCGTAAGCGCCACTGTGCTCGGCCGCGCTCGTGGGAACGTCGTTTTCGTCGTGGGATTGGATCGGCCCTTGCGCTTATGGTTGGCACTATCCTGCTCGTGGCGGCGGGGAAGGGCGATGCGTCTAAGATCGATGCGCCTGAGGCCTATCTCTGCGGGAGAACACGGGTCCGACAGAAGCATAAGCGGGATTGCCGGGCTGGACGCGTGCGATCACTCACCTTCATCGTTCCAGTCGGAAGGCGGCATTGCGACGCCTCGGCATTCAACTCAGCATGGTAGGCCTTGGCAGAGAGCGCTTCATACGAAGGTTTTCCACGTAGCAAGTCGAGACGGCGGTTAACTGCAGCATGTCAGATGCTTTCGGCATCGGTAAAAGATACCGAGCTTTATTTCGCTTGCGCTTTATTCCTCCGTGCATTCCACGCCATGCCTTCACCTGTTCGAGACGTTCCTTGAGCCAAGATTCCCGTCCCTCTTCGGTAGGTTGGTAGTATGTGCGGCCCGTCAAAGCGAATCAGGCAGGCATCGCATGTCGGCGGCCACCTTGTGTTCTTCATGATGGGCGAGCTTGCACACCCTGCCATGTAGCCGAGGTCTTTCATAGGCGCGTCGGCGCGTTCGCGGATGACGAGCAGGACCGGCTCAGCTATGAGTGGTCAGAGCATCCTTCTTCGCATGCTCGTAGGCGATATAGCTGCTGTTCGATTTTTGGCGCGAGGACGGGTAGATGACGGCTTCGACAGAGTGCACGCTGCATTCGGGCATGCCTATGAAGTGGCAGGCGTGAGCGTTCACGGCGACGTTGAGGCGTTCATCGGCGAGGCCCGATGTCTTCCGCGGCGAGGCGCGTGATGCACCGCGCGATGTAGACGCGGTCTTCGCCGCTTTCGAGCATGCGGCGCAAGCCAGTAGACGGCAGCATCAGGGTCGGAATTCCGCATGGATTTGTGCAGCGCCGAGATAATGTTGTAAAGTGCTCGATCGCCATCCTTGTCATAAAAGCCGTCTGTTCGACGTGCATTGCGCAACGGTGTCGGACGCGACCGCGATAATGCCGTCCTGCTCGTCGCCGTTGAGGATCGCCATTTTCAGCGTGGACGGCGCGCTGCAGGGCATCGCCGTTGAGAAGAGGGCGATTGCGTGCAGCAGGTCGTCTTCGATGCGCTCAGTCGGCGTCGCGAATCCACGCTCATCGGAGAGCGCCCAGCAGGGAAAGCTCGACGACATCGTTTTCGGTGGGCGCCTTGAGCACGAACACCTTGCAGCGCGACAGGAGCGCTCCGTTCACCTCGAACGAAGGGTTTTCCGTCGTGGCGCCGATGAGCGTATGGCGCCCTTTTCCAGCGAAGGAGGAAGGCGTCCTGCTGGGCTTCGTTGAAGCGATGGATCCTCATCCACGAAGACGATCGTGCGTCTTCCCAGGCCGCGCTGCGCGTCCGCTTCCTGCATGATTGCGTATTTTCTTTAGTGCCGCTGGTCACAGCTGAAAAATCTATGAAGCGGCTTCGGTCTGATCTGCGATAGCTCGGGCGATCGTGGTTTTTGCCGACACCGGGAGGCCCCCAGAAGATCATGGAGGATACCTGGTCGGATTCGATGATGCGCCTCAGCACCTTGCCAGGGCCGATCAGATGCTGTTGTCCGACGGCCTCATCGAGCGACGCGGGCGACAGTCGTGCGGCGAGCGGGCGTGCGCATCGACCTGTGCGTCGAAAGTCCTGTTCGGCGGGAGAGTTTCAGCGCATTTCCTTTAATACGAACGAGATGTACGTATTTAGCGCATGCCGTGGAATGCAGGACGTTCGAGGCCGGTCAGCTTCTGACTTCGGCCTATATGTCGTCGGCGTCGACCAGGAAGCTCGTATTGCGTTCCGTATTATTCCAATCCCGGCTCATCGGTCGGCTTGGCTGTCGGTTCGGGCGTGTATGTCGCGAAGGAGATTCTCGGGAACTAATCGGGTGGATCGTGGCGGCTTCATCCGGGTAACGAGATGCTGCGCATGTGCAGTGAAGGGAACGGCCGTCGACTGCGCGCTGCGCATGCGACGGCCGTTCGTCTGAGCGAACCGATCGGTCGTGACTCGGTCGGTTCAGAGTCATCGGCCCCATGCCGTTCTCATGCCCTTGGACGGTCTTTGCAGGATCTCTCGTCTCCAGTCGCAGGATCGTCGCGCTGCCATTCGGGCGTGCGGGCGATCCTGCTTCCTGATCAACTGGCGAGCGGCTGGAGAAAGCGCTCAAGAAGGCGTATGTTCGATGAGAGGGATGCAAGAAGTTTTGACCGAGGGTTCCGAAGGGAGATGATCATCGAGCAGTCCTATCGACTCATCGGAATGAAAGCACGAACGCCGCGAAGGGTAAACCCTCCAAACTGGCATTGATTGCGTCGTATCTGGTCATCTGGATCGCAGCGATCGTCGTGTTCTGGGTCTTCGCCATAACGTACGCCGAAGGCGCTGTGGATACTCGCTCATGTTCCTCTGGATCATCCTCCGGCGACCACCTTGGTCGTCTCTGTTTCTGATCGGCGGGAACGACTACTGGGAGAGGAAATGCTCGAGCATCGGATTCGGCGTCGCGTACATGCTCGCGGAGTACGCCACGTTCAGCATGGCGAACAATCTCGCGTTCGGCAAGGTGAATATGCCGGAGACGTCCATGGTGCCTGCGGGTGCCGCGATCTCTCTGGTCGGCATGGCGCTTTGGGTATCTGGTCTTCATTATCAGAAGGAAGAGCCAACGCCGATCATGAGCCTGGCCGGAGGATGTCTTTGAGCTAAGCTCAAGCGAGTTGATCGCTCCGGGTATCCGTCTTGCACGCGAACAGATGATCGGCTGCGACAGCCTTATGGTGAAGCATGCGCTGATCAATTCAGCTCACTCCCACTCGTTTCCTTGCACGCCCATGCATCGCATCATCGACCATGACTATATTTGCGTGAACATACTGTCCTCAATAAAGGATAGTAACCAATGGACGGCAGATGGGACATATCGCCCGCGCAACGAGGTGCGCATTGAGAAGAAGCCGACTTGTCTGCGGGAGCACGCTTGTCGTGCTCTGCCATCCTCGTCGCCGTTGCGCTGCACTCGTTCACGCTCGGCCATTACGACATGACGGTCGGCGATGTCCTTCAGGTGACGTCGAATCAGCTCTTCGGCACCTCACCCTACGACGTGGCGCCGGCTATCGTCACGGTTATCACGCAGGTCCGTTTCCCTCGCATCATCAGTGCCATCGTCATCGGGGCCGCGTCTCGTTGCGGGCGCGAGCTTTCAAAGGGCTGTTCAGAACCCGATGGTCTCGCCCGACCTGCTCGGCGCGTCGGCCGGCGCCAGGTGCGGCGCATGCTATGCGCTCCTGCTCGGCCTCCAACGCGTTCTTCGTGGCCTCGGCCTTCGCCGTCGGCATCGTCGCGGTCATGCTCACCTACGCGGTGGGCAAGACGGTCAGCCGCGGCAACGACATGACGCTCAGCTCGTCCTTTCCGGCATGGTGGTCTCTCGCCTGTTCCAGGCGTTCATATCCATCACGAAATATGTCGCGGATCCCGACGATACAGCTCGATCACCCTATTGGCTGATGGAGCGGGCTGGGAACCAAGCCCGACGACCTGCCCATGCTGGCCGTTCCCTTCCTGATCGGCGTCGTTCCCATGCTGCTGCTTCGCTACCAGGTCAACGTCCTCTCGTTCGGCGACGAGGAAGCTCGGGCGCTCGGTGTGAACACGGCGTTCATCAGAGCGTTGTTCATCGGTTGCGCGACGTTGATCACGGCCGCCTCCGTCGCTGCGGCGGGGATGGTCGGCTGGGTGGGCCTTGTCATCCGCATCTTTCCCGCATGATCGTCGGGCCCAACTACCGGCAGCTGCTCCCGGCGTCCCTGCTGATCGGTGCGATTTTCCTGCTCGTGATCGACGATGTATGCCGCTGCCTGCTTTCCCTGGAAATTCCCCTTTCGGTCGCGACCGCGATCATTGCGCCCGTTCTTCATCTATCTGCTGATCTGGCGGAAAAAGGACGTGGGCCTGATGGAGCTCGAGGTTCGCAATCATGCTTTGTAGGTTGCGCTCGAGAGCCTATCCTCGAAGGCATCTCGTTTTCCGTGTCCGGGGAGAAACGCTCTGTCTGTTTCGGCCCGAACGGCGTCGGCAAGACCACGCTCTTTCGCGGCATGCTGGGATTTTCTCAAAGCCGCTCGCCGGGTCGATCTCGATAGACGGCCGCGATATGGGCGCCATGACGGTGCGCGAGATCGCGCGGCAGGTAGGATACGTTCCTCAAAAGCCACACTCCCGCCGTTCGCCTATTCGGTGATCGATGTCGTGACTATGGGGCGCGTGGCCCGCATAGGCGCCATGAGTCTTCGGTCCGCAACGGACACGGCATATGCTCGCTCGTGTCTCGAGCATCTCGAATAGATTTCTTAGCCGACAAGCTTTCACACCCGGATTTCCGGAGGCGAACGGCAACTGAAAGTGCTGATCGCCCGCGCCCTCGCGCAGCAGCCGAGCATCCTGATCATGGACGGACCCACGGCAAGCCCCGATTACGGGAACCAGGTGAAAGGGTTCTCAGGCAGATCTCCCGTCTTACCGACGAAGGCCTTGCCGTCGTCATGACGTCGCATTTTCCCGACCATGCCTTTCTTGCGTCGAGCAAAGTAGGGCTGATCACCCGCAGAACGTGACGTTCGGCGCGCCTGACGACGTGGTGACCGAGCGCTCGCTGCGCGAAACGTACGCGCGGATGTGCGGATCATCGAAGAAAACCTCGACGACATCGGTCTTCTGAAAAAGCTGCGTGCCCGTCGTCCGTTACCGGAACGATCCGGCTTGAACGGACGACCGCGTTCGATAGCGGGATATCGGCCGAAACGGCGGCCTGTCCGAAGGCGCTTCGGGAGAGGAGCGAAAGGAAGGGAAAGGGAAGGGAAAGCGACGATGAAGAGAAAAGGATTGACAGCGGCGGTTCTCGCGCTCATGTTGGCGCTCGGCATGCTGGCGCGGATGGCGAACCCACTGCAAGCGATCAGATCAGGCGCCCTGGCGGGCAGCAGGCGCATCGACCGCGCACGCGACGGAGCGCACCATCACGGACATGGCGGGACGCGAAGTCACCATTCCGACCGAAGTCAAGGGCGTGTACTGCGCGGTGCCGACAGGGAGGCGACAGTCGCAACCCTTGCTCCGGACAAGCTGATCGGCTGGGTGAACGAGCCGTCCGAGGAGGCTCTACGATACCTTCCGGAGAACTTCGCCAAGCCGCCCGTGGTCGGCGGCTGGATAGGCCAGAACGCGACCGCCAACATCGAAGACATCATTGCCCTTGATCCCGATGTGATCATCTACGCGAGGATCCAGCAAGTCCATCGGTTCGAGACACCAGCATTCC